>JABAOH010009112.1_pt1 | contig 203241 bp, 189 predicted proteins | sample 7062181 | NCBI WGS metagenome assembly JABAOH01 (sample SAMN14538630, study PRJNA623070) | marine sediment metagenome | biome: marine biome [ENVO:00000428]; feature: marine pelagic biome [ENVO:01000023]; material: deep marine sediment [ENVO:00002113]; isolation source: pool of 5 deep marine...
AAAAAAATAGAACCGTCCCCTATCTGAATCCCCTATCTGAACGGAGTGAATCCATCCCCAATAACCTATTGAAATTTCTTCCTTCTCCTGAAAGCTTCCAGGGTGTTGCGCATAAGCATGGCGACTGTTAATGGCCCGACACCTCTGGGGACAGGGGTCAGATGGGCGGCTTTTTCGATGACCCGGGGATCGACGTCACCGATAAGCGTATATCCTTTTTCTTGAAGGTCTTTCTCTCGTTTTTCATCTTCGCCAAAAAATTCCTTGGCTTTATTTTTATCTTTAAGCTGATTCATTCCCACATCCACAACAGTCGCCCCCGGCTTCACAAAATCTGGAGTCACATAGGCCGCTCTTCCGATAGCTGCCACCAGAATATCTGCTTCGGAAGCGACTCGAGGAAGATTTTCTGTTTTCGAATGGCAAGTGGTCACCGTGGCGTGTTCATTGGTCATCATGGCGGCCAGGGGCTTTCCAACGATGAGGCTTCTGCCGATAATGACCACTCTCTTGCCTAAAATGTCAATGTTGCTGGCCTTGAGGAGCTCTATGATCCCCAGGGGTGTGCAGGCCTTAAACCCGTCCTGATTCCATAGCAAAGACCCCAGGCTAAAAGGATGAAAGCCGTCGACGTCTTTTTCCGGCGAGATGAGGGCAATGATTTCAAACGGATTAAAAGAGGGAGGAAGAGGCAGCTGGACCAAGATTCCATCAACATCTTCTCTTTTATTCAGCTTTTCGATTTCCTCCACTAGAGAAGCTTTTTCAATATCCCCGGGGAACTTAAGAATTTCTGAGTGAATGCCCAGCCTTTGGCTGGTTCTCTCTTTGGTCCCTAGATATACCTTTGAGGCTGGATTCTCTCCCACCAAAATCCCCACCAGACCAGGGACCTGATTCGTTAGCCCTCTGAAATGCTCAACTTGCTCCTTGACTCCATCCCTGATTTTTCCAGCCAAGGTTCTTCCTTCAAGCCAAATGCCCATCGATTCCTCCTTGGAAGGACTGATTTCCAATTATACAGTTGTCTCATTTTTATGACAATAGAGACCTAAGAATGATCCTCTTTCCTGCAGGGAGATTTGGTATGAAACTTGCAATATAGCTTTCTCACTACCTTCTCAGGCGTTGAAGTAAAACAGCTGGCCTCGGGCCGACCGGTGAACATGTATTGAAAAAAAAGCAAGCATGATGGATAATGGAGATGGAGTGAACAAAAAAGGAATTTTTTCGATCTTTCTGTTCTCAATCATTATTTTTTTTCAGAGCTGCTCTAGTTCCCTCCACAACGAACAGCTTCAGTTTGGAATTCGGGCAGCCCAGAAGGATTTATGGGATGAAGCTGTTTTCCGTTGGGAAAAAGTCATCCGTTCTAACCCCAACTCTGCTGCCGCCCACAACAACCTGGCCGTGGCCTACGAGAAAAAAGGGCTCTTAGAGGAAGCGAAAAAAGAGTATGAGATCGCTTTAAAGCTCAGCCCTGAAAACACTTATATAAAATCAAATTATCAGAGCTTTAAGGAATATTACTCATCAGATAAGAAGGAAAATGAAAAAGAAAATTAACCTCGTTTTTCTCCTGGTGCTTGTCCTCCACTTCTCCTGCGCTTCTTTCAACTACCTGAAGGTCAATGTTGAACTGCCAGGAATCACTACCTTGAGCCTTGATCAGTTTCAAGAAATCGTTATCACCGATTTCTTGGTAGAAAAGCAAACGACCGGTTTTGACATTAACCAGGAACTTGTTGATTTTTTCTCAGCAGAGCTCAGCAGACATTTCAAAGGGAAAATCACAACCAGAGATGTTACTTGGGAAAAGAAAGACCTTTCCCAGGAGGAAGACTTCTGGAAGACCTTTTTGTCTGATCCAGAAGAAGTCCTCATTCTTACCGGAAGTGTCCGGTATTCGGAAGAGATAAGGAAGGCGATCCTGGAAGAGTATACAGGGGAAACAGAGAGATTTTATCCCAGGGAAAAAGGCCTAGCTCAACGAAAATTCTACACCCTTACCCTCAACCTGTGTCTTATCGAGGCTGAGACAGGAGAGATGCTCTATACGAGAGACTTCAAAGAATCGAGGGGCTACAAGAATCCGAAGCAGACGGCTAACTTTGCCTTCTTTGACCTCATGGAGACAGTGAGAGGGAAATTCTTCCGCAACGTCGTTGGTGAAGAAAAACTAGAGCAAAGATATTTAATCTCAAGATAAAAAAGGAGTCACCATGAAGCGTTACCTGAGATACCCCATTTGTCTTTTAATTCTGTGGCTTTTCGCCTCCTACAGCTCGGCTCAATTCCTCTACTTTCCTTATTATGGAAAAAACAAGGTCCTCTTTGAAAAGTTCAACTGGAACCACTACGAAACGGAACACTTCGATATCTATTATTATGATAAAAATGTCCGCACCTTGAAGATGGTGGCTGAAATGGCCGAGAGTGCCTACCAGGGCATCAGCAACGATCTCAAGCATTCTATACCCAAGCGCGTTCCCATCATTTTTTACAGCACTCATACGGATTTTGAACAGACCAACCTCTATCCTGGGCAAGTGCCAGAAGGAATCATTGCTTTCGCCGAAAATGTCCTCTATCGAATTGTCCTGCAGGGAGACATGCCGGTGGATATCCTTCAAGATTTGATAGAACATGAGTTGACTCACATTTTCGAATATTCCATCCTCTACGGAAGCCAAGGCGGGCCCATCTATGAAGTGAGACAGCCTCCCACGTGGGTTTTTGAAGGGTACTCTGAATACAACACCCGCACCTGGCGGCCAGTATCCTTGATGATCATCAGAGATGCCACTCTAAACGATCGGGTCCCTGAGCTTTCTTCATCTGGCGCCCTCTTTTCTAGTTATCCTTCGGTCGGAAGTCCTAATTATGACTTTGGCCATGCTATTTACGATTTCATCGAACAAAAACACGGAAAAGGCGCTGTGAGACAGTTCTGGAATTCTCTCAAGGGGTCTTCCCTCATCGGCAGAAGGAATCCGATGAAGAAAGCGTTCGATTATGACCCAAAAGAATTCAACCATGAATTTAAAAAATACCTCCGGAATCGATTCAAGGATTTCTTTACCAGGGAAAATCCCGAAGACTACAGCATCACTCTTGGCCCCCAATTCCCTTTGAATCCTTACTTTCTGGCCTTCTCTCACGCCCTCTCTCCTTCTGGAGATATCGTGGCTGTATTAACCCTGAACAGTAAAGATTTCGATTTTGATATCCTCCTCATTTCCACAAAAGACGGCTCGGTTATCAAGAACTTAACCAAGGGCTACACCGTCAAATATGAAAACATCAAGTACAACGTATACCTCGACCCCGCGGACGGTAGAGAGATTGCCTGGTCCTCCGATGGAGACCGGATTGCTTTCTTTGCCCGCACAGGCCAAAAACATTCTCTGTTCATCATGAGCGCCCTGACAGGAAAACTCCTGAGAAAAATAGACATCCCCTATGACCAACCCTCCTCTCCCTGCTTCTTTCCCGACGGAAACAAAATGCTTTTCACCGGATTTCAGGAAGGAATCCATGACATTTTCAAGATAGACCTCTCCTCCGAGAAAATCCTCAATCTAACTGAAGATGACCTCTATGAAAGGGCTCCCGCCATTTCTCCTGATGGAAACTATGTCGCTTACACGATTCGAATCGACACCTATGACAAGCTTTTCCTTTCTCCCCTGAACAATCTTGAGAAAAAAATCCAGCTGACTTCAGGTAAGGGAAACACCATTTCGCCCCAATTTTCCCCTGACTCGAAGGAACTTTTTTTCTCGGGCGACATGAGGGAAGCCTTTAACATCTATTCCTTAAACCTAGAAAGCGGGGAGCTTAAGCGCTACACCGATGTCAGGACCGGGAATTTCTTCCCTTCGCCTCATCCCTATGACTCTGAAACATTCATTTTCTCTTCTTTCCATAAAGGGGCTTTCCAGATTTTTAAAGCCGAACTCGAGGGAGAAGTGGAGAAGACAATTACCTTCAGTGAGCCTCTAGAAGATGCAACTTACCCCAGGTTTGAACCCATCATCGCTTTAGAGATAAACGAAGAAAAAATTCAAACCTATAAGGGGATGAACAAGCTTTATCTAGCCTTTCGTCCTCCTATTGAGGCCATTGTTACCACTGACGGCTCTCTATTCGGAGGAACGGCTCTAGCCTTCACTGACCTATTAGGAGACCACACCTTTTATTTAATGGCTTACCAAGTCCAAAGTTTTCGATCTTACGACTTTGCCTATTTAAACCAAAAGCGGCGATTCCAATACATGGCAAACGCTTTTCACTATACTCTGTTTTACTATCCATCTTTCTATTACTATAATCCAGATTTCTACAATTACCTGACTTACCGTGATGCCATAGCCACCCGGACAATTTCAGGAATAAACTTGAGGACATACTACCCGCTGAATAAATACGTCCGAACGCAAGCCTCTCTATCTTTTACCCGGTATGAAGAAGAGTTTCTCTATCCTTATTTAAGAGAGCAAATCGCTGCCTCTGGCCGAAGCTACGGCCGCTTCTTAAGCGGCAATTTGCTTTCGGCCTCTTTTGCCCTTGTGGGAGAGACTACCCGCTTTAAATTCTTCGGTCCTGTGGCTGGAAATACGTTCATGGTCTCCATTTCTCAATCCCTTCCCGTCTCTGAAAACTTTCTACGGAATACAACTCTCCACGCCGACCTCCGTCAATACCTCAACATCGGGGCTGACATGCTTTTTGCTTTCCGACTGGAGGCTTTCGCCAGCCGAGGAAGAGATCCGTTCATTTATTATTATGGCGGCAACAATCAGGTTCGCTCTGCTAACTACGCCAGCCTTATCGCCAACGAAGGATGGTACGCCAACGCTGAGTTCCGGTTCCCGCTCATCAACGCTGCTTCATCCATAATCGGTCAAATAGGGCCTGTCCGGGGAGTCTTATTCTTTGACATCACTCGCGCAAAAATCAAAGGATATCCAGCCAAATTCTACACTTTTGCGGGTTTCGACGGATCGGGATTCTTTCCTTTCTTTCGCGAAGCGGAGGCCATCGGGTCATTCGGGTATGGGTTCGAGTTCTTTCTCCTGGGCATTCCCATTCACCTCGAATTCGTAAAAAGGATTGAATTTCCAGACCTCTCCAATCCTTTCCGGTACGAAACCTACGGCGATTTCAAGACAGAATTCTGGATCGGCTTCGACTTTTAAAAAAAATTAAAATTTTCATCTAATTTTCTTGCATTCTCATTTTCGGGGTGCTATCATAACCAAGCTTTCTCCCTCCAAACAGCTACGAGGGAAGACTTTTCCACACTTGTGGAAATACCTGTGGAAATCTTGGGATGAAACATGCAACTTAAAGATAAATCTAACTCTTGGCTAAAAATCGTTGGGGCTCTAAAAAAACAAATAGATAAGAATAGTTATGAAACCTGGTTTGAGCCTTCTGTTTTTATCGGGAAAGAAGGGAATGTTCTGTATGTGAAGGTTCCAAATTCTTACTTCAAAGACTGGCTATCTTTCCATTACTCCAGCTTGATAAGCAGTTGTTCCCAAAGTCTTTTTGACAAAATCTATGATATCCGCTACATCATCGATGAAGATACCACTTCCTTCAAGAGGGGCTTGCCTCAGGAAAGAAAGTCCAAATACGGAACGCTTCTGAATCCAAATCTAAATCCGAATTATACCTTCAAAAATTTCATTGTTGGCTCCTGCAACCAGTTCGCGCACGCGGCTTCCATAGCTGTGGCTAAGAATCCCGCCAAATCGTATAACCCTCTTTATATCTATGGGGGAGCCGGGCTGGGCAAAACCCATTTAATGAATGCCATCGGACACTTCACCCTCAATAAATTCCGTCGACAAAAGATTCTTTACATCACCACTGAAAAATTTATGAATGATCTTATTAACCATCTTCAGTATGGAAAAATTCTTGATTTCCGTCAAAAATACAGGAGTGTCGATGTGCTGCTCATGGATGATATCCATTTCCTCTCGGGGAGGGAAAGGACGAAAGAAGAGTTCTTCCACACCTTTAACCATCTTTATGATAGTCAGAAACAAATTGTTATTTCTAGCGATTGTCCCCCCAAAGAGATTCCCCACCTCGAAGAAAGATTCAGGTCTCGATTCGAGTGGGGTCTCATTGCAGACTTAAGAGCACCAGATATAGAGACCAGGATTGCTATCTTAAAAAACAAAGCTGAACTCGAAGGCGTAATTCTACCTGAAAGCGTCGCTCTTTTTATGGCTGATAAGGTTCATTCTAACATAAGGGAATTGGAGGGATATCTTCGCCGGGTTATTGCTTATGCCTCTTTAAAAGGAGAAATGATCGATTTAGACCTGGCGAAGGATGCCTTGCAAAGTTTATTGGATTCAACCGCTCAAATTATAAACGTTGAAAAAATCCAGAAAATTGTCTGTCATGAATTTAAAATCAAGCTCTCACAACTTAAATCCAAAAACAACTCTCCCAAGATCGCTTTTCCCCGTCAGATTGCCATGTATCTATCAAAAGAATTAACGAAATCTTCCCTTCCAGAAATTGGCAAGAAATTCGGTGGAAAACATCATACCACCGTCATCCACAGCATCAAAAAGATCGAAAAAATGCGCAAACAGAATTCTGAATTCAACAGAGATATAAACAAACTGATTAGCTATATCCAATAAAAGAATCAATGTTTTATCAGTGAAATTCACATTTCCATTGATTTTATTTATATTATTAATTAAATATATATTATTATTTAGATATATAATTAATAATTATTGTGAAAAGGTGGAAAAATGAAGTTTTCAATTAATAAAGAGGACATCTTAGAAGAACTTCAACTCCTTCAAGGAATCGTGGAGAAGAGAAACACCTTACCCATTCTAGCGAATATCCTGATAAACGTTACCAAAGAAAAAGTAGAGATGACAGGCACTGATTTAGAAGTTGGCCTGAAAAGTCATTTTCCAGCCAAAATAGACCAAACCGGTGCGGTTACGGTTTCAGGGAAGAAGTTGTTTGAAATCGTGAAATCCTTAGCTGAAGAGAAAGAGGTGACTTTCAAAGAGAACCAGGATTCTATGATGGAAATAACCGCTGGAGAAAGCGAATTCAGGATATTATGTCTACCTAAAGAAGACTATCCTCAAGTTCCAGAACCAAGGTTCGAGAAAAACATTATTTTGCCCTTAGGCATAGTTAAAGAAATGGTTGACCGGGTATATTATGCGATCACTCAAGAACACAGGTATTATTTAACCGGAGCCTTATTAATACTCAAAAACAAATCCATAGAATTGGTAAGCACAGATGGGCATAGATTGGCTTATACGGCCAAACCCGTAGACGATTTAAAATTAGATGAGGAAATCAGGGTGATAGTTGCCAAGAAGACCCTGAGCGAATTGCGAAAAATTGAGGATGAAGAGGTCGAATTTGATTTTGACCAGAGCAATCTGTTCTTTAGAGTGAAAAACAGGACTTTAATATCGAGAATTATAGAGGGGAAATTTCCTAATTTCGAAGAAGTCATTCCCGTGGGGAATCCTCAGGTCGTTGTTGTTCCCCGTGAGGAAATAACCAACGCCATCCGCAGAGTATCTCTTTTATCCTCTGAGAGGTCGAGAGGAATCAAGTTTTTCTTAGAAAAGAATCGGATTAGGCTTTTCTCTTCCAACCCTGAAATAGGAGAAGCGAGGGATAAATTAGATGTCAAGTACGACGGAGAGCATGTAGAGGTGGGATTTAACGCCCAGTACCTACTTGATTTTCTAAGTGTAGTTCAGACAGACAGCATCCAGTTTGAGCTGAAAGATGAGAATAGTGCGGTCCTGATGAGGCCTGAAGGGGAAGAGGATTTAAAATTCACCTATGTTTTGATGCCGATGAAGATCTAGAAGTTAAAGAAGTTCAACGGGAAAATTTTTACCTACCGCCAAAACATGACCTTGAGAATCCACGATTAAGGCACCATATTCAGGATATTTTTCTATGATTTTTTTGGGATGAGGGCTGGCAAAGAGAGCCGTCGATAGGGCATCACAGTATAAAGCTTGGGGCCCGACAACGGTTACGCTTTGCTTATTCCTAGAGGGATATCCTGTATGGGGATCCAAGACATGATGGTATCGGATGTGGTCGATTTCGAAGTATCTCTGATAATCCCCAGTCGTAGCCACGCCCAGTTCCGACACACTGAGAACACCTAAGTATCCTTTGTTCCGAGGATGCATGATCCCAATTTTCCAAGGCTGGTTAGAAGGATTTTTCCCCCAGCAAAACAGGTCTCCTCCTGAGTTAATGAAAGATCGAGTGATTCCTAATTTTTTTAAAGCTTCTGCGGCGAGATCAATGCCTAATCCCTTGGCAATGCCTCCCCAATCAAGCTCCATATCGGGAAGAAGAACGAGGCGGCCATTCTCTTTTTTAATCTTATCCATTCCCATGATTCTTAGAGTTTTTTCTATCTCTTCTGGGGAAGGGAGCTGGTATCTCTTATCAATGAATCCCCAGAGTCTTGTCAGGGGTGCTACGGTGATATCAAAAAAGCCGTCGGAATCCTGGTAAACTTGAAGAGCCTTGTCATAAAGATTCAATACAAGCGGAGAATCGAGGTCTGTGATTCCGGGAGAAAAAGAGGCCTCGATCTCGGCAAAGACTCGCTGGACCTCTTTCTGGCAGGCTTCAAATCGTCGGGGCTCGCAAAGAACATTCATCTCGCAGATGGTATCAAAGTAGAGAAGAGTAGCTGTATTCCACTCTTCTTGGGGAGCACAGGCAGTGAAAAACGAAATGAATGCGACCAGAAAAAGGGGCGCTTTCTTATCCAATGACAGTATCCACAGAGTTTTGAGCCTCAATCTCTAGAAGAAAATGGTTAGGGGCACAAATGATCCGCTCTCCTTCCAAGGCGATTGGAGCACTATGAAGACAGATTTTCTGGGGACAGGTAGAATCGATGACTCGTACTCTTCCATCCTCAACGAGCACCTTGACCCGCCCGCTGGCCGAAACGAAGGATTTTGAATAGTTATTTCTTAAAGAAAGTCTTTCCACTTTTCGTCCCTCTATATAAACAGATGCCTTGCTGCCTCGTTGGAGCTTGAGGCCTCTTTGAGAAGAGGACACCACGGTCAGCAGGGAGGCGTGAGTACGATTCAATTCCTCCCAGATGGAAAGCAGCTTTTTAAACCGTATATCCCAAACTGTTTTATTCCTTACTAAAGAAAATGAGCCGGGAACGGGCTTGCTCAGGCGGAAGAAGCTAATGACAAAATCTGCCAGGGAAGGATTTTGGACCTGAACCCAGCGGTGTTGGGAGAGGGCTTCTATCAGGGCTGCTTTTTGGGGTTGGAAACTTAGGGCGGAAAAATTTTGGCCCTGTAAAAGGCCATATTTTTGTATCTCGCCGAGAAGAGGAACGATATACTTATCAGGAGAAGAGGCGAGGATTTGAAGCTCGACATGTCCTCGTATCTTTTTCAAGAGATCAAAGGAAGATGCGAATAAAGGCATGAATAAAAAGGTCTTACAAAAACCACGCCTATCCATGGGAACCTCCTTTTCTTATTATATCGATTATGACAGGATAAAGTTTATTCTTTTTTTTCCGGCCAAAATAGCGGAACAGGATAGCCCCTCCGGCAAGAAGCCCCAGAAGAAACCCCAAGAGGCTGATGGGGGTAAGAGGCAAAGACAGAAATAGAGCCACAAGATACCCGAGGGCCAGGCCGAGGATTATGCCAACGAGGAGGATCCCGAAGATCCGGATCAGTTCTTTCGTATAATCTCCTTCAGGAAATTTAATTTTAACCTCGTCCCCGGGTCGGGCCGACAGAGGATTCAAAACCGTTATCGTCCCTTTTTCCTCCTGCTGCCCTGCACATAAGCTGCGGACCGAGCAGGTTGAGCATATCTCCCCTTTGATCTCGACGTTAACTTGAGCAAAATCTTTTTGAGAGGCGCAAACCACAGCCTTCTCTTCCATTTTTTATTTCCTTAAACGCCCGATGGCATCCGTCGGGCACTTCTCGATTTCGGGTATTTTTTCGGGAGCTATCTTCTTATAATCTGTTATCTTGGCGAGATTGTTTTCCATGACAATCGCTTCTGGACAAGCCCGGGCACATATTCCGCAGGCTATACAGGCATTCTTGCAGACTTTCCTGGCCACCGCGCCTCTATCCAAGGAGCGGCAAAAGACAATGATCTCTTGAGAGACGGGGTGAAGCTCAAGAAGATTTCTTGGGCAGGTATCCACGCAGATTCCGCAGGCTGTGCAGTTCTCTTCTATGACCACCGGCAAGCCTTCTTCATTCATGTACATAGCCTCAAAAGGGCAGGATTTAACGCAATCCCCAGAATGAAGACAGCCATGGGTACATTGCTTATTGCCCCCTATCAGATGAGAAGCCTGGCAAGTGGTGAGTCCTAGGTAAAGGCCCCGGTCCTTGGCCGCTTCATGCGTTCCTCGGCAGTGCAAACGGGCTATTTTCTGGATGACTTCTTCGGCCTTGACTCCAAGGATAGCGGCAACTTGATTAGCCACCTCCTCTCCGCCGACAGGACATCCATCAGGGGCAACCTTCCCGTCAACCACAGCCTCAGCAAAGGCTTGGCAGCCTGAATATCCGCAGGCGCCACAATTTGCCTGGGGAAGAATTTCCGAGACTTTTTCAATCTTGGGATCAACCTCGACTCTGAGTTTGCGGTAGGCCAGGACCAAGCCTAGAGAAAAGATGAGCCCTAAAGCGCCCATCGTGAATACAGGAACAAAGATATCCATTTTTCTATTTAATCATTCCGGAGAAGCCGAAGAAGGCTAAGGCCATGATCCCGGCGACGATGAGAGAGATTCCCGCGCCCTTCAAAGGCTCCGGCACATCGGCCATATCGAGCTGTTCTCTGATCCCAGCGATGAGGATAATAGCCAGAGTGAATCCTATCCCTGATCCGAAACCGTAGACCACCGATTCCAGGAAATTATATTCTTTTAAGGCCGCCAACAGGGCTAAGAACAGTATGGCACAATTGGTTGTGACCAGGGGAAGATAGATGCCCAGGGCTTGATAAAGAGGAGGGCTGACTTTGCGGATGAACATCTCCACCAGCTGGACCAAGGAGGCAATGACCAGGATGAAGGAGACAATCTTAAGATAGTCAAGGCCGTAGGGAATAAGGATCCAATGGTTAATCGCCCAGGAAACCACCGCCGTGATGGTCATAACAAAGGTGACTGCCAATCCCATGGACACCGCAGAATCGATTTTTTTAGATACTCCCAGGAAAGGACATATGCCCAGGAAATAGCGAAGGACGAAGTTATTGATGAGAACAGCTGAAATAAAAATGGCTAAGAGTTCCAATGCTTATCTCCTCGACTTTGATTTTTCCTCGATTTTATTGGCCAATCCCAGAAGAATTCCCAGGGCTATGAAAGCTCCGGGAGGCAGCACCATGATAATCCAGGGCTCAAACCAGGTGCCCAGCACCTGCTGGCCGAAGAAAGTTCCGCTCCCCAAGATTTCTCGGATTGCACTCAGAACCAGCAGGGCGATAAGAAAGCCTAAGCTCATACCCAAGGCGTCTATTAAGGAGCGGCTAATAGTATTTTTAGACGAAAAAGCCTCCTGGCGTTCCAGAATAATACAGTTGACAACGATTAAAGGAACATAGGGCCCCAGGTTTTTCGAAATCGGCGGGAAAAAAGCGGCTAGGAATCGGTCAGCAACGGTGACAAAGGTGGCGATGATGACAATGTAGGAAGCGATGCGGACCTGGCTGGGTATAAGTTTCTTTATGGAAGATACGACAAGAGAACTTAGCACCAGCACAAACGTTGTAGCCAAGCCCATGGCCAGACCATTTATCATGGCGTTGGTCACCGCCAAAGTCGGACACATGCCCAGGAGGTGGCGAAAAACAGGATTTTCCTTCCACAGGCCTTTGGTGAAATCTTCGCTGGCCGTTCTAGCGGGCATTTTTTCCCTCGAGCTTGAGTTTACCGTCTTCCTTGAGTTCCCTGGTCTTCACCAGGGAGCTGTTGACGGTGTTGAGGACCGCTTCTGATGAAATGGTCGCTCCAGTGATAGTGTTAATTTCTGAAGGAGAGAGCTCCTCAGGAGAACTCGCTGCAGGTTTCCGGAGACTGAGAGGCTGGCTGCAATCTTTGTTTTCCCAATACCTGAGGAAAGACTCCATGTTGGTGATTTTTGCTCCCAAGCCCGGAGTCTCCTTCTGCTCTAGGATAGCGAGGCTGTTTATTCGGGTTAAATCAATGTTGGTTCCGAGCATAAAGGTGATTTCATCTTGAAAGCCAGCCCCAGTGGCATGGATGGCGTAGCCCAACAAGGCTCCCTCTTCGTCCATTCCTCCATAGATGGTTAGCTTCTTTTCTTCATACAGGGATTGGTTAGAGCTCGTTCCAGGCACAACCTGGATAATGGCTTTTTCAATCTCACGTTGTTTGTTCAGGGCGATCCGTTCCTTGGTCAGGTGGCCGATGCTGCTCAGGAACGCGCCCGCAAGCACTCCTACTGTAGTCAGAACCACGGCCATCCTGGAGGAAAGGCTCATGTTTTCCTCTCCTCACCTAAGATTCGGGGCCGTGTATATTTATTGAGTAGCGGAACAAAGGCATTCATGAAGAGGATGGAATACATGACTCCTTCAGCATATCCCCCGAAGAGTCTGATTAAGCCGATGACCAGGCCGATACCCAGTGCGTAAATCCAAGCTCCTAAAGGAGAGATAGGCGAGGTAACCATATCGGTGGCCATGAAAAGGGCGCCAATCAGTAAACTCCCGGCTAAAACATGAAAAAGAGGAGAGGCGTACTTACCCGGGTTGGTCAGCCAGAATATACCAGTGAAAAGGCTAAGAGAGAGGATGATTCCGACCGGGATGCGCCAGTCAATAGACCGCCGGAGGAGAAGATAGAGGGCGCCCAACATGAGCGCTAAGGCAGATGTTTCCCCCAGACAGCCTCCCACATTTCCCCAAAACAGCTCCTCGAGAGAAGTCAGAGTTCCCTGAGAAATAGCATCCTGAAATTTTAAATTTCCCAGAGGGGTGGCAAAAGTAGCCGTGTTGACTTTTATCATGGCTGGAGGAATCCAAGTCGTCATAGCCACTGGGAAAGCTGTCTGGAGGAAGGCTCTTCCAACTAGGGCCGGGTTGAAAATGTTGTGGCCCAGTCCGCCAAAAGCCTGTTTGCCTAATCCGATGGCTACCACGGCTCCGATGATGGCGAATTCCAGAGGAAGAGAGGGGGGAAGAGTCATAGCCAGGAGAATGCCGGTGATGGCTGCTGAACCGTCGAGTAGGTAGCGAAGAGGTCTCTTTCTCAGCCAGAGGAAGAGAGCTTCGGTAATAAGAGAGGCGGCAAGGCATGAAAAGAGAAGGAGGGCAGCCCGGAATCTAAAAAAGTAGACGGAGGCAAAGGCGGCCGGCAACAGGCTTATGATGACAGAGAACATGATCTTTGGAACAGAATCTTTTTCTCTCAGATGAGGCGAAGATTGGATGATGAACGAATTATTTTTTTCAGGCACTTTTCTTCCGTTTTAAAGACATGACCTCGTTTTTCCCCCATCGTATCCAGTGAACAAGGGGAATCTTGGATGGGCAGACGTACTGGCAACAGCCGCATTCCACACAATCGAGGATGCCCCAATTCTCAGCCAAGGTCAGGTTTTCGTATTTTACACATTTCATCAGTTGGGTAGGAACCAGACGCATCGGGCAGTGTCCCACACATCGAGAACAACTGATACAAGCATATTCTGAAGCAGGAGAGGGAGCATCCCAAGCTAATATCCCTGAGGTGGCCTTGACCACCGGAACTTCCAAAGACCATTGGGAAAGCCCCATCATCGGACCGCCCATGACGAGCAGGTTGGATCCACCCTTTAACCCTCCACAGAAATCAACGGCCTCTTTGAAGGATGTTCCCAGACGCACCAGAAGATTCTTGGGCTCTTTTATGCCTGGGCCAGAAACAGTGATAGCCCTCTGGTAGAGGGGAATGCCCTGACTCACTGCCTCCCAGACCGCTTTGGTAGTGCCCACGTTCTGGACCATGACTCCCACATCAAAGGGAAGGCCTCCCCTTGGGACTTCTCTTTGGAGAAGGGCAGAAATGAGGTTTTTTTCAGCTCCTTGAGGATATTTTGTTTTCAAAAGCACGATTTCCGCCCTAGTATTTTGAGCACATTTTCTTAGGGCTTCAAAGGCACTCCGTTTGTTATCCTCGATTCCTACCAGGAGCCTGTTGGCTCCGGTGGCTTTACAGATGATTTCGGCGCCTTTGAGAATATCTTCCGGGAACTCTAGCATCAGCCGATAATCTGCGGTGAGGATGGGTTCGCATTCACATCCGTTGATGATGATGGTGTCGATGGGTTTATCTTTGGGAGGGGTGAGTTTGACCGAGGTGGGAAAAGCCGCTCCTCCGAGCCCAACTATTCCGGCCTCCTTGACTTTCTCGCGGATCTCTTCAGGACTCAGGGAGATAGGGTCTTTTGTCTCTTTCTCTGGAAACAGGGAACGGTCTGCGCCGTCATTGGCTATTGTCACTGCGGGAACCATATTGCCTCCGGGATGGAGGTAGTGGTCAACGGCCAGCACTTTTCCCGAGACACTGGAATGAACAGAGGCCGAGAAAAGAGTCTTGCCCTCGCCGATTTTTTGGCCAAGACTCACTTCATCTCCTTTGTTGACCAAAGGCTCGGCCGGGCTCCCGAAATGCTGGAGGAGGGGGATGAAGACTTTTTCGGGGGGTGGCATGGTCTCGAGAGGCTTATCAGCAGTTAATTGTTTTGATTCGTCAGGATGAATACCGTGGGGGAAAGTTTTTGTTCTCATCGTGTTTAAAGGCGCCGCCTAAAAAATAGGTTTAAGTTTATAAATTGTGTTATAAAATTGTCAACCTTGAAAAATAGAAGGCAACACATTTTTTTCTTCTTTTTATTGATTTTTCAGTGCCACCTGGGATAAGGTTTAGGCGCGTATTAGAGGGCGGAGGTGATAATGGCCCTAGAAATAAGAGAAGCTAAGGATCGAAAGGATCTGAGAACGTTCATTTACCTGCCTGAGAAAATTCATGCCAACCATGAGAATTGGGTGCATCCTATTTATATGGATGAATGGAGTTATTTTAATCCCCAAAAGAACAAGGCCTTTGCCTATTGCGACACCATTCTCCTGCTGGCTTTCAGGGAGGGAAAGCCAGTCGGCCGGATCATGGGCATCATAAATTCTCGCTATAATGAGCAGAGAAAGGAAAAGACAGCGCGCTTTGCCTGTCTTGAAACCTGGGAAGACAAAGACGTGGTTCACGCTCTTTTGAGCCAGGTGGAGGAATGGGCTCGCCAAAAGGGCATGACCAGGATTATCGGTCCTTACGGATTTTCTGACCAGGACCCCGAAGGCTTTATCATCGAAGGTTTTGAGAATCGCGCCACCATTGCCACCTATTATAATTTTGAGTGGATGCCTTCTTTGGTCGAAGAAGAAGGATACACCAAAGATGTCGACTATTTTGTTTATAAGCTCGAAGTGCCCAAGGAAATCCCTGAGTTTTACAAAAAGATTTACGAGCGGATCAAGAGGAGAGGGAAGTTTGAAATTGTGGAATTCAGGAAGCGAAAAGAGCTGAAGCCCTGGATAATTCCTGTTCTGACCCTAATGAATGAATGCTATACCGGAAGCAATATTTACGGTTATGCTCCCCTGGATGAGAAGGAGATGAGTGATTTGGCAAAAAAGTACATGCCTGTTCTAGACCCGAGATTTGTAAAGGCGGTGGCAAGCGAGAAGGAGGTGGTGGGTTTTATAGTCGGGATTCCTGATATGACTGAAGGTATTCAGAAAGCGCGGGGACGCCTCTTGCCCTTCGGCTTCTTAAAAATTTTAAGAGCGAGCAAGAAGACTAAACAGCTCGACCTTCTCCTGGGGGCCATTAAGGAGAAGTATCGGGGGATGGGAGTTGATGTGCTTATGGGCGTGAAGACGATACTCTCGGCTCATGAGGCGGGCTTAGAAGTCATTGATACTCATCATGAGCTGGAGTCGAACGTAAAAGTTAGAGCTGAAATGGAAAGAATGGGGGGAAAGCTCTATAAGCGCTTCCGGGTTTATCAGAAGAAACTGTAACCTATTTTCCTTCGGCCCAGTTGATCCCCCATCCCAGATGAACCTTGAGGGGAACCTTTAGAGGGAAAGCTTTCTCCATTTTCTTTTTGACCAGCTTTTCCAGCTCATCTCTCTCTCCATCCGGCACTTCGAAAACCAGTTCGTCGTGAACCTGGAGGATCATCTTCGATTTAAGTTTTCGCTTTTTTAGTTCTTTCCAGATCTCGATCATGGCTTTTTTCATGAGATCTGCAGCAGTTCCTTGAATAGGTGTGTTCAGCGCAATCCGGCGCCCTGCTTGTTGGGTCATTTTATCAGCCTGCATTAGCTCTGGAACCTGTCTTTTTCTTCCGAACAGAGTTTCAGAGAATCCCTTTTCTTGAGCATCCTTGACTTTCGTTTCCAGGAACTCATGGACCTTTGGGTATTTCACAAAATAACGGTCGATAAAATCTTGAGCTTCTGAGACAGAAGTCCCCAGTTCTCTGGCCAGGGAATAAGCAGAAGCTCCGTAAATGATACTGAAGTTGATGACCTTGGCCCTTCTTCGCTGCTCTTCCTCAAAGAGCAAAGAATCCCCGCCGAAGACCCGCTGGGCTGTATCTTGGTGGATATCATGGTCTTCAAGAAAGGATTCTCTCAAGGCGGGGTCTTCGGAGAGATGAGCCAAGACCCTCAGTTCTATCTGGGAATAGTCAGCCGCGAGGAAGAGGTGTCCTGAATCGGGTATGAATGCCTGGCGGAATCTCAGTCCCAGCTCTCCGCGGGCTGGGATGTTCTGGAGGTTCGGGTCGCTGCTCGAGAGCCGGCCGGTAGCGGCGACCGTCTGGTTGTAAGAAGTATGAATCCTTCCTGTCTCAGGATTGATGAGGAGAGGAAGAGCATCCGCATAGGATGATTTTAGCTTGGCCAGCTGTCTGTATTCCAGGACGTCCTTGGCTATCGGAAAATTGTGAGCTAAATCCTGAAGAATATGGACCGCCGTGGAGTATCCTTTTGTCCTCTTGGTCCTCCTTGAGGCGGGGAGTTTCATTTTATTGAACAAGACATCTGCTAGCTGTTGGGGGGAGTTGATGTTGAATTCTTCGCCGCTGGCCGCGTGGATTTTCTTCTTTAAATGCTTGAGCTCTGCGCTTAGCTCTGAGGATAGATTTTCTAAAGCTTTAGTATCAATCTTAACGCCCCATGTTTCCATGTCTGCCAATACTTCGATCAGCGGGAGCTCGATCTCCTGGTAGAGCTTCTCCAATTTTTCCTTTTTGACTCTGGGCCTGAGAAGGAGACTGAGCTGTAGAGCTAAATCAGCATCCTGGCAAGCATAAGGAGCGACTTTTTCGATAGCAACCTTGTCAATGGTCACTTCTTTCTTGCCGGAACCGACAATATCCTTGTAAGCGATAGCTTTGACTTGGAGATAGTTCGAAGCCAAAGCGTTAAGGTTGTGCTTTCCCCAGTTCGGCTCCAGCAGGTAAGAGAGGATCATGGTATCTGATTCTAAACCTTGAAGCAGAATTCCTTCTCTTCCTAGGACGATGTAATCATATTTAATATTCTGGCCAACTTTTTTTATCTTGGAGTCGCCAAGGATTTCTTTAAGAAAGCGGAAAGCCGTGCCTGCTGGGATTTGACTGGGGGCTCCTTCATAGTCATGCCGAAGGGGAAGATAGTAGGCATGGTGGGGTTTTATTGAAAAAGAGAGCCCGACTAAGCGAGCTTGGGTGGGTAAAGGACTGTCGGTTTCAGTGTCTAGAGATACGCGTTTGGCTTCCTTTATCCTGGTTATAAGCCTTTTCAGCTGTGTTTCCTGGTATATGACTTCGTATTTTTTTTTGGCATTTTTCTTCTCTTGCAAGTAGTCTGACAGCATGGATGAAAATTCTAATTCTTTGAAAAGCTTGGTGATTTCCTCATAATTGGGTTCGGTCAGGCGAAGTGCTTCCAGGTTGAAGTCTAAGTCCAGTTCTCTTTCGATGGTGACCAGCGTCTTGCTCAATTCCAGCTTATCCAGGTTCTGTTCAATTTTTTCTTTCAAACGAGGATTTCTCATTCTGTCCAGGGATTGAAGTAGCTTTTTCAGGGATCCGTACTCGTTGATGAGGGCCTTGGAAGTTTTTTCGCCAATCCCTGGTACTCCTGGAATATTGTCTGAAGGATCTCCCCACAGGGCGAGGACATCAATCACTTGAGAGGGGGAAACCCCGAAAAATTCCTTGACCTTTTTTTCATCAAGATAGATCTCTTTAGAAGGGTTGAACACGGTTGTGGTTTTGTTGACCAGCTGAAAAAGGTCTTTGTCTGTGGTCACCAGGACAGAATGAATTTCTTGAGAAGAGGCTTTACGGGCCAAGCTTCCCAAAATATCGTCAGCTTCGTATCTCTCGTATTCAAAACAGGGGATGTTTAAGGCCATTATGACTTTCTTGAGAACCGGAACTTGAGCCTCCAAATCCTCTGGCATGGGTTTGCGGTGGGCCTTGTAGTCTTTGAAGGCTGAATGTCGGACTGTTGGGCCCTTGACATCAAAAACAATTCCCAAGTACTGAGGTTTCTGTTTATCGATCAGCTTCTTGAGCATATTAACGAATCCATAGACAGCATTAGTGGGAAAGCCTTTAGAAGTGGAGAGGCGTTGAATTGCGTAATAAGACCGATACAGGAGAGAATTTCCGTCGATTAGAAAAAGCTTCTTCGTCTTCACAAAGATTAGGCTTGGATGAGGGGAATCTTAATCTCTTCTGTTTTAAACCCTTGTTTTTCAGCTTTAATGGAAAGGGTGAATTTCTTGCCCGGAAATTCTGGAATGGGAAAGCCGAGCATGAGCTTCCCGGCTTCATCTGTATAGCCATCAAAAAGGATGTATTCTTTATCGATTTCTGTAATGGCTCGAGCCGTGACTTGGGAAAAAGACACGGGCTGGGAGGGAGAGATAACTCTGACTTCTAAAGAAAAACTTAAAGGCTCGGATGAGGAAGGAAGGGAGAGCTGAACGAGATTTATTTCGAGAGCACCTTTTTCCGTTTGTGCCTTTTCTTGAGCGGGGTTGGAACTGAGGGAGTCTTGAGGTGCCTCCTTTGGTTTTTCAGGAAGGCTCAGGTACTGATCACATTTTCCCCCAGAGATTTCATGAATGAGCACCAGATGCTGCTTTTTCATGAGTTGAAGAAACTGTTGTTTGAAATCAGGTTTGTTGATAAGGGAGTGATAAGGAGTTTTACGCGAATAAAGGGTTTTTCCCGCTTTGTAGATGAGAGATTCGATATATTTAGCGCTTTCTCCCTTGTCCTGGGTTTGGAGGTGGAGAGAAAGTCCTTTGTATTTGATTTGAGTGTTAATACCGGGCATTTTCCTCAGATTCTAGCACGATTAATTTCCCCTTTATTATACACGTCCCCTCAAAGATAGCAAGAACTTAAAGATTTGGGCTTTCAAAATATAGGGGACGGTTCTATTTTTTCTGAGAAACGGGATCAGAGTTTATTGTGAATCGTTCTCCAATGTATGAAAACAAGTCTAGCTCTTATAACAATGACAAAGTCTTATTCCGTGTGAAAAAGATAGAACCGTCCCCAAAAAATTAAAAAAGCAGGCCCGTCCATACTCACGGGTATTCAGTTTGAGATTTTGCTACGCGCTGAATCGGGTGAAGGCCATGACAGAGAAAAAAGAAGACTGACCTCTGGCAAGGGTCGAGGAGCCTCTCAAAAAATGTCATTTTAGACTTAGCAGGAGGATTATTGACAAAGGAAGGCGAGATGTTATAATAATGTGAATTCTTCAGGAGAGAAAAATGCTGATAAACGTGGATAAATTGCCCCGGGAAGGCTTGAAGGTTTCGAGAGATTTCGAGTTTTCCAGCCTTGACCTGGTGGAAGAGAATGCGGTATTCCTGCAGCCTGTCTGGGCTGAAATGAGCATAAACAGGATTGGAGATGAGATTCGGATTAAGGGAAAAGTAAAGACATGCTTCAGCTTTGTCTGCAGCCGTTGCTTGATGCCTTTTAAATTTCCGGTGGATTCCTCTTTTGATCTCATCTATCTTCCTGAAGAGCTTGATATACTAAAGGAAGAGTTGGGGACCGAGGATTTGAATAATTACTTCTATCGCGACCAACAGATTGATTTAAGAGAAGTGGTCTTGGAGCAGCTTAATTTGACTTTTCCAGTCAAGCCGCTTTGTTCTGAAAAATGTCAGGGCATATGCCCTGTTTGTGGAAAGAATCAAAAAGATGGAAAATGCGGATGTGTAGTCGAGGACTCTGACCCGCGTTTACAGAAACTTAAATCATTCATCAAGGACAGAAGATAAATGGCCAATCCAAAAAGAAGACATTCACCATCAAGAAAAGGGAAAAGGAGGGCTCATGACGCTCTAGCCCTTCCTTCTTTATCACTTTGCGACAATTGTGGAACGCCCAAGTTGCCCCACCGGGCCTGTCCTGAATGTGGATTCTACAAAGGCAGACAGGTTATAGAGGGATCAGAAGAATAAAGGGGAATGGATGAGGATTGCTGTTGATGCTATGGGGGGGGACTTTGGTCCTCAAGTGACAGTGGAAGGGGCGGTGAAAGCTGCCCAGGAATATCAAGTTGAAGTCCTCCTTGTAGGGGCTGAGGAGCTGATAAAGAAGGAATTTTCGAAACATAAAATTTCGGAGAACAGGGCCTCTATTGTCAATGCTCCAGAGGCTATAGGCATGGGGGAAGGGATTCTTTCTTTCAGAAAGAAGAAGAATTCTTCCATTCGGGTTGGCGCTAGGCTAATAAAAGACGGCCAGGCAGATGCTTTGGTCAGCACTGGGAATACAGCTGCTGTGGTATATATCTCGAAAAAGGTTTTGGGTTCTTTGAGCGGAGTCGACAAACCCGCTCTGTCCTTGCTGATACCTAATATGAAAGGACTGACTCTTCTCTTGGATGTGGGGGCCAATGTTGATTGTCGGCCTCAGCATCTAGAGCAGTTTGCTATCATGGGGCAGATTTTCATGGAGAATGTGCTCGAACTGAAGAATCCCAAGATCGGATTGATGAGTATAGGTGAAGAAAGCTCCAAAGGGAACGAACTCACCAAGGAAGTGTTCGAAAAACTGAAAGCGTCCTCATTGAATTTCATCGGAAACGTTGAGGGCAAGGATATTTATTCTGGGAAAGCAGATATCATCGTTACGGATGGATTTATTGGTAATGTGGCTCTAAAAGTGAGTGAAGGAGTTGTAGAGACTTTGTTCTATATGGTTCGGAATGAGGTGATGAAGAACTTTTTCGCTAAAATCGGTTATCTTCTTATGAAAAGAAATCTAAAGAAGATGTACAGAAAGGTAGACTATTCAGAGTATGGGGGAGCTTTACTGCTTGGATTGAACGGAGTATGCATCATCGGCCATGGGAGATCGAATGTCAATGCTGTTAAGCATGCAGTGAGGTTGGCCAAGGATTTTGTGTTGAGCAAAGCCCAGGATAAAATACAGCACGAAATGGCCAGAGTGTTCCAGGTTGGAGGGGAGGCTCAGGCTTAGGAATGAATTTTTCGGGCAAGGTGTCCCTCGTTACCGGCGCTTCTCAAGGGATAGGCGAAGCCATCGCTACGGAGCTGGCAGGATGCGGAGCAGAGGTCGTCCTGGTTGATGTCCAGGAAGAGAAATTGAAAGAAGTCGCCAACAGAATAAAGCAAGCCAAGGGTTCAGCCTCTTTTTACAAAGCTGACATTTCTGTGCTGGAGCAAGTTCAGAAAACAGTTGAGGAAGTTCTTGAAAAACACCACAAGATTGATCACCTTGTCAATAACGCTGGAATAACTCGGGATAATCTTCTGTTGCGAATGAAAGAGGAAGAGTGGACTGCCGTCTTGGACGTTAACCTGAAAGGGGTGTTCAATTTATCCAAGGCCATCATAAGGCACATGATGGGCAATCGATACGGTCGTATCGTTAATATCTCATCGGTAGTGGGATTAATGGGAAACCCAGGTCAAACCAACTATGCAGCTTCAAAGGCGGGGGTCATCGGTTTTACTAAAGCGTTAGCCAGGGAAGTTGCTTCTCGGGGGATTACTGTTAATGCTGTGGCTCCAGGTTACATCACGACTCCCATGACAGAAACGCTTCCAGAGGCTATAAAGAATAACTTCATCGATTTGATACCCGTAAGAAGGTTTGGTACACCTGAAGAGGTCGCTCAGACAGTGAAGTTTCTCCTTCGCGATGAGGCGGCCTACATAACAGGGCAAGTCATTAATGTCAATGGCGGTTTATATATGTAGGTTTTTGATAAAAATGTCTAAGAAATGAGGAGGAAAACCATGGAAAGAGAAGAATTGTTGAAAAAAGTAAGGACAATCGTTGCTGACAAACTCAGCATTAGTGAGGATCAGATTACCGAAGAAGCTTCTTTCATCGATGACTTGGGTGCTGATTCCCTAGATACAGTAGAGCTGGTTATGGCCTTAGAAGATGAATTTGGCATGGATATTCCTGATGAAGAGGCCGAAAAATTAACTACTGTCGGGAAGGCCCTAGACTATATTCTTGGTCATCTCTCTTAAGTCAAGAATTCTGTGATGAACATCCCCTCTCCCCTAAAAAAATCTGTCTCGCCAAGGCGCGTCGTTATCACAGGGATTGGAATGGTGACTCCCTTGGGGATTGGAACTCAGGAGAGCTGGGCGGCCTTTCTGGAAGGAAAGAGCGGAGTCTCCTTGATCACGAAGTTTGATACTTCTCAGTTTTCATCAAAGATCGCTGCCGAGATAAAAGATTTTGACCCTCTTGATTTTATAGAGAAAAAAGAAGTCAGAAAGATGGACTCTTTTATCCAGTATGCCATAGCGGCTTCCCAGCTGGCTGTCGAAGATTCAGGTTTGAAAAGCTCGGAGCTGGAGGGAGACAGGACAGGTGTTTATGTCGGCTCAGGGATAGGTGGCATTGGAATAATTGAAGATACCCATAAGACTCTTCTCGAGAAAGGCCCCGGTCGAGTTTCACCGTTTTTCTTGATTTCAGTCATTATCAACGAAGCCTCTGGTCAGATAGCCATAAGATTCAAAGCGCAAGGGCCGAATTCGGCTACGGCCACGGCCTGCACGACCAGCACTCATGCTATCGGGGATTCCTTCCGGATCATAGCTCGGGGTGAAGCCGATACCATGCTGGCAGGAGGTTCAGAGGCTCCCCTTACCCCCCTTGGAGTTTCTGGTTTCTGCGCCATGCGAGCTCTTTCTTTGCGGAACCATGAACCTGAAAAGGCCTCCCGTCCCTTTGATGCCGAGCGCGATGGGTTTGTGATGGGAGAAGGAGCCGGAGTCCTTGTCTTAGAAGAGCTCGAAAAGGCTCTAAAGCGGGGAGCCAGAATATATGCGGAAGTGGTCGGGTACGGAATGAGCGGAGATGCCTACCATGTTTCTGCTCCTTCTCTAGACGGAGATGGTGCCTTTCGTGTCATGCAGAGGGCACTGGAGGATGCTGGTATCTCACCCGAAGAAGTGAATTATATCAATGCTCATGGCACTTCGACACCTTATAACGACAAGATCGAGACCTTAGCCATCCGAAGACTCTTTGGGGATCATTCTGGGAAGATCGGGGTAAATTCGACGAAGTCCATGACCGGGCATCTCCTGGGAGCTGCGGGGGGAGTAGAAGCAGGTATCACAGCCCTCGCCCTGAAACACCAGATCATGCCTCCGACCATTAATTATGAGAATCCTGATCCTGAGTGTGATTTGGATTATGTCCCGAATAAAGCTCGAAAAACAGAAATGAATTATGCCTTAAGCAATTCTTTCGGGTTTGGAGGCACGAATGGCGCTCTTCTCCTGAAGAGGCATGAGGAATAGAAACAACACATAAGCTTGTCCAGTTTATTGAGTTTGCGTAGCTGATGATTGTTATTCGGAAAATAGCTCCCTTGAATGCATTAAGAACAGCCTAAACCGACCAGACAAGCTAAGTAAATCAGACAAAATAAAAACTCAACCGAGTGGACCAACTCAATAAACTCAATAAACTGGACAAACTCTATAAACTGTAATAATTTTTTATACGAGGAGGCAGCATTGAATATATGTGTTTTTGTTAAAAGAGTGCCTGATACAGAATCCAAGATAAGGATAAACCAAGAGAGCAATACTATTATAGAGGAAGGCTTGAATTTTGTTTTGAGTCCCTATGATGAATATGCAGTAGAAGAGGCGCTAAAGCTGAGAGAAGCCAAGGGTGGACAGGTTACGGTTGTATCCGTTGGGCCAGAAGAGGCGATGGTTGTTCTGAAAAAATGTTTGGCCATGGGAGCAGATGAAGCTGTGCTCGTCAAGGACGATCAAGGGGAGACTTATGATAGCTTGCGGATATCGAAGATCATCGCTCAGGCTGTGAAGAAGAAATTTGCCGACTTCGATCTCCTGCTTTTTGGCAAGCAGTCTGTAGGGGCAGACAATGCTCAAGTCCCGGCTATGGTCGCTGAATTTATGGGCTTGCCCCAAGTGAATGTGGTGACAAAACTGGAAATAGAAGGGAATACCGGAACCGCTTGGCGAGAGATCGAAGGCGCCTTGGAGAAATTTAAATTCTCTCTCCCTGCTGTCCTCAGTGCCCAGAAAGGATTGAATGAGCCCCGTTATGAGACCCTGAAGGGAATTATGGCCGCCAAGAAGAAAGAAATCCCGGTCTGGACCCTTAATGAATTGGATCTAGGGGAGGAAGAGTTGAATCCCCAGTTGGAGATTGTCAAAATGGAGAGCCCTCCGCCTAGAGAGGCTGGGAAGATTATCGAGGGGGAGCCTGCTGAAGCAGCTCAAAAGCTCGTTGAGCTTCTGCGCAATGAAGCCAAGGTCATTTAGAGGGAGGATGGAATGATTTTAGTTTACATAGAAGTCAGAGAAGGAAAAGTGAAAAAATCTTCTCTTGAAGCCCTTTCCGAGGGAGCCAGGAGAGCCAAAGATTTCAAAACAGAAGTGAATGCAGTCCTGGTCGGAGACAAAATGGACAACCTTGCTTCCGAGGTTTTCCCTTACGGGGCTGAAAAGATTTATTTACTCGAGAATGCTCTTTTTGGCCACTATTCTGCTGAAAGCTACGCTCAGGCGCTGATGACCTTGATCGAGGAGATCAAGCCTGATGTTGTGTTTTTTTCAGCCAGCGCTATGGGGAAAGACCTTTCACCTCGAGTAGCGGCCAAATTAGGAGTCGGTTTAGCTTCTGATTGCACCAGCACTGCAGCTAGGGACGGGAAATTGGAAATTACCCGACCGGTTTTTGCAGGGAAAATTTTGGTCGCTTTAACCTTTAAATCTAAACCCCAAATAGCGACCTTGCGGCCGAATGTTTTGCCTCTTGCTGAGCCTGCTGCAGCAAAAGGAGAAGTTATAAAAAAAGAGGTTGTGATAGCTGAAGACCAGATAAAAGGCAAGGCCGTAGAAGTTATCAGGGGAGAGGGAGCTGAACTGGATGTTACTGAGGCTGAAATTGTCGTCTCTGGGGGGAGAGGCATGAAAGGCCCGGAAAATTATGACCTTTTAAGAGAACTCACGGCTATCCTTCCCCAATCGGCTGTGGGAGCTTCCCGTTCAGCCGTGGATGCTGGGTGGATCGACCATCAGCATCAGGTAGGCCAGACAGGCAAAACAGTATCACCGAATCTTTATATTGCTTTCGGGATTTCAGGAGCTATCCAGCATTTAGCAGGCATGTCGTCCTCAAAGTGCATCGTGGCGGTTAACAAGGATCCCGAGGCTCCTATTTTCAAAGTTGCTGACTACGGTCTGGTGGGTGACCTCTTTCAGGTTATTCCGCACCTGAAAGAAGAGCTGAAGAAAATCTTAAAGGATTAAAGAAGAAAAAAAGTATCTTTTTAGAGAAAGGTGAAACCGTTCCCATTAACTAAAGACAAAACGTAGCTACTCGAAAACTTCTGGGTCTTCCTTGAGGAGAGGAAGAAGCAGCTGGTTGCGTTCCGAGCGATCTTCTCCGATACTGGTGACAAAGATAGCCGGCTTATCAACTACCGGACATTTGGTTTCACAAATCCCGCACCCGATGCAAAGGTCAGTGTTGATAACGGGAGCGGCAGGAGTTTTTATGGTGCCGTCCGGGCGAATGACCTCAGTCTTGACCAGCTTAATTGCCTTAGGGGATGTAGGGCAGTGTTCCTCGCAGACAATACAGGGAGTGCCCAGGAAGTAAGGTATACAACGGTTCTTATTCACCCAAGCCAAGCCGATCTTGACCTTTAGCTTTTCTGGTACGGTCAAAGCTCTTATGGCCCCTGTCGGACAGACCTGAGAACAGAGGGAACAGTAGTATTCACAGTAGCCAATTTTTGGCACTAGAACTGGAGTCCAGATTCCCTCTGGACCAGCTTCGGTCGTAGCCGGCTGCAGGCCGTTGGTGGGACAAGCTTTCATGCACTCGCCACATTTGACACATTTTTGGAGGAATTTTTCCTCAGGAAGGGCTCCTGGGGGTCTGATCAATTTTGGCGATGAGCGCTTCCAGGAGGGGGAAAGGCGGAAAAAGGGAACAGCCACTACAGCCAAAATCGAGGAGAAAATGAGCTTTCGGCGGGCCAGGTTCACCGATTCGATCTTCTCTGGGGCAGATTCTAGGGGGAAGCCGATGGCACTGGTCGGGCAGATGGAGCTGCAGGTAAAACAATAATCACATTCCGGGCTTCTCCATTTCTCTTCAGGGAAAGGGGTGGCTTGGGTTTCACAGTGTATATTGCAAAGGTTGCACTCGATGCATTTCTGTCGGTCGATTTTTAACTTGAGAATATTCCATCTAGAGATAAGAGCCAAGAAAGCTCCGAGCGGACAAAGATAACGGCACCAGAACCTTTCCCTGGACAAGTTTAAAAGCAAGATGCCGATGAAGATCAGGCCGATAAAAAAGCCCTGGAGGAAGGTGGCGTTCAGAGCCAGGTTCTCGAAGAATTGGGCGAGGCCATCAGCCAGGAAGGAAAAGTTTACCTGGTAGAGGAGGCCGAGCGCCGCATCGAAGCTTTGACTCAGAGCAGGAAGAACAGCCACCGAGAAAGAGCGATAGAGCAGAGAGAGCGGGTCAAAGATCCCCACCAGGTCGAGCGAAAAAATTGTCCCGACCAGGATAAAGACTAGCAGGTAGTATTTCCAGGCCAACCGGTTGTCTGTGCTGTTTTTTGGTTTTAGCAGTTTTGCCTTTTTAAAAACAAAGGAGAAAAATTGGTGAACTGAACCTAGGGGGCACACCCAGCCGCAGACAACTCGCCCAAAGATAAAAGTTATGACCATGGTTAAAACTGCAAAGATAAAGGAGATGAAGATCGTGCGGGAAGCGATGAGAGTGGAGATTGCCAGGAGAGGGTCGAAGTGAAAGAAAATTTCTACTCTTCCGATATAGTCCTCTCCAGTGAAATGAGTTCTTAACAATAAATAAAAGAAGAGCAAGAAGAAGATTGTCTGGCTGAGAATACGGAGGCCTTGGATGAGCCTATATTTCTTAGACCGTTCTTTTTTCAATTTTAAGCTTGTCAAGGTTGATTTCGCCGTGTCCCTTCTGGTGGGCCAGGCGAAGATAGGGTATGTCCTGGGAGCTCAGGCTGAAAAAAGTCGTTCCCAGCGCATCGACGGCCACATAATCTGTGCCAGCTACAACAGTCTTGTGGAGCTTGGTGTCGGACAGCCTCCCTCCCTGAGGCCCGTTCCGGATAAGAATACGATACGCGTCTAAGACTGTCAGACAGGGTTTAAAAAAGGCTGCCAGGTCGATCATGGCTTGGTCGAGTTTTTGATGAAGCTGATTCCGGTTGCCTCCTAGGGCTCCCAACCAATTCTTCATCCCTAGAGTTAACCTGGATAGGCTGTGTGTTTTGGCTATGGGAACATTAATGATTTTATCGACTTCGATAAAGTCGGTGAAGACCTCCCACTCTTTCAGCCATTCTCCTTGGAGAGGAATCTTTTTCAAGCGATGGCGGTTGGGAAAGAGGACTTTGGCTCCAGCCTGCTTGGCAGCCTCAGCGATTCCCGAGCGAAGATAGGTTCTTTTGGCTTGGTTGCAGGGATTATCGATAACCTTAACCTCTTTGGCTCCTCCTTCCAGGCAAAGTTCAACAAGAATCCTGACCACCTGGGGATTCGTGCAGGCAGCTTGTTGAGGCGTCCTGTCCCAGCCAATATTCGGTTTTACTAGAACGACATCCCCTTTGGAGATAAAACGTCCGATTCCCCCTAGGGAAGCTACCGCTTTTCTGGTAAGGGCTGCAGGGTTTTCGCCCTGGATGAGAGCCAGATCAGGGAAAGTCGGCTGGGCAAAAAGGGAGGGATTGAAGTTTAGGATGAGGCTTCCCACAGCTACGTCTTTAATGAACTCTCGTCTGTTCATGGTTTCTTATCCTTTGCCTAACGAATGTATATATTCCAAGATGCCATCGTAGATCCCCCGGGCAACTTCTTGAAGATACTGGGGGCTGCTCAGCCTTGCTTCATCTCGAGGATTACTCAAGTAGGATATTTCTACGAGGACAGAAGGCATCTCTCCACCGATCAGAACCCATAGAGGTCCGCCTTTCACGCCCAGGCTGTTGATACCGCTGTATTTCTGAGAAAGCTGCTTGACGAGCTGCTTTTGGATCCTTTTAGCCAATTCTTTGGATTCCACGATCTTGCTATTTCGAACGATTTTTTTGATGATTTCTGTCATTTCGCCGATATTCTTGGTAGAAGTCGCATTTTCTCGGGCCGCGATTTCGTTAACTTTAGGGTCACGGCTGAAATTGAGGTAGAAGGTTTCTACACCGGAGAATCTGGTGTTGGGAAGGGCATTGGCATGGATAGAGATAAAGAGATCTGCCTGTTTTTGGTTGGCAATGACAGGCCTGTCGTCAAGCGACATGGAAATGTCCGTTTCTCTGGTCAATATCACTTCTAAATCTTTTCTGGTGCTCAACAGTTTTTTCAAGAGAAGAGAAACCTGGAGGACCACATCCTTTTCTTTCAGGCCCTTTTTCCCGACACACCCAGGATCTGAACCTCCGTGTCCAGGATCAATGACAACTCTTCGGATGCCCAATCCCAGCTGCCTGATCATGGTGTATCCTTCTTCGGTTGGCTTGGGAGGAGTAGAGGATTTTGTGCTCGGAGATCCTGTCCTTCCGATTTGAGGATAGATATCGATGACGATTCGGAAGGGATCGAAGAGATGATAGACTCGATAGTGTTTGATCTTTTCAAAATCGAGATCGGCAACTGTCCGAACCGTGGAGGTCGTCTTTTGAGCGATGCGAATCTGACTGATATACTCATTGTTAACCAAGATGTTTTTTCCATGGAGAATGGGATTCAGCTTGGCTTGATAGACATCGACATAGATTCGGTCTGGATTTGAGAGTTCTTTGTAGACATATTCTCGTAATTTTCCGGTGTCGATGACGATTCGGGTGAAATTGGGATGAGTCCAATAGCGAATGTTGTATATTTCTACTCTGGCGTCAGGGCTGGAGAATGATGTAAAGGGGAGGCAGAGAATGAATAATAGCCAGAAAAATCTTCTTGCCACCATGGCATTTCCTATTAATTATATAATATTAATAAAATTATTTCTACTCTTTACTCCTCAAGCTCCAAATTTTTTCAATTTTTGGGCATGGGCTAACATCAACGGCATGGCGTAAATAGCTTGAAATCGACCCAAATACCCCTGGCTACACTCCTTCTCTGAAAAGCGGCTGGCTCGGTCAGGAAGGGCTGTCTTGGAGAAGAGGAGGAAGGGATTCGGGTGCCAGGAATGAGATTTCAGCAGCCAGGGAGTGGAGTGATCAGAGGTCACGACAAAAACCTCCGGCTCTAATGCCAGCACGCGAGGAATATAGTCATCGATTTCTTCGATGGCGGCTTTCTTGGAAGTGAAATCGCCGTCTTCTCCTGCAGAGTCGGTTTTTTTAAAGTGAACATAGAAAAAATCAAAATCCTGATAATGCTGTTCCAGGGAGGCGAAAAGGTCTTCCACTGCAGATCCCACCTCCAGAAGCTCCATCCCTACCAAGCGGGCCAGGCCTTTATACATGGGATAATGTGCGATGGCTCCAGCCCTTAATTTATACAGTTTTTCCAAGGAAGGCAGAGTGGGGAATTTGGAAAACCCTCTCAGGAGAATGGTGTTGGCTTGGGGATTGTTGTTCAGGAAAGCTGTGACGTCATCGAGGAAAGAGTTGACGATCTGGGCAGTTTTTTCAGCCTCCGGAGAAAGGGGAAGGGTGGGCATGGGCGGCTTATTATCCTTCTGCGGGTCGGCATCGGATAAAGAGTCAGAGAGACCGGCATCGCTAAATTTAACCACAAACCTGTGTTCCTTTCCTGGGTAGAGGACGATTTGGGGATTTTTTCTTTTTTCGAGAAACGCGTTGATTTTTTGGCATAACTTTTCGTTCTCACTGGTGGGGATTCTTCCCGCTCTTCGGTCTACGATGAGACTGTCTTTTATGGTGGCGAAATTGCCGCGAGCGACCAAATCATTCTTTTCAACGGTTACTCCGATGCCAAGAGCTTCCAAGATTCCCCGCCCTAAGATGTACTTCAAGGGGTCGTAGCCGAACAGAGCCAGATGGGCAGGACCGCTTCCAGGAGTGATTCCCATGAAAACGGGATCAGAAAGGCCACAGGCACTCTTGGCAGCCAGATCATCGAGATGAGGCGTATGAGCAGCTTCCAATTCTGTCTTCCCCTCATGAGGAAGACCTCCCAAGCCATCCAGAACAAGCAGCACAATTTTCGAGGGGGAAGAATACGTCAAGTCCGCAGCAATGTTTTCCCAGTCCATATCATAACTAACTATAAATAAATAAGAAATGGAAGTCAATTTGACTTTTTTAAAAAGGGATTTCTTTCTAAAAATAAGGGACTGTTCTATTTCTTATTCTTACCTATATCTCATAGTGCAAGGCTTTCTGTTTTAAAAGATAGAACTGCCCCATTTTACTAAGCGGGGAGAAATGAATACACGCTGAATGAATCCAGTGTTGTTAAAATTGCGAATTTCGGGGACGGAGCCTGCCCTTTTTTTCCCTGTTAGAGTGGAGGTGTTCTTCACGCCTTGGAAGCTATTTCCCCTCCTTTTTTTAAGGAAATTAGCGAGGAGTTTACATCATATAAATCCTCTGCTAAAATCGATACATGCATAAAGTCGTCGTCCTTGATTTCGGGTCGCAGTACACGCAGCTGATTGCCAGAAAACTTAGGGAGCTGGGAGTTTTTTCAGAAATATTTCCCTTCAATATTCCCCTCGCGAAGTTAAGAAAAGAGGATCCTTCTGCCCTTATCCTCTCGGGCGGGCCGCAGAGTGTGTATGAAAAAGGAGCTCTCCTGGTCTCTAAAGAGATTTTCAAGCTGGGCATTCCTGTTTTGGGTATCTGCTATGGACTGCAGCTCATGGCTAAGCTGCTAGGAGGAAAGGTTCTCTCCTCGAAGAAAAGAGAATATGGTTTTGCTTCTCTGGAGGTTAGGGACAGAACAGGATTGCTCTCAGGGGTGAAGGACAAGGGACAAGTCTGGATGAGTCATGGCGACCGGCTGGAGAGGATTCCTCCAGGATTTATCATCTCCGGGAAGACAGCCAACACTAAAGCCGCAGTTATCGAGTCCTCTAAGGATAAGCTCTACGGTGTCCAGTTCCATCCCGAAGTCATACATACTAGAGATGGCAAAAAGATATTGACCAACTTTCTCTTCCGCCTTTCAGGGCTCAAGAACGAATGGAGCCTGGGTTCATTTATCGGAGAGAAGGTCAAAGAGATAAGAGGATTCGTCGGGAACAAAAAAGTGATTTGTGGTCTCAGCGGTGGGATCGATTCTCTCGTAACCTCTCTCTTGGTTCACCGAGCGGTGAGGAGAAATCTTTTTTGTGTCTTTGTGGACAACGGACTTTTGAGAAAGAATCAGTACCTGGACTTGATGAAGAAATTCAGAAGGCAATTGAACCTCAATGTTATCGGAGTTGATGCTTCCGAATTGTTCCTCGATAGACTCAAAGGAGTAATTTCTCCGGAAAGAAAGAGAAAAATCATCGGGGAGTTATTCATCCGTATTTTTGAGGAGCAGGCCAGAAAGATCGGGGGAGTTGATTTTCTTGCTCAAGGGACAATTTATCCTGATGTGATCGAGAGCAGTCCTGTGAGGGGGCCCTCCTCCACCATTAAATCCCATCATAATGTCGGGGGATTGCCGAAACGCTTGAAATTTAAGCTCATTGAACCCCTTAAAGAGCTTTTCAAAGATGAGGTTCGTGTTTTGGCGGAGGAATTGGGAATCGATAAGGATTTTATCACTCAGCATCCTTTCCCCGGGCCTGGTTTGGCAGTAAGAATTGTCGGGGAAGTAACTCGCGAGAGACTCGAGATTGTCAGGGAAGCCGATGAGATTCTTATCCAGGAGATCAGGAGGGCCGGCTTGTACAAGCAACTTTGGCAGGTCTTTGTGGTACTCCTCCCTGTAAAATCGGTGGGAGTCATGGGAGATCGCCGTACCTACCAGCGGGTCGTGGTTATCCGCCTCGTCCAGAGCGAGGATGGGATGACGGCCGCCTGGTATCAGGCTCGACCAGAGCTCTTGGCCCGGCTATCGAATCGTATAGTGAATGAAGTCCAGGGAGTGAATCGGGTCGTTTACGACATAACCACCAAGCCTCCGGGAACCATAGAATGGGAATAGACTTGATAAGCAAGGAGCTGGGTTAGGCAATGGAACTTTCCTTTATCCATCTTCATAACCATTCAGAGTTCAGCATCCTGGATGGAGCGCTTAAGATCAAGGATTTGGTCGAGGCTGCCTATGAAAATAATATGCCAGCCGTGGCCCTGACTGACCATGGAAATATATTCGGGGCCGTGAGTTTCTTCAATGAAGCCAAGGTGAAAGGAATCAAGCCCATTCTCGGATGCGAGATGTATGTGGCTCCTAAAGGCCGTTTGGAAAAAAAGTTAAAGCAGTCAGAAGTTAGTCATTTTCACCTGCTGCTTTTGGTCAAAGATGAGAAAGGGTACAAAAACCTCTGTCAGCTCGTAACCAAGAGTTATTTAGAGGGCTTTTATTATAAACCTCGGATTGACAAGGAGCTCTTGGCCCAGCATTCGGAAGGACTTATCGGATTTTCCGCCTGTCTGAAGGGAGAAATCAGCTATTTCTTGAGCCAAGGTGCAGAAGACGAGGCAAAGAGGGCCGCCCTGGAGTACGGGGCCTTGTTCAATGATGATTTCTACATCGAGCTTCAAGACAATGGATTGGAAAAGCAGCAGGAGGTCAAGCCCTTGCTCATACAGCTAGCGCAAAAACTCAAGCTCCCTTTAGTGGCTACTAATGATACCCATTATCTCCACCGAGATGATGCGGAAAGCCACGATATCCTCCTCTGTATTCAAACCAATAAAAAGGTTAATGATCAGGATAGGATTCGTTTTGGAACAGATGAGTTCTACTTCAAGCCAGCAGCAGAAATGATAGATATATTCAAGGACGTTCCTGAAGCTATCCAGAATACGGCCAAGATAGCGGCCAAATGCAATTTTGATTTCCCTGATTCAGGATATTTTTTGCCTCAATTCAAAGTTCCGGAGGATGGGTCTTTGGAGCAATATTTTGATGAGGTGGCCAAAGAAGGGTTAGAGATGCGCGCCCAGTTCCTGCACAAGAAAGAAGAAAAAAAGGAGCTGAGCCATCCTGTTCCCGAATACGCCGAGAGGCTCGAGAAGGAAGTGAAGCTCATCAAAGAAATGGAGTTCGAAGGCTATTTCTTGATAGTCTGGGATCTCATTCAGAAGGCCAAAGAAAACAATATTCCTGTGGGACCGGGAAGAGGCTCAGCTGCGGGGAGCTTGCTTGCTTATTGCCTAGGCATAACCGACATCGACCCTATCGAATATGATCTTTTATTCGAAAGGTTCTTGAATCCAGAACGCATCAGCCTCCCTGATATTGATATTGATTTCTGCGGACGGAGAAGAGAAGAGGTTCTGGATTATGTGACCAAAAAGTATGGCCAAGAGAATGTTTGCCAGATCATCACCTTCGGCACCATGGCTGCCCGTCAGGCGGTCAGGGATGCGGGGCGGGCTTTAGAGGTGCCCCTTCCTGAAGTCGACCGGATAGCCAAGATGATTCCGCCTTTTGGTCCGGAGGCTTCCATCGAAGGCGCGTTGAACAAGATTCCCCAGCTGAAAGAGCTGAGAGACGGAAACCCGAAAATCGCTCACCTTCTCTCTGTAGCGCAAAAATTGGAGGGTCAGGTTCGACATCCTTCTATCCATGCCGCTGGGATCGTTATCACGCCCAAGCCTCTAGTGGAATTCATGCCTCTTTATCAATCGGCCAAGGGTGAGATTACCACCCAATTCCCGATGCAGGATATCGAGGCCATAGGTTTACTGAAAATGGATCTATTGGGTCTCCGCAACTTGACTGTCATCCAGGATACCACTGAACTGGTGAAAAAAGATGAAGGGGAAGAGATCGACTTGAAGGAAATTCCCTTGGATGATCTAGAGACGTTCGAAGTTTTCAAATCAGGCAACACGGATGGGGTGTTTCAGTTTGAGAGCCCAGGCATGAAGGACCTGCTTCGTAATTTTAAGCCAGAAAGCTTCCGGGATTTGATCGCTTTGAATGCCCTTTATCGACCTGGTCCTTTAAAAAGCGGCATGACAGATGAATTCATAAAGCGCAAACATCATCCCAATCGGCTCAATTATGAATGTCCTGAACTCGAGCCGATTCTAAAAGAGACACAGGGAATTATCGTTTACCAAGAACAGGTCATGGAGATAGCCACGGAACTGGCTGGATTTTCATTGGCTGAGGCAGATATATTACGAAAGGCCATGGGCAAAAAAGTGACACGCATAATGAAAGCGCAGAGGCAGAGGTTTATCCAAGGGGCTAAGAAGAAAGGTCTTAGCCAGGCAAAAGCGGATAAAATCTTCGAGCAAATCAAGTATTTTGCTGGGTATGGATTCAACAAGTCTCACAGTGCCGCTTACGCTTATTTGGCTTACCAAACCGCGTATCTCAAAGCACATTTTCCGGTCTATTTTCTGGCGGCTCTTCTGACCTCTGAAGCAGAGAGGGGTGCGACTTCCCAAGTCGTCAAGTATATCAACGAGTGCCAGGGAATGGGAATCGAAGTCTTGGCTCCAGATATAAACGAGAGCGATCTAAATTTCAGAGTGGAGGGTGGGAATATTCGATTTGGCCTTTCGGCCATCAAGAATGTGGGAGAGGGAGCGGTCAGGGAGTTGCTGAAGGCAAGAAAAACAATAGGAAAATTCGAGACTCCTTTTGATATTTTCCAAGAAGTCAGCCCAACGACTGTTAACCGAAAAGTGATCGAAAGTTTGATCAAGGCTGGTGCCCTAGATTCTCTGGGATGGAGGAGGTCTCAATGCTTCCACCTGATCGACAATATGCTTGACTTTGCTCATGAGGTTCAAAAGATGAAATCTTCAAAGCAGAGTCTTCTTTTCGGTCAGGGTCGGGTCGAGCCGCCTTCTGTACCAGCGGAAATAAAACAGATGAGAGAGTGGGATGAATCTCTCTTGCTGTCCTATGAAAAAGATGCCCTGGGATTCTATATCACCGGGCATCCTCTGGCCCAATTTGGAAAACGTTTGAATAAACTCGTTTCTCATTCCCTCAACGAGTTGGATGAAGAACGGGACTTTAACAGTGAGGTCCGGGTGGCTGGAATCATCGCCTCCCTAAAAGCCCTCAAGACCAAAAAAGATGAACGAATGGCCACTTTCTTCTTGGAAGATTTAAGTGGTCGGATAGAGGTGGTGGCTTTCCCTGATAGTTACAAGAGGTACTTTGATTATCTGGGAGAAGGCCAGCTCGTGTGGGTTAAAGGCCGGTTCATGGGAGAAGGAGAAAACCGCCGGATTCATCTGGTCCAGATCATGCCCTTAGCTGACGCTTTGCAGAAACAGGCCAAAAGAGTGATCTTAAGCATTTTCCTCCCTGGGTTGGAAGAATCGGTTTTTACAGATTTGAAGGAAATGCTGGATAAGCATCCAGGAAACTGTCCGGTGCTTTTTGAGTTAGAAACCCCTCATTCCTATCGAATGATCGCACAGTCCATAGAGATTCAGGGAGTGACCCCGTCCGAAGACCTGACCAGAAGTATCGAGAGCTTGCTCGGCGAGGGTTCGATTTTGATTGAATACTAAAGGGTGTTCATCATTTTGTTTATTCCACCAAAGCGAGATTTGATAAACTTCAAAATAGGATTGGGGACTCTGTGAAAATACTACTGACCTGCAAGCAATTTCCTCATTCTAGAGTCATAGGCGGGCCCATCATTATCTATAATCGTCTCAAGTACCTATCCCAAAGACACCTGGTTTCTCTGGCTGCTTTTGCCTGCGAAGAAGACAAAGAGTACATCTCTTCGGTCAAGCCTTTCTGTCATGATCTCCAGCTTGTCCCTTATCCTCGGAAACACTCTTTTTTGAAAATCGCTTGGGATTTTTTCGCCTCTCCTGTTCCTCCCTATTTCCGCCAAACCTACGACTCTCCAGAGATGTCGAGAGTGATTGGAGAGATGGTCCAGAAGGACAGGTATGATTTCGTCATTGCCGAGTATTCGGTGATGGGACAATTCATCCATAATAATCCTACGCTTCCTCCAGTCCGAAGGGTTATCTCGGTTCATGAAAGCTATTATCTCGCGCGGAAGAAAGCCTTCCGTCATCATAGGTTGGGTCTCAAAAAGCTGAGAGAGGCAGTCAACCTCAAAGGGCTGAAGAAATATGAATTTGATATGTACCACCAGGCGGATAAAGTCTTGACTCTCACCCCCGAAGGGAAGGAAGAGCTGTTAGAAATTTGTCCAGAGCTGGATATCTCTATCGTTCCTCACGGAGTTGACGTCGATTATTTTGCCTTCTTAGACTCCAAGGATGCTGAAGAGAGCATTGTCTTCATCGGGAATTATCTACATTATCCCAATGTCAATGCCGTCTTGTATTTTCATCGTGAGATCTGGCCTCGTCTGAAAAATCTCTTGCCCAAGATAAAATTCTATGTCGTCGGCCAAGCCCCTCCGGTGGAGATCCAAAAGCTTGCTCGAGATGAGTCCATCGTCGTGACCGGGCGGGTAGATGATGTGCGCCCTTACATAAAGAAAGGACGGGTGTTCATTTGTCCGGTGGACTTGGGCGGCGGCTTCCGAGGAAAGATCCTCGAGGCTATGGCCATGGGCCGTCCAGTGGTTTCCACTTCCTTGGGAGCAGAAGGGATTCCTGTTCAAGATAGAGAGAATATCATTATTGGCGATGACCCGGAGAAATTTGCCCAGGGCGTTGTTGAGCTGATGAAGGACGAGGCGCTTTTTCGAAGGATAGCCAAGAAAGGCCGCCAGCTCATGGAGGAGAAGTATGCTTGGGAGAAAGGAGTAGAAGTCATGGAGGGCATTCTTGCAGGAATGATGTCTGAGACGCCCTCGAATTGATGATTTGAAGAGGAGAGGTGACTATGAAGACAACCATGGTTATCCCCAGTTACTGGGGAAGGAAAAGAGAAGAACGAGCTAGAAAAGCCGATGCAGTTTATGATCACCCGACTCCCTTAGATGAAGAGGGAACACTGGGCCGAATCCTGGACAGCCTGTCTATTCTAAAGAACAAAGATTTTTCTCTAGTGGTCATTGGTGTGTCAGTTGCCCCAGATATTGAAAGAGAAGTCGAGGCCAAGGTTTCCTCGATTGTTAAAGAAACACAGCCTGAGATGAAGACGCTTTTCTTTTCCTACGCTCATCTAGAGAAGATACACAGCTATTTAAAAGACCAGGGAAAGGAGGACTTTATCTCTCTTTTACAGCTCAAGGGATACCCCAGCATCCGCAACCTCTGTATCTTTCTTCCGCATCTCTTGGGTTCAGAAGTAGCAGTCCTGATAGACGATGATGAGATTTTCGAAGACGAAAGATACGTGGATAAAGCCTTAGAATTCATCGGTCAAGAGCATAACGGAAAAAAAGTCTTAGCAGTAGCTGGATACTATTTAAACCCGGACAATGATTTCTTCCTCCATAAGGAAGCATTACCCTGGATGACCTACTGGAACAAGATTGATTGTATTAACCGCGCCTTTGAAGAGATTATAAACAAAAGACCCAGGCTCAAGGAAACTCCGTTTGTCTTCGGTGGAAATGCAGTCCTCCACCGAGACCTGTTCTCGCAGGTTCCGTTCGATCCTTTAGTGGGTCGAGGTGAAGATATTGATTTCCTGATTAATGCCAAAATGTTCGGCTTCCCCTTCTTCTTGGATAATGAGCTTTCTATCAAACATGCTGCTCCTCCCAAAACCCACCCCAAATGGAAACAAGTCCGGGAAGATATTTTCCGTTTCGTGTATGACCGGAGCAAGCTCCTGACCCAAAAACCGGCTCCCAACATGGTTCATGTATCGGCTGAAGAACTCGACCCTTACCCTGGAGAATTCCTCAAAGAAGATCTAGAAGAGCGGATCTTTCGTTCGAATCAAATGCTGGCGCTGGATTACCTTTCCCAGGGAGATAAAAAGGGAGCCCAGGAATGCCTGAACAACATCTTCCTGGCCAACACAGAGGCCTGGCCGAAAAAAGACCCCTTCCAGCATCTTCTTGAGCTTCAGGCCCTCTGGAAGAGCCTGATGGATTATTTTTCTTCAGAAAAAGTGGCTCGAGAAGTCAGCAGCTTGATCCAATTTCCTCTAGAATAAAAAGAAATAAAAAGGAAGGGGTCAGGTCTTGACTTTCAACATTTTCAGGAAAATATTTGATTTAGATAGCAATATATTAAAAGTCAAGACCTGACCCCATATGAAAACTTTCCCCTTCCTTAAAAAATTGTTAAAATAGGCAGGATACATGAAATGGAAATAGAGAAGAATGAAGACTAAGCCTGTTTTGGAGAAAGCCTACAACCCGAAACCCGTGGAGGAGAAGTGGAATAAGTTTTGGGAAGATGAAGGAGTCTTTATAGCCCAGGCCGCTTCTGCGAAAGAGAAGTTTTCTATTGCCCTTCCTCCTCCTAATGTAACAGGAAGGCTTCACATTGGCCACGCCCTTTGTTTCACTCTTCCTGATATTGTTGTCCGCTGGAGGAGGATGCAGGGGCACAACACCCTTTGGCTTCCTGGTACTGATCATGCCAGCATAGCTGTCCATAATGTGGTGGAACAGAGTTTGGCTGAGAAGGGTCTAAGCCGGGAACAGATTGGTCGAGAGAAGTTCCTTGAGGTTGCTTGGGAATGGAAGCAAAAACACGGCACTATCATCATCAACCAGCTCAAAAAACTCGGGGCCTCCTTAGACTGGACCAGGGAGAGGTTTACCCTGGATGATGGTTATCGCCAAGCTGTCAGGCGTGTTTTTGTAGACCTTTATGAAGAAGGTCTCATCTATAGAGATTATTATTTGGTTAACCGCTGCCCCCACTGCGGAACAGTTCTCTCCGATATTGAAGTGGAACACCAAGAGTTAAAAGGGAAACTCTATTACATCAAGTATCCCCTTGAGGGCTCAGAGGATTTTGTTGAGGTTGCCACCACCAGGCCGGAGACGATGCTGGGCGATACAGGAGTAGCTGTTCATCCTGAAGATGAACGTTATGCCAAGATTCAAGGGAAAAAAGTCAGCTTGCCACTAACTAATAGAGTCATCCCGATCATTCTTGATGATATGGTCGATATGGAATTCGGTACCGGAGCGGTTAAGGTCACGCCTGCCCATGATCCTGTTGATTATGAGTTGGGAAAGAAGCACAACCTGGAACAGATCATCGTTATCGACGGCTCAGGGAAAATGACCGAGGAGGCCGGTGAGGAATTCAAGGGCTTGGACAGGTTTGAATGTCGGGAAAAAGTCCTCAAAATGCTGAAAGAGGCGGGATTGCTCGATAAAGTCGAAGACTATCAGCATGCGGTGGGACATTGTTACCGATGCCGAACCATCATCGAACCGAATCTTTCCTGGCAGTGGTTCGTTAAGGTCGAGCCTCTAGCCAAGGAAGCTATCAGGGTCGTAGAAGAAGGAGATATTCAGTTCATTCCTCCTAACTGGGAGAAGACCTATTTCGAGTGGATGTATAATATTCATGATTGGTGCATTTCCCGCCAGCTCTGGTGGGGGCACAGGATTCCTGCCTGGTATTGTCAAGATTGCGAAGAGATGATTGTCGGCCTGGAGGATCCGCAAAAGTGCGGAAAATGTCAGAGTTCGCGCCTGTTGCAGGAAGAAGATGTTCTGGACACCTGGTTCAGCTCTGCTCTTTGGCCTTTTGCTACCCTTGGTTGGCCAGGGGAAACCGAAGACCTGAAGGTCTTCTACCCCACGGATCTTATGTCCACTGGGTTCGACATCATCTTTTTCTGGGTGGCCCGGATGATCATGATGGGACTCAAGTTTGCCAAGGATATTCCTTTTAAACATGTCTTCATCAATGGTTTAGTCCGAGATTTCAGAAGGCGGAAGATGAGCAAATCCGAGGGAAATGTTATCGATCCCTTGGACATGATAGACAAATACGGGACTGACGCTCTGAGATTCACCCTGGCTGCTTTGGCTATACCGGGCATGGATCTTTCTCTTTCTGAAGAGAGGATGGCTGGCTACCGAGCTTTTGCCAATAAGATCTGGAACGCTTCCCGTTTTGTGCTGATGAATATCGATGCTCATGATATTGAGATCAAGGAGAAGGAATTGACGCTGGCCGATAGGTGGATTCGGAGCCGCACCGATAGAATGATCGAAGAATTGAGTAAGGCCTTGGAAGAGTATAAATTTTACGAAGCAGCCGATAAGATCTACCACTTTATCTGGCATGAATTCTGTGATTGGTACATCGAATTGGTCAAACCGGCCCTGAAGGAGAAGAACAAAACATCCCAGGCCGTTCTCGTCGAATCCTTGGACTTGATCCTGAAGCTTCTCCACCCCTTCATGCCTTTCATCACCGAGGAGATTTGGCAGCATCTTCCCTCAGCCCAGAAATCACTGGCCGTGGCTCCTTTTCCTGAATCAAATAAGTCTCTCAGGGATGAAAAAGCAGAGGGAGAGATGGAGCTTCTCCAGCAAGCCATCGTTGAAGTCAGGACTATTCGTGCCGAGAACAGGATCCCTCCCCGGGCTAAGGTTGAACTCTGGATGAAGGTGAAGAACAGCGAGGAGAAGTCGATGATCGAGGCTCATCGAATTTATTTCCAGACACTGGCGAATGTCCAGAACATAGAATTTATTGATAAATTTCCTCCAGAGAAGAGGCTCCTGAAGGGAGTTGTTGGTTCTTGGGAGATGGCCCTTTCCCTGGAAGGCGTTTTGAATCTAGAGCAGGAGAAAATGAGGCTGGAAAGAGAAATCTCGAAACTGTCATTGGATACAGAAAAACTCGAGAAGCGGCTGAAGAATAAGAATTTCATCGACCGGGCTCCTGAGAATGTCGTCCGGGAAACAAAAGAGAAGCTCAAGTCGCTCCAGAATCGAAAGGCAAAACTTGAGGAAAGCTTAAAGAATATATCCTGAGCATGAATGCGGGAAAATTCCCCCTTCTTCTTTTGCTATCATGAAGATTGGAACCATAGTTCACCGAGTTGTCAGTTGTTCGTCTACGAATGACCTGGCAAAAAAAAAGGCCGAGAAAGGCGTAGCAGAAGGCACGGTCATCATTGCTGAGGAACAGACTAAAGGGAAAGGCACCAAGGGGCGAAACTGGTACTCAGCCAAAAACATGGGACTTTATGCCTCGGCAATCCTCTATCCTGAGAATCCCGATATATCTCTCCTGCCTCTTATGGCAGGCCTCGCCGTAAAAGAAGCCATAGCCGAATCATTGAGCGTTTCGGTTGGCTTGCGGTGGCCAAATGATCTCCTTTGGGAGGAGAAAAAATTGGGTGGTATTCTGTGCGAGAGTGATTTTGTCGGGAATCGGCTGAATTATGTCATCTTGGGAATCGGGCTCAATCTCTATCATGACCCCGAGGATTTTCCCGAAGAGATTCGGCCCCTGGCCGCATCTCTCAAGATGGTTACCGACCTAGAGATCAACGAGGAACGGCTTCTTCGAAGCCTTTGGAAAAGTTTGAGTCGATGGTACCGGCTTTTTTCTCAGGGTCAAAGCATAAAAATAGCTCATTCTTATGAGAGAAATTCACTTCTCAGGCCAGGACAAAAGCTCAAGCTGGAGAATGAAAAAGGAGAATTTACTGGTGTTTACAGGGGAATCGATCAGCGGGGAGGTTTGATCCTGGAAGAAAAAGGAATCAGAAAATCTTATTTCTCGGCTCAGATTAAAGCCATAATCCATGCATAAAGGAGAGGGAAAATGCTTCTGGCAGTGGACATAGGCAACACGAATACAGCGCTTGGCATTTTTTTAGAAAAGAAATTGATCGAGGATTGGAAAATTCGGACAGAAAGAGAGAGAACAAGCGATGAGTATGCTCTGACGCTTTTGAGTTTGCTGAATTCTTCGGGAATAGAAACAGCAGAAATCAAGTCAGCCATCATATCGAGTGTTGTTCCTCCTTTAACTCCTGTGTTCCAGAATTTATGCCAGAAACTTTTTAAATTAAAGCCTCTAGTCGTAGGTCCAGGATTAAAGACAGGAATGTCCATTCTGTATGACAACCCCCTGGAGGTTGGAGCAGATAGAGTTGTGGTTGCGGTGGCTGCCTTTGAGAAGTATGGAGGGCCTTGTGTGGTGGTCGATTTTGGAACAGCCACCACTTTCGATGCCATCTCTTCCCAAGGGGAGTATTTAGGAGGAGCCATTGCTCCTGGAATTCAGATTTCTGCTGAAGCTCTTTTCCTTAAAACCGCTAAATTGCCCAGGATTGAAATACGGAAACCCAAGAAAGCCATAGGCCGTTCAACCGTGGCTAGCATGCAATCCGGGCTCTTTTTTGGCTATGTGGGTCTGATCTCGAATATCATCAGGAAGATTAAAGCAGAACTCGGCAGAAAAGCGAAAGTCATTTCGACCGGAGGATTTGCTGCCCAAATTTCACCCGAAATAAAATCCATTGATGTTCATGAGCCTCATCTCACTCTGGAAGGCCTGAGAATCATCCAGGAGAGGAATCAATAATATGGGAAATTGAGTTGTGACATGGAAAAGAAGCAGAGAGCCAGGAGCCGATATTTTCAGGAGATTGCCCACCAATTCTTGAAAAGCCGGGGAGCACCTTTTTTTCTTTCCTCCAAAGATCTCGACCTCATCACAGCCTGGGAGAAAATGGGTATTCCCCTGCGAGTGGCTTTGGAGGGAGTGGATAGGGCCTTCGAAAGTTACAGAGCAAAACCCACGGCGAGGCGAAAAGTCCTTTCTCTCGCTTTCTGTAATAATCAAGTGCTCAAAGCTTTTGAGCAGTACAAGGAAAGAAAAGTCGGCGCTCCCAAGAAAAGAAACGAAAGAGACAAGAAAAGGACTAGGATTAAAAATGAAGTCCAGAGATTTCTAAACGATCTTCCCCCGGCTCTGAGCTATTTGAATGATCTTTATGCTCAAGCGCTGATGGTCCTTTCCAGGAAAAAAATCACGGAGGAGGAATTGGAGCGACTAGAAGAAGAGATCGAAGAGCTCCTCTTTAAGAATTGTCCTCAGGAAGAACAAGAAAGGGTCAGAAAGGAATTTTCAGATAAATCTTCTCCTGGAGAGGAAGAGCTTATTTCCGTCTACCGGACAAAACTCGTCAAATCCTTGAGAGAGATGTATAAAATCCCTTATATCTCCTTCTTTTATTATTGATCGCTGGTGAAGGAATGGATGAACGAATCATTTCTCTGTTGAAGAAAAAAAGGGAAGGGCTCTCCTTCCAAAAACTCATCAAGGAGCTGAGCCTATCTTCCAGACAGAGACAGCAGCTGCGCAAGAGGCTGAAAGTCCTCGAAGGCAAGGGGATTCTTCGAAGGTATAAGAGCCGGTATTTCATCCCAGCCAAATCGAACTTGGTGGTAGGGAGATTCATTTCCTCTTTCGGGGGCTATGGGTTTGTGAGCCCTGAGGGAAAGCTGGAGGAAGATATTTTCATTCCCGCCCGCTTCTCAGGGAAGGCCCTTCAAGGCGACCTGGTGGAGGTTTTCTACAGAGAGAAAGGGAAAAAAGGGAAGCCCGAGGGCCGAGTGCTGAGGATAATCAAGAAAAGCAAAGCCAAGATCATTGGTGTATATGACGAGCGCTTCAGCCAGCCCTTCTTCCTTCCCTTAGATTCTCCCCAGGCTCAAGAAGTTCCGTTGGCTTCTAAGGAATCTTTTTCTCCTCTTCCAGGAATGATCGTGGAAGTGGATAGGGAGACTAGGAGATTGACCGGAATTTACGGAATGCCTGAAGAGCCGGGAGTAGATACCCGAGTCGTCATCGAGAGACACGGCCTTCGCTCGTCTTTTTCTGAAGGAGCAGCAGAAGAAGCTCGAGATGTTCCTGTTGAGGTCAGTCCAGAAGAGATTAAGGGAAGAGTCGATTACCGCAGCTGGAAGACAGTGACCATAGATGGAGAGAAGGCCCAAGATTTTGATGATGCCGTCAGTATCAAAAAGCTGAAACAAGGGCATTTTCTGTTGGGAGTCCACATTGCCGATGTTTCTCATTACATAAAACCCGACACCAGCCTCGATAAGGAGGCCTTGCAGAGAGGAACGAGTGTTTATTTCCCAGACCTGACGCTGCCCATGCTTCCTGAAGTCCTTTCCAACAATATTTGTAGTCTTCGACCCAAGCAGGTGAGGCTCACCTGCTCTGTTTTGTTGGAAATCGATAAAAACGGAGAGATCCTCAAGAGCGAATTTCATCCTTCGGTGATTCAAACCGCAGAGAGGATGACCTATAACTCTGTTTATAAGATATTCGAAGGAGATAAAAAAGAAAGGCAAAGATATGCTCATCTGGTTCCAGATTTTTTATTGATGAAGGAGTTGGCTCGGGTTTTGAGGAGAAAAAGAAAAGCCGAGGGAAGTCTGGATTTTGACCTTGTAGAACCAGAGCTTGTTTATAAAGAAGAAAAACTCCACTCTGTGGAGCCCTTTAAGGCTAATGAGGCCCATCAAGTCATCGAGGAATTCATGGTGCTAGCGAATGAAGCTGTGGCTACCTATCTCGGTCAAAAGAAGATCCCGCTGATCTACCGGGTTCATCCCCGACCTGCTCTTCAAGACCTGGATAGACTCAGGACCATGCTCCTGCATTTTGGGATATCCTTTCCTCGCGCCAAGGATGCGGAATCTTATGATTTACAGCGGGCAATAAAGTCTGCTGAAGGGAAGCCCGAGGAGAAATTCATCAACCTGCAGGTTCTGAAGTCCTTAAAGCTGGCTGTCTACACTGAAGAAAGACTGGGACATTATGGTCTGGCCAAGAAGGAGTATACCCATTTTACTTCTCCTATCCGGCGCTATCCGGATCTTGTTGTTCATCGAATATTGAAGAATGCCCTGAAAAAAGACAAAGCTGAGATGCCTGAGCTTTCTTCCGTAGCTCTCCATTCCAGTCATCAAGAACGAGAAGCAGAGGCCGCCGAAAAGGAGTTGATAGAATGGCGCATATTACGGTTATTGCAGGAAAAGCTCGGCGAGGAATTGGAGGGGATCATCGTCGGTATTTCCAGGGCTGGATTGGCAGTTGAGTTGGATAATTATTTTGTCGATGGCCTCATTTCTTATGCTGATTTAAAGAATGATTATTATTCCCGCAAGTCTGACAAAACTATAGTCGGAAGGAGGACAGGAGAGAAATATGAGTTGGGGGACAGGGTCAAAGTGATTCTCGCTTCCGTGAATCCTCTCTTGAGAAGGATAAATTTGACCTTAAGCCAAGGAAATTGAAGAAAAAGAACCCGATGGAGACAAAGTGTTTTGATGCTCTGGTCGACTTCTCTGCTGTCGATCATAAAAAAATCCTTGATGTTTTTCTCCGGGTGAAGACCGAAGGAACCTCGGCCGCTGTTCAATTTTATGGAAAGGCTGAGAAGGGGGATCTATTTTTTGTCCGGGTGTGTGCGAGCCGGATTCTTCATCTCAAATGGAAGGATAAATTCGAAATCAAGAAAAAGAGAGAGGGGACGCTTTGGGGAAAGGGTATCGTCCTCAATCCCGTCTCTTCGGAAGTCAGAGGGAAAAAAGCCGCCAAGAGAATGAGCTTCCTAGAGCTTCTGCGAGGGGATAAAAAAGAGATGCTGGCCGCCCTTGCTCAAGAGAGAGGTATTCAGGGTCTAAGAGAAAGAGAGGTTATCAATTTTTGCAGGTTTACCAAAAGTTCTCTCAGACGTGCTTGCCAAGAATTAGAACAGGAAGGGAAGGTAAGGATTCTGTCTTTTTCACCTCTTTTCCTGGTCGATCAGCCGAGCCTTGTTTTCCTTTCCGAAAAGATTGTTTCCTATCTTGAGCAATATCACCAGAAGCATCCCGAACATAGCGGTGTGTCTAAGGAGAAAATCAAAAAAAGGTACGACCTTCACCCCAGGATTCTCTCCTTATCCTTAAAAATCCTGGAAAAGAAAGGTCTGGTAGAACAAAGAGGAGATGAACTCGCTCTAGCCAAGTTTCAAAGGGCTCCCACTGCCGCTGAAGAAAATATCCTACAAGAACTTGAAAAAATGTGTTTCCAAGGAGAATTCCGTTCTGTTTCCATGAAGAATCTCCAACAGAGATTCCGTCTCTCCTCCAAAAGACTCAACATGCTCCTTGCCCTTCTTATCGAGAGGGAAAAGATCGTCCAGAGCAAAGATGGTTTCTTCCTTCATTCCCGGTGGCTGGAAGAAATCATATCCAAGCTCAAGGAGCACAGCGGAAAAGAGTTGACTGTCTCTGATTTTAAAAAGATAACCGGGTTGAGCCGAAAATACGCTATACCCCTGTTGGAATTACTGGATCAAATGGGTGTCACCAGAAGAATAAGCCCTTCCCGGCGGGTGATAGGGTAAGGATTTATTTTTTCTTTATATCTTTTTTTTGTTTGTCCAAGGCTGTTTTCAGTTTTTCGGCAAAGAGGCCGAAAGCAGGCTCTTCTGAGACAGCTGGTTTCTTGGGAACTTCCTTTTTCTCTTTTGGCGGGAGTTCTACCTTTACTTCTTCCCTTTTTTCTTTAACGGCTGTCAGCGCTTCTAGTTCCGATTCCTCGATCTCTATCTTTTCTTCAATAAACCTCTTCTCTCTGGTTCTCAGGCGAGGACCTCGTTCCCGCTCCATTTTCTGTCTTTTCTTTTTCGAAATTTTGACTTTCTCTTTTTCGGGAGGTTCCTCGAGCGGAATTCTTTCATCGATTGCGGGCTCTCGGACTTCGGGGGCAACCTCTTCTGCCTTGACCTCCATGGTCGCTGGAGGCATCTCTTCTTCGAGAGGTGCTTCAACCGGAATTTCTTTTTCTGGGGGAATCTCTTTGGCTTCTATAACAGGAGGTGCTTCAACTGGAACTTCAGGAGCTGCCTCAGGAATTTCCTCTTCTTCGATTTCTATTTTTTCTTGATAGAAGAAAACTCCCTTCTTTTTGCTCGATTTTTTGAATTCAGGTGAATTGAGGAGAGTTATTTCCACATCTTCCTGAGAAGTCCGTTTTAAAATGTCGACGAGATGGTAGGCCCGGAGAGAATGGAGGGCATAATTATCACCCTCCAGACCAAAATTCTTATAGATGAGAATGAGGAGCTCTCTTAAGTTCGATTTATTTCTTTGGGCATACAGGGAAGCAAGCTGGGAGAAGGTCTCTTTTTCAATATGAATGATCTTATTGGGCAGCGAATAAGAGAAAAGCTCTTCTCCTGTTTCTTCGAACTTATCTTCTTTGGGGTCATAAGTGATTTTGAACACCGAGAGTTTCTTTTTTGATTTTTTGAGCCAAAAATTGAATTGGTTTCCTTCCTTGCGTTCCAGAGTTAAACTTGCTCCCTGAGGAACATTATTTTGCTCGTAAAAGTCCTTCAAGCCCAGAAAGAAGCCCTGAGTTGGGTAGAAGTGAAGAGTATAATCTTTTCCGCCCTCGACATCAGTGAAGACGTATTCGCGGCAAGAGGAGAGTTCTCTGGTCAGGGCCTTGGGTGTTTTTATGCCCCCGGAGAAGATTTCCCTCCAGGTGAGATAGATCTTTAAAGAATCCGTTTGGAGCTGGACTTTTTCAGGCTTCTCTTCTTCTTCAAAGGCGGGAAGTTTGGCGGAAGGCGCTGAGAGAGGAAGTCCAGAGAGCAGAGAATTCAGGTATTTCTTCAAATGCCATTTTCCCCAGCTGTATGGCGCCACAAAAACAAAATCCTTTTTATGTTTTTTTTCAAGAACATGGTTCAGGCTGAGGCAGTGGATTTCAAAATGATCATCCGAAGGGCTCAAGCCGAAAAGCTTATTGACTAAGGCTGTTGTTTCAACCGATTTCTTGTTCTCCAAAAGATGCTTTTCGATTTCTTTTATTTTTTTGTCTTTGATTTCGACTTGATTCTCTGCCAACTGCCAATATTGATTCCAATTTATAAATTTGGAAGATTTGGAAAGGGCAAGCTTCAGGTTTTTTTCTAGAGTCTTTATGTCCCGGTCTGTCATGGGAAGCTCATCGAGTCTGGGGTCTTCCTCTTTTTTCATTTTTTCCGGGACTTTGGCTTTACCTTCCAGGTTGCTGGGCAGCAAGACTTGGGTCTTCGTTTTCTTCATGTAATCGATGTATTTCCTGAAAAGTCCTCCCCCTGCATAGTCCACCTCCAGCATCTCACAGTTGAAATTTTCATAAGCTTCTTTATTGATAACCTTTAACACTATAGCGCCTTGAAAGTGCTGGGCTCCTTTGCTGCTTACCAACAGAGGTTCATTGTATTCTTTATAAATGGAATCTCCGATCTCGTAGGAAGATTCAGGGTCATATTTCTTGACTTCTTCGCTCAACTGGTCAGCGCTTTTATAATAAGCAAGCTTTTTAGTCAGCTCGTCAAGGAGAAGGGGACGCGGTTTCTTGCGCAGCTCCTTTTCTAGAAAAGCAACGTCTTTTTCAGTGACTTTGGTGCGGGTGAGTTTGGCTTCCATTCCTAACTTTTTTTCCTCATTAATAATAGCATAATAGCTTTTTGAACATGAAGCCTATTTTCTGCCTGATCAAAAACTACGGATTGGGAAGAATTGATGACTTCAGCGGTGACTTCTTCTCCCCGGTGAGCGGGAAGACAATGCATAAAAAAGGCGTCGGGTTTGGCTTTGGCCATTAAGGTCTTGTTGACTTGGAAGGGAGTGAAGATTTTGGCTCTTTCCTCTTTTTCTTCTTCTTGCCCCATGGAAGCCCAAACATCGGTGTATACAGCCGCAGCTTCTTGAACAGCTTCCTCAGGATCATGAGTCAGGGTGAAAGTGCTTCCTGTTTCTTTTCCGTCTTGTTCAACAATTTTCAGGATTTCCTCTTTTGGTTCGTATCCCGGAGGAGTGGCCACAGCTATCCGGGTTCCCGTTTTAGCAGCTGCTAGAAGAAGGCTATGGCAGACGTTATTGCCGTCTCCAAGGTAAGCCAATTTGAGATTGGTCAAATCTATTCGCTTCTCCTTGAGAGTGAAAAAATCGGCCATGGCCTGGCAGGGATGCAAGAGGTCGGTTAAGCCGTTGATGACCGGAATAGCACTGCTCTCGGCTAGATCAAGAACATCTTGATGATCAAAAGTCCTGATCATAACCCCATCAATCCAGCGCTCCAGGTTCTGGCCCACATCATGGATGCTCTCTCTGGTGCCCATTTGGATATCTGAAGGGCCTAGGTATACAGCCTCTCCTCCCAGCTGGAGCATTCCGACTTCAAAAGTCATGCGGGTTCGCAGAGAGGGCTTCTGGAATATCATGGCCAGGATTTTCCTGTTGAGTTTATTGCGAAATCGCTGAGGGTGAGTCTTTATCTCCTGGGTCAAGTCTAGGACCTGACTGAATTCATAAAGAGTGAGGTCGTGAATGGAGATAAAATCTTCGAGCATTCTTTCCTCCAGTTAAGGACTCGGCCTGATTCTCGTTCCCGCCCGATTGATCAAGGCTGCTTTAAGGTAATTGGCGGAGGTGATCAGAACTTCTTTCCCTCTATTCTGGATGTACTCGATGGCGGCTTGAATCTTGGGTCCCATGGAGCCGGGGGGAAACTGACCTTGAGCCAGGTATTCTTGAGCCTGTTCGACAGTCATGGCAGAAATTCCTTCTTGATCGGATTTACCGAAATTCAAATAGATTTGATCAATATTAGTCAAGTTGATAAAAAGATCGGCTTTGGCCTCTTGGGCAATAAGGCTAGCAGCATAGTCCTTATCGATGACAGCCTCTACTCCTTGGAAAAGACCGTTGGTGTTGATGATAACAGGAATTCCTCCTCCTCCGGCAGTGATAACAATTTTTCCAGATTGGACCAAATCTCTGATCACGTATTTGGGAACAACATCGATGGGTTTAGGGGAAGGAACGACTCGGCGATAGCCTCTCCCTGAATCCTCGATGATTTTGCATTTTTTCTCACGGGCGATGATCTGAGCCCTGTATCTTGAATAAAAGGGTCCCACTGGCTTAGTCGGGTTTTCAAAGGCCGGGTCATTCCTGTCCACAACAACTTGAGTGACGAGGGTGGCAACTTCTTTATCCACCGAGTTTTTCCGAAGCTCATTGATGATGGCTTTCTCGAGCATATATCCCATGCTCCCTTCGGTCATGGCATCACAGACTTCAAGAGAAAAAGGGGGAACCTTGGTCACCGATTCCTCCATCTGGATGAGGAGATTGCCAACCTGAGGGCCGTTGCCATGGACGATGATCAAGTCGTATCCTTTTCTCACCACATGCACCATGAGCTCAGATGCTTTTTGGGCGTTTTTCATCTGCTCTGATTGGAGACCTCTCTGGTCTTCAGGAAGGATGGCATTTCCCCCAAAAGCAATCAGGGCAATTTTTCTTTTCATCAGAAGTCTCTGAGTACCTCCTCCAGATTTGGCGACCCAATTTCCTCAAGGTCATACCGAATGTGGAGTATTTTCTTGTTTGTTTTGATCAAGCGACTGAGGTCGATCGGGGTCGCGCTGATGATAAGGTCGCAGTCAGCTTTATTGATAGTCTGGGCCAGTTCGTCGGTTTGTTCTTTTCCATAGCCCATAGCTGGAAGGACTTTATCCAGATGAGTGTATTTTTGGAACGTTTTGGCAATGCTTCCTACAGCAAAGGGCCGGGGGTCGATAATCTCTGCCGCCCCGTATTTGGTAGCAGCAATGACCCCGGCTCCGTAGGGCATTTCTCCGTGGGTCAAGGTGGGTCCATCTTCGATGACCAAGACTTTTTTATCGACGATTTCCTTTTCATCAGGGACAAAGACCGGAGAATTGGCCCTAATGATGGTTGCTTTGGGATTGACCTGATGAATGTTATCGATCACGATATCGATTTTCTCTTTCTCAGCGGTATCAATCTTGTTGATGACGAAGACCTGAGCTCTCCTGAAATTCGTCTCTCCCGGATGATACAGGAGTTCGTGCCCTGGGCGATGAGGATCAACAACGACTATCTCTAGGTTTGAATCGTAGAAGGAGAAATCATTATTTCCCCCGTCCCAGATAATGACCTCTGCTTCTTTTTCGGCTTCTTCGAGAATAGCTTGGTAATCTACTCCAGCATAGACGGGAATTCCATTCTGGATATGAGGTTCATACTCTTCCCTCTCTTCGATCGTGCATTCATACTTATCCAGATCTTCAAAATCAGCAAAACGCTGGACCTTCTGTTTGGCCAGGTCTCCGTAGGGCATGGGGTGGCGGATGATGACGGCCTTCTTCCTTTTATTCTTGAGAACCTGGGAGACTTTTCGGCTTGTTTGGCTCTTCCCGCATCCTGTCCTGACTGCGCAGACAGAAATAACAGGGAGTTTACTTTTAAGCATAGTCTCTTCTGGGCCCAGGAGGATAAAAGATGCTCCAGCCCCGAGAACCTCGGAAGCTTTGTGCATGACGTACTCATGGGAGACATCGCTGTAAGAAAAGTAGACCTCATAGGCCTGTTGTTTTTTGATGAGAGAGGCAATCTCCTGTTCGGGATGTATTGGGATTCCTTCTGGATACAATTTCCCCGCCAGAGAAGACGGATACTTTCTGTCTTCAATGTCAGGAATCTGGGTGGCTGTAAAGGCTACCACCTGATATTGTTCGTTGTCTCGAAAGTAGACATTGAAATTGTGAAAATCTCTTCCAGCAGCTCCCATGATGATGACTTTCTTCATGCTTGCATCTCCTTTTTTTTGTTCCAGAAGCCTACATTTATATTATTTCCAGAAGGTTGAGTATAATACAGGGATACCAAATATGCAAACACGGCGAGCCTGTCAACTTCTGACGCAGCCCAAGATAGGTGCGGCCTAGGATAGGGATGAAAAATGGAGCTGTTCCCATTCTCTAGGAAAAGTTTGGATGTTGGCTGCTTGTCTTTACCTCACTCTTCTAGCTGTTTTTTCCAGGCTTTGTCTTTCCTGTCGTATCCCTTTTTTCCCTTTTTAGTCGAATGAGGCTTGGAGGGAGGAGGCATGGGTTTTCGCAGTTTCTGCCAGGCAGGTTTTTGGCGTCTATCTATGCTTCTGGGCATTCTTCCTGCCTTTCTCGTTTATTTGATCGGCTCACCAGGTGGACCTCAGCACTTACAAGGTTTTGATTTGGGCAGACAAAGACTCGGGATCCAGCAGGGCGACGGTGCTTTTCCCCGAAAGCCATCCTCCTGTTTCTCCAGGGTTGATGAGAAGAGTCGCCTCTTCTTTCCTTATCTCCGACTTGTGGGTGTGGGCAAAGATAAGAACATCATATTCGCCCCGAGACAGGTAGGGCTTAAGGGGAAAATTAAAATGCACAACCAGGAAGGTCAAATCGTTTTCCTTAAATGAAAAAGGAGCTTCTCTTATTTCCCCCAGAGATTGGAAAGCTTTCTCCAGACCTTGTTTTTCCCCGTCGCAGTTCCCGAAAACTGCCTTTACGGGACATTTCAAGCTTTGCATTTCCTTAGCTGCAAAGGGGGCGACGAAGTCTCCAGCATGAACAACCAAACTGCATCTCTCCTCATTGAATAATCGGACCGCCTTTTTGACTGCCCGCAGGTTGTCATGGGAATCGGCCATTATGCCAATCATTTTTCTTCTCTTATTCTAAGAAAATCAGACCTGATTGTCTAATTATATGGACTCAGGTCCTATCAAATATCTGAGGTCAAGTCATGACTTTCAACGTTTTGCTGTCAAGATTATATGTTTTCTTGTAAATATTGAAAGTTAGGACCTGACCCCGACCGCTGGTATTGACAGTAACCTCGTAAATTATTTATTATATAGAAGCTTTAAAGGATAGGCGCGTAGCTCAGTGGGAGAGTGCTTCCTTGACGCGGAAGAGGTCGAGGGTTCGATACCCTCCGCGCCTACCAGTTTTTAAGGAGTGAGTATTCGAAAGGAAGCATACAATAAAGAGACTGTTTTGCCTGCCCTGCTGAATACACATAGATCTTAATGGCAGAATTAGTAAAAGTTACGGTTGAGGACTCTACTTTTTCAATTGAAAGGGGGACTCTGCTTTCTGAGCTTATTCCTCGGCTCAAACTATCCCAGAAACCTGTCTTGGCCAAGATGAATGGAGAGATAGTGGGCTTAGGGCGCCCTCTGGAAGAAGCTATGAAAGTGGAGCTGATTTACCCAGACTCTGAGGAGGGGCTTGATATCTTGAGGCACAGCGCTTCGCATCTCTTGGCTCACGCTGTCCTCGAGCTTTTTCCAGGGACAAAGACCGGCATCGGACCTCCTATAGAGAATGGATTTTATTACGATTTTTTAAGGGACAAGCCTTTTACTCCCGAGGACCTGTCAACCATAGAAAAGAAAATGAGAGAGCTGGCCCGCAAAGACATTCCCATAAAAAAAGTTATTTTTTCCAAGAAGGAGGCTCTTCATCTGTTTAAAGACCTGGGGCAAGAATTAAAGGTGGAGCTTATAGAAGAAAAGGGAGAGAAGGAGGTCACTTGTTTTCAGCAGGGAGATTTTGTTGATTTTTGTCTCGGTCCTCATCTCCCCTCGACTGGTGGGATCAAGCATTTTAAAATTCTTTCCGCTTCCGGAGCGTATTGGCGCGGAGACGAGAAGGGAAAACAACTGCAGAGAATTTATGGAACTGCTTTTTTCCTAAAGCAGCAATTGGTAGACTATCTGACGCTTTTAGAAGAGGCAAAGAAGAGAGACCACAGGAGGCTGGGCCCAGAGCTCGACCTGTTTAGCTTCAACGAAGACTTGGGAGGGGGGTTGGTTCTCTGGCATCCCAAGGGAGCTACAATCAGGCAGGTTATCGAGGATTACTGGCGTGAAGAACACATAAAAGATGACTATGAATTCGTGTTCGCTCCCCATATTGCGAAGCTGGATGTCTGGAGGCGTAGCGGACATACGGAGTTCTATGAAGCCATGTATCCTCCTATCCAAAGTGAAGGCCTAGAATATGAGCTAAAGCCTATGAACTGTCCCTTTCATATCATGGTCTACAATTCACGACAGCGAAGCTATCGAGACCTTCCGCTACGCTGGGGGGAGCTTGGAACAGTCTATCGTTTTGAAAGAAGCGGCGTTCTCCACGGATTATTGAGAGTGAGAGGTTTTACGGTGGATGATGCTCATATCTTCTGCCGAGCCGACCAGCTGGAAAGTGAAACCATAGGAGTGATTCGTCTGGCCATGAGGCTTTTAGCTGCCTTCGGATTCAAGGACTATGATATTTTTCTCTCCACTCGACCTGAAAAATACGTAGGCAAGGTCGAAGATTGGGATAAAGCCACCCAGGCTCTGAAGCACGCCTTGGAAGCTTCAAGATTGGATTATCAGATTGATGAAGGTGAAGGAGTTTTCTATGGACCCAAGATTGATATCAAAGTCAAGGATGTTTTGAGGAGATCCTGGCAGTGTACCACAATCCAGCTAGACTTTAACCTGGCTGAGAGGTTTGATCTGAACTATGTTGGGGAAGACGGAAAACTCCACCGTCCCTTTTTGATTCATAGAGCCTTATTGGGATCTTTAGAAAGGTTTTTCGGGATTCTGATCGAGCATTTTAACGGGAATTTCCCTGTTTGGCTGGCTCCGATTCAGGTCATTATCTTGCCCATTAGTGAACGGCACGATGATTATGCCAGGGCTTTGGATAAAAAGTTTAAAGAGGAAGGGCTGAGATCTCGAGCTGACCTCCGACGGGAAAAGATCGGGTATAAAATTAGAGACGCCGAAACCCATAAGATTCCCTTGATTCTGATCGTGGGAGATAAGGAAGTCGATCAAGGCACTGCTTCCTTGAGAATTCATGGCCTCGGTGATAAAGGAGAAATTAAGGTCAATGAATTCCTTGAAAAAGTAAGGGAATTGGATAAAAATAAGTCATTGGATGTGAACATCTAAAGGAGGTAAATCATTCGAAGAAGAATGTATAAACCTAGGCCAAGAAGAACAAAACCGCACAGGGTCAATGAAATGATACGCTTAAAAGAAGTCAGGGTCATCGATGAGGACAAGAATCAAGTAGGAATCCTTCCTTTAGCTGAAGCCTTATCCTTGGCCAAAGATAGAGGTCTGGATCTCGTGGAGATTGCTCCTCAAGCGGCTCCGCCAGTCTGTCGAATAATGGATTATGGCAAGTTCCTTTATGAATTGCATAAGAAAGCTCAGGAAGCCAAAAAACATCAAAAGCAGATTCATGTAAAAGAGATCAAATTCAGACCAAAAATCAGTATTCATGATTACACTTTTAAAGTGCGCCATGTTCAGAAGTTTCTCGAAGAAGGCAACAAGGTGAAGATCACGGTTATGCTCAGAGGCAGAGAAAAGTCAAGACCAGAATTGGCTGATCAGATCTTGAACCGAGTCCTGACAGATGTTAAGGATTTAGGCCAGCAAGATGGGAGTGTCCGTGTCCAGCCCTGGGCTGTTTCGACCTATTTGAGTGCCCTTAAGACAGGAGGAAAAGATGCCAAAGCTAAAAACCCACCAGGGAGCCAAAAAGAGGTTCAAAGTAACAAAAAAGAAGAAAATCCTCCACAATAAAGCTTATAAAAGTCATATCTTAACGAAGAAGTCAGCCAAGAGGAAAAGGAAGCTTAGAACACAGAAAGCTGTGAGCCAGACTGACAGGAAGACAATAAAGAAGATGCTTCCTTATGAATTTTAGTTTCTATCCTTTTTATTCCCTGGCTTGAGTTTAAAATGTACGTCAGCCACAGAGAAGGCAGAGAAAATCAATTGTGGCAGCCTTCATGGTTAGATGAGACGGTACTGATAAAGACACAAGGAGACGAAAATGCCTAGAGTAAAAAGAGGACCGAGGAAAAAAGTAAGAAGGACAAAAATCTTAAAGCTGGCCAAAGGTTACTGGGGCGCGAGAAGCCATAACTATCGGACGGCCAAAGAAGCTGTGGAAAAAGCATTCCTTTATGCCTATCGAGATAGACGGAATCGGAAGCGTGATTTCCGAAGGCTGTGGATCATCAGGATTAAAGCGGCAGCTGAAGACAGCGGCCTTTCCTACAATCGTTTTATCCATGGTCTTCGCCGACTCAATGTTGACCTTGACCGGAAGATTTTGGCTGATTTGGCAGTAAACTCACCCCAAACTTTTTCGCGGCTAACTCAGAAAGTCAAAGACCTGAATGCTTGACATGAAAGCCTTCAAGAATAATGTCACCAAGTGCAGGAGAGAATTTGACAAGTCTGTTCTTCAAATAAAGAGCGAAAAATCTCTTCAAGAATTGCGGAATCACTACCTGAGTAGGAAAAGAGGCCAGCTGACTCTTCTTTTTGAGGATCTGATGGCTTTAAAGCCAGAGCAAAGGCCGATAGCTGGCCAGATGGTCAATGAGCTTAAAAAGGACATCCAGGAGAAGCTTCAAAGCCTCAAAAAAACGTTCAAGACCGAGGAGGAAGTCGTAGAGAGGACGGACTTTACTCTTCCCGGGAAGGTGAGATATTGGGGCGCTGCCCATCCTGTTCACCTTTTTCAGGCTGAAATCGAAAACATTTTTATTTCCATGGGCTACTCGATCGAAGAGGGTCCGGAGATAGAGACAGATTATTATAATTTTGGAGCTCTGAACTTTCCTCCACATCATCCGGCTCGAGATGACTGGGATACACTCTATCTTAAGGACGAACTTCTCCTTCGTACGCATACCTCCCCAGTCCAGATTCGGGTTATGGAAAAGCAAAAACCTCCGATAAAAATCGTCATTCCTGGCAAGGTTTATCGGAAAGAAACGCCTGATCCAACGCATCTCCCCATGTTCTATCAGCTTGAAGGGCTGGTCGTGGACAAAGGCATCACTTTTGCCCACTTGAAGGGGACCTTGGAGTATTTCCTCAAAACCTTATTCAGCGAAAAAATAAAGATGAGATTCCGGCCGGGCTTCTTTCCCTTCACTGAGCCTTCAGCAGAGGTCGATATCGGATGTACTGTTTGTGAAGGCAAGGATGAAGAATGCCGTGTTTGCGGAGGGAGTGGCTGGATAGAGATCCTGGGATCGGGCATGGTGGACCCTCAGGTATTCAAGAATGTCAATATCGACCCCGAGGAATATACTGGGTTTGCTTTTGGGCTGGGCATTGACCGGACAGCCATGTTTGCCTATCAGATTTCTGATATGAGATTTTTTTACGAGAACGATTTAAGATTCATAAGACAGTTTTTACTAAAATGAAAATCAGTTTGGAATGGATCAAGGAATACGTGGGAACCAGGCTTTCTCTTTCTTCCCTGATCGATAGGCTGGACATGATTGGATTGGTGGTCGATGACTGGCAGGAGAAGGATGGAGACATCATTCTGGATATCGAGACTCATGCCAATCGTCCTGACACTTTGGGTCATTTGGGAGTGGCCAGAGAATTGGCTGCGGGCCTGGGACTTCCTCTTAAAGAGAAGGATTGGCCTTTGGTCGAGCTTGAACAGGAGACTTCTGATTTCATTGATATTCAGATCTTGGATCGCGATCTTTGTCATCGCTACAGCGGAATAGTCGTCAGGGACATCCAGGTCAAGACGTCTCCAGAGTGGCTGCGGAAGAAGATAGAGAGCATGGGCCTTAATCCCCTCAACAATGTTGTTGATGTGACCAATTATGTTCTTTTTTCCACGGCTCATCCGATTCATGCTTTTGATTTAGCAAAAATTTCGGGTCAAAAGATCATCATCCGCAGGGCGCATAAGGATGAAATCTTTAAAACTCTAGAGGGGGAAACTATAGGTCTTTCTCCGGAGATGTTGGTTATTGCCGATGCCAAAAAGCCGGTGGCTTTGGCAGGGGTCATGGGTGGCTCAGACACAGCTGTTTCTGAGACGACACGAGATGTATTCATAGAAAGTGCCTGGTTTGATCCGGTCTCTGTCCGAAAAACTAGCAAGGAAACAGGAATTCAAACCGATGCCTCGTACCGTTTCGAACGCGGAGCCGATCTTTCCATGTGTCCTCAGGCTGCTTTGATGGCGGCTTCTTTGCTTTCCCAGCTCGGTGGAAAATCAACGAGGGAAGTTTACGATGTCTTTCCCAAACCTCCAAAGAACAAGACGATAATCCTCCGCCATAATCGAATTACTGAACTTCTCGGAATCGAGGTTGACCAAGAATTTGTCCAGGATACCCTACCGAAATTAGGTTTTCAGCTCGAACCGCGTCAGGAAGGAAGCTGGCAAGTCACCATTCCCTTTTTCAGGGTCGATATCGAAAGAGAGGCAGATCTCATCGAAGAAATTGCTCGATTTTACGGATACGACAAAATTCCATCTCATTTTCCTCCCCTGTGTGTTCCCGAACCTCCCCGGAAAGAGAAGAGGGAGAAGATTAATAAAATACGCCAGCTTCTGTTCCACCAGAGTTTTGACGAAGTCATCAATTTTAGTTTTGCTGATCCAGAAAAAGAAGCAGTATTCCTGAAGCAGCGTCCAGAAATTGCCATCAAGAATCCGATTTCTCAGAAAGCCTCCTACCTTCGAACCTCTCTTCTAGGGGGATTGCTGGAGAACATCGCTTGGAATAAGAATAGAGGTGCCGAGGGGCTCAATATCTTTGAGATAGGGAATATCTATTTCTGGGATGATTCCAAGGCTGTCGAGGAGCTTTTCATCGGGATGGCGACCACTGGTTTTATTGGTCAAAGTTATTGGGAGGGGAAGGATGAAGAGGCTGGCTATTTCTGTCTGAAAGGCACCTGCGAATCTATAATGGCTCATTTGAGATACGAACCTTTTTCATTCCAAGAAGCCAAGCACGATTATTTTGAAACAGGATTCTCACTGGCTCTTGTCTATAAAGGTGAGAAAGTCGGGATTTTAGGTTTGCTCAAATCCAGTCTTCTTGATTCTTTTTCGTTGAAAGATGCAGTTTGGGCAGCAGAACTCAACCTAGCGAGCCTGTTTAGCAAACAATCCAAACCGTTCGAATACAAACCAGTGATCAAGTTCCCGTCCGTCAGTCGAGATGTTTCCTTCCTTGTTAAACGAAATGTTTCTTATCAGGATATTAAGGAAGCAGTGGAGAAGCTTTCTGTGGCTTACTTAGAAAGATTTGATCTCTATGACCGTTATTCAGGTCCTACCATCTCTGGGAATAAAGTCAGTTTATCTCTTCGGTTTATCTTCCGCCATCCAAAAAAGACATTGTTGGCGAAAGAGGTCGACAGCCTCCAGCAAAGAATCATTAAACATTTAAAATCGAGGTTTAACATCCAGTTAAGAAAAGGAGGGCAAATTGACAAGCGAGTTAGAAAGAATTAAAATACTGGAAGGCAAAATCTCTCATGTCGTGGATTATGTAAATAAGCTGACGGGTGAGAATGAAAAGCTGAAGCAGCAGATAAAGGAGCTGAGAGCCGAAAAGAGGAGCATAGAGGACCAGGTGAAGAAATCGGAGAAACTCGATCAAGAAATGAAAAAATACGAGAGTGAAAAGGAGATTTTGAAAGAAAAAATTGAAGGCATCATTAGTCAAATTGATAAGATTGGACTATGAGTGACAACATAATCGAAATCGAAATTTACGGACAGAGATATAAGATAAGAGTCAAAGGAGAAGAGGATGAAAAATATATAAGCCATCTGACTTCATATGTTGATCAGAAGATGCATGAAGTGGCTGTGAAATCCAAATCAGCAGATGGACTAAAAATCGCCGTTCTGGCGGCTTTGAACATTGCCGATGATTTTTTTTCCATGCAGAAGAGGCTAGATCAACTTAATGAAGTCATTGGTCTTATGGAGAGTGAAATAGAAAGTTTGGAGGAACATTTATTTAAAAATGGACATACATTCAAAAAGGTGGAAGACGCTTATTAAAAAATCGAGAATATGCGCAGACGTGTTCATAGATGAAACAAGAGGTAACCTCGAGCTGAAAAAAGGTCTCTTCCGTTCTGCTGTTTGGGCTGAGGTCTATCCTTGGGTTGCCAAGAACAGGGTCTATTCCAGGGCTTTTATGAAGTCAGCTTGCGGAAAGGTTTTCTCATCCTTGAGTGAAAGTTTAAGCTCTTAAAACCCTCCTTACTTTCATCTCCTTTGATTCACCCATGAGGAGGTGATCAAACTGAATTTAGCTTTGTTAATCAGCCTAATCACTATATTTATTCTTGTTTCTTTTCTTGTTTTCATTCTGATCAAGAAAAAAAGCGCCGTCAGAGCAGTTCTTAAAGCCAGACAGGAGGCCAAGGAGATTCTGGATCAAGCCAACCAAGAAGCAGAGAAAATAAGAAGAGAAGCTTCCTTAGAGGCGAAGGAGAAATACCTGAACCTTAAGACCGACTTTGAGAGACAGACGCGCGATAGGCGCCGGAAGATTAACGAGATGGAAAGGAGACTCGTTCACAAAGAGGAGGGTTTGGAGCGGAGGTTTCAGACTCTGGAAAGAAAAGAAAGAGATTTTTCGAGCAAAGAACAGAATCTCTATCAAAAAGAAAAGGAGATAGAGGAAAGCAAGGAGAAGTACAACGAGCTAATCAGGAAAGAGACTGAAGAGCTGGAGCGCATCTCTGGCCTGACTAGAGAAGAAGCAAAAAACACGCTGGTCAAGAAAATGGAAGAGGAGGCCAAGATTGAAGCCGCTCAAGCCATACGAAAAATAGAAGAAGAAACAAGAGAAAAGAGCTCAGGGGTTGCCCGGGAGATTATCAGCCAGGCCATTCAGCGCTCGGCGGCTGAACACGTGGTGGAGACGACCGTTTCAGTTGTTGACCTTCCTTCTGATGACATGAAAGGCCGAATAATCGGTCGAGAGGGGAGAAACATTCGGGCCCTGGAACTGGCCACTGGAGTTGACATCATTGTTGACGACACTCCTGAAGCTGTTATTCTCTCTAGCTTTGATCCTCTGCGGCGGGAAATGGCCCGCCTGGCTATTGAAAAGCTGGTCATTGATGGAAGAATACACCCGGCACGCATAGAAGAAATCGTGGAGAAGGTCAAGGAGGAATTAGAGGAGAAAATCAAGCAGGAAGGAGAATCGATAATCTTAGAGCTGAGGCTCCAGGATATTCATCCTGAATTGGTTAAAATTTTGGGCAAACTCCATTTCCGAACAAGCTACGGGCAGAACGTGCTGCAACATTCAAAAGAAGTAGCCTATCTGGCGAGTTTGATGGCCAAGGAACTGGGAGTCGATTCTCAAGTTGCCCTGAGGGCAGGCCTCTTGCACGATATCGGTAAAGCCGTGGACAAAGAGGTTGAAGGAACTCATACAGAATTGAGTGTTGAGCTGGCCAAGAAATATGGAGAATCAGAAGCTGTTATCAAAGCCATAGCTTCGCATCATCGCGATGTTGATTTTCCCTCTGTTGAGGCTGTCTTAGTTCAGGCAGCCGATACTCTTTCGGCGGCTCGGCCAGGAGCGCGGCGAGAACTCCTGGAGGCTTATATCAAACGGTTAGAAAAATTGGAAGAGATCGCCAATTCTTATGAGGGAGTATATAAGTCTTTTGCTCTTCAGGCTGGCAGAGAGATCAGGATCATTGTCGAAAGTCAAAAAATTTCTGATGAGGATGCCGCCCTGGCGGCCAAAGAAATAGCGGACAAGATAAAAGAGGAACTGAAGTATCCGGGGCAGATAAAGGTGACTGTCATTCGTGAAATGAGAGCTGTGGAGTATGCCCGATAAGATAAGAGTTCTTTTTTTGGGGGATATCATCGGCCGTCCTGGAAGGAAGGCTTTGAAAAGATACCTCCCTCCTTTGATCAAGAAGTATTCTCCAGCTCTACTGGTGGCCAATGCTGAGAATGCTGCCGGAGGCATAGGCATCACCGAAAAAGTCGGCCAAGAGCTCTTAAGCCAGGTGCATGTTCTGACCTCTGGCAATCATATCTGGGATAAGAGAGAAGGCCTCTCTTATGTAGAGAAAGAGGAACGGCTCCTTCGCCCTGCGAATTACCCTCCGAGAAATCCCGGGAGGGGAACCTATCTCTTCGAGACAGATAGGGGAGCTAAAATAGGTATTCTTAATCTTCAAGGGAGAGTCTTCATGGAGCCTATTGACTGTCCCTTCAGGATTGCCGATGAAGAGCTCAAGAGACTTAATACCTCGACGATAGTTGTTGATTTCCATGCTGAAGCGACTTCTGAAAAACAAGCGCTGGGCTGGTATCTGGACGGAAGAGCTTCGGCTGTGATCGGGACTCATACTCATGTTCCTACAGCTGATGATCGCATTCTGCCCCAAGGGACAGCCTATATTACTGATGTGGGCATGGTGGGCGGTTACAATTCCGTGATCGGTATCCGAAAGGATCAAGCCTTGAAAAGATTCTTGACTGCTCGCCCTCATCGTTTTGAGCCGGGCAAAGACGGCCTTGTCTTTTCAGCTGTCCTGGTGGAAATAGATAGTCAGACCGGAAAAGCCTTGAAGATTCAGAGAGAATTCTTTGCCGAGGAAAAAATTGAGGATTGAAGATACTGTCTCCTCTGAAAAAGTCTACACGGTTTCAGAGATCACCCGGCTGATCAAGCAAGAACTAGAGGGAGCTTTTCCGTTGCTCTGGGTGGAGGGAGAAATCTCTAATTTTCACCGCCACCACTCGGGTCATCTCTATTTTACCTTGAAGGATGAGGCATGCCAGCTAAAGACAGTCATGTTCCGTTCCGAAGCCCAGAAAGTCCCTTTCGAAATGAAGGATGGCCTCCAGGTCGTCTCTAGAGGACGCGTAAATGTCTACGAACCAAGAGGAGAATACCAACTTGTCGTTGAGGTCGTGGAGCCCAAGGGAAAGGGCGCTCTCCAGTTAGCTTTCGAGCAGCTGAAAGAGAAATTGAGCAAGGAAGGCCTCTTTGACTCCAAATTCAAGAAGAAGCTTCCTCTACTCCCGAAAAAGGTAGGGATTGTCACTTCTCCTCGCGGAGCAGCTATCATCGATATTCTCAGAACTCTGGAAAGAAGGTTTGCTCGCCTGCACATCCTCATCTATCCTGCCCAAGTCCAGGGTGAGGGAGCTGCTGAGGAGATTGTTGAAGGACTAGATTATTTAGGCAGTCTTGTTGGTCTAGATGTCATCATTGTGGGGCGAGGAGGGGGTTCGATTGAAGATTTATGGGCTTTCAACGAAGAAGCCGTAGCCCGGGCGATTTTTCGGTGTCCGGTCCCGGTCATTTCTGCAGTTGGTCATGAGATAGACTTCACTATCTCCGATTTTGTGGCAGATATCCGGGCCTCGACTCCTTCAGCGGCTGCGGAGATGGTGATCGAAAAAGAAGAATCCTTTAGGGAGCTAATCGAGAATTTAGGCCAAAGACTGACTCACCACCAGAAATATTTTTTGCAGGAGCAGAAGCAGGTGGTTTTTAGCCTTACTCATCATCGGGTTTTCCAGAACATGAAGGTCAAGCTCTTGAACCTCGAGCAAAAGATTGACGAGTTAGAGATGAAAGCCTGGAGTGTCATAAAAAACACCCAGCAGCAGATCGCTGAAGGGAAATCCCGGGCCGTGTTGCTTGAAGAGAAGATGAGGAACATATTGAAAAGAATGCTCCAGCATCTTCAGGCGAAGTGGGAAAAACTCTCTGCAGAGTTGCACAATTTGAGCCCCCTGAATATACTTAAAAAAGGGTACACTCTCTGCTGGAGAGGCGCTTCTCAGCATCTCATCCGTAAGATAGAAGAGGTCGAGAAGGATAAAGAAGTCACGGTTTCTTTCTATAAAGGAGAATTCAGCTGTCTGGTTAAAAAAATCGATCAAGCCAAACCTATCAAATCCCGAGTATTAAAGGAGAAGAGATGACCAGCCCGAGCTTTGAAAAAGCTTTAGAAGACTTGGAGAATATCGTCGAAAAGTTAGAAAAAGGAGGGCTTTCTCTGAATGAGTCATTGGCTCTTTTTGAAAAAGGAGTCAAGTTAGCCAGGTATCTAAGAGACGAACTCGAGAAGGCAGAAAAAAAAGTTGAAATTCTCCTCAAGGATGAGAAAGGAGAAATCAAAGAAAAACCCTATGACCTTGCTCAGGAAGAGGAGGCTTCAGCTAAAAAAGAGCCTTCGGATCCCGAGAAAGATGAAGATCTTCCCTTTTAAATGATGAACGTTCAAGACCAGCTCGCCCAGAAAAAAAAGTCTATCGATAGGGAACTGGAGCGCCTCCTATCTCAGGAGGATTCCCTGCTTTTCCAGGCCATGAGACATGCAGTGCTTTCTGGAGGAAAGAGATTCAGACCTTTGCTCGCCTTCTCTACAGGAGAGTATTTTGGCGTCGGAGAGGATGTCCTTCTCCCCTTTGCCTGTGGATTGGAATTGATCCATAATTATTCGCTTGTCCATGATGATTTACCTCTGCTGGATAATGACGACTTTCGAAGAGGCCGGCCTTCTTGTCATAAAGCCTTTGGTGAGGATATTGCTCTTTTAGCGGGTGATAGTCTCTTGACTTTAGCTTTTGAAGTCATAGCTCAGGCTCCGGTAGACAAAAGTCTGGTTCCAGGGAAAGAACGGGTCATCCAGGAAATTAGCCATTTGGTAGGAGCTAAAGGTATGGTCGGAGGGCAGTTGATGGATATCACCCTGTCTCCAGAGGAGATATCCGAGAAAGACCTTCAGGAGCTTATCCTGAAGAAGACAGGAGCTTTGATCATCGCTTCCATAAAAACAGGGGCCATTCTGGGCGAGGCCTCAGCTCTGCAGATCGAAGCCCTGGTCGAATACGGACGAAACATAGGTATGGCTTTTCAAATCAGGGATGATATTCGCGATGCCATCGACGAAGAAGAAAAAAAACACCCACCCCGGCCGAGCTATGTCTTTCTTCATGGGCAGTCAGGGGCAAAAAAAAGACTAAAAAAATTCATTGAAGACGCGATAAAAGCCTTGGAGAAGGCTTCACTAGAATCAGACGCACTTCACTACTTGGCCCGTAGACTCTTAGACATCAACGGGGACAGCTAATGAATAGAATTCTTGATAAGATCGGAAGTCCTGCCGATTTAAAGAAACTCAAGAAAAGGGAACTTTCTAAGTTAGCAAAGGAGATAAGAGCCTTAATCATCGAGGTTGTCTCAAAAAGCGGAGGGCACCTCTCATCGAATTTGGGCGTAGTGGATTTGACTATTGCCCTCCATTATGTCTTCGATGCTCCCCGAGATAAGATCATTTGGGACGTTGGCCATCAATGTTATCCCCATAAGATTCTAACAGGAAGAAAGGAGAAATTCCGTAACCTCCGCCAATATCAAGGTCTGTGTGGGTTCCCATCTCGGGAGGAAAGCGAGTATGACGTTTATAACACCGGTCATGCCTCGACAGCTCTTTCTGCCGCCCTGGGAATGGCGGTAGCCCGCAATAAGAAGAAAGAAGATTATCAGGTAGTGGCCGTTGTCGGAGACGGCAGTTTGACCGGAGGCGTGGCCTGGGAAGCCTTAAACCAGATCGGCCATCACCGCGAAAAAGTGATTATGGTTCTCAATTACAACGAGATGTCCATTTCATATAATGTTGGCGCCATGTCTAAATATCTCTCCTATATTGTCACTGGGCAGCATTATTTAAGGATAAAGGACCATGTCAAGTCTATCCTGAAATCCATTCCTGCTGTAGGCTGGCCGATGATCAAAGTGGCTCGGGCCATGGAGGAGGCCATCAAGAAGATCTTTTTCCCGGGGCTGGTTTTCGAAGAGCTGGGTGTGCGGTACGTTGGTCCTGTCCAAGGGCATAGTTTGGGATCCTTGATCGAAGTCTTTGAGGATGCTAAAGCTTATAATGGTCCTGTCCTGATCCACTGTGTCACCCAGAAGGGAAAAGGATATCTTCCAGCCAAGAAAAATCCAGAGAAGTTTCACAGTGCTAGCCCCTTTGATATTCAATCAGGAAAGCCTGTCAGCACGGATGAAAGACCGACCTATTCTTCCATTTTTGGGCGCACTATGATCAAAATAGCCAAGGAGGATGAGAGGGTGGTGGCCATAACGGCGGCCATGCCTGATGGGACCGGCCTCAAATCTTTTGCCCAGCAGTACCCGGAGAGATTTTTTGATGTGGGTATAGCTGAACAGCACGCCGTAGATTTTGCCACTGGCCTAGCTCTCAGTGGTTATAAACCGGTGGTGGCCATTTACTCAACCTTTCTTCAGAGAGCCTATGATCAGCTTTACCACGATGTTTCCTTGATGGATATCCCAGTCGTGTTTGCTCTGGACCGGGCCGGTGTTGTGCCCGATGATGGTCCTACCCATCAGGGAGTGAATGACATCATTTATCTGCGACATATGCCTAACATGATCGTCATGGCTCCCAAGGATGAGAATGAACTGCAGCATATGATAAAATCCGCCTTTTCTTATTCCCACCCCTCAGCCGTGCGTTTCCCCAAGGGGAAAGCGACAGGGCTGTCGATGGATGAAGTCTTAAAGGAAATTCCTCTTGGTCAGAGCGAGCTGCTCAAGGAAGGGCAGGATTTGCTCATAGCCTTCGGAAGCATGGTCTATCCATGTTTGGAAACAGCCCGAAGGCTGGAAAAGGAAGGAATAAACCTGGCGGTGCTGAACGCAAGGTTTGCCAAACCTTTGGATGCAGAGATGATACTCCGTTATGCTCAGCCTGGTCGAATGATCATCACGGCCGAAGAGGGCGTTACAGTCGGGGGTTTTGGGAGTGCGGTTCGAGAGCTTTTGGATAAAGAGAAACGCTTTTCGCTTAGGTTCAAGTGTATCGGTCTCCCTTTGGATGTCTACCCTATGGGAAAAGTGGACCGGATAAAAAAGCAGTGCCTCTTGGATGAAGAAGGCCTTGTTCAGCAGATAAGAGAATTCTATGAGGAGACAAGATAAACCGTTGGGAAAATGTAGCTCGTGGAGAAGCGCGCCAGGAGAGATATCGTTTTCTTGAAGGAGATTGATAAAACCCTTCTCATCATACAGTCGGTAAGATAGTGACTCCGAGCATTGTGAAAAAAGAGCGGGCGGATAAAGTCATTGTCAGCCGCGGTCTGGCTGATAGCCGCCAACAGGCACAAGCTCTTATCATGGCCGGTTTGGTTTTCGCTGAGGGGCAGAGAGTCGAGAAACCAGGTCAGAGAATCGAGAATGATCAAGCTCTTCTCATTAAAGAGCGAATGCCTTATGTTAGCCGGGGGGGTCTAAAGCTTGCCGAGGCCTTGGATGTCTTCAATATCGCGGTCAAGAGAAAGACGGCAGCTGATTTAGGAGCTTCAACGGGGGGATTCACCGACTGCCTCCTTCAGCGGGGAGCGAGTAGAGTCTATGCCGTTGATGTCGATATCCGCCAGATTGACTGGCGCTTAAGAGAGGATAAGCGGGTCATCCCTATCGAGAAGAATGCCCGGTATTTGAAAAAGGAAGATTTTGGAGAAGAGTTGGATATCGTCACTATGGATTTGTCTTTCATTTCAGTATTGAAAGTCTTGCCCGCGGTGAAGGAATTCTTGAGTGGGGGAAAACTTGTCTCTCTCCTCAAACCTCAATTCGAGGTCGGCAAGGGCCAGGTAGGTAAGAAAGGAATAGTCAGAGATCCCCGCCTGCACGAAGAGGTCTTGGACAAGATCACAGGTAAAGCCGATCAAATGGGTTTCAAAGCAGAGGATTTGATGAGAAGTTCGATTCGAGGATCGAAAGGGAATATAGAGTTCTTCATCCTGTGGTCTTTAGGAGGAAAATCCTTGAGTCAGAGAAGAGTGAAGAGAATAATCAAGGAGGCTGTCTGGAATGAAAAAAATTGAACGGGCAGGTCTAGTCATAAAACCCCACGCTCCTGACATAAAGAAGATTCTCCAGGAGCTCATCCAATATTTGGAGAAGAAGGGTATTGAGTGTGTTTTAGAGGAATTAGCTTCTGATAAACTCAAGAGAAAAGAGGGAATTAGTCGAGAAGATCTCCCGGACAAAGTTGACTTCGTCGTTGTTCTTGGGGGTGATGGAACCCTTCTCAGCATAGCTCATCTGGCAGCCCAGAAACAGGTCCCTGTCTTAGGAGTGAATTTAGGAAGCCTGGGTTTTTTAACCGAAGTGCCTTTGAGTGAGATGTTCTTGGCCCTGGATTCTTTCTTTAAAGGAAATGAGAAAATCATAAGCCCCAGGCGATTGTTAAAAGTCAAATCCAAAGGAAAAACCTATTATTGTTTAAATGATGTCGTCATCAACAAAGGAGCCCTGGCCAGGATGATCCAATTCATTATCTGGATCGATGGCAAAGAGATTGCAACCCTGAGAGCCGATGGATTCATTATCTCGACTCCTACTGGTTCCACAGCCTATTCTTTGGCGGCAGGGGGTCCTATCATCAAGCCTTATATACCTGCCATCCTCCTGGCCCCAATCTGTCCTCATACCCTTTCTTTCCGGCCCATGGTCATCTCTTTAAATTCAAAGATTAAAGTCAAACTTCTTACAGCCGGAGAAGAGGTCTACTTGACCTTAGATGGCCAAAGGGGAAATTTGCTGGTGAAGAATGATATCGTGGATATTGAGCGGGCTCCTTTCGAGCTTCAATTGATTTCTTCTCCGAAGAGGAACTATTTTGATCTTTTGCAGGAAAAGCTGGGCTGGGGACAAAAATAGGTTTTTGGGAGTGGTTTTGCTCCCGTTCAGATTTTTAACGCCATTCTCCCTTCGGCCTTCTCGGCTGCTGCGTAACTCGCTTCGCTCAGACATACTCGCAGGTCGACCTGGTCGACTTCCCTCGAAGACCAGCATCGTTACGCAGAAACGATGTTGGGGAAATCCAAGGGGGTATGCCCTCCTTGGTCGCAGAATGCTTTATGGGGGACGAGAAGGGGAGGCAGCGAGCCGTGAAAAGGAGAAGGCGAGCGTTGGAAGGGGGAAAGCGGAGCTGTTCCCCCTCCAAAGAGAATCGGAAAGGCTAAACCTGAAAAGTCGCTTCCTCCACTCCCAAAAACCTTTCCCATAATTTTAACTAAATAAACTGAACAAACTAGAAATGGGTGTTATTTGACATTTTCAAGGCCCGATATTATCATAATTTCCTGCCATGCGTCAGAACCTCAAAGTGATATACGTTTCGGCTGAAGTTTCTCCTTATGCAAAATCCGGCGAATTGGCAGATGTAGCCTCATCTCTGCCGAAGTATCTTTCCTCTCTGGGAGTAGAAGTTTCCCTCATCATGCCTAAGTACAGGTTCCCAGAGATTGATTCTCTCACCAAGGAAATCGTGTTGAGCGGACTCCAAGTTCCCTTGGGAGAAAAGAAGGTTAAGACTTGTGTCTACAAGAGCGAGCTGGGGAAGTATGATATATATTTTATCGATAATCCCCAATATTATTGTAGAGAAAATATCTATGGGACCGAAAAGGGGGACTATCTTGATAATGACGAGCGATTTGTTTTTTTCAGCCGGGCTGTCCTGGAATTCCTCCTCAAGAGCAAAAAGCAGGTTGACCTCATCCACTGCAACAACTGGCCAACTGCTCTGATCCCTGTTTTCCTGAAAACGCATTACTCCCAGCGAGCTCTTTTTAAAGATGTGGCCACAGTTTTGACCCTGCATAATGTGGCCTACCAGGGAGAATTCCCTCCTGAAACACTCTCTCTGACAGGATTGAATTGGAACTATTTCAAGCCCCAACAACTCTCTTTTGGGGGGAAGTTCAATTTTCTGAAGGCAGGAGTCATTTTTTCAGATGTCCTCAACACTGTCAGTTCGACCTACAAAAGGGAAATTCAGACCAAAAAGCATGGCTTTGGACTGGAAGGATTGCTGGAGAAAAGGAGAGACGACTTTTTCAGCATTCGCAATGGTGTCGATTGCGAAACCTGGAATCCAGAGACAGATCCCTATATTATTGCCAATTATTCCCCAGCCAACCTGAAACCTAAGAAAAAGTGCAAACTGGACCTCATCGAAGAGTTTGGTCTTCTGCTGACTGTCAGAACTCCTCTGGTGGGTATCATATCTTATCTCAGCTTCCACAAAGGATTTGATTTGTTGATTGATGTTGCAGATGAATTAATGAAAAGGGATGTTGGCCTGGTGGTCTTAGGCAAGGGGAACGAGAAATATGAGAAAGAGTTCCAGGCCATCATGCGGCGTTATCCTCGCAAGGTAGGGGTAAAACTGGAAATGAGTCCTGCCTTGGCTCATAAAGTCGCAGCCGGAGCAGACATCCTCCTAGTCCCTTCTCTGTACGAGCCCTGCGGTCTAAAGCAGATGTATAGTTTTCGCTATGGAACGGTGCCCGTGGTCAGAGCGACGGGCGGATTAGCCGAGACGGTGAGGCCTTTCAGCTACAAGACCGGGAACGGGAATGGTTTTGTTTTCAAGGAGTATTCATCTCAAGCTTTGCTTGGGACTTTAAAGGCTGCTTTGAACTGTTACCGGCGTCCTGATCTTTGGAAGAAGGTCATGGGTAGTGGCCTCAAAGAAAATTTTTCTTGGGAAACCGCAGCCCGCAAATATGTAAGTCTCTACCGAAGAGCTTTGGAAGTCAAAAGAGGAGGTCAAATTGGCTGAAGATATTGTATCTGTTTCGGACGACACTTTTGAAGAGGAAGTCCTAAAAGCTGAGCTTCCGGTCCTGGTAGATTTTTGGGCAGTTTGGTGTGCTCCCTGCCATGCTATAATGCCAGCCTTGGAGAGTTTGAGCCAAAATTACAAGGAGAAGATGAAAGTCGTCAAGCTGAATGTTGACGAGAACATGAAGACGCCCTCCAAGTACGGGATAACCAGCATCCCTACTCTCCTTTTTTTCAAAGAAGGAGAGCTGAAAGAGACCTTGGTGGGGGTTCATTCCCAGGATAAAATCAAGAAATCTGTAGAGAAGCATCTATGAATAAAACCTTTGATGTTACCATCATAGGAGCTGGTCCGGCTGGGCTTGCAGCCGCAGTCTATACTGGACGAGCCAGGCTCACTACGCTGGTCTTGGAAAAGGGAATGCCGGGCGGACAAATTCTCTTGACCGACTTTGTGGAGAATTATCCTGGCTTTCCTGAGGGAGTAGTTCCTTTCGAACTCATGGAGAATTTCAAGAAACATGCTGAAAAATTCGGAGCCAAAATAGGAACAGACGAGGTTAAAGAGATACGCAAGAAAGACAATCTTTGGAATGTCGTGGGAAATAAGGAAGAATATCTTGCTAAAGCCGTGATTGTCGCCGCTGGGTCAAGTTACAGCAAGCTGGGGGTGCCTAAGGAAGAGGAGTTGACAGGTAAGGGAGTTTCCTTCTGCGCGACTTGTGATGGAGCTTTCTTCAAGGATAAAGAGGTGGGAGTTGTTGGTGGTGGAGACAACGCTCTTACTGAAGCTCTCTTCTTGACAAAATTTTGCCAGAAAGTCACCCTTATCCACCGCCGCGATCAGTTTCGAGCTGAGAAAATCCTCCAGGAAAGGATTGAAGCCAACGACAAGATAGAGGTTTTATTAAATACGACCGTTCAGGAGATCCAGGGTGAAGACAGATTTGACTCCGTTGTGGTCAAGAATGTCAAGACAAACGAGATTTTAGAGCTAAAATTCGATGGACTTTTTGTCTCTATCGGGACTGATCCCAATACTGGTTTTGTGAAAGGATTGCTGGATCTGGATGAGAGGGGCAAAATAAAAGTCGGGCCGTCGATGAGGACTTCTCAGCCCGGAATTTTCGCGGCCGGAGATGTGACCAATGCCTGTCCAGAACAGATGGCCGTGGCCGTGGGCAGCGGAGTGATTGCTGCCTTATCGGTAGATGAATATATAAGTAACCTCGAGTCATAGTCGAGAGTTACTTGGACTTTATCATTCTTTCTAATTCTTCAATTTTTGTCTTCAAGGATTTCACTGTTTTAAGCAGCTCGGGGATTTGAGGCAGTGAGGCTACGATTTTCATGTATTTTCTGATATCCAACTGAGGGCTTCCGCCGACAATGGTCCCGGCCGGAAGGTCTTTCATAATTCCTGCCTGGGCTGCCATCTGAACGTTGTCCCCGATGTTCAAATGATCAGCCACCCCGGCTTGGCCTCCCATTACGACCTTCTTCCCCAGCTTTGAACTGCCGGCTATTCCTGCCTGCCCGGCCAGGAAGCTGTTCTCTCCGATTTCAACGTTATGGGCGACTTGAACGAGGTTGTCTATCTTAGTGCCCTTCTTGATGATCGTTTCTCCTAAGGCAGCGCGGTCTATGGCGGTATTGGCTCCGATTTCCACCTTGTCTTCGATTATGACTGTTCCTGTTTGAGGGATTTTTACAGGGGAGCCGGCTTTATCCTGAAGATAGCCAAATCCGTCAGAGCCGATCACAGCTCCATTGTGAACGATGACCTCATTCCCTAGGCGGACCCCTTCTCGAAGAGAAACGCCAGAATGGATAACAGTGCGCTCTCCGATTTTTACCTTAGGATAAACAGCCACTAAGGGAAAGATGATACTTTGGGCGCCAATTTCTGCTTCTTCTCCTATGTAAGAGTAGGCACCGATGGAAACATCTTTTCCGATTTTGGCTGATAAAGAAACAAAGGCCGTAGGATGGATTCCGGGCCTAGGGAGATACTGCTGGTAGAAAAATTCGACACCCTTGATGAAGGCTAGATAAGGATTCTCGGATCGAATGACAGGGATCCTGTCGAATTTTTCATCGGCGGGAATGATGACCGCTGAGGCCTTGGTTTTTTCTAAGTATGGACGATATTGGCGGTGTGACAGAAAGGAAAACTCACCTTTTTGAGCCCTTTCTAAGCTGTTGAAGCCATGGATTTCTGTGCTTCCTTCTCCTTCAAAAGGGCAGTTCAGGAGCCGGGCTAATTCTTTGACTGTCATCCTTGGCGGATGGCTTTTAGGTTGCTTTTTCATGAATCCGCTCGTTAAGGACTGCAGCCAGTTCTGCTCCCCACAGCAGGATGACCAGAGAGAAAGAAATCCAGAGGAGAAAGAAGATGATAGAAGTTAAGGTGCCTTGTAAAAGTCTGGAGAGGACAATCCCTATGGCTGAGAAGTGAGCGACATAAAAAGCAAAGAGCCTTTTGAATGCTTCCCAGAGCAAGGCACTTATAACTGCGGCGACGGCAGCAGCTCGAGTATGAACCTTGACTTCTGGAATAAATTTATACAGACAGAATAGGACGAAGAAAGTCAAAGCAAACGGTATGAAATATTGAATCAGGAAATTATTGACCAGAGATACAGTTTTAGGATTGATGTACTTGGCCACGATCGTGCTTTCTTTGATGCTGCGCTGGATAGCTGTCCAGATAGCTGTTATGGCGAGAGAGACTAGCATGATGATTCCGATAGTAAACATGATGAGATATTCTATGATTCGGTTATAGAAGAAAGATTTTTGGTAGTTGGCCTTGAAGATGAAATTAATGGAGTAGATGAGATTGGAAAAAAGGAAACTTCCTGCGACAAAGGAACCGAGCAATCCAAACCAGCCCAAGTTGGTTATGTTTTGGGAAAGGTACTGGATTCTATTGAAGAATTCGGGGTCTAACTGAACAAAGAATTCATCAGAGAAGACGTTCAGGCTCCTGAAGGCAAGTTCTGCACTCCCCAGAAGTTTGGTGGTGATAAAAGTGAAGAGAGCTACTAAAGGAATAGCACAGAGGACGGCAAAATAGGAGATAGTGACAGCAAAGTTTCCGCACCTGTCTTCACCAAACCTTTTGAAGGTCGTTCTCAAGATGTTGAAGACAGGAAGTTTCATTGTCTATTCAGACTTGAGACCCCGCTCTCCTTAAGTGAGAGGGTATTTTCCCCATTGCACCATAAGAATAATGATCGTGATCAGGAGGGCGTATATAACTAGGGTTTCTATAAGGACCAATCCAAAGATGAGCAGGAACCGGATGTCGCGTCCAGAACCCGGATTTCTGGAGATGCCTTCACAGGCGCTACTGATGGCCTTGGCCTGGCAGTAAGCCCCGGTAGCCACCGCTAAGGTGATAATAGCTCCTCCGATGATAAGCGACCACTTGAAGAGAGATGTCCTGGCAGGATCAAGAGTGGCTTCTTGAGCCAAAAGAGGCGCGCTCAACAGGACGAGAAAAAAGAGTAATAGTCCAAAAGGCTTGAGATTCTTTTTCATTCCTTTCTCCTTTTGATATTAAGGTTCCTCACCATGGGCTACAGCTCCTCCTATATAAATACAGGAAAGCAGGACAAAAACAAAGGCTTGAATGATGGCCGTAAAAATAGCTACAGCCATAAAGGGAAGAGGAAGTATGAAGGGAATTATGGAAGCGATTATGACAATCAGCAGCTCCTCGGCGAAAATATTTCCGAAGAGTCGGATGGATAGAGAAAGAGGTCTGGAGAAATGGCTGATGACTTCGATGGGCAGAAGGAGAGGAGCAATAAGAGGAATAGGCCCGGTAAAATGCTTGAGATACTTAAAAAGACCTTGAGACTTTATTCCTTGCCAGTGATAGTAGACAAAAACAACCAGAGCACAACCTACGGTCACGTTGAGCTTGCTCGTGGGTGACATGAAGCCAGGAGCAAGCCCCAGGATATTACTGAATAAGATGAAAAGGCCGACGGTTCCCACCAAAGGCAAATATTTTTTTCCTTCTTCACCGACAATATCCACCAGCAAGTTTTCGAAGAATTGGATTATGAGCTCGAGGACGCTTTGGAATTTCGAGGGAATGACCTTGAGTTTTCGAGAGGAGATTCCAAAAAAGAGGATAAGGAAACACATCACTATCAAGCTCATAACGACATGATCGGGGATGAGATGTTCAGGATTATGGACTTCGATTCCTATTGATCCCAGAAGAAAAGCAAGGGGTTTACTGAAAACCTTGTTGAAGAGGTCCACCAAGAATAGGCTGTGCTCTAGCTCTTCCATTTCTTTATTCTAGGCAAGGTCCTGATGGCCTCGACCAAAAAAACTAAGATAATTATCGAGAAACCAGCCATAAAGGCAATAATCTTCTCTAAAAAGAAGATGATTATAATAGAAAAGACAGCTATAATCAATAGAAGACGAAGAAGATAGCTTCCCAGCACAGACCGAAGCACTTTGCTCTTGTTGGGGTGGATCAACAACCTTGACAGAGAACTCTTGAGCCAAAAGAAGCTCGCTGCGGCCAGGATTCCTCCAGCCAGAACGAACAGACCTGTCATCACCTTAAAAAGAAAGGTGGTGATGATAGCCCCAATCAAGGACAGAAGAAAAATCTCAAGCGGAATCCGTTGAAGTATCCTTGTATCTTCTGGAGCAAGGGAGGGGGGCTTAGACATCTTTGATTTTGTTCAGGCCTCTGATCAGATTATAGAATCCCGAAGCCGTACCCAGAAGGGTGAAGATAAGCAACAGCCAGGGGTGGGTGTGGAAGAGTTTATCGAGAAGATACCCGAAGAATAAGCCTACAGCAATAGAGGAAGGCAGCATGAGCCCGAGAGAGCTCAAAAGAGCAATTTTTCGATAATTGATCTTCCAGGAAGGCTTAAAAATCATGAGAGTTCAAAAATGACGCCTTTTGCAGAAAAAAGGCTACCTCCTCCTCTAAATTATTATTGGATAAAATCTGCCTGTCAAGGGAATAAACCGTGGTTTCCTTTCAGGTTGATTTGGATGGCGGGGTTGTGTTAAATATTCTCCGTATGCAAAAGAATAGAGCAGCTCTCCTTCTTTTAATTTTTCTTCTTTGTTCGGGTAGGATTTTCCCCCAAACCCAGGTGGGGTTGCCCTCAGGAGAGATCAGGATCATCGCTCAGTATAAGGAAAAGATCAAAGAACAGATTATAGCCTCAGGTCAGGTTGAGGTTCACTATAAGAACATCAAACTATTTGCCGACCGTATCGAGCTTAACCTGGAATCCAAGGATGTCTATGCTGAAGGCCAGGTGCTCATCCAGACACCTGATGATGTGGTGAGTTGTGAGAAGATTTTCTTCAACTTGGACAGTTCCCAGGGGAAATTGGAAAAAGTGCACGGAATGATTCAACCCACAATTTTTTATGATGCCGAATCTGTGGAGAGAAAGGATAAAAACTTTTACAGTTTTCGGCGAGCTCGAATCACTTCCTGCACTCAGCCCGTACCCCGATGGAGATTTTCTTGCTCCAAGGCTAATTTTAAAAAAGACGATTATATGGAGATGTGGAATTCTGTTTTTTCCATAAAGGGGATTCCTGTTTTCTATCTCCCTTATATGAGATACCCTCTCGATAAGGAGCGTTCGACTGGCTTTCTGATGCCCCAGTTGGGGTATTCAGCTCAAAAGGGCTTTTTTTTCAGTGAAAGTTTCTTTTGGGCTATCCGAAGGAACATGGATGCCACCCTTAATCTAGACTACTATTCAGCTAGAGGACTAGGAGGAGGGCTGGAGTTCAGGTATATATTTTCCGGAGGCACAACGGGGCAACTCAATCTTTACTATTTCAATTTTAAAAAGGAGCAAGAACAAGACACTCCCTCCTCAGCCCACATTATCCGCTTCAAACATAACCAGGACCTGCCTTTAGGTTTTGAGCTGGTGGCCGATGTTGACCTCCAGAGTTCTTATGATTTCTTAAGAGAATTTGACAATAACTTCAGACGCGCTGTCGTCTCCAATCGCAAGACTCAGGCTTATCTGTCCAGAGCCTGGTCTTACTATAATTTCAATATTCGGGTCTCCAGGTTTGAGACCTATTATGCCAATAAAGACGACTCGGTTATCAGGTATGACCTTCCTCAGATAAAGTTCAGCTCCTCCAAGATGAAGCTGTTCTCGCCTCTCTATTTTTCGTTTAACTCTTCTTTTGATCGCTGGGAACACGGCTGGGAGTCCGATTATGAAAAAGACGAGCAGAAGCAGTCTCAGAGCATAGCTTTTAGTCCCTCCCTGAGTCTTCCTTTCACTGAAATTCCCTGGCTTTCGGTGACAACTTCCTTGGCGGGAAATTTTAATTATTATTTTCAGAGTTATGCTCCGGGGTCCAAGGAGGTTGTTGATGAACCTCTTTTTAGTTCCAATTATGTCCTGAACGTACAATTCCTCGGGCCTGTTTTTTTCAAGATTTATCGAGATGGTGAAGACACCCCGAAATTGAAGCATATTATCGAGCCTTCCTTAACCTATACTTATGAAGTTCCTGTTGATGATCCGGAAAGGATCGTCAATTATCGACGCTATTTTCGCTCCCATCAAATAAGATATGGTTTAACCAATCGCTTCTTGATAAAGAAAGATCAGATGCCCAGAGAAATCCTGACCATAGCTCTCGAGAATATCTATTATCTTTCTCCCGAGGAAGGTCCTTTGAATATCTACCTGGTGGACGGCGAAATTCCTGAGTTTTCTGATGTCAGAGGCACAGTAAGGTTTTATCCTGCGACTAGCTACAGTATCGATTTCTCAGGGGCTTGGAATCCTTATCACAAGACTTTCTCCAGTATCCGGTTGGGAGCTAATTTGGGTTCTTTGGCTGATTCTTTATTCTTAAGGATGAGTTGGTTCAAGAGCCTGAATCCTTACCAAGAAATTGGGGGCTTGAGACGACATCAGATAAACGGCTTTGCAGGAGTCAAGATCCCCAAGCTTTCCCTTGAGGCCCAGGGTGAGATCAGTTATAACATCCTAGAACGCAAGATGCTTTATTCTGGCCTGAATTTCGTGTACCATTACCAGTGTCTTGATTTCAGAGGTGAGATCAGAGTCTTCCATTTTCGTGAAGAACCTGAATTACAGCTCCGATTTTCTTTGGGACTGGGAAACATAGGCAAGACCTTTGATTTTTTAGGTGGATTGGGATTTTGAGATGAAGGGATTGATTCTAAGCGGAGGAAAAGGCACTCGGCTTCGCCCCTTAACTTTCACCCAGGCTAAACAGCTTGTTCCGGTAGCGAATAAGCCGGTTTTGTTTTATGGAATAGAGGCCTTAGTGGAAGCAGGGATAAAGGACATTGGTATCGTCGTCGGAGACACCAGAGATGAAATCAAGGCCGCGGTGGGAGATGGCAAGAAGTGGGGCATTCGAATCCAATTCATAGAGCAAGAAGCTCCCCTGGGGTTAGCTCATGCCGTGAAGATTTCCGAGAGCTACCTGGGTAAAGACTCCTTTGTCATGTATCTAGGAGATAATATCCTCAAGAGTGGAATCAAGTCTTTAGTCGAAGAATTTCAGGAGCGAAAGCCCAACTCCTTGATCCTCCTCACTGAAGTACCTCAGCCACAGATGTTCGGAGTAGCCGAGCTCAAAGAGGGAAAAGTCGTGAGATTAGTAGAAAAGCCCAAGAAGCCCATGAGCAACCTGGCTCTGGTCGGAGTCTACATGTTCGACTCTCATGTGTTTGAAGCTGTGAAAGCCATTAAGCCTTCCTGGAGGAATGAGCTGGAAATCACAGATGCGATTCAGCACCTCATCGATCAGGGGTATGATGTCCATCCCCATCTTGTTACGGGATGGTGGAAGGATACAGGTAAGATCGAGGACATCCTGGAGGCCAACCGATTGATCCTGGAATCGATAACAGGCCAGATTGAGGGAAGCGTTGATTCGACATCCCAGATAAAGGGGGAAGTTATCATCGAGAAAGATGTTCTGGTTAGAGATAGCATTATACGCGGTCCAGCCATCATCGGTGCCAAGACTGAGATCACCAATTCTTACATCGGCCCTTTCACTTCCATCCAGGACCGATGCAAGATCATCAAGGCAGAAATCGAGCACAGCATTGTTATGGAAGGGAGTGAAATTCGGGATATCGGGAGTCGAATCGATGAGAGCTTGATCGGACGCGAAGCGAAAATATACAAGTCTCCTCCCAAGCCGTCGGCCTATCGATTGGTGGTCGGGGATAAAAGCGAAATTGGCGTTAAGTAAAGGAAGCAAAAAAATGATTGATGGCGTGAAGACCAAAAAATTAAAAGTTCTTCCTGATGAGAGGGGAAGATTGATGGAAATTTTGCGTCGTGATGATGATCTGTTCTTGAATTTTGGGCAGGTCTACATGACGACCACCTATCCGAATGTGGTTAAAGCCTGGCACAAGCATGAAAAACAAACCGATAATGTTGCCTGCATCCAGGGGATGATCAAGATGGCCTTGTATGATGCCCGGGAGAAATCTCCGACCTTCAAAGAAGTTGATGAGTTCTATCTCGGCTTCCATGATCCGCTGCTTATCCAGGTTCCAGCCGGAGTCTATCATGGCTGGATGTGTATCAGCGATGAAGAAGCGATCGTTATAAACGTCCCTACTGAACCCTATGATTACGAGAATCCCGACGAACAGCGCTTGGATCCCCACGAGAACGATATCCCTTATGATTGGCGCCGCAAGGATGGCTAGCGAACGCAGCTTCGAGGATAAAACCCTGCTGGTGACAGGAGGGGCAGGGTTTATCGGCAGCAATTTCATCCATTATTGGCTGAAGCGCTATTCCCGTTGCCGAGTTATCAACCTCGACAAGCTAACTTATGCTGGCAACCTGGACAACTTGAAGGAGGTGGACAAGGATCCTCGTTACGAATTCATTCAGGGAGACATTCGAGATAAAAAACTTGTTAAAAAGATATTCCGTAAAGTCCAAGGAGTGGTTCATTTTGCAGCCGAGACTCACGTGGATCGCTCAATTCTGGACGCTGGCGAATTTGTGTTAACCGATGTCTTCGGCACTTTTGTCCTCCTCGACGCTTTGAAGGATTCCAAAGTCGAGTTTTTCATTCACCTCTCCACAGATGAGGTATACGGAAGCCGTGATAAAGGTCATTTTTCCGAGGAAGACCCTTTATGCCCTTCTTCCCCCTATTCAGCCAGTAAGGCAGGCGCAGACAGGCTGGCTTATGCCTACCATAAAACCTACTCCTTGCCCATTATTATTCTCAGGCCGAGCAACAATTTTGGCCCTTACCAATACCCGGAAAAATTCATTCCCCTTTTCGTGACCAATGCCTTGGAGGGAAAACCTCTCCCCCTGTACGGAAGAGGAACGAATGTTCGCGACTGGCTCTATGTCGAAGATCATTGCCGGGCCATCGACCTAGTGATTCGAGCAGGGAAACTGGGGGAAATCTACAATGTGGGTGCGAACGCTGAAATCGAGAACAATGTCGTAGCCGAGAAAATTGTCGATTTTTTGGGAAAGCCCAAGAGTCTGATAAAGCGTGTGCCTGACAGGTTGGGTCATGATAAAAGATATGCCCTTGATTGCCGGAAAGTCCGTGCCTTGGGGTGGAAGCCAGAATGGGATTTTGAAGAGGCTTTAGCTTCTACAGTTCAGTGGTATCAGGAAAATCAAATCTGGTGGAAGAAGATCAAAGAGAAGAGCCGGGATTTCCGCAGCTTCTACGAGGAATATTACCGCCGTCGCTAGGGGTCAGGATATAACTTTCAACGTTTTGCCATCTCCATCATATGTTTTCTCGAAAATGTTGAAGGTTAGGATCTGATTCCTTTCTTATTCAAATAAAAGAACCGTCCTCAATCGCTTTATTTAAGAATGATTCGTTCAGGACTCTAGGAATGAATCAAAAAATTTTGTTTTTTGCCCTCATTGTGAGTACAATGATAAACTCAATACCTGATTTTTGGGTCATATTCTGTTATCCAAGGAGGACTCATGCGAGTACTAGTCACAGGAATAACCGGATTCGCTGGAAGCCATTTGGCGGATTATATTCTTCAGAACCAACCAGGAGTTGAAGTCCATGGAATGGTTCGCTGGAGAAGCAGGCTGGAGAACATTCTCCATCTGAAGGAAAAGATAAAGCTTCATGAGGCTGATTTAAAGGATATTGTTTCCTTGAAAAAATGTCTGGAAGAAGTGGAGCCTGATCGCATTTTTCATCTAGCAGCCCAGAGTTTTGTGCCGACCTCCTGGAGATGCCCTGCTGAGACTTTCACTATCAACGCCGTAGGGCAGATTAATCTTTTTGAGGCCGTACTATCTCTTAAACTTTCTCCCAAGATTCATGTGGCTGGTTCCAGTGAGGAATATGGATTGACCCACCCTGAGGAGATGCCTATGAAGGAAACAAATCCCCTGAGGCCGCTGAGTCCTTATGCGGTCAGCAAAGTGGCCCAAGATTTTTTAGCTTTCCAGTATTTTAAAAGCTATGGTTTAAAGACAGTCAGGACCAGAGGTTTTAATCATACAGGCCCCCGCCGGGGTGAAGTCTTCATCTGTTCATCCTTTGCCAAGCAGATCGCAGAGATTGAGAAGAAGAAACAAAAGTCAGTTATTTCTGTCGGCAACTTGGAGGCCAAAAGAGATTTTACCGATGTCCGAGATACCGTTCGTGCTTACTGGCTTGGCTTGGAAAAGGGAGAAGAAGGGGAGGTCTATAATATAGGAAGCGGGAAATCTTACTCGATGCAAGAAGTCCTGGACATGCTTCTTTCCATGGCCTCGATCAACATTAAAGTCGAGGTGGATCCGGCCAGGCTAAGACCTTCTGATGTTCCCATACTGATGTCCGACTGTACCAAATTCACTCAGCTAACTGGCTGGGAGCCTAAGATTCCTTTCCAACAGTCGCTCCAGGACTTGCTGGATTACTGGAGAGAAAGGATTTGAGAATCTTTATCAGTGGTGCCACAGGCTTTGTGGGCCACCATCTCGTAGATTTCTTGTCCTCCTCAGAACATACCATCTACGGCACTTCCTATCCCCACCATCCTCCTTCCTCGGAGAAAAATATTGACTTTCTGGATATAAGGAAAGAAAAAGAAGTCTTCAGAATTATAGAAAAGACTAAGCCCCACTGGATTTTTCATTTCGCGGCTGTATCGAATGTGAGACATTCCTGGGAAATGAGGAAGGAAACCCTCGAGACAAACCTGATGGGGACTTTTTATTTTTTTGAGGCCGCAAGAAAATTTTGTCCTGAATGCCGCTTTCTTTTCATAAGCTCTTCGGATATCTACGGAGGCATGCTTCCAGAAGAGGAGCTTCTCCAGGAAGAGAATTCCTTTCATGTTCTGAGTCCTTATTCTTTCTCTAAAGTCAGCGGTGAGCTGTTGAGCAGGTTTTACAACCAGGTTGAAGAATTAGATGTTCTCATTGCCCGACCTTTTCCCCATACCGGACCCGGGCAAAGCCCAGATTTTGTCTGCTCTGATTGGGCTCGCCAGATTGCCAGGATCGAGGCGAACCTCTCCCAGCCCGTCATTAGGGTTGGAAACATTGAGGTCAAGAGGGATTTTAGTGATGTCAGGGATGTGGTCAAAGCCTATTTTCTCCTTTTAGAGAAAGGGAAAAGAGGAGAAACTTACAATGTTTGTTCAGAAAAGGGAGTTTCGCTAAAGCAAATAATAGAGCTTCTTCTCTCTAATTCCTCTCCAGAGATTGCTGTCGAAGCCGATCCTAAGAAATTTCGAAAAGCAGATATTCCTATCCTGGTCGGAAGCAGCCAGAAGATAAGAAGGGATACGGGTTGGAAGCCAGAGATTCCCTTGGAGAAAACGCTGTTGGATCTGTTAGAATACTGGCGGAAGAGAATAAAGAAAGAGGCCAGCTAATTCTCAGCCTCATTATCGTGCTTGCTTGATCAATCCGGCCTTCTATTTATTTCTTATATGTTGAGTTCGAGTTGTCTTTCTTGAATAAGTTTTCTGTGTTTTTCGATAGCTTTGAGGATTTCAGGCGTGACATCTCCCGTAGGGTAAATTCCGTCAAAACAGGCGCCGCAGAAGGAAGTCAGTTTTTTGTTTCCCAGCCGAACTGCTTTTTTCAGAGAATCCAGAGACTGATAAATGACTTTGTCGGCTCCGATGTCTTTGGCGATCTGGTCCAGGTTTGCCTTTCGGGCCAGGAACTCGGTCTTGGTTTGCATGTCTATGCCATAGACGCAGGGATGTCTGAGGGGAGGTGAGTAGGAAGCAAAATAGACTTTTTTGGCTCCGCATTCTCGGGCCAAGGCCACGATCTGACGAGACGTATGCCCTCTGACAATGCTGTCATCTACGAGCAGGACATTTTTATTCTTAAATTCAGAAGCAATGGGATTCAGTTTCTGACGGACTGAGCTCCGTCTTTTGTCTTCAGCTGGCATGATAAAGGTTCGTCCAATGTAGCGATTCTTAACCAAAGCTTCCCTGTATTTCAGGTTCAATTTGCGGGCTATCTCGATAGATGCATCCCGAGCAGAATCGGGTACAGGAACCACGACATCGATCTTAAGGTTGTGCTTTTTGATCTCATCAGCCAGGAACCGTCCTAAGTTAACCCGGCACTTGTAGACGTTGACGTTGTCGATGAAGGAGTCTGGTCGCGCGAAGTAGACCCATTCGAAGAGGCATGGTGTGTGAGGGCAGTGGGCGATTTTCTTGGAGTGAACCTTGTGCTGGTTGTCGATGAATACCGCTTGTCCTGCCTCTATGTTCTTGAGCTGATTGAAATTCATGATGTTGAGGCAGACGCTTTCAGAGGCGACAGCATAGGAGGGAAGTATCCCATCGTCTCTCCGACCGAAAACAAGGGGCTTGATCCCGTAGGGATCCCGGAAAGCCACCAGTCCCTGTTCAGCGATGTAAGCCACCACCGAGTAGCTCCCTTTGACTTTTCTATACACTCCAGCCACAGCTTTAAATATGTTTTCAGGCTTCAATTTTTTTATTTTCTGCTCAGCCAGTTCTTGAGCGAAAATATTCAGGATCGCTTCCACATCGTTGTCGGAGTTTAAGAGACGGTGGTATTGATCGAAGAGAAGTTTTTTCAGTTCGGCGTAGTTGATAACATTACCATTGTGGGCCATGATTATTCCGAAGGGAGAGTTCACCCGAAAAGGCTGGGCATCTTCTCCCCTGCCTCCCCCTATTGTGGGATAGCGGGTATGTCCGATGCCGACATTTCCTTTCAATCGCTGGACATTATCTTGCGTAAAAATGTCCTGAACCAGTCCGTTTCCCTTCTTGGTGTGGAACTTTCCGTCATAAGTGATGATTCCTGCTGCATCTTGACCTCGGTGCTGAATGGCCAGCAGCCCTTGATAGAGATCTCGAACAACATTATCACTATCCAGAATTCCGATGACTCCGCACATTTTACTAGACTTACCTAATATTATAAAACCTTTTCCCTCTAAGGTGAAGCTTTGTAATTTCTACAGCTAACATATGACAAATGCGGTCCTTGATAATAAGACCTGACCCCATATAGTCTGTATGTTGGGGAAGGGAATGATTTCTAAGGGTTGTTTTGGTATTGCTTTCTCAATGAAGAAAGGAGTTCTGAAGGAGTCACGGTCGCTGTTCCAATCTTTCCTACTACGACTCCCGCAGCTGTATTCGAAAGAACAGCTGCTTCTTGGATCGAGGCTCCGGCAAGCAGAGCCAGAGCAGCGCAGGCAATAACCGTATCACCTGCCCCTGTGACATCATAGACCTCTTTGGCAATGGTAGGAATGTGTAGGGCTTTCTCTCCCTTTTGCAGGACACTCATCCCTTGCTCCCCTCTTTTAAGGATGATATAGGTGGCTGAAATTCGGGACATGATTTCTTCTCCGGCCTTGGCGACTTGTGTGTCTGTCCGGCAAGCATGCTGGACGATCTTTTCGGCCTCAAAATGATTGGGAGTGATGAGAGTTACGGGAGAGAAAAGAAAGAAATTTTCGAATTTAGGGTCAACAAAGACAGGGCTCTTTTTCTCCTGAGCGAAAGAGAGGATATTTTTAACCAAGGACGGAGCTAGAGTCCCTTTATTATAATCAGAAAATAAGATTCCATCGTATTTTTCCTGTTGGATAAAATTGAAAATGCTTTTTTCCATCTGAGAAGAGAGGGGAGATTTCTTTTCCCAATCGACTCTTACCACCTGTTGATGATGGGCAATGATGCGTGTTTTTACAGTTGTCGGGCGAGCCTTATCGATAAAAATGCCGTCCTTAAAAGAAACATTCTCTCTGATCCAACGGCCCTCATTATCGTCGCCTATGACGCCGACTAGAATGGGAAAGGCGCCTAGCTTCTCCAGGTTCTGGCTGACATTTCCTGCGCCGCCCAAGCAGGAGGTATCCTTATTCACTTCCACCACCGGGACAGGGGCTTCGGGAGAGATTCGAGTCACATCACCCCATATGTATTTATCAAGCATGATGTCACCCAAAATCAATATTTTTTTTCTCTTGAATTCATCGATAGTGTTCGCCATTTTTTCATAATCGACAGTTATCATTTTTTCTCCTCTCTTAAAAAGATTGGGTTAGAAATAATCCAGGGAGCCTTTTTATTCAGGGGCGTTTTCTCTTTAAGATAGACTTCTACCCTGTAAGTGCCAGGTTGTTCGGTTTGGAAAGTCATCCTTCTCTTGTGGGAGCGTAGAATGGTTTTTCCGTTGTGAACGAGATGAATTTCTTTGGCAAAAGGGAAAGGAGCCCTTACCAGGAGAGTGACTGGAGAGTCAAGGAGTAGAGTTTTGCCCATCGGACTCGTTTCTTCTCTTTTTTTGGCCCAAAATCTGAATCCTCTGGCCTCGGCAGCAGCCTCGATGGCGCAGTAAAATTTTCCCTTCCGTAAGGCATCGAATACCTCTCTCCGGGCTGTTTGGAAATCAGGGGGAAGAGGTTTTTCCAGGAGAAGATGGAGGCGGAGGAGAGAAAGTAAAGGTTTATAAAGAAGGTGGGCATCCAAACTGAAATAGCCATACAGAGAATGATCGTTATTCAACTCATCCCATTTTATTAAATTCTGTTGGGGAGGATCGATCATTTTTATTAAGGCGTATTCCGGCATCAGCAATAAAGCAGGGAGATAAGGAAGGGAAGAGAGGAAATTTTTCTTGAGCATAGAATCCCCGCTTATGATTTCCATTCCTTGGTAAGGCACGGATTTTCCCCATGACCATTGAGCCTTGGAAAAGGGATGAGCGATGATCGAAAATCCCTTAAGCCTTCGGATTTGCTTGGCAGCTTCCTCAGCATTCTGTGAGAAAGGGCGAGAAGGCTCATCGAAGGCGAGGCCTACCAGATGGCCCCTGCTCACAGAAAGCTCGGAGCCAGCCAGCACCAGCAGGCCCTCTTTCCATCCCTGGCTTTGGAGACACTCATAGTTGGGACTGCCGTGGTCGGTTAAGATAATGAAATCCAAAGCGGAGCCCGCCGCGATCTTTATAATCTTTTCCACATTCTTTCGTCCATCGGAATACTTGGAATGAAGGTGGTAAGCTCCGACAACCTCTGATAGAAAAGATTTTGGAGGAGGGCGGTATGTTTTAAAGCTCAGCAGGTGATATCCTAACCACAGGAGGTATATGAATAAGAGGATGGTGAGCAAGAGAAAGAATATTTTCTTTTTCACTGAGTGCTTTTTGATTCCTTTCGTTCGATTCGCTTGACAGAAAAAGGGAGGGTGATCAAATAGAGAAAAAGCATGGTGATCTCAGAGTCGGCAAAATTATACTCGAATAGACCGGCGCTGAATAGAGCGGCCACCGCTGCCAGCGAAGCCCCAGTAAGAAGGCGAAGGGAGGGGCTTTTGTTCCGGATCAGCTTGGTGAGGGAGATGAAGGTCCAGACCATGAAGGAAAGCCAAAGGAGAAGAGTCGGTATTCCTCTTTCGGCAGCAATCTGAATGAGATTATTATGAAGATGAACGTTTCTTCTGGCCTCTGCCGAGAGTTCATATTTAGGATCCTGGAAGACCATATCCACCGTGTCGGGTCCAGTGCCCAAAAGAGGAAATTCTTGGATGATATTTAATCCTGCCTTGATGTACTGAACTCTCTGCTGGTTCGAATAGCTCTTCAGGCTGAAAATGCTGAGGGCTCTTTTCTTCATGTATTGGGGGCTCAAGAAGAAGAAGAGTCCCATCAGGACCGGGATGATGACTAGAGTCAGGGGCTTATAGAGAAACAGGATTATAGCGGCCGCCACCACCAGCCCCACCCAGGCACTCCGAGTTAAAGTCAGACTCAGAGCGACCAGGGAAAGCAATAACGCCCCTGCCCAAAGCCATCTTGTTTTGTGGCGGGAGAAGACAATTTTGCTCAAGGCTAAACAGCTAAAGAGAAGCAATAGGCCGGCTTGGGTCATGTAGTGACCCATGAATCCTGAGGCTCTCTCTCCAGGAGCAGCGAGGAACATGAAGTCAAAGATAGAATACAGGGAGCTCAGCGAAGCCGAGGCCAAAAGTGCATAATTGGCCAGGCTGAGGTCTTCTTTTCTGGAAAAGCCTGCGTACACTGCGGGAACAATCAGAAAAAGCAGGAGTTCCCGGCTGTCAGCAAGACTTATTCCTGGGTTTACCGAAAAGAAAGAAGAAAGCAGGGAAAAGAAGGCATAGCCGATGATCAGCCAGAAGAAAGAGGGGAAGATGAATTTTTGTTTTTCCAGAATAAGAAGCGTCAGGAAAGAGATGATGGCCAGGAAGATAAACACCTGGCTGGCACTGATGGAGATCATCGAGAATAGGAGATAGAAGAATAGAAAGAGTGATACCAGGGAACTCCAGACGCTCCTTTCCTTTTCAAAAAAGATGAATTTCATTTTTAAAGAAACCGAAGACAGGCCTTGTAAACTTCCTCGGGTTTAATGTTCCGGAGGCAGCGAAAATCTTTGTACAGGCAGCGCTTTTGTTTGCAGGGCCGGCAGTCATAATCCTTTTCAATCAGATAAGCCTCGGCTTTCCAGGGGGAGAAATGAGCCGACAGAGTCGGTCCAAAATAAGCGACGATGGGAGTCGAAGTTGAGGCCGCGATATGCATCGGACCGCTGTCTGGACCGACAAAAAGCGCCGCCTGAGAGATGAATTCTCTTAATTCCCTCAAGTTGAGCTTCCCCACTAAGGAGAGGAGAGGCAGGTTTACTGTCTTCAAGACCTCTTCCTCTGCATCTTTATCCTCTTTTTCTCCTAACAAGACTATTGTTATCCCTTCCTGCTGGAAGAGAAGTTTTATCAGCTGGGTCAGGTTTTCCGTGCCCCAGTCCCGATACTCGTTCCCGGCGCTGATATGGATGCCTATGATCTTGGACCCCTTGAGCTTGTTGTCTTGAATAAAGGCGCTTATTTTTTTTTCTTCTTCTTTTCGAGCTTGAGGCAAGTCTAAAGGAGGGAGAGAATCAACTTTGACTCCCAGGGCCCTGACGAGGTTGATATGGTTCTCGACACTGTGGTAGTAGCCGCTTTCTTTGCTGCGAGGTATCGTAAGGTCGTAGATGAAACTCCGGTATTTTATCCTATAGCCTATTTTTAGTTTGGCTCTGGAGAAGAGAGTGACCAGAGATGCTCGGGGTCCACAATGGAAGTCTAGAATGAGATCATATTTATCTTTGCGGACGCCTTTAATGAAACCGATAAATTTCCCGATTGTTTTTTCTCGGGGCAAGATAAGGATTTTATCCAGGTTTGGATTTCCTTCAACCAGCAGTCGGTAGGGTTTCTCCACCGCATAAGCAATATGTGCCTTGGGGAATTTTCTTCTTAGGACAGAAATTGCAGGCGTTGTCATGATGATATCGCCGATCCGTCTCAGCCTGATCAAAAGGATTTTTTCTACTGAGGAAGACTCAATCTTTGGTAGCTCTTTCTGGCTCAATGGTTGCCTCTTCGATGAGCATTATCGGAATATCGTCTTTTATGGGGTAGACACGATGGCACTTGATGCACTTCAGGCCCTTTCCGTCAGCCGTTAGCTTCACGTCTTCCTTACATTTTGGGCAGGCTAAAATTTCAAGCAGTTGTGGATCTACAGCCATTTTTTAACGCCTCCTGGGCTAACATCTTATACTATAAGTCTTTTTTAGGTCAATGGGGTCAGGTCTTAACTTTCAACGTTTTGTTATCTAGATTATATATTTTCCTGAAAATGTTGAATGGGAAAACCTGACCGCCCTCCTTTTTGGCTTGCCCAGCCAGTTTTTGCAGTTTGACAGAGCCCGACAAGGGGTGATATTTTTAAGCCAAAAATGAGATTATGTTTTCTTGGCGCCTACGACCCCCTGTATCCACGTCATAATGTCATCAAAAGGGGCCTGGTCCTGAATAAGACAGAAGTCAACGAGTGCCGGCTTTCTCCGAAATACAAATTCTGGCTGAGGTATCCTCTCTTCCTGTTCCGTTATCCATGGTTGTGTAAAAAAAATGATTTCATTCTTGTTCCTGAATTCTGCCAGAAAGATGTGCCCCTAGCCAGATTCCTGTCCCTGTTTTCTTCGGCCAAGTTGGTCTTTGACCCCCTCGCCTCCCGATACGAAACGAAGATAACGGACTGGAAAAGAAAACCAGAAGATTCCTGGCAGGCACGATGGAATTTCAAGATAGACCGATGGGCTTTTAAGCTGTCAGACCTGGTGCTGGCTGATACCCAGGCCCATAAAGAGTATTACTGTCGGACATATGGCCTTGCTGCTGACAAAGTGGCAGTTTTGCCGGTGGGGTTTGACGATTCTATTTTTGTGCCCCTCCAGGCCAAGAACAGGAAGAAGCACTTCACTGTCCTCTTTTATGGTTCTTTCCTCCCCCTCCATGGGGTAGAAGCCATGATTCAGGCAGCCAAGTCTGTATCTGCTCAGGAGCCATCCATCCAGTTCAAGTTTGTCGGTTCAGGACAGACTCTGCCTCGTGCCCAGGCCTTAGCCTCAGAGTTAGAGTGCGACAACGTTCATTTTGAAGACTGGATGCCCCAGGAAAAGCTGCCAGAAAAGATTGCTTCTGCAGACCTGTGCTTGGGAATTTTCGGAAAGACTGAGAAATCCAAGCGAATAGTACCTCATAAGATATTCCAGGCCCTAGCCATGAAAGCTCCGGTCATCACGGCTCGGACTCCGGCTGTGGAAGAATTTTTTTCTCATCGGGAAAATATTTTTCTCTGCCAGGAGCCCTTTCCCGATTCCCTGACCAAGGCTATCCTGGAGCTCAAAGAAGACGAGGCCTTGAGGAAGAAGATCGCCGAAAACGGCCATGATCGGGTGCAGAGGAAATTTGCTCCGGCCGCCCTCGGGCTTTCTCTGAAGAGAATCCTAGATCAATTCCTGTCTAAGGATTTAAGGAGCTAATCCAGGTGGAAGAGAAGTCTGGTTTTCCTCTTTACTTTGGAACCTGCCAGGGGAGGATTCACTCTCAGTATCGAGATCCTTCGTTTATCGATGCTATCTCTGATTGCGGCCAGCTTCTTAACCAGCCCGAGTGCCAGATCCTGCTCGAGGGACGGAATCGCATAGGGGTTGTCAGGATCAAGCGCCAAGATGAGGAGGTTGAAGTTGTCCTGAAGGAATTCAAATCCCGGGGAGTCAACAAGCTGAAAAGCCTCTTTCTCCCTTCAAAAGCGCTCAGGGCCTGGAAGGGAGCAGTGAACCTGATCGAAAGGGGGATAGACACACCCTTTCCTATCGCGTTTCTGGAGAAGAGAAAAAGAGGTTTTTTAGAGCAGAGTTTTTACTTGGCCGAGAAAATCGAGGAAGCCGAGGAGATCCGCTCCTTGTTTTTAAAGTCCTCTCCAGAAAAACTGAAGCCGCTTCTAACGGGCCTGGCCGATCATTTGTCTGTCTATCATCAGAAAGGAGTGCTCCACCGCGATCTTTCTGACGGGAATATTCTGGTGAAGGAAGACGAGAAGGGGAAAACAAGGTTTTACTTTCTCGATACGAACCGGATCAGGTTTCCGAGAAAAATCAGTCTCTTGAAGAGAGTGAAGAATCTTATTCGCCTGGGAGTTCCCTTACCCTTTCAATCCTTTTTCTTAAAGCAATATTTGGGAGAAGATCGCCGCTGCCTATGGTTCTGGTACAGGGCAAACAAGGTGATTTATACTTGTTATGTGGCCTTCAAAAGAAAACTCAGGTTAAGGCAACTGGCTCAAAAACTGAAGATTCAATAGGATCATGGAAAAATTTCGCTGGAACGTTTATGCTGACCAGCCTCATAATATTGCCTCCAGGAAAGAACGCCTGAGGCATCATTTCAAGTATGGAGCCAGCTACCTGAGTTTGATAGCTTCGAATTTGCGTTGGGCTCATCCGGTGTTAAGCCTTTACCGGAAATACAGGGATGGAATGTATAAAGAGCCCTTCAGGATAGAAAGTCCTTTTGGCGTTTCTGTTTCTCCGGCCGGAGAAAAGAATGAGGACGTCATCGTAAACCTTAAGGAAATTGGAATAAGCAAAACCTTGGTCAGGGTCCCTTCCTGGGAAAGGAAGAAGCTGGGGCTCTATGAGAAATTCATTGAATTCCTTATCCAGAACAAGTTCGAAGTGACCATAGCCCTGCTCCAAAACAGGGAAGACGTGTTGAGCCCCATCCGCTGGCGGAGCTTCGTGAAGGATGTGTTTTCTCGGTTTGAGGGAAAGAGCTCTTTTTTCGAGATCGGACACGCCTGGAACCGGACAAAGTGGGGAGTCTGGGATTACAAAGAGTATCTCAAATTGGTGACCGCTGCCCTTTCCTTTGCCCAGGATCATAATGTGAAATTGGTGGGACCGGCTGTGATTGATTTTGAGTTCCATCTCTATCCATCTTTGTTGAAGGCCGTTCCTTTCGACAAGGTAAGCTCCCTTTTGTATGTCGATAGACAGGGAGCCCCTGAGAACGCCCAGTTCGGCTGGACCACAGCCAAGAAAGTGGCCCTGTTAAAAGCCATCATCGACAGCTGCAGTCAAAAGGGGCGGGATTGTTGGATAACCGAGGTCAACTGGCCTTTGAAAGGAACCGGAAAATACTCGCCTGCCTCGGGCAAACCGAACGTGACGGAAGACCAGCAAGCTGATTACCTGGTCCGGTATTTTGTGATCTGTCTTTCCAGCGGGCTGGTAGAGAGAATCTACTGGTGGCAGCTGGTTGCCCCGGGCTATGGATTGATGGACAGCCGTCCCAAAGAATGGGGGCCCAGACCTAGCTTCAAGGCCTTAAAAACCTTGGTTGAATACCTGGAAGGGAGCACTTTTAAAGAAAAGATCGACGATTCTGGCCTGGAAATATATCTTTTTTCCAGGGGAAAAGAGGATCTTGCCCTCTGCTGGACCAAAGGACTGCCCCGTGATTTTACGTTTTCACGGAACGTGAGCCGAGTTCTGGACCGCGAGGGAAAAGAAGTTCCTTTTATTTTTGATAGAGTCAAGATTACCGAAAGCCCGAAGTACGTGTTTTTCGAATGAAAGGCACTAGGGAAACAGAAAAAGGATGAACCTTTGAGCAATCCCTTTAAAAAGCAGGAAGTTGAACAGTATGAACGGAAGAGATATCGGGGTTTAGACCAGAAACTCGTCCATTCAAGAGAGGAGAAAATCCTCCGAAAAATTCTAGAGGAAATCAGGAAGGAAGACGCTCGCGTTTTGGATGTTCCCTGCGGTTATGGCCGCTTTTCTCCCTTATTATTGGAGCCAGGCGTGAGCTTGGTGAGCAGCGATTTGTCCTTTCACATGGTCAAAAGAGCTGTGGAGAGGAATGAAGAGTCAGCCCGACTTTCTGGAGTCGTGGCTGATGGAATATCAGGACTTCCTTTTAAAGGGGAGGTTTTCGATCTCATCCTTTCCATGCGCTTTTTTCATCACCTTCATCAAGAAGAGGAGCGGAAGGCTGTCCTGGGAGAATTTTCCCGAGTCGCGAAAGGAGGGGTTATTCTCTCTTTTTACCAGCAAAATCCTCTTCATGTCCTCCAGAGGAAGCTGAGAAGAAGGATAAAGAAGAGTAAGACTAAGATTAAAATGCTATCTCGTGAGGAGTTTCAAAAAGAGGTGGAAGGAGAAGGTTTTAAAGTCGTTCGCGTTTATCCCCTTTTCAAGGGGATTCACTCCCAGCTTATAGCTCTGCTGCAGAAGGCCTAGAATTTTATCCTGAATCCCAACCTCAAGGCTATCCCAGAGAAATCCACCTCAGCCTCTCGGGCATCAGAAACTCTCGCCTCAGCTGGTTTTCTATCCCGGATGAAGAGCTGAGGATAAACTTTTTGCGAGGTGCCGGTGACCTGGAATGAATAAAGCGTTCCGGCCTCGGTATAAATAAGCCCTTCAGTGTCGCGAGAGGTGTCATCTCCCTCAAACCCGTTGATCTTGGCGTAGCGGCCGGTTGCTTCGGCAAAGAAAGATATGCGAGATGCGAGATTCCACTCCATCCCCAGAGCTCCCATGATTCCTATACCTCGGGAGTCGGCGTTCCCTTCCCACTCTTTCCAGTACTCCCCTTCCTGGAAACGATAATAGTAGGAGATTTTGGCGAAATAGTACTCTACTCCTCCTTTTAGAAAGAGGAAGGAAACAGGATAATAAGAAAAGAAAGCTCTCAGCGGAAGGGCCTGGATTTCTGGGCGAGTCGTGAAGGAGTTCCCAGGTGTGATTTCCGATTGCTCGACGGAACTTTCTTTTCTTCCCCGAAAGTAGTCTGCTCCGATTCCGAGGAATATACGAGAAGTCAGAGGAAAACTCAGTTCTGCTCCGAAGATGTATGCCAGGTGGAGTGGCTTGGATTCCCCTCCTTCGATCTGGAGTTCGTCCTGGTAGAATTCGCCGAAGCCCTCGGCCCCTTCATTCAAGTCTCCGCCAGATATGTAATTTCCTCCTCCAAGAATGCTGAGCATAAATCTTTTTTCTGAGGGCTCTAGTACCATCGGAGTCACAGTCGGAGGCGGAGCGATCTGGATTTTTTCTTTTTTGGGCTCTTCGCCTTTTTCTTCAGGTATTTTTTTCTCTGCTTCTGGCTTTTCTTCTTCCTCTAATTTTTCTTCTGCCACAATCTTCTCTTCTTCTATGAGTTCTGGTTCCTCTGCTTCTGATTCGATTCTCAATACCAGGCTTTCGTGCACATAGCCCAGGAGGAGTTGATCCTCTTCTGCCTTTAATCGCACCAAGTACCATTCTCCAATTTTTTTTGTTGATTCTAGGATTGTTCCCCTCGGGACCTGACGGATAATCACGCTGCCGATGTCAGGTTTTTCCCGGATGTTGGCCTGCTCAGTCGCCACCTCAAGCCTAAAAGGGAATTTTGGAGCGTCAAGCGGCAATAAAAGAGAGGAGGAGAGCGCGAGCCACAGAGCGAAGATGAAGATTTTCCTCTTCATAATTTAGGCTCTAGATGTTTATTAAATTATAAAAAAGCAGAGGCTTGATTGTCAATAAAAGGCTCAGGCTAAGTGTTTCGAAAACACTCTGGCTTTCCCCAGCGAGGAAAGCCAGCTCGATTCATCCTTCACTCTTCTCTCCTTCGGAGAGAAACCATGCCCGCTCAATCTTCATACGGTTTTCTCATCACTTAGCCTTCGCCTGGCTAAAAAAATTTGCTGGAGGAAGAGCTGTGTGTTTCTGGAGCGCCTGAATCAATCGATGATTATGTCTTCTTTACACAAGAAAAGACACCTAAGACGGATTAGGAAGAGTTGCCAATTCTTCAGAAAAAGTGTAAATATTTAGAAGAAGAGGAGAAAGTCATGAGAAAAGAAATAAAGGTAAGATACAGCATTCTAGGACTTGTTTTGGTTTTTAGTCTTTGCACAGGGAATTTTGCCTCTGGCGAGGCGGGGGCGAAGATAAAATTCAAAGAAGTCTCGATTGATTTTGGAAAGATCAAGCAGGGAGAGGTTCTGACTCATGTCTTTGTCTTCCAAAACGTGGGTGAAGAAACTCTGAAGATCAAGAGAGTCCAGAGCTCGTGCGGATGTACTGCCGCTCTTATAACCAAAAAGGAAGTTGCTCCTGGAGAGAAAGGGGAGGTGAAAGTCACCTTTAACAGTCGAGGCTTCCGTGGAAAAGTGAACAAATACATTTATGTTGAAACGAATGATCCAGATCAATCTTCAAAGAGGCTCTCTGTATCCGCAAACGTCGAGGTTCCTCCTCAACCAAGAATATCTCTCGACCGGTACAGTGGAGATGCTGGCCTTTTCCTAGAAGGTGAAGAGATGAAGACCAAGACTGTCATTTCCAATAAGGGGCAGTTAGAGTTAATAGTCCATTGTTCTCACAAAGATGCTTCCTTCTTTTCCAAGGGGAAGGAGATTTCTTTTCCCTTGAAAATTCCGGCCGGCGAGAGCAGAGAAGTCGAAATCAGGATTCCCCCCCGGAAAAGAAAAGGAGTGATACGCGAGTATATCATGATCAAGTCAAATGATCCCAACAGAGAAAGCCTGTCTTTTTTTCACAGTGGATACATCATTACTAGGGACCAATTGAAAAAACTCTTCGCCAAGTATAAAGATGTTTTAGATTAGTGTCAGTATCTAAGGATAGGACGGGGAGACAAAGATGATTCTTCTCGGCAACTTGTTGGCGGCGCTGGCCAGAATACTCCATATCGTTCTGTGGGTTTACATGTGGATTATCATCATCCGGGCCATTCTTTCGTGGATCAATGTTCCTTCCCTGTATCCCCTGGTGGTCATTTTGCATCGCCTGACAGAACCTGCTCTGCGGCCTTTACGAAGAATCGTTCCCCCTTTTCGGTTTGGAGGCATCGACATCACGCCGATGATCGCCATCTTGATAATCATATTCATCGATTCTTTTCTAGTAAGATCTATAGCGATCTATGCTCAGCGGCTGTTGAGAGAAGGCAGGTTTTATTTTTAACCGCCATTACGCTTGGCGCTTCATTCCGGATGAAGACACAGAAGGCTTGAAGGACAAAGGGAGATATTCAATCGGAACCAGAATTCAGGTTACGGTCAGAGTTTTTCCTCGGGCTCGGAAGCAAGAGATCGAGGAACTCCCTTCCGGAGAGCTGAAGCTCAGAGTGAAATCACCTCCTGTCAAGGGAAGAGCGAACAGGGAGGTCATCGAGGTCTTGTCTTCCTATTTTCGAATCTCTTCTTCTCGGATCAGCATTATTCGAGGAGAGAAGTCCCGTCTAAAACTGGTATCCCTTGAGGTCGATAATAAGGACCTTTCCAGGCCAATTTATCAAAGGTATATCCAGGAAGGGGTTAAAAATGGAACTTTATAATCTGGTCAGCTTTCTCGGGATTTTTTTTCTGGCAGCCTTTGCCTGGCTGTGCTCGGCTAATCGAAGGGTCGTCAATTGGAGGGTGGTCCTTTGGGGAGTGGCCTTGCAGTTCTTTTTTGCCTTTTTCATTTTTGTGGTCCCCATAGGTGCCAAGTTTTTTCTTCTGGTGAATAAAGTGGTAGTGGCAGTTCTGGAAAGTGCAACCGCAGGCACCAAATTTCTTTTTGGTCGGCTGGCTCTTCCCCCGGGAACAGTCAACGAAGCAGGAGAGACTTCATTGGGCTATTTTTTGGCTTTCCAGGCCCTCCCGACTGTCATTTTCTTTGCAGCCATAGTAGGAGCTCTTTATTATCTGAAAATCATGCCTTTGGTCATCAGAGGTTTTTCTTACGTCTTCACCAGGCTGATGCGGATCAGCGGAGCCGAATCCCTGTGTGCCTCGAGCAACATTTTTGTGGGCATCGAATCTGCCCTTGTTATCCAGCCCCACCTGAAAAAAATGACCCGTTCGGAACTGGTGACGATCCTGTCAGCCGCGATGGGAACGATAGCCTCGACCGTCCTGGCCCTCTACGTTTTCTTTCTTCAAAATGAGCTGCCGACCATAGCTGGGCACCTTGTCTCTGCTTCTGTTCTATCAGCCCCGGCAGCTGTGGTCATGGCCAAGCTGATCATGCCCGAAACCGAAAAGCCCGAAACTCTAGGGGTGGATGTCAAACCCCATTATGAACGGGCAGATAATCTCATCATGTCCATCATCAATGGGGCTAACAGTGGCCTGCGATTCCTGGGAGGGATCGTGGCTCTGCTCCTGGCCTTTTTGGGAGTGGTCGCTCTGATCAATCTTGTACTCGGGCAGCTCGCCGTCCCTCTGAACAACTGGTTTGGCTGGAATGTTGATTTATCTTTAGAGAATCTCTTGGGATACATCTTTTATCCTTTCACCATCATTTTGGGTGTCCCTCCTGATGATGCCTTTAAGATTGCACAGATTATCGGAGAGAGAACCATCGTCACCGAAGTCACATCTTATCAACATCTCTCTCAACTCATGGCCAAAGGAGAGCTTCTCCATCCCCGTTCGGCTCTGATCGCCTCCTATGCCCTTTGTGGCTTCGCTCACATTGCTTCCTTGGCCATTTTTGTGGGAGGAATAGGGGTTTTGGTCCCCAGCAGGCTGAAGGATCTATCCCGGTTGGGGTTCAGAGCCTTGCTGGCCGCAACTCTGGCCTCTCTCATGACTGGAGCCATTGCCGGGACTTTCTTCACTCAGAGTTCGATCTTGCTAGGCAAATAAATACTGAAAAAATAGAAGAGAAACACTGCCTAACTAGACAAACTAGATAAACTAGACAAACTGAATAAACTAGCCAGACTAGATAAACTAGACAAACTAAATATGCTGGGCAAGTAAATTTCTTGTCTTTTTATTTTTTCCTGCTAAAATACTTTTGAATTCAGGAATTAAAGTCTATACGAGGAGATAGATATGCCAGCCTTCCTAAAAAAAATACTTTGGGCCACAGATTTTTCTGATGAAGCCCAGGAAGCTTGTCTGTACGCTGTGAATTTTGCCAAAGAATTAAAGGCCAACCTTATCGCCCTGCATGTCGTGCCTGATTTTTCTCCTGCTCTCTACAACACTTCTTATACTATTAAGGGAGAGCTCGCCAAGAGGGTTAATTTTCAGAAGAAAGAAGCCAGAAAGAAACTCGAAGGCATCATGAAAGCAAAAGAAAAATCATTCAAAGTCCTGATCAAAGAGGGCTCTCCTTCAAAGAAGATCATAGAAACTGCCGAGGAAGAGAAGGTCGATTTGATCGTCATCGGCAAAAGAGGGTTATCTGCCGTGGAGAAGCTCTTCATCGGCAGCGTGGCTAACCAGGTCTTGAGGCATTCTCCAGTCCCGGTTTTGATCACCAAGAAGTGTATTCAAAAGCCGGGAGTGAAGAAAATTCTGGTGCCCACAGATTTCACTCCCCAGGAAGATACAGAGAGAGAATATGCCTGGAAATTGGCTAAGGCGTTTGATGCTGACCTTACTCTGCTTCATGTTCTTGAGCTGCATGATTATGAGTTTTCTCCCCGGGTTCTGGATGAGATGTTTGATGCCCTATTGCAGAAACTCCGCCAGAGAAAGAAGAAGGAGAAACAAGATATAAAGGTTGATGAAGAAGTCTACAGGGCCCTTAATGCGGCCCTCGGAATCGTCGATTTTGCTGAGACTCATCACTTCGACTTGATTGTGATATCTACTTATGTCAGAAGCAAACTGGAGCGATTTTTTCTCGGCAGTACCACCGAAAAAGTCATTTCCTACACTCACATACCTGTATTTGCCATTCCTCCCGTAAAAAAATAAATAGCCTTGATTATTCATGATTTGAGGTTGCTGCAGATACAAGGCGTAGCGCACGAAGCTGTGGTCATCCACCGCGAATGCGCTGTAACGCAGTAGATGCAGTGAGATTGGCTCGGCAAAGGGTAAAAGATGCCGATATAGAATTAAAAGAAAATATTATTTACAGATTGTCTCCTTTGACATTAATAGTAATCATACTAATACGTTGATATCATTGAAAATATATGTTAGTATCGGCAGTTTTTATGAATAATTCAGGAAAGTGAAGGTGGAGGATAGCCGAAAATATTGGGTTGCTTTCAACCTCGTTTTCGCCGAGAATTTAAAGTCAGCGAAAAAAATATATGAGCGTTTTCCTTCTCTGGAGGAAGTTTTTAAGACAGGGAAAGAAACGCTCCGTTCTTTAGGCGCCAGCGAAGAGCAGGCTCAGAGAGCTGTTGCTCCCGGGATCCTCGATCAAGCTTCGAGAGAGATCGAGCGGCTGGAGAGAAAAGATTATACTCTACTGACTCTAAAGGGTAAGGAATATCCAGAGTATCTGAGAGAAATATTCGATCCTCCCTACGTTATTTATTGTGCAGGGAATGTGGATGTATTGAAGGAACCGGCTGTTTCCATCGTGGGGGCGCGAAAGCCGACCCCTTACGGCAGAGCTGTGGCAGAGAAGCTGGCCGAAGATTTAGCCTCGCGCGGCTTGGTTATCGTAAGCGGCATGGCCCGGGGCATTGATTCTATAGCTCATTGGGGAGCCTTGAAAGGAGGAAAGACCTTAGCTGTGTTAGGTTCAGGGCTTGAAAACATCTATCCTAGAGAGAATAGATCTCTGTTCGAAAAAATCAAAGACGAGGGGGCTGTGATCTCCGAGTTTCCTCTTAAAGCTCCGCCCCTGGGCTTTCACTTTCCTATCCGGAACAGGATCATCAGTGGTCTTTCGCAGGCGGTAGTAGTAGTGGAAGCAGCTCGAAGAAGTGGTTCGTTGATTTCAGCTCGTTTAGCCTTGGAGCAGAACAGGGAAGTGATGGCTGTTCCTGGTGCTGTGACCTCTGATTTTAGCCAGGGGACGAACTGGTTGATAAAGACCGGCGCCAAATTAGTTGAGAACTGGGTAGATGTGGCTGAGGAGCTTCGCTCTCCCTTGAAAGAAAAGCTGTTATCACAGAAAGAGGAAAAGAAGAGTATGCCGGCTCTCAAACCAGAGGAAAAAAGAGTCTTTGAGTTTCTTAAGATAGATTCCCTCACTCATATTGATGAGCTGGTTGGGAAGACAGATCTTTCAGTTTCAGAACTACTGGCCATACTGCTCAATTTGGAGCTGAAAGAGCTAATCATGCAAAATCCGGGAAAATATTTTCAGAGGAGAAAGTGAATGCAGAAGTCTCTAGTCATTGTTGAGTCTCCTGCCAAGGCTAAGACGGTTAATCGCTACTTAGGCTCTGGCTATCTGGTTAAAGCCTCCATGGGTCATATCAGAGACCTACCCAAAAAGAAGCTGGGAGTTGAAATCGAGAATGATTTTAAGCCTGAGTATAAGATCATTCCGGAGAAGAAAAAAATTGTGACTGAGCTCCAAAAATGGGCCAAGAAGTGCGACTCCGTCGTCTTGGCTGCTGACCCAGACAGAGAAGGAGAAGCTATCTGCTGGCATTTGAGTCACCTATTGAAGAACGCGAATAAGAATATCTATCGTGTCCTCCTTCACGAGATAACCAAAAAAGCAGTCACAGAGGCTTTTAAGAATTTAGGAGAACTCGATCAGAATAAGATAAGAACCCAGCAGACACGTAGAATTCTCGATAGATTGGTCGGTTACCTGATCAGCCCCTTGCTTTGGAAGAAAATAGGAAGAGGATTGAGTGCGGGGAGAGTCCAGTCTGTGGCTCTGCGGTTGATAAGCGAACGGGAAAAGGAAATAAAGGATTTTGTTTCAGAGGAATATTGGACAATTGCAGCTCATCTCCAGGCCGCCAACCCTCCTCCGTTTAAAGCTGCCTTGACGAAGATTGAAGGTCAGAAAGCCAAGATTGAAGACGGCAAAAAAGCTGAGGAGATAGTCGGAGAACTCCAGAAAGCCCCCTTCATTCTCAAAGGGGTAAAAGTCGAGGAAAAGAAGAAAAATCCCTATCCTCCCTATATAACCAGTACTCTTCAGCAGGACGCCTTTCGCTTCCTGCGTTTTCCTGTTAAAAGGACCATGAGCATTGCCCAAAGGTTGTATGAGGGGCTTGATATCGGAGACCGAGGATCGGTGGGGCTGATCACTTACATGAGGACAGACTCAGTACGCGTGTCTAACTTGGCCATTTCTTTAGCGAGAAAATATATCGAGAAGAATTATCCCCCTGAATATCTCCCTGACAAGGCACGCGTTTTCAAGAACAAGCGAAAAGCCCAAGATGCTCATGAAGCCATCCGGCCTACGTCCTTTGACCTTTCTCCTGAAGAGGTAAAGCCTTATTTGAAAAAAGAGGAATACAGCCTCTACAATCTGATCTGGAAAAGGTTTTTAGCCACTCAGATGAGTTCAGCTGTAGTGGAAGAATCCGAGTTTGAAATCGAGGCTTCCAAATATCTGTTTAAAGCAAAGGGAGAGGTCATGAAATTTGACGGCTTCTTGACCCTTTTCCCTAAGCCCAAGAAAGAAGAAGACATCTTGCCCAAGGTTACAGAGGGAGAGGAGCTGACATTGCTGGAGCTGGAGCCCAAGCAAAATTTTACCCAGCCTCCTCCTCGTTTCACCGAAGGAAGCCTAGTTAAAGAGTTGGAGGCTAAAGGCATCGGTCGGCCGAGTACTTATGCTCCCATCATCGCCACCTTGCAGGATCGAGTTTATGTGGTCAAAGAAAAGGGGAGATTTATTCCCACTGATCTCGGGCTTTTCGTCACGGATTATTTGGTCAAGACTTTTCCTGATTTGATGGAACTCAAATTTACGGCTCGGATGGAAGAGGAGCTGGACCGTATCAGTGAAGGTGAGCAGGATTGGGTAGATGCGCTAAGAAAGTATTATGAGCGTCTTGACCGGGACTTAAAACAGGGTATGGAGGCTGAAGGCTTTAAGAAGAAAGGGATTCCTCTGGATGAAACTTGTCCCCGCTGCGAACGGCAACTGGTCATCAAGGATGGGCGCTATGGAAGATTTGTGGCCTGCTCCGGCTATCCGGACTGCGAATATAAAGGAAGCCTCCAAAAGAAGGAAGCCGAGCCCTTGGAAGAGAAATGTCCTCGGTGCGGAAATCAATTGGTTGTCAGATATGGAAAATACGGCAGTTTTATTGCCTGTTCCAATTATCCCCAGTGCACTTATACTAAAAAAGAAAGTCGCGATACGGGAATTCCGTGCCCTAGGAGTTGCGGAGGCAAAATCCTGAGAAAAAAAACAAGAAAAGGGAAGATATTTTTTGGCTGCGGCAATTATCCCCAGTGTGATTTTGCCACCTGGGATGAGCCGGTCAAACAGCCCTGTCCGGAATGCAGCCGTGAATTTGTTCTCCGCAAGAGTCCAATAAAAGGGGATTCTTATCTTTACTGCAGTAATGAGGAATGCAGCTATAAAGAAATGACCGAGAAGAAGAAGATCTGGGAGAAAGAACCCACCCCTGGCGGGGAAGAAGATTCGCTATAAGGCCTGAAGAAGTTTTCGGCATTCGGATTCTGGCTGAGTAAATGAAAAAAGAGCTAACTCAATTCTTAAGCTATCTTAGGTATGAGAGGAATGCCTCTCTCTTGACGATCAAGAGTTATAAAACCGATTTGAACCAGCTGGCCGGATTCATGGAGGAGAGGGGAGCAGGTTTGCAGGAGATCGACAATGTGCTTCTGAGAGGATTTTTAGCCAGGCTTCATGAGAGAAAAGACCGCAGGTCTACTGCAGCCCGGAAGCTGGCGGCGATACGCTCCTTTCTTCAGTTCTGTGTGGACAAAAAATGGTTGGAGGACAATCCGGCCAAGATGGTATCCACCCCCAAACAGGACAGACCTATGCCTTCCTTCCTTTCCGAGGAGGAGATGGCGAATTTCTTGGATTTGCCTTGCTCGAATAAGGTCTTAGATTTAAGGGATAAAGCTATCCTTGAACTCCTCTATGCTACCGGAATAAGGGTTAGTGAGCTGGTGGGAATAAGCCTTGCAGATGTAAGTTTTGAAGAAGGGCTTATTCGCGTCAGAGGGAAAGGGAAGAAGGAGAGGCTTTTGCCCTTCGGGAGGAAGGCTGGAGAAAGCCTGAGGCATTATCTTGGCGTGCGTCCCTCGATCAACAAAGGCAGAGTCGATGAAAAGGCTCTTTTTTTAAACTACCGCGGCGAGAGATTAAGCCCTCGCTCAGTAGAACGGATCATCGATAAACATATCCGGCTCTCAGCTTTAAGGAGAAAAATCAGTCCTCATTCACTGCGTCACTCCTTTGCTTCTCATCTCTTGAGCCGCGGAGCTGACTTAAGGGTTATTCAGGAACTCTTGGGTCATGAGAGTTTGGCCACCACTCAGAAGTATACTCATCTAGATCTGGCCCAGTTGCTGAAAGTCTACCGGAAAAGTCATCCCCGTTCCTGAAAGCCCGGGTTTCGGATTTTCTGTCTTGGTCTTAGTAGTGTAACCATTCGTTGACTCGAAAGGCCCTTCCTTAGTTAACAATTATTGTCTTTTCTAAATTCGAGGTTTTTAAAAGAGTTGATAATGAAGAAAATAGATCACAAGTTGGGTTGGCCTTGTTATTGCATAAAGAAGGAGCCAGAGGAGGTTAGCATGAGAACGTTAATCAGAAAAGGCTTAGTGTTAAGCATTCTTTTGGCTCTTTTTCTTTCCTATCTCCCCTGCCTTCAAGCTGAGTCTAAGTCCAAGCAAGAGAAGATCAACCTCAACACTGCTTCTTTGAAAGAGCTCCAGAAGCTTCCCCAGATAGGAGCTAAAGTTGCTCAGCGAATCATCGACTACCGGAAAGCTCACGGAAAATTCAAGAAAATTGAAGAGCTCATGAAGGTGAAAGGGATTGGCGAAAAAACTTTCAAGCAGATCAAAGATTTGATTACAGTTGGACCTTCGGCAAAAGCAAGGTGAAAGAAGGAGGCCCTGTCTCCTTCTTTTTAAGCCTTGAGGGGTGATTCTATGGTCAATCCGTTACTAGAAATCATAAGAACTGGATGCAATACGCCAGAATAATTATTGAATGAGAAATTGGGTTCAGACCTAAGTTTTTTTCTCAGACTCTAAGTAAAGAAGAAGAAATTCTTTGAGTTTCTTCAAGGCGCGACCGCGGTGGCTAACCCTGTTTTTTTCTGCGGGCAAAAGTTCAGCAAAGGTCTTTTTCAAGGGTGGGTAGAAGAAAATTGGATCATAGCCGAATCCATAATTTCCTTTTTTCTCGAGGGTGATAATACCTTTTACGCTTTCCTTGATTTCTTTGATAGTCTTTCCTTCAGTGGTCAATGCCAGGCAGGAGACGAACTGGGCTTTTCTCTTATCTGGAGGAACACCTTTCATCAGTTTCAGAACTTTTCGGATGTTTTTTTCATCGGTGGCTCGAGGACCAGAAAAGCGTGAGGAGAAGACTCCCGGAGCTCCTCCCAGGTATTCAATCTCAAGACCGGAGTCTTCGGTCAGAGTTAGGAGCGAGTGTTGTTGGCTGTAGTAGAGACTTTTCCCCCGGGCATTTTCCTGAAAGGTTTTTCCCTTCTCTATAAAGATAGGCTTGGGGCTGAGTTGCTGAAGGCTTACGATTTCTAGCGGCAGGTCGGCGAGATAATCTTTTATCTCTTTTATTTTTCCCTGGTTGGTGGTGGCGAGGAGGAACTTTTTTTTAATCAATTCTCAGCTCGATGATTTTCTCATCCAAAAGGCGGTGGTTGAATTCTTGTTCCCTTTCTTTTGATGAAGAAAAGGAAAAGCTGATAGCAGAAAGCTTGTCTTCTTTCGTTAGCTGGAGTTCTTCTAGAGTTATGCCCATACTTGAAGCCAGCTTCTTGATGTGAATGGCCAATTCCCGAGGTTTTTTAGTCTTGAGTTCATAGTGGTAGAGCTGTTTTTTTATGAATTTTTCTTCAATCTTCCCGAAGAGAATCAGGGTTATGATCACTAAAAGGGCGAATATAACAGCTGGCAGATAGAAGCCTGCTCCCACCACCAGGCCTAGACCGGCCACGGCCCACAGGGTAGCTGCGGTGGTCAAGCCAAAGACAATTCCTCGAGCCTGGATGATCGTCCCAGCTCCGATGAAACCGATTCCTGTTATCACCCCAGCAGCTATCCTCGTCAGGTCTCTTCCCATAGTTTCCTTTCCTTGGAACACGAGTCCAGAGAGGATCATCATCATGGCTGAACCGACACAGATGAGAATGTTTGTCCTGAATCCAGCCGGCTTTTCCCTGGTTTCTCTTTCTAGACCTATCAATCCTCCCAAGCCAATTGCCAGGATAAGTCTTAGGGCAATTTCGATTAAACTCATGTTATATCCCTCACCAGAAGAAATTCATATTTCTTACTGTCCTGGTTTATCTATGAAAAAGGAGAGGACAAAGAGGAGACTCAAGAAAATCGTATAAAGAGCAAACTTTAGGTTCTTGAGAAGCTGTTCAGGCTCTTCCATGACCTCCCTTTCTTTGATCGTCTTTCTTAGGAAGAGAAAGAAGTAAAAGAGGAGGAAGGGCGAGAAAAGGAAAAGGGATTGGAATCTAAAGGCAAAGGCGAAGTAAAAATAAGTCAGAAAAAAAACGAGAGCGCTGACAGTCATTCCCAAGAGCAATGATTTTTTAGAATACTTTCTGAGGGAGGCTCGATAATCACCCGCCTTTTCTTTCAAGAAGCGAAACTCTGATAGTCGTTTGGCCACCAATAAAAAATTCCCAAAAGCCCACCAGCAAATCAGGAGACTGAGGGGAGGGAGAACAGTAGATGGAGAGAGAGCAAACCAGCCGATCAAGAATCGGATAGGATTATTGGCCGATTCTGATATGGCATCCAAGAAGGGGATGTCTTTTGTCCTCACTGGCTTGAGATTATAGATAAAGCCAGCCACCAAGAGGCCCAGAAGAGAGAAGAAGAAGCTGGCAGAAAATAAAAGAAAGGCAGGAATAAGGGCTGATAGGGTCAAAGCAAATCCCAACAGGGAGAAAGGAATGAGCCTGATCTCACCCTTTACCAAGGGACGATTTCGTTTCGTTGGATGGTGAATATCATAAGGTGCGTCAGCAATCTCGTTGATGACATAGTTGGCCATGGATATGAACAAGGTAAGCAGAAAAGCTGATAAGAGGCGAAGAATTGGAAAAAAATCAATAAATGAAGAGAAATCTCTATGCAGGAAAAAGTAGGCTGCACTCCCTATGAATATGACGAGACTCCTGGGCCATCTCTCTAAGCGGGTTGCTCTCAGGTAGGGATTCAAGGCTTTTCTTCCTTCCTGGCGTAGATTTCAAAGGAATCGCCGAGGGCTAATTTTAACTGAATTTTTTTCCAAAAAGAAGCCAAAAGAGGATTCTTCAGCAGGAATCGAAGCCAGCGCTTCCGGGACATTAAATAATAAGCGCTGAATGTCCAGGCATACTTTCTTTCCTTTATAACCTGAAAACTGGATCGCTGCAGGAGAGCATGAAGGCTTCTTTTGTTAAAAAAAGCCAGGTGTCCAGCTCTGAAATGCCACCATCTTTGGCCGGCGATTTTAGCTGCCAAACTAGCGACATCAGGAGTCACCAGGACCAGAATTCCATCAGAAGACAGCATTTCGTGCGCTTTGATCAGGGCCTGGAAAGGGCGGGGCGTATGTTCGATGAAATCGATCATCGTCACAGCTGCGTAGAGATTTTTTTTGAGTTCAATCTCTTCAAAGGAACCCTGACGGAGCTGAATATTGTATTTCTGTTCGGCGAGCTTGACTGCCCAGGAGCTGGTTTCGATCCCATCAACTTCCCATCCTCTCTGGCGAGCGAGGTTCAGTAAGATGCCAGTGGCAGCTCCGACATCGAAGAGAGTTCCTCGGGAAGGCTGTATTCTTTCCAGGCGGTTTAATATCTTGATAAAGCTTTTTGAGCGCCCCCGTGCCTCTTCTTCGTAAAGCGGGTCTTCGACTTCTGAATAAAGAGTGGAGATGAACTCAGGCGAAGGGCTGGGATTGGCAAAGATATGGCTGCAGTCCTGGCAGCGGCTTAAATCCCAGATCTTTCCATAATCGCTGTCTGTTATTTTGATCTCGTCTTGGCTCAAACGCAAGAAATCAAAGGTGGACTTCTTGAAGGAAGCAAGGGAAGGGCTGGTGCAGACAGGGCATTTATTGAAGTGCTCAAAATCTTTTTGCTCTCGTTTCATGCTAGCGGTTAAGGAAATGCTTGAACCAGAAGTCAACATAATGTCGATTGGAGTGCTCTCTTTTTTTATCTCTGAAGCCATGCCTTTGGTTAGGATAGAGCATGAACTCGAATTTCTTACCGAGGTCGATGAATTTATCGATCAGCTGAACAGTATTCTGCATGTGAACATTGTCGTCCATGGTTCCATGAGCCAGGAATAAAACGCCCTTGAGTTTCTCAGCATGGTTCATCACTGAGCCGAATTCATACCCTGGCTTGTTTTCGCAGGGCCTGTCCATGTAGCGTTCTGTGTAGACCGTATCATAGAGCCTCCAGTCGGTAACAGAGGCGCGGGCGTAGCCATGGGTGAAATAATCGGCGCCGTAAGTGAGGGCCATACAGGTGGTGTACCCACCGTAACTCCCTCCGGAAATTCCGATCCTTTCCTTATCGACAAAAGGCTTTTGATGGAGCCATCTCACGGCTTCCATAAGGTCGTGCATTTCCCATTTTCCCAGGTTGCGGTGCATGAGAGAGACTCCCTTTTTTCCATAATGACCTGAGCTCCGGTGGTCAACGCTGAAGATGATGATGCCTTCTTGGGCCAGATAAAGCTGCGAGAGGTAGGGGTAAGAATTCCGGACTGTGCTGGCTCCAGGGCCACCGTAGATGTTGAAAAGCACCGGATATTTTTTGCTCTCGTCAAAATCTGGAGGAAGAATCCAGTAGGCGGGCAGCATCCAGCCGTCCTCGGTGGGAATAGTAAAGAGTTCTTTTTTTCCGAGGACATATTCGTTCCAGAGAGGCGTTTGACTCTGGTCAATATTCCTGAGGAAAGTTCCATCGGATTGGTAAAGGTCCTGCTGGGAAGGAGTGTCAACGTTCGAATAATGGTCTAGATAATAGTCTCCTCCAGGAGAAACAAGGATTCGGTGGGTTCCAGGTTTTTCAGTTAATCGGTTGAAACCAGTGCCGTCGAGTTTCACCTGGAAGAGATGGGTTTCGGTTGTCTGGTCCCTCCTGGCTGTGAAATAGACTTTTTTATTTTTTTCATCGACCAGAGATATGCCTGTGACCGACCATTCTCCCTGAGTCAGCCTTTTCTTCGACTTCCCCTCAAGGTCATAATAATAGAGATGGCTCCAGCCGTCGACATCGCTCCGGAGCAGGAAACCGCTTCCGTCCTTGAAGAAATGCAAATCTTCGAAGAATTCGACCCAAGAGGCCTGTTTCTCGGCGAAGATTTCTTTCTTTTTGCCTGTCTCGAGGTCGATAATATAGATCTTGATGTGGTTCTGGTCGCGGTTCATCCACTGGAAGGTGAGTTGGGAGCTGTCGGCAAGCCAGAAAGGCCAGGCTACATAGTGGTCAGCGTCTTCATCGACGTCTGCCCAGGTTATTTTTCCTTCAGGAATCGTGACCAGGCCAAGTCTGACCTTGGGGTTTGGATCACCAGATTTTGGATATCTTTCAATCTCCAGCTCTCCATGCGCTCCCTTGGCTCTAAAAAGAGGGAAGGTGGGCACCGGGCTATCGTCAAATCGCAGAAAAGCAATTCTTCGACTATCCGGAGACCACCAGAAGGCTCTGAAGCGCGTCCTTCTCCCCAGAATCTCTTCGTAGTACACCCAGGAGGACCAGCCATTATAGATTGTATCAGAACCATCGGAAGTGAGCTGATGTTCCAGTCTGCTTTTCAAATCTAGGACATAGAGGTTGTGGTTCCGGGTATAAGCGAGGTATTTTTCATCGGGAGAAAAAGAGGGGTTTTTCTCTTCACCAGCAGCAGCTGTGAGTCTTTGGAGTTGATTCTGCTTAACCGAGTATTGATAGAGGTCTTTCTGGTGGGAATAAATCAAGCTGCTGTAATCCTTGGTGTGGGCGGCGTGCCGGGAAGGGAGAAGCCTTCCAGGCAGGTTTTTCTTGATTTGGTCATAGTCAAGGAAGAGGCTCATTTTCCCTGTCTTGGCGTTGATTTTGTATAACTTAGAGCTTTTCTTTTCCTCCTCCCTCAATAAAAGAAAGTGTTCATCGTCGAGCCAGGAACGGATAGAAGGCAAGCTCTTTAGGACCCGAGGCTCGGCTTCCTTATAGGCTTGCTCATAAGTCATTTTTTTCGGTCTTTCTTGTATCCCGGCTGTGCCGATTAGGCTGAGTAAGAAAAGAATAAGTATGATTCCGAAGGATATAAACCGATTTTTTTTATTTTTCACTGCTCTTTCCTCCGAAATAAAATATATGAGTTTTTAACACTGGCCCGCGTGAAAGTCAACTGACTTCCATCTCTATTTTTTCAAGCAGCAGTTCTGTACCCCCCAGAGTCTCCAGTTCCCTGGAGCCGCAATTTTCGCAGATGAAAACAAAGTCGTCTTTAACCATTTCTGTGTGGCACTTCTGGCATTGGATCTTAAGAGGAACTTTTTCAATCTCTAACCTGGCTTTATCGGCTAGAGTCTCTTTTTTATAGATGTTAAAAGCAGTTTCCAAGAATTCTGGAACGACTCCTGAAAGGGCACCCACCTGAAGCTTGACACCCACAATTCTCTTAGCTTTTTGCTCTTCGGCTTTTTCTTCTAAGATCTCAAAAAGGCTGGCGACTATGGAGAGTTCATGCATTCTTTTGACGGAGTTTACGGAGGGAGGATTGGAAATACTCGATCAATTCTCTGACTCCTGAACCCTTAAGGGCTGAAGTGATGAAAATTTTCAGCTTCGGGTTTATCTCCAGGGCTTCCCTTTTGGCATTTTCCACCTTAAAAGGAAGAGCAGGGATGAGATCGGCCTTGTTGATGATCAGACAGTCAGAAGTGGTGAAGGCTTGGGGGTATTTTTTGGGCTTATCGTCTCCTTCAGGAGTGGAGAGAATGACGCATCTGATATTTTCACCCAGATCATAGCTGGCTGGACAGACGAGGTTTCCCACGTTCTCGATAAACAGGAAATCTAAATCTGCTGGAATTTCCGAGAAGACCTTGGCCACCATCTTGGCCTCGAGATGGCATGCTCCCCCGGTGATGATCTGCCAGGCGGGTATCCCCTTGGCCCTTATTCTCTCACTGTCTCTTTCTGTTTCGATGTCTCCTTCTATCACAGCCATGCTGTAATCAGGGCTTAATCCCTCGGCGATTCTCTCTAGAAGAGTCGTCTTCCCTGCCCCAGGCGAGCTCAGAAGGTTGATGGTCAAAATACCTTTGTCTTCGAGCTTCTTTCGAATCTCGGCGGCAATTTTCTTGTTGGATCCGAGAAGCTCTTCTAAGACTAAAACTTCCTTTTTTTCCATCTTTTATTTTCTTTATATTTCTTTAAATTTTACTCCTGTAACCGGAATAGGTTTTTGTATCTCCTGAGTGAATCCTTCCTCCAACTTATACAGGCTTTCTGCTGCCTCAGCTATAATCCTGATTTCGGATGAAGCCATATTTACGAGCAATTCATTCCCTAATCAGAGTGTAAGTGTTTGCTATAATACAAGATTCAGCGTTCGATGTTTTTCCTTTTAGAAAATGAAATTATCGAGGTTGCCTGCGACAATCTGAATCTGTATGTATCACCTAAACTCTTAGAATGTAAAATAAAAAGTGAGATTGAATACGATGTCATTTTTCTTTTCTGGATCAGCATAAGAATAGAACCAGATGTTGGGCTGGATTTTAAAACTGTTGTTGACTGGAATATAATCCAAACCAGCAATAATCAAATTTAAGTCGTCTTCCTCAACTTCTGTATTTGGTTCATAATGGTCATAGCGTGCAAATACATTTAATTGATCAGGCATAACGGCATATCTTCCAAACACGGAAAACCCTGATCTGTTGAATTGTTTGTCATCAATTTTGTTGACCTCATTGTCGTAGACGAACCACTCTCCTCCGATAACTAAGCCCTCCACTATTTCCATAAACGCGTCAGCTTTATAAGTCACAGCCTTTTCTTCTTTACTCTGTTTCTCGTAGTCGATATAGACGAGAAAAGAAAGCCCTTGAGTAGGAATTATGCTGAGCCGCCCCGTAAATTTCTTATATTTGTCGTTTTCTGGATGAGCGTAACCAGAGCCGTTGCTTACCATAAACGCATATCTTACTTCTTTGGTGATAACTCCTGAAAGACTTATTCCGAGATCAGCAGCAGATGCATCAATACTTTGGCCTGTGGCATCTTCATAATTATCCAGCAAGGTCTTGGCCACGCTTCGATAACCCCATTTGTTTTCAGTAGTAGGATTCCAGGTCAGAGTTTCAATCATGCCTATCTTCATTTTAGATCTCGGAATGAGTTCGCTCCATTCCAGATAAAGATGCTTGAGAAAAGGTCTGAATTTTTCATCAGCTCTGCGGTCAGCATCATAACGAAACCTGAACTTTATATTTTTTGAAATTTTATTTTCGTAATTGAAATAGGCCCTTCTGAACCGGAAACGGTTATTCTGGTCCACTCGCGAAGCCGTGAGATAACCGTCCTTTGTAAGATCGTGTGTGTAGTCAAAATAGATTGTCGTATGCCAGTTCCGCTCAGCAGAAAGGTTCATTACCGCTACCAGAATAATAAAACCAAAGCCCAAACCCGACTTTATGAAGGTGCTTGTTTTGTTTCCTTTGGCTGCAGTCCTTTTCAGAGGTATTAAGTTCAACATCTTATTTTTTTTAACGTTTTCATTGAGCGAAAATTTAGAGCATATTTTATGCTAAATTCGGCAAAACCTGCAAGAAGAGATTGTCATATCTCATGATATCTTATTAAGTTTTTCACCTGTTTCACGCTCAGGGGCCAATTTCCAAACAACATTGATGCTTATTCCATCATCTCTGTACAATTCATCCCTAAACCTGATCCCAGAGGGCTCAGAGGCAATAGTCAAGGGCTATAGCCAATAAAAATCAATACTAGAAATTCTTTTTCCCTATTGACAAGCAAAGTTATTTTCGGTATATTTATTGGTAATTATAATCAATTCAATAGTTTACCTATAATTACACTAAAACCTATAATAATACTAAATTATGGTTAATGCCCTCATCCAAAGAAACAAAGAAAACAAGCGAATTCCCCCCATATATTGTTTTTCATTGCAATAATTTTCTTGGGGGATTCTCTCTAAAATAAAAAGAAAGGACTTCTCAATTGCATACTGAAGGCATGACGAAAATGGAAAGCGATCCGACTTTGTTGGCCGAGGTTCGAAAGTACGGCCAGTTCGATCCTAACGCCTGTTTTCAATGTGGAAGCTGCACGGTGATATGCAATTTGGCCAATGAATCGGTTTCATTTCCCCGCAGAATTATGCGCTATATCATGTTTGGGCTGAGAAAGCTAACGCTAAGCAGCCTGGAGCCATGGTTATGCTACTACTGCGGTGATTGTTCTACGCGTTGTCCCAGAGAAACAGAGCCCGGAGAAGCCATGATGACGCTCCGGCGCTATCTCACTGCCAAATATGACTGGACAGGCATCTCAGCCTTACTGTACAAGTCAAAACTATTGCAAATCGGAGCCATACTTGCCTCAGCTGTCTTCATGATCGCCTTGATCGTGCTTTTTCACGGGCCCTTCATTACTGACCGGGTTGAACTCAATACTTTTGCGCCCGCCCATTTAGTCCACCAATTCGACTTGACTGTAGCTGCCTTAGTCATGATTATTTTATTCTCTAATGTGTTTCGCATGTACTGGTTCACTATGCACCAGAGCGACAAAGTTAATCCGCTGGCGGTCATTCGAGGGGTAATAAAGAATGGTCTGGGGTTCACCATGCATGATGGCCGAAAGGTGAAAATACCGCTCCGGTTGTACATCACCCAGGCCTGGCAATTGATACTGCATGCTGCCACCCAGAAGAAGTTTCTATCCTGTAACAACAAGAGCCGTTGGATAAAGCATTGGTTGATCGTGGTTGGATACGTGATCATGTTTTCTTTGGTGGTCGTCTTCCTGGAGTGGTTTCAAACAGATAATATCTATCCCATTTACCATCCTCAGAGATGGGTGGGTTATTTCGCCACCATTGTTCTCGTCTATTTCACCGCGGAAATCCTCATGGGTCGTATCAGGAAGCGTGAAGAAATCCACCGGTTTTCTGACCTGACCGACTGGATGTTTCCAGGATTATTATTATTGATGACGCTCAGCGGGATTGCAGTTCACATTTTTAGATATCTGGGGTTTCCTCTAGCCACCTATTATATATATTCATTTCACCTGATAGTTGCGTTTTCTTGGCTGGTTATCATAGTGCCTTTCGGGAAGTGGACACACTTGTTGTATCGTTCTCTGGCGGTTTACTTTCAGGCTGTCAAAGAAAAAGCCATAGAAAGGGCAACAGAGGAGCAAATCCCGGAGGAGGGCGTTCTAGACCATGCCGCCTAAGAAAACAGAAGACAAAAAAATCGGTGCGACCTTAGTGGTTGGGGGTGGAATCGGAGGGATGCAGGCCGCGCTTGACCTGGCAGCATCCGGCATAAAGGTCTATTTACTGGATAGTAAGCCATCTATTGGTGGCGTAATGGCTCAACTCGATAAGACTTTTCCTACCAACGATTGTGCCATGTGTACCATGGCTCCCAGGTTAGTTGAGGTCGGAAGGCATAAAGATATCGAAGTGATTACGTTGGCTGATGTTGAAAGCATAAAAGGAACTGCTGGCAATTTCACGCTAAAGATTCATAAGAGACCGAGGTTTGTGGATGAAGAAAAGTGCACAGGATGCGGTCTTTGTGTGGCGAATTGTCCTGTTCATAATATCATTTATGTAACGCCTGAAAAAGACAAGATTGATATTTCTGATGAACATGCAAAAATCATGAACAGCATAATCAAAGAATATGAAGACGTGGAAGGACCCTTAGTCCCGATACTGCAAAGAACTAATGAGACTTTTAATTATTTGCCCGAACCCGTTTTGAGATACACGGCTGATAAGCTGAACATGCCTTTGAGTGTCGTGTGTCGAATAGCGACTTTCTATAAGACTTTTAGCCTAGAGCCGAGAGGCAAACATATCATATCTGTATGCTTGGGAACAGCCTGCCATGTGAAAGGTGCCGGCAGAGTGACTTCAGCTCTTGAAGGTGAACTCGGGATAAAAAGAGGAGAAACAACGAAAGATATGCTTTTCACTATTGAGACGGTCCGCTGTATCGGATGTTGTGGATTAGCACCAGTGTTGAAGGTTGGAGAAAATGTACACGGTTTGATGAGTAAAACAATGGTACCTGAATTGCTGCATACTTATGAAAAAGCTTAGCCATATGACTCCATTATGAGAGAGAGATTATGCCAAAATTAAAAATTGAGGATCTAGACAAGATCAGTCAGAAAGTGAGAAAGACGACTCTTTTACGGGAAGGGGCTGGCAGAGCTAAAATCACAGTCCACATGGGAACCTGTGGGATAGCCGCAGGGGCAAGAGGAATAATGAATGCTTTGCTGGATGAGTTCGACAAGAAAAATATTGAAGATGTCATTTTAACGAGTTCAGGATGTGCTGGATTATGCAGTAGGGAACCTATGGCTACCATAGAATTGAAAGACGAAGCTCCCGTGAAATACGTCGATCTAACTCCAGAAAAGATACGGGAAATATTAGCAGAGCATGTTATTGGAGGAAAAGTCATCAGCAAATATGCACTGGCCAAAGGTAGCGAGAGAGTCTCTTGATTCGATGCAACTGTTTTTAAAGCAATTTTTTGAGTAGAGGTCAAATCGATTATGGAAGAAAAGATTGCGAATAAATACAGGTTGCATTTGATGCTATGCGCGGGGACAGCCTGTGTTTCCAATAAGTCTTTTAAAATAAAAGAAATATTAGAAGAAGAATTAAAAAAACAGGGGTTAGATAAAGAAGCTCTGGTTGTGATGACAGGATGTAACGGATTTTGTGCTGTAGGTCCAGTCATGACAGTTATGCCGGACGGCATTTTCTACCATACTTTAACTGAAGATATGATTCCCCATCTGGTTGAAGAACACTTCTTAAAAGGTAGGCCAGTGAAGAAACTCATGTTTACTCCGCCTCGTGAAGAAGTTGTTATTCCCAAGATGATGGACATCGGTTTTTTCTCTCGTCAGACCTTGATCGCCCTTAGAAATCGAGGCTTGATAGACCCTGAAGTTATTGATGAATACATAGCCAGAGATGGATACAAGGCGCTAGCCAAGGCATTATCAGAGATGACTCCCAAGGAAATCATAACTGAGATTAAAAATTCTGGTCTCCGAGGTAGAGGAGGCGCCGGATTTCCAACAGGTTTAAAATGGGAGCTATGCAGCAAATCCAAGGGAAACCCTAAATACATAATATGTAATGCAGATGAAGGAGATCCAGGGGCCTATATGGACAGAAGCATTGTTGAAGCTGACCCTCATTCCGTATTAGAAGGAATGATGATAGGAGCCAGAGCCATAGGCGCGAATGAAGGATATGTCTATATACGAGCCGAATATCCGCTGGCTATGAAGAGGTTGGAGATTGCCATTGATCAGGCCAAAGAATACGGGCTTATCGGCGAGAATATATTCGATACTGATTTTAGTTTTGATATTCACGTTAAGCAGGGAGCCGGTGCTTTTGTTTGCGGTGAAGAGACTGCACTCATAGCTTCTATAGAAGGTCGTCCCCCCGAGCCGAGACAGAGACCGCCGTTTCCGGCTCAGTCAGGACTGTGGGGAAAGCCAACCAACATAAATAATGTCGAAACCTGGGCCACTGTTCCTGAGATCATCAATAAAGGAGCAAAGTGGTTTGCGAGCATCGGCACTGAATTGAGCAAGGGAACAAAAGTGTTTTCCCTGGTTGGCAAAATAAATAATACAGGTTTGGTTGAAGTCCCGATGGGAATCACCCTAAAAGAAATCATTTATGATATCGGAGGTGGAATTCCCGGGGGAAAAAGATTTAAGGCCATCCAGACTGGAGGACCATCAGGAGGTTGTATTCCAGCACGTTTGATCGATTTACCAGTGGATTTTGAGAAATTGACTGAAGCCGGTTCCATAATGGGATCTGGTGGCTTGATCGTCATGGACGAAGACACCTGTGTGGTGGATGTATCAAAGTATTTTATTGAGTTTACCAATGATGAATCCTGCGGAAAATGTGCTTCCTGTCGCGATGGATCAGCTGTATTGCTGGAACTACTTAAAAAAATATGCAGAGGAGATGGCAAAGAAGCAGACCTTCAGGCCCTGGAAGAACTTAGCAATGCGATAAAAGATGGTTCAATGTGTGGGTTAGGCCAGACGCTGCCGAATCCGGTTTTAAGCACCTTGAAATATTTCATAGATGAGTACCTTGAGCATGTGAAATATAAGAGATGCTCTGCTTTGGTGTGCAAGGGCATCATTTCCTCTGCCTGTCAGCATATCTGTCCTCTATCGCAGGACGCACCCTGTTATATAGGGCTTATTGCTCAGGGAAAATTTGAAGAAGCCATCAAGGTCGTCAGGAAAGAGAATCCTCTTCCTCTTATTTGTGGACGCGTATGCCATGCTCCCTGTGAAGACAAGTGTGTGGCCGGAGAATGGGGTGATCCGGTAGGTATTCGATCACTGAAACGTTTTCTGGCCGATTATGAGATGAAGCACGGCATAGTCACAGAAGAAAAGCCTAAAGAGCAGAGAGAGGAACAGATTGCTGTGATCGGCTCTGGTCCAGGAGGACTGACCTGTGCCTACTACCTTGCTCTGGAGGGATACAAAGTCACTGTATTTGAGAGCCAGCCAAAAGCCGGCGGTATGCTGGCTGTGGGCATTCCGGAATTCCGATTACCCAAGGATGTATTAGATTATGAAATAGACAGGATTAGAAAGTTAGGCGTTGAGATTAAAACCAAAACCACGATAGGAAAAGATATTCCGCTTGAAAAACTCAAGGAAGAATATAAAGCCATCTTCATTGCCATCGGCGCTCATAAAGGTTTAAAAATGAAAATTCCTGGCGAAGATTCTGAAGGCGTGATAGATGCGGTGGAATTCCTGCGGGATGTCAACTTAGGCCGCGACGTGAAAATTGGAGATAAGGTGATAGTGGTGGGGGGTGGAAATTCAGCTATAGATGCTGCTCGAGTAGCGAAGCGTTTAGGTAAGGATACAAAAATCTTCTACCGAAGGACGAAAGCAGAGATGCCCGCCATAAAGAGCGAAATCGAAGAAGCTATCTTTGAAGGTATTGATATTCAGTTTCTCGCGGTTCCGACTAAAGTCCTGTCGAGTAATGGCAGAATCGAGGCCGTAGAGTGCATAAATATGGAGCTGGGAGACGTAGATGCGAGTGGTAGAAGACGACCTGTTCCGATTACAGGTTCAGAATTCAATGTTGAAGTGGATACTCTGATTCTGGCCATAAGCCAGGAACCGGATGTGTCTCCTCTAACGAATGGTTTTGGATTGAATATTTCTAAGTGGAGTACTATTGAAGTCGACCCGGAAACTCTGCTTACCAATGTAGAGGGGATATTTGCTGGCGGTGATGCGGTGACCGGTCCGAATACAGTAACCGAAGCTATGGCCCACGGCAAAACTGCGGCCCAGATGATAGATAAATACATCCGGGGGGAGAAACTAGGCAGAAAATATGAAGTCACTCGCCCGGCATTACATGTAGAGCCGGTTGAGCTTTCAGAAGAAGAAGTTAAGAGTCTTAAAAGACCAGAAATGCCCTCAACACCAGTTGCCCAGAGAATCGAGAATTTCGAAGAGGTTGAGCTGGGATTTACCGAAGCTGACGCGATTACTGAAGCCAAGCGTTGCCTAAGGTGCGATTTAGAGAAAGAAGAAGAAGAGGAGGAAGTAATAGAAGAAAAAGTAGCCATAGAGGAGAAAGTAGAAGAAAAACCAGAAGAAAAAGAAGAAGTACCAGTGGCCGTGGAAGCAGAGCCTGAGAAAAAAGAAGTAGAAGAGGAAAAGCCAGAAGAGAAGGTAGAGGAGCCAGCAGTAGCGGAAAAAGTAGAAGAAAAGAAAGCGGAAGTGGCCATAGAGGAAAAAGTAGAAGAAAAACCAGAAGAGCCTGCAGTAGAGGCAGCAGCACCCGAGCCGAAAGAAGCACCAGAAGAGAAGGAAATCAAGCCAGCCATTGAAATACCGGAGATGAAAGAAGTTAAACCAGCTGAAGTAAAAAAAGAAGAAGAAAAGGTCGAGCCGGCAGCACCTGAGCCAAAAGAAGAGCCAGAGGAGAAGAAAATCAAAGCAGCCATAGAAATACCAGAGATGAAAGAATTCAAACCAGCAGTAGAGATACCGGCGATGAAAAAAGAAGAGGAAGAGAAACCAGCAGAAGTAAAGGCTGAAGAAAAAAAGGAAGAAGAAGAGAAACCAGAGGAGAAAAGAATTAAAGCCGTAGTAGAAATTCCAGATATGAAAAAAGAAGAGGAAGTGAAACCAACTGAAGAGAAAGTTGAGGAAAAAGAAGAAGCCGCCAAACCAGAAGAAGAAATAGAAGAGAAAAAGGAGGAAGGAAAAGTTGAGGCCGCAGCACCAGAGAAGAAAAAAATTAAAGCTGTTATAGATATACCAGAGATGAAGAAGAAAGAATAATAACGGGAGAGGAAATCATTGTTACCTAAAATTGAGAATATGGCACCTGGAAATAAGAAGATTCTGGGAAGAATAGACCTAGAGAATTTTATAAAATGCGTGAAAGCGGAGGCTTAGCGTGATAGAGCTGACTATAAACGGAAAAACGGACAAATTCCCTGAAGGGAAGACTCTGTTAGAATGCATCGAGAGGACTGGGATAAAGCTCCCGACTCTTTGTTATCATAAAGGATTAACTCCGTATGGAGCCTGCAGGTTATGTTTGGTGGAAATTGCTCAAAACAACAGAACGACAATTCAGTCTTCATGCACTTATCCGGCTACCGATAAATTAGTAGTCAACACGGATACTGAAAAGGTCATAAAAACACGGAAAGTGATCATCGAAGTATTATTAGCAAGATGTCCAGATTCAAAGGCGATCCAGAAAATAGCAGAAGAACATGGCATAAAAGAAACACGATTTAAAAAGAGAAATGAGGATTGTTTTCTCTGTGGGCTATGCGTCAGGATGTGTCAGGAAAGGATGGGCGTCAGTGCTGTTAATTTTGTCAATCGTGGTTCCGAACGGAAAGTCAGCCCGCCTTTTGATAAGACTTCTGATGTGTGCCAGACCTGCGGGGCGTGTGCGTTCATTTGTCCTACCGAGAGGATTAAGCTTGAAGAAGTCAGCAAGAACAAAGCCGTCCCCATCCTGCATGAATACAACGAAGGATTGATCGAAAGGCCAGTTGCTTTTATCCCTTATCCGCAGGCTGTTCCCAATAAAGCAACTATAGATGAAAGATATTGTGTCCATATGCTCAAGGATGCTTGCGGAGTCTGTAAAGAGTTTTGTGAGGCAGAAGCGATTGATTATGAACAAAAAGAAAAGAAGATTGAATTGAATGTTGGCGCAGTCATTCTCTCCCCGGGATTTGAAATATTTGATGCCAAAATCAAGGAAGAATTAGGATACGGGTACTATCCCAATGTTGTCACCTCTCTTGAATTCGAGAGAATATTATCTGCCTCAGGGCCGTTCGCCGGTAAAGTATTGAGACCCTCAGATAAAACTGAACCCAAGAGGATAGGATTCATCCAATGTGTCGGCTCGCGTGATTGTGAGCGGGATTATTGTTCCTCTGTATGCTGTATGTATGCCACCAAAGAAGCTATCATCGCTAAAGAGCATGTGGGGGAAGATCTAGAATGTGACATATTCTTCATGGACATGCGAGCCTTCAGCAAGGGATTTGATGAGTATTATCAAAGAGCTAAAGAGCTTGGAGTTGATTACATAAGATGTCGCCCTCCTACTGTCAAGGAAATACCTGAAACAAGAAATATTCAGATTGAATATCTGGCCGATGATGATATGAAAGCTTCCCGTGAATATGACCTAGTCGTTTTATCTGTTGGTCTCCAGCCCCCCAAATCCATAAATGAAATTTCCGAAAAATTTGGCATCGAGTTGAATGAATTTAATTTCTGCAAGACCTCTCCCTTTAAACCAGTTGAGTCAAACCGCAAGGGGATTTATGTATCTGGACCGTTCACCGAACCTAAAGATATTCCGGAAACTATCATGCAAGCCTCAGGCGCATCCTCAAAGGTTTTATCACTCTTAAAAGATGTTAAAGGCAGCTTGATTGTGCCTAAAGAATATCCGCCAGAAATGGATGTCGAGGGGCAGGAACCGAGAATCGGAGTGTTCGTCTGTCATTGCGGAACAAATATTGCCGGAGTTGTCAATGTTCCCGATGTGGTTGAATATGCAAAAACACTTCCCAATGTTGTCTATGCGGAAAATAACCTGTATACCTGTTCGAACGATACTCAAGAAATCATAAAAGAGAAAATAAAAGAACATGAGTTGAACCGTGTGGTTGTTGCCTCTTGTACCCCCCGGACTCACGAGCCTCTATTCAGAAACACGGTCCAGGAGGCAGGCCTTAATCCGTATCTTTTTGAAATGGCCAATATCAGAGACCAGTGCTCGTGGGTGCACATGGCAGAACCGGAAAAAGCATCGGAGAAATCCAAAGACCTGGTTCGAATGGCTGTGGCTAAGGCACGATTATTGGAGCCTCTACAGAAGAGATCTGTTCCCATAATCAAATCTGCCCTGGTTATCGGCGGTGGATTTTCCGGCATGACAGCTGCTCTTGAACTGGCAGCTCAGGGATTTGATGTCCATTTGGTCGAGAAAGAAAAGGATTTGGGTGGAAACCTAAGACGTGTTCATTACTTACTGAATGGTGGAAATCCGCAGGAGGAGTTGAAAAAAATTATCGAGCAGATAGAAAAGAATGAGAAGATCCATTTATACACCGAAGCCAAGATAGAAAACATTGAAGGTTCGATCGGAAATTTCAAAACAACGATCTCCAGGAAAGGAAAGTCTACCGAGTTTGAGCATGGGGTGGTGATTGTTGCTACTGGTGCCCAAGAGTATAAACCAAAAGAATATTTGTATGGTCAGGATGATAAAGTCATAACTCAAATTGAGCTTGAAAAACGCCTGAGCAAGAGCAGCGAGTGGGCCTCAGTTAGAAATCGCATTCCCAAGAACATTGTCATGATTCAATGTGTGGGTTCTCGGGATGAGGAACGGCCCTATTGCTCGAGGATTTGTTGTGCCGAAGCCGTTAAGAACGCCCTAAGAATAAAAGAAATTTCTCCTAAAACAAATCTATATGTTTTATTCCGAGACATCAGAACTTATGGATTTAGAGAAAGTTATTATACCAAGGCAAGACAACAGAATGTTGTATTCATGAGGTATGACGAAGACCGGAAGCCTGAAGTTTCAAAAAATGGTAACGGGCTGCAAGTAGAAGTCTTTGACCAGACCTTGAAGATGCCGATAGAAATTTCTGCGGACTTAGTCGTGCTGTCAGCGGGAATAGTCGCTGATGAGGGGAACGAAACCATTGCCAAATTTCTAAAAGTCCCGCTGAACAAGGAAGGATTTTTTCTTGAAGCCCACATGAAATTACGTCCAGTTGACTTTGCCACAGATGGAGTTTATTTGTGCGGATTGGCCCATTCGGCCAAAGCAGCAGATGAAAGTATAATTCAAGCCCAAGCTGCAGCCTCCAGAGCAACAACCGTGCTTTCGCAAGACAGTATAGAATTGGAAGCGAACATATCTCATGTTATAGATGAGAGTTGTGATGGCTGTGCCTACTGTGTTGACCCCTGTCCTTATCAGGCGATCACCTTGATCGAGTACATGAAAGAAGGGGTCGTAAAAAAGACGGTCGATGTCGATGAAACCGCGTGTAAGGGATGCGGGTGTTGTATGGCCACCTGTCCCAAGAAAGGAATATTCGTAAAAGGCTTTAAGCTGGAACAGATCGGAGCGCAAGTCAACGCCGCCTTAGAGGTGCAGTGATGAGTGATGAATATGAACCCTTGATCATAAGTTTTTGCTGCAATTGGTGCTCCTATGCTGGAGCGGATCTGGCAGGCGTGTCCAGATTACAATATCCTCCCAATATCAGGATCATCCGAGTGATGTGTTCGAGCATGGTTCATCCTAATCTAGTCATCGAGGCTCTAACAAAGGGAGCGGATGGTGTTTTGATCTGCGGTTGTCATCCTGGCGACTGTCACTACGAAGATGGAAACCTGAAAACAGAGAAGAGAGCCGAGGCTATAGTCATCATGCTCGAGGATTTTGGCCTGGAAGAGGAAAGATTTCGGTTGGAATGGGTATCGGCATCCGAAGGGCCAAGATTTGCTCAGGTGGCTAGGGAATTCACCGAGCAGGTCAAGAAGTTGGGGCCGAGTACGTATAAAACATGAGCGATGTTAACGCCTGAAAACAGTAAACTGGTTGTATGTCATTCATTTGGAGGTCTAATGTAAGATGCCCGATTCTTCCAGAATAATAAACGGAAAGAAATTCATGTGGGATGGGGTCTTTTATGATTCTAAGAAAGAGGCTCAGGATACGATGAAAAAATACCAAGATGATGGTTTTGACGTTGAAATGATAGAAGAAGAGAAACAGTATCTTCTGTATACCAGGAGAGTGATAAGTGAAATTGAAGTAGAAGGAGAACCTCCGATTTAAGCGTCGATCGATTTCAGTTATCGATTCTATCTCACCTAAGCTGTCTTTCCCGCCAAATGATCCGAAAGATAAGTAAGACAACAGCTCAGTCTGAAGGTCCTTTTCCGCACCCATAAGATGAAATACTCCAGAGAGGGGAAATCTGAACACAAATAAGTTCATTAAGGAAGATGGTTAAGAAGAAGCACGAATCTTTACTAAAAAGTTAGTTTTTATATAATAGTATCCAAGGGAGAAATTATCTTGAGTATGGAAGATGGACCCACCAAAGAATTCCTAGTTAATATCTTGGAAAGCATGGACGGGGGAGTATTGACTATAGACAAAAAGGCCAGGATCACTTCATTTAATCATTCTGCCGAGGAGATTACAGGTTTCAAGAGAGAGGAAGTGCTGAATAAGGAATGTTATCATGTCCTCAAGAATGGTCTCTGTGAAGAAAGATGTCCTTTAAAAGAGACCTTAGAAACTGGAAAACCAGTTTATAACTACGAGATTATGATTACCAATAAACAAGGGAAAAAAATTCCTGTAAACATAACGACTTCACCATTGCGATCCAGTAATAATGAGATAATAGGGGCCGTAGAAAACTTCAGGGATTTAACCAAACATGAGGGATTATGGGGAAAGCTGAGGCAGGAAAGAAACAGAGCCCAGCAATATCTCAATATAGCGGGAGTTATCATTGTAGCTATTAATGAGAAAGGAGAAGTCACCCTTATTAACAGAAAGGGTTGTGATGTTTTGGGTTACCAAGAGAAAGAGATTATCGGGAATAGCTGGTTTGATTTATGTATCCCGGAAAGGCTAAAGAAAGAATTAAAGGGTGTTTTCAAAAAGCTGATGGAAGGGAAAAACGAGTTGGTTGAATACTATGAAAACCCAATTTTGACAAGAACGGGTGAGGAAAGGATTATCGAATGGCACAATACTATACTTACGGATGAAAAAGGTTATATCGTTGGTTCTCTGAGTTCAGGAAAAGACATCACCAAGCGCAAGCAAGCGGAGGCAGAATTGATCAGGGCTGAAAAGCTAGCTTCTTTAGGTCAGTTGGCTGCCAGTGTTGCCCATGAAGTGAATAATCCTTTAGCCGGTATTCTGGTCTATTTGAAACTTCTCCACAAGAAGTACAAAGAAAAGACATTACAGACAGCAGAGACAGAAAATCAGCTTTTAAAGATGGAAAAAGAACTAGAGAGGACTACCCGGATAATCAGGAATCTTCTCGATTTCTCACGCCAATCAGAACCAAACATGAGACCGGTCAATCTGAATAAAGTCGTTGAAGCAGCTTTGTTATTAGTAGGACATCAAATTAGCCTTGAAAATATAAAGCTTGAGAAGAAATTAGATACGCAGATTCCACTTGTTCTGGCGGATTTTGACCAAATCCAGCAGGTTTTGATAAATATCATCCTGAATGCGAACCAGGCTATGCCTGACGGCGGCAGCTTAACAATCACCACCTCGATTGCAGAAGGCATTCACATCGGTGAATCATCCAAGAAAACAGTTAGGATTGATATCAAGGATACAGGAGTCGGAATTCCCCAGGAAAATCTGAGTAAACTATTCACTCCCTTCTTCACGACCAAAGAAAAAGGAAAAGGTGTGGGACTCGGGCTCCCAGTTGTTCATGGGATTATTGAGCGGCATAATGGCAAGATAGAGGTAGACAGTGAGCTGAACGTAGGGACAACATTTTCTATATATCTAGAGCTTATGGATGAGAAAAAAGACTAAAATACTGGTCGTGGATGATGAAAGCATAGTTAGGGAGTCACTCCACGACTGGTTAGGCAGTGTCGGTTATGATGTGGTCACTGCCGAATCTGGAGAGGATGCGCTCCTGATAATCAAGCAGAAGAAGATCAAAATTATGCTGGCCGACCTCATCATGCCGGGAATTGATGGAATCGAACTCATGAAGAAGGCAAGAAAAATAGTCCCGACGATCTCGACGGTTATTATAACGGCTCACGGTACAATTCAAACAGCCATAACTGCCATAAGAGAAGGCGCTTACGATTACGTCGAAAAGCCCTTCTGCCCAGAAAAAGTTGAACTTCTCATAAAAAATTTAATCGAACACCAGGATCTGATAGAGGAAAATATCTCACTGCGGCGGAAGGTCGAAGAAAAATACCTTTTCGAGGGTATCATCGCCAAAAGCCCGAAGATGGTAAAGATATTTGAACTCATTAAAACAGTGGCCCCGACAAGTGCTACAGTGTTGATTATAGGGGATACTGGAACGGGCAAAGAAGTTGTTGCCCGAGCTATTCATCATCAAGGTCAGCGTCGAAACCAACCCTTCATAGCCACAAGTTGCGCAGCCCTTCCGGAAACTCTGCTGGAAAGCGAACTTTTCGGCCATGAAAAAGGTTCTTTTACTGGTGCAGTGGAAAGAAAGAAAGGCAAATTCGAAGCGGCTGACAAAGGCACACTCTTCCTTGATGAAATAGGCGAAATAAATGCCAACACCCAGATTCATCTTCTTAGAGCATTAGAAGAGAAAAAGATCACCAGAGTTGGGAGTAACGAAGAAATCGATGTAGATGTGCGTGTCATTACGGCTACTAACAGGAATTTAAGATCGATGGTTAGGCAAGAGCAATTCAGAGAAGACCTGTATTACCGGCTTAATGTCGTGACTATTGAGCTCCCTCCGCTTAGGGACAGAAGAGAGGATATTCTCCCCTTGGCTGAGCATTTCTTAAAAAAGTATGGGAAAGAAAATAATAAAAGCATAAAAAATTTTTCTCCTGAAGTCGTGGAATTCATGCTGAATTACTCGTGGCCTGGTAATGTTAGAGAATTAGAAAACATGATTGAACGCGGGATCATTCTATCAAAGCAAAATGCTATCACCCTGGCTGAGCTTCCGCAGGATATCGTCTATCCAGCTCCTCATGAGGGAAAAACCATCGAGGCGGTGATGAGAAAACATATTCTTAACGTTCTCAAGGAGACAAAAGGCAATATCACGAAGGCAGCGAAGATACTCGGTATTCGGCGGATGACTCTTTATAATAAGCTGAAAAAATACGACTATACTGTCAATAAATTAGACAGCTAGTGTCCAATTAATTTACAGTATCTTTCTTTATCATAATCTTTCAGCAATTCACTTTTTTTCATAATATATTTATTATCATATACTTAGAATAATCTTCAAAATCACCTTTAAACTATTCCAAACTTGGCACGCTCTTTGCAACATAAATGACCTCTATGATTCCGAGAGGATAGTACCTGGCTTTCAAACTGTCCTGGCAGAAATAAGTAAAAAAACGAAGATTGGAGGTTAACCATGAGAAAAGAAACAATGTTGGTTGTAGAAGATGAGGATATTATGCGGGAGGCATTGTTCGATTACTTTTCAGGTGAGGGGCATAAGGTTGATACGGCCAGTGACGGTGATAAGGCCTTAGAAAAATTTAAGTTAGAAGATTACAACGTCATGATAATCGATCTTAAATTACCAGGCCGCGATGGACTTTCGATACTCAAAGAAGTCAGAGGGAAGAACCCGAATGCGAAAGTCATTATTATCACGGCTTATCCCTCGATTGAAACTGCCAAGGAGGCCATGCGCGGAGGTGCTGCTGACTACTTGCCAAAGCCTTTTGAGCTGGACCATCTTGAAAACATAATCAGGAAATCTTTCGAAGTTGAAATAATTCCTACTCCCCCCGTTGAAGAACCCATAGTTGAAGAGGAAATTATCACTCCCTGCATCTGGATGCAAGCGGGCGTAATCAAGAAACGCCAGTGTCCCCACGGTTATCATTGTCATAGAGTGTGTGAATTTCATACCGCGATGATGAAGAAAGAGAAATTCAGAGATGACCCCAGGATTAAACCATACCTTGACAAGCTTAACTCTTTATTGGGAAGGAAACAGTGCAGGTATGTGATGAGTGGAGAGATTTCACTCAGATCTTGCGATAGGCTTTTCCGCTGTGAGAGTTGCGATTTCGACCAAACAATGCAGGATGAAGTGGACCGCCAAAATGCCATTAAGGCTGAGCGCAGAAAAAGGATGCAGGTCAAAGGATATGATCGGGTGACAACGACGCATAAGTCGAGCCGAAGTGACCACTGAATACGATTTATCCGAAAGATTAATCCAAAATCTTAACCACTTTCTAAACCTTTCTTGGTCATTCTCATTCCCGCAGTAGGATTTATGGAGGCTTCCTTGAGTTGGATCCTGAATTCATCCCAGAGTCCGGGTGCCGGATAAAGAGCTATAGATATCCGCTCAGTCGGTTGACGTTCACACCGTTCTTCACACAGTGATGACTACTTTTCCTCGGGCGTGTCCTTCTTCAACATAACGATGAGCCTCAGCAGCCTGTTCCATCGGATAACTTTTATCAATGATCGATTTTATCTTTCCCGCCTCAATAAGCTCTTTGAAGAAAACGAGATCGTCAGTTCCTCCACCTATTGCCAGGGCACATATGACCTTCTTGCTGCCAAAGAATTTGGTCCTCAACATTTGCATAACCTTTCTCATCTTAAAGCTGGCTAACAAATAGCGTCCTTTTGGCTTCAGGCAGTTTTTGACTTGTGAAAAGGAACTCTTGCCCAATATGTCAAAAACAAGGTCATAGGTCTCACCCTGTGTTGTAAAATCCTCTTGGGTGTAATCAATAACCTTATCGGCTCCCAGGGATTTCACAAATTCTAATCTCGGGGCACCGCATACCCCGGTAACTTCCGCCCCATAGTGAGATTTGGCAAGCTGCACAGCAGCTGAGCCTATCCCTCCGGAAGCTCCATTAATAAGGACTTTTTGCCCTTTCTGAATTTTTCCTTTTCTAAGCAAGCTCCCAGCCATTATTGCTCCATAAGGATGGATGACTGCTTCTTCATAGGTCGTATTGGCTGGTTTTATTGTCACCATCCCTTTTTCAGGCACACAGAGATACTGGGCATAAGCACCCATGCTCTGACCAAGGTATCCAAAAACCTGGTCCCCTTCCTTAAACCGTTTGACATCTTTGCCTACGGCTTCAATTTCCCCGGCAAACACACTCCCCAATATTTTAATTCTTGGTTTACTCATCCCAAATGATATTTTTGTGGGGAAGACAAGGAGGAGAGGCATGTGGAACTCGCGAAGAGGAATATTTTTAAAATTTCGGGCGACAACATCCCCGTAATTTACTGTTGTCGCATGGTTCTTTATCAACATTTCTCTGTCCTTGGGAACAGGTTTTTCTACCTCCTTTAATTCAAGGACTTCAGGAGGTCCATATCTTTCATATACAATCGCTTTCATCAGATCTCTCTAGGAGTATGGTCTTCCTGTGTAGGCCACTTCCATGCATACCAGACAATTAGGGCAATAAGCACAGCTTCTACAATCATATAAAGTGCATAATAAGCCCAAAGGGCCCCTGGTACAAGCAATGTAATGAGCAAAACAACAGCATGGAATATACCTAAGATGATGTTTGCCCAGCGATTCGCTTTAGCCTTCAATGTCAGGGACAGGAAAACCATAAAAATCGGAATCGCCATTAATACTGCAGCTCCCAACAAGAATACTTGAGTAATTCGAAAACCTCCTACTTCTCCCGCTACTATTTCCTCTATAATCCCCGGCTGAAAAAGTGTGAAAACATCATTATACAAATAGAAAAACATTAAAGTTACCCATAATGCTGAAAGCTTTATCTTCACATTTATCTTCGGATCTTCCAGGATAGTCGCGGTCTTTTTTGGATTCTTCGAATTCATTGCATTCATTACCATAATTCTCCCTCCTTTTATTTATTGCTTTTTACAACGGTGATGACGACATGTCCCTTTTTATGTCCCTTTTCGACATACCTGTGAGCCTCTACGATCTGTTCCAACGGATAGCGTCTATCTATGACCGCTTTTAACTTCCCCGCCTCAATAAGGTCTTTGAGGAAGATGAGATCTTCAGGCTTTATGTCCTTTCCGGTGCCGGAATGCTTATTAACGTTAAGATAGATTCCTGTCTTTTTTAGTGACTTTTTGCCTCGCGAAGACGAAATCTTGCCTACAGCATCAAAGATAACATCATAAGTCTCACCACTTTGGGTAAAATCCTCTTGAGTGTAATCAATGACCTTATCGGCTCCTAGAGATCTCACCATTTCTAAATTAGATGTACTGCAAACCCCGGTAACCTCTGCCCCGAATGATTTGGCAAGTTGTACTGCATAGGTACCTACACTTCCTGAAGCTCCATAGATCAGAACTTTTTGTCCACTCTGGATGTTTGCCTTTCTTAGAACATATAATGCTGTAATTCCCCCGGAAGCAGCACCAGCGGCGGCCTCCTCAAAGGTCATATTGGAAGGCTTTATTGCCACCATTCCTACACTTGCATTCCCTCCTTCTCCAGGCAAACATGTGTACTCGGCATAAGCACCAAAAACAAACCCGGTAGATGCAAAAACCTGGTCACCGTTTTTGAACAGCTTCACATCTTTGCCTACTTTTTCAATTTCTCCGGCTAGCTCCATCCCCAGTATTTGCCTTTTTGGTCTTCTAATACCTAAAAATATTCGGAAGGGGACAATATGCCAGAAAGGGACTTTGAAACTTCGAATTCTCACATCCCCTATGTGACATGTTGTTGCATATATTCTTATCAGTACTTCATTGTCCTTGGGAGTAGGTTTTTCTACCTCTTTGAGCTGAAGAACATCCGGTGGTCCGTATTTTGTGCATACAATCGCTTTCATGAGTCTCCTCCTAATTTACTTTGATCTAGTGATTTTAAATGGAGTTCACCTCAATCTAACCTATAAGTTTGTAAAATCTAACCTATTATAAGTATTTTTCCCAGAATGTAAACGGAATAAGAAAATCTCTCCTTTGTGCGTTTCGCTCAAACTTCTATTCGATTGACTGCCTCATTTCGAGTGTGGTAAATTCATTTGAGAATTGAGTCAGTAAAATTTTTAAAAAAATTGTTAGAGATTTATGCTAGGTACGTAAAGAAACTTATTATAAATTAAGCAAACACGTCTCCAACTCGACAAGATAGAGAGATGATCATTAATAATGAGTTCAATCAAAGAAAATATTGGAGGGTGAAATAAAATTTAATAATTAAAAGGAGAAGCCAATGCCTCTTCAGAGTAATTATGGTGTAGAACACCACGGCTTGACCAATACAGGTAATATCTTTTGGAATTTCAATACTCCTCGGTTATACGAAGAAATAATCAAGAGAAGAGAAGGTTTCGTCGTCCATCTTGGCCCCGTTATCGTCAGAACCGGTCACCATACAGCAAGAGCTGCCAATGAGAAATTTATTGTGAAAGAGCCCAGCAGCGAAAAAAAAATCTGGTGGGGAAAGGTGAACCGTCCATTTAAGGAAGAACAGTTCGAATCTCTATATTTACGTCTGATGGCATATCTACAAGGAAGAGATCTTTTCATTCAGGATTGTTTTACAGGTGCTGATTCTGAATACAGGATGCCAATCCGCGTTATAACAGAAACCGCCTGGCATAATTTGTTTGCTAGGAATATATTCATACAGGCACGATGGGAGGAACTCGAATCGCACATTCCTGAGTTTACTGTATTGCATGTTCCTCATTTCCATGCAATTCCAAACATTGATGGTACCAGTTCAGAGGCATTTATCATCATTCATTTTGGAAAAAAGTTAGTTATCATCGGTGGGACTGCCTATGCTGGAGAAATAAAAAAATCGATATTTACGATATTAAACTATTTGCTCCCCCAAGAACGCGTTATGACTATGCATAGTTCGGCTAACTTAGGAGAAAAAGGTGATGTAGCCATATTCTTTGGCCTTTCAGGCACAGGAAAAACAACTCTTTCCACTGATCCTGATCGACGATTGATCGGAGACGATGAACATGGATGGAGTGATCAAGGTATATTCAACTTCGAAGGAGGATGTTATGCCAAAGCGATCAATCTCTCGAAGGAATCGGAACCAGAGATATACGAATGTACGAGAAAATTCGGTACAATCCTTGAGAACGTTTCTTTTAACATAGACACAAGACGCATAGATTTGGCAGATGATAGCTTAACTGAAAATACTCGAGCAGCATACCCAATCACGCATATTCCGACCGCCGAACGCTCGAAAATGGGAGGACACCCGAAAAACATCATCATGCTGACCGCTGATGCATTTGGGATATTACCCCCAATTTCTCGATTAATCCCTGAGCAGACTCTGTACCATTTCGTTTCGGGATACACTTCTAAAATAGGAGGTACCGAAATAGGCCTGGGTAAAGAGCCACAGGCAACATTTAGTGCCTGTTTCGGAGCTCCATTCATGGCTCTTCATCCATTGGCATATGCTCAGTTGCTCAAAGAAAAAATCTTAAAACATAACGTGAAATGCTGGCTCGTGAATACAGGATGGGTTGGCGGGCCTTATGGAATCGGAAGCCGCATTCAACTCAAATACACGCGCCAAATGGTAAAAGCATCTCTGGACGGCACATTAGAGAAATCTTCGTTTGTTGAAGAAAAAATCTTCGGGTTGAAAATTCCTGTAGAATGCCAGGGTGTGCCAAGAGAGATCTTGAACCCTGTTAAAGCCTGGAAAAATCAGAAGGAGTACCTGGAAAAGGCAAAGGAGCTGGCAAAAAAGTTCAAAGAAAATTTTCAGCAATTTGCAAAGGATTGTGAACCTGAAATACTTGAAGCTGGCCCCAAGATTTAGAAACAATTAAAAAAAATTATTAATCATCTCTATAGTTTATTAATATTCACTCAAGCTCACTGGATGGCTATCCAGGGAAAGAGGAAAAATTCCTATAACATAATTTTGGGCTGTCCTGTGCACGAGAGAACATTGCTCCATAGCCTCCCCTCCGGGTCGATCTGCTTGCGTTTTGATACGGCTAAGGGAATCGGCAGGTGTGTAAACTGGCCTTTCCAGTAGCCGATAAGCATGTTTGTTCGTCCAGTCAGCCCAGCATGAACAGCATTATGCCCCAGAAGCAGGCAAAACGCCGAATCATGAGGGTTGGCCGGTACGCTTCGGATGGTGTAGCTCGGATCTATATACTTCAGATTCACCTCCATTCCTATCTTTTCAAAAAAGCTCCTGATCCTGTCTCTGAGAAAGATTCCTATATCCTTGAGGATGATGTTGCCTGATTTATCCCGCTTCTGAGGTCTGTTGATAAGATCTTGACCAACTCCCTCTGCTACCACTATCACCGCATGACCTCTTGCCGTCAAGCGCGTTCGCAAAGCCTCAAGAAAGGCTTTGAGTTTAAACGGAATCTCAGGGACTAAGCAGAAGTTGACGTCATTGTTGGCTAGGGAGGCATAAGCAGCGATAAAGCCCGAGTGACGGCCCATCAGTTTGACCAAGCCGACGCCATTCCTTACTCCATGGGCTTCGGCATGAGCAGAATAGATCGCAGTTCTTGACTCAGAGACAGCCGTCTCGAAGCCAAAGGAATGCTCAATATAGGAAATATCGTTATCAATAGTCTTGGGGATGCCAATGACACTGATTTTAATATTTCGTTTCTTTATTTCCTCGCAGATTTTCTGGGCCCCAAGGAGTGTTCCATCTCCTCCGATGGTAAACAGAATGCGGATGTTCATACGCTCCAGTGTGTCTACTATGTCAGAGCTTTCTTGTGGTCCTCGTGAAGATCCCAGGATTGTTCCCCCAAGTTTATGGATATTATCGACGACATCCGGATTCAATTCAAGAGGAGGATGGGAGTATTTATGACTTAATCCCTCATAACCATACCGGAAACCATAAACATTTTTCACACCATAGTGGTAGAAGAGGGCCATGACAATCGCCCGAATCACATCGTTCAATCCAGGGCAGAGGCCTCCGCAGTTGACAATCCCACATTTGAGTTTTAAAGGATCAAAATAGATTTTTTCCCTGGGTCCAGCCATCTCGAATCGGGGCGGTTTCTTGCCGGCTTTCAAATACGATTCAATCTCTTTGAGGTTGAAATGATAGAGGACATGATCCTCATCAGTCACAAACGGAATTCCAGATAGAGATGAAGGTATATGGCACTCACCTAAATTCTCTATCCTGAGATCGAGAGAGGTGTTGTTCATGTTGGTCTCCGATGCGCACATTTAATGCTAGTTAGGTAGACTGATAGTCCGAACATTATTTCTCCAGAGCGTTTCTATGCTATGGTAACTCCTTCATCTAAATAAACATCTTGGATAGCATGGAGGAGACGGATACCTTCTTTTATGGGTTTTTGGAAGACTTTTCTTCCGCTGATGAGTCCCATGCCACCGGCGCGTTTGTTGATCACGGCAGTTCTGACTGCATCGGCAAGATCATCCTTTCCTACTGGGCCACCCGAATTGATGAGGCCGATCCGGCCCATGTATAGGTTGGCAACCTGGTAGCGGGTGAGGTCAATCGGGTGGTCACTAGCGAGATCAGAATACATCCTCTTATCATACTTGCCATAGAATCCATCTTTATTCAGAGCTAGGTATCCCCCATCTGTTGTAGGCAGTTTCTGCTTGACAAGATCTGCTTGGATAGTAGCTCCTAGATGATTCGCTTGTCCCGTCAAATCGGCGCTCGTATGGTGATCCTTCCCATCCACAACAAAGGCGGGATTCCGCAGGTAGCACCAGAGGATGGTCACCAGGCCTAGAGAGTGAGCACGTTGGAAGGCCTGGCTGATCTCGTGTATTTGCCTTCTGCTTTCTGCAGAACCGAAATAAATTGTTGCTCCCACTGCTACGGCTCCCATATCAAAAGCCTGCTTGACTGAAGCAAAAAGAATTTGGTCATGGGTGTTGGGGTAGGATAGGAGCTCGTTGTGGTTGATTTTGAGAATAAAAGGTATTTTATGGGCATACTTGCGCGCCACGTTTCCCAGGACTCCGAGTGTTGAAGCGACGCCGTTGCATCCTCCCTCAATAGCAAGTCTCACTATATTTTCAGGATCGAAATAGTCTGGATTGGGAGCGAATGAGGCGCCTGCCGAGTGTTCTATGCCTTGATCTACAGGAAGAATGGAAAGATATCCCGTTCCACCAAGACGACCATTCCCGAGGAGAGCCTGAAAGTTTCGTAGCATAGGTGTCGGACGGTCAGATAGAGAGAAGATTCGATCCGCCCAATCAGGGCCTGGAAGATAAAGTCGCTCTTTGGGGATTTTGGGAGTGTTAAAGGACAGAAGGGTATCAGCTTCATCGCTCAGAAGTTTGATAGTTTTGTCTAGTGTTGACATTTCATTCTCCTCTTTTAATGCTTATAAAAATCGAATTTAGCCTTTTTGCGAGCCTCCCGAAAAAGAGAAAGTATTTATTCAAAGGCAATCAATCTTAGCAGAATTTTTTGAAAATTGAATTCCTGCGGGATATTCAGCTTGATAATCTTCTCTTCACTAATATAGAAGAATATGAGAAAGTATGGCCTTTGATATTTTCTTGTATCACAGGGAAGAATCGGAGTCAACCTTCGAAGACGCCTGGCTTGGAGAGAATTGACAGCTGCTTTCTCAGATGCTAATCTCAGCGTACTGTGTCACTGAGAGAGTTATCCAGATCAACCAGGATTTGTTTTAATATGTTTAGGGTGGGGAGATGAAGGCTGCAATCTTGGAAGAGATCGAGCATTTGGTGGTGAAGGAACTGCCTGACCCTCAGCTGGAAGAAGGATCGGTAATAATTAAAGTCAAGGTGTGTTCTATTTGTGGCAGCGATCTGAGGATTTACCACCATGGTCATCCCAGAGTCAAGCTCCCTCATATATTGGGGCATGAGATAGCCGGTGAAATAGAATCAGTCAGCGAAGGAAAAGGGAGTCATAAGGTGAATGACCGAATAGCCCTCACCCCTAGGATAACTTGCGGTAAATGCTATTATTGCAGAGAGGGCCACCCCATTTATTGCCTGAACAGCCAATCCTTTGGATATCAGTTACCTGGAGGTTACGCGGAGTATGTTCTGGTTCCCCGGCGAGGTGCCGAACTTGGATTGGTGAACAGGATCCCTGATACGATCAGCTATGAAGAAGCGACTCTTTCTGAAACTCTTGCCTGTTGTCTGAGGGCGCAAAAAGAATCTCGAGTTTCCAGCGGAAATACAGTCGTTATCATTGGGGGAGGACCTGTGGGCATCATTCACTGCCGTTTAGCCAAAGCCAATCAGGCGAGGATGGTTATAATCGTAGAGCGAGATTCTAAGCGTCTGTCTCAAGTTAGCCTTTCTGCAATAGACAAAATAGTAGAATCTACCACAAGCGAGGTTGAAGAGGAAGTTTTGGATCTGACCAAGGGCGTGGGAGCCGATGTCGTCATAGTCGCCTGTTCTTCTGCTTCAGCACAGGAACAAGCGCTTTCGCTGGCTGCTAAGGGAGGGCGAATTAACTTCTTTGGGGGATTACCAGCTCATCAATCAAGAATTGCGATCGATAGTAATTTGATTCATTACCGCGAAATTTCCATTCAGGGCTCCCATGGTTCGACGCCAGATGACAACAAAGAAGCCTTGGATATGTTGGCGCAAAGATTGCTCGACGTTGGCGACCTTATAACACATACGTTTCCTCTTGAGGCCATCGAAAAAGCCTTTCAGTTTGCCGATACGAGAGAAGGAATGCACACTAGCATAGTGCTTTGATAGCATTAACTATCCAAATACCGTTGAAAAGACATTCTTTGCTTGAATCTTCCCCATTTTTCGCGATTTCCGTTCGCTGGGAAGCTAGCAGGAATGTACCTCATCCAAAAGGGCAAGGTCAATTGTTATAGATTGAGACAAAGCCACCAAGAAATCAGATGAGTCAGTAAGAGGAGAAACTCGTCCGCTGAGATCGACCCAACGCACCCATGAATATTCTCAGAAATACTCTCCACGCTCCTCAGATGTCATCGACAATTCTTGTTGGAGAGCTGGAGGTAGAGGGGGGTTCACAGCCCCAACACGTCTGGAAGCAGGAAACCGTGGATTCCCTAGTTTTCTATCTTTTTTAAATCCTCCTTAATCATTCTTATCCCTTCAGGAGAGTTTATAGGGGTCTCCTTGAGTCGTTCTTTTATTTTTTTGGTATCTAGAATGCATGTGTGACTATCCTTCTTATGGACATAGACTAAATCTATTCCAGGATTTCCTATGATCAGAGTGATGATCGTTTGGCTCATATCGCCCAAAGGCTTTCGGTCGATATGGCTGTGCTGGAATTCGGCTTTGATCTTGGTGCCTTCTCCTTTTTTAGATTGTATGGAAAGGTGACCATTGGCTGCTTTGGCAGCTTCTGATAAGAGGGGCAATCCTAAGCCAAATCGACGGACCGTTTTAGTCGTATAAAAAGGATCAAGGGCCTTCTCCACAGTTTTCTTGTCCATGCCAGCACCATTGTCGATGATTTCGACAGACAACAAATCCTGCTTTTTATTTTCTGATATTATTATTTTAACTATATCCGCGCTGGCTGCCACAGAATTTTCTACGATATCTAAGATATGTAATGAAAGATCTTCCATCGAAGCCTCAACAAGTTAGCGAATCATTTTTCTTCCCTCTTTATTTTTCAAGGCCTTTTTTATTTCGGCCACCGTGCCTTCTTCGAGCAGGAAAGATGTAAAGCATTTTCCTATGTCCTCAGGGTAGTGGGCATCAGATGAACAGGTAATCGGATAATTATATTTAAATCTCCTTTTTGCCTCTTCGAAGGTGATGGCAGGAGAAATTTCCAAAGCATCCAAATCCAAATTATCTGGGATAAATCCCAATTGGCCGATGATGCTGAAGGATTCTCTGTCTATATGAGAGGCGATGGCCATTCCGTCGAAGGAGTGAATGAATTGAATGATTTCTTCGAGAGGAAGGGTCGTGGCTCCGATCAAGAGTTTATTATTAAGACCCAGCACTTCCTCATTTTCATTAACAATGACCTGCATCCCGAAGGCTTTTTCATCGTTTTCTCCAGGCAGATTTTGGTAGACACGCTCCTGGAGTTTAAGAGCCTTTTCTGCATCGTCAAAAAGGGCCAAGACATGGACTTCCTCTTGAGAAGTCACTTCCAGGCCAGGTAATACACTTATATTCATTCTCTTGGCAGCATTCATAACGGCCAGAGAATTTTCTGATGAATTATGATCACAAATCCCCAGGATGTCTATTTCTTTTTTCTTGGCTGCAGTGAGTATTCCCTTCGGAGACATGTCCAGCTCCGTACAGGGAGAAAGGCAGGTATGGATATGCAGGTCTGCTTTAAAAGGTTTGAACATGAATAATTCAGGTTAGTCTTTTGAACCGATTAATCCATATAATTTACCTGAAACATCAAAGGCCTTTTCCTCGCTACCGAGGAGGAGCACATTTTCTTCCTTTGCTTTTTGAAGTGTGTCTCCGTCAGGTTCGCGTTTATTAACTATGATTATCCCAGACAGGTCTTTCAATTTAGCCACAGCGATAATATTCTGATGGGTCTGGAGGGTGATCCAGAGGTTGCCATTCTTGCTGTTGGCAATCACATCGCTGAGTAGGTCGCTCGTGTATCCGCCCGTAACCTCTGCTTCTAAATTCTCTTGGCCCGTTAAGACTTTTAACTGTAATTTTTCGATGATTTTCCTTAATTTCATTTAATTGCCTTTCTTTTTTTGCTTGTTTTTTTGGCGCCAGACCTTGTTCGACTAGGGAAGGTAGGTTTATCAAGCAATTCTGATATCTCCTGTGACAGCTCTGCAAACTTTTGGGGAAGATTGAAAATACAGTCAGTGAGCCTTGCTTCTCCCTTAACGATATCTTCCGCAAAGGTCAAGCAGGTGGGAGCGCCGCAGGCCCCGCAGTCAATTTTGGGCAATGATTCATAGATATCCTCTTTTTCCTTTCTTTTCTTTATGGCTTTGGCTAAATCTTTGTCGAGAGGCTTGAGGGGGCGGGGCTCCAATTTTCCTTCAATGAAAAAGTATTTCTGTCTGTAGAGCTTTCGGACCTCCCTGATGTCTGGACAAGCTTTTATTTTTTCGAACTCTAAAGTTTCGATCAATTTAAGGATTTTATTGTACGAAATATAAAGGTTTTCTACAGTCAGGGAGCCTCCGACACAACCCTGGTGGCAAGAATAGGCTTCGATAAAGTCAATATTTCTTAGTTTTCCCCTTTCAATATCATCGAAGACTTTTAAGATTTCACCTAATCCTGAAACAGCCAAAGAGTTTTTCAGCCTCAGAGTTCGGCAGATGCCTCCAACCATAGCCCATCCAATCCCAAGAATACAGATGCTTTCCAGGGCTTTCCGGTAGCTGCCTTTTTCTGGGCTTTCTAAAGCAGAAAGAAGAGATGCGTAAATGTCTGAAATAGAGATGGCACCGTCTATGTAAGATTTCCCTTTTTCTGCGGGCTGCCTTATAGAAATCATTTTCACAGGGCAGGGAGTGAGATAAAAAGTGCCGATTTCTTTTTCTTTAAGTCCGAGTTGTTTTGATTTATTCTTCTTGATTTCTCGAGCAGCCAATTCTCGCGGAGTTTCTATGGGGATAACTTGCTCGATGAGGGATGGATATTTGACCTGGATAAGACGCACCACAGTCGGACAGACATTGGAGATAAGAGGCTTGGGTCCCTTGTATTCCCGAAGATATTCCTGGATGGCGAAGCTGACTTCCCCACAGGTAATTGCCAGGTCAAAAGCATCATTGAAGCCCAATTTTTTTATCCCGGAGAGGATTTTCTCCGGCAAGATTTCTCTTCCGAATTGAGCATACAGAGCAGGAGAGGGTATAGAAACTGTATGACGGAATTTAGTGAGTTCTCCAAAGGGATCTGTCAAAGGGATGATGGCATTGTGGGGACAAGCGGTGATGCATTCTCCACAATCGATGCATTTTTCCTCGATGATTGTTGCCTTTCCATTCCTGACTCTGATGGCTTGAGTGGGACACACCCGCATACATTTCATCCGGCCGTCACACTTTTCTGTATCGATCTGGATGGAATGAAAATATTGTTTCATTTTCTTCCTTTTTTATCCAAACAGATCGTTATCCTTAATGAGGTTCCTTGGCCAGGTGTCGAAGAAATCTCAAATTTATCAGCATTCTTTTTGATATTGGGAAGCCCCATGCCAGCACCGAATCCCATCTCTCTCATTTCTTCAGTAGCAGTCGAAAAACCTTCCTGCATGGCTGTATCTATATCCTCAATCCCAGGACCTTCGTCGTCGAGCTTAAGATGAAGTTTCATAGGGGTAATATTCAGAGTGAGCACACCTCTTTGAGCGTACATGACAACATTCATTTCTGCCTCATAGGAGGCTATGGCTGCGCGAACGACGATCGAGGAATCGATTCCGATTTCTTGGAGAATTTCCTTAATACTGGTGGATGTCTTTCCTGCCTTGCTGAAATCGCCTCCCACGATTTCAAAGCGTTGAGATAATTCATTCTCGTTGTTCATCGTCATTTTTTAGGCGCGAGGCCGCTTACTCCTGGGAGGCCATGGCTGAAGAGAAGGCCGCAGGCTGTGTACATCATGAATTTTGTTGAAAGCAAGGGAAGTCCTTTCTCCTTTGCTAGCTCAATTCCCATTTTGTCTGGTTTTTTGCCCCGAACATACACTATGGCTTTGGCATCGATGATGTTGGCGGTCCTGACGGATTGAGCATTGGATAAACCTGTCAGAAGGAGGATTCCTGGTTTGCCAAAGGCTAAGACATCACTCATGAGGTCAGATCCTCCTGCAAATTTGATCTCTAGGTCAAGGCAATCATCCCCGTAGACAACCTCAGCTTGAAGGAGTTCCTTGATTTCTTTCAAAGTCATTCTAGTGTCTCTTGATGATTCTTCTAAATATGTTCTTGATATCAGTTATTTTGAAATTCGCCGAAGTTGTATTTACCCCTTGCTCTGGATTTCCGTCAGTCTTCCTTTTGGGAATTCCTATGGTAACTTTTCAGGTATCCGGAAGTCAATATTAGAAAACAACGGGCAATAGGGGTCAGAAACATTCTTCGGCAATCTTTTTGGCTAATAAAGGAACGGCTTTTTTGACTGGCTCAGATAATCCCGGTTGAACTGTTTCTGGTATTGTTTTAGTCTGGCAGGCCATGACTCTTACCTTAACCGAACATAAATCCTGCAATTCCTTCAAAAGATTGGAGGAAGGAACTTGATGGACTGAGAAATCGTCGATTTTTTCTATGGGGATTTCTTCAAGAGAGATCTCAAAAGTCTCTCCTGGCTTTCTCCCTTTATCCACAGCATCGATGATAACAATGACCTCTGGTCGGACTTCGCTTAAAGAAATAGTAAACAGGATTTTTCTTATGCCCGTACCTACATCCAATAAGCATATATCGTCTGGAATCCTGTAGTGATTTATTAGGTATTCTACAACTTCGGGCCCGAACCCGTCATCACCGAAAAGCTTATTCCCACACCCGGCTATAAGGGTCTTTTTTCGACAGTAGCTGGGGAGTTTTTCCATTTCTTGAATATCGAAAAGTGGCACTAGGCCTTGTTTTTTGCCTTTACTCATACGAAAAAAAGACCTGATCGCTAACAGGTTGTCTTCAGTTGCGAGTGAATTCTTAGAAAAATTAGAGAATATTTAGTTTATTCTCGCGTCTCAGTTGGAAAATGTCGCTAAGGTATTGCCTTCAGGATCAATAATATCAATTTTTACACCGATTTTGCCATCCAGCCTATGGGTAGCGCAGGAAAGACAGGGGTCATGAGCTCTGATCATCATCTCGACCGTGTTCAGAATTCCTTGGTCATACTTTCCATCTTTAATCAAGTCTTTGGCTGCGCTTTTGACGGACATATTAATCGGGGCATTATTGTGGGTAGTGCCTACAATCAGGTTAACATTGGTTATGATCCCATTCTCATCTGTTTCATAGTCATGGATCAGTGTTCCTCTGGGAGCTTCAACACAACCTACTCCTCTGGCCGCTCTTGGTTCAACTTTTTTTCTTATATCAGTGCTGGTGATCTCAGGATCATCGAGAAGTCGAATGGTGTTTTCTGCATTATAAAGGAGTTCGATTAACCTTGCCCAGTGATAGAGCAGAGTTTGTTGGGCAGGGCGACCGAATTTTTCTCTGAATTCTTCGAATTCAGCTTGAGCCAAAGGGGTGTCGATTTTATCGCAGACATTGATTCTAGCCAGGGTGTTGGTCCGATAAATCCCATTTGGATTATCCAGATCCATTGAAAACTCGCCCGCTTTCTTCATGTATGGGAACTTCAAATAGCTCCAGGGCTCGACATGCTCACTGATATAATCGGTGTAATCTTCGTACTTGAAATCTTCATAAGAACCGTCGGCAGTCATCATCCTCAGTTTTCCGTCATAAAGATCGAGTGAACCATCTTCTTTCACAGTCCCTAAAAATCCTGTGTTAATAACACCCAGGGATTTCACAACATCTAAGTATTTAGGAAAAATGTTATTTTTAGCAAAGGACATCGAGAATTTCGCCAGTTCGAGCAATTCATCTGCCATCTTCCTCAGCTCTTTTCTTTCTTCCTCAAGTAATGGACGGCTGAATCCGCCTGGAACAGCTGCAGCAGGATGGATAGCTTTTCCAGCAACCTTCTCCAACATCAGGGCTGCCATGTGCCTGGATTTGACCACATTTTTAGCAATATCTGGAGCTGCACCCAGAATGCCGATAACATTCCTGATTCCGTAATCAGCATCTGGGCCGAGCACGAAATCTGCCCCAGCCAGAAAATAGAAGTGGAGAATGTGTTCTTCCATGTAGGCAATGCTGTTACATAATTCTCTCAGTTTTTTCCCAGCCGGAGGCGGGTCCACTCCAAGAACAGCATCTGTTGCCTTGGCGGAAGCATTATGATGAGACCAGGGACAAACTCCACATATCCGGGTTGTAATCCTCGGCATCTCTTCGACTGGTTTTCCTATACAGAATTTCTCAAAGCCCCTTAACTCAATGACATTGACCTGAGTGTCACTCACATTTCCAGCATCATCGAGTTGGATTTTTATCTTTGCATGCCCTTCGATCCTTGAAACAGGTTGAATCGTCAGTGTTTTTCCCATGATTTAACTCCTTTTTGGAAGAGGTCTCAAGCGACCGGCCCCAGCAAATCTGTTAAAGGTTGCAGCGCGATCCGGTATCTGTTTGACATCAAGACCAATAGAGGACAGAGCCCCCATCATATCTACCATCGGATTGGCATCATCTCTGAGAGGTCCGAAACATCCTCGGCAGGGCATGTAGGCTTTTATGCATCGAGGTGTTTTTTCTGCTCCCCCGCAGCCTGATCTTGTGGCTGGGCCATTGCACAGGAAACCCTGTTCCATGTAACAGCGAACAGTATCCAGAGGCTTTCCGGTTTCAAATTCAAGGGGCTCAAGAGGCCTTTTCAAACTGGCCACAGCTTTCTCTTTTCTGATGGTCGGGCAATCATCACACACACTCTTTTCCGGAAGCTTGAGTTCCTTTCCTTCTAAAAGTGAGGTCAGCGCCTCAACGACTAACTCGGGCGTTGTCGGGCATCCGGGCAATTTTAAATCAACATTTACGACTTCGTGAAGGGCATACACTCTATCAGTCAGGGGTGGCACTTCTTGAGAGGGCGTATCTGCCGCATCAGTGGAAACTGAACCTCGATAAACCTTTTCATAAATTTCATCAAGCATAAATTGATTAGCTAGAGCTGGTACTCCGCCGTAACAGGCACAGGCTCCCAGAGCAATGAGTGTTTTGCACTTTTTCCTCATTTCTTCGGCCATTTTTTTGTTTTCTTCATTCCGTATTGATCCGGTAATGATCCCTACGTCAGCTTCAGGAATCTCTGGGCCTGGCTGATCACCTGTTTGTCCGAATAACTTATGATCCATTATGACCGGCATGTGGACAAACTCAAGCTTGGGTAAAAGATCAAGGAGTGGCTCTCCGATGTCAAGGATGGTGACTTCACATCCTGCACAGATGGCGAACCACTCTTCTGCTACTCTAACCGCCATGTTTTACCTCCTTATTTAATGTAAACGATTATTTATGTTATTAATGAAATTAAAATTGTAATTATAAGACTTCAGGCAGGAATTCAGCTGATTTTCTTATGAGGAGTGCTTTTCTGAATCAATTTAGTTACCTATTATAACTGTAGAAATTAGAGTAATTATAGGAAAAGTATTGATTCTCTTATAATTACGTTAAATTTTAATTGGAAAAATCGATATTGTCAATAGGAAAACAAAAAAAAATCACTAAAATTGATTTTCTGGCAGATTTCCCCTATAATTGCCCGCAATGAATCCCAAAATTGACCTTGATCATGTCTGTGCCTTGGCCAACTTAAGGCTGACGAAAAATGAGAAAAAGCTCCTGGGGCCTCAGATGATCAAGATTGTCAATTGGGTAAATAAGCTGGAAGAGCTAGAAATGGATGTTTCAAAAGGAGAAGTGTATTCTTCTGTTTCTTTTTCCCTACCTTTTAGGGAAGACAATATCAAGCCATCCCTCCCGGCTAGGGAAGCTTTAGCCAATTCCCCAGAAAAGAGTGAAGGACTCGTCAAGGTTCCTAAAGTGTTTGAGGTGAAATGAACCTTACTTCCTTGAGTGCAACCAAACTCAGGACCTTGGTCAAAAAGAAAGAAATCAAGGCCCAGGAAATCATCCTAGCTTACCTAAAAAGAATAAAAGAGCAAGAGAAAGACCTGTCAGCTTTCATCACTGTCTTAGGAGAAAAAGCTTTGGCTTCGGCGAAGAGTATCGATCGGAAGAGAGATAAGGGAAAGCTGGCCGGGATTCCCGTGGCTGTGAAAGACAATATTCTTACCAAGGGAATCAGGACAACCTGCGCCTCCAAAATGCTGGAGAAATATGTCCCTCCTTATAGTGCCACGGTGGTCAACAAGCTTGAAGAAGAGGACGCTGTTGTCATCGGCAAAACCAACCTGGATGAGTTCGGTATGGGCTCTTCCACTGAGAATTCGGCTTTCTTCCCCACCAGAAATCCCTGGGACTTGAGGAGAGTTCCTGGAGGTTCGAGCGGAGGGTCTGCTGCTGCCGTTGCCGCCGGGGAAGCCGCAGCTTCTTTAGGGTCTGATACTGGAGGATCTGTCAGACAGCCCGCAGCCTTTTGTGGCTTGGTCGGGCTCAAACCCACCTACAGCCGCGTTTCCCGGTATGGGCTGGTCGCCTTTGCCTCTTCATTAGACCAGATCGGCCCTTTAACCAGGACAGTCGCAGACAATGCCCTCCTGACTCAAATCATTGCTGGCTCAGATCCCCAAGATTCTACCGTCTCCTCCCAACCAGTTCCTGACTACCGAAAAGAAATGAGGAGGGAGCTGCCCTCGCCGAAGGCAGCTTATCTTAAGGATAAGGTTCTGGACGGTATCGATCCTGAAGTCAAAGACAATTATTATCGAACCCTGAGTGTTCTGGAGGAGACTGGAGCCGAGCTGAGGGAGATGGATTTTCCTTCCTGGGAGTATGCCCTGGCCTGCTATTATCTCATCGCTCCCTCTGAGGCCAGCTCAAACCTGAGTCGATATGACGGAGTGCGCTACAGTTTCCGGCATCCCAGATACAGTAATCTCAAAGAGATGTATCTGAACACCAGATCAGAAGGATTTGGTCGGGAGGTAAAGAGAAGAATTCTCCTGGGAACCTTTGCCTTGAGCTCAGGATATTATGATGACTACTACTTGAAAGCAGCGCAAGCGAGAAAACTTATCTGCCAGGAATTTGAAAAAGCTTTTAAAAAAGTTGATTTTATCCTGACACCGACAGCACCTGAGCCTGCCTTCTTATTTGGAGAAAAGGAAGACCCAGTGGCCATGTATCTCTCAGATATATTTACAGTTACAGCCAATCTGGCTGGCATTCCCGCCCTGACCATGCCCGTGGGCCTGAGTCAAAAGGGTTTACCGATCGGGATTCAGATCATGGCCAGTTTTTTTCAGGAATCTTGCATTTTTAAGCTTGCTTTTTTGCTTGAAAAAAAAGTAAAATTTGACAATAATAAACTAAATTTGCGAAAAAGGAGGAGTCATGTTTAGAAAGAGTCTTCCCGCGATCGGCATTGTTCTTCTCCTGTTTCTACTCCAGAGCTGTGCGCAAAAACCCGAGGAGGGTCTCTTAAAGAGATACTTCCATGCAGTGTCCTTGAATGATGTGACCACCATGTCAACCATGGCTTTGGAGCCCGTTGCCCTGGAGGCAACAAGCTGGAAAATTGTCAAAGCGAGCGAGGAGAATATTAATCCTGCCAATCTGCCTGACCTGGAAAAGATGGAGAAAGATTATAAGAAGAAACTCGAAGACCATGTCGGCCCCACTGTTGACGCAGATGATGCTCTTTATGCCGCCAAGGAGAAATTAAGGACAGCCCGTACTCGGTCAGCCCGAAGAGCAGCCCAAAGAGAAGTCGATGCTGCCCAGGTCACGTTTGATGAGGAGCGTGAAATTCATAGACAGCTACAGAGAAATTATAATGAGGCCAAAGCTGCTGCAGCCAGAGAGGAAGAAATCTCCACTTTTTCTCTTGGAGCTGGCGACCTCCCTAATATAAGAGAGCTGCTAGGTGATGTTCATTCCATGGAAGTGGAAGTGATGCTCCAAACTGACACTGGAGCAAAGAATTATAATTTTTGGCTAAGAAGATACAATCTCCGGGATGAGACTCTAGGCAGAAACTATCGGGGAAGATGGATCATAGTGGCCATCGAACCCCTCAGCTGATTTTTTATCCTTTATCTTTATCTTCATTTTCGTTTATAATCATCTTGCTTGGGCCGTTAGCTCAGAGGGAGAGCACCGGCCTTTTAAGCCGGGTGTCGTTGGTTCGAGTCCAACACGGCTCACCACCCCTCAGCGCCCCTGTCGTCTAGCCTGGTCTAGGACATCGCCCTTTCAAGGCGGCAACACGGGTTCAAATCCCGTCGGGGGCGCACGTCGTTCTTATTCGGTCTCTTAGAAGACAAGCTCCAGAGATTTGATTTCTGATTTGCCAAAGCGCAGGAAGGTCTCATTTTCCTTGAAGGGAACTGACCGCAATCGGTTTTCCATGAGGTCCAGTTCAAAAATCTCCTCAGGTTGGCGGAAGAATTCCACGACTCCTTCAGTCTCTTTTCCCTCGGCTTCATAGAGCCTTATGATGAGGCTATCCCTATCCTCTGCCTTCTTGACAGTGGCCAGGATGATGTTTGATGGGGAAGCTTTAAAGAAAGAAAAGGAAGGAGGGAATTCTCCTTCCTGCCTGTCAACAAAAAAAGAAAGCAGAGGATAGTTGAACTCATAGCCTCTCTGCACTGTGTCGGCTTTTCTCCAGTCACCTGGGTGTGGGTAGAGAGCATAGTTGAATTGGTGCCTCCCTTTATCAGCCATGGGATCAGGCCACAAGGGAGAACGCAGGAGGGTCAGCCTCATAACGTTGTCTTTGATGTCGTGGCCGTATTTGGAATCATTGAGAAGGCTTATTCCGTAGTCTCCATCAGAGAGGTCGGCCCAGCGGATAGCAGAAACCTCGAACCTGGCTTGTTCCCAAGGAGTCTTCCGGCCAGTGGGTCTCTGAACAAACGCAAAGGGGATCTCATAGGTTGCTTGCTCGTTTTTCACATTAACAGGGAAGGCAACTTTCATCAGGACATGATCTTCCCACCAGTCAGCCTTCATGTTGATGTCGAGGCGGTGTATGTCGTCATAAAGAATGATCTCCTGAGAGAAGAAAGAAGAAGGAAAATCTGTGGTCGGTTCCCGCCTGGCTTTGGAAAGGCCGAGATAATTTTTTTTGATTTTGATCGAGGCCATGACTGGACCTTGACTCGTGATTTCGATCTCTTGGGCTTTGTCCAAATCCCACCTCCGACCAGTATATCCAATGTTCCAGGCATCCCAGCGGTCGGGAATATCTTCCCAGAGCTGGAGCTGGTTTCCCTCAGCTCCTGGGTCAAGCACTTCTCTTTTTTGAAGCTTGTCAAAGATGCTGCTGAGGTTGCCGCTTTCAGGATTGACGGTGATCCGAAAATATTGATTTTCGAGCGAAGTCTTATTGATCCTAAGGTTGGTCTGCTCGTTTGAACCTGTGCCTGGCTGGATCTTATAAATTTTGTAACCCAGGGGGGCAACTTTTTTTGCAACAAAACAAACCTTCCTCTTTCCTTTTCCAGAGGAGAGGATTTGTGAGGGAATTTCCTGACCTTTCTGGTTCATGACTTTGATTTTTCCCGGCAGGGTTTGGGGAAGGCTAACTTTTACCACCCCATCTCTTTCCCAGGCCAGAGTGTTAAAAACAAGAAGAGGCCTCTCTTCGGTTCCTCCAGCCGTATTGATTCTATGAGCTATGTGTTTCAAGCTTTCTCGGAGGGCTTCTTCAGCCAGCTTATGAGCTTGGAGATAGGATTCCTTGGCATCTCTGTAGACAGGATTTATGCTAGAGCCAGGGAGAATGTCATGGAATTGATTCATCAGGACTTTTTCCCAGGCCTTGTTTAGGTCGTGTTGTTTGTAGTTTCCATCGAGAAGAAAGGCGAGCGAGGAGATTTTTTCTGCGTTGGAAAGGAGAACCTCTGACTGGCGGTTAAACTTTTTGGTCTCGGCCTGAGTTGTATAAGTGCCGCGGTGGTATTCGAGGTAGAGCTCATCCTTCCAGACAGGAATAGATTCCAGTGTTCCTTTATCGAGCTGGCTTAGATATCCTGAAGCTGAACTGTGCCTGATTTTGGGAAAGACCTTCTGTTTTTGAGTCTCCTGGAGCCGGTCAAGCATTTCGCGGTTGGGACCACCTCCATGGTCGCCCAACCCGTAAAGAATAAGAACCTTTTTTAAGCCTGTGTTTTTCTCGTATTGCTTGAGGCCATCGACCATTCTCTCCCCCTGCAAGCGCCCTACGTATCCGGTGGGGGGAAAATAGGTCAAGACTCTTGAGCCGTCCGGCCCCTGCCACCAGAAAAGAAAGTAGGGGAAGGTGTTGGTGTCGTTCCAGCTGATCTTCTGAGTGATGAAGGCATCGATTCCGCTCTTTTTGAAGAATTGGGGCATGTTCCAGTTGTAGCCGAAAGAATCAGGATTCCATCCCAGTTTCACCTCCACCCCAAATTTTTTCTTGAAGTATCTTTTGCCGTACAGGATATGCCGGATGAAGGACTCTCCATCAGTGAGGTTGCAGTCTGGTTCAGCCCACATGCCCCCGACGATTTCCCAGCGTCCTTCTTTGACTTTTTGTTTTATCCTCTCCAGGACTTGAGGGTAGTATTCCTCCATCCATTGGTAAGCTTGGGCCTGACTCTGGACATAGACGATTTCTGGATATTCCTCCATATTATCCACGATGGTAGAGAAAGTTTCCTTGGTCACCTCCACTGTTTCCGGCCAGCGCCACAACCAGGCCAGGTCAATATGGGAGTTACCGGCGATGAAAAACTCGTAGTTTTGGACAAACTGCGAGATGGGTTTACTATCCTTGTAGAACCTGTTCAGATTCTTCTCGAACTTTGAAAAATCTCCGGCGCGCAAAGGCTCGAGGTCAAATTCCAGGAGGGCTTTTTGGAAACGCTGCTTCAGAGATCGGAATTTTGGCGCGGCTTGTGACTCTTGATAGCTTTGAGCCACGGGTCGCTTTTGGTGAGGCAAAAGCTCGCTCTCAGGCTTGAAATCGAGGAGCACTGAGGCAGTTTTCAGGTCATACAGAAATCGAGAAAGGAGCTGATGAGCCTCGGCAGCTGCCTCAAAGGAGGTTCGGGCCTCTCGGACCTGAAGAAAGGTGCCAGGCTCTACTGTTTTTCTCTTTACGAGAGGGAGCCTCCCTAAGTTTTCGAACCTGAAGGCGATGAGGATTATTTCTCCTGCTCGAGCCTTAGGGCTCAAGGTAAAGTTCTTTTTCTTCTGGGCAACTTGATTCCCGAACTCGATCTCGAATAGTCCTTTGAGCACGCCATTAAGGAATAATTTTCCTTCAAATTTGCCTAATCCTCTAAAATTGCAGGCTAAACGTAGGGGGCTTCCTTCTGTTTTCATTGCAGAAAAGATGGCTGGCACTCGGAATTCGTGGCGAAGCCAAAAGACTTTGTGGCGGAGTGTGTATCCTGACTCTATCTCATTCCAACTGGAGTCATCAAATTCAGGCTTTTCGGCTTCAGCTACATCCCGTTCTTCTAATTTCCAGATGGGGATATCGTCTTTGAGAAAGACTTCTATTTCCTTTAGGCGGTCTTGAATTTCTTTTTGGCTGTCTGAATAGCTGACTGAAGAGCAAATCAAGATAAATACCAAGATAAAAATAAAAAACAGCTTTTTTTCTTTACGCATTCCTACCCCCTTGGTTTGAATTTTTCCGGATCAGGATTTTTTAATCTTCTCGCCTGGCCCAGGCCCCTATCGGTTTTATCCCCGATACAAGAATAAAAAGCAAAATCAGCCAAGGCATTTACAGCTTCTCTCGTTTTTTCATCGATCGTTTCAGGCAATTCATAGGTGGCTTTTCCCATGAATCCGATGATCTGGCCCTCGGAGAAAGGGACAATTTCTGTCTTCAAACGGTGTTGACTGACTCTTATTTTCTTGAATTCCCCTTGAACTCGAGTAGGGATTTTGACCTCAGAAAAGGCATTCCATTTCTTCAGAAGGGAAGAAAATACGTGTTCGGGTAGAGGAAAAAGTGATTCTTCTGCATTGGCAAAGGTCGTCGGCGAGCAGAATTCCAGGATGATCCTCCTATCATCCTGAGCCTGGGAGGAGATTTCCTCAAAACAGGTGAAACTGGCTTTTTCTCCCTGCTGCCAATCGACTCTTTCGAGCAGGATCTCTCCCCCAGAAAACTTGAGAGTTTCTTTCTTATTCAGAAAAAAGAGCAATCCTTTGATAAGGGATTCAAAGATCTCTTCCTTCAGATAGGTGATCCTGAAAGATGTTTTTAGGTCAGGCAAAAGAAAAGAATGGCCACGCGAAGTTCTGGCTCCTTTTAGGATGGGAGACACGGTAAAAGCCATTTCTCCTTGAGAATCTTGGATTTCTTTAACCAGACTCTTATCGCTCTTACGGAGAACAGCCAGAACTAGGTCCCGAAGGCTCTCTTCTCCGCTTCCCAGGACTTCAATCTCGCTCTGAGTTTGGAATTTGATTAAAACGCTACCGATCAATTTTGGTCAACTTCTTTTCGAGGAATCCAGACAGCCATCTCTCCTATCCCTCGGTGGGACCAAGCATAGTATGGGATCGCCACCAGCCGGACATTCTCATCTGCAGACTCGATTGTGATTACGTCTATCCCGCCGAGGAGGTCGGGACGGAATTCGACCTCGAAGCTGAAATCTTCAGGAAGATCTTTGTTAAACACTTGGCCCTCGTTGTCTGCACCTTCTAGGCAATAGACAAGAGGTCCCCGCTGCAAGGCGATTTTTCCGACATTCTCTTCCACTTTCTCATGGGTCAGGATCCTTCGCAGCGGCATAGGAAGATCGAGCTCAATCACATCCCCCTTTTCCCACTTCTGGTAGAGGCGGGCAAATCCTTTCTTCATATCAATAGCCTGAACTTCTGAATTGACTTTGAGGACGACATTTTCTTCTACTGGCTGCCAAAAGGAATACAAATCGCTGGGCACGGGTTCATTCTGGGCCCATCCCGGAATCCGGACATACACAGTAAATTCTGCTGTTTCCTCTGGATTCAGGGTGATTCGAACCTTTCCCTCCCAGGGATAGCGAGTCTCTTGGGCGAGTCTTACCAAGTTTTTCCCGATTCTTACAGTTGCCTGGCTTTTTACGAAGAGATTGACGTATAGGACATCATCCTGCCAGGCGTAAATATAGCCTGGAATTGAGGGAACGAAGCGGGCTACGTTAACAGGGCAGCAGGCGCAATCGAACCATGGTTTGCGGGTGGTCGCGCCTTGGTTGAATGCATATTCTCCGTCCGATTCCAGAGGATTCGGGTAAAAAAAGCGGTCGCCGCTCAGAGAAATTCCCGAGAGCAGACCGTTGTAGAGAGTGCGTTCCAGCACATCCAAATATTTTGCGTCACCGTGGAGGAGGAATAAGCGGTGATTCCAGAGGACATTTCCGATGGCGGCGCAGGTTTCGTTGTAGGCAGTAGCGTTGGGGAGTTCGTAATTATCCCCGAAAGCCTCGCCTTCATGGCGGGAGCCAATTCCGCCGGTCACATAGATTTTTCTCGAAACCACGTTTTCCCAGATGCGGTCGATGGCCTTGATGTAGCTCACATCCCCGGTCAGTGCGGCTACATCTGCCATTCCCGAATACATGTAGGCGGCACGGACCGCGTGCCCGACTGCTTCCTCTTGCTCGATGACGGGCTGGTGAGCCTGGAGATACCAATCCTGATTGTAAACGGAAAAATCAGAAGTTTCGGGAAACATTTCCTTGTATTCTTCCTGGCCCCTCTCGTCGAGGAAAAATTTGGCTAGCTTCAGGTATTTTTCTTTTCCTGTAACCCGGTAGAGCTTGGCCAGCCCGATCTCGATCTCTTGGTGACCAGGGAATCCCCGCCTTTTATCTGGACCGAAAACGCTGGCAATGAAATCTGCATTCTTGAGGGCCACCTCCAGGAAGTCGAGTTTGCCGGTAGCTAGATAATGAGCCACGGCTGCTTCATACATGTGCCCGACGTTGTAGAGTTCATGGCTCGACCCCAGGTTGGACCAGCGTTCATCTCCTGATCCAGGAGCAGGGTTTTCAGGATCTATAGTGCGGGTTGTGAACAGATAACCATCATCTTCCTGTGCAGCAGCGACTTTAGCGATCAAATCATCCAGGTAGGCTTCAAGCTCAGGATCAGGGTGAAGGCTTAAAGAATAGGCTGCTCCTTCCATGATTTTAAAGACATCAGAATCGTTGTATCTCCGACCTATAAAATTGCCAGCCATTAAGCCTCCGGCTTTGGCAAAATTGTCGATACGCCCCGTCTCTTCGCTTTTTTTAAAGGCAAAGGGAATCGTAACACGACGATTGGTCTCCATACGCGGAAGCCAGAACGTGTCCTCAATCGTGACTTCGGCAAAAGTGACCGGCCTTATGGGATAATCTTTCTGGGCCTTTTGTGCACATCCTGAGGTCAAAGTCCAAAGAGCAAGGAAAAAGACTAAAAATTTGATCAAATTCAGACTTTGCCGGCAGATATTGGGCTTCATTTTTATCACCTCTCCCGCTTTTTAGCACAGGCACCCATTGCTGTCAAATCAAGAAAAAATATTGGGGACGATTCTATTTTTCCCTGAATTATTCGAATAAGTGATAGTACCGCTTGCTTTTTTTGATGAGGCAGAAAAGATATAGCTGTTCCCGTTTTGTGGTGTCAATTGGCAAATGGGGTTTTAATATTTTATTTATTTGACAACGAAAAAAGACTTTCTTTAAAATAGGCAAAGCTTGAAATCAGCCAGACTTGGGCGCTGAGCAATGCCTGTTTATTTCATCGATACCTTTATCATTGTTTTCTATATGGGGGGGATCCTCGTTTTCGGGCTTTTCTTCCGTAAGTATGTCTCCACTACCGAGGATTTTTTCCTGGCTGGGAAAATGCTTCCCTGGTGGGTGATCGGCTTTTCCATCATCGGCACCAACATCGGAGCTTATGATTATATCGGGGCAGCGGGGGGCGCTTTCCGTTTCGGTATTGCTCAGGCCAACTATGAATGGCTGGGAGCGATTCCTGCCATGATTGTATCGGCTCTCCTGGTCATCCCCTATTTCTGGAGAAGCGGCGTTTACACAGTCCCTGAGTATCTGGGCAAGAGATACCAGGAAAGCGTAAGGACCATCGAAGCTTTTATCTACGGCCTTTTCCTGGTGGCACTGCTTGGGATTTTTTTCTGGGCCAGCGGACTCATGCTCCATACCTATCTGGGATGGCCTTTAAGGTTAAGCATTCTGATAACAGCAGTGATCGTGGGGGTTTACACCATAACTGGTGGACTAGCAGCAGTGGCGGTTACAGATGTGGTTCAGCTGGGAGTGATGTTTGTGGGTGGAATTTCGGTGGCTATAATCGGGTTCTGGAAAGCCGGAGGAGTGAAAGTTTTTTTTGCCAATCTAGCCTCTGCTCATCCCCAGCATCTGAAGGTCTTCCTTCCTTTGGACAATCCAGATTATCCATGGCTGGGTATGATTTTCGGCCTCGGGCTTGTCCTGTCTCCAGCCTGGTGGTGCGCGAACCAATCCATCATCCAAAGAACTCTTGGAGCCCGCAGCGAATGGGATGCCAAAGCCGGGATGCTCTTTGCGGCTTTTCCCAAGATGATGGTTCCCCTGCTGGTCATTTTACCAGGATTTTTTGCCTTGATGTTCGCCTCACCCTCTGAAATAGCCAACCCTGACCAGGCTCTTCCCTGGGTGATTAGGAATCTCCTGCCTCCGGGTCTAGCAGGGCTGGTTTTTGTGGCCTTTGTGGCGGCTCTTCATTCCAGCGTTGATTCCACTCTCAATTCAGCCTCGACCCTGTGGACGAGGGACATCTATCAGCGGTATGTCCGACGAGATGCTTCTGACCGTCATTATCTCTTTGTAGGTCGAGTGCTCACCGGTTGTTTCGTCGTCTTTGGCGTGCTCTTTGCCCCCGTGACAGATAAGTTTCCCGGGATCTATGTGGCCATGCAGAATCTCCTTTCCTTTTTTCAAGGACCGACTCTAGCGACTCTCCTGCTGGGCATATTGTGGTGGCGCTCGACAAAGTGGGGTGGCTTATTCGGGCTCACTGGAGGAGTCGCCTCAGCGGGAGTGATGTTCTTATTCAAGATGAATTTCCTCTACGTTGCCTGGTGGTCCTTTGTCGTCTCTGGTCTCATTAATATCATCGTCAGCCTCATCACCTTGCCGGAGAAGCCGGAGAAATTGAGAGGACTAGTTTATGGTTTTATCGAAAGGGATAAAAAGGCTCAGGAAATCCTGAAACAGAAGGCAGAGGGATGAGTTTTTTCGAACATGTTCCGGTATTTTCAGGCAAAGTTTTAATCACTTTCCTTTACCTGCTTCTAGCCTTCTGGGTCATAAAAAGGTCTAAGAGTTTTATCTATGAAGGAGCTCCGACCAAGAGAAACTGGCGAGATTTGCGCTTCTGGGCTCTTGTGCTCATCGGAATTCAGATTGCCCTCTACCTAATCTTTTAAAAGATGAAAAGAGATTTTTCACCTTTCAGGATCATCGGCCTTTTCTGGCTTTTGCTGGGAGGGATCGTCCTTGTCTCGGCGATTTTTCCTCCAACCAAAATTGGAAAGATAGTCGATTTGATTGCCGGGGGATTGCTGTTTCTCATGGGTGTTTTTTTCATACTCCTCTCTTTAAGAAGTAAAGTATGAAGGTCATTTATCCCCAGATTGATGAGTCAAAAGTCAGGGCTGTTTTTAGAAAGAGGCCTTTCAGCCGCAAGAATAAGATCGTCAAGGTCGAAGCAAATTATTTGCCCTGTTATCTGTTTGAACTCCGGTTTAAGGGCAGAAAAGGGATTAAGACTTTGGTCATCATCTGTGACGGATTAAAAGGAAAGGTCAGGCGGATCGAATGGCCGCAGCTTCTGAGTTCTTCGAGCCTAGATTCACCAGCAACTGTTTTGGATGAGGTAGAGGCTTTGGAGAAAGTTAAAGAACAAGTCCGCTGGATTACCTTTCGCTTTGGCCTAAAGATAAATAAGAAATATAGTTTGGAAGCTGTGCATCCTCTGGGGAAGATAGGCTATCCTTTTTGGATCGTCTACTATAAAAGAAATGGCGCCTATAACTTCTTGGTCCATGACGGTCTTTCTGGAAAGAAGGAGAACCACTTCGCAAAAGACATTTTCATGGAGCTTTTTGGCCTTTAGATGGATAAAGGATAGGGGTCAGGTCTTGACTTTCAACGTTTTCAAAAATATCTATTATCTAGATAGCAAGATATTGAAAGTCAAGACCTGACCCCATGTATAAGATATGAGCGAATATTTGATCTTCCAGATACTCTTAATCTTGGTCTTCTGCTTGGCTATCATCATTTTCCCCACTCTGTTGGTCATACCGGCTCCCTATGGACGCCATAACCGGCCAGGTTGGGGCTCTCAAATCAATGCCTCCTTGGGTTGGGCGATCATGGAGTCTCCGGCCCCCATCGTTTTTGCGTTCTGTTTTGCTATTGGCAACAGGAAAACAGAAGCCAGCTCTTTCTTGTTTCTAGTCATGTGGCTGGCGCACTACATTTACCGGACCTGTGTTTATCCTTACCAGAGGCGGAGTCGAAGAAAACAAATGCCAGTCATCATCATGCTCATGGCTTTTCTCTTCAACATGATCAACGGTTATCTCAACGGTCGCTATCTTTACACATTTGCTCCTGAATATACTTCCTATTGGATCAGAGACATACGCTTTCTTGGAGGCTTGGGACTATTCATTATCGGATTCGCGATAAACCTTCACTCCGATAAGGTGCTCCTCCAGTTGAGGCAGGAAGTTAAGAAGGATTATGAGATTCCTTACAGAGGTCTTTTCAAGTATATTTCCTGTGCCAATTATTTCGGGGAGATCATCGAGTGGTTGGGCTGGGCTGTAGCCACCTGGTCCTGGCCTGGATTCGCTTTCTTTCTGTTTACGGTGGCCAACCTCTTCCCAAGGGCACACCAGCACCAGAAGTGGTACAGAAAAGAATTTCCTGACTACCCTAAGAAACGAAAGGCCATCATTCCTTTTGTGTATTAGAAGTTGTGGCTAGGCTTTTTACCTTTATTCCTCTTTCACAATGGTGATGGGGCAGTGGGATTTCTGTTTAAGGCGGTTCACAGCCGAACCATGAATAAAGCGGGACAGCCTTGATCTTTCAGTCCTGGTGAGGATTGTCAGCTCCGGCTTCTTATCTTTTATCACTTTCAAGCATTCTGTGGTAAATTCGCCTTCTGCCATCAGTATTGACCTCTCGATTCCCAGTGAATCCGCTGCTCGGGAGATCTCCTCGGTTATCTTTTTTCCTCTCTCTCTGTATTCCTTTAAGATAGACTGGTAGAGTTTCATGCTAGGCTTATCGCCCATGAATCCCACATCCAGCATTTTATCCAGAACAAGATGAGGTAGATCTGGGTCAACGATGAAAAGGATGATCAAGTGGGCCTTTTCTTTCTGGGCTTTCTTTAAAGCGTAGTCAATAGTCTTCGGAGATTGCCTTGTGGTAGAGAGAATAAGCAGGATCGTTTTCACTTTAGTCCTCCAGAGAGAAGATCTTTTCCAAAGGAGATCTCTCTATAAATTCAGGCCGACAAGAGGCCAGTATATTTTGACCATCACCAAGAAAATGATCCAGGAAATAATATTCAAGAATATGCCAGCCTTGACTGCGTCGGATATCTTGTAGTAGCCAGCAGCATAGCAGATGGCATTGGGAGGAGTTCCCATGGGCAAACTAAAGGCGAGGCCCGCTGGCACAGCCACGGCATAGACCACGATGATAGGGCTGAGGTTGTATGACTCTCCCAGTGCAAAAGCCAGGGGAAGCAGGATAGCCACGGTCGCTGCGTTGCTAATGCCTTCGGTCAGGAACTTGGCGACGAAAGTGATGATAATGATGAAAACGAAGGGCGTGATCGTGAAAGGAGAAAGAGCTTGGCCGGCCAGCCATTCGGCAGCTTGAGTGTGGTCCAAAGCAAAGCCAAGGGTGATGGCTCCACCGTACATTAAAATCACTCCCCAATTGACATATTCCTCGATTTCTTTCCAGTGAACAATATTGAACACGAAGAGCGAAACAGCCGAGAGGATGGCAATGGTGGCTAGGCCTATGGTATTGCTGAGAGTCATCCAGCAGACAATTGTCACGACCATGATCGCACCTACGGCCTTTTCTTCTCGCGCCATTTTCCCCAGTTGTTGGATTTCTTTTTTCAGGGTTTTTTCCGCAATCGATACATCTTCAATATCTATTTTGAAAAAAATTCGGATGACTGCATAGGCGAAGACAAGCATAATCAATACTATGGGAACCACAGCTATCATCCATTCTAAAAAGCCGATTCTCAGTCGGTATTCTTCCCAGAGCATTCCTATAGCTAAAGGATTGCGTGCTCCTCCCAGCAGAGTGGCTACGCCTCCGATTACAGCACCCCAAGCAAGAGATAAGAACAGAGCCTTTCCGTAAGAGCTTTTTCTTGGCTTAAGCTTTAGGCTTCGAGCAATATCCAGGATGATGGGAAACATTAAAGCGGCCACGGCGTGAGCCGGCATCCAGAACGCCAGAAAGGCTGCCCCGAGAAGTACGCTCAACATCAGAGCCTGGGGCGATTTCTTGATTCTGGTCAGGAAAATTAAGGCCAGACGAGTGCTTAATCCGGATTTCATCAAAGCTGCTGCCAGGATGAACGCTCCCAGGATGAAGAAAACAGCGCGGTTGCCGAAAAGAGAAAAAGCTGTTTTAGTATCCATGACTCCTAAAAGAGGAATGAGCACAATTGCCAGCAGGCTGGTGATGGCCAGAGGAATAATATCAGTCATCCAGAGAACTAGACAGAGAATAAAAATGGCTATGGCCCTTTGGGCTTGCAGGTCTAATCCTTCCGGCTTAAAGAATTGAAGAAGCAGGAAAAAGCCAATGAAGATCACTATAATGCCCAGGGTTCGCCAGCTTCTCATTCTTTAGACCTATGTTTTTTCCAGAGCCAGAATATAAAGACTGCGGGGGCTTGATAAAGAGCCAGAATAACAGGTGCGAGAATGATCCAATAGATGTTGAGGTCAGGAACAAAGAGAACTATAAAGAGAGCGATTCCTGCTGCCGAGGCCAGGAAAACAGAGCCCAACCAGAGGCAGGAATAAACTTTTTTCATGGTTCATTTATATCTTTTCATAAAAAAAAGTGCAAGGTATAGGTCGGTTTTATTGACTTTGATTTTTTCCTGTGCTATAAGCTTTGGCCCTGATAGCCTTTATTGAATGTGACAAGGAGGCCTCCTGTGAGAAAAAAATTACTCTTTCTGGCAGTGCTTTTGCCGGCCTTAGTTCTGGGCCAAGCAGATAAGAAAAGAGATATCTGGGAGCCTTTTCATTTTTTGGTGGGCGAGTGGGAAGGCCAGGGTGAAGGCAAGTCCGGAATTTCAACGGTTGAGAAAACCTTCCAGTTCATCATGAACAGGGAATACATTCAATCGACAACCAGAGCTGTCTTTAAACCCCAAGAGAAGAATCCCAAAGGGGAGATTCATGAAGACTTGGGATTTTTTAGCTATGATCACTTCAGGAAGAAATTTGTGTTTAGGCAGTTTCACATCGAAGGATTCATCAATCAGTATGTCCTGGAGAGCATCTCCGCTGATGGCAAGATGTTGGTATTCGACTCTGAAGGATTTGAGAATGCCCCTCCTGGCTGGAAAACAAGGATAATCTACAGGATTCTGGATGAGGATACATTAGAGGAGAGCTTTGACATTGCTACTCCAGGCAAAGACCTTCAGTGCTATATTCTGAACACCTTAAAGCGAAAAGAATAGCCACAAGAGACCTAAGCTATAAAATACTTGGAAGGCTCGTTTTCCCTCCGCTGAAAATTATTCTCGGTACACCTTTTTTTCGATAATTTGCTCTTTTCTGCGACTAAATACATGAAGGACCTGCTGCGCTGGCTGGGCAGGGTCATACCCTCCTTTAGCACCCTTTAGCTTATTTTCCCTAAGACACAGCCAGCACTCCTTTTTCTCATTTGCGGTTCCTCTTGCTGCTAGATAAAATTTAGATTAAAGAACATATTCTGGCTTCCTCTGATTCAACAGAGAAAATCAAAGACAAGCTGTTGGTTGGCAGGAATAAGAGGGGAAATCTTTGGTGGGCGGTACTGGATTCGAACCAGTGACACCCGGCTTGTAAAACCGGTACTCTACCGCTGAGCTAACCGCCCATACTGTTATAAGAGCGTAACTAAGGTAGGAAAAAGTCTCTCCTTTGTCAAGCCAGCTTGAAGCAGCAATTGACATAACATTATCCGTATGTTAAATTTAGGCTTCCCGATAAACAGAGGTAAATGAGATGTTTGCAGTCATAAAAACTGGAGGTAAACAGTACCGAGTTCAAGAAGGAGATGTCCTGGTAATCGAGAAACTCGGCCTGGATGAGGGCCAGAAAATCACCTTTGACGAGGTTCTTCTTGTCGATCATGACCAGAAAACTCTGATTGGAACACCCTATATCGAGAATGCTTCAGTCAAAGGGGAAGTCATCGATAATTTCAAGGATAAAAAGGTCATAGTCTTTAAGAAGAAGAGAAGAAAGCAATACAAGAAGAAAAGAGGTCACCGCCAGGAGTTGACTCGGGTAAGGATAGAAGAGATAGTCTCTGAGCTGAGAGTTGCTCGCAAGAAAGAACCTGGGGTGCCCAAAGTGAAGAAAGTGCCTCCGAGAGAAAAGGTCAAAGAAGAAGCGAAACCCAAAGAGGTGAAAAAAGACAAACCCAGAAAACCTGAGAAACCAAAAGTTAAAGACATCGAAGCCAAAGTGAAAAAGAAAGCCGGAGCTGCCAAAGCCGCAGAACCGAAAGCCAAAACCGCAGCCAGAAAGAAGGCCACGACGAAAGCAGCCCCGCCAGCCAAAAAATCCAAAAAGATGAAGGAGTAAGAGGATGGCTCATAAAAAATCAGGAGGAAGTGCCCGAAACGGAAGAGACAGCCGTTCCAAGCGGCTTGGAGTCAAACGATACGGCGGACAGTATGTTACTGCAGGTTCCATCCTTATCCGTCAAAGGGGAACGCCTTTCAAGCCTGGCTTAAACGTCGGAAGAGGCAAGGATGATACTCTTTTTGCCCGCGCTTCTGGAATAGTTCACTTCGAGACCAAAGGAAAGAAAGCTAAATACGTCTCTGTTATTTCCTCCTAGGGGGTTTAAACTCCGCTAAATATGTTTGTCGACCAAGTCAATGTGACCCTTCGAGCAGGAAAGGGAGGCAATGGCTGTGTTAGCTTCAGGAGAGAAAAAGGAGTTCCCCGTGGAGGGCCAGATGGTGGCCGCGGAGGCCACGGGGGAAGCATTTATATAGCCTCTGACGACAGCCTCGATTCTCTCGCCTATTACAGGTTTCATCCCCTTAATAAGGCCCCTAGAGGTTCCCATGGTCAAGGAGGAAATCGCCAGGGCAAAAAGGGGGAAGACCTTGTCCTTCGAGTGCCTGTAGGGACAGTCGCCAGGAATAAAGATGAGCCAGAGATTCTGTACGATTTTCTGCGCTCAGATGAAAAATATTTAGCGGCCAGGGGGGGAAAAGGAGGCCGGGGCAATGCCTCGTTTGCCACTCCCACCTATCAGGCTCCGAGAGAATGGGAGGCTGGCCAGCCAGGAGAAGAGCGAGAGTTGACCCTGGAGCTCAAGCTCATCGCTGACGTGGGATTGCTGGGTTTTCCCAACGTTGGAAAATCCACCTTGATTTCTAAGATTTCAGCAGCCAAGCCTGTCATTGCCGATTATCCTTTTACGACTCTTATTCCTCATTTAGGGGTGGTGGATGTGGATGAATTTAAAAGTTTTGTGGTGGCCGATATCCCCGGTTTAATCGAGGGCGCTCACCTAGGGCATGGGCTGGGTATCAAGTTCTTAAAACATGTCGAGAGGACGAAGGCTTTAGCCCACCTCATCGATGTTTCTCCCTTCTCAGGAAGAAATCCCAGGGACGATTACCAGACTGTTCTAAAAGAGCTGGAGGCCTTTAATCCCAGTCTGATGAAAAGGCCTCAAATCTTGGTGGCCAATAAGATTGACCTGCTGGGTGATGAAAGAAAGAAACTCCAAGATGTTAAGAACCTGGCCAGAGAGGAAAAACTACCCTTTTTTGCCATCTCAGCCAAGACAGGAAAGGGAATGAAAGACCTGGTCATATCCATGGCCAAGATCGTGGATCTTGAGAAGGAGAAAACAAGATAACCGTATGAAAAAAGCAAGAATAGGCATCTTCGGGGGCACTTTCAATCCCATCCACGCGGGTCATATGAGAGCTGCTGAGATTGTCCAGAGAAAATTTCTCTTGGATAAAATCCTTTTTATCCCTTCCTACATCCCTCCTCATAAAGAATCGGTGGATATGGCCTCGCCTTCAGATCGCCTAAAAATGGTCGAGCTCGCTTGTGCTCCCTACTCTCGATTCATTCCTTCTCCGATCGAAATTGAGGCTCAGGAGAAATCCTACTCGATCATTACCTTGGAGAAGATTGAAAAAATGTATCCGGAAACGTGGTTATTCTTTATTCTGGGGATAGATGCGTTTTTGGAAATAGAAACCTGGAAGGAATACGAAGAACTCCTCAAGCGCTGTTCTTTCATCGTTGTCAGTCGTCAAGGGTATCGCCTGCAAGAGGCTAAGAACGTTCTAGAGGGACCATATAAAGAAAAGATGTATGAATTCCCAGAATCGGGAGAAAGGGAAGAAGACCTCTTTTCTTCCTATCGAATATTCCTCTTGCCTATCGATTCTTTGAATATTGCTTCCACGGAAATACGAAGAAGAGCCAGGAAAGGGCTTTCTCTAAAGGGCCTGGTTCTCGAATCTGTTGAAGTTTACATTGCAGAAAATAGACTTTATCAAAGTCAAAATGGTTGAAAAAAAGACAGTAAAGCTGGACCAAAGGCGCCTCCCGACCGGGGTGAGGATTTCGATCAAAGCCAGTCAAGCCAAAAAAGGGGAGGATCTTCAAATCATTGATTTGAGGGGGATTGCAGCCTTTACGGATTTTTTTATCATCGTGCACGGAAATTCCACCCGGCAAAACATAGCTATCTATGAAGGCATTAGGGAGGAGCTAAAGAAGAAAAACATCCAATCTCTCAGCATCGAGGGAAAAGAGCACGGTGAGTGGATCTTGATGGATTATGGAAGCTTTATTGTCCATGTTTTCTCCAAGAGCGCCCGGGAGTACTATTCTCTAGAAAAGTTATGGGGTGATGCCCCAAGATTTTCATACTGAGTGATTTTTCTTTTATGACTCCTTTGATTTTCTTTTAGCACCTTTATGTCAAAGCGAGCCTTAACGAAATCGGTTACACATAAGCATGTACTAATCTGAAAAAATTTACACTCAATTTGACTATTTTCTCATTAATTGTTATTCTTTTTTTCAAGCATTCTCAGGGGACAAAGACATTATGGAGTGCCCGAAGTGTCATTTTGAAAATCCTGATAATACTCGTTTTTGTGGGAATTGTGCGGCTCCACTCCGCTCCTCAGATGTAATCTCTGCTACTCAAACCAAGACTCTCGAAACACCTACGCAGGAATTGACCGCTGGAAGTACTTTTGCTGGAAGGTACCAGATTGTCGAAAAGCTTGGGAAAGGGGGCATGGGCAAAGTCTACAGAGCTTTCGATAAGAAATTGAATGAAGATGTGGCTCTGAAGCTGATAAAACCTGAGATTGCTTCGGACCAGAAAACAATCGAGAGATTTAGTAATGAACTGAAATTGGCGCGCAAAATTAGTCACAGAAATGTGGGCCGCATGTATGAACTTATGGAAGAAGAAGGTTTTCATTTCATCACTATGGAGTTCATCTCTGGTGAGGATTTAAAGAGTCTGATTAGAAGGGCAGGACCTTTAAATATCGGAAAAACAATTATCATCGCTAAACAGGCTTGCGAAGGCCTCTCCGAAGCCCACCGTATTGGGGTTGTCCATAGGGATTTAAAGCCAGAGAATATCATGATCGATAAGCAGGGGAATGCCCGGATTATGGATTTTGGGATAGCTCGGTCTCATGAGGCAGAAGGGATTACAGATACAGGGGTGGTAATCGGAACTCCAAAGTACATGTCTCCTGAGCAAGTGGAAGGAAAGGAGATAGATAAGCGGTCAGACATCTATTCTCTGGGGGTCATCCTTTTTGAGATGGTGACAGGAAGAGTGCCTTTTGAAGGAGATACTCCTCTTAGCATAGCTTTAAAGACTAAAGCAGAAGCACCTCCAGATCCCAGGGAGATCAATGCCCAGATACCAGAAGATCTTAGCCGCATAATTCTCAGATGCCTGAAGAAAGACAAAGAGGAAAGGTATCAAAGTGCTGAGGATGCATTTTTTGACCTTCTGAAGCTTGAGGAAGGAATCCCCATCACAGATACAGTTCAGCTGGGGAAAAGGAAGAAGAGAAAAAGATACACATTCCGTTCTTTTCTCCGTGAATTAAGGAAAAGGAAAATCATTCACACCCTGGCAGCCTTTATCGCCGGCGGCATGGTGATGGTGGAGTTTGTGCACTGGGTTCTTATCGATCACTATCATTTTCCAAAACAGTCTTTGGATATTACTATCGCCACAACAATTTGTGCTCTCCTCTGTACCTTGATTTGGCGGTGGTTCCGTAGTGTTAAAAAAGAGCCGAGAAGAATCAAGGTGGAATTACTCGTAATCCCTTTAGTTATTCTGGTCACTGTTTTCCTGGATGTTAAATTTGTTCTTCAAATCGGAGAAACTGAACAGATGGGACTCGAAACAGCAGAAGAAGTGAAATGGACAAACTCCATTGCTGTGCTTCATTTTGAAGATTTAAGCCCAAAAAGAGATATAGATTACATTTGTGAAGGCATGACCGATGATATCATTACTAAACTCTCGAGACTAATCCCGCAATTGAAAGTCATTTCCAAGCGCTCAGTGATACGCTATAAGGACAAAGAGAAAAATATAAGTGAAATTGGCCAGGAGTTGGGGGTGGAAACAATTCTAGAGTCAAGTTTGCAAGTAGAAGAAAACAGAATTCGGGTGATATCTAAGCTGATCAATGTGGTGAATGGAGTTGTCCTTTGGTCAGATACGTTTGACCGGGAGCTCAAAAGCGTTTTTAAAGTTCAGGATGAGATATCCATGGCTATTGCTAAAGCATTGAAAGTTCGACTCGTGGACGAGAGATTCAAAATCTTTAAAACAAGAGAGCCGACTGATGTTGAAGCCTATAAGTATTACCAGTTGGGAAATCATTTTGAAAGAAAATATAGAGATTCTAGCAAAGAGGAAGATTTTAAGGTTGGAGTGGAAATGTACGATAAAGCCGTTGAGATTGACCAGAATTATGCTTTGGTCTACTGGGGCTTAGGCAATATATACGAGGCTCATTTTGTAAAGGAAGATGATAAGGAATCTCTTGATTTGATGCTGAGGGCCTATGAGAAAGCCTATGAAATAGACCCGAATCTAGCAGAAGCGAATTTGGGTCTAGGATGGGCTTACTTTTACAAGGAGGATCTGGATAGAAGTCATCAATTTTTTAAGAAGGCCTTAGGAATAGACCCAATTAATCCCTCTATTAATTTTTACGTAGGTTCTTTTCTTCGCTCTATTGGGTTGTTTCATCAAGCAATTGAATATTATTCTAGGGCTATAGAGCTTGACCCTTTAAATATTACCTTTCATGGGCTTCGCGCAGTTTGTTATTGGTACATAGGAGAATTTGAAGAAGGCGCTAATTATATTCAGAAAGCATTAGAAATAGAACCAGATAATGTTCGGCTCTATCTTGTTTATGCAAGACAGCTCATCATGATGAAAATGTATGAGCAGGCCGAAAAAGAGCTAGAAAAAGCAGAGAAAATTAGGCCAGATTACTCTCATATTCAATATTACCAGGCCTGGATACTGGCAGCAAAGGGAGAAAAAGAGAAGGCCCTGGCGTTTATTAGGAATGCAGATTTTCCTTATCTGTACCACGTGACAAGCATTTATTCTCTTTTAGGAATGAAGGACCAGGCGATTAAAGGTATCAGTGAAGGGATTGATAAGGGATTTCATGATATAAAAGATTATCTTTACTCTTACCCGTTTTTGATAAGCAATCCTTTTTATGATTACCTGCGTGATGATGCTCGCTTTAAAGAGATTGTAAAAAGAGAAAAGAAGAAATACGAACAAAAATTAGAGAAGTATGGTGAATTATAGGCAATAAAGAATATATTTTTTTTAGCTGTCTTAGATTGATTTTAATTTTATTGACATCTCATCTTACCTTTGTTATATGTTCAAGAACACTAATCTGAAAAAACAAATAAGAGGATTGGGGTAAAATTGAATCTTGTTCCGTCAGCAAAAGACATATCCTTTTCAATGAATTCTTCCTAAAAGGGGGTGATAGATGAGAATATATCCTTCAAATTTATGAAGAAAGGAGGTTACTGTGAAATTAAAAAATTATTCTTTTTTGTTTATCTTGATCATTATTTCTGTTCTTCTTTCTTTCTGTGCATCAAAAAAGGGAGAAATAGAAAAAGAATGGACTCCAGAGGAGGTTGAGAAGAAATTAAAGGCTGAGCATGAAGATCTCAGGAAATTATTTCTAGAGGGGAATGCTGAAGAGATGGCCAAGTTATTTGGAGAGTATGGGATTATCTGGCCAAGCGAGGACGAGATGATTTCTGGGCTGGAGAATTTGGCCAAATTCTGGGCAAAAGTTATGGAGAGTGATGTGACCGATGTCACCTTCGAATCAATGTATGTCTTTGTAAAAAATGAAGAATTTTTTATCGCTGGAGAAAGATACGATTTCTTTGCTTTTGATATTGGCAAATGCCACTTGATAACCGAAGAGAAGGAAGGAGAGAAGAAGAATCAGACCCTTTCGTACTTACGTGGTCGAAGACATCATGAAGAATGTTGGATGCGTTAATTTTTAAAAAAAAAAGGAAAGTCACCAGCAAAATAAAAATAAAAAAAAATTTTTAAAAAAACGGGATTGGCTGCAAACTAGTAGTCCATTCGAATCTTGGGCAGAGTTTGCTAGGAGCTGTTCAAAATTTCGCTATCTCTTCATAGCATCTTAAAGCTGTGGAGGTTGACTTGGTTTTTACTTTATGCCTTAAGCAACAAAATGGTTATTTTTTTGTAAAATGAGCAAAAGGGAATAACGCCGAGGAGAAGGTTCGTACGCAATTGATTTTCCAAATTATTTAATTTAAATAAATTACAATCCATATCCTTTTTATTCAGCTAATTGGAGATTCAAGGGCTGAGAGAAGGCGGAAGTACTATTCTCTGGAAAAATTGTGAGGTGATGCCCCGAGGTTTTCATACTGATAATAATCCTCTTGAGCTTCATACAAGTTCTTTCCTAGGCTTAGAGCAATTTTTTTAGGCTCTTTCACAAAAAAAATAAAAAAAATATTGACATTTTCTGTCTTAATCATTATTTTTTATGGACAATTTCGAAAAATTGCTTAAGTTTCAAGAGAAGTCTTTTTGATGAGACTCAGGATTTTATGGCCTGGAAAGACAAAAAACAGAGAAATCAGGAATTTGCAGCAGCATTACTTAGAGAGAATCAATCATATGATGCCCTGCGAGCTCGTCCAGACCAAAGAAGCCCGAGGAATCGAAGAAAAATTTTCTGATAAAATCAAAGAAATTGAGGCCAAAGGTCTTGAAAAACACTTTAGAGATGATTATATTATCTGTTTATTCGATGGGGCTAAAGAAATGAGTTCTAAAGAGTTTGCGGATTATTTGAATGACCTGGACTCAGGATCTGCCCGTAGAATCTCTTTTGTGGTGGGAGGATTTCTGGGTTTATCGGAAAGGATTTTGAAGAGATCAGACTTCCTCCTTTCTCTTTCGAGGATGACTTTCTCTCATGAATTGACCCGAATCATACTTTTAGAACAGATCTATCGGGCTCTTAGCCTCTTGAGAGGAAGACAATATGCTAAGTAAAAGGTGATGATATTGAATAAAAAAGAAAAAGAAAAATACAAGGTTAAGCTCCTAGAAAAGAAAAAGGAAATCACGGAGAAGCTAAGCGAGACTTATAACGTCAGCAAAGAGGTGGAGACAGGTATCGCCCAGGACGTTGTCGACAAAGCTGAGAGTTCTTACACGAAGGAATTCCTGTTGAGTCTTTCTGATGCCGAGCGCAGACAGTTGTTAATGATAGATGAGGCCCTGAAAAGAATTGAAAAGTGTGAATACGGAATCTGCCTGATGTGCGGTCAGAAAATCAGCAAAAAAAGGCTCGATGCTGTTCCTTGGACTCCTTATTGTATAAATGATCAGGAAAAGGCAGAGGAAGAGACTCCTTGATTTTTTCTCTCCCCAAGATACTCTCGACTTCAGGGAAATTAGCGGAATTGATTTTTTTCCCTTCTTTCTGCCAGTTGTGTTCTGTTCTGCTTGAGCTCCCCCAAGAAAGAGTAATCTGCCATGGCTGTTGGGAACACGTGAGAGCTCAGCGCCGTTCCTACTGTCTCTGCTGCGGCCGTTTTTTCCAGAGTATGGGAGAGCCGCATTTCTGTTCGGATTGTCTTGAAACCAGACCACCCTTTTCCCTCCATCGTTCAGCGAGCAAATACGAGGGAAAAGTGAAGGATATTATCCTTCTCTTTAAATACCACCATTATAAGGTTTTGGGGAAAGAGCTGGCTCGATTTGCCTACCAGGTCTTAAAGGAAGAGGAAGAACTTTGGCGAAAAGTCGATGCTCTCATACCCGTTCCCCTTCATCCAAGGAAAAGGAGGAAGCGGGGATTTAATCAGGCCCTGGTCATAGCTGAGGAGTTAGAAAAGATAAAAGGGATTCAGGTCGCCCAGGGGACCTTGCTCAAGATTAAAAATGTTCCTGCTCAAACTTCTTTGGACGCAGAGGATAGAGAGAAAAATGTCATCGGCGTGTTTCGAGTTGCCCAAGACGACCAAATCAAAGGGAAAAGATTGTTGTTGATAGATGATGTGTACACGACAGGGGCTACTGTGCGGGAATGCAGCCGAGTTTTAAAAAAAGCAGGAGCCAAAGAAGTGAAGGCCATCACTTTGGCTCAAGCCTGAGGCTTGAGCCGGGCAAAAAAAACGCCCAAAGTTTTTGAAAACCTTGGGCGTTTTTTGCTCTAGGGCGAGAATCCTTATTTTTTAGGTTTACTGGTTTTTAGGACTTTTATCTGTCTGGGTTTCAGTTCTTTTTTCTTGGGCATGGTTATTTTAAGAATTCCATTTTCGTGTTCGGCTTTGATTTTGTCCTGGTCGATGTAGTTAGGAAGAGTAAAAGACCGCTGGAAGGACCCGTAAGCCCGCTCGATCCGGTGGTAATTCTCTTCTTTAGTGTCTTTCTCGAATTTTCTTTCGCCACGGAGAGTAAGAGTACTATCTTCGATCTTTATTTCAATATTGTCTTCCTCAATACCAGGAACTTCGGCGGAAAGGATAAGGGCGTTTTCAGTCTCGTAAATGTCAATCGACGGAGTCCAAGTTCCTGAAACCAACTCTTTTTCTTCTCCTCGAGTGATAAAAGCCTCCTCAAAAAGCCTGTTCATCTTTTCTCTTAGAGTCATAAGGTCCCTGAAAGGGTCCCATCTAATGATAGCCATATCTAAGCCTCCTAATATCTTAGTCTATTAATAATATAATATATGAGTGCACTTTTGTCAAGTATTTCTTTAAAATTTTATAGATTTCAATAAAAAAGGCTATTTTTTTTATTTTGAGCCTTTGATAAGAACTGTTGCTTCCCCTTTTAGGCTCTTTTCACTCAATTTTTTTAAGAGTTCCTCGATTGGTCCTCTTATGAATTCTTCATGGATTTTAGTCATTTCCCGGGCTATAACGACTTCTCGGTTTCCCATGGCTTCTTGGACAGTTTCCAGGAAAAACAAGATTTTTCTTAAGGGAAGGTAGAAGACAAGGGTCGAGGCTTCGTTTTTTAAAGATTGGAGCAATTTTCTTGCTTTTTCTTTCTTAGCAGGAGGAAAGCCTAGGAAGAGAAACCTATCGGTGGGAAGTCCAGAGGCAGTTAAGGCTGCAGTGACTGCCGAGACCCCAGGAATTGGGATGAGCTGGGTCTCTTCCCGGATAGCCTCTCGAATCAGCCGGTAGCCAGGGTCTGATAGTCCTGGAGTTCCAGCATCGGACACTAGAGCTACATCTTTTCCGTCTCGGAGGAGACTCATGATGAAAGGGATTTTTTGCCTTTCCTGGGGCTGAAAGTAACTTATGAGTTTTTTCTTCAAGTTGTATCTGTTCAATAGTTTTTTTGTCTGCCGGGTATCTTCGCAAGCGATGATATCGACCTCACTTAAAACCCTCAAGGCTCTGAGGGTCAAGTCCTCTAGGTTTCCGATGGGAGTGGCGACAATAAAGAGTTTCCCCCTTGGTTTTCGTCCCCGTGGCTCCTCATTCATCGAGATAACTTGCCAAATATAGTTTATCTTTTGATCTTATAATAAAGTTTATTCGGTGCTGGCTTTATCTTGATACTCGACTATTTGTCCCAGTCATAAGGATACAGAAAATCATGGCCTATCGTGCGGGCCGAGATTTTAGGAATTGGGGGCATTTTCCTCTTGAATTCAGATTTTTTTATGAGGCTGATAATTTTTTCGACAGTTTCTTTTTTAAATCCTGAACCTATGATCTCCTTTTTTAAGACCATCTGGTCAACCAGCATGAACAATATTCTATCGGCTTCCTTATAGGATAGACCGAGCTCTCCTTCGTCTGTTTGTCCAGGCCAAAATCCTGCGCTCGGTGTTTTTTTGAGGATCTTCTCCGGGACTCCCAAGTGTTGACCGAGCTGCCTTATTTGGGTTTTATACAGATCCCCTAAGGGATTTAGGGCGCAGGCCGTGTCTCCGTAGATTGTCCCGTAACCCAGGAGCAGTTCGGTTTTATTGCTTGTGCCCAGCACCAGAGCTTTCTCGCGGGCAGAATAATCGTACAGGATAGACATCCTCTCTCTTGTCATTTTGTTGCCTTTGATGATTTTGTTCTCAGTGGGGTATTTTGAAAAGTATGCATCGACCATGGGAGTAATATCGATGATTTCCGACCTGATTTTCAGCAGTTTGGCAACGCTCTGGGCATCCTTCACATCCTGCTGAAAGGTTTTTTGGTAGGGCATTATGAGAGCAATGACATTTTTTGAGCCCAAGGCTTTTGTCGCCAGGAACGCGCACACTGAAGAATCAAGGCCTCCAGAAAGGCCCAGGATAGCTTTTTTATAGTTGGATTTCGATAATTCCTCCCTTATAAAAGAAGTTAATACCTTTTCCACAAAAGATCCGCTAATCTTCATAATCCCTTACAATCCTTTTTAGAGCCTCGAGGATGACTTCTGGCTTGTCGTCTCGTTTGTAAGGCCATCTTTTTCGGGCCTGTCTGATTTCATTCATATCAATTTCATGTAGAAGATAGTCCTTATCGCAATAAGAAGCCCTGGCAACACATTGGCCCCAGGGATTGTAGATGAAAGATCCTCCGGCAAAGACTACCCCATCCTCGAAACCCACTCGGTTGCAATAAACAAGAAAGGCAGAAGAGAATCGAGAGATAGCTTCGCCCATGAGTTCCCACATTCGGCTGGTTTCAAAACTTTGCTCCTTCGAGACTCCTCTCCCTGGAGCAGCACTCAGGACAACTATCATTTCTGCTCCCCCTGCCAAGAGCAGATAAGAAGCTCCGTAGTGAAGAAATTCCCGGCAGATCATCATTCCCATCTTGCTGAAGGGCGTATCGAATGTTTTTAGGTTTTTCCCATGAGCGAAGAATTTTCCTTCCTCGAACATTCCCGAGGTTGGAAGGAAAATCTTGCGATGAATATGAAGGATTTTTCCTCCTGAAAAGAAGGCGGCTGAGTTGTAAAAGAGGCCTGTTTCCTTTTCTTCCACGAACCCGAGAATGAAGGATATTTCTCGGCTCAGGGCCTTAAACTTTTTGAAGTAAGGGTTATTCCTTGGGTTTAAAGCCACTTCTTCAACCAAGTCTTTTAGGCTATAACCCGTCAAACTGAGCTCTGGGAACACGAGGAGGTCGACCTTCTTCAGTCTTGATTTTTCGATGTTCTCAAGGTGAATTTCGAAATTTCTTTTTACATCAGCTAAACAGGGCGAAATTTGGGCCAGCCCGAGTTTCATGTCAGGAAAATTATCATAATTTTTTCTCCAATGCAATTTCTTTACCGTGAAGTTCAGCCAGAGAATGGGGACGTTACATTTTTTTCTTTTTTTTAACAGCTGAAAATAAAATAATTATATATGAATTCGTTGCAATCTCTTTATTTTATACGTCTTAAAAATTCAGGATGCTGCCTTTAAGGGGAAATTTGAAAATGAATTTGAAAATTTAGTTGACTTTGGCTATAGTATAGCTGAAGAGCGAAAGTGAACCATATTGCTTATTATCTTCGAGATATCTATTTTAACAAAAAGAGTGGTTTGCTCAGATTCACTCACGGAAGTATCAATAAAAACCTTTTCTTTCAGAACAGCAATCTGATCTTTGCCAAGACCAATCAGCCTGAAGAAAAATTAGGGGAAGTTTTGTATAAGTTGGGAAAGATTTCAAAAGAAGTATATTCAAAGATTGACCTCTATATAAAGCCCGGCGAGAAACTGGAAGACAGTTTGATTAATCAGGGACTGATTTCCAAGAGGGATTTGTATGACAGCTGGGTTTATCAGATGAGAGAAATTGCCTTGAATATTTTTCCTCTTTTTAAGGGTAAATTTAAATTTGAACCTTTGGAAGCTTTCCAGGAGCAAGGAATTGAATCGATAATAAGCATCCCTCTGTTGATCGAGGATGGTGTGCGGGGCATGAAATATCATCCAGCCCTAAAAGAATTCTTAGAAAAGAAGATTCTTTCCCGGAAGAGAAAAGGCCATTTATACCTGTTAAAAAAAGAAGAGAAGGATATCTTAAATCTGATAGACGGCAAGACGAGTACTGAAGACATTCTTGATTCTACAGGTTATAATCCTGAGTTCTTCTGGAAGAGCCTCTATCTCTTATACTGTCTAAATTTTGTTGAATTTGCTTTTAAAGAAAGGGCTGTGGAGGAAATAGTAGAGAAATTCAAGGAAGCTCCGCCGAAGGAAGAGGAGAAAGTCGAGGAAATCAGGGCAGCTTCTCCGGAAGAAAAAGAGGAGGAGGAAGTCAAGGAAATCAAGGAGCCTCCGAAAGAAAAGGAGGTGAAAGTCGAGGAGCCCCTCCCTGATGAGAAGGAAGAGGAGAAAGTCGAGGAAGTCAAAGAACCTCCTCCTGTAGAAGAGAAAGAGGAACCCGAAATTGTTCTTTCGGAGGAAGACAAAGAGCGCCTAGGTGAGGTGGAAGCCTGGGCCGATAAGCTCCCTTCCCTGGATTATTATCAGATTTTCAATGTTTCCCGAGGTGCTTCGGAAGGCGAGATAAAAAAGATTTATTTTGATATGGCGCGAAAATATCATCCGGATTCTTTTGAGCGAGATCTTCCTCCAGAATTAAGGAAAAAAATTGAAGATGTATTCGACCAAATCACAAAAGCTTACGAGACTTTGACAGATAAAGAGAAAAGAGAGGAGTATGACGAGTCCACCGAGCTTCCAGAAGAGGAAGAAGAAGAAGATCTCGTAAAGAAGGCCAATATCAGATTTCGCCAGGGTAAAACTCTTTATAATCGTGCCAGATATGACGATGCAGTGATTCTCCTGGAAGAGGCGGTCAGGTTAAGACAAGATAAAGGAAGCTTCTTTTTATTGCTCGCTCTTACCGAGGCTAAAATACCTTCTCTAGAGAAGAAAGCTGAACAGGACTTCCTGAAAGCGATAGAATTGGAATCCTGGAATCCAGAGTGCTATATTGGATTGGGTTTATTCTATAAACAGCAAGGATTCAAAGCGAGAGCAAAGAAGCAATTTAACAAGGCTTTAGATATTGACCCGCTCAGCACTATTGCCAGGAAAGAATTAGATGAGCTTTCCGGGAAAGAAGACAAGAAAATAGGCAAAGGTCTTTTCTCTTTTGTTCAGAAGAAAAGAAAGAAATAGTCGAACTTTTTGGATAGGGTTTTCTCCTCAGGATGAGTCAGAAACGGTTTTTCTGCAGACTGTTTAAGAATTAAAACTTTCGGAAGATATTAAACCCGATTCTAAAATCTCCGTCTTTCAACCTCAGCTCACCCCCTGGGATAAACTGATCAGAAGTCAGCCCGACTGAATTCAGGATAAAAACTTGAAAGACATGTCCTCCAATTTTTTTCTCGATTCCCAATCCCCATCCAGCAGAATTGTCCTTATATCCATCGATGACTGGCAGCCATTCCCAGATAATCGAATAATCATTAAAGATCATATATCGCCCCCCTATGCCTAGAGCAAGGGTTCCTTCTGATGGTGATTCCCAATGGTTTGTGTTAGATGAATAAGCTGGGACAAGCAGAAAGGAAAGCCTATCATTAATTTGATAGCTCAGGCTTAGTTGTAGGTTGAATTTAAGATTTTCAGGCTGAAACACATCCCTTCCTGGCTGCGATTGAGTCACCCAGCTTCCTCCTGCAGTCAAGGCTGCCGAGAAGGGAAAATTCGCGTTTTTGCCTTGCTCAAGGACAATCCATTTGAGGGAAAGCTCGACTTCTTGGAACAATTTGCTGCGACCAAGAGTCATCATGACCTTCTCACTGATTCCGTAGCCCAGGCTGAGGAGAATGACGGCTGGGCCGTCCAGCCCATAAAATGCATCATAGCCACTCCCAACGTCGGGAAAATAACGATGAGATATCCTGAAGAGAATCTCACCTTTATCTATGTTTTGGGGAGTCGGTAAGTTTATGAGTTGCGTTCCCCCAAAGCCAGGCCTTTTGAAAACGGGCTTTGCTTTCTCGTCTTTTTCCAGGATTCTTCTCTCTTTTCCAGCTGCTGTTTCTTTCAAACTCCATACCCAATCTTCGACAGTCTTCATTTGTTCTTCTGTAAGCGGCAGTGATTCCAGAGGCATTCGTCCTCCAACGATTCCCTTCTCCCCTCTAATTTTTTTCAAAAGATAACTTTTCTCAGGTTCTTCAGCGTTGACAAGAGGTATTGAGCTCATTTCCTTGCTGGATATGTTTATGAGAGAATCCCTGAACTTGTCAGGCTCCAGGTTCAACATCATTTTCGGGTACCTTCCTTTGTGGCAGCCAGAGATGGCGCAGCTCTTCCTGAAAATCTTTTCGACTCTATCGGTGAGGCTTTCCATATTCGACTGGCTAACTGACTCTTCCTTGACTTTGGCTAACAGGCGAACATCAAAAGCAACGAAAGTTAGTACCAATAACAAAAAAAACACGAATACCATACGAGATCTATGCTTCATTGCTTTCCTCCTAAAAGAGAGAAAAAATTTTAGTTATTCTTGGCTCCCCTGTCTATCCAATTCTTTATGTTTTGTATCCGAGTGCTGCTCAATGCGGCTCCCCCCAGGGGCATGCGCCCGCCGATGCTTTGCCTGCCTTCGATTTTTATCACCAAATAGCTGTTATCGGCATTTCCCGGTTCTACCCGTTTTTTAGAAGAATCCTGGGTAGAGTTGACGTTAACAATGTTGTTATAGGCTTGGCCTTGAAGCAAGACCAGGCCGGCCTGAGCAGTAGAATTATGACAATTCGAGAGAGCACAACTGCTTGTGAAAACGGGTTGAATGTCTTGAGAAAAAGACGGATCTTCTTTTACAGTCTCTGGAGTTTCTGTCTCAGTGGGGCTATTTCCGTTGCAATAAAAGAAACTTAGGGTGAATACTCCGGCCAAGACTATTCCTGTCAAGATGTTCTTAGTCATGAATTTCCTCCTTAGGATCGTTTTTATTCTTAATTTTAAACGTTTTTTTACTTTACTACCTCTTTTTCATGTAACTCTGTGTTCAATCTATTTATCTTATATTAATAAGCATGCTTAATGCAATTCCTGTGCCAGCTGCAGGTGTGTTCTGATTTAAATTCGTAATCTGATTGTTATGAACAAGCTATGATTCATTATGAGTTCAGAGAAAATCTTTTCTAAGGAAAATTAACGATATTTCGGTGATTTTTCTAGAGCATATTGAGCCAGCAATGTTTCCAGAAGACCTTTGTCACCTTATGCCTTTCTTCTGAGCTCTGAGGTTGTTCGATAGTGAGATAAATGAAAATAAAAGAAGAGAGAAAGAGATTAACCCTTGCCGACAAGCTTTAGAAAATCTTTTTCTTCGATTGTTTGGATACCGAGCTTTTTTGCCTTGGCCAGTTTGGACCCTGGAGACTCACCCACGACGACATAATCAGTCTTGCTGCTCACTGAGGAGGAGAATGTCCCCCCCGAGGCTTCAATGAGTTCTGCGGCTTCCTCTCGAGTCAGGTTTTCAAGGCTTCCGGTCAAGACAAATGTTTGACCAGCAAGAGGCAGGTCTTCACTTCTTTCTGCCTCCCGGAAGGAAAGATTCAGGGAGGCCTCTTTGAGCTTTTTTATAAGTTCGATATTTTCAGGCTGCTTGAAGAAGAAAACAACGCTTTCCGCCACTTTGGGTCCCACATCTTCAATCTGAATGAGTTTTCCTAAAGGGGCCTTGGCCAGTTTTTCCAAGTTCTTAAAATGAGAAGCCAAGGCCTGCGCGGTGCGTTCTCCAACGAATCTGATTCCCAGAGCGTAAATCAATCGGTCTAGGCTTCTTTGCTTGGTTTTTTCAATCTCCTCCAGCAAGTTTTGGGAGCTTTTCGGTCCCATTCTTTCTAGTCGCTCCAAATCTTCATGTTTGAGGTCGTACAGATCTGGAATTTTCTGGATGAGCTTCTTCTCTAAGAGCTGGTCGACCAACGCCTCTCCTAAGCCTTCGATGTTCATGGCTCTCCGCCAGGCGAAATGAAGAATAGACTCTTTTATTTTGGCTGGACAGGAGGGATTAATGCAGCGAGAGATTGCCTCTCCTTCTGGTTTAAAGGTTGAGGAATGACATACAGGACAGGAGGAAGGCCAGGCAAGCTTCTTTTCTTTGCCGGTGCGCTTTTCTTTCATGACTGAGACAACCTTGGGAATGACATCACCGCTTCTCTCAATTAGAACGGTATCCCCTATCCTTATGTCTTTTCTTTTGATCTCGTCCTCGTTGTGGAGGGTTGAACGGCTGATGGTTATACCAGAAAGCTGGACAGGCTCGAGGATGGCCACTGGCGTTAGGGCCCCAGTGCGTCCGACCTGGATGATGATATCCTTTACTCTGGTTGTGGCCTGGCGAGCAGGAAATTTGAAGGATATGGCCCAGCGGGGAAACTTAGCCGTAAAACCGAGGAGATTTCGTTGCTTAGTGGAATTCACTTTGACAACGACTCCGTCCACATCATAGTCCAGGCTGTCTCTTTTTTCTTGCCACTCCTCATAGAAGGAGATGACCTCATCGAGGCTGGTACAATGCCGGGCGATTGGATTGGTCTTGAAGTCCAACTTCTGAAGCATCTTCAGGTTTTCCCATTGAGTCGGCATCTCTTCTCTCCCAATGAAAATGTAATAGAGGAATAGATCGAGTCGGCGGGAGGCGACCTCCTTGGGATCGAAGGTTCTCAGAGAACCGGCGGCAGCATTCCGTGGGTTGGCAAAGAGGGACTCGCCTTTCTTTTCTCTTTCTTTATTGATTTTTTCGAAGGACATAAAGGGAAGATAAATTTCTCCTCTGACTTCGATTTCCTTGGTGTTTTTTATCTCAAGAGGGATACTCCTGATGGTTTTCACATTGGCGCTGACATCGTCGCCTCTCAAGCCATCGCCCCGAGTCACCGCTTGATCAAACTTTCCTTCCCTGTAGACGACAGAAATTCCCAGGCCGTCGATTTTGAGTTCGGCCACGTATTCTATTTTTTGAGAAGGAATGAGTTTTTGAATTCTCTCCTCAAATTCCCTCAGCTCTTCGAGGCTATAACAGTTATCCAGGCTCAGCATGGGCGTGCGGTGCTGAACCGAGACAAAGCCTTCAAGGGGTTGTTCTCCGACGCGTTGAGAGGGAGATTCTGGCGTGATTAGCTTTGGGAATTTTTTCTCGAGTTCTTCCAGTTTCTTAACCAGAAGATCGAACTCGTGATCAGAAATCTGAGGGTCGTTATCGATGTAGTATTTTTTTTCGTGGCGCTTTATTTCCTCTCTTAACTTTTTTATTTTTTGGGAGGCCTGTTTAAGCGAGAGGGATTTTTGCACCACCTTCCTCAGGAATTAAGAAAGTTACAGAGATATTTATCTCTTCTCTAATCTGTTTTTTGTCTCTTCAAGGAGTCGGTTGAACTTTTGGACGATAACATTCTGCTCCGTCTCAATTTTCTTAATTTTTGCTTCCAGGGCTTCGATATCCTTCAACCAGCTCTTGATCTCTTTCTTCTCTTTATCGCTCAATTCGTCTTCGTTCTTTTCACCGAAATTCTCGTTGAAGAGCTCGGTCATTTCTTCCAGCTGTTTGCTTAGCTCGGTGAGTTCCTTTACTTTCTGGTTGTAATTCCCGGCTTCTTTTGAATGGAAGAATAAACTCTCAGCCAGGGCTCTGGCTTGCTCTGAGTTTGATGGAGAGAGGAAGCTGGCTTCGAGCAAATATTGGATGGCCTCTTGAGAAACGGATTCGTCTTTCTTGCCGTTTTCGGCCAGGATGATTCCGATATAAAAAGCGACTTCTCCACTCTTTTGCTTGCTGTACACTTTCTTGAAGTTAGTCAGGGCCTCATTCTTCTTGTTGTTTCTGAAGAGAGTCTTAGCGTAGAAAGAACCGCTCTCGTAATCTCCCAATATCTTATAGGCGACTCTGAAGGCTTCTTCCGCGTCTTTATAAAACTTGAACTTATATAAAGCTTTTCCTACTTTTTTCAGGTCTTTTCCGATCTGTGGATTCTTGAGAATATCATAAGACTTTATGTATGAGCTGGCAGCGCCTTTGAGCTGCTTTGCTTTTTCTTGGGCTTGAGCATGGGTGTAATAACCCGCTCCTATGAGCTTGTCCCATTGGTCAGCATTAGTGGTGGCAGATTTTTTGCTCTTGTTCACTCGCGACAATTCTACGACTTGCAAGGCATAGTTCTTTGCTTTTTCTAGGTTTTTGCCCTGCTTGGTGTAGATCGTGGAAAGGACAAAGAGAACTTGAGTTTTGGTGTAGTCATCCAGGCCGCCCAAAAGCAAGGCATTTTCGCCGTAATCTATAGAATCGTTTAAGTTGCCAGTCTGTGAACTCAAGATACAAAGATTGGCATAGGCATAATGTTCGTACTGTGTTCCCTGTCCTTTGTATTTGTTGATGTAATTCTTTAGAAGTTGGATTTTTTGGGCGAGAGTTGGAGCTCCCATGGCCTGCAGATAGGCGCTATGAGCTTCATCATTTTGGCTGTAGGCTAAGCTCGACATGAGGAAGGTCAAAGCTAAGGTGGTCAACAGAGTTTTTTTCATTTTCAACCTCGCATTAAAATTGATTGCATGATAATGACCGCTTTTTCAAATGTCAACATGTTTCTATGTCAATATACAATTATTATGATAGCAAAAAATATGCCAGATTGAAAGAGTCGCTGTCAGTATCTCATTTTCCGCGATTAGTCTAGTTCTTTAAAGATGGTCAAATTTAGGGGACCAAATTTAGGGGACGGTTCTATTTTTTTATTCTTACAAATATCTCATGGTGCTGGGTTTTCTATTTTTAAAAAATAGAACCGTCCCCATCTCTTTTAAGGTCTATCCCATAAATATTATATAGATCTCGGATATGACGATTCTTCCAGGGTAGAAGAATTAGGGTAATTTTTTGGACATTTTTTGGTGCATAATATAGAATGAGAAAAAAGTTATGCCTGAAAAGTCCTTCGACATCAATTTTTTCAATAAGCTCAAGAAACCTCTGCAGAAAAATATCAGCCTCAGGGATTATTCAAATTTCAGAATCGGCGGAAAAGCAGATTATTTTTTTGAAGCCACTACTGTTGATGAGCTCAAGAAGGCGATTCTTTTGGCCCGGCAGTATTCTCTTCCGTATTATCTTATAGGAGGAGGGTATAATATTCTCTTCGATGATGATGGGTATCGAGGTCTCATTATCAGGAACAAGGCCCAGGGAGTAGGAACGCGGCGGAGGGAGGAAATTGAAGCTCTTTCAGGTACCTCTTTGAGGCAGGTTCTTCAATTTTTAACAGAAAATGGACTGGCTGGTCTTGAATTTTTGGCTGGAATTCCTGGGACCATCGGAGGAGCTGTCTCCAGCAATGCCGGAGCCTTTGATAAGAGCATCGGCCATTTTTTATCAGAGGCAATTCTTCTTGATAAAAAAGGAGAAGAGATTCAAGTTAGGAAGGATTATTTCTCCTTCAGCTATCGTCAGAGCCAGCTCACAGAAAAACAGGCTGTTCTCTTAAAAGCTGTTTTTAAGGTTCAGGAAGGAGACAAGAAGAAAGTCCAGGAATCTATCGAGAAGAATTTAAAAATCAGGAAGGGCAAGCACCCCTCCGAGGAAGTTGCCTGTGCGGGTAGCTTTTTTAAGAACCCTGTTTTGTCAGACGGGAAGAAAGTGTCTGCAGGTTTCCTTTTAGACCAAGCCGGGGCCAAGGATTTGAAAGTGGGCCGGGCTGCCGTTTATAGAGGCCACGCGAACTTCATCATTAACCTGGATAGGGCCTCGGCCAAGGATGTTCTCTTGCTGGCTCAAGAGCTAAAAGAGAGAGTCAGAGAGAAATTTAGTGTTGAACTCGAAGAAGAGGTTATTTTCCTTCCAGCTGCCTCCTCAATGCCCTGAGTTTCTGGGGATGATTTTTTTAATTTTACTTGTCCGAAAGCCAAAAATGCGGCCTTTTGGCAAATTTTTTGCTGACCTAGGAGATCCCTCAAAATAGGAAGGGCTTTGTTCATAGACTTTGAATCTTTATTGATAACCTTGCTTATCATGCGACCAATATTGTTAAAATATTTTACATTCTGTAAAGTTCCTTGGGCAGAGGCAGAAAGCGAGTTTTTCAGATAAAGAGGTTCGATCGTCAGGTGTCAAGGCCTGACCCTATTTATCTGTAGCTACTATCAAAGATGTTAAGATATCAGATAGCAAGAATAGCAGGGCGAGTCATTAAAGGAAAAATTTGATAGTGCGCTTGGAGAAGTTATTTTTCTTCCAGCAAGCTCTTCAAGGCCTTGTATTTTTCTGGGGGGAGGTTCCTTTTTTTTGCGATCTCCAGAGCTTGGACTGCCAGGATCTTGTAAATGGCGATATAGTCAGGAAGCTTCCTTAGAGCATCAAGATGTTGCCTTATAGATACCTGATCACCTCTGATAACGGGTCCTGTTAATGAATTCTTGAGGCCGAAGTCTTTCATGTTCTGTAGAGTCCCTTGGATCAAAGGCAGGACCATCTCAGAGGCCTGCTTTTCCTCGATCCCGGCCGATTTAAGGAGAGACACAGCCACCTCTAGCAGGACAACAAAGAAATTGGAAGCGATACTGCAGGCTGCATGGTAGAGAGCCTTGTCCTTTCCAGTGATAATGATGGGATAGCCTCCCAGGCGGCTCGCGATTTTTTCGCCTAACTTCAAAGCCTTCTCGTCTCCTTCGAGGCCGAAGTATATGCCTTCAAATTGGTTTGGCCCGCCTTTTTTTTGGGAGAACGACTGAACAGGGTGAATAGAGGCTGTAAAGGCGCCTTTGATCTGCAAAGGTTTGAGAACTTCGGCCGAAACAAGTCCACTGCAGTGGAAAACATATTTCTCTTTCCAAGGAAGCGAACCTTGAGCGAGCTCTTTAACGACCTTGGCAATCTCACTATCAGGCACACAGATAAAGATAAGCTTTCCGTCTTTGGCTGCCTGAAGATTATCTGTCAGAGCTTTTCCTTTGCCGATTATCTGCAGGCTTTTTCGGACCGAAGATAGAGTTCTTCCAGAGAGAGCCTTGAGCTGGTATCCCTTTTGAGAGAGGGCATACCCCAAGGCTGTGCCTAGGTTGCCGGCGCCTATGATGGCCACTTCAGTCATTTTTACCTTTGAAAATCTCCAGCCACTGGTCGACTTCGAGAGGAGAGGGAGGTGACATGCTTTTCTCTTCCTCCCTTGCTTTTTTGATTTCCTTCCATGATTTCCTCAATTGGCGGCTAAATTCTTCGCAGTTAAGAGCCTTGGCCCCCTTGGCTTGGGCAAAGTTCTTGATCTCTCGATCAGAGCTGACGACGATGAACCTCCTCAGGTCGGTCTGTTTGAGAATGATTTCTTTGATAAGTTGGTCGGCATTCTGGTCAGGAGCAGGGTAGAGAACCAGAAATTTTTTTTCCCGATAGGTCTTAAGAGGAAGGTTTGGATCAGGATGACCGTCAAAAACGAGGATGACCTTTGTTCCTTTGAGCTTCTGAAAAACTCGTAGCCTTAGGACCAAATCATGTTTGGCTCTTTGATCTTTAAATCCAGAAGGAGTGATGAATCCTAAGAAGTTGTTTCCGTCGATTAAATAAGGCACTGTAGACAGCCGAATATACCAGAGACAATGAGCGAAGGCTAGAGAGAATGTGATTCTCCAGGCTTGAGGATGACGACTTCTGCCAGGTCTCCCACGCGTTTCTTGAATTCTTCTGGATCGGCACTGACAATGGGGAAAGTGTCATAGTGAACAGGGATGACTTTCTTGGTCTGGATAAATTCAACTGCTTTCGTAGCTGAGGGAACGCCCATCGTGTATCGGTCGCCAATGGGAATGAAACTTAAATCCGGGTTGAAGTATTCACCGATGAGCTTCAAATCATAGGATAACCCTGTATCCCCGGCATGGTAGATTGTCTTCCCGTCCATTTCGACAACGACTCCGGCCGCATTGCCTTTTTCAGCGGAGTGATGAGCAATCACCATATGTACTTTGACTCCTTCCACTTCCACTGTCCCGCCTATGTTCATACCTTCAGCCGTAATTCCTTCAGATTCAGCATCCACAGCAACTTCATGGATTCCCACTAAAGTGGCTCCAGTTTTTTTACAGATGGCAAAAGCATCTCCTAGATGATCACCGTGATGATGGGTGACAATCACCACATCAGCCTCGGATATTTCATCAGGAGTCGCGGATGCGGCAGGATTTCCGGTGAGAAAGGGGTCGATATAGAGAGTTTTTGAACCCTGAATCTTGACCGCAGAGTGACCTAACCAGGTGATATCCATTGTATTCCTCCTCCTTGGTTAATATATCTTTTAAAGAGGCCAAAAGGCTCTAGGTTAGACTATCCTGGAGGCCAAGTCATCTGCCTTCCCCCCAAAAGATGGAAATGGATATGGAAAACGGCTTGCCCAGAGTCCTTTCCCGTGTTGAGCACGATCCTGTACCCTCTGGAAAGTTCTTTATCTTTTGCGATCTGGCGAGCCGCAAGGAGCAGATCAGCTAAAATTCCCTTTTTTTCTTCTGGGATCTCCTCCAGGGAGGCAAAATGCTCTTTAGGGATGATGAGAATATGAGTAGGAGCTTGAGGATCGATATCTCTAAAGGCGATGAGGCTATCATTTTCGTACACAGTCTCCGAGGGGATTTCCTTTTTTGCGATCTTGCAGAAGAGGCAGTCTTCCATTTAATCTTGAATCCTATTCTTTAATTCGTTCGATACAGGCTCCCAAGGAGCTGAGTTTTTCTTCGATCTTTTCGTAGCCTCGGTCGAGATGTTCCACTTCATTGATTATGGTTTCTCCGCTGGCGATCAATCCAGCCAAGATCAGCGAGGCTGAAGCCCTCAGGTCGGTGGCGATGATTTCTGCTCCGGAGAGCGGAGTTTTTCCCCTTACGATAGCTTTATCTCCTCTTACTTCAATGTTGGCACCCAGGCGGAGAAGTTCATTCACGTGGGAAAATCTTCTGTCGAAAATGGTCTCGGTTATGATCGATGTTCCAGAGGCTTGCGTCATCAAGACAATGAATTGAGCCTGCATGTCTGTCGGAAATCCCGGATAAGGAGAGGTGGTGATATCCTGTGATTTGATCTTTGGACTGCCGACAACGCGCAGAGATTTGTTTTTGACTTCTATTTTAGCTCCTGAATAGCGCAGTCTTTCGATGACTGTTTCCAGATGCTGTGGATTGACGTTGGTCAATTGGATATCTCCGTTACTCAGGGCCCCAGCAACGAGAAAGGTTCCAGCTTCAATGCGGTCGGGGATGATTTCGTGGGTGGCTCCACCTAATTCCTCTACTCCTCTGACCCGGATTGTCTCCCGGCCAATCCCGTCAATTTTAGCTCCCATTTTGACCAGGAGCTGGCAGAGGTTAGAAACCTCGGGCTCCAGGGCACAGTTTTTTAATACCGTCTCACCCTGAGCAAGGGAAGCAGCCATGAGACTGTTCTCTGTTCCTCCCACTGTCTTTTTCTCGAATTCAATCTCGGTCCCTCGAAGCTCTTCGGCCTCTGCTTTAATGTAGCCGTGTTCGAGACTGATCGTGGCTCCCAATTTCTCGAGGGCATGGATGTGGAGGTCTATAGGGCGGGAACCGATGGCACATCCTCCAGGCAAGGCAACCGCAGCTTTTCCCGAGCGAGCTAACAAGGGACCCAGCACCAAGATCGAAGCTCTCATAGCGCTGACCAATTCATAGGAGGCCTCGTCAGAAGTGATATTCTTGGTCTGGATGGAAAGAGAATTTCTTTTCAGGCCGTAATCGGCCCCTAGCTCTTTCATCAAAGTCAGGATGGTGAAAACATCTTTGACCAGGGGGATGTTCGTCAGTTTGATTTTCTCTTTGGTCAAAAGAGAGGCCGCAATGGCAGGAAGAACTGCATTTTTAGCCCCGCTTATTTTGACTTTTCCCTTTAGAGGCTGGCTCTTGTTCCGGTAGATTCTTATTTTTTCCACTTTCTCCATTCTAGAATATCAGGTCTAAAAATTCAACTTCGACAGGGTCAGATATTCGATTATCTTAGCCTATGAAAAAATAGAATCGTTCTCGTATTACCGGGTATAACCCTGCCTAGCTGTTTAAAGGCGTGAGAAGGCAATTGACTTCAACTCTTTATTTCTTTATATATCGGGGAAAGGAGGTACTCATGAAGTTTTCCCGTCGCCGTTTTATGAGAAACATAGGAGTGGGCTTAGCCAGTCTTGGCTTGGTCGGAGAGAGGAAGGCTTTTTCTTTCCCTTCACCAAAGAAGAATTCTGAAAAACTCCTGATCACCAATCCTGACCATCCCCAGCCAGCGTCTTTCGACCGCCTGCCTCTCAGCTGGTATAAAAGCGCAGTCCAGCGTTTGAAAGACAAGGTGGCTGAAAAAGGGATCAAGGTCATTCTTCTTCAGAATCGTTGGAATCTTGTTTATTTTACCGGCCTCTTTCACAGCACCACTGAAAGGCCTTTTTATGTTGTGTTCCCTGTCGATGAGGAGGCCATCTACTGGTACCACCCTGGGTTGGACCGAGATTTAGTGACTTCCTGGTGGAGCACGGAGAATGAGTACTATTTTGATTTCCTCCACGCAGAAGGAGGTTTCCCCAATAAAGGAAAAGTTATCCAGGGGAAGACAGTAGATCTGTTTGAATGGCTCCTCAATGGATTGAAGAAAAGAGGCTTTGGAGACAAGACTATCGGAGTTGACTCCGAGTTCCCGCCTTCGGTGATGAAAAAGGCCAAGAAGATTCTCCCTAAGGCTAAATTCGTGGATATCAGCTCGATTTGTCTCGGAATGAGAATGGTGAAAACCAAAGAAGAGATCGCTCTGGCGCAAAGGGCCATGGATTACTTCAGCAAGATCCATGCCTTTGCCAGAGATTACATCCTGGAGAGAGGAACCGATGCCACAGACTTTGAAGTGGAACTGGCGACCACGGAATACGGCACCGAATTGATCATGAAAGACATCAAAAGGGACGGACGGCCCCACTCTGCGGTAGGCCTAGGAGTCTATATTGGGTGTCGCACCGGAGCGGGTACGGCATATCCCCATCCGAATCAATTCTTCCACAAGAAGATTGAGAAAGGAGATGCCCTCCAGGTGGCAGGAGGAGTGATAATCGGGGGCTACGGAGGCGAGTGCTACCGTTATTACCAGATTGAACCCTGGGATAAGCACCGCGAGAAATTATGGGATGTGGTCACGGAATGTGTTCATATTCAAGAGAGGGAGTCGAAAGCTGGAGTAACCTGCTCCGAGGTTGCTTATAAGATTCATCAGTACCAGGTTAAGCAGGGAGTGGCCAAATACATCTATCATCGGCCTGCCCATGGTGAAGGCATGGAAGGGCACCAGCCCCCATGGATAGCTTTGGGTGATTACACAGTCTTAGAAGAAGGGATGACCTTCAGCGTTGAGCCAGGCCTTTATGACCCAGAGAATGGCTTTGGTTATAACCCCAGCGATAATCTATTAGTGACTAAAGACAAAGGCGTTCTCATGAGCAGTGTTCCCTATACTAAGGAGTGGATGTTTCTGAAATTGTAGGCAGTTTTTAGCAGATAATATCCAAGGCTTTGGGAATGATCTTGAACACTATTTTGTTGAACTGAGAAGGGGTCTGGGCGCCCCCGACGATTTCTCCGTCAGCCTGAATCTCAAAAGCCTTTTCAGAAGAGACTTCGAAGTAAGGCGATTGGAGCGTATCGACTTCTTTGGCTCTGGTGTGCTTTCCCCTTGCGGAGAGAAAGACAAGGCGGGAAAATCGAGCCAGGGAGCAATCTTTAATCAGACAACAGTCTAACCGCCCATCATCAACCAGGGCGCGAGGAGTTACTCTTCTCCCGGTTGCCCAGTATCGCATATTGTTGAAGACGGCCACCACATAACGACCTTCATCTCGACGCTTCTCGGATTCTACGGTTAAAGGTATAGGAATTTTCTTGGAAGAATAGGAATCGATTATGCCTAAAGCTCCAGCGAGTGTTTGAATCTTCCCCATCTTTGGCTTTCTCTGGGCTAAGTCTTCGACATATTTATTCACCAGCACTCCCAATCCAAGGCTAGCCTGTCCAAGGAAATAGCCCAAGATTTTGTTATCTTGAACTAGACAGCCCAGGTCTATTCTTTTTATCATTCTTCTTTTCAGAGCTGCGCAGGCCTTCTCCAATGAGTCGATTTCGAATTCTTTGGTTATATCATTAGAGGAACCCAGGCCAATCATTCCCAGGATAATCTCGGCTCCTTTTTTCTTGGTCTCATTGATGATGATGTTGAATGTGGAGTCACCACCGGCTCCAGCGATGATTCTGTATGTAGCTGTTTTTTCCCGGGCCTGTCTCCTCAGATCGTCTTCACTTTGAGTGATGAACAGCTCATAATCGACTTCATGCTGGAGAAGGAGTTTTTCCAGCCGCTCTTTGCTTTGCTGAGCCTTTCCTTTCCCAGCACTCGGATTAAACAGAATCCCTATTTTTTCCATCAGGGTCAGGCCTTTATGACTTTTATGATTCAGAAAAGATGCCTAGAAGAGAAAGCCCGTCCAATCTCTCTGTTGACATCTGAGTATAATAATATGCTAGATATGGACCGACTTGTAAAGTGAATATGAGTTCTGTAAAGTAAGAGCGGTTCTGTTTTTTTCAAAGTCTTTATTCGCGTTTGGAGAATCAGAGAGCAAAGGAATAGTCCCCAGGCTATAAAAAAGGAGGAAATAAAATGAAGATGCTAATCGGCGAGAACTGGGTGGAAAAGGACGATAGGATTGAAGTCCGAAATCCCTATAATGATGAGCTCGTTGACACCGTCCCGGCTGGAGATGAGGACGACGTGAAGGCTGCTTTCCAGGCCGCCGAGGAAGGATTCAAGATCAACCGTGGGCTTCCTGTCCATCAGCGGATTTCTATCCTCTATAAAACAGCAGAAATCATCAGCAACAACCAGGAGGAATTCGCCCGAATTATAGCCAGCGAAGGAAGCAAGACCATCCGGGAGGCAAGGAAAGAAGCCAGCCGGTGTATCGACACCATCACCATCTCAGCTGAGGAAGCCCGGAGGGTAGTCGGAGAGACCATCCCTTTCGACAGTCGAGAGGGATCTGAAAATCGCCTTGGATATTATTATCGTTTTCCCATCGGTATCATCGTGGCTATAACGCCGTTCAATGATCCTTTAAACCTCGTAGCCCATAAGGTTGGGCCTGCCATCGCCGGCGGAAATGCGGTGGTTCTCAAGCCAGCGACCGTGACTCCGCTTTCAGCCCTAAAACTGGGAGAAGCTTTTATCAAAGCTGGCCTTCCCTGGAATATTCTAAACATCGTGACTGGCCGGGCCTCCAGAATTGCCGACGCGCTGGTGACAGATCCTCGAGGTCGAATGATTTCCTTCACCGGAGGAACCGAGGCGGGGCTGGACATTGTCAAAAAAGCGGGATTGAAAAAAATTGGCATGGAGCTTGGCTCCAACTCTCCGGTGATTGTCATGGATGATGCTGACCTGGACCAAGCGGTGGAACTTTCCGTCTCCGGAGCCTTCTGGGCTGTGGGGCAGAACTGCATTGGAGTCCAGAGGATCTATATCCATGAGGCTGTCTATGGTGAATTCGAAAAGCAGTTTGTGGAGCGTACGAAAAAAATGAAAGTTGGCTTCCAGTTGGATGAAGATACAGACATGGGGCCCATGATCACCGAGCAAGAGGCGGCTCGAGTGGAAAAATGGGTGGGAGAAGCCAGCCAAGAAGGAGCAGAGCTTCTAACTGGAGGAAAAAGGAAAGGGACGCTCTTTGAGCCCACAGTATTCAAGAATATGCCTGAGTCCTCCAAGCTGAATTGCGAAGAGGTCTTCGGCCCGGTAGTGAATCTCTATAAGGTTTCTACGCTTGAGGAAGCGATCGAGAAGGCCAATAGCGTTGACTACGGTCTTCACGGAGCCGTTTTTACCCGTTCCCTGGATAACGCCTTTAAGGCTATCAAGGAGCTCGATGTGGGCGGAGTGATGGTCAATGATTCCACTGATTACAGGATCGATATGATGCCTTTTGGCGGGGTGAAATGGAGCGGTCTCGGCCGGGAGGGAATAAAGTTTGCGCTCCTGGAGATGACGGAGCCCAAAGTGGTCTGTTTTAACCTCTAGGAATCAGAGAGTGCGGAGAGCCTGGTCGAGGTCTCCTATAATATCATCTGGATCTTCAGCCCCCACGCAGAGTCTTATCATTTGAGGCGGTATGTCGGCCATCTGGCGGGCCTTTTCTCCTTGCTGCTGGTGGGTGGAAATGGCTGGGATACAGGCAACACTCTTGATGCGGCCTAGATCGGTAGCCCTAAAAATAACCTTGAGATTGTCGAATACTTTTCGTGCGTTTGGAGAAGGGCCGTCGACACGGAAGCTCATCAGGTGACCGTAGCGGTTGAATTCCTTGCCAGTCCCATCATCTGAATCCACCAGCTTCAGGTATTTTTTGGCCAGCGGATGGAAATGGAAGCTCGGCAAGCCCAAATAATCAACCTGGTAGACTCGAGGATGCTGGGCAAGAAATTCTGCTACTTGCTGTGAGTTTTGGCTGACCAGGTCCATTTTGGAGCGCAGGGTTCGCAGGTCATTAAGAGCAAACAACGCATTCGGAGGAGAAGCGGCTGGGCCATTATCCCTGTACGGGAGGAATTTTACGTATTCGGCGAAATTTTCTTTAAAGAGAGGATTGTCATTTTTGATATTGGTCACGATTGGCTTGCGGCTGATCAAAGCTCCTCCTATGGCCAATCCGCTGGAAGTTATGGATTTAGTCAGAGAATGGATGACTATGTCCGTCCCGTAAGCAAGGGGGCGCATCAAGGCTGGAGTTGCACAGGTCGCATCAATAATAAAGGGGATTTCATGGGAATGGGCCAGATCTGCGAGCGCCTTGACATCACAGAAAGATTGCTGAGGATTGCTCGGAGCCTCTGAGTAAAGAAAGCGAGTATTCTCGTTGATCTTTGTCTTCCATTCCTCGATATCATCTTGATGTTCCACCCACCGGACTTCTATTCCCCTATCCTGCATTTTCCTGACCGAAAAGTGCTGGTAAGTGCCTCCGTAAAGCTGAACAGAGCTCACGAAATTGATTTTCTCTTCCTCTTCTTTTTGCTTGACGAGAAAAGGGTCAATGGCTGAAACGATAGCTGACATTCCCGAAGCTGTAACCAGACAAGAAGCGTCCTGGCCGGTTTTGTATCCTTCCAGCAGGGCCAGAACCCATTCGAGATAATAGATGGTAGGATTGGCTATTCGGGTGTAGCACCAGGTTGGGATTAAATACGCTAGAGCAGCTTCCATTTCATCAGAGTCGCGGTAAGCCTGAGAGGCGGAGAGATAGAGAGGCTCGATTATAGCCCCTTGATTTTGTTTTAAGGCTTCTTCTGCCGTGTAGAGGCCGTGCACAGCTATGGTGTCAAATTTGAATTTTTTAATCCGATTCACTTGTTTCTTTTTCTGATCAAGGAGTTTTTGAGCCTCTTTCATGTATTTTAAAACCCCTGGCCCATATTGTTGGTCGTCATTCATGATTCCTCCCTAATTTTCCCTCGGTTTAATTATTTTTTTTCTTAACTCTATATTTCTGTATCACCTTTTTCAACCTTTTTACTCCTTCTTTAATCTCATCCCTGGTTGGGTAAGAAAAGTTGACCCTCATGGTGTTATACCTGCGAAAGTCTTGAGGATAGCAGACTTCGCCCGGGACAAAAGCAACCTTTTCTTCAAGGGCCAGGTAGAAAAGCTCTAAGGTGTTTATCGACTCCGGCACAGTGATCCAGAGGAAGAGGCCGCCTTCTGGGTTTGTCCATTCCACACCCGTACCCTGAGGGAAATTCTCCTCCAGAGCTTCGAGGAAGAAATTCAGTTTTTCAGTGTAGTATTTTCTGGCCTTCTGGAAATGGGCCTCGATATCGTATTCTCGTAGGAAGGCTGTACATATATCTTGGTTGAGCTTGGGCGTGTTCAGTATGTTGGCGCCTTTTATGTAGATGAATTTTTCTACGACTTCAGGAGGTCCGATGTTAAAACCGACTCTCAGGCCGGGGCAGAGGATTTTGGAAAAAGTGTAGACACCGATCACATTCCCTTGGTTCTTGTCCAGGGAATAGATGGAAGGAAGATGTGCTCCTTTATACCTTAATTCTCGGTAGGGACTGTCTTCTACCAGAGGAATCCCGTAATCCTTGCTCATCGCGAGTAGAGCAACTCTTTTCTCCAGACTCATGGTTATGCCTGAGGGATTCTGGAAATCCGGGACTACATAGATGAATTTAGGTTTCTTCCCCTTCTTTAGACTTTTGTCGATCTCGGCCTCCATCCCCTTAACATCAGACCCATCTTCTTCTATATCTTTAGCGATGTAATCCGCATCCTGCATCTCAAAAGAGGCTAAAGCACCACCAAAGGTAGGGAGATCGATAACGATCGTATCTTGGGGTTCAAGGAACAATCTTCCGACCAAATCTATCCCGTGCTGTCCGGAGGTGGTGATCATGATGTTCTCAGGTTGGATATGGATATCATCCTTCTTCAGGTAATCTCTGATGGCTTCTATGAGTTCTACTTCTCCAGGGATGTCCGAATACTGGAGAGACTTAGCCCAGTCGTCCTTTAAAGATTTCGTAGCCGAATTCTGAACAATATCTAAAGGGAAAATATCATTGCTGGGCAATCCACCGGCAAAAGAGATTATTCCGGGATCTCTGATATACCCTAGGGTTTTTCCGATGGAATAACCCTCGAAATCTCTCATGATTTTGGTGAACAAAGATTTCATGTCTGACCTCTGTTCTTTTTTTAATTTTTTTCTTTATTTGGCCTTATACCGGTCTGGGGCATCAAAGACGTCTATCACATTCACCCGGGTGAGAAAAGTGGCTGAATGGACAATGCCCTCAGGGATATAGTACCAATCACCCTTCCGGTATACGTTGGGCTTCCCGTCTATGGTCAATTCCATTTCACCTTCGATGACCATTCCCCACTGGGCACAGTGGGAGTGAGGAGGCACTTCTCCGACAGCTTCTATGTCAAAAAACACGACCTGTTGGTTGTTGCTCTGGAGAAGCCAGGCCCTGATTCCTTGGAAAGGCATGTCGACCTCTGGGAGTCCTCTTATCATCTCTGGGAAAGCCGTCCCTTCCCATTCCTTCAAGTCATTTTTCATCGGATCCTTCCTTTCGAGTTTAAATAAAAATAAATTAAAAAAAATTGAAAAAATTGGGGACGGTTCTCTTTTTCAAAATTGGGGACGGTTCTCTTTTTTAGAGAACGAAAAAGTTCGGAAGAAGCATAATGAATATTTTTCATTTGGTATATTAATACAAAGAATTGATGGCCATATATGGAAAAAAATAGAACCGTCCCCATTTTCATTTTTTTAATAGAGAGCCTTGATGTAGCCTCCGTCCACTTGCAGGGCAACTCCGGTTATGTAACTGGCTCTTTCAGAAGCCAGAAAAGCCACTGCTTGAGCGATTTCCTCTGGCTGACCCAACCTACCCAGGGGAATAGTATTTTCGATGCTGTGGTAGAAGTCTTTGCTTGTGCCTTGACCTTTTTCTTGGAAATCCCTGGCCAAGTTTTCCACCCTCTCTGTTTTGATGTAGCCAGGGCAGACAGAGTTTACGGTGACTCCGTAAGGGGCAAGTTGATTAGAAATGGATTTAGAGAAACCCAAGACGCCTGCTCGAGCTGTGTTAGAGAGGATAAGGTTTTCGATGGGCTGCTTGGCTGAGATGGAAACCATGTTAATGATCCTTCCCCATTTCTGTTTCTTCATCAGAGGAATCACTTCATAGCATAGGTTTACGGTGCTTAAAAGATTGAGCTCTAAGGCCTGCTGGTAATCATCCAGACTGAATTCATCCGCCATACCGGACGGAGGTCCTCCGGCATTGCAGACCAAGATCTCGACAGTCCCCAGCTCAGCAACCACATTCTTAACAAGTTTACTCACCTGATTCCTGTCGGCAACGTCGGCCACAAAAGCTTGAACCTGACCTCCGGTTTCTGAAGCTATTTCATCCCTGGTTTTAAGAAGTCTTTCCTCACCTCGAGCACAGATTGCCACTCTTGAACCTTCCCGGGAAAGCTGGGAAGCTATAGCTTTTCCTAATCCCATGCTCGAGGCTGCCACCAAGGCGACTCTATTCTCGATGCCTAAATCCATGGCTCCTCTCCGTGAGTTATACGTTTTCTTTTCAAGATTTATGTTCGATAAGAAACCTTGGCAAACTGGGTCTGATGCCCTCTCTTCATGATCTCTTTGGCATCCTTATCGCATCTCACGCATTTGTGGTAGATAACCTCGCCGATCAAAGCTGCCTTCTCGTTCCTCTCTTCATCAGAGAGAAAATAGGCCTCCATAGTGTCATAGGGACGTCCTTCCCCGTCGCTCTCGTATTTAATGGTCAAATCCCGGCCAGCTTCCAGGACTTTGAAGGCGTTTTCAGTCCAGTTGAAGTCAGCCCTTCCTAAATCGAGATTGATCCTGAGATGAGCAGCCAGAAAGATGGGAAGACCTGAGGCTTGAACCTCCTCACTGCACTGAATGAAAGTTTCGGCAGTGGCTGCGTTCCCGATATTTATCTCATAGATCGGAGTTGTGCCGTCGTCTCGGAGATACTCTTTGAAAATATTCAGGAGCATCCTGAGCTGGATAGCATTTTGAGTCGAAAGAAGCATTGATATTTTAAAGGAAAGATTAGGGATTTCCCTGGCGTAATAACAGGCAGCCACGATCGTTGACCAGCTTGGGTTGAGGAAAAAATTTGCTCCTGTGGAGATGGCAGCCCTTGTGATTCCGTCAAGATAAACAAGATGATTATTGTTTCCGACCTCAACCCCTCCCAGGTTGCCATAGGATGTGCCCATGTTCTTCAGGATTATCTGACTCAGCCCCTTCCCCAGGTCAGCTCTCGCGAATTTCTCCCCGGTCACTTTTTCTATTCTGGCAAACCGCTCCTCAGGGAGAGGAGTTCCTAAGAGGTTGGTGGTGCAAAACTTGCTGGCCCCTAGAATATTTTCAGCCAGGGCAAGAGTAGAGAGAAGATCACCGCCATAGACGTAGTTTTCCGTCAAACCCACCACAGAGATCATCTCTGTTGGAAAGAGCACCTCTCCGTCCTCGGCGACTCTCATAATGCATTCATAGGTCGGACGAGCGGCTTGGAACCCAGAAACCTGGGTCGTACAGACTCCTTTCTTAGTGACAGAAATGTCGTTCTTTTCCATAAAATCCTCAACTTTACCAAAGCTCTGCACAAATTCTTCAGCCTTTTCCAACATCTCGCCAAATCCTTTTTCTCCGGCAATTTTTTTCCTGGTCTCATAATCTCTGCTTGCCTCTATCTTCTCGGAAATCTCTTTTGCTCCTCCGTAGGAATTGACTAACTCGTCCATGGCCTTAAGGTCTTTATCGCTCAAGAGCTCGAAGTGCATCGCTTTCCTCCTGTTTTACAGGTTTTGTTTACCCATTATATTTTTTATTTTTAAAAAAATCTTTATCCTCTTCACTCCAGAAGTTCATTTCGAGAGATGGTAGTGGATGGCCAGCATATCGGTGAGGATGGAATATCCGGTCTCGATCTTTCCAGCTCCAGGACCTTGAATGGTTATTTTCCCCATCAAATCCAGCTCAACGTTCAAGGCATTGTTGGCCCCCATGACCCCTGCCAAGGGATCAGAGATGGGAAGTTTTTGGGGAGAGACACTGGCCATAATCTGGTCAGCCTCTTTTTTGGTCGAAGCGATGAGCTTGTACCTGAAATTCTCCTTCTTGGCAGCCAGGACATCCTCTTTAGAAATGGAAGTTATGCCTTCCCTTTTGACATCACTCGGCTTAATGTTTCCTTCCAGGAAGACATTGGATAGGATGGTGATTTTAGCCAGAGCGTCATAGCCTTCTACATCTGCTGTAGGGTCAGCTTCGGCGTAGCCTAATTCTTGAGCCAATTTAAGGGCAACGTCATAATCCATGTTCTCTTCTTCCATTTTGGAGAGGATAAAGTTAGTGGTTCCGTTTAGGATCCCTTTTATTTCTTTTATTGTATTGCCAGCCAGGTCGCGTTCAAACAGGTTGAAAACGGGCGTCCCGCTCATGACTGTACCCTCTATCCTGAAAAAAAGGTTGTTCTCCTTTGCCAATTTACTCAATTCGCGATAAAAGAGCGCCGCTGGTCCCTTGTTGGAAGTGACTACATGCTTTCCGGTGCGCAGGGCTTTTTTAATATAGCTGGTGGCAGGCTCTGCTGTCTCGATATCTGTATAAGTCAATTCAGCCCAGATATCTGTCTTATACTCTTCGATGATCTCCAGGGTTTCCTTCCCCTCTGCCTGGTTGGCTTCCCCTTCCAGGTATTCCTCGATCTTTCTTCCCTGGTTTAAAAGCTCAAGAAGCTTCTTTATGTTTATGCCCTCAGGAATCAAAATGGTTCCCTTAATTTTATCGCAGATGGCCACAACCTTGGGTTCAAAATCAAACTGATCACGCAAATATTCGTGCTTATTTTCGATGATTTCCAGAAAACCCTGGCCTACCGTCCCGCAGCCAATCAGGCCTATTTTATATTCCATGTCTACCCTCCAGCTCAATCAAGGGAAGGTTCCTGTCTTTAAAATAAAGTAAAATAAAGGGGACGGTTCTATTTTTTTTGTTTGTTCTCTTCCGGAAGAGTTAAAGGCATTCCCCAAAAAAATAGAACCGTCCCCGATTTCAAAAAGATAAGAATGTTTTCCCAAAAACAGAACTGTCCCCGATTTCACGATTTCGTTCGAGAAAAGATAGAAAGAGGAAAAAGAAAGCATTTTAATGTTGGAAGGGCTATTGTATCGAGTTGACTTCAATTTTTCAATTCTCTAAGATGATTTTATTTTTATGAGCATTTTTCTCGACAAATAACAGAGAATCATTAGAATGTATTTGGCAGTGTCTAATAATACTGAATTTTGAAAGGAGGAATTATGAAAAAGAAGGTTTTTGTTTTTTGTCTAGCTTTTTTGTTTTTGGGATTTTTTGCCCGAGGGGAAAAGGCTAAGCAGGGACTTAAAGTCTTTATTTCGGTAGACATGGAAGGAGTGAGCGGAGTCATTCATTGGGAAGATGTCAGCCGCTCAGGAAAGGATTATGGGCTCTTTCGGAAGTTCATGACTCAAGAAGCCAACGCAGCCGTAGAAGGAGCCCTGGCCGCCGGAGCAATCGAGGTGCTTGTGAGAGATTCCCATGGGAGTGCTCGCAATATTCTCCCTGACCTCTTACACTCAGGAGCTAAGCTGATACGAGATTGGTCGGGCGGCCCTTTAAGTATGATGGAAGGAATCAATGAGAATTTTGATGCGGTGATTTTGATAGGTTACCACGCCCGGGCAGGTACCCCCGATGCGGTCCTCGATCATACCATGACCGGGAGATTTTATGATGTGGTGCTTAACGGAAAAAAAATGCCTGAGGCTGGGATCAATGCTGCCATAGCAGGACACTTCGGAGTTCCTGTTGTCTTGGTAGCAGGAGATCTAGCGCTCACCAGACAGGCCAAAGAGCTTTTTGGGGATGTCGAGACAGTTGCGGTCAAGGAAGGAATTGGAAACGCAGCCAAGATGCTCCATCCTGAGAAAGCACAAGAAATAATCAAGAAGAAGACTACAGAAGCCTTGAAAAGGCTTAAAGATTTCAAGCCTTACAAATTCAATCCTCCCTTCACCATGGAAATCACTTATACTAGCGAAGAAAGAGCCAACGAGGCTTCCTGGATTCCAGGCGCTAAAAGGACAGGGGATAGGTCTGTCTCCTTTACCAGTAGTGATTTTATGGAGGTGTTGAAGTTTTTCAGCTTTGCGATGTAGTCTAGTTTCGTTCCCTGCCGGGTGAGAGGCGAGTCTTTCCCGGGATTTGATAAATTGCTCCTTCCCCAGGAAAATTCATAATCTTTTCACCGCAATTTATAGAGATTTCCAGCTGCCTGTTGGAGTACGATTTAGCATTGCCTAGTGGGATGAGTTGATAATGTGACAACGCTGATGGGAAACTCCATCAACAAAATGATCATAAAAAAAAGAGGAGTGAAAATGCATCTCCACTCCTCTTTCTAAAAACTTGTAGATTTCGCTTTTTTTAAATCCTTACTTCTTTACCTGTGAGTCGATCCAGTCAGTCGTGATGCTCTTGGGTCTTTCGATCGCCAATCCAAGGGCTCTATCCCAGATCAATGAGGCAAGAACACCGATTGCTCGAGATGCTCCGAAGAACACAGTGTAGAAATCGTATTCAGTGACACCGTAGTGGAGGAGCAAGCAACCAGAATGGGCATCGACATTGGGCCATGGATTCTTTGCCTTACCGTGCTCTTTGAGGATATCAGGGGCAACTTCGTAAATGGCACTGACGACTTTGAAGATTTCATCATCGGGGAGGTGTTTGAGAGCGAATTCTCGCTGGGCCATGTATCTAGGATCTGTTTGACGGAGAACAGCATGTCCGTAGCCGGGAATGACTTTGCCAGCATTCAAGGTGTCCCAGAGATATTTAACTAGCTGTTCTTTGTCAGGAACTCCTCCTAGGTCATCCTTAACTTCCATGATCCACCGCAGGACTTCCTGGTTGGCCAGTCCGTGGAGAGGTCCGGCTAATCCGTTCATTCCCGCAGACAGAGAAAGGTAGGCGTCCGAAAGAGTTGAACCGACAAGGTGAGTGGTGTGGGCTGAGACGTTCCCGCCTTCATGGTCGCTGTGAATGACCAGGTAGAGGCGCATGAGCTCTTTGAATTGTTCGTCTTCGATTCCGATCATATGAGCGAAGTTTCCACCCCAGTCAAGGTTGGGATCAGGGGGAATATGTTCATCGTTCTTGTAGGTTTTGCGGTAAATGTAGGATGCGATCAGGGGAAGTTTAGCCAACAAGCTCATCACATCATCGAACATGGGATCCCAGTATTCCATTTTGCTCATGCCTTCTCGGTACTTTTTCGCAAAAATGGACTCTTTCTGGAGAGCGAGGATGCCTTGAGCGAATTGAGTCATAGGGTGGGTGTCTTTGGGTAAGGTCTTGAGAATCTCGATGAGATAGTCAGGAAGCGGGCTGAGTTTCCGCCATTCTTCGGTGATTTCCTTGACATCATCGTCGGTGGGCAATTCGCTGGTAAGAAGAAGGTAGAATATTCCTTCAGGAAGAGGTTCCTCACCGCCAGGAGCCTTGGGGAGTTTCTCCCGCAGCTCAGGAATGTTGAAGCCACGAAAACGGATACCCTCCATAGGATCGAGAGCCGATGTTTCAGTGACCATACATTTCACACCGCGCATCCCGCCGTAGGCTTGAGCAACTGTCACCTCTGAGATTTTCTCGTCCCCATGTTCTTTGATCAATGTTTTGACTTTCTCGCGCATGGGTTCGAGTTTGGTTGAGAATTTTTCCTTTAATGAAGCCATTGAAAAAACCTCCTTTGAGCTATAAAAGAGTGGGTTCCCTGGAAAACCAGTTTAGGGAGTAAGAAAATATAGCATTGTTATCTAGGTCTGTCAATTAAAAATAGGAATTTAATGATTTTTTTTTGCGTTGAATAAAATCAGGGGATAATCTCGTATAAATAAGTAGTGAATGGGGGGAGAAGCTTTTCTTTGCTACAGACGATTAAAAATGAAGATATTCAGTTTCAAGAATGAAGGTTGCAATTAGATTTTGAAATTTTTTGTTTTTTGGAGTAGAATTTTTCAAATTTAATTAAGGAGAAGAAGATGGGAGTTTTATTATTTGTCCTGATTTTACTGGGCATTCTCATAGTATTCGTGGTGGCGGTTTTTAATACTCTGATACGATTAAGGAATCGGTGCGAGAATGCCTGGGCCCAAGTCGATGTTCAACTGAGGCGCAGGTATGATCTTATTCCCAACCTCGTGGAGACTGTGAAGGGCTATGCCAAGCATGAGAGAGAGGTTTTCCAGAAAGTCACCGAAGCCCGAGCCAAGGCCATTAACGCGGAAACAGTCAAAGAACAGGGAGAGGCTGAAAACATGTTAACTGGCGCCTTAAAATCTCTTTTTGCGGTAGTGGAGAATTATCCTGAACTCAAAGCTAACCAGAATTTTCTGATGCTCCAGGAAGAGCTGGCCGGAACAGAAGGGAAGATCGCCTATGCCAGACAGTTCTATAACGATAACGTGATGAAATTTAACGTGAAACAGCAGGTTTTCCCGTCCAACATCATTGCCAATATGTTCAATTTCAAAGAGAAAGAATACTTTGAGATCGAGGAACCAGAAGCCAGAGGACCGGTTGAGGTGAAGTTCTAAACACCGGCAGAGGTCAAACTCCAGATGTACGAGCAAATCGCTCGCAACAAGTGGAAATCTTTTTTTCTTATCTTGTTCTTCCTTGGCCTAATCTTTGCTTTGACCTGGCTTTTTGGGGAGCTGACAGGCCTCGGCTCTTACGGCTTGATTTTGGCTGTGGTTATCGCAGTGGCCATGACCTTCGGCAGCTATTATGCCAGTGATAAAATCGTCCTCGCCATTAGCCGGGCCAAGCCGGTGACCAAGCAGGAATATCCCTATCTGTATAACGTCGTCGAGGGATTGGCTATTGCGGCCGGGCTTCCCAAGCCTCGCTGTTATATCATCGATGATACAGCGCCCAACGCTTTTGCTTCGGGCCGCAACCCAAAGAATTCCGTTATTGTTGTCACCAAGGGCTTGCTCCAGAAGTTAAACCGGGCTGAACTAGAAGGCGTTATCGGGCACGAGATGGCCCACATCAAGAATTACGATGTGCTCGTCCAGACCCTGGCCGTGGTGATGGTTGGTGTTGTCGCCCTGCTCAGCGATTGGATTCTGAGGAGTTTCTTCTGGGGCGGTGGAAGGAGAAGGTCGAAGAGTAAAGGCGGCGGCAATGCTGGAGCTATACTAATCGTGGTGGGTCTTGTTTTAGCTATTCTTTCTCCACTTATTTCCCAGCTGATCCGTTTGGCCATCTCCCGCAAGAGAGAATTCCTGGCCGATGCCAACGGCGCTCTCCTGACCCGATATCCCCCTGGTCTGGCTTCCGCGCTCAAAAAACTGGCTGCAGACAGGGAACCTTTAGAGGCAGCAAACAAGGCCACCGCTCATCTCTATATTGTGAATCCACTCCAGGATATAAAAGGGCAGGTCAACAAATTGTTCAGCACTCATCCTCCGATCGAGGAGCGGGTGGCCGCCTTAGAAAAAATGTAATCCTTATGAAAATTCTTCCATCCACTGCTTTTCCATTTCGATAACTGTTTTTTTAGGTCGGAAAGAAATCTTTTTTTCCAATAGAGCATTGATCCGGTCCTCCAGGCTCTCAAAGGAGACTAGGTTTTCTAACCATCTTCTGGGAATTTTCTCAAAACCATAGAGTGCTCCGCACATCTGCCCGGTCATAGCTCCTGTGGTGTCCGTATCTCCTCCCAGCATGACCGTATCTGTCAGAGCCTGTTCGAAATTCTGGCTGGAAAAGAACATATAGAGAGAAGTCATGACACTGGCCAAGACATACCCAGAGGTAGGCCCTCCAGGGAAAAGAGAAGTCTGGTTGGCCTTTTCCTCGATTTTTTTCAAGACTTCTTGGCGGGGCTCATCAAAGAAAGAGAATAACTCTCGCAGAGCCTCAGAAAAGTCATGAAGGTTCGATTTTCTTTGCAGAAGGTCAGAACTCCTTTCTTCGAGCTCATGGACAAATTCAATCATGGCTTCATCGGCAAGGCCGGCGGGTTTACCTTCCCAGCTCAGAGCTCTGGCAATAATAAAAGCAACTGCAGAGGCAGCGGCTAGGCCTCGGATGTCGAGATGAGTGACTCGAGTGAGGTCGATGACCGCTCGAGCCAGGCCTTCCAGATCATCTCGAAAATACAGAGCCAAAGGAGCAATACGCATAGCTGCTCCGTTCCCAGCAGTGACGGTGGCTCCTTCGTTCCACTTGCATCCTCGGGAAAGAGCTTTGACAGTATGGCGGAAGTTACCCCCTGTTCCCCGATGGAGGCCAAATTTGAAGAAGCCCTTGGGTCCAGTCTGGTACATATCGACAATCAAATGGGCAAAGACCTGGCCAGGTCGCTCTGGGTCCGTAAGGATCGAGTCGCAGACCATGATCGCCTGTTGGCCATCATCTGAATGGAGCCCCTTAGGCCACCAGCCTCGTTGAGACTCTTCCATCTCAGTAATCCTACCAAAAATCTGGCGGATCTTTCCCGGAGTGTAGCCTTCGACAGGACAGCCCAGCGCATCTCCTACTAGAAGCCCATAGAAGGAGCCGGCAATCCTATCCCTTAAAACATTCATGGGGTCAGTCCTTTATAACTTTTATAATCTAACGAGTCTTTAATATCAACTGAGGAGTCAGGCGTTGATTATTTTTGCAAATGTTCAGATCTTTAGATTTTGGTTTTGTCTTTTTATAAGAGATAAAAACATTCAAGTCTTGAGCAGTTTGATGTGCTTAAAAGCTGGCAAGGCTATTGAAACTGTTGGATATTCATATTATAATTTAAACCCCGAAGCGGGGTCGTAGTTCAGTTTGGTTAGAACGCCGGCCTGTCACGCCGGAGGTCGCGAGTTCAAGTCTCGTCGGCCCCGCCAGATAAGATCTTTATTCTCAGCAATTTCCTTTGTTTTTTCCTTTCAACCCCTTTACCATAATTTCAGTGTAATTCAGTTATTTTTGTCACATATTTGGCACATGAGGAGAAATCTAATAATGAATAAATTGGAAACAAGAGAATTAATCAGAAGGTGGATTGAAGCAGAGAATCATGAAAAGCTTATGTATTTCATCAGTCTAAATCCAGAGGGAGGAAATTACACTCTTAAACAGAAAGAATATGCAATCGAAAAAGCAAAATCTATAGGTGTTAGAGCGACATCTCGTCTTCTTCGTTTGCCAAGAAGAACAATTCAAAGATGGTTAATGTCAAAGGAGATTACTGTTAAAAGATGTCCAGATTGGGTCAATGACTGGGCATACTGGAGGAGAAGGCGAAGGGAAAAATTTATGTTTTTTAGATAAATGTCGCCACTTAAAAAGGAGTGTTCTTTTTATGCACTTAAAGTTTATCTCTCAATTAATGTCATCAAATTATACAGTCGTCATAAATTTAGGACAATAAAATGTTCACTAACAGGGATGAAATCTGAACGTTATTGGCACATTTCTTGCTCTATTTTAGAAATGAAGTGGTAAGGAACTAATACATATATTTATTGGAGTGAAAATAAGTATAATAATCTTAGGTGGAACTTGAAATAAGGGAGGGCAGAGTGAGCAAACTTAGCCACAAGCACTCAATCTTTATTTTTACCGTCCTGTTTTGGGCAGTATTAGGCCAATTTTCTCTCCACCTGTTTTCACAGACAAAAGAAAAGCCCCTTCGTTACGAAGTAGAAGTTGTATTAATCGAGATTCCGCTCTATATGATAGATAAAGAGGGAAATCCCATAAAGAACCTCAAACCTGAAGAAGTCATTCTTTATGAAAATGGAATAAGACAGGAAATAACTCATTTTATTATGGTTCAGGCTGACTCTCCCGAAATAGCCAGTGTCGTCAGAAAATATCCTGTGGCAAGACGGCAGTTCTTATTGCTAATTGATTTTGCCTTTGCCACTCCAGCAAGGATAGTCAAAGCCAGACGGGCCTGTATGGATTTCATAAAAGAAAAAATACTCCCCAATGATTTAGTGGCTGTAGCCACTTATTCTGCTATGGGTGGCTTAGAAGTTCACTCTCATTTCACGAATGATAGAGAACATTTATTCAGCATGATAGACACCTTAGGTCTGGTTGAAATGCCAAGAATGCACGGACCCTTAGGTTTCACCTTTCCAGATTTTGCTCATGAATCTTCAGATCCAATGGCAAGTCAAGGTGGTAGTGGTGCAATGGGTGAGGGGGAATTTCAGGAAGCTTTACCCAGAGCAAAGAAAATGACAGAGAGAATCTATATCGCCCAGGTCTCTGATTTCATAGGCGACATAAATAGATTATCTATAGCTTTAAACGCCATCAAGGGAAGAAAGCATATCATCTTTTTCTCTGAGGGTTTTGACAGTAAAGTCATAACTGGAAAATCATTAAATGGATTAGCTGTGGACGCAGAAGCGTTTGCAGCTAGCAGGGGTGTTCCCTCTTCTGATACAGACTCCAGATTTGGTGATACAGCTCTAAGGATGAAGCTCTATGATGCTCTAAAGCGTATTGCCAGTGCTGACTGTCCCATTCATACAGTGGATATTGGGGGACTGCGCACTCAGGCTGGAGAGGTCGGAAAATTTGACGGCGCTGCAAGGGATCTCACCTCTATCCGCAGGGGGCAGGATACGCTCACTGTTTTATCAAGAGAAACCGGAGGACAAGTTTACAAGAACATAAATGAGTTGGACCAACCTTTGGAGAATCTCCTCAAAATCACCAACACTTATTACATTCTTGGGTATTACCCAGAAGATAAAAAGAAAGAGGGGAAATACCGAGATATCAAGATAAAGACAACCAGACCAGATGTAAGGATTTCTTATCGAAAGGGGTATTACGAAGCCAAACCTTACAGTGAATATTCAAACCTGGAAAAAAAGGTTCAGCTCGTTGAGTATGTTGTCAATGATCTCCCGACTAATGAGATTCAGTTTGACAGTTTTGTTTCCGCATTTCGAGGCAGAGAGGGAATATGCCAGGTTCCTGTCTTTTTAAAATTTCCAGGAGGGCAATTCCTCGAGAAGAGGAAGATACGCCACCTTGAAATTTATGGCTATGCCATCTCGAGTCCTGGAGTGTTCAAGGATTTCTTCCATCAAACTATAACTATAACTATCTCGCCCAACAAGTTCGAAAAGAAATTGGAGCTCGCGGGTCTTAAATATTACGACCTTCATTTAGTGCCACCTGGAGATTACAGAATAAGATTAATCGTTCGGGACGCAGATACTGGAGAGATTGGTTCCCAAACTCAAGAAATCTCTGTTCCAGATTATGAAGCAGGAGCCTTGGCTGTGAGTGGTCCTGTTTTTCTTCAGCCTGATCCTGATTGGATCATAATCCGCGGATTCGATCCAGAAGCACCCACGGGTCGTAAAGTGGGAGTCAATTTGCCTCTGGAGTATCCTTATGTTTTGAACGGAGAACCCTTTATTCCTGGAGTTGTTCCCATCATTCAAGAAGCATCACCTGTTCAGATCTATCTTAGAGCTTACAATTTAAAGCTGCATCCTAAAACCCAGGTTCCGCAGACGGAAATGAGTTTTGAAGTGGTAGATATGGAAGGACAAAGTATTTCTTTAAAAAATGTGAGGCTTCTTCAGAAGCCGACTCAAGTCGGACCAGGAGTGTTTGACCTTCTTTTTCGAACAAACTTTGGACATCTCCCTCGAGGCCCTTACCTTTTAAAATTATTTTTTAAAGACGCATTAGCTAATCAGACAATAGTTACAAAAGCATTGTTTGTCATTCGATAAGAGGAATGGTGAAAGCATTTAAGTTTGCATAAAGAGTTTAAAACTGAGGGTGTATTCGAATAAGAGGCTGGCTGAATTGAAAGGTAAGTAATTTACTTAGGTCGCCTAAGCATCATTATGTCAACTCAGACAAAAGTCTAACTTATTATAAAATAATCACTTAGGGGATAGTCGTCAATTTATTATGAAACTGGGATGATTATCCTTATAATCGTCCCAAATCAGGCCAAAAATCGGGTATTTGATCATTTCTCACCCCTTATTTTGCATTGAATTTAGAGTAAAATCCCCATTTAAAAAACAAATAATCTTGATTTTCAGCAATAAACACGTCACAAAAGTCGACAGTCTTATTTTGAGATGCTTGACAGTTTTGACGCCGCAAATATATATTGAAGAAAAAAATGCAAAAGGAACGAGGGTAAATAAGTAACAATAAAATATAAAAAAGCTTTTTGCCTTTAAAAGGAGACTAAATGATCGATTATTCAGAAATTGAGAAAAAATTTAAGCAATTCCGCAGACAGCTATTAGAGTATAGAGACCTTTGTGAGTGTTTAAACAATAATCAATTTAATAAAGAGATTATAGAAAAAGAAGAAAAGATGAGATCAAAGTTAACTCAGACATATGGAGCATTGGCGGGTTTTATACATGGTATGGCTGGATATGTTGAAAAAGTCTATGCTGGAGTTCAAACTGATATATTTATGTTAGCCTTATACCCTATTAAAGTACTGACGAGCGATAAACGATGGGGAATTGAAGCCTCACTTCAATGTTTAGATAAAGCTGACCTGCCCCCCATCAATGTACCACCTGTTGAGTCATATTTTTAACTTCATAAGCCTCTGG
>JABAOH010001433.1_pt1 | contig 201872 bp, 161 predicted proteins | sample 7062181 | NCBI WGS metagenome assembly JABAOH01 (sample SAMN14538630, study PRJNA623070) | marine sediment metagenome | biome: marine biome [ENVO:00000428]; feature: marine pelagic biome [ENVO:01000023]; material: deep marine sediment [ENVO:00002113]; isolation source: pool of 5 deep marine...
ATGAGTCCGGAGCAGGCCTTGGGAAGGGAGACAGACGGGCGGACGGATGTGTGGTCGTTGGGAGTGATGCTCTTTGAAATGCTGACAGGGGAGCTACCGTTTCGAGGGGAGGCCGAACCGGCACTGGTCTACTCGATAGTGAACGAGGAACCGGAATTGGCGAGGAACCTAAGGAAAGATGCGCCACCGCAGATTGAACGCCTCATCGAGAAAGCGCTGACAAAGGGTGTCGGGAAACGGTATCAAAGTATGGAAGACCTGCTGAGGGAACTCGAGGAGATTGGCGATCGGCTCGAGCTGGGGATCAAGCGGCGGGTCATCACGCTTCGGCGAAGAACGAGAAGGAGATTGCTGCGATTTGGAGTACCTGCGGCAATCATTGCGGCCGTTGTACTTCTGCTTATTGTTTTCCAACCATTCGAGATCGATATCCGGCCGCGCACGAAGGAAGTGATCGCGCAGGAGAACTCGATGGCGATCATGTATTTCGAAAACATGGAGGATCCCGAGGATAGCAACAAAACGGCGGAGATGATGACGTCGCTCTTGACGACAGGTCTCGGCGGTTCCGAGTACATCAAGGTGCTGAGCCGCCAGCGCGTGCAAGATATCCTCGAGCAGCTGGGCAAGGGGGACCGGGAAGCCGCTGACAGGACGACGGCTTCCGAAGTAGCGAAACGGGCCGGGGTCAACTGGGCGATGACAGGGACCGTCATTCAGACGGAACCCAATCTCGTCGTAACGGCGGACATCTGGCATACCATGACCGGTGAGGTGCGGGCGACACAGCGTATAACCGGTGAGAAGGGTGAAGACATCTTTACGGCGGTAGACAAGCTGATTCGAGGATTCAGGGAAGACTTGGCGCTGCCGGAAGCAGGGCTGGGCCGAAAAGTGGCAGATGTCACGACACACTCGGAGAGCGCGTATCGTTACTATCTCGAGGGGCAAGATTTGTTCAGAAACTGGGCCTTTGATCAAGCCGCCCAGAGTCAGCGACAGGCGCTGGAGTTGGACTCGACGTTTGCAATGGCCTATCTCGAGTTGGCCAGGAATATCTGGGTTCTAAACTTGGACGCGAAGATCCTGGAACTGCAGTCAGCAATCGCAAGAGCAGTCCAGTACTCGGACAAGGTCAGTCAAAAAGAAAAGTTGTACATCGACGCGTGGAACAACAGTTTCTCGGGGCGCCACCGCGATGCGATCGCCGCATTTCAAAGAATAACCACCCTCGATCCGGATGAGAAAGAGGCGTGGTATCAGATCGCCGAGCAATACCGTATCTATCTCGGTCAATATGAAGATGCCATCCTTCACTACAGAAGGGTGCTCGAGCTGGATTCGCTCGACGTGCTCGCATACAACATGGTTGCGGCCTGTTATAGCTTTGTCGGCGAGGTTGAGAATGCGGTGTGGGCAGCGAACAAGTTGACGTCGATCATCCCGGATGCGTCCGATGGGTACGATATGCTGGCGTGGATTTATGCGGCTCATGGCAGAATTGACGAGGCGATAGAATTGTGGGAGAAGTGCAGGGAAATAGAGGAGGGCGATTTGTGGGAGAACCATATGCTGGCCAATCTCGGGCGCTCGTATCTACTCAAGAGAGACTATGCGAAGGCTAAAGCGGCTTACGGTGCCATCCTCACGGGTGCCGAGCAGCTTGACCGCATGGCCGGAAGACGGTATCTCGCGTATATTCCTGCCTACCGGGGCAAGCTGGATGAGACTATGCAGCTTTTGGACAAGATGTTTGCCGCGGATCAACTGGAGGAAAAGAAAGATGAAGGGAAGTACGTCCTGAGGGCGCTCATCCACATGGAACGAGGTAACCTGGAATCCGCTCTCGAGGATATTCAGACGGCCATTCGAATTCGGGAGGTGGGCGGTCAAAAGCCCATGTTTGAGAATGACTTAGTGGTGTCACGATTCATCGAGGATCCTTTGATCTGGCGGGCATTTCATGTTTACTTTCTGGCGGCAGGCGGCAACGTCGAGCAAGCGGATCGGATGATTCGAGCACTGGAAGCAGAACACCCCGACCGGGAAGCGTTGACGGAGAGCTACCGGTGGGCCCTGGGTGTCCTCGAACTTGCGAAGGGAAACACGAGTGCGGCCGTTGCCCGTCTCGAAAGAGCACTTGAGAAGGTTAAGTCTGCGGGCTTCATACCCGGTGAAAAGGATGCTCATATTCGTTTCTTCCTGGCCAAGGCGTACCTTGAATCCGGCAATCCTGCAAGTGCGGAGGCCGAGTTAGAAATGCTTTTGTCGGCGTACGATACGGATCGCGTGATCTTTGGACTTTGGACCGCGAGGGCATACTATCTTTTGGGAATGGCCTGTGAGGAATTGGAGCGGAGCAGCGAAGCGGTCACGCAGTATCAGGAGTTCATGGAAGTCTGGAAGGATGCGGATCCGGAGCTGCAGGGGGAAGTCGCAGATGCGCGTCAAAGACTAGCCAAGCTCAAAAACTCGGGATAGCTAACCACACACCCGCCTTGTGTGGAATGACCACACCATCTCAAAAATCCACTTCCAGTCCCAACCTGACCGCCATGGGAGGCTGATAAGCCGTTGCCAGACCGTAGGCCGGATTCGGCGTGATGTGGTTCCCATCGATGTCCCGCTCGAGGAAGCGCCGCTGCACAAAGCTGATCGGCTTGCGCCGGCTGCCGACATGCAGGAGGTCCAGGATCAACTTGGGATGGACCTCTGCCCTCCACCATTCGGACGAATCATACGTGAAGCGCAGGCTGAGATCCCAAATGGAAGTGGTCCGCCCCGCCTCACCACGCGGCACGATAAATACATTATAGACCGGATCGTAAAGGGATGCGCCAAATTCACTGAGCGGAGTTCCGCTTTGCCACAGCGCCGTTGCACCGTAGCCGATCCGATATGACCCGGAACACTTGAAAACGTGGGTTCGGTCATTGGGAAGCAGACCGGTGGCATGGAAGAATCCTTCCGGATGATAAACCGTTGTCGATGCATTGGGGAATCCTTCGCCGTAATCGGAAGGGAAGAGTCCTGGGTAATTGCCGTAATTCCGGGAGAGCGTGTAAGAAACAAGGAAATTGTACCGCTCTCCTCCCGAGTGCCGATAGATGAGTTCAAGGGCAGTATATTCACGTTTCATTCGAGGGAAATGGCTGAGATCGCCGCTGCCCGGATTGCCCCATACCCACCCTGTCAAGTCCTCGGCAAACGCATCCTCAACGACGTTGCCGAGCGCACGGTAGATCCCGCGAACGGCGGCCTTTGAGTGCCGGGTTAGCTGGTGTTCGTAGCCGAGCGTGAACTCGTCGTAATGCTGGCCCTCAAGTCCCTCGGTTTCAGGGAAGGCGCCGCCCACATAGTCTTCGAGAAGCGTATCGCCCGGCCCGATGACGGGGTCGACGCGGGGATCGTGATCGTATATGATGACACGGTAGGCGGCGCCGGGCATGAAATACAGGGCCGGGGCTGCCATGGAAAGCTCCTGATAGAAACGGCCATAGGAACCGAATAGTTGATGCCTGCCGCGTTCGCCCACCCGGTAGGTGAATCCGGCTCTTGGTTGCCATTGACCTGTGAATCGCTGCGCCACATCACCCTCGGAAAAGATGTACTGCCCGTCCCAGCGCAGCCCGAGATTGAGATGGGGCCCATCCCCCATCCGCTGGGATTCCTGAACGAACGCGGACGGTATCCGGTTTCGAATGGTCCCGTCGGAGGACATCGTCTGGGTGCGGTACAACTCACCTGCGACCGGATCGGGAAATCGAATCACGAAATCCGCATGATCATTGTAATCCACTTTAACCTCTCGGTACTCGAAGCCGATCTTGAATATGTTGTCATCCCAGATCAATGTTCCCTGAACACCGAGTGTCGCCACGAGGCTCTCTGTCTCCTGGTCATAAGCTGATCCCCCGGACCAAATGCCTGTCTCCGTGTCGATGAAGAGTCCCTCGCGCCCGCCGCGCTCGGTGAGAGGCAACGTACTATCCTTGCGCCAAACGGCGGAGATTGTGGACTGCAGCAGGAAGTTGTCGTGGAGCCAGTGCCGCCCTTTCAACCTCGTGTTGACGCCACCCCGCCGGATCTCTCGGAGTAGGGGATCCGGGTTTTCGGATGCGATCGGCGGGTCGAGAAAGGTCGCACCCGTTGTTACGCCCTCGAACTTCGTGGGATCACCAAATACAGAGAACTCGAGATCGTTCCTCCTGTCGAGCTGCCATGTCAGTTTCGTCGCGAAACGGTGGGATGTGCCGTCGTAGTCGTGCATACCCAGACCCGGGATCTCCACTTCTTCTTTGCTGAAGGTGGGATTGTAAGCGAGGTAGTACCACAATTTATCCTGCTCGATCGGGCCGCCCAGACTGAATCCGGCATCATACATGGCATAGCCGCCCCGGGGATGGCTCGGTGACAATGTCGCGCGCCTCGCCTGCCAGCTGGTCGTTCAGGAAGAATCCGAACACCTGGCCACGGATGTCGTTGCTTCCCGAGTGCGTGATAACGTCCACAACACCGCCGAGCGAACCACGGTACTCTGCCTGATATCCACCTGATCTCACCTGAACTTCTTTCACGAAGTTGTAAGGCAGGCTCGTTGACTCTCTTCCCATCACGGTTTCGGTGCCGTCGACGCCGTCGATGTAGTACTTGTTCTCCGCGCCGGTCCCTCCTGCAAAGTTGATCCCGTCACCCAGGAAGCTTTCGTGAACGTGAGGGAGCAATGTCATCATGTCGCGATAGTTCCTCTCGATCGGAAGCTCCCCGTACTCCTCCGCGATGAGGTTGCCTCCCATAACGGTTGAACCGGGATCGATCAGGGGGACTTTTGTGGTGATTGTGACTTCCTCCATCTCATAGACCTGTTCGATAAGATGGACGTCTCCTAAGTCAGTAGTCTTTCCCAGGCGCACATGAACGTTTTCGAGGATCGATTGTTGATAGCTGATGTGGAAGATCTTCACCGAGTAAGTTCCAACGGGGAGCGCGAGGATGTAAAAGTAGCCGTCAGGGAGGGAATTGGCGCCGCGAGTTCCTTGAAGACTTGGCCCGGTGACGGTGACCTGGACGAAATGAACCGGATTGCCTTCAGGATCGAGCACCCGTCCTTGGAGATTCCCTGTCGTTTCTTGGGCGATGCAGATGGTGGCGGGAGGAATGACCAAGAGCAGGGATGCGGTGAGCAGGATCAGGAGCGCCACGGATCTCATGAACAACCTCCTGTGGCAAATCGATTTTGGGAGCTGATGGAGAATGGATTTAGTCGTGAGCGGCCGCGACACTGGGTCGCGGCCGCCGAGGTTTCACCAGGAAACGAGCGTGCGACTTCCACGAGTCTGCATTACTTTTGGCCAGATGTTGTGAATGTCATTCGTGCCGAGTGATGGAGAATGCTCGTGCGGGGGATTGGCCTGGGATGTCTGAGCGCTGGGAGTTCAACGCACATGGTGTGTCAGCCGTCGCACGCCGCATTCGACGATGGAATTCTGCCTTTTGATGAGTGGAACTGTCAAGTTATAAGCATATAAGCGCTTAGAGCAATACCGATCAGGACGCAGGGTTTTTGAATTTCATTATTTTGTTGTGTTATAATAAATTGCGGTGTGAGGGTAGGCGTTTCGGACTTCGAAGAGCCTGCCTGACTCGCAACAAAAGCTCGTCCAATGAAAAAACTGCTATCGAAAATATGGCAGGGGTGGAAGAAGGTCGCCCATGCAATCGGTGTTTTCAACACGAAGCTCCTGCTTGGAATCACGTACTTCATTTTTCTGGGTATGGCGGCGGCGATCACCAGGGTGCTGCGTATAGACCTGCTCGATAAGAGGATCAATCCAAAGAGCACTTTCTGGAGCGACAAAGAACCCGTCGAGATGACCCTGGAATCCAGCCGGCGCCAGTTTTGAGGTAAGAGATGTATATTCTCGGGATCTCCTGCTACTACCATGATGCGGCCGCCTGTCTGTTGAAAGACGGCGAGGTCATTGCAGCCGCTCAGGAGGAGCGTTTCACGCGGAAAAAGCACGACCTCGAGTTCCCCAAGAACGCGATCAGCTATTGCCTGAAGGCAGGCGGAATCACGGCGAGAGACCTCGCCTATGTCGGCTTTTACGACAAGCCATTCATCAAATTCGAACGCATCCTGTACACATACATCGCCACCTTCCCGCGCTCTTTTCCCTCATTCCTGAAGTCGGTGCCCCTGTGGCTGAGGAAGAAGCTGTGGATCCCCCAGCTCATTCGAAAAGAGCTCGACTATGAGGGCGAAGTTCTAATGATCGAGCACCACATGTCCCACGCGGCCAGTTCATTTCTCGTTTCCCCGTTTGAAGAGGCGGCGATCGTGACGGTCGATGGAGTTGGAGAGTGGGCCACAGCGACCATTGGAAAAGGAGAAGGAAAAAAGATCACCCTCATCAAGGAGATCAAATTTCCCCATTCGCTCGGGCTTTTGTACAGCGCGTTCACGTACTACCTGGGCTTCAAAGTGAACAGTGCCGAGTACAAAGTCATGGGGCTGTCTCCATACGGAAAACCTGTCTACTACGATAAAGTGAGAGAACTGATCAGTTTCGAGAAAGACGGCAGTTTCAAAATGAACATGAAATACTTCGCGTATGATTACGGTCTCACCATGACGAATTCGCGCTTCGAGAAACTTTTCGGACAGCCAAGGCGGGAGCCCGAGAGCCGGCTGGATCAATTCCACAAGGATGTGGCGGCAAGCGTGCAGAAAGTCACCGAGGAAGTCGTCCTTGGGATGGCGAAATATGCCTACGAAAAGACAGGAAGCAAGCATCTGTGTTTGGCGGGTGGCGTGGCGCTGAATTGCGTGGCGAACGGACTTGTGCTGCGAGAAGGTCCTTTCGAGGAACTATTCATCCAGCCGGCGGCGGGTGACGCGGGCGGCGCCGTGGGTGTTGCCGCGTATATTTACTACTCGCTCCTAGGGAACGAACGACGCTACGACATGTGGAAGCACGCTTACCTGGGGCCCGGATATTCGACGGAAGAGATCAAGAATTTTCTCGATTCACACGATATCCGGTACAAGGAGCTGTCCAAAGATGCTCTCCTCGAGAAGACAGCTCAGGCAATCATCGACCAGAAGGTCATCGGCTGGTTCCAGGGGCGAATGGAATTCGGCCCCAGGGCTCTCGGCAATCGCTCGATCCTTGCCGATGCAAGAAATCCGGCCAATAAAGACGTGGTCAATCTGAAGATCAAATTCCGGGAAAGCTTCCGGCCTTTTGCTCCCACTGTACTCGAAGAGAGGTGCGGCGAATATTTCGATCTGGATGCGCCCAGCCCGTATATGCTCCTCGTTGCGCAAGTGAGGGAGGACAAGCGCGAGATCCCTTCGGTGACCCACGTGGATGGATCGGCCCGCATCCAGACGGTGAGAAGGGAAGTGAATCCTTTATACTATGACCTGATAAGCAGGTTCGATGAAATGACGGGCTGCCCGGTCATCATCAATACATCGTTCAACGTTCGTGGGGAGCCAATCGTGTGCACGCCCTACGACGCGTATCTTTGCTTCATGCGAACGAAGATGGATGTCCTCGTAATGGACCGATTCTACATGGAAAAGTCGGAGCAGGAACCTATGGAAGAGGATGTTGACTGGCGGGCTCATTTCGAACTCGATTGATTCCGGAAGCTGCCTTTTCGTATGATATTTGCGGACGCGCGGGCGAAAAGCGAGCCGAACCGGAATCATTTGATTGTCGACCTGGCGGGTCTTATCATTTATCATGGAGAAGCGGTAGGGACGAGGTATTCTGCCAAAATCCCCCTGCATGATCATTCATTGATTTTTTCCGTAAATAAGGAGAACCGAATGGCCGCTCTTTCACGTTTAGAGTTGAAAGCAAACGATCTCCGCTGGAAATGCGATCCAGATAAGCTTGGTTTCGAGACGACGGACGAGCTGACGTGCTGCAGCGAAATCATCGGCCAGGATAGGGCGTTGAACGCCATCAAACTTGGACTCGAAGTACGGAGCGAGGGTTATAACATCTTCGTTTCGGGCCTTACAGGGACGGGTAGGTCCACTACCATTCAGCGGCTTCTCCGCGGTATGGATCATGGGGATAAAGAGCTTCTTGATATCTGCTATGTGTACAACTTTCAGACACCTGACATTCCGATCTGCATCTGCCCCCCTGCGGGGACAGGCGCGAAGCTGAAGAAAAACTTGAAAGAGGTCCTTCGCACCCTCAGGACGCACATTCCGAAGGCGTTGCAGAGCGATCCATACAAGGAGAGGCAAAAAGCGATTCTGGAAGATGTGAAGAAGCGCCGGGCAGAGTTTGCAGTAGAGTTCGATAAGGCCATAGAGGAAAAAGGCTTCCAGGTTGTTGAAGTGCAATACGGTCCTTTTACGAGACCCGAAATCCTTCCCGTGGTTGATGGGACTCCGACCGGTATGGATAAGGTCGCCGCGCTCGTCGATGAAGGGAAGATGTCGAAGGAAGATTTCGAAAAACTCCGGGAAGATCACAGCGAGCTCGTTGAGAAAATGGAAGCGTTTCTTGCAAGTACACGCGAGCTGGAAAAGGAATATGCCGAAAGGATCTCTGAGCTTGAAAAAGAATGTGTTGTTCCTATAGCAAGAATAACGATAGATGAGGCCAAAGGGAACTATCAGGAAGAGAGGATTCTCAATTTCCTGGAAAACATGAGGGAATACTTAGTAGACAACATCGATATTTTCAAGACGTCGGAAGATCAGGACGAATCCGACAAGGGTGAAGAAGAAGGTTTCATCGCATTCGAGGTAAATGTAGTTGTCGATAATGCTCGTACAACAGACGTTCCGGTGATAACGGAAACGACACCGAGCTATGCGAACGTATTTGGGACGATAGAACGGATCAGTGATGCGAGAGGTGAGTACAGGACGGATTTCACCAAAATTCGGGCCGGTTCGCTGCTGCGGGCAAACGGTGGGTTTCTGGTGCTCAACCTCAATGACCTCCTTTACGAACCGGCCGTTTGGCCTGCGTTGAAGCGTGCATTGAAGAACCAGCAGGTCACCATCCAAGGATTCGATGCCTTCTTCATGCTGGCCATCAGCGCTCTGAAACCTGAGCCGATAAACATCGATGTCAAAGTTGTTTTGATCGGTGACGCATATTCTTACCAGATTCTTTATAACTACGATGAGGAGTTCAGGAAAATCTTCAAAGTAAAAGCCGATTTCGATAACGTGATGGAAAATGAAGCAGGAAACTTGGCAAAATACACACAGTTCATAAAGTATATCTGCGACGAGGAAAAGCTTCTGCCTTTTCATAAGACCGGAGCTGCGGCCCTCGTTGAAGAGGGAGTAAAAATTGCGGGCAGGCAGGACAAACTGTCCACCAGATTCAGTGATATTGCCGATGTGATCCGGGAAGCGAGCTACTGGGCTGAAAAGGATAATTCGAAAGTCGTCGAAGATCATCATGTGGAAAAAGCGATCGATGAGCGGACGAATAGAGTCAATCTCATCGAGGATAAGATACAGGAGATGATCGAAGACGGTACCATTCTACTGGACATCGACGGCGAAAAGATCGGACAAGTGAACGGCCTGTCCGTGTACGATCTTGGCGACCATTCCTTTGGAAAACCCGCACGTATCACCGCCGAAGCCGCCATTGGGCGAGCGGGAATTATTAATATCGAGCGGGAAGCAGATCTCAGCGGAAGGACGCATAACAAGGGAGTGCTGATCATAGAGGGGTACCTGAGGAGAAAGTATGCACAGGACAAACCTCTGACAATGAGCGCGAGCATTTGTTTCGAACAGTCTTACAGCGGGATAGATGGTGACAGCGCCTCGTCGACGGAGATATACGCGCTTCTCTCCAGCTTGTCCGAAATCCCACTGAGACAGGATCTCGCCGTTACGGGCTCTGTGAATCAAAAGGGAGAGATACAGCCAATTGGAGGAGTGAATCAAAAAATAGAAGGGTTCTTCGAGGTCTGCAAGGCAAAAGGATTGACAGGAAAGCAGGGAGTCATCATACCAAGCCTCAACAAACGGGATCTGATGCTCCGAAAAGATGTTATTAAAGCGATTGAATCAGGAAAGTTTCACATCTACGCGATCGACACGATCGATCAGGGTGTCGAGCTTCTTAGCGGCAGGAAAGCCGGCAAGAAACTTTCGAACGGGAAATTCGAAAAGGACAGCGTCAACGCGCTGGTCGATGAAAAGCTCAAAAACTATGCGGATCAGATTCGCGAATTCTATGAATCCGAGGAAGAAAAGGGGTAGTCTTGGATGTTGACGCCGGACTCTCCCGAATCCCTGATAAAGAAGACGGCATACGAAATCGGTTTCTCCCTCGTCGGCATAACTGACCTCTCACCTTGCCCTGAATCCGATAGTGCATTCGAAAATTGGCTGGAGGCGGGTAATCACGGGGAGATGCATTACCTCGAGCGATGGAAAGAAAAACATTGCAATCCCTCACTTCTTCTCGAGGATGCAAAATCTGCCGTCTGTGTCGCTTTGAACTACTACACGAAAGCGTTAGCACGAAATTTGGCCCTCGATGGCAGTGATGGAAGGGGTATCTTTTCGATCTATGCTCACGGCCGGGATTATCACGACGTCATGGGAGAGATGCTCTCGGCCCTTTCGATGAAGCTTGCAGAGCTTTTCCCGGGGTGGCGGTCGGTTGCATGTGCGGACACGAAGCCCGTATCCGACAGGGCGTTTGCGATTCGATCCGGTATCGCCTGGCTGGGAAAGAACACGAACGTCATCTCTCCAAAGTATGGTTCTTGGATCTTTCTGGGAGAGCTGATCACGAATCTCGAAATGACGCCGGATGCACCGCTAGAGAGCCTTTGTAGTGACTGCACGCTTTGCATCGATGCCTGTCCCGCAGGCGCTCTTGGACAGGAATATAGTATGGATGCCCGGAAGTGCATATCCTATCTCACCATCGAAAAGCGCGGGGAAATACCGAAAGACTTTCACGGTGCGATCGGTCTCAATGTTTTCGGTTGTGATGAATGCCAGCGCGTTTGTCCGTATAACGCTGTGGCAGTGGAATCGATTTTATTTTCGAGCGAGGAACGAAACCGGATGATCGACATGGAGCTTCAACAACTTGCAGAAATAGGGGACAAGGATTTCAAAAAACTGGCCGTTGGAAGCGTGATAAGCAGGTGCGGAACGGAGGGTCTGAGAAGAAATGCGGCGATCGCGCTAGCCAATATTGCATCTGGACGTTTTACCTCAAAGGGAAAAAAACGGTAAAAGTCGTTCCTTCCCCCTCTTTGCTCTTGCAGTAGATCTGCCCGCCACAGCTCGACAGTATCTTTTGAGAAACAGTCAGTCCCAATCCCTTCCCCTTCACCCCGACGTCTGGAGAATTGGACGCCTGCTGGAATGGCTCGGTCAATAGCGGAATCTCAGAGGCCGGTATGCCGATTCCCCCATCCGTAACTTTGAATACGACATAAAGTTGCCGGATTTCTGGTGGCTGAATATCTGATTTTCTCGGACCTATTTTCGGGGTGTCGGAGGGCTCTACCATCAATTCGAGATCGGTCATTTTGTTGTATTCGGCAACGCGCGCTTCGAATTGCTCGTTCCAGTCCGGCAGCCAGATCCCATCGATATCGCTAACGGGCGCGCGGGGTTTTTCTTCGAATTCCAATACGACTGAAGCGGATTCGTTCGAGAACTTTATCGCATTATCGATCAAATTATTGATGACTTTACGAAATTTAGCAGGCGTCAGCTTCAACTGAGGTAGCACATTGTTTGGGATTTCTATGGTTTCGATGGATATTTTCCTCTCGGCTGCTATGAGGGTATAGGTTGAGACGACCTCATGAACAATGCTCAAAGGGTTCCAGTCGGTGAGGGGCATGCTCATGTCGTCAAAATAGGCTTCATTCAAGTCCAGAAGAGAGGTAATGAGATTTTCCAGGCGCGCGACGGATTCGGTGACCCATTTGGCAACTTCACTCTTATCGTCTTGTAATTCGAGAGCGGAAAGTCCGCTCTTTATTACAGTGAGAGGCGTTCGGAATTCGTGAGTGATCCGGCTCATGATGTCGGTTCTAACGTCGTTCAATTTTTGGAGCTCTGTCAAAGAAAGCTTGGCATTGAGGAACAGCCTGGCGTGATTGAATGTCATCGCTGAAACAGCGCAGAATGAGTGGAGGAGCGTCGCATCGGATTCGGAGTAGGACTGAGATGATATCTTTTTCCCAAGAAAAACTATCCCCAGCAGCCTTCCCTTGATATAGAGAGGTGATAAAATTGCAAAGCTATCCAATAGTGGTTTGATATTGTTTTCTGCAAGGATGTCTTTTGGCAGATTCGACAGAGCGATTGGGAAGGGGGTTGCATTCAAATATGAAACAAAGGGGGAGGCTAAGCCAATCACAGGGAAGTTCTTCAAATCAACCTTCCCAAAGCTCACTGCAGGTTCGAGAACGCCGATATCCTCTTTGGCGGAGTAATAGCAGCTTTCGCCCGAAAGAAACTGTCCCATAATGGTCAACAAAAATTCTCTCTGGAGTGTTTCGAGATCCAATGAACTCCCGTACTTGTTCAAGAGAGATATGAGAGAATCGGTCAGGAGTCGCTGTTTCTGGTACTTATTCTTCCATAGTGCCACTTGGGTTCGCGAGCTAGATTCTTTTGTGCTGGTCTTGCTCATCTTGATTCTGATTTCTAAATCGCGTTACACCTTGATCGTGTTTTTCAGCTCTTCGATGCTTCCAACGATCACGAAATAATCGCTGATGTTGAGAATTTCGAAGATGTCGCTAATCTCTGAAGGAATTTTCATAAATATGAGATCTCCACCCCGCTGCCTCAGAGATGAGACAGTGCCCAGCAATATTCCTATTCCGGCACTGCTTATGAATGAAACTTCCGAAAAATCAATGATTATAAACTTCGTTTCGCTGTTGAGAAGGTTCGTTAAGTATTCCTCAACATTCTGTGTAGAGACCGAATCGATACTACCGATCAATTTGACGATTGTGGCGCCCTCAATATCGCAGGACTCCGATTTAATCGAAAACGTGTTCATACGAATCCTCCTTTGTTTCTCGTGTTGCTCGTGAGCTCCGCTCTCTTTTTTTGCGACTTTGAAAGATGTGACGTTCCAAGATCCGAGACGTTTGTATTCCGTATCAACACTCAGTTGGTTCATTATAAACAGGCCAAGGCCTCTAGTTTCTCTTTCTTTGATTTTATCGCTTATGTTCACATGTAACTCGGTTTTGGTAAGAAATACATCTGCATTATCTCTATAGCGGACAGTGACATAAGCATCGTTTGCTGTTATAGAGAGGACTATTGAAGGTTGATCTGTTTGGAATGTTCCATGCTCGACCGTGTTTATAGCGAGTTCGTAAATGCACAACTGAAGTCGTGATAGAGTGCTGTCATCAAGTTCCAGGGCTCGCCCAATGAGGGTTACGGCCAAATTTATTTCGGCAAGGGCTGCGCTGAGGTCCAAAAAGCTCAAGCAATATTCAATATTATTCGATCTGTCGGATTCTCCAGCTGCCACATTCCGGTATTCGAATCGTGTCGATTTTGACATTTTGAGCTTGTTGCCACTTTTACTGGCTTCACTGACATCCTTTGATCCAGTTTGTTTTGAAATTGTCTTGATTGCTTCTTGCGATCGTTTCGATAACGTCTCAGAGTAAAGTATGTCTATATTGTTTATGCCGATATCCTGGCATATTTTTATGTATCTGGTGAGGCGCTTGGTTGAACGCCGGTCGATCTCGCCATTGATACGGATTGCTATAGAACCGTCTGTGAAGTTGATATCCTCAATGATCATCAGCAAGGAGCTAAACCTCCATACTTATACGCCTTGACGGCATTTTCATCTCAGCGCTCAAAGCGAGTAGCGTAATATCGTCTGTTTGAGGGGAGGATTTTCTGAAATTCGCCTCTGCTTCCACTAGCTTTGATACCAGCGCTTTTGCCCCATCTCGAGCGTAGTATTTGCAGATTCTAAGAATGCGTTCAAATGTGAATTGCGCGCCTGTTTCATTTTTCGATTCGTTGAGTCCGTCAGTATACCCCAGTATAAGATCCCCCGGCTTCAGGTAGGCGCGATACTGGGTAAGTTGCCTTTCGAAAGTGGCATCGGCCAATATTCCCAACGGCAGACCTTTCATTTTCACGAGGCGGCACGTGCCGATTGAATGCTCATATATCAACAGGGGATTGTGGCCTGCATTCGAACAAGCCAGTTCTGAGTTGCTCTCATCGAAAATTGCAAATAGAAGCGTAACAAACATGTTTTGCTTGGTCGTATTCACAAGGGATTCGTTCAATCTTTGTATAACCTCTGTTGGGGCAAGTCCTTTCAATGCGAATTCCTGCACCATGATCTTTACCATCGCCATGACAACTAGCCCGGGAACGCCTTTTCCTGAGACATCTGCCATCACCAAAGCGGTCCTGTCATCGTCTATCGGAATCACATCCATGTAGTCGCCACCCACTTCGTAAGCGGATTGGTAATAATGGCCTATCTCGAAACCACTGGGTTCGCGGATTTTTTTGGGAAGCAACGTGCTTTGGATCTCCCTGGCGATCTCGAGCTCTCTTTCCATACGCTCTTTGATGACGAGTTCACGCTGCGCCGCTGCTATCTTGGATGCCATTTCGTTGAAAGATGAAGCTAGCATGCGCAGCTCATTCTTGGCTTTTATATGTATTTCAGCCTCGAGATTCCCTTCTCCAAATTCGCGAACGCCTCGCATCAAGATATCGAGAGGACGCGAAATGCGTTGGAAGAGCAGCAGTGAAAAAACAATGCCCAGTAGCAAAGCTGCTAGAGCACAAATCAAGGTGATCGTAATAGCCCGGGTAATGGAATAGTGGAACTCTTCTTTCGAATATAAGAGATGCACCTTTCCAACAGGTATGTCGAGACTTTTGACAGGCGTCGTAAAGAAATAGTATTGATCATTCTGATACAGTTTATCACCCGGCCCAAGATGCACCGATCGCACAGGTTGAAATCCTTTTATCTTAAGGCGGTGAGGTGTTCCGATGTTTTGAAGAGTGTTGTCGCCTTGGATGATGCCATTCGCATCTGTTATTACAACGGAGACGATATCGGAACTTCTATTTGTTAATTGGCTGAGCAATGGGTAAAGCTCGAATTCGGGATCGGGTCTTAGCAATGCTTTAGTACTGGAGAGAGCGATGTTTTTCCCCTGAAGCACCACAGACCTCTCGATTTCATTTTTCAATATCTTTTTTTCGTGGATAATCAGCAAATAGCTGATCGAAGCTACTGTAATACCCAAAAGGAATATCGTCCCAAAACACATTTGAGTCTTGAGAGATCGGAAATGGCTTATGCCGAGAGACGGCCTACTCATTCGAGACACCACCAAGCTTCTCTATTTCACCTTTGGTCTTCATCAAGAAACGCTTAGCCTTGATATTGTTTGGTTCGATCTTCAGAGCCTTTTCCCAGCTTTCGATAGCTTTATCGTATTGCTCCTGAGAGTAGAATTGCATTCCCACGAGAAGATATGCCTTTGTTAGTATGTTCGATACATCGTGAAAATCGGGATCAATGGTCCACAGCTCCAATAGTGAGCGAGTCGCTCTATCGAAATCACCTGCTTCAAAATAATCCATGCCTCTCTTATATCTCGTCTCCATCGCCGCAAGATCGACATGTGGCTTTTCGCGCTCGACGGTGTCAGGCTTTCGTGGTATCTTCTGCTGCTCCTTACTTTGCGCCTCTGCGAGTGCTTCTTTATGCTTTTGCCTCAAGATCTCGATCTCGGACATGATCATCTGGTCATTCGGTACATACATGAGAGCTTGCTCCAGGGCTTTGATGGCTTCATAGTACTCTTCCTTGCTCGCCAATGTCCTGGACCGCAGAGTGAGGCGCTGCTTGACATTCGCAATATTTACTTGAGCTTTCTGTCTGTACTCCTGAGCGAGAATATTCGTCGGCTGAATCTTCAGGATCTCTTCGAAGGCAAGGAGAGCGTCCGAGAACCTTTGGTATGCGTACAGGTCGATCCCTTTCCTGAGGAGCTGATCGATTAGGAGCGCTTGATCTCGCGATTCGGATAACCTCTGCTCGCAGGCTCGAATATGAGATGCTGCTGTCGAATCACCGGGGATGCTCATGAGCGCCTGCCTGAAATGATAGATAGCCTGCAAGCAGTCCGCTTCTTTCATGAAAGCGAGACCTTTGTTCAGGGAGATGTTGTATTTCGCTTTGACCAGGCGGTCGCGGGCATGTTCGTTTTCGGGATCCCAGTAAAGAACGATTTCGTATGATCCAATTGCATTTTCGTAATCTTTTTGTACAAAGAATCTGTCAGCTTTCTCGATGGAGCTGGTTATTTGTTCCTGCTCGATCGAATCCATTTTTCTATTTATCTCGGCATTGATCTCTTCCTCAAGTTCTCGCCTTGCTTTTTCTCTCGTCTCATCCGTGGAAAGGCCGAATGATACCGATAGAGAAATACGATGATTCGATCCGAGGTCTTCGTCTCTAAACGCATAGTCCACGGTGAGCATCCGATATGCCGCGCCGAGTCCGAAGGTAGGTGTCGTATCGTCGATGCCCGCGCGCAGGAAGAAGCGGTCGAGTATTGTAATTTCCTCCCCGAACCTGAAAGAAAATGGGGAATACCTCGGATTTACCAAATCGATGGAGGTGATGAAGCTGACCTTGTCGAATTCTGATAGTGCGGATACTCCGAATACCACCCGCATTGGATCGGAGACTTTTTCCTGATCGAGTTTGACGGAAGGTTCTATGATGTTCTGTATGGCAAGGCCTTCTCGGAGTTCTTTGATGAAGCGCGTATTCTTGATCTGTTGGCTCGATGCTAATCCGACATCTATACCGACGCCTGAGCCGCTGAGTTCTCCGAAAGATTGATTGTCTATTTTCAAGTTAAAGCCGGCCGAGAAGCCAGAATGCACATTCTTGGCATATCCCAGCAAGATGCGGGTCTGGCTGTTTTTCAAATCACTTGACAATAGCTGATTGTTATCGTCTCTCTCTTCTATCCCGCTGATGTCCAGTCTGAGAATGCTTATACCCAGAGTGCCATAGTTCAGGGTGGGATGTGTGTAACTCACGGTATGGTAAAGTGACTTCGAGTCGAAAAGAACCGTACGGAAGAACTGAAACTGCTTCCACTTAATATCGGCCAGCAATGCGGGATTGAAATACTGCACGGCGGGATCTCCCTTGAGGCTCGTATAGGCGAGTCCCATGCCGGAGGCCCTGGCTCCCACTCCGATAACAAAAGGCAGCTCGGTCCCGTAAGAGTCGGCATGAGGCGCCCTCGGCATAGCTGCTGCCAAGATGACGCTGAGCCAGGCGACGCAAAGAGAGCGCTTTTTCATCGGAGCACCCCTACTTTTCGTTTGAGGGTCGATTGTTGGCCACCCACAGCCCGAATCTCGAGGACGAGGTAATAAACTCCGTTGTTCACCACGTCTCCCTCGTCGTTTCGTCCATCCCATACGACATCCTGATGGAGCCCTGGATTCGAGAGTTTGTTGGACAGCAGCGTCTTAACCGGTGCTCCCCAAAGCGTGTAAAGCTCCAAAGTCACATAGGACTGATTGTCCAAGTAATAAGTGATCCTTGTTTCCTCTCTTCCAGCAGCAAATGGATTGGGATAATTGGTGAAGCCTTCTTTGTTGTCCGCACCGAGGATGTGCGCGGTCCCGCTCTTGAGTGGGTACCCCGTTCCACCGATCGTTCCAACCGACATCACCCCGCTCGTAGTTGCGTCTTCTACTGCAACGGAAGCGCTGTCCTCAATGACGAACCTGATATTCTCTCCGGCTGATTGTGTGCTAACATCCACATCGAAGAACAGCGTGTCGGTTGTGCCAGCGGTAACAACAATCAGTCCCGCTGGAATCGTGATCGATATCTCGCTATTGGTGATCTGACCGGTGGCGATCACGCTATCCTTGCTGGACAGATACGCGCCGGAAAGGAGTTGCGAAGGATCCAAAATTCGTCCCTTTATATTTTCGATTCTCACAGTGAGGGACCGGAATTCGATATCCGTTGAACCTTCCGGGTTACCGTTTTGGATGAGGAGATCAAAAGCAGGAATCCCGGGTTGCACGGTGCTGATGTTACTCGGAAGTTTGGATTCCAGTCCGCAGAGGGCGAGGCTGCTCGGCAATCGTAACGCTCCGGGATTGGTGACGAGCGGGAAAGAGCCCGAGATCTCATAGATCCTGGAGCGGTCGTTCGAATCGAACAGCACAAGCTGATCTTTGTTGATCCGCATTTCGAATACTGCCGGCGTGTAAGAGCTTTTGGTATCCAGTACGATCTGCAGTGTCTCGGATGCCGCAGGGGCAACGGTGAGCGGAGGATTGAGCGTGAGCTCGGCGATTGCGAAGCTGCTGCTCAGGGAGGAGTTGGTGGATAAAGTGTCGCCATTGTGCAGCAAACGCAGGTTGCTGAAATATCCTCCAGGGAAGAGCGGCGTTCCGCCAAGTTCTGAGAAGATGACGGCAATAGAGTCGAGCTCCACTGATGATGCCGATGAAGTATCTGAGTGGGTTAGGGCGATATCCATTACGGGAATGGATTGCATCGACGGCAGGAGCGTCGGCGGGAGCGTGCTGAGATGTGAAACGGCCACTCCGGAAGCGGGAGTTTGGAATAACATCATGGAGGATAACAACGGGAAGCCAGGAGAACCGCTTTTGGGAACTACCTTGATCAATTGGCCCGAGTTGAAGTCACGCGCTATGATGGCGAGTGGATCGTTCACGCTGAGATAGAAACCATCCGTCAGGGGAAATGCCTTCAGATCCACCAGGATATCGATATATTTTTCGCTCTGAGGCTGAAGAACGAGCGGGCTTCCTAAATTACACACAAGCTGGTTACCGGTTACCGGAATATCCTCGGTTGTATAAATGACTGAGCCCGACGTTGACAGGGATATCTTGCGTATGACTGCATTCGGGGGAATAGTTGCACCCGTTGTATCGTAAAAGCTCAGGGTTAGACGCGTCAGCAGCTCACTGGCTGATGTGAGATCACCACCGTTTAGCAACTCAAGCTGTAGTGGGGCGACGTTGTCCTGAGCAACGTTGGCGAAAACAGTGTCCGCTGCTGCGGCAGACACGAATAGTGTTTCGGCGGGTGCGTTGATATCGATATCGTTTGTTACCCATGGGAAAGACGCCTGCGAGGAAAGCGTGACGGCGGCGGAATCGTTCGAATCGATCACCCTGATATCATCGATTTGATCGATCCTGATTCTGAATGATGTGAATGCGGCACTATCTGAAAGCTGACAGAAAGCATCCAGAACGAGATCGTCCCAAGGTAAAACCGAGATGGACGGCTCGACATCCAATGTCACTGGATTCGTAGAAGAATCCACGAGCACGAACGTATGCTGGCCACTATTCGGATTTATGAGCGATAAGCTTTTGAGAATACTATTTGGTGGTAGAGGAGAAGCGGCACCATCTTCGAAGCTCAGAGTAAGTTTATCAAGCAAGGTGGTAGCGGAAAGGCTGTCGATAACGTCGTGTTTGCATTGAAGCTCGAACAGATGCACGTTTTCCTGGCCGCGATTGGCACTGGTAGGGCTGAGATCGTTGAGAGCGATAAAAATATCGTGAGGTCTATTTTGGATTTGAGCGTCGTTCGAACATGAAAATTCGGATATTTCCAAACTATCGCCGGTGAAAGCATTGCCGCAGAAGCTGATGTCGCCTGTGGATGCGGCCACATAGGTCCAAATGACCGTAGTATCGGTTCCCGCTGGGAGATCGAATGAGCTGGCGGACGGACCGGTTTGGTAATTAACGACACCGGAGCCGGTTGTGCTTATGATCGAGGGTGAGATTTCTGACAGAGGTGTTGCCCCCTCATTTCGAACCCTCATGGAAAGGACAATACTTTGACCCATGCTATAACTTGAGCGATCGGTATGGAGGGACGTGAGCAGGGGATCTGTCGATATTGTTTGCTCGAACGGATTGACAATAGCAGCATCGATTGGACCGTCGTTTCCAGACGCCACCTGGATGCTATTAGTAGGGATTCTTGCCTGGAAAGTAGATTCGTCGGTAGCTACATTCGATACCGAGAACGTAACGTAGCATTTGAGACCCGATGACGGAATCGCCTCAGACAGTCCCGTAGGATTCTGCCAAGCGCTTCCATTCCAAACGAGGATGGAGAGGAATCGATCATCGGAAGAACTGAATCCCAAGGGATTCCCTCCGTCTTCCGCCCACAGCTTCAAAATTATAATGTCCTGACCTGTCACCGCTGTCCCATTGTTCTGCACTGCGACAGACTTGAGGACATCAGTCAGCGTTCCGTTTGACGGAATAGTAAATGCAAGGGCAAGAACATCATCTTCGCCAAGGGCGGCGCGGTAAGGGGGAACCGGATCTGTGTTAATTTGCGCGGCAATCATCCCATCGGTGAAGTCCACACCGGGAGAATTGATCGGGAATTCACCTTGGATTTCGATCGAGCTGCTGGATAGGGTGATGTCAGCGCTTGAGTTTAGCTGAAGATTGAAGCTGACAGAATCCCTGACTGCAAGGATCGCATCGTATGAGACGAACAGGTAGGTTATCCGTTTCGGACTCAGAGCCAGTCCGAGTGTATCGAGAGTGTAATAGTTGTTGTCGTGATGTCCAATTGCGAGGAGGCTGTCTGATGCAGGATCGAACAGTCCGTTCGAATCGATATCAGCAAAAGCATGAACCACCTCGATCTCACTGTTCACAACGGTTCCGGTCTGGAAAAGTTTGAGCGTCTCGACATTGAACGATGACGAATATCCGTTGTAAAAGCCTATACCAAAGTTGAGTTCATTCTTCGCGCCGGGATACACGTATTTGTCACCTACGGAATAGGGGAATACCGTGAGCTCATTGGGCTTGGGTATCAATTGGATCGAGGGATTGATAACGGATGCATCGATAGGACCATCATTTCCGGACGCCACCTCAATGCCTGAAGTAAGAATCTCGAACTGGATCGATGCACTGGTGGAGTACGTCGTATGGAGATCGGCCGCGGCGAAAAATCTCGTACGCTGCCCGCAAGGCATGGTGAGCGGTACGGCCATTGCTGGCATCAAATAAGTTTTGCTGCCCATATCAACAAAGTCGCCGAGGTAGCTGTCGTCACCCGAGCCTGTGTCGAATGTTCCATTGCCTCCATCGGCATACAAAGCCAGACGAGAGAAATGTTCCGAGTTCGCACTGCCCTGGTTGAAGATCTCGATGGATTTCAACGTATCCAATTCGTAACCATTTGCCGGGATCGAGAAGTCGAGGACGAGAATATCGGTAATCTCAGTAACGATGAGACTGTCGGCAGTCGGAAAGACTTTGATCTGATGAGCCAGCATGCCATTTATAACTAGCGGCTCCGGCGTTTCCAAGGGGAAGAACCCGACAATTGGCTTAGATGCGTCGAAATGCAGTGATGAAGCGGATGGTATTTCTATTTTGAGCGTGTCGCCGTCACGTGCGCATGAGGAGTCGATGTCGCATGCAAAGAGTAGGTGGATGGTTTCACCGGCTGAGAGTGTCTTGGTGATGTTGCGAGCAACAAGAGATCCTCCCGAGAAAAGGAGGCTATCAGCCAGCAATTGATCCCATGCGTCTACGTTCCCATTGCCGTCGTCCGAATAGATCTTCAATCGCGCGATCTCTCCGTCCAGTTCGGCCGGTGCACCTGCGCCCGACGACATGTTCGACACGGACAACGAATCCAGCGTAAGGCTCTGCAGGGTGTTGTTATTGATGCTCGCCATTAAAATCGAAACATCCGCTGCACCAGGACGCGGCCAGCCGGCAGGGATCGGCTGGTTGGCAACTTCGATCTGTTCGATTCTTTTGATCGTATGAGTGGAATCTCCTGCTATTAGATAGTCGATGGGGCCGTCGTTTGCTGACATCACTCCAACGCCCTCGATGGGGATGGCCGGCCTGAAATGGTCTCCATCGTTTGCGTTGGTCGAGATGTCTGCAACGACGTAGAACTTGCGCGCAGCGCCCACAGGGATTTTGATCCCTGATATCTCGAAGCGGTCACCCGAGAAAACCATATTTCCAAGGGGGAGATCGACTCCAGGATCGAATACAGCATCCCCGTCATCCAGATAGAGCCGCAGCGCGCTGAAATCTGCCGGAGAAAAATCTCCTGACACATCCATTACTGATAGTGCAGTGAGCGTATCCGCCTCATAACCGTTCTGCGGAAATGCAGCAGTGAGGAGCAGGTTGTCGGAAGCACCCGAACTAAGGGTGTCCAGGCTCGAAGGCGTCACAGAGATCTGATGCGAGACCATTCCGTCGATAACGAGGTACCCATAGGAGTTGACGGGGTATAAAGGAGAAAAGTCCTCCAGTACATCGGTGCTATCCGTGAAAACGACATCGAAGGGAGATAGCAATATGGCATCCAGCTTGTCGCCGTCGCGGGCAAGAAAAGAGTCGATCGTCACTGCAACAAAGAGGTAGCTGGTATCCCCAGCAGGGATTGCCAATCCTCCGTTGATGGCGAAAGTAGTCCGCCCCGAAACGAAGAAGGAAGTCGAAACGAGTGTGTCCGCTGCGGATAGCGTCCTGCTGGAATCCACATCATGATATAAAAAGAGCGAATCGAACTCGGCATCGAGTTCAAACTGCCCCCCTGGGCCGATAGTTGCATTCGTGACGATCAACGTGTCGAGGTAGCGGCTGCTTGAATATTGATTGTGGAATTCCAAAGCGAGAACCGCTTCATTGCTTGTTCCTGGATAAACGTCCTCCACGGATAGTGGAACCGCCTTGATGATGATCCTCGGGATATCGATATCGATGCTGTTCCGCCCGGCCGTTGATATCGTATCGCTGTACGCTTTGCCATAGTCGTCCGTTCCGGCGAAGGTGATCGTGAGGTCGTATGTCGCGGGTGCAACAATTCCGGTTGGGACGGGAGAAGGGAGGAATGCGATGGTGAAATCATCCGCAGAAGGCGGTACATAAGTTGGATTCCCGAGCCTGGCCTGATATACTTTTGATCCATCCGTAAAGGAGATCGTCGAAGCGGTATCGAGCATCACGCCCACATTGGTCGAGTTGTCCATCCCGATGCGAAGCGCGAGCTGAGGATCCTCCACATTGGCTGTCGATGGGTACAGAGAATTGGGAGAATCTCTTAGAATCACGCGTTCTATCACGGTCACTTCGACGGAATCGCTGTTGTTGATAGTGTTCGGGTCTTCTTGATCAACGTTCGAGATCGAAGCGATGTTGGTGATCATGGAATCCACCGTTCCAGAATCGACGGTGGCCGTGATGATCAGCGTGGCGGTATCAGCGCCCGCGAGAACGCCCACGGTCCAGATCCCCGTGCCGCTAACATATGCCCCCTGGCTGGTTGTATCTGAATGGTATGTAACTCCCTGCGGAAGGAGATCCGTTACCTCGATTACTGCGGCGGTGTCCGGGCCATTGTTTATGAGCATGACGGTATAATTGAGAGAGTCGCCTTCATATGGCATCGTGACATCGGCTGATTTCACGATCTCGAGATCGGAGCTTTGAACGACGATATCGAACGACGCGATGTTGTTCGTCGTGTCTGGGTCGGCCTGATCGGCACCTAAGATTGTGGCGATATTTGTGATCGTTGAAGCACCCGTTCCGGGATTGACAGTAGCGGTGAGCAGTAGAGTTGCGGAATCAGAGGAGGCCAGTGTGCCCACCGCCCAGACGCCCGTAGCACTCACATAGCTGCCCTGACTCGTTGTATCGGATTGGTACGTGATCCCAGCGGGCAAGAGGTCGGAAACTTCAATTCCCGTCGCAGTGTCCGGCCCCAGGCTGGCCAGCTTGATGGTGTAAGTGAGCGTATCCCCAACACTTGGTGATGGGTTGTCGACGATCTTAGAGATTTCGAGATCCGCTCCTTGGACGGTGATGACTGTTGTGTCAATGTTGTTGATTGCATTCGTGTCAGGTTGATCGGAAGCTGTGATACCGGCAACATTGGTGATCATTGAACCGGCCGTTCCTGCATCGACGGTCCCATTGATTACGAGTGTCGCGATTGCGGAATTCACGAGGGCGCCCACCGTCCAAAGCCCCGTACTGCTCGCGTACGTACCCTGGCTGGGGGCGTCGGCTAGATATGTCACTCCCGCCGGTAGGAGGTCTGTTACTTCTACGCCCGTGGCATCGTCGGGTCCGTTGTTGGTTACTGTAATGGTGTAAGCGAGGGTGTCCCCTTCATTGGGTATCGAGTCGTTCACCGCTTTTGCAATTGACAAATCCAGTGTTGCGGCATCGCGGAAGGCCACATAAAAATAAGCGTCGCCGTTTCTATTGACATCGTTGAGAGCTCCAATCTGGAAACCATCGGGCAGGAAGGTTTGAATGCCATCACTGAAAGCCGCACCGGGATCCATCGGCAGCGTATTGTCACCGGGTAGAGAAGAGGGTCGATGAACGGCCGGAGAGCCATTCGGACCACGCGTGAGGATCATATAACGGGGCTGCAGGCCAACTCCTGTAATATCTCGATTGTCCAACCCATTCCCCAGATACAGATTTTCGGCAATTCTGCCTGGTATTCTGTTCCATGCCACGCAGTGGTGGGCGATGCCTGTTTTATTGACCGTATTGTGACTGCCAATTTGGAATCCGGTTGGTTCGAAATTCTGTATCCTGTTGGTTCTTTCGTCGCTTGACTGGAAGGGTAGGCTTGCATCAAGCGGTTCGGAGGCAAACCGCTGCATCGCATCTTCGCCATCCTCGCTCATTATGATCACATAAGCAGGGGAAAACCCGACGCTGCCGATGCTCCGGTTGTCCGTGCCGTTACCAACGTACGAATCCACCACCATCTGCCCCGGAGCTGCGAGAAATGCGGTCCAGTAGTAGGTGACTCCTGGCGCGTTCACCTGTGCTCCCGAGCCAATCCTGAATCCATTCGGCATAAAGGTGGTAATGAGATTGCTCAGCAACGCTGAGTTTGTCCCAAGCTCCTTGGAAACATCTCCGACCATCGTGGACGTCCTGGCCACCGCTGGTTCATCGTTGTCTCCTTTGATGATCACGAGATCTGGCCAAAACTGGAGGCCTGTTATCGGATGATTGTTGGATCCATCCCCCAGATAGCTGCCCGTGACTATCTGGAAGTCTTCATATTGAACAGAGATGTTGGCGGTGTCGAAGTTGTTGGCACTATTCGTATCTGCCTGATCAACGGCGATGAGTGTTGCCGTGTTGACAATGATAGTCCCCAGCGTTCCCAAGTTCACGGTGGCGACAATATCCAACGTTGCGCTACCGCCGTTAGAGATAGCACCGACAATCCACCTGCCGGTAACGCTGCTGTAACCACCTTGGCTGGGAGTATCGGAGACATACGTAACTCCCGCCGGGAGCAGATCCAGGACTTCGACGCCTGTCGCATCGCCGGGGCCGTTATTTGTCAGTGTGACCGTGTAGGTGACGGTGTCCAATTCGCTGGGAACCGGATTATCGACGATCTTGGCGACCGCCAGGTCGAGGGCTGGTGCGGTGCGGAAAGCCACCCAATAGAATTTTTCTCCATTATCATTGACGGCAACGTCCGAACCAATTTGGAACCCATCGGGCAAGAATGCCTGGATGCTGTTGCTAAGCGCGCTGTTCCCCGGAATAAGGAAACAAAAATCTCCTACGAGGGAGGCGGGACGATGAAAAGCCGCGTAATTGCTGCCGTCATGCTTGATTAGCATGTATTCGGGTTGAAAACCGACTCCGGTGATATCCCGGTCATCGGATCCATCTCCCGTGTAGTCATTGCCCGCTATTTTCCCCGGCGATACTTTCCAAGCCGCGTAATGGAAGGCGACCGACGATTGGTTGACATTTGGATGTGACCCAACCTGGAAGCCGCTGGGTTCGAATGCCTGGATCAAGTCGGGTTCTTCGGCGGCTGGAGTGAATTGTATGCTTCGATCGCCTGTCTGTGTGGGGAATCGCTGAATGGCCTGGCGTGGCGATTCACTCATTACGATTACGTAATCAGGTTGGAATCCGACGGTCGGGATACTCCGATCGTCACTGCCATCACCAAGATAAGATCCGACTGCCAGCTCGTTCGGTGCTGCTTTGAACGCAATCCAGTAAAAGTCAATCCCCGGCTCGTTGACTTGGAAATCCGATCCAATCGTGAAGCCGTCGGGGTCCAGCGATTGAATTCTATTGCCCACTAGGCCTGTTCCGGCTCCGAGTGCTTTCGAAGTATCACCCATCATGCTGGATGAGCGCGTGATAGTGGATTCGTTGTTATCTCCTTTGATGATAACGAGATCGGGCTTGAAGCCAATACCTGTTATAGGGGTGTTATCTATGCCGGTTCCCGTATAGCTGCCCGTGTTCATCCGCATGCCGCTGCCGGCAGTGACAACCACCAGGCTGGGGCGCTGGCTTGGGAGCATCCATTCCCTGCTAAAATATTTGGACTCCGTATCGAATGACGTCGAGATGAACATCAGTCCTTCGTTGGAGTAAGTCCCCTCCACCCATTCACTCACGAGCGGTGTGATGTCTACGGCTACTATCCCCGGTGAATTAGGAACAAAAGTCCCGTAGATAGTGGAATTGTCGTAGTCGTTGGCTGTATTGTTCCAGTTCACACCGCTTTCGGTCCAGCTGTCCGTAACGCGATAGATCGAAACGGGGCTGCCGCTGATATCCGGAGCAGATACATAGAAGAAGGCAACTGCGGTGGTGACAGTTTCACCGGCGGGAATTGGCGAGAGATCGTAACGGCAGACAACGCGGAAGCTGTCAGCGGGAGTGCTTTTATTGAATAATTCCAGGTCACTTCCGTGGTTTTCGAAAGGTGCCGCCTGCTTCAACCAGCTGTCCTGATCGAGATAGGCGGTATAAATGCCACCCTCCGCCCTCAATGGCAGCATTGTAAGAGCCGGGAAAATCAGCAGAAGCGCAATTTTTTTCGAATACATGCTCACTACTCAAGCGCACTGCCGCAAAGGCAGGAAAAAATTTCCCACTTCTCACCGTTGGCTTTTCGGGGAGCCCGATCCCCTCCGACAGCGTCTTGCAATTTGCAATGGTTGATGATTTCCGATCGCTCCGTCTCGTAACTCAAAATGTGTCAGCAAGGTGCATGCCATCCCGGGTGGGCGTGGGAGATCGTTCCTGGGGAGTGAGAAGGCTGTCAGAATTGCACTTGGGTGGCTGATTTTACAAGCAGCTTGCGAACGCTTTGCCGTTCTGTTCGGACCTTGCACATGGCATTCCGTTTGTTTGCCAAACTGCGGATAAAAAACCGGCTATCGATGCTGCCATGATTCGATAGCCGGGCTCGAATGATCGAGGGCGCGAACAGGGGCTGATCGACTTCGGTTGTGCAGCCGTGTTACGACACGCCTGCTTTCGTATAATTCAGTAGTCCGCCGGCTTTGATGATATCAATCTGCCGTTCGCTGAGGTTATGCCTGCAGATGATATCGAGGCCTTTCGTTTCGTTTCGGACCGCCACGGGCTTATCCACAGCCAGGCGTTCATGCAGGCCCTCGATTTTGAGAACGTCACCTTGGGCAATGCCGTCGTACTGAGTTGGATCGTCGAACACCAGCGGTACGATTCCAAAGTTGATGAGATTTGCCCGGTGAATTCTCGCAAACGATCTGGCAATGACGCCTCTGAGGCCGAGGTACATTGGGACGAGTGCAGCGTGCTCGCGGCTCGACCCTTGGCCATAGTTGTCGCCGCCCACGATAAAACCGCCGCCCTTCTCCTTTGCCCGGGAGGGAAACTCAGGATCCACACCGGCATACACATACTCGGACATGGCGGGAATGTTCGATCGAAGCGGCAATATCTTCGCGCCGGCCGGCATGATGTGGTCGGTGGTGATGTTGTCTTCGACTTTGAGAAGCACTTCGCCCGACAGATCTCCGGGGAGCGGCTTTTGGACCGGTACCGGCTTGATGTTCGGTCCTCGGATGATCTGTATCTTTTCTGCTTCATCCGCAGCGGGAGGTGCAATGATCATCCTGTCATCGATCAGGAACTCTTCGGGGAGCTCGACGCGCTCATAATCGCCCAGTTCTCTGGGATCTGTGATCTCCCCGGTAATGGCGCTGGCCGCGCACACCTCCGGGCTGGCGAGGTACACCTGACCGCTTGCGGTGCCGCTCCGGCCTTTGAAATTTCTGTTGAAGCTGCGGATCGATGCTCCTTCAGTAGGAGGCGCCTGGCCCATCCCGATGCACGGTCCGCAGGCCGATTCGAGAATCCGCGCACCGGCACTGATAAGATCGGCAAGGGCGCCGTTTCTCGAAGTCATCTCGAACACCTGGCGGGAACCCGGGGAAATCGCCAGGCTCACGCGTGGGTGGACCGTTTTCTCTCTGAGAATGTTCGCCACGGCCATGAGATCGCTGAATGAGGAGTTCGTGCAGCTTCCAATGGCCACCTGCACGACGGGAGTTCCTTTGAGTTCTGCTGCGGTACACACGTTGTCCGGGCTGTGTGGTTTTGCGATGAGGGGTACCATGTCATCCAGATTGATCTCCTCCACGTCATCGTATGCAGCATTCTCATCCGGTCCCATTTCGCGATAGGCGCTTTCTCTCCCTTGTGCTTTCAAGTAAGAGTGGGTGACGTCGTCTGAGGGAAAAATCGACGTGGTGGCGCCGAGTTCTGCCCCCATGTTGGTGATCGTCGACCTGGCGGGCACATTCAAACTCTTTATCCCGGGTCCGGTGTACTCGACGATCTTGCCGACGCCGCCTTTTACAGTGCGTCTCCGGAGCACCTCGAGAATGATATCCTTCGCCGTCACCCATGGCGGGAGTGTGCCGGTCAAACGAACGTTCAATATTTGCGGCATCGTCGTGACGAAAGGTCCTCCACCCATTGCAACGGCCACATCCAAGCCTCCGGCTCCGATGGCGATCATTCCCAGGCCGCCGCCTGTGGGTGTATGGCTGTCCGAGCCCAGAAGGGTCTTGCCGGGCGCGCCAAATCTTTCCAGATGCACCTGGTGGCAGATGCCGTTTCCGGGTCTTGAAAAATAGATCCCGTATTTTGCGGCGATGCTCTGGAGAAATTGGTGATCGTCTGCGTTCTCGAAACCGGTTTGGAGGGTGTTGTGATCGACGTAGCTCACTGAGAGTTCCGTCTTCACGCGGGGAATCCCCATTGCTTCGAACTGCAGATACGCCATCGTTCCTGTGGCATCCTGCGTGAGCGTTTGATCGATTCGGATCGAAATCTCTTCGCCGGGCTCCAATTTTCCGGAAACAAGATGTTCCGACAATATCTTTCTAGCCAAATTGGTACCCATTCTCATTCCTCCTCAACTGTGCGTTTCCGCTTGGGTGTGTTGTGCATTCTTGTGGTTATGCGGCAAGCTTACATTGGGCAGCGAGAATCCCGGCCACGTTGTCGCTCTTCACTACTGGAGTTCCACTGCCGGAAAGCTCTCTCTGATTTTCGGACTGAGCGGCGCTTGACGAGGCAGTTATCCCTTGGAGATTTTTCGGATGAGATCGTTGAATATCTCCGATGAGGCCTTTGCGATCGTCTTGTGAAGGCTGTTTCCATGGCTGTCCATGGTGACCACGGCGTCGAAGTCCTTCACCCGGATGACCCAGAACGCTTCGGGAACTCCAAACTCCTCCTTCATATAGACGTCGATCACATCGACGACCGAATTGGCAAGGAGACTCGCAGCACCTCCGACGGCGTGCAGGTAAACGGATTTGAATTTCTTGCACGCCTCCAGCGTCTGATCTCCCATTCCCCCTTTTCCGATAATCCCGCGGACGCCGAATTTCTCGATGACGTGCGATTCGTATGGTTCTTCTCTGCTACTCGTCGTGGGGCCTGCTGCGACAAAACGATATTTCCCGTTTTCCTCGGCAACGACAGGGCCGCAGTGGTAGATCATCCCGTCTTTGAGCACGGAGGAGAGCTTGTCGTAGAGGTCTTTCTCTTCGGGGGCGGGGGACCGTTCGATGAAGTGTTCGATGAGAAATTTATGCGCTGCATCGCGCGCCGTCACCATGACCCCCGAAATCTTCACGACATCCCCCGTTTTCAGTTCCGAAATCTTTTCAGCGCTTACCGGTAATTCCAATCTAGTCAATTCTCATCTCCCCGTTCTTGATCCACATGTCCCTGCGGCGACACGCCCAGCACATGTAGGATACCGAAACAAAAAAGCAAGCGGGAAGCCTGTGGAGATAGCTACCCTTGACACCCAGTACCGTTGTTTTACCGCCGAATCCCATCGGGCCGATGGAAAGCGTATTGGCTTTTTCATAAAGACGCTCTTCGAGAGCCCTCAGTTCGGGGACCTCATTCGCCTCATCGAGTTTTTTGAAGTGCTGCTTCTTGGCTTCCGAAAGCGAGCTTGCGCGATCGCCCCCAACGCAGAATCCGATGAAACCGGGGCCACATCCGAGACCTTGGGCGTTGTTGATAGCATCCAATACAACGATCTCAATCCCTCTGAGGTCCCTGCCCGCTTTCAAGCGGCGGTCGGGTAGGGCATATTGCGTTCCGCAGTTTTCGCATCCCCCACCCTTCAGCATGAGGCGGATCCAGACATCGTCCCGGTTCCATTCTTCGAAGTGTATCCATGGCTGGGCTCTTCCGACGCCGTTGCCGCTGTTTTTGTTGGTCAATGAATCGACCGCGTTAGGCCTGAGGTAGCTTCGTTTCGTCGCTTCTTTGCAGGCCTCAACGATGTCCTCGCTCATCTCGCGAGTGGAAGGACCGGCAGGATGATAGACGTAGAATACATTGGTGCCGGTATCCTGGCACAAGGGCGTGGACTGTTCTCTCGAAATCCGAATATTCTCCTTGATAACGTTCAGGACGTTATCGGCAGGGGATCCCGGATCTTCGGCCCCTTTCGCCACGTCGATAGCATTTTCCACGTCCACCGGGAGGTCCACAGATGTGCGGCGAATGAATTCCACAACCCATTCACAAAATTCAGGGTACGTTTTCATAATGGTTTGATCCTCACATCACTAGCAGTTGGAACTGCAGCAGAAAAAACTCATTGCAGGATTTGTTCAAGATGCCTCCCATCCTACCATCGAGCTTCGCGCATGTCAAGAACGGTGGCAGCCTTCATGATCGTGGCCTGTGTTGCGGACAACCGCCGGGGTGAGGTGGCTCATACCATCCAAATCCATGAGCTAGTTCACGTATCTGCTAGAGGTACAACCACTAGAATATCGATGAAAATAAAGATAGTTCTCGCTATACTGGCTTTGATATTTGGTCCGAGTTACAGCGGGAGGATCCAATGCAGAGCACGATCCGGTTCGCAGTAGACGGCATGCTGGGCAGGCTCGCGAAGTATCTGCGCGCACTTGGATACGACACCGTCCATCGTCGAACGCCGAGTGCAGAATTTCTGAGAGAAGCAAGGAGAGAAGGGAGGGTATTCATCACTCTCCGGAAAAACATACGGGAAAAGCATGGCTGCAAGGTATTCGATCCGGGTGAGGCACCCGTGGAGGCGCAGCTCTACAGAGTCGTACACGGTCTGAATCTCGAACCGAGCAGGGATCAAATACTCACGATCTGCCTCGGCTGCAATGAGCCAACACTTGAAGTTTCCGTCGAGGAGGTCGCTGCCAAGGTGCCGGAGAGGGTGAGAGAAAAGATCTCGGATTATCGGATCTGTCCGAAGTGCGGCAAAATCTTCTGGTGGGGGAGCCATGCGGATCGTATGATGAATGTAATCGAAAAAAGCGGTGTGTTCGAATCCGCCGAGTGATTTTTATCGAGGAGAGAAGGTTGATGAATATCTTCCGTGCCAATAGATGGTTGATGATCGGAGGTAGAGCGGGGGTGCTCCTGTGGCTTTTCTGGTTTCTGGGTGCGGTCTTGCCGGTTGAATCCGCAGGTGCCGAAGGAGCTATCGACATCCTGCGGCATGACTTGAGCCTGACGATCCGACCATCATCCCATGTGGCCGAAGCTGTCGACCGGTTGACCGTCGAGATCCCCCACCCCGGACGGTATGTGCTTCGGCTTGGCGCAGACTTCGTAATCCAGAAGCTCTTTCTGGATGGGAAAAAGATATCTTTCGAGGAAATCGACGAAGCCGCACTGCTCGCTCACTACCAGGCTGCCGGCATCGATGAGGAGGATGCAAAGCGCGCAATAGGTGTGAGCTTCCACATCGGAGGTGATCCGAAGCATGTTGTCGAAGTGCGCTACCGCGGGATCGTCTACGATACGCTCAAAGTTCCCGAATATTCTCGGGGTACGCTGGCGGAGGAAACGACCGGAATCATCGGCGAAGAGGGCGTTTTTCTGAGCCCAGAGACCCGCTGGTATCCGGATAATCCGGGCGATTACGCGTTCTTTTCGATCAAAGTGTCGAGCCCGCCTGGATTCGAATCTGTTACAGAGGGAAGACTGGTTGCAAGGAGCGTGAGCGAAGCATCCATCGATACCGAGTGGGATGTGAGCTACCCGACCAAAGGAGTTTATCTCGTAGCGGGCAATTACATCATAAAAGAGTTCGAAGCCGAAGGTGTCAAGATCATGGGGTACTTTTTCCCCTCCGAGGAGAACCTCATCGATCAATACCTCGAAGCTTCCGCTCGGTATATCACCCTGTACAACAGGATTATCGGGCCCTATCCGTTTTCCAAGTTTGCAGTGGTAGAAAACTTCTTCCCCACGGGCTATGGGATGCCATCCTATACGTTACTGGGCAGGAGGGTCATTCGTCTTCCGTTCATTGTTCGGACATCGCTGGGCCACGAAGTCGCACACAACTGGTGGGGAAATTGTGTATATGTAGACTACGACAAAGGCAACTGGTGCGAGGGGCTCACAGTGTATTTCGCCGATTATCGTTATAAAGAGGCGATCAGCGATTCGGCGGCCGTTTCCTACCGGAGTTCGCAGAACATCGACTACACATCCTATGTGAGCGAGGAAAACGATTTTCCTCTCTCGGTCTTTCACGAAAGAACGACACCGGCTTCCCGGGCGATCGGGTACGGCAAATCGGCGATGGTCTTCCACATGTTGAAGCGGCTGGTTGGTGAAGAGACATACTATCGGGCGCTCCGTACTTTTTATCAGGATTTTAGATTCCAAGAGGCCTCCTGGGATGATATTCAAAGAACCTTCGAGCGTGTTTCCGGCCGCGACCTTGCGTCTTTTTTCGATCAGTGGGTCCGGCGCAAAGGGGCGCCTACCGTATCGATCGGCACTGCCAATCTGGAAGAAATGCCCGATTGGCACTTTCGCATCCACCTGGTACTCGAGCAAGATCCTGTATATGAACTCCTTGTTCCTGTGGCGATCATTGGAGAGGATACGACTTTTCAAACAGATGTGACGTTATCATCCATGATTGATTCCTTCACCTTCGATGTCGATTTCAGACCCACGGCCATCGCCGCAGATCCCTCGCACGATGTGTTCAGGAGACTCGAACCACTGGAGATCCCTCCGACGATCAGCTGGGCGCTGGGCGATAAAGAGGCAGTGATCGCGCTGCCTTCGCAAGCTGGCGAGGAGAAACGTGCCGCGTTCGAAGCTCTGGCGGACCAACTCGGCAGAACTGGAGAAGGGCGCGTGGTGCAGGATATCGAGGTGTCGGAAGCAGATGTTCGAGCCGGCGCCGTGATCGTTCTCGGTAATCCTGAAGAGAATGCTGTCCATTCATTATTCGAGGTCCCTCCGGACATTGCCCTCGCCCCGGATCACTTTTCCGTTGGGGGCGTGGAATACGCAGGGCCGGGGCACAGCGCATTTGTCACGTTCAGGAATCCATTTAACGTTGCCTCCTGCGTCTGCGTGGTGATAGGCAACAGCGCGGAGAGCATCAAGAAGTCGGGTTATAAGATCATCCATTACGGGAAATACAGCTATGTTACTTTCCTCGACGGAAATCGGCAACAAGCCGGGGTATTTCCCATTGAAAAAAATCCACTGCTCTACTCCTTCAGTTCGCCGCATAAGGCGTCGAGATCTCATTAGGAGATTCGCAAATGACCAAACGAGAGCGCATCGTCGCATTGTTCTTTTGTCTCTTCAGCGCTTTCAGTGCGTCCATAACCCACGGAGTGGATGTATCGGAGCAAGCTTTGATGGCCCACGTCCACTTTCTTACGTCCGATCACCTCGAGGGGCGCCGCGCGGCTCGAGCGGGCGATCTCGTCACGGAAGAGTACGTGAGATCGATCTTCGTGCAGGCGGGACTGAAGCCCCTTCCCGGGCTGGGTGATTACAGGCAGGAGATCGTTGCCATCGAAGCGACAATGGACAGGCAAGGCACGTCACTCGGAGTGGTGAGGGATGAAGAGGTGCCCTATTTCCGTGTGGATCGGGAGGTATTTTGCCTCTTGAATGGTCGTTCCGATCTCAATATCAGAGCTCCATTGGTGTTCGCGGGTTTTGGAATTACAGCGCCTGAATATGAATACGATGACTATGCCGGAATCGATGTGGAGGGAAAAGTCGTCCTGGTGCTGAACAACGAGCCCGGGGATACATCCGATGGTGACAAATTCAGGGGACGCGCACCAACGCGCTACTCCTTTCCGAAAATGAAAGAAGAGATTGCAAGAAGGCACGGCGCTGTGGGGATGATCATCGTTAACAATGCTGCGAGCGGTCACCCGGATCTCGACGTTAGCGTACCTAAGCGCTATGGACGTGAGCTTCGAGAGCCCTACTTCGGTTTGGAAGTTGATGAGGAGCGAATTCCGATATTCTTTGCGACAAAGCCGGTGGTCGATGCGATGCTGGGGGGCACGAACGTCGATATCATCGAGCGTCAGGAGCGCATCGATAAAAGAATGAAGCCGGTTTCGGCAAGCGTTCAAGGCCGGGAAGTCATCCTCAATGTTCAAATTGCTTCGGTGGAGAGAAAAGAAATCGCTAACATCATCGGTTACCTCGAAGGGGGCGACGCGGCGTTGAAGCACGAGTTTATAGTGATTGGGGCACATCATGACCACCTCGGCGTAGGCGAGGATGGAGCAATATTTTATGGGGCGGATGACAACGCATCCGGCACGGCAGGGCTTCTCGAATCGGCCCGGATTCTTGCTGGAGAAGCTGGCAGGCTCAAACGGTCCATCTTATTCGTCTCATTCTGTGCGGAAGAAAGGGGTCTTTTGGGATCGAAATATTTTATCATGCAACCTCCAATCTCGGAGGAAAGTCTTTGTGTGATGATCAATATGGATATGATCGGACGCAACAATATGGATAAAACCGAGAACGAAAACATGTTCATTGTGTTCACGTCAGCCCAAACGCCTGCTCTCGAGAGGGCGGTGAGGTCGGAGGCGAAGGCATTGGATCTGGACGTCCGCGTCGCTCCGTATGTCCGCTTTCGCGGCGCCAGTGATCACTCTTTGTTTCATAATCGGGGAATACCCGTTGTATTCTACTTCAGCGGATTTCATAAGGATTACAACCGCTCGACGGATACGATTGATAAAATTGTGCCAAACAAGATAGTCAAGGTTGTGAGTCATCTTTGCAGGTTTGCTGAGGCACTGAGTGAGGATCGCGGGATCGATCTGAAATTCGATCGGGCAATAACTGTCGAGCCCGAGAAGGATCCGTTCGAGAATCCATATTCGGTTCGTGCTAGTCGCCAGGAGGAGGATCGGTCTCAAAATCGCCGGTGATCGCAAGATCGATCTCGCGCTGGGCCTTGGCGGCCTCGAGCAGATTTATCAGATTTCTCTTGTGATTGACTTCCTCCTCGGCAAGTCTGAGGAGGAGTCTTTTTTGGGCAGGAGTGCAAACGCAAGAAGCGGCCTCTATATAGAAAGCTCTTGTCTCTTCTTCTCTTTTGATGCCTTGCTCCAGGATTTCAATTAGGGACTCGTTCTCTAATTTGCCTTGAGAACTCATGGGTCAACCCTCCCTTCTTTATTGCGCGATTATAGCGCACCATTGGGCGTATCGTAAACGAAAACCGAACGTCTTCGAGCCTTTGAAGCTGGGATGACGCTCGAGACCCTTCTTCGCGCTGGTCTTCGGCTATTTGCTTGGATACTGTTGTGGATCAGTCCAGTGTCCTGGGAGCGTAGACGAGGACGGATGGGGTGATATCGGACTCGCCTTTTGACAGCCGCTCATAAAACCGCTTTCTTGCTTTTATCAGCATGTCAATGAGAAATTCCTCGTGATAATAGTCGAGTGATTTATCCAGATACTTCTCGGCGCTCTTATAATCCTGCTGCACGCCTTTGATCTCTGCGAGCCTTACTGCGGAGAGAAGCTGGTAGGCCTGGGAGCAGCTTGGGACTTCCTGATCGAGTGCGCTGAGAAACCGATTGGAAGCCTCCTCAAGATCTCCGGCAAGGAGGAGCGCTTCACCGGAGTAGAAATCGTAAAGCACGGTTGCACCTTTGCGCTCGCGGTAATCTTCAAGGCCGTTCTTCGCCCACGCTTGCTCGAGGATATAAATGTGGCGTATAAAACCCGCGTCGGCTTCGAGAATGGAATTTTCTATCAGGTGATTTCCCTCCAACATTTCTTCAGCGACATCATGGAACCGCTTCATCCCCTTGTCCTCAAGGATCCTGTTGCAGGCGTCAGTCGCCTTGTCAGCCTCCCCTAAGTTCGCATAGATACAGCCCAGATTCATTAGCGAGAGCGGCACGAGCCAATCGGGTCTATCCGGAGCTTCGTCGACCAAGGCACGGAACTCCTGGATTGCCGCAGAGGGCGATTCGAAAAACATGCTGGAATACGACCGGTGATAACGCAATCGGTGGATGGTGTCCCAATCCACTCCTTCTCGTTGCTCCGCCATGTGCCTATCCAAGGCCGAGTTCTCGATTTGCATTAGCTGCCAGAGCTTGCTGGGGTAGAAGGTCCTGACGACTCCCAAAGGCTCTACCAGACGGAGATAACTCGGATACTTTTCGAGAAGATCCATGAACCTCGAAACCCCGTCTTCGAAGCGTCCTTCAAAGAGCGTATAGATGGCCGCGAGTATGATTTTATGGTCGGTGGCCAGCAATCCACCTTCGGCGCACGCATCGTTGAGATACGCCAATCCCTTTTCCCGGTCTCCTCCCGGGATGAAGAAAAGGGTCTTCACGAATTTGATTACGGCCGGCAGGGTATCGGCGAAGTATAAAAACGTCCCCATGATCCCTTTTGCATCGGGATCCTCGGGGTGCTCCGAAAGGTATTTTTTGAGGTCTTGGTTGCCTTTGGCCGCAGATCTTCCAGCGCTCCAGTAGCTCCCGCCCAGTGCATGGAGCTGCGCTTTGAACATCCAGGCCCAGCCACGGTAGAATCTGTGCTCCGAGTCGTCTTCGGCGGCTTTCATCCTCGTTTCGCAGAGGTCGATAACCTTGTCCAGGATATCATGCATTGGGGCGGCATTTTTGCGGATGAGCTCCTTGTTGTCGTCCTGCTCTGGGAGCGCTTCCCGGAGCACCCTGGCTTTTATCAGGTAGGGAAGCGGGTGATCTTGATTGGCCTCTATGTAGCGTTCGGTCTGCTCGAGGGCGAGATCGGACTTACCCCTGTAAAGGTTGTCGAGAATGCTCCGCGCCTCCCCCGCTACCGAGGGCTCTAACAGTGTGTCCGGATCCTGGGACCCGAGAGAAGTCGCTCCGGCTGGAACGTTGCGTGCAATCGGAGAGAGGGTGAGAAAAGCTAGTGCAAATATTAGCAGAATGTTCCGGGCCAACTTGAGCCTTTCCCGTGCGTTTAATAACCTGCGGCGTTGATGAATTAATATGCACAAATCGGGCCCAACGTAAAAGCAAAATCTTGCCTCCACGGGCGCCTCAATATACGCCTGAAATACGGCCATTTTGGCATATCTGTTGCTTAAGTTTCTCTAAAATCGTGAGGTAAATACCAATGAGCGAAACAGAGGGAAAACATCCACCTGCAGAGATCGCAGATGAGGAGTCGGCGCCGGATCTCCAGAAGGTGATGACTGTCATGAAATGCCTCACGAAGTATGTGGCAGGGATGAAGATATACGCCAAGAACAATCCCACCCTCGCCAAATTCGCCGGCGAATTCCGCGATGCTATGCAGGAATTTTTCGAAGATGAGGACGAGCTCGTTCTTTCCATCGAGCAGTTTGCCGTCAAATGGCAAGATGAAATCGTTTATGAGAACGAAAAGCGGGACGAAAGTCTCGCTTTTATCTTCTTCCGCGATGGCATAGGCGAAGTGACATTAACGAAAGGAGTCACCGAGGAAGAATTGGACAGGTTTGTCGAAATCATCAAGCAGGAATTTCACAGTACCGCGGATGAGGAGGACATCGTCACGAAGCTTTGGAAAACTGACTTCAGGTTCATTGCATACCGCGTTCTCGAGGAATATCTTTCCGGCGAGTACGGTGACGGGGAGGGGCAAGAACACGAAAGAAAGCCTTCCCGCCTGGATTTCGACGATCACGAGGAGAGCCGGCCCAGCTTGGAAGATAGAGGAAGGGTTATTGTCGAACCTGACGATCCGATCCAGTCTATCGATGGCTATATGAGAAGTCTGGCGCAAAAGGAATGTCAGTCGGGGGATGAAGTGGAAAAAGAAGCGGCTTTTCAACGTATTGCTGAAGATCTCTTGAAAGTGGCCGAAGAAGATCTTAACGATCGCCATGAGCAACTCCGTTTTGAAAAAGGTTCTGAGTCGCTCATGGACTTTATGGATGCATTCCTGTCGTTCACTTTGCTATCGCATAATCCCGCGGCTGTACGCGACGTAACGAATGTTACGGAGCGATTCGTGGATTATGTTCTCGAAGAGCGCCGCTTAAAAACGCTTGCAGGGACGCTGGCCTTGATCCGGGAGTTCATGGGTGGGCAATCCATTCCAGACGATATCGCATCCCTTTGCCGGAGTTTCGAAGACCGGCTTTGCGATGACGCGTTGCTAAGCGATCTCGCACATGAAATCAAGGAGTGGAATAAGAAGAGCAATGATATCGTCGAATACTTATTAATGGCCGGACAAAAATCACTTACTCCACTTTGCGAGGTTCTACGACAGGTCGAGGGGCAGAAAGTTCACAGGGAGATCTGCAATGCAATTGTTACGATCGCGGGTAAGAACATAGCGGCCATTGTTGACCGGTTCGAAGTCGATAGTGCTGCGATCGCATTCGACATCATTTATATGCTCAGTATGGCCAATCCAGAAGGGGTATCGCCGAAGATACGTGAACTCATTCACTACCCGGATTCACTTGTAAAAGCGGAAGTTATCGAATATCTCGGTGGGCTCGAAGGGGAAGAAGTAATTCCGATTCTGTTCGAGGCGCTCGAAGACCCTGAAAAGACTATCCGCCTGAAGGCACTCGAGGCTTTGGAGCGAATAAAGTCTCCCAGTGTGCTCGACAAGATTAGCATGATAGCGTTCGGTAAAGAATTCACCCAGAAAAGCATGGATGAGCAGGAAGCAGTTTTCAAGACGCTCGGCCGGCTAGGGAACGAGGAAACGGTGGATCGCATAGGCAAGATGCTGGAAAAGAGGCACCTGCTTCATTTCAGCAAGAATCGGGGTAACAAATATCTTGCGATTCACGCGCTGGAAAACATCTGTACTGACAGCTCGCAAAAGCTCCTGGAGAAGCTTTCGAAAGATTCCAGCAGCCAAGTAAGGGGCCGCGCCTACCGCGCACGGAAGCATTTGAGGAAGCTCATGGAAAACCCCCAAGATAACGCCGGAAAGGCAGATAGTCATGACTGACGGCGAACGCAAGCCAGATGCACCCTCCACGGCGACCCAACAGGCAGCCAGGCCTCAAGATGATGAGAAGCAGTTGGGTGGTGAGAGCTTCATCAAAGAGGCAGGTTCCGCCTTGATTCACAGTTTCTTCACGGCGTCCAAGACGATTCAGCTCTATGAGCTGAATAATGAAGCTGTTAAACGCAGCCTGTCGGAATTTGTCGAGGCCACGAAAAGGATCATACGTAACGAAGGAAAGGCGTCTCTTCGGATCTCTGCGGAGTTCCTATATATAAATGATGTACGGATTCCAATGGATTCCCAAACCGCCGGGCCGTATCTCTATCTGATCGAGGAGATGAAAAAACGGGGAGTGGAAGCTTTCGAATTTCATCCCGACCTGGAAGTGGAAGAAGTGGGATCATTTTTGAAGACTTTCTTCGAGATCGATGAGGCAGAAGATGCTTTCGAGGAGCTCCAGGATCGTATGCGGCAATCATCTATCCGGAACCTCGACGCTATGCCCTGGATCGAAAGAGAAAGACGTCTCACTGATGCGAAACAGGAGCGGAAGGACATCCGCTCCGAGAGCAATATGATCTTTTTCAGGACCGTTCACCTGATGAGAGGAATCCTTCAGGCTATAGAAGAAAAACATGTAATCCAGGTGAAGAAGGCGAAGCGACTGACACAACAGATGACGGATATCATTCAAACGGACGAATCCATCCTCGTTGGTTTGACAAGTATCAAGGATTTCGATGAGTACACATACGCGCATTCAGTGAATGTGTGCATTCTTTCGATGCTCACCGGCGACCGGTTGAAGCTTTACAAGCAGGAACTCGCTAGGCTCGGACTCGCCGCTCTCTTTCACGATATCGGCAAAGTTCACATACCCTCGTCCATTGTTTACAGCACCACGACGCTATCGGAAAGTGATTGGGAATTGATGAAATACCACACATTTTTCGGTGTTGTCGAACTTGCTCGCGTCAAAGCATTGAATGAAATCGTTGATGCGATGTTCGTCGCCCTGCAGCATCACGTTCATTACGATATGAATGGATACCCACAGAAGCCCGAGGGTTGGGAGCTGCGGCTCTTCACAAAAATCGTGACTGTCGCCGATTATTACGACGCAATGACGTCTTCGCGCAGCTATCGCAAAGTTCCGGTGACGCCTGATAAAGCTCTGCGGTTTATCATGGAGAAAAGCGGTAAGATTTTCGATCCCGTTATTGCAAAGACGTTCGTTCAAGCTATGGGGATCTATCCGATCGGCACGGTAGTCGAGCTCGATACGGGGGAAAGAGGTGTCGTGGTCAAACAGAATCCCCAGAGCCGCTATATCCACCGGCCCTCTGTTCAAATAATAGATCCCGGGACAGAGGAGAAAGGACCGCTTGTCAATCTTACCGAGCGAGCAGATGGAGAATGTCGCTATCGCCGCTCGATCCTCCGGGCCCTCTATGATCTCGATGCTGGCGTAGACAAGCACTCCTACTTCATCACGGAGTAGCAGGCCGGTATTTTTCGGAAATCCCTGGATGATGTTGATAAGGGGCGATCGAGCCGCGACGGAAAAGCGTCTACTCACATCGCCTTATGCTACGACGCAAAGGTCGGCGCAGCATGGATCAGTATCTGGGAATATCAGAATCGATTTCCGCCGCCCAGGCGTTGATTCCACCTTTGAGTTTCCAGACTTTTCGGAAGCCGGCATTCCTGAGAAGATCAACAGCGGTTGCGGAGCGCACCCCCGTTCTGCAGTAGACGACAATTTCCCTCGTTGGCTCCAGCTCGTGGATGCGAGTTGCGAACTCTCCCAAGGGGATTTTCCGTCCACCGAGATTGCTGATTTGCGATTCGTACGGCTCGCGAACGTCCAGGAGAAGGATATTCTCGCCAGCCTCGAGCTTGCTTTTGAGCTCTGCTGGAGCTATTTCGGAAACATCCACTGCGAGTTGAGTCTCGTCTCCATGCGCACCGCAAAACGCTTCGTAGTCGATGAGTTCTTTTATTGTCGGCTGCTCGCCGCAGACCGGACAATTCGGGTTCTTTGGTAGCTTGAGTTCGTTGAACCGTATCTTCAACGCATCGAACAGAAGCAGTCGCCCCTTGAGGCTTTCGCCAACGCCGAGAATGATTTTGATCGTTTCGTTCGCCTGGATCGTACCGATGATTCCTGGGAGGACACCGAGGATTCCGCTCTCGGAGCAGCTCGGAGCAAGGCCGGGAGGGGGTGGCTCGGGATAGAGACAACGATAGCAGGGACCGTCCTCCAAGCTGAAGACCGTTGCCTGGCCCTCGAATCGAAACACGCTGCCGTAAACGTTCGGCTTCCGCAGAAGCACGCAGGCGTCGTTGACGAGGTAACGAGTGGGGAAATTATCCGAACCGTCCACTATGATGTCGTACCCGGAAAGGAGGTCGAGGGCGTTGCGGTTTGTCAAATGCGTCTTGTGTGCGACGATTTCAATTTCGGGATTCAGCGCCCGAAGGCGATCCCTGCTTACATCGCATTTTGGATGGCCAATTTCTCCCGTCTCGAACATCACCTGGCGCTGGAGATTTGGGAGGTCCACTTCATCGGAGTCGATGAGCCCGATTCGCCCGACTCCGACGGCAGCAAGGTAAAGCCCCAGCGGTGATCCCAGACCGCCTGCGCCCACCAGAACCACTCTCGCAGCTTTCAGCTTGAGCTGGCCTTCGAGGGCCACCTCCGGCAGAATTAGGTGGCGGCTGTATCGGAGAATTTCTTCGTGACAAAGCATCATGGTCTCCCGAGTCTGATCTTATTCCCGCGCTACCCCGAGGCTCGTGATGAGCATGACAGGTCTTGAGCGGAATATCATTTAAAAGACCTTGTCTCAAACTGCGCAAGTATAGCATACAGCGCGGATTCAGTGACGCCGATGTCTCGGAATAGGCGATTTCCCCCATGGATCAATATAAGACCCACCGGGTCGCATATCCACTCCGAAATTGCCTCCTGAGCTGCATAACCCTTGGCTTGCGAATTGCTTACGCGTTTTCATAAACATGTGGAACTTTATGATGCCAGTGAGTATAATACGTTAGAGAATGTGCATTTGGCGTTGCCGGGCGCGAAAAGATAAATCCCGAGCCGTTTAGGCAGGGAGTTTTTTGATTCTTTGTTTCTCGAGTTCAGAGAGAAGGGGACGCGAATCGGATTGTACGTTAAAGGCTTCCGAAGTTCAGAAGACGATCCTCCATAATCCTAGGCACAAGCCTCGCATCGGAAGGAGGGGCAGCATGTTTGCCCGCATCATCGTCGTTTTCCTGCTTGTTTGTTCATTCTCTTCCATCGCCCTCGCACAGGATAGCGAGGGGAACCAGCCGATAGCATATATAAATACACTAGTGCAAGATCTAGGGAATGTCTATGAGCAGGATGTTTATAAGTACACGTTCGTTGTAGAGAACCGCGGCAAGGCAGAATTGATCATAGAAAATGTCAAGCCGGGGTGAGGCTGCACGGTGGCCAAATACGATAAGGTCATCCCTCCTGGTCAGAAGGGAACAATAGAGTTCGAAATCGATGGGAAAAGGGTAAGAGGCAGGTTTACAAAGGGTGCAACTATTTACACGAACGATCCCAATCATAGGAAAATGACGGTTACATTGAATGCCCATATCAAACCTTACATCTTGATAGAACCCGCTTCGAAAGTATTTCTAAAAGGATCCTATGGAGAGCAGGTCGAAAGGGAGATCATTATCTCCTCGAACGATGAAAATCTCAGCGAGCCATTCGAAATCACCAAAGTAGAGTCAGATATGGATGACAAGATTACCTACAAAGTGATTTCTGCCGAGGAGCAAGGGAAGTTCAAACTGAAAGTGATGAAAAACCCAAAGCTCACCGTGCAAAACGCGTTTGGCAGTCTCTTCGTTTACACGAACAACGATAGAGCTCCCAGGAATGTTATTCAGGTCCAGGTAACGACAAAGGGCGAAATGGTTGTCAGACCTTCCATCCTCAACTTTGGATTTGTCCCTGAGGCCCGTAAGCACAATGAGGAATCGCCCGTGCAAAGATCACTTACCATATCAAATTCCAAACATGAATTCGAAATCGAAGACATCACATTTTCAATCGAAGGGTACAGGGCAAAGGTGGATCCCATTGAGGATGGAAAAAGCTATAGAGTTACAGTCGATTTCTTTCCTCAAAGCGGCGGCAGGAACTATATTGGACAAATGGTAATTCATACCAGCGATCCTCGTGAACCATTGGTAAACGTCCGTCTCATCGCCCGATTTCGATAAATCGGATGGTGATTGGCAAATGAGTATGCGCATTTCCGGCGGCCCGGTACCTTTAAACGTCAGCCAGAGGAAAACACTGTGAGAAAGTCGCTGCTTGTTACTCTCGTCGCCTGCATGGCAGCCTTACTGATTAGCATCGCATGTGCCGAGAAATCTCCAGCAGAGGAACCGGTTGCGAATAAGTCTTCCGGCATGGAATCCTCCTCGGAGAATTCGCCTGCACAGGATTACGAATCGGAGCTGTCGTCCGAGAAGGCGTACGAGAGGGTTATGAGGGAAATCAGAGATATCGAAAAAAGCCCGCTCGCCAAGCGAGAACCGATCAAAGCAATCGAGAAGATCGAAGGAAAGTTCCGGGCGTTTATAGAGGAATATCCGGGATCAAAAGAATCGCATGATGCGATGTTCCAGCTTGGAGTGCTTTACAACCACCTCCAAAAACCTGAGAAAGCGATACTGCATTTGGAAAAATATCTGTCTTCAGCCTCCGATGCTGATGAGAACAAAGTAGCCTTTGCTCATTATTCTATCGCAGAGGCATACAAGAACGCCGGTAACTTCGATGCAGCGAAAAAGCATTATCGGATCGTCGTAGATCGGTATGCGAGTGTAAACACTCAGCTCTTGGGAATGGCTCGCACGAATCTCGAGGACATGGATGTCATTCAAAGGCTTGCCATAGGGAAAGAACCGATTCCCTTTGAGGTGACGGACCTCAATGGGTCCTCCCTGTCTTTAGAGAAGTACAAGGGCAAGGTGGTTCTGCTAGATTTTTGGGCAACCTGGTGCGCACCGTGTTTGCAGGAAATGCCGAATGTAAAGCGGATCTATAAGCAGTATCATCAGCAAGGCTTTGAGATAATAGGGATTTCGCTCGATAGCAACCGTAATGCTCTGGAGAAATACGTAAGGAGGAACGATATCAAGTGGCCGCAGCACTTCGATGGAAAAGCCTGGAACAATGAAGTCGCAAAGAAGTACAAGGTGCGGTCAATCCCGGCAACATTCCTCCTGGATCGAAGCGGGAAGATTCGCTATAAATCCGTGAGAGGTTCTCGGCTTGCCCAGGCTGTTGAGAAGCTAGTGAAAGAAAAATAGAATAACTGATCCTGCTTAATCGCGCATTCGTTTCTTCACGATGTCGCGCGACTTGCGCGAACCCAACTGTCAATAATCTCCAGCTCTTTATCTGTTCGTTCGTCCCAGCTCGTAAAATTCTCCATCGCATACTTCTTTGCATTGAGGCCGAGCGCCGCTCGCTTCTCCTCGTTGTTCGCAAGATCTGTAATTGCTCTGGCAAGAGCTTCGATATCACCGTCAGGGACTGTGCAGCCCGTTTCATTCTCCTTGACCGCTTTCTTGGTGTCCCCAACATCGAAAGCGACAACCGGTACTCCGCAGACAAATGCCTCGAATGTCGGGATCGCCATATTTGTAAGATTGCTCGTGGAAATAAATATGTCTGAAGCGCAAAACACGTCCGGAACACGTGAATGAGGAACCGGTCCCATGAACCGCGTGTGCTCTGCAACTTTCGAGCGAGCAGCCAGCGCGACGCTCGAGGCCTTCAATGGACCGCCGCCGACGAAAAGGAAGATCGCCTCTCTCTCGGCAAGCTCCAGGACACGGGGGATCGAACGTATAACGGCTTCAGGTCTCTTTGATGGTACGAAGCGGGAGAGAAAAAGCACCACGCATGCATCTCGAGGAATGCGCATTTCCTTTCGTATCTTCTCCCGGTTGCATGCATGATCCGCCCACTCGAGGTTTATGCCGTTCGGGAGAAAGTGAATTTTTTCGTTACTTACACCGTGCCGTAGAAGGGCTTCGCGTCCTTTTGTGCCGTCGTCCAAGACGATCCATAAATCCTGAGGAAACTTGAGCGCCAGCATCTGCTCGGCGTTTTTATACAGGTACTTCCACCGCGGCCATTGCGTATGGACGAGGTCCATCACACCGAATAGCTTGACTCCGGTGGGCAACGATCGGAGCTTTCGTAGCATGAACGTTGCAGCTGTGCTGTAGTGGGAATGGCCAAGCACGAAGTCGGGTTTGAGAGCGCGGGCGAGAAGGAGTGCTCTTGGAATGACAACGGAGTTGAAAAGAAAAGGAAGGAGCAAACGCCTCAGGAATGTCGGCAAGTTTGAAATCGCCTTGAAAAAGTTGGGATATGTGTGCGTGTGAAAGTTTTCGATGTCGGGTTGGCTTCCCGGTTCACCTTTTGGGATAAGGAAATGAAGTTCGTAATCGTGCTTCGTGAACTTGTTGACAAACTCGTAGTCATCCGATACACCTGCGTCGCCTCCGAGCGACCACATGCTCTCCCATGGGGATATTACCAGGAGCTTTTTTCTGCAGCTATTTTTCTCTTTGCTTATTTCCACTGAAATGCGGTGCACGTGCCGGTGCGGTGCCACTTGGGAGTCTCTCAGGCAATGGGATTAGTAAGTGTTCCCAGGAGTTCGATAGTCGCTTTGAGCACATCTCCTCTTTTCAAAAACCTCTGGGGGGTGGCGAACACCCCGACGCCAGCAGGAGTTCCCGTTGCAACGATGTCTCCCGGTTCGAGCGTCATGCTGTGCGAGAGGTAATGGACCAGGTAATCGATTTTGAAGGTCATTTCCCCGGTGTTGCTCGATTGCCTCGCTTTACCGTTTACTTCGAGAGAAATCTTGAGGCTGTGTGGATCGCTCACTTCGTCGGACGTCACCAAGAAAGGTCCAAATGGGGCGAAGCCGTCGAAGCTCTTCGCTCTGAACCACTGCTTCTCGCGAAATTGGATGTCCCTCGCGCTGATATCCATGAACACGGCGTAACCGGCGATATGCTCCGCCGCATCGTCGGCCGCAACATTTTTGGCGCGCTTCCCAATAACAAAAGCAAGCTCGACCTCATGGTCCAGCTGAGTAACGCCATGAGGTATCGGGATTGGGTCTCCCTCGCCGATCAGCGCGCTCGGTGCTTTGGCGAATGTCAGCGGCCAATCGGGTACGCTTCTGCCTTGTTCTTTTGCGTGGTCTCTGTAGTTGAGGCCCAGGCAAACGATCTTGGAAGGATTCGTGACTGGCGGCCCTAGGCGCACACTTGAGAGCGCGAGCACGGCCTTCGGATCCAAAGAGGATGCGTTGTCCAGAATCCTAGCGATGCGGAAAATTCCGTCAGCCTCGAGGATGCCGCGTACGGTTTGAGGAAGGGACGTATCCACTGCGAGGAGGTCGATTACCTGATCACCGTGGAGGACACCAGGCTTCTCCTGTTCTTTGGGACCAAAACTGACGATCTTCATTTCACTTCAATTATAAACCGGCCGCTCTTGGGAAGTCACTCGTAAAGAAGTATTTTTTTAAGGAACGAACAAGGCGGGGGACTTCATGATGAATGACATTGATGTTTCCTTCGGATGGAGAGGGGGGATCCCTTCTAAATGGCCTCGGCTTTCAAACTGTGGAGGCGCGAGAGAAACTCTTTCGCATCTACAAAACCGACGACGCGAAGATCTTCTCTCTCATTTCCGTCCTGGTCGACGAAGATCACAGTGGGGACACCGCGTATCCGGAATATTTTCCTCAGTCGCACGTTCGCTTCGGAGCCTGCTTGAGTCAAATCGGCCTTCAATCTGACGAACTCCTCCGTCGCTTTGACCACATCGTCTTGCGAAAAGGTCTTATGGTCGAGTTCTTTACAAGGGATGCACCAGTCCGCGGAGAAGTCGATTAGGACAAAGCGGCCTTCCACCTTGGCTTTGGCCAGCATGTCATCGCTGTACGGCTCCCACTTGATTCCTATTTCCTCGGCCGTTCCGAATAAGATAGTAGATGAGAAGATGATGTATAATCCCAGGATCGGGCCGATGATGCCTATGGCACGTCGAAGCGCGCGGAAAAAAGGCGCTGTACTTTCTGATCTGACCACGAATCCAAGAACGATTCCACAGGCGATGATAACAAGCCCTAACACGAGCGCGTACAGCCAGCTTGCCATGATCGGCTTCAGGAAATACACGGCCATTGCAAGAAGTATCCCGCCGAACAACTTTCTCACCCACTCCATCCATTCGCCGGATTTTGGCAGCTTCGAGATGCTTCCGGATATCACGGCGAGGACAACGAAAGGCAAACCGAGGCCGACGGCAAGAGTAAAGAACAGGGAAAATCCGAGAGCCGGGTTGCCGCTCTCGCCGACGAATGTGAGAAGACCCAGGACGAATGGACCGATGCAGGGTGCTGCGACGATTCCAACGGTAAGGCCCATGAAAAAAGCTCCCATCGCGCCCTGCTTCGATGTTCCGGCAACATTGCTTAATTTTGCAGGAATACGGATCTCATAAAAGCCGAACATCGACAGGGCCAATCCGACGAGCACGAGGGCGACGAAAGCGAGCACATATGGGTTTTGGAGCGCTGAGCCGAACAGACTTCCCGTCAACGATGCGATCAGCCCCAACGAGGAATACATGATAGCCATGCCGAGCAGATACAGTATTGCGAGAAAAACCGTTCTCGAGCTCTTTCCTCTGCTCTGTCCTCCGAAGTAGCTCACAGTTATTGGAATCATCGGATACACGCAGGGAGTGAGATTGAGCGCCATACCGGCGATGAAAACGGTGAGAAAAGCGAGTAGCAAACCTTTCGTTGCGATCAAGCGGCTCAGCGTGCCCTCGCGTATGCCTGCTCCATCGTCGGATGTGGTAGGGGGGGATGTGAGGCCGAAATTTATTTTGGAAAATATTTCCGTGTGGATCGCGTCGATCGCCTCCGTTGGGGGAGATACCCTGAACGGAATCACAAGCGGTTCATTCACCGGTGCAATGCACTTCTCGTTGTCGCATGCTTGGTAGGTGAGTGTGGCCACAACCGTGGTATCCCCCAGAGGGAAATCTTTTGCCACCCCAATAAGAACGCCTACAAACACTTCACCTTCGTATAGGGCCAGCGGTTTGTCCGAAAACGAAAGGCGCTTTTCGGTCGCATTCGGATAGATGATCTTCCGGACGTCTATTCCGGGAGCGGTTTCAAGAGATATCGATGTGGGAATCAGGTATTCGTCGTTCACCTCATGGGCGTTGATGTGCCAGTGACCGCCGATGCGGACTGCCACGGCGACAGGTATGGTACCTCCTTGCGAAACGCTGCTAAAACCGGTGTAGGCGCGCAGGGTAACCGGGTCCTCGATATAATCGAGGTTGAATTCGCTCGATCTTGCGATCGACACAAGTGCAAGCATAGCTACGAAGACCCCGAGCACCCAATAGATGAATCGCATTCGTGACAGCATAACTTATTACCTTATAATAGATTATAAATATTAGCGATGATTCTCCGCTTGCCAAAACGGTGCGGCAAGCAAGCTCTGACAAGATTCTCGACTATGTAATATACAACGGGAAGCGGCCTTCGGATGCATTTTTTTGCGATGAAAATAGCCGACCCGCGATGGTCGCCTCTACAACAACTTGTAAGTCACACCCAGGGACATTGTCTGCTTGAAGCGCCCGGCAAGATCGATCTCCTTGTCGTAGAGCACCTGCAGGTAGAAATTCATGATCAGGTACTTGGTGAGGTGGACGGTAAGAATGTTCTCGAAGTTTACGTCCGGATATTTCCAGTAATCCTCTTCCGGCAGACCTTTGAGTTCATCCGACTCCGTTGAATACACGGCCTGAAACACGGTGAGCTTGCTGGTAAATGCGAGTTTTTCCTTTGCCAGGGGCGTGGTGAAGTCGTTAACGAATTCGAATCCGCCAATTGTGGCCGTTTCCGTATCTCGAGTGCCCGTATCCGGATCGAGCACGTCCCTGTATATTAACTCTCTAAAACCGGCTCCCAGACGCGCCATCCACTCGCGCTTTTCATCTTTGATGAAGACCTTTGCAATCCCCAACGTCTCGGTGATATCCAGCGGGTTCAACCAGCGGTCTTTTGCTGGGTCGCTCTGGTCGATAAATTGCGTGATCACTCTCAGGGCGAGGATGGGATCGACGAAGCCGCCTAGAGTAAAACGGAATGTGGACTCCAGATCTATGAGATCCGTCGATTTCACCGGCGACAGCCATTTTTTCGTATCCGGGTCTTGATTGTGCGTCTGACCGAAGAGCAGTTTTAGCGTATTCTTGTTGTGGATCCAATTGTTCAGCTGTTTCTCGGCCAGCGTGTTGGAGTTGAACTGCCAGGTCAGTGAGCCGGATTCCCCTCCCACCCAGTTATCACTGTAAGCATTTTGCGCGAGCGTGAGATTCAAATCCGCGGAGAGATTCCAATCCTCTGCAGCCGCATCCATGGAACTGGTCATGATAACAGAAAAAGAGAGTAACAAAACAAGGGTCTTCATGATTCCTCCGATCTTTAGAGTAGAGGTGCGGTCTCATCGTTTGCATGCGAGGGTGATCCCATCTCTTATCGCCAGCATAACGGCGTCCACCCGCCGGTCGTTCCTTACGTGATTGTTAAAAGCGGCCAGCGCCCGATCGGATTTTTCCTTTGGCGCGAGCACGCGACCGCTCCATAACACGTTGTCCGCAATGATGACACCCCCCGAGCGGATTTTCGGCATGCATTCATCCCAGTAGCGGATATAGTTTTCCTTATCTGCATCGATGAACACCAGATCGAATGGACCTTCGATTTCCTCGATAGTCTGCAGGGCCGGTCCGAGTTTGAGTTCGATTTTCCTTCCGTGAGGACTCGAGTCCCAGTATCGACGCGCAATTCCCGTTGCTCTTGGGTCGATGTCGCATGTGATGAGCCGGCCGTCTTCTGGAAGCGCTTCGGCCATCATGAGCGCACTGTATCCGGTAAAACTTCCAATTTCGAGAATCCGTCGGGCACTCGTTATCTTTACTAGAAGTTTCAGGAATACTCCCTCCACGCGTCCGATGAGCATTTGGGGATTCGACATTGTGGCGTGTGTTTCCTCCGCCAGTTTTTTTAGTAGGGGGGATTCGGGGGAGGTGTTGTCGGCACAGTAGTCTTCGATTTTCTTGGGGATGAAGTTCAACATTCCACTTTTTCTCCTTTACTGCGGATTGCGATGTGTGTTGGGAAAGGGTATTTGAATCCCATAGAAGAGATGAGTCAGTCTAGCATACGAAATCGTGCGGCGCGTGGCAAGGAAATGACCCGTAGATATTGCAATGAATAAGAAGGGCGCCTGATTGCAATCAGCCGGTGGCGGAGATCGGGGCAGGCAAGAGGGAAGCGTTTTGGCAAACCAATCCAAAATCCCAATGATCTGGGAGTCTCAACCTTTTCGCGCTGCGATGCTGACGCTCAGAACGGCTGCATTGGTGGCTTTCACATCATCTAATGTAATGGTCTCGTCTCCGATCATCGTCTGGACTGTTTGATCATTCGTAAACCAGTTGAGAGGGAAGTTTTTTTCGTTCATGATCTCGATTTGTCCAAATCCCGCTTCCTCGATCAGTGAGATGTAACTGTCCTTTAGCAAGGCGCCCGCAATACACCCCACGTAAGCCCTCTCGTTGTTCCTTACCGAATCGGGAATCTCTTTGGACAGAACGAGGTCCGAGATCATCAACCTCCCACCGGGCTTCAGCACGCGGTATGACTCTCTGAAAACGATGGCTTTATCGGGAGAGAGGTTGATCACGCAGTTCGAAATGACCACGTCAACAGAATCATCGGGGAGCGGTATCTCCTCGATGTCTCCGAGCAAGAACTCCACGTTGCCATAACCGCCTTTTGTGGCGTTGCGTTTTGCCCTTGCGATCATTTCCGGAGTCATATCGAGGCCATATACTTTCCCGCCGGGAAGGACCTTTTTTGCAGCGAGAAAGCAGTCGAAACCGGCCCCGGACCCAAGATCCAGGACGATTTCCCCCGGCCTGAGCGAGGCAATCGCGGTCGGATTTCCGCAACCGAGACCAAGATTGGCCCCGTTCGGGGCGGACCGGATTTCTTCGGATGTGTAGCCGATATACCTGCTCGAATCCAGCTCGGGGCCGCAAACGCAGGAGTTCACTGGTCCGCAGCACCCGACTTCCCTGCGAGCAGCCTCTCCGTAACGCTCTTTCACGATTTTCTTTATGTCCTTTTTCATCCGTCTCACCTCCCACTAGTCCTCAAGTGTCTCCTTGAGAACGGGCCCCAGTATATCTTTGACCTTCCCGGCCAGCTGATCCGCTTTAATCAAGGATATGCAGCAGATCTCTCCATTCGATTCATAGGCGATCAGCGCGAGCTTATCCCCTGCTTGAATCCCCGCTTTTTCCCGGATCTCCTTAGGAAGGACGATCTGGCCCCGGGCGTCGGTTTGGACCACCGATTCGATTCTGCAACAGGAGCTCTTCTTCTGAGAGGATCCCTCCTCGCAGCAAGAAGCATTGTCCGGCTCTTTGTTCGGCATATCTTCCTTACCTCCTCGACAATTGGGTGTTGCGAACTATAAATATTCACTACTATCAGTATAATCAGAATAATCAGAATTGTCAACGAAAAATGTTAATGCGCGCTAATTAATTTTTTAGTATGCAGTTAGGAGCATATTAACTCGCCGGTTGGGGCTTGGGAGACCCAAGTGAGGTTGACTGAGGCTCCACGCGAATGAGCTCAGAGCCCGAAATGCCGGGAATGCGGCTTGCAAACCTTTGCCGCTGGTCCCTAGAATGGCGGATCGCAATGAGCGACGGGGAGGTCCGGCGGCCGCTGGTAACGGCATGGGCCGACCATGCGGACATCGATGAACGCATGTCCGAAGCCTGCCAGCCGGGTTTGAATTGTCTTTCCACAGTCTGGAAATCAGATGGCGGAAGAAGCAAATAACTCAGGTCAGGACGTAAAGGTCTCGTTCGCGCGCGATCTCAGCATGTTCGACGCAAGTATGATCGGGATCGGTGCGATGATCGGGGCCGGGATTTTTGTACTCACGGGAATCGCCGCCGGCGAAGCGGGGCCAGCGTCCATTCTTGCCTTCGGGCTGAATGGGTTGGTCACCCTGTTGACTGCTCTGAGCTATGCGGAACTGTCGTCGGCATACCCTCAAGCAGGGGGCGGGTATGCGTTCATCAAGAAAGCCTTTCCGGGGCCGGTCGGATTCGCATCCGGTTGGATGCTTTGGTTTTCCTATATCGTCGCGTGCAGCTTGTATGCAATGGGTTTTGGCAGCTATTTCTGGGAGTTTATCAGGAGTTTCATTCCGTTTCTGTCCGATATCGCATTCGATTCTTTGGGGCCTCGGTTTCCCCTCGCCTTGATGACGGTCGTGGCGAGTCTCACCTTTATCGCGATCAACATGCGGGGCACCGCACTCACGGGAAAAGTGGAAAACGTCATCACGATGGGGAAGATCGCGATCCTCGGCATATTCATTCTTTTCGGATTGAGGGTGGTTTTTGGATCACCGGCGGAGGCATTTTCCAGCTTCACCCCGTTTTTCCCACAGGGATTCGGGGGTGTCATTGTGGCGATGGGGCTTACGTTTATCGCTTTCGAAGGGTATGACCTCATTGCGACCGTCGCAGAGGAGATAAAGGAGCCAACGAAGAACATACCGCGGGCAACGTTGATCTCTCTCTGCGTTGCCGTGCTGATTTACCTCCTCGTTCTGTTCGTGAGTATTGGAGCGATCCGGCCCGAGACCGGTGCCTCATGGGAATTCCTGGGGAAATACCAAGAGACCGCGATCGTGAGAGCCGCAGAAAACTTCATGCCGGTCTTTGGCATTGCGCTGATCATATTTGGCGGACTCCTGTCCACCACGTCGGCCCTGAATGCGACGATTCTCGCGTCGTCTCGGGTCGCCTTTTCGATGAGCCGGGATAAAATGCTGCCCACGCGAATGAGCCGAATCCACCCGGATCGGCGTACCCCGCACATTGCCGTTGCAGCAACAGGGGCAATCGTCCTGGTACTCGCATTGATTTTCCCAATCCATGTCATCGGATCATCGGCAAGCTTGATGTTTCTTCTGACATTCGCTCTTGTGAACCTGTCCGTGATTGCGTTGAGGAGGAAATTCCCGGAGTTGAAAGGCGGCTTCCGGGTTCCACTCTACCCGGTCACCCCCATTATTGCGATTTCGCTCAATTTGTTTCTTGCGATTTACCAGTACAATTTCGATGCAAGATCCTGGTACATCACTGCAACGTGGATCGGCATCGGACTGTTTCTCTATTTTGTTTACGTCGAAAAAGCGGCCATTTCGGAAATACCACAAGTCATCGATGTGGCCCAGCCAAAGCCCACTTCGCAGCACAAGTACCGGATTCTAATCCCCCTGCACAATCCCGATCATGTGATTCCGTTGATGCAGCTGGGTGCTCCGATCGCGAGGGCCAATGAAGCCGAAATCATCGTGCTCGGTGTCATCGAGGTCCCCCAGAGTCTTCCCATCCATGAGGGGATGCGGTTCATACATCACAAAGCGCCGCTGCTGAAGCAAGCCGTCCAATACGGGAAGAAGGTCGACGTTCCGACACGAACCGCTCTCCGGATTGCGCATCGTGTTTCGGACGGCATCCTGACGGCGGCCGTGGAACACAAAGCCTCGCTCGTTCTCATGGGGTGGAAAGGATACACGACGAACCGCGACCGGATTTTCGGCGAGGTGGCCGACCGGGTCGTTCGCCAGGCACCGTGCGACCTCATCACGGTGAAGCTGATGGGGGAATGGCCGATCAAGAAGATCCTGCTACCAACATCCGGGGGTCCGCATGCGCTCCTCGCAACGGAATTCGTCGCGCTATTCCAAAGGGAGTTCGATGCGGATGTAGCCTGTTGCTATGTGGTCAAAAAAGAGCACACCGAGCGGGACGCGGAAATCGGGCTCGAATGGATCGACAAAACCATCCATCGAAGCGGTCTCGAAGGAAAGGTCGACAAGCGCATAATCGAAGCCAACAATGTTGCCGCGGGTCTTATAAGAGCCGCAGCCGATTATGATCTCCTCGTTTTGGGCGCCTCTAAAGAAGGACTTTTCTCGAGCGTGCTCTTTGGGGAAATACCGGAAAAAGTGGCGAGATTCTCGAAATGCCCCGTCATGATCGTCAGACGGTATGAGGGAATTGTGAAGTCCGTCGTGAAAAAAGTATTGGGGTAATGTGAACTCAAAAGCCCGCCGGTTCACTAGCTACATTTTCCCCCAGCGGCCATTCTATTTTTTCCCAGCAGCTTAAAGAGGAATTCCGGGTACGGACGGTTTGCTTTGCCACATCGGTTCAGCGGCACCATGTTGGAAAGAGGCAACGCCCCTCCGCTGTCAAAGGCCGCCATCCGGATCCATCCGTCGCCGCAACGAAAACTTTTTCAAAGCTTCTCGCTGGCCTGGAAATAAACGCCACGAACCGGCCGTCGGGGGAAAGAGAGGGGGATGCCATCCGAACATCGAGCCGAGACTCGTGAAAGATTTCGACAACAGCCTTGTCGCTGATAGATACGGATAAGAGCCGGTAATGCCCGCTCATTATTCCAGCTGTCAGGGTCGCACGCATCGGGCCAACCTCTCTATCGGGGAGACCGCTGAGGAACACGATTCCATCACTCGAGGGGAGCCAGGCAATCCAGTGGATTGGGAATTGGGAATCGCAAATCTCGGTGATCTCGCTCGAAGCCAGATTCAGGATCCAGAGCTTGTTGTTCCCCCCACAGGCGAGCCGGGATCCATCGGGAGAGCACGCGAGGACGTTTATCCCATCAACATCCTGCTCGGAGAGGGGCCGCGGCGGCAACTGGAATACTTCTCCCTCTATATCCACCGAGAAAACGTCTATCCCGTTGGTATAGTAGACAGTCCTGCCGTCGGGTGACCAATCGCTCGCCAGTAGGCGATCCTCAGCCACGAGCTGCACCTTATCACCCAAAGCCTCCACAAGGAAAAGGCCGGATTGGTTGGTGACAAGTAATTTTCGGCCGCTTGGCGACCACCTGGGCGGGATGATGCGAAAATTCCGTAGCCGCTTTGGCCCCGAATGAACGACTGGAGATGCAAACGTTCCCGGATCGACGGGATCTCCTCGATCGATATCGGCGACAATCAAGTGGGCGCTGCTGTTCGATAGCTCCCACCAAGGAAAATAGCGGGCGTGGTTGCCTTTTTTCTCGAACGAATAGAAGGCAATCGATCGCCCATTGGGTGAGCAGGTGGGCGCAACGATCGACGCATCAAGATCGATAATCGTTTTCGCGGTGTTCCCGAGCGCGTCAATGCCCCAGATTGCGTGCTCCCTGACGTAAACGATTCTATCATAGGGATCTAAAGCCTCACGGGAGAGCGTAGGGAGTGGGGCGGCGCAGCCGCCGAGGAGGCAGCAAAGGAAGAGTTCTCCAATCGGAAAAATGAGCCGGGTGAGCATGTCTGACACTTATTCGGAAAATCCACTTATTCTCGAACCGCTGTCATGATCTGTTTGGCTTCGTTCGCCTTTTCGATGACGGTCGTGCAATGATGGCCGTCATGCAGGGAGTATAACTGACAGAACGACCGAATGGGAATGTCTTTCCGGGTAGGCACGAGGCTTTGCGGCGCGGGATGAATAGCCAAAGTCTCTCACCGGGGACGAGGTGGGAGACGTTCGTTTGGCGGACTAGCTGCAACAAACGGCTCTGCAGCGCGACAATGTGCTGTAAAGTTACCAATTAAATAAGACTTATCAGAGCATACAAGTTTTAGGGTTATAAGGGTTATGGACATGGTGAGAATGTATTCAGGAATTTGGAATGAGGGCGATAGATCTGAAGACTCAACGGCTACCAGGGAGTCTCAAATCGCGATGAAGAATTTTGCTATGTTCCTAATCCTTGCTTTGTTTTGCGCGTTTGTGTTTTTTGCATCGCTTTTCGGGTTCGCACACGCGAGTGGTGGCTTGGATTCGAATGAGGCAATCCTGGACTGCCACGAAGACTACGACGCTCTGCTATAGTTGCCATACACTATCTGAGTCACATGTTGTGTTCTTCGAATCCAACATTTCGGACTTCTTATGACGACTTGTCTTGAATAAACCTTGACAGTGTGGAGCTGGATGCTAAAATGCTTGAGGGTGCCAACGACCCAGCGTACGGGAGGTGATAATGCGATTCACTAACCAGCTTTTCACAATGTCTTTCTTCGTTTCCCTTCTCCTTGTTATCCTCCTCACTTTTCCAGCATCGATGGTGGCGCAAGAGGCCGTTGTGGATGATGAAACGTGCCTGGACTGCCATGAGGAATACGACCGATCGCTCGCTTCGAGTTCCCATAGGCTGGTGGCGCAAACAGACACCCGAACTGTTCAAATCCGCTGTGTTAGTTGTCACCGGGGAGCAGAACTCCACGTTGAAGATCCTTCCACTGAGAACATTGGGAATCCCGCGAGTCTTATCGGATTTGATGTGATCGAGATTTGTTCGCAATGTCACTCGGCCCACTCCGAGCTCGACAACTACGGTTTCGATGCACATACGGTGGAGCAGTTGAACTGCTCGGAGTGCCACAAGGTTCATACTTTTGGCACGGTTCCCCTTCTCGATGAGAGGGCGGAGTTCTGTTTCGGGTGTCATCAGGAAAAGAGAGCCAACTTCCTCAAAAACTCTAACCATCCGGTACTCCAACAGAACGTCACGTGCTTGAGCTGCCATCAATTTACAAAACGGCAGGATCAAAATCTCGCCTATGAATTGTCGAGCCATTGCCGCGATTGTCATCCTGAGCAGGGGGGACCGTTTCTCTTCGAGCACGAGGCAGTCAATGCTTATTCGGTCGAGGGGAGCGGGTGCATCGAATGCCATGATCCTCATGGAAGCGAAAATAACCGACTGATGAGGCAGCCCGGGAATCAGCTTTGTCGACAATGTCATTTCCCTGCGGGTCACACGGCGGCACATGGCGGGATCTGGGCTGCTTACGACTGTCAGATTTGCCACACGGAAACACACGGCTCCTTCGTAAGTAACCTGTATCTCGATCCGAATTTGCCCGCCAAACTGGGCGGCAGCTGTTACAACCCTGGCTGTCATAGCCTAAATAGGTAGCGAGGTTCACAATGAGATGCCATAGGCGTGCAATGCTGGGTCTCTTGTTTGGAATATTCGTATGCTCGGCGAATGGGGCGGTATCGAAAGAAGGGACCGGCAGGTTCGAGTTGGGCTACGTTTATACGGACGAGGAAGGCAACCTCGCAGTCAACCAGGAGACCCACAACCTGTATGACGGATTGACAATCTCGCTCCGAGATGCCCGTTATTCGCTGGATAACGGGATTAATATAGGGGCGAATTTGAGGTACATCTCCCTGGACAATAGGAACATCGATTTCTCCGCCTCCAAAGCTCAGCTTTTTTCTCTCTCGTTCCATCACGATCAATATCGGCGAATTTACGAATCCGGAGGAAGAGGGTCCACCGATCGGAAATCAACAGGAGGGCAAGTGTCCGTTTCTCCTGTGAAGTATGTCACACTCTTCGGAGGGTATAGCTGGACAGATAAGGGAGGGACCAATTTGTTCTTGTTCCAACCTATCTCCGATCCGGTGGTTTTTACCAGCGACTATACCCATCGATTTTTCAACATCGGAGGGCAAGGATTCTTCAAGGGCAGGAGTGTTCGATTGGAGTATCGACAATCTGATTTTGATGATGAGGCAAAAGGTCACGGCGATCGCAAAGGACAAATGTTCAGAACCAGCGCTTCGACTCCGTTTCCCAGATACGAGCGTGTGGTACTGGCAGGAGGGTATGATTACCGACTTGATGAAATGGAGGGAAGTAGCGTTGAGCTGGAAACGAACCAGGCATGGGGCGCTACGAAAGCTAGGCTGCCCGGACAGATTACCGTCGATTACCGGTTTGTTTTCGCACGCACCGACCATAAAGGCAACGGGATCGAAACGGATAACTTTCTGAACACGGTCTCGGTGGGAAGACGTTGGAACCGACATGGAGGGTTTCGCGTTGGATACGAAAACCGTATCGTCGACGATCTCATCGATCGGAGCGAGTCCAATGGATTTTTGTTCAGTGGTTGGATCAATTACCTCGACAAGCTTTTTGTAAGAACTTCGACGGCGACGCGGGATAAGAATATCGTCACGGGATCGACGCTGATTGGGGATGAAGATTTCACCCGCTATCGGGTCGCAGCCAGATATGTAGATGAGCGGTTTGGGGAGTTATCCGCACAGGTGCGAGCGCGTGTCAAAGAAAACGATGATATCGGGAGTGAAGCAGAATACACATCCTTCTCAACCGGCTTCAAGCTCTCCAGGCAAAAATACGGTCGGCTATCCATTTTTTACACATACTATGTTGGAGAATACGAGAGCCGTTCCGCGGACTTCGAGTTGTCCGACCATGTGGTCAGGGGAAAGATCACGCCTGTGAAGTATCGGAAAGTAAGCGTCACCGCAGGAGGAACGTATTACCGGAGCCGAAGGGACCTAGATGTTGAAAAATCCAGTTTGAATTTGGGCATTTCCTATGAACTCCCGGAAGATTTTCACGTGGAGGCGAAGTATTCGGTGTTCAACTACGACGACTTCCAGGCGATCGATTTGTTCTATACGGGAAATGTTGTGGAGGTGAGTATCGCAAGAGATTTTTCCATATAAAGATCGGTATGGGGCGCGGATTACCACGAATATGTGGCAACGGGAATTGAGAAAGGCTCACTAAGAGCATAATGCGGGGATAGTAAACCAATACGTTTGACCCCCGGTTGGCAAACAAGAAGAGAAAACGGTAGCAGAACTTGGCCTTAGAGCAACGCCAAAGCCTCTTGCCATCCTTGCGTGTGAGGCGAATTGTTGCAAAGAAGGAGGTGCGTTTCTATGAAAACTGCAGCCCGAGTATTTTTGCTGGGGCTGTTGGCACCGCTAGTCGCTATGGGCTGCGAGCGAAAAGTGACCAATGAGGTGACCGAGATCGTTTCCCCGGATGTATCTTTTTATGTGGGGAGCGACGCCTGCCAGGCATGCCATCCCAGCTTGCATGCGAGCTTCATGAAAACCGGGCATCCCTTCAAGTTGAACGACGCAGACGACGTTCAGGATCCCAACTACTATCCCTTCTCCACGGTTCAGAATCCGCCGGATCTGGCTTGGAGCGAAATCGATCTCGTCATCGGTGGATTCTGGTGGAAGGCACGATATATCAGGGCAGATGGGAGGATATATACGGGGCCAAACCGGCAGTATAACCTGCGGCCTGATAATCTCGCGCCTCCGGAATTCGTCAAGTACGAAACGGATACCCCAGGGACAAAAGACTACGATTGCGGTCGCTGCCATACAACCGGCTACAAGGCGCAGGGGAACCAGGATGGGAAACCCGGCCTGATCGGCACCTGGGCGTCAAACGGGATCCAGTGTGAAGCATGCCATGGTCCCGGAGGAGTTCATGCGAACTCTCCCTATGACGTCCGCATGGTTATTGACAGGTCAAACGAGCTGTGCGGCAAGTGCCATGTTCGCGGCGCGGTTAACACGATCCCAGCGCAAGGCGGCTTTATTCGTCATCACGAGCAGTGGAACGAGATGTTCACGACGAAGCATAGCGGGATCCAATGCGTCACTTGCCACGATCCGCATATAGGGCTACACCCGAGTAATCCAGATCGGGATATGGCGATCAGGCTCCAGTGCGAAAACTGCCACATGAAAGAGACGAAGAGTTTCGAGAATTCCTCGATCCTTCATTACGATGCGGGCATAACCTGCGAGGACTGCCACATGCCGAAAGCGAGCAAATCGGCCGTAGCGATCGGAACGTACGAAGCGGATGTCGCCACACATCTGTGGCGGATCAATACGGACGCGAATGCCGAAATGTTCACTCCCGACGGGAAGTTCGCAAACGGGTACCTAACACTCAATTTTGCCTGCAGTAGGTGTCATCCAGCAAAGACATTGGGTGAGCTTTCCTCCGACGCAGCGAACGTGCACGAGTAGAGCCCGGAAAACGCGGATTCGAACCTCCTCGTCCTCAGATGTAAGAAAGCCCCTTTCCTGTGGGAAAGGGGCTTTATTTTAAGCATCTCTCTGCTTGGCTGCCAAGTAACCATTCCCGTAAGATGATGGTGGCGGATATTTTCAAATATCAATACTTCCTCGATGGTGATCGCGAGCACAGATGAGATCTACATCGAAGCATGGACCGCGTAACTTCCAGTAACCTAGCGGCTTAGCCAATTTATCTTCATGCACGATATCTCAGAGTTTTATCATACAAATGTTCTATTGGAGTGGTTGGCATTCTGTGTTTGAATGTTGTTATCTTCACAAGCGATTTGTTTCGCACGCGTCAGGAACCGCGTGGCCGCAGGCTGGCCTTGAGCCAGATTGCAGTGATGGCTTCCACAGCAGAAACAATTGTGAGAGATACCACAATTTTGTCTGCACGGCACACCCAGGGGGCAGCAACAACGGGTTTGCCAAGCTGTGAGGGGGGCGTATAGTGGTGCAACTAGTTTTTCCAAGGCCAAAACGACCTGAACTCCATATTCTATCCATCTTCGCTCTCTCGGTTAGCCGTTATCCCCGTCCGTTGCACGGGACAATTGCGAAACATGTCTCTGCTGCCTCGGTGACACGGCGCTCACGACGATCAAAAACGGCGTCCTGCGATCGGTGTATGTCAGCTCCCACACCCTAGACACATCCGTGCATGAAGGTGTTGATTGCATCGCTTGCCATGTCGATCTCGAGGGCATGGAGATAATCTGCTCGAGCTCTTCCTAAAACGTTTCGACAACTAGGCACTGAACAGGTTGCGCTTCCCGCATGTCCCCGTTATATTCAGTCCTATCTAAAACACGGTGAGTGTGACAGCATGCAGACGATTATTCTCATCCGTCATGGCGAGAGCGAGTGGAACCTCGAAGGCCGAGTTCAAGGATATTTGGACTCGCCCTTGAGCAACCTCGGCGTGGAGCAGGCGCACCGCATCGGTGAACGGCTCAAACGCGAGTCGATCGACCATGTGGTGTCCAGTACGGCCTCCCGTGCGATAGATACGTGCCGGATTGCTCTTGGCTCCCATATGCATGTCGAAACGAGCGATGCCCTCCGAGAAATCAACCTGGGAATCTGGGAGGGCCGCAGATCTACCGATCTCAAGCTCGAATACCCCAGAGAAGTGGAGATGTGGTACCGGATGCCTTCCCGGGTAAAGATCGATCGCGGCGAATCCCTGCGAGCATTCAGATTGAGGGTAACCAGGGAGTTGGATCGTATCCGCGCGGAGCAAGCCGACAAAACATTCGCCGTATTTACCCACGGCGGAGTAATTTGCACTTACCTCACCAGCCTGTTGGGCATGAAACTCGATGACCTCTGGCGCTTCAAGATACGGAACGGATCCATCACGACGATCATTTTTCCCAAAGAACAGCCCAGGATCGCGCTCCTCGGTGATACTCACCATCTCGATGGCTGCGAACGCATTGATTCACAAGCGGCCACGCGTTTCTTCCCCTGATCCTACGATCGTGTTGCTTAGAGTTCATATAGCAGCCGACCAGTGCTCCCATGCTGGAATGTTTCATATTTGAATTTCATCGAGTGGGCTGTATCCGTCGGGAAGGCACTTAACCTCTCGAATACCGTCTTCCCAGCGTGAGTTTGAGATACATTGCCCCCGCAACGAAGCCTCCGATGTGGGCGAACCAGGCCACACCCCCTTGGGAAAGACCCGTAGACAAGGATGCAATCCCGCTGAATGCTTGCAGAACGAACCAGAAGACGAGAAGGAATGCAGCGGGGAGCTCTACCAAACGGATAAAGATCCCCAGAAACACCAGAGTCAGCACCCGCGCCCTTGGAAATGCGATCAGGTATGCGCCGAGAACGCCGGCAACGGCCCCGCTGGCACCCACTGTGGGAATAGGTGAGTTCGGTTGAAAGGCAATATGCGTGAGTGATGCGATGAGTCCGCAGACGAGATAGAAAAGCAGAAACCGGAATGATCCGAGGATATCCTCTACGTTGTTTCCAAAAATCCAGAGGAAAAGCATGTTTCCGAAGATATGAAAGAAACTTCCGTGAAGGAACATCGAAGTAAAAAGGGTGAGATGGATGATCGGAGGTCCTGGGGTATGAATAATTGGCACGCCTGCGTATCGGCCGATGAGGTCGGTGTTCCTGACGATTTCATAAGGAGTCGCTCCGTAAGAAGCGACGAACGAGCTGAGTTGCGGTCCAAGCATGAGCTCATAAATAAATACGGCGAGATTTGCACCAATGAGAGCGATGGTGACGGCGGGAAAGTGAATCGTTGGGTTTCTATCTTTGATTGGGAAAAACATTGCTTGCCGTGTCTCTTCTCACCAACGTGTAACTGGAAAGTTAAAGCGTCACCTGTCGCCGCGGCGCTTATGAATCTTCGCGAATACGGACTCGATGGCAGTGAGTCTCCCGCTTTTTTCGATCCGTTTCGCAAGCATCATCGTCTCGAGGTGCTCGAGGGATCTCATCGTGTCGACGTCGTACCACAGCGGAAGTAAGGATAGACTCAGGTTTTCCGAGGCGATTCGGTCGAGTGTTTCTCTTAAGACGGTGTCTTCACCCCACTGCACCTTTTCAAAAAGGCTGGGAAACAGTGCCCGCAGTCCAATGAGGTAGTAGCCCCCATCTGCCGACGGACCGAGAACGACGTCCTTATGCTTGAGCTTCTGATAGGCGCGCTTGATGGCGCTCAAGGGAATATCGGGGCTGTCCGTCCCGATGATCACGGCGAAGCTCCCCTCGTCCTCGAGCAGTTTGGCGAATGCATTCTGGAGCCGCTCTCCCAGGTTTGTTCCAACCTGTGGAAGAAGCAGGTAGCCTGCGGGAGAAATCGCGCGAATCGGCTCGGGATTCTCGCCCGCGTAAAATATCGTTCCCGAGACCTTCTTGATTTTGGCGATCCTCGCAAAGAGATCCTTCAAAAACGCCCCGTAAAGCTCGCAGGCTTCGCCATTGGAAAGCGGGGGAACGAGCCTCGTTTTCACTTGCCCCTCCACCGGCACCTTCACGAATACGCCCAGTTTCTTATAGTAGCCCATCGGGAAATCCAGTCTCTGGAACTAAGGGGTTCTTCATGGCGGATATCTCTCATTATAATAAACTCGGTGCCGAGGACAAATTTCAAATTCCTTTCTCGTAAAAAGAAATACTGCGGAATTTCTCGATTCTGCTGCTGGTTCCTTTGGATCGCAGGTCTTTACATCCTCCAAATATACCTGTTTCGAGCTGGGAGAGGCCTATGTTTGTCTTGATTTTCGAGGGGATTCAAGTCAATATAAGCATAAGGAACCTGTATGGAATAGGTCCGGCACGGTGTTTGAACTCAATCCCGCACTCCTGGTGGCGCTCCGGGTGACAGCAGGATTTCGATCTTATTCCACGGCAAAAGGAATGGCGCACCACGGTATCGGTTCGTATGATTCATCCCTCAAAATGACGCTCGTGCAAAATAGAGTATCCACACATATATGGCAATTGTGCTGTGACGCATCGTCGTCCACTCTAATTGCCATAAGCAACGCCGCTGCGGATTGGTGTTAATATAATCACTCGATTAACTTTTGCAGAATCAGGAGCGAAATCATGCGTGCTTCGGAAACCAGATTGCAAGATGAAGAAGTGAGGCGGACTATGAGAAGAAAACGAGTCACGATCGACGGGAACGAGGCGGCCGCTTACGTTGCACACAAGACGAACGAAGTAATCGCCATATACCCTATCACACCGTCGTCTCCAATGGGCGAGTTGTCCGACGCATGGTCGAGTGGCGGGCGTCCCAATATATGGGGGACCATTCCCCACGTGGTCGAGATGCAAAGCGAGGGAGGAGCATCAGGTGCTGTTCATGGGGCGCTTCAGACGGGAGCTCTCACGACGACATTCACTTCGTCACAGGGTCTTTTATTAATGATACCGAACATGTTCAAAATCGCCGGTGAGCTGACACCTACGGTGTTCCACATTGCCGCCCGTACCGTTGCAACGCATGCTCTATCGATTTTTGGCGATCATTCCGATGTGATGGCCGCTCGCACAACTGGATTTGCGTTTCTCGCTTCGGCTTCCATTCAGGAGGTTATGGATTTCGCATTGATCGCCCAAGCTGCTTCGCTCGAGGCACGGGTTCCTTTCCTTCATTTCTTCGATGGATTTCGGATGTCACATGAAACATCGAAAATCGAGCAGCTCAGCGATGAAGACATGCTGGCGATGCTCGATGAGGAATTGATCATGTCCCACCGGGCGCGTGCGCTCTCACCGGATCATCCGGTGCTGCGCGGCTCGGCTCAGAACCCTGATGTGTTCTTCCAAGCGCGGGAAACGGTGAACCCGTATTATGCGGCTTGTGCCGATATCGTTCAGAAGGTCATGGATAAGTTCGCTCGTGTCGTTGGGCGTGAATACAAGCTTTTCGATTATTTTGGAGCACCCGATGCCGAGCGTGTCATCGCCATAATGACTTCCGGTGGAGAGGCAGTGCACGAGGCGGTCAATGATCTTGTGGATCGGGGGGAGAAAGTGGGAGTCGTAAAAGTGCGGCTCTACCGGCCGTTTTCGACCCATCATTTTCTCAGCGCAATTCCAAAATCGGTCCGCGTGATTGCCGCGCTCGACCGGACCAAAGAGCCGGGAAGCGCAGGCGAGCCGTTGTATATGGACGTAGTAAATGCATTCGTCGAAGGCGGCGCTGAAGCTGGATTCAAAACAGCCCCGCGTATCATTGGGGGAAGGTACGGGCTCTCCTCCAAAGAGTTCACTTCTGCGATGGCCAAAGGTGTCTTCGATGAAATGAAAAAAGAGAGCCCAAAAAATCATTTCACCATAGGGATCGAAGATGATGCGACGGGGACGAGCCTGGATTACGACCCGGACTATTCGACCGAGGCGGACGATGTAATTCGTTCCGTCTTCTACGGTCTCGGCTCAGATGGCACGGTGAGCGCCAACAAGAACTCGATCAAAATCATCGGTGAGGGAACGGATAACTTTGCACAGGGGTACTTTGTGTACGATTCGCGAAAGGCAGGCTCTGTGACGATTTCCCATCTACGTTTCGGCCCGCGGCTCATCCGCTCGACGTACCTCGTCAGCAAAGCGAACTTCGTTGGGTGTCACCAGTTTGTGTTTCTCGAGAAGTACGACGTGTTGGAGCCGCTTGTTGAAGGCGGAACTTTCCTGCTCAACAGTCCGCACGGTCCGGATGAGGTTTGGGACCGCCTCCCGCGCCAGGTCCAGGAGCAAATGATCGAAAAGAAGGTTCGGTTCTTCGTCATAGACGCCTATAAAATAGCCCGCGAGACTGGGATGGGAGTCATCATCAACACGATCATGCAAACTTGTTTCTTCGCGATCTCGGGTGTGTTACCCAAAGACGAAGCAATCGCGGCGATCAAAGATTCAATCCTGAAGACGTACGGGGGGAAAGGCGAGGACATCGTCAATATGAACTTCAACTCGGTGGATCGAGCGCTTGAGAATCTGCATGAAGTGCCCTATCCGGACAAAGCAACGAGCAAAATCGAAATTCCACCAACGGTTCCGGAAGAGGCTCCAGATTTCGTACGTGAGGTTACCGCACGTATCATCGCTGGAAAGGGCGATGATATTCCAGTCAGCAAAATGCCGATCGACGGTACGTTCCCATTGGGAACGACAAAATGGGAAAAGCGCAACATCGCACTAGAAATTCCCGTCTGGGACGAGAAAGTCTGCATTCAGTGCGGGAAATGCTCCATGGTGTGCCCGCACGGCACGATCCGATTCAAGGTCTACGATTCGAAATGCCTCGACGGCGCTCCTGCTACTTTCAAGTCTACCGATGCGCGGGATAAGGAGTGGAAGGGGTTGAAATATACGCTCCAGGTAGCCCCGGAAGACTGCACGGGGTGTGGGCTGTGTGTGGATGTCTGTCCAGCGAAAAACAAAGCAGAAACAAGGCTCAAGGCAATCAACATGCAACCTCAGGCTCAGCTGCGCGAGCCGGAGAGTGAGAACTGGGAGTTCTTCCTCGAACTACCCGAGATGGACCGGAACAATGTCAAGATGAACGTCCGCCAATCCCAGGTTTTTGAACCGCTCTTCGAGTTCTCCGGCGCTTGTGCGGGCTGTGGTGAAACGCCGTATGTCAAGCTCCTAACGCAGCTATTCGGTGATCGGGCGATCATCGCGAACGCAACCGGTTGCTCTTCGATTTATGGTGGCAATCTTCCCGCGACCCCTTACGCAGCGAACAAAGAAGGGCGCGGCCCTGCGTGGTCGAACTCGCTCTTCGAGGATAACGCAGAGTTTGGCTTTGGATTTCGGCTGGCCATCGACAAACATGCGGAATTTGCTACCGAGCTGGCGAAAAAGCTGAAATCGGAGCTTGGGTCCGAACTGGTCGACGGGCTCGTTAATGCGGAGCAGAAAGACGAAGCGGGTATCTACGAACAGCGCCAGCGAGTCGCTAAATTGAAAGAAAAGCTCAAAACGATCGATTCCCGCGAAGCCAGGCAGCTCGAGTCCGTTGCTGATATGCTCCTTAAGAAGAGCGTCTGGGTTCTCGGGGGGGACGGCTGGGCTTTTGATATCGGCTTTGGAGGTCTCGATCACGTGCTTGCCTCAGGAAGAAACGTGAACGTGCTCGTTCTCGATACCGGGGTTTATTCGAACACGGGAGGCCAAATGTCGAAGGCAACACCCCGTGCGGCGGTGGCAAAGTTCGCCGCGGGGGGAAAACCGACTCCGAGAAAAGATCTCGGTATGATTGCCATGACGTACGGCAGCGTATATGTCGCTCAGGTAGCAATGGGCGCCAAAGACGAGCATACACTCAAGGCATTTCTCGAAGCGGAGGCCTACGACGGTCCTTCGCTCATTATTGCATACAGCCATTGCATCGCTCATGGAATCAATATGACCATGGGTATGCATAACCAGAAGGCGGCGGTTCAATCGGGTGCCTGGCCGCTTTACCGCTATAACCCGGATCTTGCTGCAGAGGGGAAGAATCCTCTTGTTCTCGATTCGGCGGCGCCGAAGATCCCCCTGGAAGAATACATGTACCGCGAGAACCGCTTCAAAATGCTGACGAAGAGCAACCCGAGGGAAGCGAAACGGCTACTGAAAATCGCAAAACAAGAAGTAATGGCTCGATGGAAACTGTACGAACACATGGCTTCGATGACGTACGGCTCCGATAGCGATCAGGATGGTGGATGATGGATCTTTCGACGACTTATATGGGAATCGAGCTGAGAAATCCGCTCGTTCATTCCGCTTCACCTTTAGCGGAGGACCTGGATAACATTCGCCGAATGGAGGATGAAGGCGTTGCTGCAATCGTCATGCACTCGCTGTTCGAAGAGCAGCTGAGACAAGAAACACGAGAGTTGTATTACCACCTCACTCACGGCACAGAATCCTACGCCGAGTCGCTGTCCTACTTTCCCGAACCCGAGGCTTACAGCCTGGGGCCCGAAGAATATCTGGAGCATATCCAAGCGGCGAAGTCAGTCGTATCAATTCCCATAATAGGAAGCCTCAACGGTCATTCCGCCGGCGGGTGGACGGACTACGCAAAGCGCATCGAACAGGCGGGCGCTGACGCGCTGGAACTCAACATCTATTTTCTTCCCACACATCCGGGAGTTACGGGTGCGGAGATCGAGGATACCCATCTAGAGATTTTGAAATCGGTAAAGACCAGCGTTTCGATTCCTGTGGCCGTGAAAGTCAGTCCGTTTTTCAGCGCCATGGCCAACATGGCCAAGAAGATGGATGATGCGGGAGCCGATGGCCTCGTGTTGTTCAATCGTTTTTACCAGCCGGACATCGATCTCGAGAATCTCGAGGTGATTCCAAACGTCCTTTTGAGCACGCCCCAAGCCATGAGGCTGCCGCTGCGCTGGATAGCAATTCTCTACGGCCACGTGAAAGCAAGCCTCGCCGCCACCAGCGGCATCCACACCGCACAGGATGTCTTGAAAATGCTAATGGCGGGCGCCAGTGTCACCATGCTCTGCTCTGTTCTGCTGATGAGCGGAATCGGAACGATAAAGACAGTGCTCGAGGACATGCGGGTGTGGATGGAGAAGAACGAGTACGATTCGATTCATCTGATGCAGGGCAGCATGAGCCACCGGCGGTGCGAGAATCCATCCGCATTCGAGCGCGCCAACTACATGAGAGCGCTCACGCAATACCGGTAAAAGGATTTCCGCTCCCAGAATCCTCCCACGTTGCATCAGCGAAGAATGCCGGAAGCGTTTAGAATGGCGCGAAAAGATTTCATGACGCATCCAACTTGGACTGCACCAATGGGACGGTAGTCATGATTGAGAGAAATACTCTGATCGAAGATCTCGTCAGAGAACTTCCAAAAGCTGTCGGCTATTTGAGAAAAAGGGGCATCAAATGCCTCGCGTGCGGGGAGCCTATTTGGGGGACGATCGAGAGTTCAGGTAAGCAAAAAGGATTCACGGACGAAGAGGTTGATCGGATTGTGGAGGATTTGAGGGCGCTCCAAAAGGGCGGCAATGATCCATAACGCGCAGCGCTCTATCCGCGCGCTCGGCGCATTGGTTCGTCACCGTCGTCACGCAGCAATTCTCGCTCGCTCCACGTAATGGTTCGTCACTCTCATCTCGCAGCTACCGTTTATAAATGGGAGATATCAGGTGAAGCCTTTTGAAGAGTTATCTCGTGAGGATTTGATAAAGCTCATCAATGTATACGCCAAGAACTGGCTGGCGCATGATGGGTGCTGGTTTTTGGCGGTGGAAGAGAGGTACGGCCTGGAAGAGGCGATAGAATTGGATGCGAATGCGTGGCATCGGTTCGCCGAAATCGAAGCGACGAGGATAATGAATGCTTTCGATATCCAACTGGGTGGAGGCCTCCAAGCGCTGGAGAAAGTGCTCCAGCACAGGCTTTACGCTGCCATCAACCGGCAAAACGTGGAATGGGTCGGTGACAAGAAATTTATTTTCAAGATGCTGGAATGCAAGGTTCAGCAGGCGCGCCGCCGCAAGAAGCTCCCTGATTTCCCATGCAAGCCCGTGGGAATGGTTGAGTTCAGCCGCTTCGCATGGGCCGTGGATCCTCGGATCAAGATGACGTGCATTTCATGCCCGCCCGATCCGGTGGGTGAATTCTTCTGCGGTTGGGAATTCACCATCGAAGACTGACCCGACTATCCGCCTCCGGCGGGCGGTCTTTGCATAATTGCCGCGTGATAGGGGTTCTTCACCTGCGCCCGCTTCGGTCGGCTTCCCGCCTGCGGCGGAGGATCCTCGCTCGCTCCGCGTAACGGTTCGTCACCCCCGCAGAGCCTCCTGTATGCTCCGCGCGATAGCCCCCGCACCCCCACGGAGCCTGCCCGCTTCGCCTCCAGGCGGTGATTCGTCACTCCGATCACGCATCATTCCAGCTCGCTTGTCCAGCGCTGCGAAAACGTGCTGAGCGCTGTCTACACATTCGAATTGGGGTGTTTGGGTGTCCTGAAATTCGCTTGACAGGGGGTGAAAATACGGGTAATTTGCCATGAAGGCTTTTTGTGAAAATTAGCACAAGAGCGGCTTCCGGAACCAGAGGGTCATCAACCCGGATACTGCGTATCTGGTTTACTTATAAAAAATTAACGAGGCACATCGCACCTGTTGATACATCCCTCGCGTTTCCGATTCCCTGCAATTTTCTGCACGGTCGCCCCGGGAGGTGGGGCGGCGTTGCCTTGCATTTGATGAAGGAAGTAAACGAGTAAGCTTCGTGTCCGCATTCAGAGGATCGCAGTCATGCTGGCCGCTTCCAAATATGCACCGGTGGTTCTTCTTTTCGTGATCGCCCTCGCCATTCCTGTGCTCATGATTGGCATCGCCACTATTGTTGGACCACGCAGGCTTGGCGTCAAAAAGAAGGTCCCCTTCGAATGTGGAACCGAACCCATAGGGGACACCCGGAAGCGCTTTTCCGTACGATTCTTCCTTGTAGCACTCCTATTCATCGTCTTCGATGTCGAGGCGGTCTTTATCTTTCCCTGGGCCGTGCTGTTCAGACAGCTAGGCCTGTTTGGCTTTATTGAAATGGCCGTCTTCTTGTTCATCCTCATTCTCGGACTCGTCTATGTGTGGAAGAAGGGAGCCCTCGAGTGGGAGTGAAGGGCCACGCATATGCAAAGGATCAAGCCGGAATCATCACCACCCGGATCGACGAAATTGTCAAGTGGGGCAGGAAATTTTCACTCTGGCCGCTTCCTTTCGGCACGGCATGCTGCGCGATCGAATATATGGGCGTAGTTGCCAGCGGCTTCGATCTCGCCCGGTTTGGTGCGGAGTTCGTGCGGTTTTCACCTCGCCAATCCGATCTCCTCCTGGTTGCTGGAACGATCAATTATAAAATCGGGCCCGTCTTGAAACGGATCTATGACCAAATGTGTGAGCCCAAGTGGGTTATCTCGATGGGGGCTTGCGCGTGCTCCGGCGGTTTCTACGACAACTATGCAGCGATCCAGGGGATCGACCAGATCATACCGGTGGATGTGTTCATACCAGGGTGCCCGCCGCGCCCCGAGGCCATTCTCGATGCGATCCTAAAGTTGCACGAAAAAATAGATAGGGAACCCGCGAGGAAACAAAAGCGGGTCACCGACTGATCTTCAATCGCGTGGACGGCAGCCAAGTCTGCTCGCCGAAATCAAAACGCTCGAGAAATGATGAAGAACGAGTTGGAAAAACTGGATGTCTATCTCAAAGAGCTCGGCGAAATACACCCGGATGCCGTGGGCAAGGTGGGCCAGGAGGTCGACGATGCCGTGTGGGTTGTCGGCCGTGACCGTGTCCTCGATGTGCTGATCTGGCTGAAAGACAAAGGATTCGATCTTCTGCTGGATATTGCCGGCGTGGACGGGCTCCATCTGGGAAGAATGGAACGGTTCGAAGTTGTCTACATTCTGTACTCGATCAAAGAGAATATCCGCCTTCGTGTGAAAGTGTTTCTCCCGGAAAGTGACCTCAAATTGCCGACCGCGACGGATCTTTGGCAGTCGGCCAATTGGGCGGAGCGGGAAGTATTCGATATGTTCGGTGTTACCTTCGAGGGGCACCCAAATCTCAAGCGGATTCTCTGTCATCATGAGTTCGAAGGTCACGCCCTGAGAAAGGACTATCCCATGATGGGCGGTCAGTGGTGCTCGAGCACCCGGGACCTTCGTGAGGATTTGGACGAATGATAGACCTGAGCTTCGTCCACCTCAGCAATTCATAGACGGAAAAAATAGAACCAGCATGAACGAAAGAGAGAAACAATCATCTGATAGTCCCTTCGGTGTCAATCCGGGCCGGAAAGAAGACATCGCTGAGGATTTTCCGCGCGAGGAAGGCGGTTTCGGCGTCTCGTTCGAAAGACTCGACGAAATGCTCCTCGAAGACCTCGACACGGAGCCGATGTACATCAACATCGGCCCGATCCATCCGGCCACCCACGGGACGTACCGTATATTCTGCAGACTTCAAGGAGAAACGGTCGAGAAAGCCGCGGTGGAGATCGGTTTTCTTCATCGGGGATTCGAGAAAATGGTCGAGATAAAACCCTATGGCCAGGTCATCCCATACACAGATCGCCTGAACTACTGCAGCGCGCTGGTGAACAACGTTGCGTTCTGCAAGACGGTCGAGCGGATGCTGGATCTTACCGTCCCCGAAAGGACCCAGTACATCCGTGTAATCATTATGGAAATCCAGCGGATCATGGACCATATGATCTGCTTGGGAGCGGCGCTCGTTGACCTTGGGGCGCTGACCAACTACTGGTACTTTTTCAATGCGCGCGAAAAACTGAACGATGTAATCGAAGCGCTCACCGGAGCTCGTCTTACCTACTCTTATGTGCGAATCGGCGGCCTTGCGTGGGACCTTCCCACCGGATTCGAATCGAACGTTAACGCTTCCCTCAAAACGGTTCGCAAGGCGATCCACGACGTCACACGCTTGGTCAAGCGGAACCGCATCTTTCTCGACAGAACGATTGGCGTGGGTGCGACGAGCGGTGAGGAGGCGGTGAGCTTTGGTTTTACAGGCCCCTGCCTTCGGGCGTCCGGTGTGCCGCACGATCTCAGAAAAGCGCGGCCGTATTACCATTACGACGAGCTCGACTTCGATATTCCCATCGGGCAAAACGGCGATTGCTACGACCGGATTTTCGTAAGGATCGAGGAGATGCATCAGAGTCTCAGGATCATCGAGCAGGCCCTGAAAAAGCTGCCTGGAGGTCCGATCAATGTGGATGACAAGCGGGTGACCCTCCCTCCGAAAGGCAAGGTCCATGGAACGATGGAGGGATTGATCAACCATTTCAAGCTGGTGATCGAGGGAGTTCAGCCGCCGCCCTGCGAGATCTACGACTCGCTGGAGGCGCCCAATGGAGAATTGGGATTCTATATCATCAGTAATGGAAGCTCGACTCCGTATCGAATAAAGGTGAGGCCTCCTTGTTTTTACACGATGAACGGATTGAAACGGCTCATCGAAGGCGGAATGGTGGCGGACATCGTTGCAGTTCTTCCGGGGCTCAATGTCATCGCTGGGGAGCTGGATCGATAAACTGAAGCAGTTTATGAAATGGATAAACAGGTCGCTGAAAAAATCGCATTCAACGAGCAAAGCGAGCGGCGCTATCAAGAGGCGCTCGAGATGTATCCGACGAAGGAAGCTGCGCTGCTGCCTGTGCTGTGGATAGCCATGGATCAATTTGGTGCTCTTCCCACCGAAGTGCTCGAGTATGTCTCATCGCGGCTGGATCTCCCACCCGTTCGTGTGTTCAGCGCCGTCGAATTCTATACGATGTTCTACCGAGAGCCCCGTGGCCGTTATCACATCCAGGTTTGCCGGAATTTGTCCTGCACGCTCCGGGGAAGCGAGCAGTTGATGGGGTTGCTGGAAGGTAAGCTGGGGATTCAACCTGGAGAGACGACCGAGGACGGGAACTTCAGCATCGAGACGGCCGAGTGTCTGGGTTCTTGCGGAACGGCCCCGGTGATGAGGGTAAACGACACGTACTACGAGGATCTGACAATAGAAAAACTCGAGAAAATTATCGAAGGCTGCCTCGGGGGGCGGAGCTCTTCAGAATTGTTGGGCTAGGCGCCTGCGCTATCTACGGGTTCAGCGCCTGAATTCGAGGACGATCGATGTCCAAGAAAATATTGAGCGCCAATTTCGATCTACCAGACTCCCATGCACTGCGCGTGTACGAGGAAACGGGCGGGTACCGGGCTATCCGCAAGATACTTGGAACTCCCGGAGACGAGATCATAGAAGAGGTAAAGAAGTCGGGGCTCCGCGGAAGGGGCGGTGCCGGATTTCCAGCGGGTGTTAAGTGGGGTTTCGTGCCCAAGGATACGGATCAACCCAAGTACCTTTGCGTGAATGCGGATGAGGGTGAACCCGGTACATTCAAAGATCGCCAGATCATGGAACAGAATCCGCACATGCTGATCGAGGGGATCCTGATTTGCTCCTACGCCGTTGGAATCGAAAGAGCGTATGTTTACGTTCGCGGGGAGTATGTATTCCAGATTCAACGGCTAGCTGCGGCGATAGCGGAAGCTTACGGCAGCGGCTATCTCGGGAAGAATATCCTCGGCTCCGATTTCAACCTGGATGTGGTGATCCACCGGGGCGCGGGTGCATATATCTGCGGTGAGGAAACCGGGCTCATCGAGTCCCTCGAAGGCAAAAAAGGTCAACCGCGAGCCAAACCCCCTTTTCCGGCCGTCGTAGGGGCATTTGGATGTCCGACGGTCGTCAACAATGTGGAAACGCTTTCTTCGCTTCCATTCATCATCAATGAGGGAGCGTCCGCCTATGCCGCGATCGGCACGGCGAAAAGCACGGGCACGATGCTGTTCTCGGTGAGCGGAATGGTCGAAAAACCGGGAGTCTACGAGGAAGCGTTCGGCGTCAATCTCGTGGAATTCATCGAAGAGCGGGCGGGCGGCGTTCTCGGAGGCAAGGCCCTCAAGGCGGTTATCCCCGGCGGGTCCTCGGCACCGATTCTCACCGCTGACGAAGCGCGGAACACCGTGCTGGATTACGAAGCACTTGCCGAAGCTGGATCGATGCTCGGCTCCGGAGCCATTATCGTTCTCAGCGAAGACGTATGTATCGTCAAAGCGCTCCAGGTCATCACCCGCTTTTATTCGCACGAGTCATGCGGGCAGTGCCCCCCCTGCAGGCATGGAACGTATTGGCTTGCCAGGATCGCAGATCGAATCGAAAACGGGCGGGGAGAGCCGGATGATATCGACCTCCTGCTGAGCATCTGCCCCGAAATGATGGGCAGGACGATCTGCGTGCTGTGCGATGCAGCGGCGATGCCGACGGAGAGCTATGTGAAGAAGTTTCGAGAGGAATTCGAGGAGCACATTCGATTGAAAAAGTGCCCTATGGACGGGGCACCTCGGCTTCTGGGTATCGAGTGATTGAAGAGAGAACCGGAGAGGAATGAGCATCAGCATAAAAATAGACGGCAAAACATACGACGTTCCCGAGGGAGGCCGCCTGATCGATGTCTGCCATGACGTGGGAATCGAGATTCCACATTTCTGTTACCATCCGGGCCTCGGACCCGATGGGAATTGCAGGATGTGTCAGGTGGAGCTCATTACGGGTCGCGGGCCAATACTCGCCATTTCGTGTAAGACGACTGTAACCGATGGAATGGAAGTAGTCACAAGCAGCGAACGTATAAAGCAGGTGCGCGCGTCGGTGGAAGAATTCCTTCTTTTGGATCATCCTCTCGATTGCCCAATATGCGACAAAGCCGGAGAGTGCACGCTCCAGGATTACTACTATGAGTACGATCTCCAGGACAGCCGCATGAAATTTCCCAGGGAGAAAAAGCGGAAGGCAATCGTCCTGGGGGAAACGCTCGTCCTCGATCAGGAGCGGTGCATTCTGTGCAATCGTTGCGTTCGCTTTCTCAGCGACATCGCGGGTAAGGAGGAACTGTTCATTGCCGGAAGAGGGCATGAATCCTACCTCACCACATTTCCTGGTAGGGAGGTGACCAGCCCTTATTCGCTCAATACTGTGGATCTCTGCCCAGTGGGTGCGCTCACGAGCCGTGATTTTCGCTTCTCTTCCCCCACGTGGTTTCTGTCGCGGAGTCCATCGGTGTGCAATACGTGTTCGCGAGGCTGCAACATAGAAATCGATCACAAGAGCGGAAAAATCCATCGCCTGCGTCCCAGGCACAATGAGAGCGTGAACAGCTACTGGATGTGCGATGAAGGGCGGCTGAATTATAAGTTCGTGAATGAAAACCGGCTAAAGGAATTCAAGGTGACGAGAGGGGGCAAGAAGGTTGCAGCTTCGAGTGAAACCGCGGTGCGGGAAATTCTCTCTGCACTCCGCCCTGCGGGGTCGGGGACTCCCGGAAGCAGTTCGGAAGCGGCAGCCGGTGAGATTCTCATTCTGGCTTCCCTTACTTGCACGATCGAGGAACTCTTCCTTCTCAAAAAGCTCAATGGGATCTTGACGGCCGCAAATCTGTATGCCGTTCGCCATGTCCCTGACGGTGAGGAAGACAATATCCTCCGGAAGGCGGATCGGCACCCAAACCTCAAATCAGCAGAACTGCTCGAGCTTTCTATTGTCGATCTCAGGGAAGATGGCGCGGGAACCGGGATGAGCGACATCGAAGGAATCTTGTCCCGGGGCTGCACGCTATTGTGCGTCGGATTCAACTACGGTATATCGAAGGCGCTTCTCGATGTGTTTTCGCGCGCGCGGACGGCAATCATCGCAGCAGCATGCGAAACTCCTCTAATGGATAAAGCAACCATTGTAGTGCCGGCACTCACATTTTCCGAGAAAGAGGGTCTCGTTATCAATTTCCAAGGTCATATCCAGCGGTTGCACACCGCTTTGGCACCGCAAGGTGAGAGCATGAACGAATGGAAGCTCGTCAACAATCTGATCTCAATGCTCGACGCCTCCAAAAGCTTTGAGAACATCACGGAAGTGCGGAGAGCCGTCCGTGAGGAGGAATCGGCGTTCGCCGGCGTGGATTTGAACGCGATCGGGCTGACCGGTGTCCGGATCGAGAGTCTTCCCATCGGGTGAACCTTGAACTCCTGGAAGGGTGTACCAGGGAGATGGCAGAAAATCTCATCATTATAGCCAAGACACTTTTTGTCATCGCGATGGCATTTGGGTTTCTGCTCGTGGTCATTTGGTTCGAGAGGAAAGGCAGCGCGTTTATCCAGGACAGGGTAGGACCAAACCGAGCCGCTATATTGGGTGTCAGACTCGCAGGATTCATCCAGAACTTCGCCGATGTCACCAAACTGATCATGAAAGAAATGTTCATTCCCGGCGAAGTGAACCGCATCTATTTCATCCTGGCCCCCTTCATCGGATTCACTTTCATTCTCACGTCTTTCGCCGTCATTCCTTTCGCCGATAACTTGAGAATCGGCGGGTTCGACATTCCAATGCAAGTGGCGGACTTGAACGTGGGTGTTCTGTACATACTTGCTATCACGTCACTGAACGTATACGGAATCGTCCTGGCGGGGTGGTCCTCGAACAACAAGTTTTCTCTTCTTGGAGGTCTCCGTTCCACCGCTCAGATGATTAGTTACGAGATTCCACTGGGGCTGTCGATCGTCGGCATCTTCATGGTCTTTGGATCGCTCCATCTCAACGAGATCGTCCGGGCCCAGGGAGAGCTCTTGTTCGGATTTCTCCCTCGTTGGGGGATATTCGTTCAGCCGCTGGGATTTATCATTTTCATTTCCGCGGCCTACGCGGAGGCGAACCGAACGCCGTTCGATATACCGGAGGGCGAATCGGAGATCGTTGCGGGTTACCATGTCGAATACAGCGGTATGCGTTTCGCCCTGTTCTATATGGGCGAGTACATCGCTCTCGTTCTCTCATCCGCTCTCGTTGTCACGCTCTTTTTCGGCGGCTGGCAGATACCATATCTCGATACGTCGGATCTCATCCGTCATGCGTCTGTCGTATTGAAAGTGCTGCTCCTGGGGGGTGCTGCCATGTCACTGGCCGCAGCAATAGCATTTATAGGTTACGCGAAGAGACTCAAGGGAACTTGGGGTGACATCCATGACCGCGAGGGACATGTCCTCACGACATTCGCAGTTCTGGCGCTTGCCGTTTTTCTGGTAGTTCTATTTTGGCTCTGGAACGTTGAGTTCCCCGATTGGGCCGCGAGAACGATAGCGCTGATCTCTCAGGTGGGGATGTTTTTGATCAAGGTGCTTTTCTTTGGTTGGCTTTTTATATGGGTGAGATGGACCCTCCCCCGGTTCCGGTACGATCAGCTGATGGGTTTGGGGTGGAAGGCGCTGATACCTCTGTCTTTCATCAATATATTGATCTCCGGGCTGGTGATTCTTCTCGTGCAGAGGTGAACGTGAAGAGTGGATTTCTGTTGTTTCAGCCGAATGGATTACATGCACTGCTGAGGGAATGATGGAAGCTGTTGCCTTTTATATAATCGCCGCCATCGCTGTCTTTGGCGCGCTTCTCATGATAACGCGCCGCAATCCCCTTGCTGGAGCGTTTTCGCTCGTAGTGAGTCTGATCGCACTGGCCGGTATTTATGCAATGCTGCGTGCGGAACTAATTTTCATCCTTCAGATTCTTGTTTACGCGGGGGCGATCATGGTGCTCGTGATCTTTACGATCATGCTCCTAAATCTGAGGGAAGAAGAGTTGGAGGAACCGCCGGCAGGAAAGATCAAGACTCTCATCATCCTCGCCGCCGTCGCTTTTGGGTGTTACGGAATTATTAAGGTGCTGTCCGGAGCGCCCGATGAAGTTCCACGGGTACCGGAAAATTTTGGCAGCGTTGAGAAAGTCGGCGAGCTGATGCTGACTTCGTACCTCTATCCATTCGAAATAATCTCCGTCGTTCTTTTGGTGGCGATCGTCGGTGTTGTGCTTTTGGCGAAAAAGGTAATCTGATGATAACGCTGGACCATTATCTCTATTTGAGCGCGATACTTTTTTTCATTGGGGTTTTCGGCGTCCTGTTTCGGCGGAATCTCATTGTGATTCTCATGTCAATCGAACTCATGCTGAACGCGGTGAACCTATCATTCATCGCCTTCTCCCGATATACAGCGAGTATGGACGGTCACGTGTTCGCGTTTTTCGTAATGGCTGTGGCAGCCGCAGAGGCGGGCATAGGACTCGCAATTCTTGTGATGCTCTTTAGAAACCGAAGAACCGTCCAGGCGGATGACCTGACCTTGATGAGAGATTGAGCAACATATGGAAAGCTATCTTTGGATCATTCCATTTTCCCCGCTGATTGGCGCCGCCATCAACGGCGCTCTTGCGATCCTGTATTCACACAAGGAAAAAGGACCCCGCGAGGAGATCATCTCTTTCATCGGGTGCGCGGCGCCGCTCGCTTCCTTTGTTATCGCGTTGATGATTTTCATCCGCATGATCGGAATGGACGAAGCGGATCGCATCCTCGAGCAAACCCTGTTCCCGTGGATCTGGTCAGGTGCTTTGAATATCGAGGTTGCTTTCTTCGTGGATGCCCTCTCGATGGTCATGGTCCTCGTTGTGACATGCGTTGGGACGATCATACATTTCTACTCCATTGGGTACATGGCGAAAGACCGTGGATTCGCCCGGTATTTTTCATATCTCAACCTGTTTATGTTCGCCATGCTCACCCTCGTGATGGGGAAGAACCTGCCGCTGCTCTTCGTTGGCTGGGAAGGTGTCGGCCTTTGTTCGTACCTCCTGATCGGTTTCTGGTATTCGGACATCTACAAAGCCGCGGCCGGGAAAAAAGCATTCATCGTCAACCGGATCGGGGATTTTGCTTTTCTCTTGGGCATATTCGTCGTCTATGTCGCTACCCTCGAGCATGGAGCGGGAACGCTCGATTTCCCCGCCCTCAGCGGACTCGTTGCCGCCCATCCCGAGGCTTTCAGGGGAGTTGCAACTGCGGCGGGCATTCTGCTTTTCATCGGTGCCTGCGGAAAGTCGGCGCAAATTCCCCTATATGTCTGGCTGCCGGACGCGATGGCCGGTCCCACACCTGTTAGCGCGCTCATCCATGCGGCCACGATGGTGACGGCCGGTGTATACATGATCGCCCGGCTATCGTTCCTCTATGCGTTGAGTCCCCTGGCAATGGGAGTGGTGGCGACAGTTGGAGCTCTTACTGCGCTGTACGCGGCGACAATCGGCATCTGTCAGCGCGATATCAAAAAAGTGCTCGCGTACTCCACGATCAGCCAGCTCGGCTATATGTTCATGGCGGTTGGTGTCGGCGCATTCTCCGCGGGAATTTTCCACCTGATGACGCATGCGTTCTTCAAGGCCTGCCTGTTTCTAGGAGCCGGGTCGGTGATCCACGCATTGCGGGGCGAGCAGGACATGTTCAATATGGGCGGCCTGTCGAAGTACATGAAGTTGACGGCGCTCACGTTTCTCATCGCATCCTTCGCTATTGCAGGCGTGCCTCCCCTGGCAGGATTCTTCTCGAAGGATGAGATTCTCTGGTCGACCTTTACTTCTTCGCTGTCTCCCGGCTGGCTTCCAATGGTTCTGTGGGTGGTCACATTCATCGCCGCCGGGATAACGGCTTTCTATGTGTTCCGCGCGGTATTTTTGACGTTCTATGGGAAGAAGCGGCTCACCGCAGAGGCCGAAGCCCATGTTCACGAATCACCTTCCGTGATGACGGTGCCTCTCATACTGCTTGCAATCGGTTCGATCACAGCCGGATTCCTCGGAGTTCCTCAGGTGCTGGGCGGGTCGAATGCGTTTCATCATTTCCTTTCGCCGGCTGTCGGTGCCGCAGAGCACGTCACTCATGCGGTGCAAGGAGCCGGCGATTCCGTGCAGGCGATCGGGGCTGCGGCTCACGCGGCCAAAGAGGCTGCCGCGGGTGGTGTTCAGTTGTCTTCGTACACGGGCGAGGTGTTAAGTGAGGCGGGGGGCGGCTCGCACGGAGGTTCGCATGGATTGGAGATCTTGCTGATGGTCCTCTCCGTGCTCATTGGGATCGCTGGTATCCTGGTTGCGCAAGCGATGTATATCCGAAATCCAACTCTTCCTGAGTCGATATCACGAAGAGCTCGCGGTCTGTACAATCTCGTGTACGGAAAGTATTTCGTGGACGAGGCCTACAGGGAAACTTTGGTGAAACCCGGTTACTTCTTGTCCGAGAAGGTGTTTTTCAAAGTGATCGATGTATGGATCATCGACGGGATCGTCAATGGATTTGGCGTAATGGCAAGAGGATTCGGGACGGTTCTCCGTCTCCTCCAAACGGGCGTTGTGAGGACGTACGCGCTGTTCATTCTGCTGGGGATTCTGTATCTCATCTATCGGATGGTGGGCTAGTGGATTTGCTATCGATCATCATATTTCTTCCGCTCGCCGGCGCGGTGCTGCTCTTATTATTCCCGAGAGAATCGGAAAGAGCGATCAGGGGCTTTTCACTCATTGTATCGCTTGCCGCATTCATCGTCTCGCTCCGTCTGCTGACAGGGTTCCAGACGAGCGCCGAAATGCAATTTGTGAAGCATATCCCCTGGATTCCTTCCCTCGGAATTTCCTACATCGTCGGGGTGGATGGGCTGAGCCTATTTCTCGTGCTTCTTGTTACGTTTCTCCAGCCGATTACGATACTTAGCGCCTTCCGCGCCATCACCGAGCGGGTGAAAGAGTTCTATATCTGCATGCTGCTCTTGGAAACATCAATGATTGGGGCGTTCGTTGCGCTGGACTTGTTTCTCTTTTATGTGTTCTGGGAATTGATGCTCATCCCGATGTACTTCCTGATTGGGATATGGGGCGGACAGCAGCGAATCTACGCAACAATCAAGTTCTTTATCTATACGATGGTGGGTTCGCTGCTCATGCTGGTGGCGATCCTCGTCCTCGTCTATACGTACAAGTCGCAGAGCGGCGTTCTCACCTTCGAACTCGACAAGCTCTATTGGGTCGCCATGTCGACGAGGACCCAGTGGCTTCTCTTCCTTGCATTCGCCCTTTCGTTCGCGATAAAAGTCCCGATGTTCCCGTTCCATACGTGGCTTCCAGATGCGCACGTAGAAGCGCCGACGGCGGGCAGTGTGATCCTGGCCGGTATCCTTCTCAAAATGGGGGGCTACGGTTTCTTGAGGTTCGCGATGCCTTTGTTCCCCGATGCTGCGCTCAGGGCCGCCCCTTTGGTGGCAATCCTAGCTATCATCGGAATCATTTACGGGGCGTGCGTGGCGATGGTCCAAAAAGACGTCAAGAAATTAGTGGCTTATTCCTCCGTTTCTCACCTCGGCTTCGTAATGTTGGGCCTGTTTGTGCTCAACACTCAGGCTGTCGAAGGAGCGATTTACCAGATGCTGAATCACGGCCTGTCCACCGGGGCGCTCTTCCTCCTCGTGGGCGTGATTTACGAGCGGAGACATACGAGATTCATCGAAGAGTTCGGTGGGATCACGAAAGTGATGCCGGTATACGCGGCCATCTTTATGGTCGTCACCCTTTCGTCGATCGGGCTTCCCCCGCTCAACGGTTTTATCGGCGAATTTCTCATTCTCATCGGAATATTCAAAGCGAAAGCCGTCTATGCAGCGCTCGCAGCAACCGGCGTCGTGCTCGGAGCGATTTACATGCTGTGGATGTATCAGAGGGTGTTTTTCGGTGAAGTCAAACATGCAGTGAATCGAACGCTGAGAGATCTCACGCCGAGAGAAGTAATCGTTTTCGCTCCGGTCATAGCGTTGATATTCTTCATGGGAGTCTATCCCAATCCGCTGATCAGCCGTATGGAACCTGCAGTGAAAAAATTCGTCACCGAGGTAAGAGCGGGGAGAGGCGATTACATGCAAATTACCCGGTTCGCGGAGCAGGCCGGCGGCAAATGGATGCCGGCAGTCCTCGAGGTGGATCCAGAGCATCCCGATGAAGAGACGGCTGCGCTCGTTGAAAAGGAGACCGAGTTGGAATGATCAGTCCTCCTCCTGTGAATACCGAAATACTGAATCTACTTGCACCGCTTTTGGTACTCGTCGGCGCGGGACTCCTCTTTCTCATGTTCGGGGCTTTCCGGAACCGGGTGGGAACGTTTCAGAGAGCCCTGATTGTCATTCTGTACGCGGCCGTCCTCTTTTATGTGGGAAAGCTGTGGAATGCCGAAGGATGGCCGATCTTGAACGGGATGCTGATCATCGATCGTTTCTCGCTTTTTTTCACGGCTGTTGTGACGATTTGCGCGCTCGGTTCAGTGCTCACCTCGGCCAACTACCTCGACAGGTTCGGTCTCGACCGGAGCGAATATTTCGCCCTCCTCTTCTTCGCCACTTCCGGAATGGTCGTTCTCGTGTCCGCTTACAACCTGATTTCGCTCTTCCTCGGCCTCGAGTTGATGAGCCTGTCCGTGTACGTGCTCGTGGGATATCGCAGGCGGGATTTCTTCGCCAACGAAGCGGCCCTCAAATATTTTCTTCTCGGCGCTTTCGCCATCGCGTTTTTCCTGTACGGCGTATCCATGATTTACGGTCTGACCGGTACGACCAACTTCAAAGGGATAATGGTGGAGGCGACATCCCGGGGAATTGCGAGAGATCCTCTTTTCCTTCTGGCGGTCGCGCTGATCCTCGCCGGTTTTGCCTTCAAGATATCATCCGTTCCGTTTCACATGTGGGTGCCTGATGTGTACCAGGGTGCGCCTACCCCGATCACGTCTTTGATGGCCACAGCGGTGAAAGCCGCCTCCTTTGCCGCGTTTCTCCGTCTGTTCTATATGTGTTTCATGATGGGAAGCTCGAAGTGGTCGGGCATCATAGCGGTGCTGGCCGTGCTCACGATGACACTTGGAAATATTGTGGCCCTCGTGCAGAGGAACATCAAACGTATGATGGCGTACTCGAGCATCGCGCACGCCGGCTATATCCTCATCGGGCTCGCATCTTTGTCCATCGAAAGCACCCGGGCCGCATCCAGCATTTTGTATTACCTGCTTGCCTACTCGTTTATGACGATAGGCGCTTTCGCTCTCATAAGTGCTGTTGAGAAACGGGAAGGAACGCGCGGGCTCGACATCGCCGAATACGCAGGGCTCGGCTTGAAGAAACCGTTCCTCGGGCTTGCAATGGCGGTGTTCATGTTTTCGCTCGCCGGTATTCCACCCACCGCAGGATTCTTCGGAAAGTATTACATCTTTAGCGCGGCAGTGGAGGGGGGGCACGTAGGGCTCGCTATCATCGGCGTTCTTAACAGCGCGCTGTCGCTTTATTATTACCTCCGCGTCCTTGTCGTGATGTACATGCAAAAAGGCGTGGAACCGCTCGATGTTCACGATGATCTCGGCGTCAAGGTTGTCCTCCTCGTGTCCCTCTTTGCCATCCTGTGGTTGGGATTTGGACCCGAACGTCTCCTGCCCGGCGTGGAAAGCATCCTCGAATGGACGCGAGTCTCCGTGGCGAAGATCGCGAGTCTCGGCATGTAGAGCCGGGTGCTTGTCCGCAATCCCCACAGTCTTTTGTGGCTCTGATATGTATCGATCGCTTGTAACTTTGGTGTTGAACACATCCCTCTTTTGAAATGTATAATGAAGCCGGAGATGAGCGTCGTTTCATAAGGAGGGGCAAAAATGGAGTTACTGGAATTTTTCAACAAACGAGCAAGGAACCTCAGCGTCGTCGATGTGAAACTGGCCCAGGGCGCTGCCATGTGCCTCGCCTTGATCGTTGCGAAATTGATACCCAGAATCATGGACGTCAATGTTTGGTGGTTTATGGCGGCGCTGGCGGTCTGTGCTGTAAAACCATTTTATGTATTTTACATGAGAGAGGATCGAAGCTCGAGTTGAGCCGGTAGCGCCAAGAACCCGCCGCGGTTCGGACGCGGAGCGGTATGTCATAAGCAGCCTCACGATCGAAAAAGCACCTTGCTACCTTGGGCTCAAGGCTTGGCAAGGAGCCTTCGGCGCCTCCGTGCAGGAGTAATTCGATAATCTAGGGAAAAGGGAATATATGCTGACGGGAATCCATTTTCTGCTCACCTATGCGTGTAATTTTGAGTGCGACCATTGTTTCCTGTACTGCGGCCCGAGCGCAGAGGGGACTTTCACGATCAAAAAGCTCGTCAGAGCTTTTGAAGAGATACATCGAATCGGGACGATCGAATGGGTGTATTTCGAGGGTGGGGAACCGTTTCTTTTCTACCCGCTCGTTCTCGAGGGCGTTAGGTTCGCGCGGGGTATGGGCTTGAAAACCGGCGTCGTAACGAACGCGTATTGGGCGACGTCTCCGGAAGACGCCGAACTTTGGTTGGCGCCCCTGGCCAGCTTGGGTCTTGCCGATCTCAGTGTAAGCGATGATCAATTCCATCACGATAGCGAAGAGGAAAATCCCGCCAAGCCGGCTTCGAAGGCTGCGGAACGGTTGGGCATCCCGGTGTGTTCGATTTGCATCGAGGAGCCGACGGTCGAGGCCGGAGCAAGTAAGACTCAGGAGAAAGGCGAGCCGGTCGTCGGTGGCGGCGTGATGTTTCGGGGCAGGGCCGTCGAGAAGCTGACCGAAGGGCTCCCCGGAAGACAATGGGAGGAATTCAACGAATGTCCCTACGAGGAATTGGACGAACCGAAAAGAGTTCACATCGATCCATACGGTCATGTTCATATCTGCCAGGGATTGAGCATGGGCAATATGGACAAAAATCCCCTCTCCTCACTGGTGAAGGACTACCGTGCCGGTCTTCATCCAATATGCGGTCCGCTGCTGAAGGGGGGGCCGGCCCAGCTGGCAAGAGAATATAAAGTCGAGCACGAGGATCGTTACATAGATGCGTGTCATTTCTGCTATCTTGTGAGATCGAAACTGATCGATAAATTCCCGCAGTACCTCACTCCAAAACAGGTGTATGGACTCGAATGAAGTCGTTCATAGTAAAAGGAGCGATTCACCATGGGTCACGCTGTTAATCCCGACCGGGAGTATCGTCTTTTGCAGAAACGTCTGGACAGCCATATCGCCGGTGCTCCCGAAACTCCCGAATTCATGAAGATACTGAGGCTCCTCTTCTCCCCCACGGAAGCGGAGCTCGCCAGGCGGATTCCCTTCCGGCTCACTCCTTTGCATGTGCTGTCCGAAAAGCTCGGCATCCCCGAGGAGAAGCTGAACGACAAGATGAATGAGATGGGCGAGCGTGGACTGGTGCTCGATTCCGAGCACGATGGAATCCGGTACATCGCCCTCGCACCGGTGGTAATCGGTTTTTACGAGTTTACCTTCATGAGGACGCGGGAGGATATGCCTATGGCCGAACTGTCCCGCCTTTTCGATACCTACATGAACGCAGACGACAGGTTCGCCCGATCTGCATTCAAAGGCCAAACCCAACTCGCGCGTTCGCTGGTTCGGGAAGAGGCGCTCCCGGAAGGCGATCACACCGAAATACTGGATTGGGAACGCGCTTCTCGTATCGTGCGGTCTGCGACAGCAGTTGGCGTTTCGCTTTGCGCCTGCCGTCACAAAGCGAGCCATCTCGGGAAAGCGTGCGAAAACACCCTGCAGAATTGCCTCTCCTTCAATTCCGCAGCGAAGATGTTATTTCGCAGCGGTCTCGCACAGCCGGTCACGAAGGACGAAGCCATGCGCATTCTGGAACGCAGCAAGGAGGCCGGTCTGGCCCAGACGGGCGACAACGTGCAGAAGAAGGTCACGTATATCTGCAACTGTTGCTCGTGCTGCTGCGGCTTCATGCATGCCATCAAGACGTTTGACCTTCGCAACGCCGTCGTCACCTCGAACTGGATAGCACAAGTGGATACGGCCAATTGCACCGGATGCGGCAAGTGCGCGGAGTCTTGTCCGGTCGACGCGATCGATTTGATGGAGCTGAAGATTGGAAAAAAGAAGCGGAGACAAGCCGTGCGCGATAATGAGTTGTGCCTGGGTTGCGGTGTCTGTTACTCCGCCTGCGAGAACGGCGGCATATCGATGAAGCCTCGGGAGAGGAAAGCCGTTGTTCCCGAAACCGTGTACGATCGAACCGTGATGATGGCGATCGAGAGGGGCAAGCTCCGGGACCTCATTTTTGATTGCCCGGAAAAGCTGAGCCATCGCGCGATAGGCCGGATGATTGGCGTGCTGGAAAAATCCCCGCCAGCCAAAGTCGCAATGGCAATCAAGCCGCTGCGGTCCGCTTTTCTGAACGCGGTTGTCATGAGAGCCAAGCGGGAGTCCAGGAGTAGATACGGTAAGGACTTTGGCTAGACCTGGGCGGGATCACTCTCCCTTCACTCTCCCGGCATTGAATTAGGTAACAGCAAAATGGAATCCTACTTGGGTGAATTTGCGGCCTTGGCCACGGCCTTCTTTTGGACAGTTACCGCACTCGCCTTCGAAGCGGCCGGAAAAAGGGTGGGATCGCTCTCCGTCAATGTCATTCGGCTGTGCATCGGGTTCGTTTTTCTCAGCGTGTGTTTGTATGCGTTTCGAGGCTCCGCGTTCCCAGTGGACGCTTCGGCGCATGCTTGGCTTTGGCTTTCCATCTCCGGGCTCGTGGGTTTGGTGCTCGGCGATTTCCTCCTGTTCAAGGCTTTCATCAGGATTGGATCCCGCATTTCGATGTTGATCATGGCTTCCGTGCCGCCGCTGACCGCGCTGATCGGATGGCTCATTATGGGTGAGATCCTCACGCCCACGAACTATTTCGGCATGGCGCTGACGATCGGTGGAATTGCCCTTGTGGTGCTGGAACGCAATCCAGCACGGAGGCAGCAAGTCAAGTTTTCACGCCCGGTATCCGGGGTTCTCGTTGCATTCGGCGGAGCACTTGGACAAGCCGTCGGGCTCGTGCTCAGCAAATACGGCATGGGCGACTACGATGCTTTCTCTGCCACCCAAATACGTCTCATTGCGGGTATTGTCGGTTTCTGCTTGATTACATTTCTGGCTCGGGCGTGGGGGCGCGTAACGACTGCACTGATCGACAGAAAAGCGGTAATGAATATATCTTTAGGGGCTTTTTTCGGCCCGTTTTTGGGTGTATCATTCTCCTTGCTTGCGATTCAATACACCACGGCGGGGGTGGCCGCAACGATCATGGCAATTGTCCCCGTGCTGATCATCCCTCCGTCGGTTCTGCTGTTTAAGGAAAAAGTAACGATGAAAGAAGTGCTGGGAGCGTTCATCGCTGTAGCTGGAGTGGCCGTGTTGTTTTTATGGAAATAATGAACCGCTGGCTGCCTAATGGGGGACAGCACGTTAGAGTTCTGGACGATAACTCGAGCTCGACCTGAGAAATGGAGAGAAGTTATGACCGCTAAAAAGTCAACCGGCCAATCAGGAAATAAATCGGCTGCCCCAACCGGGGAAGCGTTCCCCCTGCCGACAGAAGGGGAGTATATGAAGGAGTTCGGGCGGCTCGAAGCGCTCGCGAAAGCGAATCGTGAGAAGGGCCGGGAAATCGTCGTTGTGATGGGCGTTGGTTTTGTCGGGGCAGTAATGGCTGCTGTGGTGGCCGACGCCACTAACGACGCCGGTGAGCCGAACAAATTCGTCATTGGAATGCAGCGACCGAGTATTCGAAGTTACTGGAAGATCCCTCTGCTGAACCGCGGCGTGCCCCCTGTCAAGGCGGAGGATCCCGAGGTCGACGAGATGATCCACCGCTGCGTCGTCGAAAAAGAAACGCTGACAGTCACATATACCTACGATGCGCTCAAGCTGGCCGATGTAGTAGTGGTCGATGTCCAGTGCGACTATTTGAAAGAGGATCTCGGAAATGTCCGCACCGGCCGGACAGATATGGCGGCTCTCGAGGAGTCGTTTCACATTATTGCGGAGCGGATCCCGCCGGAGTGTCTGGTTTTGATCGAGACGACCGTTGCTCCCGGTACAACGGAACAAATCGCCTATCCGATCATTAAAAAAGCTTTCCGCATGCGCGGAATCGAGACAGAGCCCCTTCTCGCACACAGCTATGAACGTGTGATGCCGGGACGGGATTATGTAGCGAGTATTCGGGATTTCTGGCGTGTCTGCAGTGGCGTGAATGATGAATCGCGGCGGCGCGTTGAACAGTTCCTGAACGATGTCCTCAATACGAAGGAATACCCGCTAACCGTCCTCGACCGCCCGATCGAGTCCGAGACAGCCAAGGTGGTGGAGAACAGCTTCCGGGCTACCACGCTGGCCTTCATGGACGAGTGGAGTCTTTTTGCCGAACGAAACGGCGTCGACCTCATGAAGGTCATCGATGCGATCAGAGCTCGGCCGACGCATAAGAGTATGCTGTTTCCGGGTCCGGGCATCGGCGGTTACTGCCTGCCCAAAGACGGCGGATTGGGTTTATGGGCATACAAGCACCTGCACGGCGGGATGGATGATATCTTCAGAATGACCGCCATGGCCATCGACATCAACGATACGCGAAGCCTCCATGTTGCGGAGATCACCCGCGACGCCCTCCGAAACATGGGACGACCGGTCGCCATGGCGGAGATTCTTCTTTGCGGGGCGAGCTACCGTGAGGATGTCGGAGACACGCGGTACAGCGGATCCGAACTGGTCGTCCGAAAGCTCACCGAGATGGGCGCGGAGATGCGCGTTCACGACCCGTATGTGGAGACCTGGTGGGAATTCGCCAGCCAGGACACTTATCCCGCACCCGGCCGGAGTCTTGCGCGGTTTTTCAGAAACCAAGAAAAGCTAAAAGAACTGGTTGTCCAGAAGGACTTCGAGAAAGCCCTTGAGGATTGTGATGCGGTGATTTTCGCAGTGAGGCACGAGCCGTATCTGAATCTCTCGCCGGATGCGGTGGTGGAAGCGGCCCGGGGTCCGATAGCCGTCATCGATTGTTTCTGCTTGCTGGACGACGACAAAATTCGACGCTACTTCGAGCTCGGCTGCGAAGTGAAGGGGCTTGGCAGGGGGCACATGAGGCACATAAAGGAGAGCATCCAGCAGCGCTGAGTGGGGCTTTCGCGGATTCGGTGCTCCCCGATGGCAGTAGGGGCGTCTCAGCGTTATGTCCTGTCCAACTGCTTCCTCAGGAGTGGCACCACTTCTGCGGGGACGGCGGCGACCGGTATCGAGGCGGCGTCGAAAGCGGCAAGCTTGCTCTTGATACTTCCGCGGCCAGAAGCGACGATCGCTCCGGCATGACCCATTCTTTTTCCCTCCGGTGCCGTCCGCCCTGCGATATAGGCCACCACCGGCTTCGTGATGTCACCCCTTGCCACCAGATCTGCCACTTCTTCTTCCATACTCCCCCCAACCTCACCGATGAGGAGTATCGCCTCGGTCTCGGGGTCCGCTTCGAACAGCTTTATCATTTTGGCGAACGTTGTCCCTACGATGGCATCCCCGCCAACGCCTACGCATGTCGTTTGCCCGATGCTCGCGAGGGTGAGGCGCGAAACGATCTCGTACGTCAAGGTGCCGCTCCGGGAGGCGACGCCGACGGGACCCGGCATATAATATTGAGAAGGAACGAAGCCGATCTTGCAGCGGGCCGGTGGCGCGATGAGGCCCGGCGTGTTGGGGCCGATGAGATCCGTCCCGGCAATTTCCGCTCCGGCCACGATTTCCATGGTGTCGTGAACGGGTACATGCTCCGACACCATGACAACGAGCCGGATCCCCGCATCCAGAGCTTCGAATGCAGCGGCTTTCATTGCGCGGGCGGGCACGAATAAGATCGCCGCGTTGGCCGCCGTGGCCTCGACGGAATCGGCGACCGTGTCGAATACCGGTACTCCATGGACGTTCTGCCCGCCGGCGCCGGGGCGGACGCCGGCCACGATGCGGGTTCCGTACTCCAGCATCAGCTTGGTGTGGTGCTGGGCCGCGCTTCCAGTGATTCCCTGGACAAGTAAACGTATGTCGCTGTCTACGAGGACGCTCATGGTCTACATCGTCCTAGGTTTTCCGCTTTTGTGACAGCTCCACGGCACGTTGGATTGCGTCTTCCAATTTCTTGAAGGGTAAAATGCCCAACCCCTTCAAGATTTGGTGGCCTTCTTCCTCGAGGTTCCCGATCATTCGCACCACGATCGGCGTATCGGTGGGATGGTCCGCCAGGTATCGCTTGATACCCATCGCCAGCTCATCGCAGCGATTGAGTCCTGCGAACATATTGACGAGCAGAACGCGCATCGGCTTTGCCCTGGAAAGCAAATCGAAGGCTTCGTATATTCCCTCGTCATCGATTTGCGCCGTGTCGAGAAAATTTGCCGGTGTTCCTCCCGCCCTGTGCATCAGGTCCAGGATCGCCATGGTGAGGCCGGCGCCGCTGGAAAGCACGCCGATGTTCCCTTCCAGGTCGATGTACGTCCAGCTCTTCTGAGCGGCTTCTTCCGCAATGGGATCCTCGACGGGAATTTGTTTCTTCAACGCAATCAGGTTCTCGTGGCGAAACAGCGCTTCCTCGTTGACATTCAGCACCGCATCCGCCGCGATGAGGCTGCCTTCGGCGGTGCGCACCAGAGGATTGATTTCCACCAGTTCACATTCGTATTCGCGGAAGATGCGGTACAGCGTTTCGAGGCAGCGTGCGGTATCTTCGCCCATTTGTGATGCTACCGGCGCGAGATCTTTCGAAGCCGGTCCCTTCAGAATATTGACGGGGAGCTTAAAGATGCTCTCGGGTCGATGCCGGGCGGTCTCTTCGATCTCCACACCTCCTTCGAGGCTTGCAATCATCACGGGACAGCGTTTGGCATAGTCGATGGTGACGGCAATGTACCATTCATCCGATATGAAAAGCTTTTCCTCCACGAGCAATGTGCGGATTCGCTCTCCTTTGATACTCATGCCAAAAAGACGCATGGATTGTTCGAACGCTTCATCAGGGCTATTGGTAAAGGCGATGCCTCCCGCTTTGCCCCTGCCTTTCACGCCCAGCTGTGGCTTGAGCACGGCGGCCTTTCCGAGCTTTCGTGCCGCATCTGCTGCTTCTTCAGGCGTTTTTGCAATTCTTCCGCGGGGAATGGCAATTCCGTAGTCGGAAAACACGGATTTTGCCTGATATTCACGCAGTTTCATAAAACGATCATTCCAAGGGATGGCTGTTTCGAACAGCCGTGCAAGCGTAGATCGTGATTGGACATCACTCAGTGGTTGACGCAGGAGCAGTATAGCATATAGAAATGAAGTTGATAAATGACGATTGAACCTCGAGAAGATATTTTTAGCTCCAATTGGTATATAACACGCCCTGTGTGTCGGCGCTGCGCGTGGCACTTGCAGAGAGAGGCTCCGGGAATTGCTAAGGGATCTCAGGCTGGTGCAAAGCTTGTGGGGGCGCGGCATAGAGGGCAATAGGTGGAGCGAAAGCCATGCAACATTTCGAAAACTGGGAATACGATATAAATGATCCATCGCTCGTCTCGGTTTGTGACGAGCTCCCTCTGTGGTCGGCACCGTTTGGATTGAAGCTGCTCGATACGATCGAATACCGGCCGGACATGAACGTGCTGGATATAGGATGCGGTACGGGATTTCCATTGCTGGAGCTGGCCGGGAGGTTGGGGAGATCGTGCCGTGTGTACGGAATCGACCCTTGGAAAACGGCCGTTGAACGCATCCGCCTGAAATTGAAGGTGTGGAAGATCCAGAATGTGGAAGTCATTCATGGAGTGGCCGAGAGAATGCCGTTCGACGATAGGTTCTTTCATCTCATCGTTTCGAACAACGGGATCAACAATGTGGACGATCCCGAAGAGGTGCTATCAGAGTGCTTCAGAGTGGCCCGCCCAGGGTGCCAATTAGTTGTCACAGTGAATCTGCCGGACACGATGATTGAGTTTTACAATATGTACGAGGAGACGCTTCAAAAGTTGGGAAAGACAAAAGAAGTCGCCAAAATGAATGAGCATATATCCGCTCGCCGCAAACCGTTGGATGCCACGAAAAAAATGCTGATTGATGCGGGCTTCGAATTGATAAATGTGGTCGAGGATTCATTCAAGATGAAGTTTCTCGACGGAAGCGCTCTAATGCAGCATCCGTCAATCAAATTGGCTTTTTTGGAACCATGGAAAGGGATTTTGCAGGAGAACGATGTCGAAGAAGTATTTGGCCATTTGGTGGACCGCTTGAACTCATATGCAAATGCAAAAGGCGAACTCAGTTTGACCGTCCCCTTGGCTTGTATCGACAGCCGGAAGAAATGAGTCTTGAGGTTTTCGCTGGCTTTTGAATTTCTTGATCAACTGCGGCATCTAAACATGGAGGGTGAACATGAAGTCGGTAATCGGCAAGACGCTCGCGACGATTGTTACTATCGGAGTCGCGGCCATACTCTTGATGGACCAGGTCAAATCCGATCCAGGAGATGAAGCCGCTACCCTCGATCAATACGACATTATCTTCTATGGGTCGTCAACTCGGTCGAGCCCCAATATTATCATGCGGCTCGATAACAACGCGGAGATCCTGCTTGCCTGCGTTTCCGGAAGGACACAAGAGGGTCTGAAAGAAGCAGGCTTCCGATTCACGGAAAGCCAATTGACGCTGCTGGAAGAGTGGGGTCTTCTCGAAAGTGATGAAGATGTCCTGAAAACGGCGTTCCCGGTCATCGATTTGGAGAAAGCTAAAATCCTGCGGGCCGAGACGAAAGAGCACGGCTATCAGCTGGGTCACAAGATCCATAAGGACCTTAAGGCGTTGAAAGAGAAACTTCAGCCCAAGAAGCGACTGCTGAATCATTATACGATTCTTTTTTCGTACGTTATTGACGGCTTGGTTTGGGATTTGTTCGAAGAGAAGGGCCTTCTCGGACTCAAGGACATAACGGTTGAGAATCCTTTCTGGACTGGAATGCTTTGGGTCATTTATCCCCCCAGGCAGTTTTCATGCGGCACCAATACGATCTCGCACGAAGACATCAGTCTCAAGATCAATTGGAGCGAAGCAACGCTCCCGAAAATGAAGGCGCTGCATTCCAGAAAAAACATCGAGGCTTTCTTGAACGATTACGTGGATAGAGGGAAAATCAGAAATCAAGATGTGATAGATGCATACGTGCCTCTGAACATATTGGATAGATCAGGCCGTATAACCGTTCCGGTAATAGTGGAAAAACGAGGCGATCCGCTGTACGAGATCTGCCTGTCCATTTCTCGAAACGTCGTTGATTATGTCATGCAGGAGATCGACCTCACCGGGATGAAACATCGCCTGGGGCTTCGAGATGAGGGGCAAGCGCTCCTCATCGTCTATCACGAGCTGATGTGGGATATGATGGACTACCTCGAGGCTCAAGGACTGACGAGAAAACCTAACGCCTTCGCCTCTCCAGATCGGGCTCAACCAAAGGACATCGGAGATTTGGTATTTATCGTGGACCACGCCCGAAGGCGGTGACCGTCCGGGATCCCGAATATTTAAAAGTAAGCTGATTTGGACAGGACATGTTAGAGTCGGCCTGAGGCCAATGGTCCTGAGAAAAAGGGTTCTCTGGAGCTTCATACAAAATCGCTTCCTCACTGTAATACCAAACAATTTTATAACAATTGATTCAGCATCAATATGCTAAAATGCTGTCTTACGTAGAATGCTTATCGAAACCCGCCAAAGTCAACTCAGGAGAAACGCATGCCACCAAGGAAAGCGAGAATGAAAGTGAGAAAGGGCTGTTCGATGGAACAGGACGAAGCAAGAGCGGTTCGAGAACTGGCCACAAAAATAAAGCAACCCGGTTCCTCCGTTAGCTGCATTTTCGCCTCGTCCAACTTTGATTTGGAAAAGCTTGGATCCGAGCTGCGGAGCGCTTTTCGAGGTCCGGTCATCGGATGCACAACTTCTGGTGAGATTACGCCCCAAGGCTACGCTCAGGGCACCCTTTGTGGATTTAGCATCGTCAGCAAAGAATTGAAAGCGCACCCCTTCATGATCACCTCTCTGAAAAACTTTGATGCCACAGGGATGGAAGATGTGGTGAAGTCGTTGCAAAATATTCTATCGAGAACCTTGAAGGTGTCGCCGGAAGCCAGGGCGTTTGGCTTGCTTTTCATCGATGGGCTCTGCACGATGGAGGAGCAGGTTGTTGCGATCCTCGCGAATGCTTTGGAAGATGTCCCCATTGTCGGAGGATCGGCTGGAGATGACTTGAAATTCGAAAAGACTCATGTTTACTCGAAAGGCGGATTCGTATCTGATGCCGGCATTTTTACGTTGTTCGTTACAACCTTGCCCTTCACACCCATAAAAACTCAGCATTTTCGGGCCTCGGACACACGTCTTGTGATTACAAAAGCCTCTCCCGAAAAAAGGATAGTGTATGAAATCAACGGTAGGCCGGCTGCGCAGGAATATGCCCGCGTAGTGGGCATAGATACTAATGAACTCGCCCCTATGGTGTTTTCCACGTATCCGGTGATGCTGAGGTTTGGAGGAGAGTATTACGTTCGTTCCATCCAAAAGATGAACGAAGATGGGAGTCTCACGTTCTATTGCGCCATAGACGAAGGATTGGTGCTCAGAATCGCAAATGGAGAGAACCTGGTAGACAACCTGAGCGAAGCGTTTGAACAGGCGCGCATCAAGATACCGAGAATCAAACTGACAATCGGCTGCGATTGCATTCTTCGTTTGCTGGAAGTGAAACATAAAGGTTTGCAGGACCAGGTCAACAAAATCATGATGGAGAACAATGTCGTGGGATTCAACACTTATGGCGAGCAGTTCAATTCGGTTCATGTGAACCAAACGTTTACCGGAATCGTGTTGGGAGAATAGTAATGAGTAAGGAAACGGAGTTGAGGGAGCGCATAGAAGCTCTCGAGAGTGAGATCACCAGACTGGAGAAGGTCAACGAGGCCTTGATGAACCGGGTGGAGCGGAGCACCGATGCGGCCGGATCCGCGTACTCGCTTTTTGAAACCAACATACTTCTCCAAAACACAATCAAGGAGCACACCGGGCGTCTGATCGAGATCAACCATATGCTGCAGCGTGAAATCGGTGAGCGCAAGAAGACGGAGGAGGCGCTGCGTTGGGAGAGGAACTTCGTTGATGCCGTTTTGGAGGTGGCAGGCGCGCTCATCGTGGTGCTGGATCGGAAGGGTCGTATCGTGCGATTCAACCGCCAATGTGAGAAGGTCACGGAATACGCTTTCGATGAGGTGCGCGGGAAGCCCTTTTGGACGTTCCTCATCGAGGAAGAGATGGAAAAGGTCAGGAATGTTTTCGAAGGCCTCAAAGCCGGTGAGGTATCCAGTCAGGCGGAGAATTACTGGGTATCCAAGACAGGGGAGAAGCGGTTGATCGCGTGGTCGAATACCTCGTTGAACGAAGAAAGCGGCAAAGTCCAGTACATCGTCGGAATCGGGATCGATATTACGGAGATGAGGGAGGCGGAGGAAAAATTGAAGCTCTACAGTCGCATATTCATGTCTTCGAGCGACGGTATCGCCATAACAGATCCGGAGGGCATTATTATCGAAAGAAATCCTGCCCACCGGCAGTTCTTGGGATTGCCGGATGATGCGGTGATCGGCAAGCCGGCCATGCAGTTCATCGGTGGGATCAATGCGGCAAAAGTCATGAAAGCCATTGCGGAAGATGGGCGCTTTCGTGGAGAATTCGAATTAGGTGATAAAGATGCTGAGAGGGGTTATTGCATAGATTTGTCCCTGTTCCCGATCTATAACGAGGTTGGAGATCTTCTCTATTATGTAGGTATGGGTCGGGACATCACACAGCGCAAGCGGGATCAGGAAGCCCTCGCCGCCCGCCTGCGCTACGAGATAGGACTGGCGGGCTGTTCGCAAGCGCTACTCCAAGCGGGGCCTCTGGACGAGATCATACCGAATGCGTTGCAGCATCTGCTGAGTGCAACGGAAGTCGAAAGAGCTTATATATTCGAGAACTTCGAAGATCCCCTGGATGGTCTTTGCGGGCGCCTGAAATATGAAGTCTGCGCTGTTGGAGTGGAGGATGAATTCGACAACCCGCTGCTCCAGCACCTTCCATACAGAGAAAGCTTTGGCCCGTGGCGGGAGCACCTTGCGAGCAACAAGCCTTACGGGGGGATAACGAGGAATCTGCATCATGGCTTGCGGGAGCTGTTGCAGCAGCAAGGTGTCCTGTCCATTATCATGATCCCGATCTGGATCAACGAGGACTGGTACGGATTCATCGGTTTCGATGATCTTGATCAGGAACGGGATTGGACTCAAGAAGAGGTGCGGTTGTTGGGAACTGCCGCGGACATGATTGGCGGATTTCTGGCTCGCCGCCGTGCAGCCGAAGCGCTGCGTTCGAGCGAACAGCGATTTCGCATGCTCGTTGAGAATTCGAACAACATCATCTTCTCGTTGAATCCCGAAGGCGCATTCACGTACATTTCGCCCAAATTCGAGGATTATTCGGGATTCTCCGTGGAAGATTTTCTCGGTAAACCTGTGAGCAGCATGATTTATGAAGAAGACGCACCGGTCTTCATGGATTGGCTGACAAAACGACTGCTGAGAGGATACGACGGGCAGCAGAACGTGCAAGGAAGGTTCCTCGATAAGAACGGGAAGCTGCGATGGTTCGTATCGAATGCATCCGTGGTCCGAGATGAAGAAGAAAAGCCAATGGAGATCATCGGAGTGGCGCATGACGTGACGGACATGAAGCAAGCTCTTGACGATCTCGAAGAGGCCAACCGGAATTTGCATCAAACTCAGGTCCAGCTAATTCAATCGGAAAAAATGGCATCACTCGGGATGCTCGTCGCCGGAATAGCACACGAGATCAACACGCCTGTTGGATCGATCAACAGCATGCATAACACGCTGGTTCGCGCGACCGATAAGCTTTTCGGGGCTTTGAAAAAGGACTATTCAGAGGATTCAAGCAATTATGCGATGGTTGAGTCGATGTCTGAAATAATTGGCGATGCCAACCAGGTGATTCAATCGGCTGTCGAGCGTGTGACTACGATAGTCCGAAGACTCCGATCATTTGCGAGGCTTGATGAAGCCGAACTGCATGAAGCGGCTGATATTCACGAAGGTTTGGAGGACACGCTGACACTGATTCACCACGAGATCAAGCACAATATCAAAGTGAACCGCATGTACGGCGATGTTCCTCGCTTCGCGTGCTTTCTGGGAAGAATGAATCAGGTATTCGTCAATATCTTGATCAATGCCAAACAAGCAATTGTAGGAAAAGGTGAAATCACGATCACGACGTATCATCGTGATGACAAGGTCTATATTGAATTTAGCGATACCGGTATTGGTATACCCGAGGACAAATTGGACAAGATTTTCGACCCCGGCTTTACAACAAAGGGTGTCGGAGTTGGAACGGGACTTGGTTTGTCGATTTGCTATCAAATTATCCAGGAGCATCACGGAGACATTCGGGTTAAAAGCAAAGTTGGAGAGGGAACAACCTTCACGGTCGTCCTGCCGACGAATCTGGATAAAATTCTCGGGGAGGAAACTGGAAAGAAATGAAGTCGACGATTGACGGAGCCTCCCGTTAGGTTCGATGACCGGGTGGTAGGTGCATTACTTCGGAGCAGTCATTCGGAGGTTTGCGATGGCGAGCTTTTCGGATCGCGTTGTTCGAGCTGCAAAACTCGATGTGACTCTTTACGAAGAAGTTGAAAGGGATAGGGAGGCGATCGGCCAGGCGATGTGTGTGGTGGTTCTGTCGAGCGTCGCTGCGGGTATCGGAAGCATCAACGTCTTGAATATAGGCATTCAAGGCATGCTACTAAGGAGCGTTTCAGCGCTATTCGGATGGTTTGTGTGGGCCTGGCTCACTTACTTCATCGGTTCGCGGCTGCTTCCGGAACCGCAAACAGAAGCGGACGTCGGTGAACTCCTTCGGACCATTGGATTCTCCAGCGCGCCGGGATTGATCCGAGTGCTCGGAATCATACCGGGGACCGCCCAGATCGTTTTTTTTGTTGCAGCGGTCTGGATGCTCGTTGCGATGGTCATCGCGGTCAGACAGGCGCTCGATTATACGAGCACGTTGAGGGCGGTGGGCGTATGCTTGATCGGTTGGATGATTCAGTTGTTCCTTCTAATGATCCTGCTCTCGATAGTACGTACTGATGCGCCCGTGGGCGGCATGATAACTCACTAGCTCAGGGCGACTTTCCGAACCAATTCTGCGTCCGGAGACAAATCCTCACCAGCATCAACATCACTGGAACCTCGATGAGAACGCCGACGACGGTGGCGAGCGCCGCACCGGAGGACAGGCCGAAGAGCATCGTCGCCGTCGCGATGGCTACCTCGAAATGGTTCGATGCGCCGATCAGCGCGGACGGCGCTGCATCGCGGTATCGGAGCTTGATGAGCTTGGCCAAACCATATGCAAGTAGAAAGATCACGCTGGCTTGAATGAACAGAGGAATGGCGATCCAGAGAATCGTGGCGGGATTGGACAGGATGACCTCGCCTTTGAAAGAGAAAAGCGGCACGAGCGTTATGAGAAGGGCCACGACGGTCACAGGAGTGAGAACGTGAAGGAATTTCTCCCTGAACCAGGCTTCCCCTCTGACGCAAATGATCTACTTCCGCGAGAAATATCCCGACACGAGAGGCAGGGCCACGTAGATTCCAATGGAAAGCAGCAGCGCCTGCCACGGAACGGGAAGCCTGCCGACACCGAGCAGGAAACCGCCGAGGGGCCCGTATAGGAAAAGCATTGTCAGCGAGTTTATCGCAACCATCACCAGCGTGTGGCCGTCGTTGCCTCTCGAGAGGTATCCCCACACCAGCACCATTGCCGTGCACGGTGCGATCCCTAAGAGAATGCAGCCAGCAAAGTAGCTCCGCCACAGGGGACTTCGAGCATCCGGATGCCATCCACGAGAATCACTTTCCCGGCTCCATGCGCAGCGCCGACCGGGAGATCCAATCCTAGCGGGAGTTTGATGTGGTCCACAGCATCCGGACCGATGAGGTTGTGGAACAGCGATCCAAGAAACAGCAGCGAAATCGCATACATACCGAAAGGCTTGATCGCCCAGTTGATGAAAAGAATGAGTCCCACAGGCCTCACGCTTTTTCCGGCCTCGAGCACTTCTGCGAAGTCAATTTTCACCATGATGGGGTACATCATGAAGAAGAGACAGACGGCGATCGGTACGGAAACAACTGGCGCCCCTTTGACGGAGATGGCGAGCCCGTCGAGGACGGATGCCACATAGGGAAAGACCTTACCGATGACGATGCCCTCAGCGATACAGAGAATCACCCAAACCGTGAGATATTTCTCGAAAAAACCGAGGCCTTTTCCTTCAGCAGTGGATTGGGTGTCGATAGCAGGCACACCGACTGCTCTAGTTGTCGTTTCCAATGTTTGCTGTCGTCCAGTCTTGCGGCCCAAGTATTCTGTCAAGGTTTCCACGAACGTCGTGATCTCGTCACGGACACGGCGGTAATGCGCCAGCGCCTCTTCCTCGCTGTCTGCGTTTGCCGCGAGCTTTGGTGGATCGTCGAAACCTTTATGTAATACCGCTGTGTTACCGGGGAAAACGGGGCAATGCTCGCTTGCGTGATCGCAGACAGTAACAACGAGATCGAAATCGACGTCCATCAGCTCCCTCAGATGCTTGGACCGGTGTTTCGAGATGTCCACGCCAATCTCGTTCATCACTCGAACGGCTCTTGGATCGAGAGCGAAAGGAACGATACCGGCCGAGAACGCTTCGATGGCGTCACCTTTGAGGTGTCGCGCCCACCCCTCGGCCATTTGGCTCCGGCAGGAATTGCCAGTGCATAAAAAAAGGATCTTCATCTTCTGCTTTGAAGGCTGCACAGTTCCTCGCGATCTATTTTGAGTAACCTATCGAGCCTCTTGGTATCTTCGTCGATTTGCATATCCCCTTCGAGCGACCTCCTCGTCCAGGAGATGGCTTCACGGACTTCCCTGGGTGCCTTTCCGCCCGGAAGTTTGTAGAGCATCCACCGCCCTTCTTTTCGAGTCTCGACGAGGCGGGCCTGCCACAGGATCGAAAGGTGCTTCGACACGGTCGAGGGCGCAAGCTGCACGAGCTCCGTTAGCTGGCAAACGCAGAGTTCCCCTTTTCTCAAGGCCAGGAGCAGACGCACGCGGTTTTTATCCGAGAGCGCTTTGGAGATAGAGATGAATTCACGCATAGTGAGACCAGCAGAGGTTTGTTTATTATTTCGTCATATGGCGAATTATAGATATATGAAAAATTATGTCAACGGCTATTTTTTGATCGGAGGCTGGACCACTGGCGCCCTAGATCCCTTTACCGTTTCTTTCTCTGGTGCTTCTTTCGCCACAGATACGGTTTCTGGAATTTTGGCGCGGGCGATTCAAGCGAGGCTTGAAGGATCTTCCTAGCAAGATCGGGAAATCCGTTGTCTCCGAAGGTGGTCACCGTTTCGTAAGCGAGTCCATTATGGATGAGTTTTACCGAGAGGAGCTCGCCGTCAACGATTATATGAGCGAGGATTCGGTCATAAATATCTTTTCCGTCGGGGAGATATTCGGCAATCTTAGCCCTCAAAATCCATGCTTTGGTGGACTCAGCAGCCTCGATGCCGAAGGGCTGGTTTTCGAAAATGCCAACCGAGGTGTCGATGATCTCTGGCGCATCGATGCCTAAGATTCGGATAGGTTTTCCGCTGAGTAAAAAGCTGTCCCCGTCATCGAATTCGATTCTATCCTTGTAGAGATACCGTGCGCCTCTGTGCGAAGGCTGGTATCCGGGGGGACCGGTTTTGGAACAGCCGTTTGGGAAAAAAAGTGCGCTGAGAGCGATAGAGAAAGCCAAGCATCGAAGATGTACAATTCTACTTTCCACTGCCAAAACCTCCCTTTCTTTTCCCCATCGGGGAACGGTCGCTTTGTTGCCTTCATCCGATGCCCGAAGGGAAGAAGGTGCGGCTTGCAGAAGGGTGCTGGCTGGGAAGAATAATAAATAAAGAGAAAGTGGAAAATGTCAAGAGGTACTTGCTGGGAGAAACGCAGATCGCCCTATTCCTGCTGTGACAGGGCAGAACGCAGTACGCAAATTGCAACCGCTTGTGAACCCATTTAGGGTCATTTGTCAACGCTGTGGTCACCTCGAAAAAGGCATTTGGAGCCTCAAAAATGCTTTTTCAATATCTCTATATATTTTAGGGATTTCCGTCAAAATTATTTCAGTGAACTTCTTGACAAAGCTCTTGTCATTTCATTAATTATAAGCAGCCCCACCAAGGAGCGCCGTTATCGGCGTCTCTCCCCCAATACATAAGCGGTTAACGAAGTATCTGGCACGGGAATTGTTTAACCACCATAGGAGTGCTTCATGCGAAAGAGCAGCTTAATATACTTCGGGCTCGTCTGGTTGGTTTTCGGCGCAACATCTGTTCTGGCCGACAGCGTACCGAAACCAGGAGTCGCTCCCGCATTCACATCAAAAGCCGACGTGATGCTCTCCACCGCGGAGACCTTTATTCGTGCACGGGATTATGAAAAAGCCCTGGCGGTTGCTGAAGATCTTGCCAAGGTGTATTCAAATTATGCCCCTGGTTGGATGATTCTCGGACACTGCAGGTCACTCGCTGGAGAGTTCGAGGCTTCCAACGAGGCCTACGAAACGGCCCTCAGCATAGGAGCGGATGCGAATCAGGTCTACAACCGCATGGCGTACAACCATGTAAAGATGGAGGAATGGGCAAAAGCGAGACACCGCTACGAGGCCATCCTCGATTTGGACCACACCGATGTGAATGCACTCGTGCAGCACGCATACATCGATGAAAAGCTCAACAACTTCGAGGATGCAATTGTCTTTTGCAAGAAAGCCTTGGACGTCAAGCCTTCCAACACCAAGGTCATCGCCGCCTTGGCCAGGATCGAGGCCAAGCGCGGTGAGAAGAGCGAGGCCCGCTTTTGGCTGAAAAAGGGTCTCGAAGTGGATCCGGAAAGCAAATTGTTTCTCAATAAATTATCCGTTTTGTTGATAAACGAACAAAGCTACGAGGAAGCGCTACCGCATCTCGAAAAGCTCCTCGTGGTCGATCCAGACAATCCGGCCATTCACCGGAATGTCGGTATCGCCTATTACGGCCTCAGTAAGAAAAAAGAAGCCAAGGAAGCATTCGAGGTATTGAGGCGGACGGGCGGCAAAATGAATGGGCTGTACGGTCCGCTCGCGGAATCCTATCGAGCAACGGGAGAGAAGGCCAAAGCCATGGCCGTCGTAAAGGAAGGGATTCGGGAGAAGGATCAAGTCGCCTGGCTCTACTGCATTTGGGGCAAGCTGCTAGAGGAAAGTGAAAACTATGACGGTGCGATCGACAAGTTCAAGAAAGCGGCGGAGCTGAGGGAGAAACCTTGGACCGGTTACGCGGAGAAACAAATCGCCCGGCAGATAAAGCTCAAAAAGCGCGCGGAGCTAATGGCTGCTCAGGGGGGAGGTAAGTAGCGCAGAGATATACTGTAGAGCAGAGCGGCTTGTGCGTGAAGCACACCTGCGCATCGCTCCCTTGGACGATATTCGCTGAGGGGGCGATTTTTTTATATGGTCATTTCCCTGAGCCGCCGGACTCTCTCTTCGATCGGTGGGTGGGTGCTGAAGAGGCTCGAGATTCCGCCGCCCCTCAGGGGATTTACGATGAACATGTGAGCCGTCGTCTGTCCTGCGTTCATGGGTCTTTTGCTGGCCCAGTCGTCGAGCTTTACCAGGGCATTGGCCAGTGGCCGGGCACTTCCGGCTATTTTTGCTCCCCCGGCATCTGCCATATACTCTCGCGATCGTGAGATAGCCATTTGAATCAGCATGGCGGCGATAGGTGCGAGAATGGCCATGGCAAGCAACTCCAACCCACCGCCCCTTCGATCGTCCCTGGCGCCGCCGAAAATCATGGCAAAGCGCGCCCAAAACGCGAGCATCGTGATCGCCCCGGCGAGCGTAGCGGCAATCGAACCAACGAGAATGTCCCGGTGCTTGACATGGGCGAGTTCGTGAGCGATCACGCCAGCGATTTCGTCGGGCTTCAGGAGTGCGAGCGCCCCCTCCGTTACTGCGACGGCTGCATGCTGGGGATCGCGCCCCGTTGCGAAGGCGTTGGGCGTTTGCGAGGGAATGACGTAGAGTTTCGGCATGGGGAGACCGCCACGCTGGGCGAGTCTCTCGACCATTTCATGGAGTTCCGGGGCTTGATCTCGTGTGACGAGTTGTGCCCGGTAGCGCATCAGCGCGATCTTGTCGCTCGACCAGTAGCTGAAGAAATTCATTATCGCTGCGATGACGAGCGCTATGATGGCCCCTTGTCTTCCACCCAGAAGCTGGCCGATAATCACGAGCAACACCGTCATCAGCGCCATCAACATCGCCGTTCTAGCCGTGTTCATTCTTATAACCTCCGTTTTCCGAAAATCAGCCTTAATCCGTTAAAAATTGCTACGGGTTATCTCGTAAGGGGCTTTATCAATAACATAATTCGAGGTGTTTGGCGCGTCTCGTTCATCCCTCGGCTCATGGTCCTTGCGCGCATCTAAAGTTGCAGCGCGCTGCGGAAATCGCCTCGTAGTGAACGAGACACGCCTACTGTCCATTTTTGACGGATCAAGGTCCGTTATGTTTCGTTCAGTGTATATATGCAAATCGGCTTAAATTGTTCCCATCTATAGATACGCGAGGGCCGCCCTCACCGCAAGCGGAAAAGACAACGCATGGATGCTCGGGAATCGGGAGGGAGCGTCGATAGCCGATCGTGCTAGCCGAAGTGTCGAAACATCCTTGAGCCGAGTCGCTCGTGGATCGTGAGAGGAAGCCGCCTCACAACGCCGGTAAAGAGCTTATATTTGAGGGAATCGCTCTTCACCACGCTCAGGCCCTCCTTCGGCGGATGAAAATAATATGGCAGGGCTTCGCACCACGTTCCCCACCGGCTTTTGAAAGCATTGAGGCCTTCGTTGTCCGTAGCGGTTCTCCCGAAGTCGAAGGCGACCTCCCCGTCGAGAGCAGCGTCTTCGATCAACTTCCAGAGGAGGGCGTGTAAGGGAAAGGCGCTGCGAAAAGCCATCTCGGCCGCCCCGTATTTCCCATAACACACTCCCTTGTACCGGAGGGCGATGATTGCTGCAGCGGTTCTAGCCTGGTATTCAGCGATGTAAAGGAGCGATTTCGGATTTTCTGTCAGCCTGTCGAGGAGCTCGGAAAAAAACTTGCGCGGCTGCGGGGGGATGCCGAACCGTCTTCGATTCAAAAGGTACAGCCGATAGAACTCTCTGATGTCGTTTTCCCCCTTCCCAATCCTTGCCTGGACGCCGACGCGATAACTTTTGTTGATTTGCTGTCTCTGCCCCCTGTGAAGCGCTTTCCTTATCGCCTCAGTGTTCTTCGAAAGAGGGATGATATAATTGTTGAAATGGTGCGTGGCTGAGAACTCGAGGTCTTTGAAACACTCAGGGGAAGCAGCTCCGGTTCCGCTCCCGGGCACTGCGGGCGCGCCTCTGATCTCGAGGTAACTGGTCTGTTCTTCACGTGATAAATCTAGAGCTTTTTCGACGAGCATGCGAGCGGTGTCGTTCGAGTCCGCCAGCGGGTAGCACACATCGGAGAATGGCAGACAAACCATCCGGCTCCCGGTCAACCGGCTCCTTATGAGAAGGAGCGGCATCACGCCTCGAATCCCCTCAGCGTTCCGGATCATCAGGCAATATGGTTCGTAGCCGCCCGCGTCCCGCACCAGCTTGCACCAAGAGGACGAATGATAGACCATCGCTGCGGGATGCGCCTCGACAAAGCGGTCCCAGGAAGGATCTTCCCATGGCAGAACGGTATCGATTTTCAGCGTTCGACTCCTTGTGGATGCTCGCGCCTCTCGGCTGGGTAAAAATGGTGCGAAAAGGGGGATGATGCGAAAATCAAGCCACAATATATAATTGATTGATCCTATTTGACAAGATGATATTCTTTTGAGAGAGCGAGTAGCGCTCTTCCGTCGAGTTCCAGCGTGGCCATCCTCCTGAATCTAAAATGTCCAAAGGAAAACGAACCCGAAAGTCTCGCAGAGAAAAACCTGCTCCGCCGGGCGAGAGGTCATCGCGGTTTGCCATTGCCGATTTCTGGCATCGTCTCCGGGGCGGTCATTTGATGCTCATTATCTTTTTGCTCGCTCTCCTGGTCCGCCTCGTCTATCTCACCGAACTTCGCGAAGCCCCGTTTTTCCACCATCCGGTCGGCGATTCGGAGATCTACCACAACCGGGCCGTCGGCATCGCCGGAGGGGATCTGATCGGAAGGGAAGCGTATTTCCACAGCAGCCCGTTTTATCCCTATTTCCTGGGTCTATTGTATAGGCTCTTCGGCGTTCATTTCACGTTTACCCGGTTTATTCAATTCTTGATCGGGAGCCTGAACTGCGTGCTGATCTATCTGCTTGCTCGAAGGCTCAACGGCGGAGATAAAGCAACGGCATTCCTGGCCGGACTTTTTGCTGCGTTCTGCGGGATTTTCGCTTTCTTCGATGGAGACTTGTTGATGATCACCCTGGTGCTCTGCTTCACCATGGCGTCAGTTCTGTTGCTATTGAAACCATCGGGAGGGTTGTATTTTCTCTCAGGACTTTTTCTGGGCTTTGCCGGATTGGGAAAACCCAACGTCCTCCTCTTCGCCCCATTTGCGCTGATCTGGATGTTTACTCGTTTCGAAAAAACGTTCGAATGGAAGCGGTGGAGAAGCGGACTGCTCTTCACATTGGGCTGCTGTTTGGCCGTTTTTCCAATCACTCTGAGGAATTATGTGGTTTCGAAAGATTTTGTGCTCGTATCGAGCAATGCCGGAGTGAATCTGTACATCGGCAACAACGAAGAAGCAACGGGCATTTTCTTTCTCCCCCACGAGTCGGGGCTCGAGAACACTCATTTGTATTTGAGCTCCAGGGCTTCCGCAGAAGAAGCGACGGGAATGGAGAACATGAAGCCTTCACAGGTGTCACGTTACTGGACTTCCGAAGCGACGCGATTCATGAGTGAGCGTCCTAAAGATGCGCTGAAGCTTCTATGGAGAAAATTTCTTCTCTTCTGGAATCACTACGAGATCCCCAACCATCATAACTTTTATTATATACGTCTCCATTACGGGGATACGCTGAAAAGACTCTTCGTGAGCTTCACGCTTGTGGCGCCGCTGGCACTCGTGGGGATCTTGGGTTGTTTTCGCAGGCGTGCGACATCGCCTGCGTTTCGGCTCTACCTGGGATTTGTTCTGGTCTATATGGTATCGCTGCTGCCGTTTTTTATCACAGCGAGATACCGGCTTCCCGCCGTACCGTTCCTCGTCGTGTTTGCTGCGTTGGGAGCTCGGGAATTCTTGGATCTCGCACGTTCGCGACGATTCAAAAGGCTGGGAGTCTCCCTTGTCGTTGGACTCGCCGTTCTAGGGATCGTCAGGCTTCCCCTGATGGAATTTGACTTTGGATTTACTCACACCGTAATGGGAACGGCCTATTCGGATCTCGCCACTGTCGACCGCCAAAGGGCCGCCGATCACATACGAAACGCGATCATCGAGTACAAGAAGGCGCTCGAGATCCGGCCGCTATCGGTGGATGCTTATTACAACCTCGGAGTTGCCTACCAGAGAATCGGGTATTATTCCGGTGCGATCAAGGTGCTCGAAGCGGCTGTCGGTCTCAAGCCCAACCATCAATATGCAGGAAAAGCATTGAAGGAGTGCCGGGAAGCGTTCGAGGCGGGAGGAGACCGCCTCCCGGCCGAGGCGATCCCAAAGAGTCCTTTCGAAAAGGCGCTGGACCAGACGCAGAAGGGTAATATTCTCGTGGCAAGGACATTCTATGAAAGGGTGATCGAAAAAGATCCGCACCACGCGGATGCCTACAGCCAGCTGGGAGCGATATACTTTGAGAAACAAGATTATGCCAGTGCGATCAAGATTTTCAAAAAGGGGCTTCGGCGGCAACCCGACCATTTCGTTCTCAACAACAACATCGCTGGTGCATATTATCGCAAAGGCGATTTCAAGATGGCGAAAAAATACTGGGAGAGATGCCTTGAAATCAAACCGGGTGAGGAAAGTGTTATCAAGCAGCTTCGAATGATTCCGGATTGATGAGCGGCAGGCAAGAACATGTAAAGGAAGGCACCGTCATGAGAGTTGCATACACTTCAGACATTCATATCGATGTATCCCCACAGAACCTGCACGCGGCCAAGCAAATCGCAGCGTTGATGGCCGATGCCGGTCCGGATGCGGTCGTGCTGGCCGGCGACCTGGGGAATACATTAAAAGAATTGGCGACCGTTTTGGAGTTCTTCAAGTACATCGATGCGCCGAAGTTGTTCGTACCCGGCAACCATGACCTGTGGGTGGAGCGTGACGCCGGTTTTGGAGAGGGAAGCGACAGTGGAGAAAAATACGCGTCGCTGATTCCCGCTCTTTGCGACAGGATGGGATTCGTGGATTTGGGACACGGCCCGTTCTACATCGGTGACGCAGCATTCGTGGGCTCGATCGGTTGGTATGACTACTCGCTTGCCGATCCCCGGCTCGGCCTATCGGAAGGGGACTACAAAAAGGGACGCTATGGCGACAGCAAATGGCTTGATAGCGAAATGGTTTCCTGGCGCCGGTATCCCCGTGCTGCAGGGGAGGAGGGATTGAGCGATAAAGAGATCTGCACCGGGATGGTTCGCAAGCTCGAGTCGCATATTATTGAAGCGGAAAAGCGAGTGGACCGGATTGTCGCGGTGATTCATACATGCCCTTTCCCGGAAGCGCTGCCGAGGAGCGAGGAACCCGATTACCTCGATGCTTTTTACGGGTGCGAGCAGATCGGGCAGGTGCTTCTGGCGCATAAAAAGATTGAGGCATGCATCACCGGTCACAAGCATGTGAACGGCGATTGGGAGATCGGTGGCATTCGCGTCCACCGGCGGATTCTGGGCGGCGTCGGGCCGGACGACTCCATTGGAGAGCGGGTTCAGGAGGCGGTGGGCTTTCTGGAGCTGTGAAAATCCAGTGTGTGATCTTCGAGCTTTGGGGCTTTTGTTGCGGAATGCTCCGTGGGGTTCCTCACCACGCTCCCGCTCGGCTATTCGCCTCCGGCGGAGGATCCTCGCTCGCTCCGCGTAACGGTTCGTCACCCCCATGGAGCCTTCCTAACTCCACGAAATAGCCCGCCATCTGCTCATCCTGCGCCGCCCAGTAGCTTTTTATGATGAATCGCTAGTAAAGTAATACTATTCGTAGTACTCCTGCCCCAGGTGAGTGATCAGCTCTTCACCCATCAGATGCCGCAGATTGTTCTTGAGCTTCATCAGCTGAATGAACAGGTCGTGCTCCGGGTAGAGCTCCGGTGCGCACATGGGGCTCTTGAAATAAAACGAGAGCCATTCTTGAATCCCCGAGAGGTTTGCCCGGGCGGCGAAATCCAGGAACAGCGCAAGATCGAGCACAATGGGCGCGGCGAGGATACTGTCCCGGCAGAGGAAATCGACTTTGATCTGCATCGGATATCCGAGCCATCCAAAGATGTCGAGGTTGTCCCATCCCTCTTTGTTGTCGCCCCTCGGCGGATAGTAGTTGATCCGGACTTTGTGATAAAAGTCCCCGTACAGATCGGGATAGAGGTTCGGTTGGAGGATCGTTTCGAGAACGGATAGCTTGCTCACTTCTTTCGTTTTGAATGATTCGGGGTCGTCGAGCACTTCTCCGTCGCGGTTCCCCAGAATATTCGTCGAGAACCATCCGCTGAGTCCAATGAGACGCGCCTTGAGTCCCGGTGCGATGATCGTTTTCATCAAAGTTTGGCCGGTTTTGAAGTCTTTTCCGCAAATCGGGACGCAAAGCTCTCGCGCGAGGCCGATGAGAGCAGGGATGTCGGCCGAAAGATTGGGTGCCCCATTCGCGTAGGGAACGCGCGATTTGACCGCCGCGTATGCGTAAACCATGCTGGGCGTAATTGCCGGATCGTTCTCCTTCAGTCCGGCTTCGAATGCGTCGATCGTTTCGTGAATCGGTTGCTTCTCTACATAGACCTCAGTGCTTCCGCACCAGATCATCACCATCCTGTCGAGATGTTTTTCCTGTTTGAAGCGGGCGATATCATCCATAAGCTGCTCGGCCAGTTCCCACCAGTTCTTGCCGTCTTTCTTGTGGGTACCGGATAGCTTCTTCACGTACCGCGAATCGAATACTGCTGGCATAGGGCGGATGTGCTCCAAAAAACCTTTCACGGAATCGAGGAGCGCCCTGTCGAGCACGCCGGCTTTGCAGGCGGCGTCATAGCAGTCATCCTCGAAAATATCCCACCCGGCAAACTCGAGATCCTTCAGCTCCGCGAGCTGAACGAAATCTCTGATCATTGGTGAACGATTGTCCGTTCTCTTACCCAGCCGTATAGTGCCCATCTGGGTGAGAGACCCGATCGGTTTGGCAATGCCTCTCCTGACCGCTTCTACGCCGGTGATGAATGTGGTTGCCACGGCCCCCAGACCGGGGAGAAGGACGCCGAGCTTGCCTTTGGGCCCCTGAATGGTGGTTTTCTTGACGTTCATCGATCGTTCCCTCCTTTGTGTTACGAAAGTCGAACTCGGGGAATTTTACGGTTTTCTAAAATATAAAAATAATTTATAATATTTATATGATTGATAAGCTATTTTTATGCCGTAAAATCGGCGTGTGACGACCTGAAAAGAGGAGAGCTTATGGAAATCCGCCAGATGAAATATCTCCTGTCAACGATACGGCTGGGGAGCGTGAAAGAAGCGGCGAGGGAACATTTTATTACGCAGCCCGCCGTCAGCATTCAGCTCCGAAAACTCGAGGAGGAGCTCGGCGAGAAACTTCTCATTCGCAGTGGAAGGAAAGCCATCCCAACCATGGCAGGTGCTGCTTTTATACATCGAGCGGACGATATTCTCCAGCGCATCGAATCGCTCGAGAACTGGATTCAAGGCTTCAAGGGCCTGCAGACCGGTCTATTGAGGCTTGGCTCGATCGATTCGGCTAGCGTCTACGTCCTTCCGTCGGTGTTCCGTTCTTTTCGAAGGAAATACCCCGGCATCGACATTCGAGTCGCTGTTACCGACACACGGGGGCTCGTTCGTTCGCTTAACGCCGGAGAGATCGAGCTTGCGATCGCCACCCTCCCCCTTCAAAGTGACGAATACCAGATCGAACCGATCTTCAAGGACCAAATGGTCCTCGTGACCAGTCCGCGTCACGAAATCGCCCGCACGCGGAGGTGGTCTTTGAGAGCGGTTGCAGAGATCGGACTCATCATGTATCCTACACAATCAACTACCCGGAGGTTGATAGAACAAACTTTCATGGAAGCCGGTGCAACGCCCAGGGCGACGATGGAGATATCGAGTCCGGAGGCAATGAAACGGCTTACCGAAGCAGGGCTCGGGGCGAGCATCCTTCCTGTCCGTTTGGTAGCACCGGAGGTGCGGCGCGGTACACTGAAAGTGATCCCCACTGGTAGACTACGGTTTCAGCGCATAATGGGGATCGTTTACAGAGACCAAGATTCATTGTCCCCTCCTGGGCGAGTCTTTCTCGGGATGCTAAAGCAGAAATACACTAGACAGGAGAAACCGTGATGCGTTACGAACGCGAGCTGGAAGTCGCACAAATGGCCGCAAGGGAGGCGGGGAAAATCTCCCGCGAATCATATGCCACCATCGAAGCGGGCGACGTGAGCGAGAAGCGCACGAACGATCTGGTTACTTCTGTCGATATTCATTCACAGGTGGCAATCGTCAACCGTATTCGGAATTCATTCAAAAAAGATTTCATCGTTGCCGAGGAAAACCTCGAGGGCGATATCAACAAGGGCATCGACAAGGACTGTTCCCGACGCTGGTATGTCGATCCCCTGGACGGCACCACGAATTATATTCACGCGTTTCCGATGTTTGCAGTCAGCATCGCCATGGAAGAGGCTGGCGAAGTTGTCATGGGCGTGACGTATGATCCCATGCGCGATGAGCTGTTTCATGCTGTAAGAGGCAGCGGAGCTTATGTGAACGACAAGCGGATATCGGTAAGCCGGATTTCGGATATGAGGAGGGTGCTGCTCGGAACGGGTTTTCCCTTCAGGGCTCGAGTGTTTCTCGATGATTACTTGAAAACGTTTCGGTTTTTCTTCAACAGCGTCCGGGGAGTCCGGCGGGCCGGTTCGGCCACATTGGACTTCGCTTATTTGGCCGCCGGAAGGCTGGACGGCTTTTGGGAGCTGACGCTGAGTCCGTGGGACATTGCGGCAGGCGTCGTTCTGGTGGAAGAAGCCGGAGGGAGAGTAACGGACTTTTTCGGAGGCCGGACGTTCCTGGAGACTGGACACGTTGTGGCAACCAATAACAGGAATTTCCACGACTGGATGTGCGAGGAAATTCAGAAAGTATTTCCCGAGGGTGGAGACTACGCACTCCATGACGATTGAAATCTAATGACGGATATGCCTGAAAGCTCGAGCCCCCTGCGGATTCTAATCCGCAGGGGGCTTGGCCATGTCATTGATAGCCTGAAACAGTTCGCTTACGACGAAGTCAGTGTGGGGCACCGCGTAGCCCAACGGCCCTTGAAAAAGCCGCCACCGCTGATGTGATCACCCTTCTTCCAAATCCCCTTCAAATCCCCTCTGACGTTGAGGTTCCGGTCGAGATAAACGCCCTCGAAGAAACCGCCAGGTGCATCCGGAAAAGGACCCCAGCGACCTTTGAGCAGCCCGTTGAATTGTCCGTTGAGACTGATCCATTTTCCGAAGAAGACGCGATCGCCATCGGAGTTCAGACCATAGAAGCCTTTGAGAAATCCCATATGGGCGCCTCGATCGCTCATCCACATTCCACGGAAGGTTCCGCGCGGTACATCTGTTGTGTCGGGATCATCCTTCCATATACCACCGAGGAAACCTTTCGGGCAGCCCAGTGGGGGAATGTAGATAGAATTGAACGCAACGGCGTTGCCCGCATCGTCTACTTGAATGACGCGGTGGATGTCTCTGAGCTCGTCGATCGTGAACGATATGGCCAATGGGCCCGTCGAGAATGTAACCACCGACGTGGAGTCCTTCACGTCTGTCGATGAAAGGTTGGACGTGGGGATGATTCTCACGACGATCCCATCGAATGCGGGACCTGTAAACGACTCCCATTCGAGCAGGTCACGCCGTTCTCTGGGAAGAATCTGATCGTGCTCCTCAAACCGGATGATTCGCCTGAGTATGATGACTCCGGGATCGACTGTTAGGGAACCACTCCACTCGGTCCAGAAAGTGATCGTGGTGTCTCTTTCGAGGTTACCCCATGTGATCATCAGATAATGCCGGCCGAGTCGATGTCTCATCATTTCAGCGACTCCGGCTCGGTTGGCGATCGGATCGTCGTACTCTTGAACCATCGACTCGCCGAATTCTTCCAGCATCATCGGGTCGCCGAACGCAGGCGCTTCATCCGCGAGATTTAGTCCGCCGTATGGATCATCCAGATCGGGGACCTGTTCGCGGGTGTAAAGATCCTGTGAAGTTGGCTCTGTCACCTCTGGTGATTGACAGGCAGGAAGCCAGGCGAGCGCAGTCAAGGTGATGATTGCAACTAGAAAGAGAGAGGCCCGCTTCATTATGACTCCTTTCGCTAAACGCATATTGAACTTTTGATCGCTCAATTCGCCTCGTGTCTGCGTTTCTGCAATCGGAATGCCGGTTCTTCGACAGCGCCCCATGACGTCTATAATGCGAGGAGTCTCAATATGTTAGGTTGGGCGGGTTGGCTCCTTCCAACCGCCGCCGCTCCTTTGGAGTGTTCCTCCAGGTGCAGGTAGATGCTGCGCTTGACCTGTCAGGTACACTCGTTCAGAATGAGGAGCAATTGTGTCCGGGTCGAACGGCTCGGTGGAAAGGCACTTTTCATGCACAAGCATCATCATATCTCAAAAGGAACGGGGTCCCAATCAAAGCGGGAACCCTACCATCAGTCTGCTATCGATTACGCATTTGCTTTCGTGGTACTCGCCTTCATCGTTTTCATTTCGCTATTTCCCTTGCGAAGCAACGATGTTTGGTGGCACATGGCCGTGGGAAAACATATGCTCGAGCATCGCCAATTCATCACCGAAGATCCATTCACCTTCACGGTCACTGGGAGCCCCTGGGTGCCGCATGCCTATCTTGCGGGAATCGTGTTCTACTTGGTTCATCAGATGGGTGCCGCGTATGGTCTCATTGTGCTCAGGATCGTGCTGGTGCTTGTCGCATTCGGGCTATTGTTCAGGATTGTGAAAAAAGCAGATATCCCGTTCTCGATCGCCGCGCCATTCGTGCTTCTCTGCGCGCTCGTGGTTCATTCACGTTTTCTGCTCCGGCCCCATCTATTCGAATACATTTTTATTGTGATCCTTCTCGGAATTCTTCTGGATGGGAGACGGCGGACCGGTATCCGCTACTTTGGTCCCCCAGTACTCCTTCAAATCATATGGGTCAACTTTCATGCAAGCTTCTATCTCGGTCCGACGATTGTATTGCTGTGGCTATTGGGAGAAGCCGCGTCCAAAGTCTTCGCCCGTTCCGGAAAATTGGCGAGTGGGCAGTTCGAAGGCAACCTGAAACGACTTTCAATCCTCCTTTTATTGATGATCGCCGCATCGACCGTAAACCCAAGTCCCGCACAGTTCATCTTCCAGCCGCTGACCGCCGAACACCGCGATCTCCTGACGCGGTATACACTCGAGTGGCGCTCACCTTTCGATCCTGCGCTCCGTCACGGCGCCTTCCATCCTTACTATGAAATCTTCCTTGCGCTCTCCGGGCTGACGCTATTGCTCGGTCTGGTGCGACTCCGGTTCGCCGTTTTTCTCCTTGTGGGAGTGTTTGTATATCTGTCGCTCCAGGCACATCGTTTCAGGGCGGAGCTCGTATTTGCCGCGCTCCCGCTCCTGCTGATCGAGCTCAAACATGCACCGTTCGCTCCGGCTTTGGTGCGCTTTTTCTCCCGTTGGAAGAACGGCCCCACCCTAGCTCGGACAATCTTAGCATGTGTCTTGCTGTCGGTCCTCGTTTATACAGCGAGAGACCGCGTAGTGTGGGTAGGGACGGTAAGCGGTCGCCATCCGGCCAAAGCGTTCGATTTTATCCAGAAAGAGAACATCGCCCACAGACCGTTTCACCCGATCGGCTTCGGGTCTTACCTCTTGTGGCACTTATATCCTGAACGACAAAGTTTTATCGATGGTCGAAATTTTCACCCGACGCTCTACAAGGATTTCATTGCTTGCCAAACCAACGTTACTGAATTCCACCGGGTGATCGAAAAATACGATCTGGACGGATTTGTGCTGCCCGCACCGCGGCATAGCGATGCGGGAATGATGAATCTGCACCGTGCACTCATCCGGTTCGATGATTGGGGACTGGTTCATATCGATACCGTTGCATTCGTATACGTGAAGACGGACAGGGTGCCCACCGAGTGGCTGGATAGGAACGCGTACAGGATGTACCACCCAATCACCTTCGGGAACGTGCGTCCCCTTTCGGAAGAAATACCTGTTTTCATCGACGAAATCACTCGCGCTATAGAAGCGGAGCCACTCATGGCAAAGCTCTGGGGAGATCTTGGGGAAGCCTATCTGTGGCAAAACGATGAGGAACGAGCATTCGAGGCTTTGGCCCGTGCGCGTGCGATCGAGCCGAATCGCCCCCTGTGGTGGCACCGCACGGGGATTCTTGCGCTCCAAGTCGGGAAGATTGATCTCGCGATTGAGGCGTTTGAGACTTTTCTGAGCGTGTCGCCGCGCAGCGCCGTCGGGCTGTACAATTTGGGCGTCGCTTATGCAGCAAAAGGCGACATGCAGAAAGCCATTTTGAGCCTGGAAAAGGCGCTGTCGATCGATCCGGGATACGCGGCGGCGAGAGAGCTGCTTGGTCAATTGCGGCGGGAATAGTAAACATCGGTGCGTTGCGAAGTCACCGAGGCTTTCTCGCAAGGCATGCTTGGCGATCAGTAGCAGGCCTGCTTTGGCCGCCCCTCGGCTCATGGTCCTCGCGCGCGTCTAAAGTCATAGCGCGCTGCGGAAATCGCCTCACGGCGACCAAGGCGGGCTTGGAATTGGTTTTTTTGCAAATGAAGAACGAACCCCTGGGAATCAGCACCGGCCGGTTCTCACAATGAAGATTCTGCACGGCACGTCGCTCGAAGCACAAAAGCTGCATCGGCAATCCATCGTGATCGATCTTCACGCGGACACGCTGCTGCTCGTTTTCAAGCTTGGCTACAACCTAAAGAAAAGGCATAAGAACCGCATTCCGCTCAGCCCCCTATGCTATCACGTCGATATTCCGCGCATGCGCGAAGGTGGTGTTGATGCGATCGGATTTTCGGCGCCCACTCTCCCATTCAACATCGCCAGACGCCCTGGAAAGGTGCTCAGGACGATTGAGAAGGTGTCGCGATGGGCAAGGGGAATGCGGCACTGGATCGTGATGGTGCGATCCGCTTCCGCGATCCGGGAAGCTCATCGCTCCGGGCTTCCTTCATTTTTCTTAACGCTCGAAGGGGCTCACGGGATATCGGCGACTTTGGAAGATCTCCGCAGGTACCGCGAACTTGGTTTACTCTCGATTACTCTTGCCCATCTCACTCGTTCCGATCTGGCATACCCCTCCACCTGGGGACGGTGGAAACACTACCGGTTCCCTCGCGAAGGCATTGCCCTCATAGAGAAAATGGAGGAGGCGGGAATCATCGTCGATCTCGCCCATGTAGCCGAGCGGGCCTTCGTAGACGCGATCGGCGCCTGCAAGAAGCCGCCGATCGTTTCCCATACCGGTGTCAGCGGTGTGCGGCCCAGCTGGCGCAATCTCTCCGATTATGAAATCAAATGTGTGGCGGAAAAGAACGGCATTATAGGAGTGATCTTCTACCCTGGTTTCTTGACGCGTTCGATTGTCGCCTCGCTGGATTGCGTTGTCGCGCACATCAAGTACCTGCTAAAGCTGGTGGGCGACGATGTTATAGCGCTGGGGTCGGATTTTGATGGGTGCGTTGCCAGTATGCCCAGGGATTTGAGGGATATCAGCTACATGCCGCGGCTCACAGAGCGGTTGCTGAGGGAGGGAATCCCTGTAGATTCGATCCGTAAGATCCTCGGCGGCAACGCACTTCGCGTGATTCAGGAAGTGTGCGGTTGAGTGGCACAGGCTCGATGCATTTTGGCTACTTCTGTCGCCAGGGGGGATCCATCACGCAGCGAAAACCGATGTTTCCCCACCTCTCGTCCGGCTTTGCCTTTTCTCTGTTGGCGCAGCGAAGGAATTTCGCGAAGTTGTTCCACGATCCACCGCGGTAGATGCGGTATTTCTTGTCGCCATAGCTCGGAGAATATTCGGGGAAATCCCTGTCGACGACGTCGTCCTTACTCCGGGGATAGGGCTCGTACCAGGCATCCACCCATTCGGCCGCATTGCCCGCCATGTCGTGCAGCCCGTAGGGGCTCACACCATCGGGGAAGCGCATGATCGCCATCGGCCGATTGCCGTTGTTGGCCTTCGACTTGTCGAACTCATCTCCCCAAGGAAACCGCCGCCCATCCATGCCTCTCGCCGCTTTCTCCCATTCCTCCTCGGTTGGAAGGCGTTTTCCCACGAAACGCGCGTACGCCGCCGCCTCATGCCAGGAAATGCCGACGACGGGGTAACCGTCCCTGCCAACGGGGTATCGCTCGTTCTTCCAGTGGTGTGGAGGTCTGACCTTCATCGAATCGACGAAAACCTTGTACTGGGCATTGGTCACTTCGTGAACGTCGATGTAGAAGCCGTCGATCCACACCCGCCGTTGGGGAAATTCGTCGATTTGCGCCTGGTTGCGGAGATCCTCATTCGTGCTGCCCATGAGAAACTCCCCCGGAGGGATGTAGACCATGCCACTGATTACGGGAATGCTCTCGGGTTCGGCGTCGAGTCGCAATGCGCCTGGCGAGCTGGCGACTTCCGCTGTGATGTCACCAGCAGCCCCTCCTGAAGCCGCAAGAATCAGACACACGGTAGCAATCAGTAGTTTCATCATGATGGTTAATGGGTTTATGTTGATTGGGTGGGGTCGGTTGAATACACGGCAAGCTGCGCTTGGCCGGCCGATCCTCAACTTATATGAAGAATAATTAAATAGGGCAGGGAGTGTAAACCGAAATTTCCAGGGGAAGGCGTCCTGGAGATTTGGTAATGGTTGAGCCTGGGTGGGCCGGAAAACTCAAAAAGTCGAGTGTCTCGCGAGGTAAGTGGCGGACGGTAAAAGATATAAGGAAAAGATATAAAGAGAGGCAGCGTGACGATCCTTCCCGATTCCGTCACGCTGCCTTGCCTGGTGGGGACTACAGAGTCTGGTTTCGCGCTTTCCCTCTTCCTTGAGTACTCTCAGTGTTTGCGAAGCGGTAAGGCTGGCGTCCCTTCACAAAATCTCGTCACTTCCTAATCTCGTTCAACAGGTCTTTATCGAAAGCCGCGTTTCCTCCCAGGACGCCAGCCTCGCGTGTAACATAGCACCTAATTAAGTATAAGTAAAATATAAAAAATTGAATTGAAATATATATAAAATAGATATTATATTGGTAAGCGGACCCCAGGGAGCGGATCGGTTGTCGACCGCGCCTCGAAGGTCCGAAAGGAGCGATTGTCGTGCTGTCCATGAACCTGAACCATCTGCACTATTTTTATGTTGTCGCCAAAAACCGGAGTTTCACAGGTGCTTCGAGGGAGCTCATGGTTTCCCAGTCCTCCCTCAGCATTCAAATGAAGCAGTTCGAGACGGCGCTCGGGCAGAAGCTGTTTCACCGTAAAAAGACAGGTGTGGATCTCACTGAACCCGGCGAGATCGTCTATCAATCCGCCGAGCGGATTTTCCAGGAGGTGGAACGGCTCAGCGACCTCCTCGAGCAGGTCGAGCACCAAATCAAGGGGAGCATCGCGATCGGCACGGTGAATAGCATCGGCATCTATATGCTTCCCGATTTGCTCAAAGAGTTCAAAGAGGCCTACCCCGACGTGCGTATCACGATTGATTTCAAGAATGCGCGGGAAGTCATTGATATGGTGCATTCGGGCAAGATCGATTTTGCGATTATCACCTGGAACCGGAAATATGGTGATCTTGCTTCTTTTCCGATCCAAACGAACAAAATGTTCCTCGTGAGTCCTCCGGATCACCCGCTCGCTGGCAAGGATGGACTCTCGCCCCGGGAGCTGGAGAAATATCCCTTCATTGGCTATGAAGAGGGAACGCCGAGTCGTACGATGATGGATTCGCTTTTCAAGCGAATGTCGCTGAATGTGGATTATACGATCGAATCGGGGAACGTAGCGACGATGAAGCACATGGTGCTCGCAGGTCTCGGACTCGCTGTTCTCCCCAATGTTGCTATCGGCCAGGAAATCCGCGACGGCCGCTTGATCCGGCTGGAGGTTCCCACCATGGTGATGGCCCAGGAAATCACGCTGTATTACAAGAAAAGCCGTCCCCTCGCCCCGACGAAGCAGGAGTTTCTCAAATTCTTAGGTAACCGCCGGAGACCATTGCGGGTGCGGAAGCGTTGACGCAACTCGGATGAATGCTTCACAAGCCCCCCTTCCCAGATTTTTTGTTACGCCGCAGTCTCTTTGGTCTATAATCTCTCTTCAGCCTGATGGAGGATGCTGCATGCGGATACTGCACACGGCCGACATCCATCTGAAAGAGCCAAGCGACGAGCGGTGGGCGGCCTTCGAAACCATCGTCGGTATCGCCGGGAAGTCGGATGCGTCTGTTCTCGTCATCAGTGGAGATATGTTCGACAGAAACGCGGCGGCCGATAGGCTCAAAACGGCGATCCGCGACGTATTCAGGCAAAATCCGTTTCACGTGGTGATTATCCCGGGCAACCACGATGATCGGGCGCTCAAAAGCGGCGACTATTTGGGCGAGAAGGTGACTGTTCTGGATGAATCCGGCCGTTTCGTCGATATCGATCGCGCGAGGATCATCGGCCTTCCGTTCGAAAAAATCGGCGAACAACAGGTCATCGAACGCCTCTTTGGCGTCAGGCAGCACATAAGGCCAGGCGGCGTGAACATCCTCCTCTACCACGGGGAACTCAGTGACAAGTTTTTTGACCGGGAGGGCTATGGAGGAGAGGACGAGTATCATTACATGCCCGCTCGGCTATCCCATTTCGACGGTCTGGGGCTGGACTATGTGCTTGCCGGGCATTTCCACACCAAGTTCCATCTGTTCAAGTTTCGAGACGGCTATTTCGTCTACCCGGGTTCACCGGTCTCTATTACGAAACGGGAGACAGGCAGGCGGAGCATCGACTTCTTCGCTGTCGGGGATCCGCCGAAGGCCGAACCGCTCGATACCCACCATTTCGAAACGATCGAAGTCCGCCTGAATCCTGTGGAAACCGGGAATGCGATCGAGACGATCAAATCGCGCATCTCGAGCTGCCACGAGGCAGCTAAGGTTTCGCTCACCATATCCGGGCACGTGGATCTCGAATCGATTGGAATGAGCAGGAAGCAATTCGGGAACGCCATCGATACCCTAAAACGGCCGAACATCGCACAAATCGATCATGAATGGAGAGACGTCGGTGAGATACTCCAGAACGATATCTACAAGCGGTTCGCCGACCACTTGGAGAAGACTCAGCTTTCCGAGGAGAGAAAGACCGCCATAAGAGACCTCGCTCTCGAGGCATTTTCGGAGGTGGCGCATGCGGATTAGTGGGTTCCAGGTTAGCCGCTACGGGCCGCTTTCCGAATTCTCCATCCGCGATGCGCCGGCGTTTACGCTTTTCCACGGCCCAAACGAGCAGGGAAAGACACTGCTCATCGATGCGCTCATCAAGCTACTGTTCAGAAAGGGGCTCAAGCGGCACCTGAAACACTTTGGGAACATCCGCAGGGTGTCCGAAGAGCCTGAAGGATGTGTGGTGATCGAAGCGGATGGGCGGGAGCATAAACTCGAAGGTAATGAGACGATTGCCAGTCATTACCCGGTGCCCATCACACCGGTGGATTTCCGGAATGTGTTCATCATCCGGGACAGCGACCTTTCGCTGAGTGAAGAGAAAGAGTACTACACGGATGTCACCGAAAAGCTCACGGGCATGCGGACAACCGAAATCCAAAGGCTGATGGAGGAGATCCGCAAGAAAGGGAGGCTCACGAGCTCCAAGTCGGACGCTCGGCTCTCCGACAGTGTCGATTTCGAAAAAATCGCCGGCAAGGTGGATCAGGCGGAGAGGCTTGTTTCAGATGTCGCCGAATTGCGGGTGAGGCTTGCAGGGGATCGGTTCGACGAATTGGAAAAGGACCTCGCAGAAACGAGGGTACGGTTGGCCAGTGCAGAGAAGTCCCTCGAACTTCAAGAGCGAGCAAGGAAGCGCGAAAAGCTCGAGAAAGCAAAGCAGGATATGGAGGAGCTGAGCGAAACATTGGCTGATTTGTCCGGACTCGAACGCGTCAACGAAAAGGATCTCCGGGCCTGGCAGGAAGCCACCTGGATCGGCGAAAAGGCTAAGGAGGCGCTGGAAAAGAGCAGCGCGAATCTGGAAGAGGCCAAGGAGAAAATTGTTGAATGCACCAGAACGATCGAGTCTCTACGTTCGGAAAAGGATGCGCTGGATGCAACCCGACAGGCTGCGGAGATAAAGTTGAAGCCCAAGATGGACGCTTATAGGAGCGACCGCGAAAGCATAACGAGCGCCGGGACCAAGGAAACGGCCTTCAGGCGGGCAAGAAATGTGTCCCTGATCTTCCTCCTGGTCGCTCTGATTGGGAACATATTTGCACCCTCTGTCTTCTTCTGGATCGTCGGAGGCGTGGCTCTTGCCGGGATCCTCGTCTTCGGCTACCGGATTCTCAGGCTCTACAATATGAGGGCGCGCGCAGCTGAAGCACTCGAAGCGGTGCTTCTCGATGCCTCGGAGCTCGGATTTGAGGGAGGCGAAACGTTGAGCGATCTGTTGCGCATCACCGGCGAACTCGATAAAAAACTCGCATCGACTCAACGCAAGCTCGACCGAATCGAGGGTGACAAGAATTCCGTCATGAGAGACAGAGAGCGCGTCGAGAGTGAAATGAGAGATCACCATGAAGCGCTCAAGAATGCGGAGGATACGGTCCGCTCGCTCCAGATGACAACAGGCGTTGATACGCTGGAGGATCTCCACAGTGCCATAGAGGGCAAGCGCGAGAAGGAGAAGAAGCGGGCATCCCTCGAAGCCGTGCTGACGAGCTCACTTGGCCCGACCGAGTCTGGAGAGAAAGGCGTCGCCGCGTGGAGAAGGTCGGTTGATAAGAGCATGGTTGAAGAGGATTCATCTGAAGGCCTGTCTTATGATCAAGGAACGGTCGATGCGCTCGAGAAAGAGAGGGAGGTGCTGGAACAGCGCATCCGTGATCTGGGGGAGCGGTTGAAAACCGCGGATGACGATATTCTGCGGATCCAGTCGAAGGTGAACATGGCGAACCTCCCCGTGGAAACGCCTGAAGGACTGCGCGCCACCGCGGCACTCGAAAACCTCGAAGGCAAGCTCCGGGAATTTTGCTCCGCCGTGAATCTCGTAGCGGATAATGCCAGGGAAGCGCTCCGGATATTCGAAGCGGTTGCGGATGAGGAGAAGAATCGGGTGACCGGCCTTTTCGGAAAAGAAGCTGCGGTTTCGAAGTACTTCGCGGAAACGACGGAGAACCGCTATACCGAAGTCCACTTCGATCCCGAGGCCTCCGAGATTTACGCCGTCCAACCGGATGGAACCCGCCTCAATGCCGGATATCTTTCTGGCGGCGCATATGATCAGCTCTACCTGGCCATCCGCCTGTCGATCGGCGAGCAGTTCCTTCAAGGCGGCAAAGGATTCTTCATTATGGATGATCCGTTCGTTAAATCGGACTTTGCCCGTTTGAAGCGCCAGCTCGATACACTGATCCGCCTGGCACGCGCTGGCTGGCAGATATTATATTTCTCCGCGAAAAAGGAAGTGCTCGAAGCCCTCGAAGAGCCGATAGAGAGCGGAGCCGTTCACCTGGTCAGGCTGGAAGATCTCGTAACGGCGGATCGGGAGTAAGGAACGAGGAGCAGCTTTTATATTGACTTTTCATCAGTTACGGTGTATTTTAGGGATTGAAAAGGATTCGGTCATCAAACCAGCCTGCAATCCTTTCGCCCCCCTGTAATCGTGCCCACCACAGTGAAGGGTTATTTCACTGCGAATGTAGTTTCATGAGAAATTTCATTTTTTTTATTAGCCTCGTTTTGTTTCTCTGTCCGTTATGGCCGGATGACGCCTTTTCGTATAACAACACCTCCCTCAAGTGGAGAACCATCGAGACCGAGCATTTCGATATCCACTTCCACCAGGACACCCAGTGGACGGCGCGTGAGATCGCGCGCGTTGCCGAAGAAGTCTACCCGCATATCACCGGGCTGTATCACTACGAGCCGAAGGGCAAGATCGATGTGGTCGTCAGGGATACCGACGACTACGCAAATGGAGTGGCTTTTTATTACGACAACAAGCTGGAGATCTGGGCAACCAACCTCGAGTTCTATTTTCGCGGGACCACGCAGTGGCTCCGAAACGTCTTTACCCACGAATTCACCCACATCATCTCGATCCAGGCGAGCATGAAGTTCCCGCAGCGAATTCCTGCCATTTACCTCCAATGGATCGATTTTGAAAAGGAAAGGCGCTCGGATGTGCTCACCGGCTATCCGAGCCACATCGCCTCCTATCCCATTGCCGGCGCGGCAATGGCACCGTGGTTCGCCGAAGGTGTGGCGCAGTACATGGCGCCTTCGAAACAGTACGACTGCTGGGACACCCACAGGGATATGATCCTCCGTTGCGGCGTGCTCGAAGACGACATGCTCACCTATGACGAGATGGGTTTCTTCGGAAAAAACGGGATACGGGGAGAGCAGGTATACGACCACGGTTTCGGGCTGGTCAATTATATCGCCTCCAAGTACGGGCCCGACGCGATCAATAACATTGCGCATGAGCTGGGCTCGATCAGGCGGTTGACCATAGACGGCGCGCTAAAGAAGGTGACGGGCAAGCCGGGAAGTGAGCTGTACGACGAATGGAAATCGGCGATGCACGAGCAATACAGTTCGGTGGCGGCAGGCATCAGAGAAAACATGAGGCAAGGAAGCGTGCTAGCGGGTGACGGGTATCTCTCGGTATTTCCGGCGTTCAGCCCTGATGGTGAGCGTATCGCGTTTCTCTCCAATAAGGGAAGCGACTTCGGATCGACGTCTCTATATATCATGGATAGGAGCGGGGAAGGGCGAAAACATCTCAAAAGCGGTGTGAACTCCTGTGCCTCTTTCTCGCCGGACGGGAGGAAGCTCCTCTATTCCAAGAAAGGCAAGATCGACTGGTACGGCTCCCGTGTAAACGACCTGTATGTATATGACATCGAATCCGAAGAGGAGAAACGTCTCACGCACGGTCTCAGGGCGAGCGACGCCAGTTTCTCACCGGACGGGAGCGACATCGTATGCGTCCTGAACGCAGACGGCACGCACAAAATCGCGCTGGTGAGCGGAGACGGGAAAAGCGTCCGAGAAATTTTCGCCGGGGAAAAGGGAACACAGTTTTACGCACCGCAATTTTCACCGGACGGAGCGAAAATCCTCTTTGGAATATTCACTAGAGGCACCCGTGATGTTGCTGTGATCAACCGGGATGGCGGCGATTTTGAATATGTGCTCAGAACGCCAAATGATGAGCGCGAGGCCCAGTGGTCCAGAGGTGGTAGCTGCATCGTATTCTCTTCGGACCGCACCGGTGTATTCAACGTATATGAAATGGATCTCGAAACAGGGCGGGTCTATCAGTTGACCAACGTGATCGGGGGGGCGTTCATGCCCGCGCTGGCTGAAAGGAACGGTGCGCTTGCCTATTCGAGCTACCGTGCAAATGGCTATAGTATAGCGCTTCTCGACACGCCATCGTCTCCGGTTGCCGAGCTCGGTAGGGATACATATCAAATTCGAACAACCCCAAACGATCCGTGTACAACGCTTAAAAGCGCTCCTCTCGAAGTAGAGAAGGACGTCGAAGCCGACAAGGTTTCCGAAGGAAACACTCACCGTATCCTCAGGCATGATGCGATAGGATCTGATCCTGCAACCGAATTGGCCGAGGAAGCGAATCCTCCCGAGCCAGGGCCGTACAAACGGTCGTTTACGCCGTTCCAGTTCTTTCCTCGATTCATCGTGTACGAACGTACGCCGCGGATCGGCCTGTTCATGGCAAGCAACGAAGTGCTCGACAAACAAAACTTTTTCCTCGGCGGTTCAATCGGGACGAACTCGGAATTCGATGCGTTTTTTCTGTACGAACTCAGGCAGCTCTATCCAACGTTGTTTGCCGATATCATCAGGCTTCGCGAGAAGTACGACGACCGGGCGGTTTTCGGGAATGAGGTGTGGGAACTCGGGCTCCGGTACGACCTGTGGCAGGCAGATCTCGGGCTTCGGCTCGAGTTCGAAGAGCCCTTCTCTATTACGAATCGGAACGTATTCTCCCTATTCTATACCCATGGCGAGTACAGCGTTCACATCGATGCCGAGATCTTCAACTATGGGAAACTCTTCGCCCGGGACAATGCCGGGTGGAAGTATTTTATCGGGAATGACTTCACCGCGAGTTATCACTACAAGAGCATCTCCCGGGCAGTTGACAGCGACATCAATCCGAGAGGTGGAAGGGAGTTCACCATCGAGTACATGAGGGCATACGACGAGCTGTTTACCAGCGGCGAGTTCGCATACGGATTCAATCCCATCTTTGATAAAAATAACTACAATTTGTATTCGCTGCAGTGGACCGAATATGTTGGGCTCCCCTATCTTCGCCATACGCTTCAGCTCAAACTGTATGCCGCCGCGATCGACACGCGGGTGGACGATTTCTTCTGGATTTACATTGGAGGCCGCGATTATCTCAGGGGCTATACGTACTATAGCATCGGTGGACGCAAAGCGTTGCTCGGGAGCGTCACGTACCGTTTCCCCATCTGGCGCAGGATTAACAAGCAGTTCCTCCATTTATATGTGCGGGATCTCTACGGCAGCATCTTTTACGAAGCTGGAAACGCATGGAACGAGGATAAGCTAAAGACCACCGGTTACGAGAAAACGATTGGATATGAGGCGCGGCTGTTGTTGGGATCCTTTTATACGTATCCGACATCGATCAGCGTCGTCGCCGCGTACCCCTTAAATGAAGTGATTTTCAACGACCCCGTGTTCGGCGAGCTCCCGATCGTCCATAAGAAGGAGTGGCGGTATTATGTGACGGTGGGATTTGAGTTTTGAGCTTGGTTCTGCATTTTTGCTAATATCTAAGTCGAATCATACCGTGCCCTTTGTTTTGATGGAGGGCGCGGTTTTTGCTTGGGCGTAAAGGCCTGCGGAGCCTTAGACCCATTTGTGGAACCAGATGTTCTTTGTAACTTCAGGGGGCAGGTTTTGGGCGAGTAGCTTTTCTTCATCTCTCGCTCCGCATGCAAGAATCTGAAAAACTTCGGTTTGATTTTGCCAATGCTGACTCAACTTGTGGTAAAATTGGGACGAGCAGGTCAATTAACGAGGATCGAGTTTTTGAAAGGCGCATAGTGGTCAGAGAGTGGAAAACTCTAAAAAGATTCCTTTTTTGGGAAATCGCTCTGGGTCTACTGTTGGTAATCATTTTCGGTACCGTTTCCGGTCTGCGAATGGTTACTGCGAATGACTACATAAAGCAAGGGCTCCTGACCGCCGCCTTGTATACGTTTCAATCGATGTTCAACCGGATTGGCCTGGTCGTACTTGGCGCCACAGTGGCCGTCTGTGCAGTCTCGTTCATCTGCTTTCTCTCCCGTCACCGCGCTCGGGTGGCGGCCCTTTTCGTGGCCATCCCCGCATCCGTTTATACAGGTTATATTCTTGGTTACGAGCTGAATCGGTACGACTTCAAGCCCTATTGGCTCGAGACGCAGACGGTATTTGGAATTCCCATACGCAGCGCGTTTCTTACTCCCAAGGTGGTCGCCATGAATGGCGCCATCCTGATCGCCATGCTGTTGGCGGGATGGGTATGCTACAAGTTAGCCATCCGCTTGTGGCGCTACGTGAGAAACCTGCGAGGCCGGTTCGGCGAACCTTTCCGTCCCGGGTGGCTGGTGTTGTTATTCGCGTTGCTGCTGCTCGTGGGACAAGCTGCCTGTTTGCTGCATCGCGCCACTCACCGGCCGGCCGGCCCCAACGTCATCTTGATCTCCCTTGACACGCTGAGGGGGGATCACCTGGGGTGCTACGGATATGACAGGCCGGTCACACCCAACATTGACCGATTTGTTTCCAGCAGCGTCCTTTTCGAGAATGCGGTGGCTCAGGCCGGATCGACGCTGCCGTCGCATAAATCGGTAATGACCTCCCTCTACCCCCCGCAGCTTCGTACCCGGAGCGGTCGGAGGCTCGACCGTCATCGGATCACCCTCTCCGAGCTGATGCTGAACGCCGGATACCGGACCGCAGCGTTTGCGAACGGACTGGGTTGGGTCACCCCTGTTTACCATTTCGAACAGGGTTTTGATACCTACATCGTTCCCTCGCTTCAACTCATACCGAGGGTGGCGGACGCCGAGGAAATCACTCGTTTGGCCCTGTCATGGATGCGGGGACGGCGGAGTCGACCCTTCTTTCTCTTCTTGCACTACGGCGATATTCATTCGGACTTCAATGTTCTTCCATACGAGGCACCCGAACCCTACCAGTCAATGTTCCTCGATCCGGATGCGCCGCCTCTCGACGTGTCGAGGGCGGGGGCGCACGGATCTCAGTATCTGGGAGCTATCAATGCGGGACGTTATACGCCCACCGATGAGGAAATGGCACAAATCCGGGCCATGTATGACGGCGGTATCCGGTACACCGACGCCCATCTCGGGGAACTGTTCAGGGGAATCGAAGAGCTCGGTTTATTGAACAACACCATGGTGGTGATGTTTTCCGACCACGGCGAGGAATTCGGCGAGCACGGCCGGGTGGCCCACGGATGGGTCTATCGCGAAGTAGCAAGGGTCCCCCTGATCATACGGTTTCCAGAGGGAGCCTGGGGCGGGACAAGGATTCGGGATCTCGTGCAGCTTTTGGACATCACTCCTACGATATTAGACCGCGTCCAGATTCCTGCAACAACCGAGATGCTCGGCCGAAACTTGGTGACCTTGATCGAAAACGGGGGCGATGTTAGCAGAGCGTATACCGAAGGGGCAGAAGCCTATGCACTGAGGACCTTGGGCTGGATGTTTCGCTATGAGGTCGAGGATGAATACAAGGAAATGTACGACCTGCACAACGATCCAGAAGAGCAGCATGATCTGATTGGAAACAAACCGGAAGATGAGAAGCGCCTGGAGGCAACGCTACTCACGTGGATGGATCTGGTGGGAGCGGGCAAGCCTGTGGCTCCCGATGCCGCACTGGACAATATCGACCGGCGCACTCTGGAGCTGCTGAAATCGCTGGGGTACATCCAATGAGTCGCGATTCAGGCGAACGGCCCCTTTGGTTCCTCGAGCAATAGATATTCCAAATGGTTATTTTTACCCTTCGGGCGCGAGTCCAACGAAAATTCCAACTCTACATGTGGTTTTGAAAAGAGGGGCGGACCACCCCTCCCTCAACCTGGACGATGTATCCGTCGAAAGGGAAAGGGGAATCATTTGTATCTCGGTCGCCCCTACTTTGGCTCTCCGCCCGTGGTCGTCTTGAGAATCGTCCCACGCTCTCCGACGGTCCACCCCGTGTTCGCATCCACAAAGAAAACGGAACGGATGAATGGCGTTGGGATGTTCTGAGGCGCCCATGTCGCCCCGCCGTTGGCGGTTTTGTGGATGGTTCCCTTAGAGTAATAACCCACGCCCACAGCCCATCCCGTGTTCGCATCGACGAAGAAAACGTCGTTGAACCGCCTGGGCACGATCGTCGCGGGCGAGAGTTCGACCCACGTCGCGCCCCCGTCGATAGTACTGAGGATGGTTTCTTCACTTCCGACCGCCCACCCCGTGTTCGTATCGACAAAGAAAACCGCGTTGAGCCGGGCAGATGTACCACTGGACTGGGACGCCCATGTCGCGCCTCCGTCAATGGTTCTAAGAATGATACCTCCACTTCCAACCGCCCATCCCGTATTGGCGTCAACGAAGAAAACGGAGTAGAGAGAGTTTGATGTTCCGCTCGCAGGGAGCGTCCACGTGGTCCCTCCGTCCGTGGTTCTAATGATGGTGCCCGCACTGCCAACACAGACGACTGTATCGGCGTCGACGGCATGGACACCCTCGAGGAACTCGCCCGTGGGTAGCGGGTGTTGCCGGAACCAACCGGGATCGGCATCGGCTCCATTTCCATTCGGCTTCACGCCGTCGTCCCCGCAGGAGTAGGATAGGAGCGCGAGAAGAACGCAGGCCAAGAGCGCCGGCGTTGACTTGTGAGGTGGTTTGCCAGAAATGGCGAGCCTCCTTCGAATACGACGAAGGTGCAAGTTTTGGTTAAATCCCGCTGCGGCTGAAGGCAAGGATGTGGCTCATGTGTTGGCGGATCCAGTATATCACATCAAGACCGAATTTCCCAGCGTCTCCCAATCCCAGGGAACGATCGGGCGCCTGCCCGCAGGAATAACCTGGCGGAATGCGCGAAAACGGTCCGTCGGCTGGATTTCTCTTGACTGGCTAGTGAGTCCTGAAATCAGCTGCCAGAGACCTGACTTGGATAATTGGAGAGGATTAATGCATAGGCACGTGAGGCGAACCTCGGGGCACTCGAATCTCTGCCAGATTAAGTGCAAGTCTGACAATAATTGTTCTTGAGCTTTTCTGCATACGCCTGGAGCGGCGATACATCCATGTTTCCTCGCCTCAACGATGCGATCCCGAAAACGAGCGCGTGAAATCCCGCCAACGTGGTAATGCTTGGAATCTTCATGCGGTTTGCGGCGAGCCGGATCGCTTTTTCATCCTCGATGGCGTTCTTGCCCGCCGGTGTGTTGACGACGAGCTGGATCGAACCGCTCTCGATCATCTCTACGATTTTTTCATCTCCTGCGCTGAGCTTGGGTACCACGCGCACCGGCACGCCATGAGACCGAAGCACCTTCGCAGTGCCGCTCGTCGCGACGATCGTGTATCCGAGGTCGTGAAGCGCTTTTGCCGGAAAAATCGCCTGCCGCTTGTGCCGGTTGGCAACGCTGATAAACACATGCCCTGCTTCGGGTATCTGGAAGCCGGCGCCAATCTGTGCTTTTATGAAAGCTTCGCTGAAAGAAGCACCGAGGCCCATCACCTCGCCAGTTGCTCGCATTTCGGGACCGAGAAGGGAATCGACCTCCGGGAACCGGTCGAAAGGGAGCACCGGTGCTTTGACGACAAAAAAATCCAGGTCGCTTCGGTGCATCAACGCCCGAGGGATGCGGCGCCCAAGGATGGCGCGTGCTGCGATCTTCACCCAAGGAACACCAGTGGCCTTGCTGACGAATGGAACCGTGCGCGATGCCCTCGGATTGATTTCAAGGCAGTAGACGGTATCATCTTTTACTGCGTACTGGACGTTCATCAAACCAACAATGCCGAGTGCCTTTGCTATTTTCTCTGTTGCGTCTTCGATGGCGACGATTGTTTCATCTTCCAAGCTGATCGGAGGAATCACACAGGAAGAATCACCCGAGTGGATTCCCGCTTCTTCGATGTGTTCCAGGACGCCGGCGATGACGACATGTACATCGTCACTGACCGCGTCCACATCCACTTCAACGGCGCCTTCGACGAATTTATCGAGCATCAAGGGGCGCCCATCGCTCGAGCGAAGTGCGTTGTCCAGGGAAGCCTCGATGTCCTTCTCGTCGAATACCAGCTCCATCGCCATTCCACCGAGCACATATGGAGGCCTCAAGAGAATCGGGTATCCCAAGGAACGTGCTTTCTCCAGTGCTTCATCGCGATCCAGTGCGAACTCGCTGGCGGGCTGCTGGATATCGAGATTACGGAGAAGCTCGTTGCAACGTTTCCGGTCCTCCGCGATGTCCACGGCGTCGACGCTCGTGCCAAGCACCGTTATTCCTTGCTTATAAAGACGGTGAAGCAGTTTGAGGGGCGTCTGGCCGCCGAACTGGAAGATCACTCCCTCGGGATTTTCTTTTTCGATCACGGCGAGGACGTGTTCGTAGGAAACCGGTTCGAAGTAGAGCCTGTCGGAAACATCGAAGTCGGTGCTCACCGTTTCGGGATTGCAGTTGATCATGATGGTCTCGATGTCCAGCTCTCTCAATGCGGTGACGGCCTGAACGCAGCAGTAATCGAATTCGATTCCCTGACCGATCCGATTTGGACCGCTCCCGAGGATCACCACTTTCCGCTTTTTCGAGCTGCGCGCTTCGCATGCGTCCTCGTACGATACATAATAATAAGGCGTCTCCGCTTCGAACTCACCGGCACAAGTGTCCACCATTTTGACCGTTGGTTCGATTCCGGAGCGTTTCCTGAAACGAAGGATTTGCTCTTCTTCAACGCCCCACAAATCGGCCAGCTGTGCATCTCCGAAACCGGCGCGTTTTGCCTCTCTAAGGAATTTGGGATCACAGGGAAAGGGCGTTTTCCTCAAGCGCTCTTCAAAGAGAGCGATTGACTTTATGTTCTCCAGGAACCATGGGTCGATTTTTGTAAGGGCGTAGACTTCTTCGAGCGTAGCGCCGGCGGCAAACGCTGCTTTTATTGCAAACAGCCGCTCCGGGTTCGCGGTCGAGATGCATTCCGGCGAGTAGCGTTCGCCGGTCAAACCCTTCCAGCCTGCTTCGAGCGAGCGAAGCGCTTTTTGAAGCGCTTCATTGAACGTCCGCCCGAGTGCCATGACTTCGCCAATCGATTTCATCTGCGATGAGAGAGCTTCGTTCGCATTCTTGAACTTTTCGAAATTCCAACGTGGAATCTTTACGACGCAGTAATCGATGGCGGGTTCGAACGCGGCCGGAATCTTACCGACGATGTCGTTTGGGATTTCTTTGAGCGTATATCCCAGTGCGAGCTTGGCCGCGATCTTGGCGATCGGATAGCCGGTCGCCTTGCTGGCGAGCGCGCTCGAGCGCGAAACCCGCGGATTCATTTCGATGACGACCATCCTCCCCGTCTGCGGATCTTGCGCGAACTGTACGTTCGACCCGCCGCATATATCAACGAGATCCATTATCCCGAAGGCAGCGTCCCGCATCATCTGGTAATCCCTGTCGCGAAGCGTCTGAACCGGAGCGACGGTGATGCTGTCTCCGGTGTGCGTTCCCATGGGATCGAGATTTTCGATCGAGCAGACCACCACGTGGTTTGCGTCCCGATCCCGCATCACTTCGAGCTCGAATTCCTTCCACCCTTCGACGGACTCCTCGAGAAGCACTTCGCGAACGGGAGATTTCTGGAGACCATTCCTCACGATCTCGATGAAGTCGTCTCTGTTTCTGGCCATGCCGCTTCCGCTTCCCCCGAGCGTATAGGAAGGCCTGACGATCACGGGGAGCTCGAGGATGTCGATAATGGCCAGGGCTTCGTCGATGGTGGAGGCGACGGCGCTTCGCGGCGTCTCATGGCCAGCCGCATCGACCAGGGCTTTGAACTGTCTCCTGTCCTCTGCGCGGCGGATCGCCTCGAGCGTCACGCCAATCAGCCGGATGTTGTATTTCTTCAGAATCCCGCTCTCGGCCAGCTGGACCGCGACATTCAAAGCGGTCTGCCCGCCGAGTGTGGGGAGTATCGCATCACATGTTTCCTTTTCCAGAATCGAAGCACAGGTCTCCATGGTAATCGGCTCGATATAGGTAGCATCGGATAGTTCCGGGTCCGTCATGATCGTTGCCGGATTGCTGTTCACCAAAACGACCCGGAGTCCTTCTTCTTTGAGCGAGCGGATAGCCTGGGTCCCCGAGTAATCGAACTCGCATCCCTGTCCGATGACAATCGGTCCCGAGCCGATGACCAGCACGCTCCCGATATCATGCAACCGAGGCATTTGTTCGTTTCCTCACTTTTTGACAAAACGCTTCGAAGATAAACACGGTGTCCTGTGGGCCTGGTGAGGCTTCCGGGTGAAACTGGACGCAGTCGATATCGCGGCTTGGATCGCAAAAGCCCTCGACCGTTCCGTCGTTGGAGTTGACGTAAGTAATTTCGGCGTCCGATGTTCGCTCCAGATCATCGGAAACGGCATAGCCGTGATTCTGGCTGGTGATGGAAATCCGGCCCGTCCGGCGGCAAAGAACCGGCTGGTTCGCGCCGCGGTGGCCGAACTTCATTTTGTACGTGCGACCACCCATTGCCAAAGCAACAATCTGATGTCCCAGGCAGATGCCGAGAATTGGAATGCTTCCCAGAAGCGATTCGACTTTGCGGATAATGCCAGGTACATCTGCCGGGTCGCCCGGCCCATTGGAAAGGACAAGGAAATCGAATCCGCCGGCGAGGATATCCTTAACATCAAAGCTCACATCGAAGACGGCTGTTTTGACACCGATTGTCTGAACCCTCTCGATGATGCTCTTCTTGGTTCCCAAATCGATGAGTGCGGCACGCAGGCCGGGTACCGCGTGCGGTGTTGGAGCAGTCACTTTGTTTGGTCCTGCTGCTGCTATCGATGATTGAAGATGTGAAGGTGTTCCCAATGCATATATAGGATTCCACGTACCGCTCACCGATTGCACGAGCGATTCTTCCGCCGAGTAGGCCTTTTCCCGGGCGAGCTCGAGGAGCTCTTCATCGGTATCCTCGGCGCTCCCGATCACGCCAATCACCGCACCGCGAGATCGGATTCGTCGAGTGATGGCCCGTGTATCCACTCCAGACAGACCGGGGAGCCCTTTTTCGACCATGAATGCCTCCAGGCTGATTCGATCTGGTCCCGGGGAGAAGTAGGGTGATAACTCTCTAACTACCAACGCACTTGCAGCACAACTCGATCTCTCGCTGTCGGTGGAGGAAACGCCGTAGTTGCCGATTTGCGGATACGTCATGACGATCAGCTGTCCCGCATAAGACGGGTCGGTGATCACTTCCTGATACCCGGTCATGGAGGTATTGAAAACCACTTCGCCCCAAACTGGGAAGTTGCCCGAGCCAATCAAGTATCCATCGAAACGGGCCCCATCGGCGAGGATAAGCTTCCCCTTCGGTCTGTTACGGATGGCATCCATTTGGATTCAAAGTCCTTTCTTGAGCAGAGGCCTGAGACAGGGCACAAAAAAACCGCTCGATCGAGCGGTTCCGAACGGGGCGGGAAGCACAAAAAAATCTCCCGCACGTTTGGGGAGATGAATTCTGCCGTTTTAGATAGCGTATCACGGCTTCCCTTTCCAGCCTCGCTGTGCCAGATTAAAAGGAACTCATTTTGTTTGCGGCAAGATAGCCGCACAGTGTTTGTGTGTCAAGAAGTTTTTACGGGGTGGGGGCATGGTGGACTGGAGTGAGATCCAGTTCAATCTTGGAGCCAGCTTCTCGGAGGGACGAGAGCATGGGTATAAATCACGTGGGTCACCCCGGGGGAGGGGATGTTTAGAGTGGAAAGCTTCTCACCTTTCTGTTCTTTTAACCGAGCAGCAAACTGATTCCTGCAGAGAGCTCGACACCGCTGTAGTTGTTCTCGATTCCCAGCGTCTCCGGGAAATCGGCCATCACGTTGTATCCCGCATGGACACCCACCATCAGGCGTCGACCAATCTGGATGTCGAGTCCACCTCCCAGGTAGCCGCCGAAAGTTCCCAGCGTTTTGGTAGTCTTCACCGTGTGATTGGTGTGGTTTTCTGTCTCCTTGTGGGATTCAATACCGAGGTATGGACCTACGCTGGCGGTGATATAAGGTCGAAGAGGCGATAGAGCCGAAGAGACGGGATAGAATCGGATGCCAAACATCGCAGAGGTAATGATTACGGCGCTTTCGGATTCTCCTGAAGCCCCATCGATCGACGTTACTTCGGCGACGAGCCCCTTAAAAGTGATGTCGGTTGCCATTTTGTCATAGGCCCAATAGGCGTAGGAGAATGCCCCAACCAGGTCTTCAACGTGCGTCTTCTCCTGTATGTAAACGTGGGGTGACAATCTCTGATGCCGCCCCGAATCCCAGTATCCTGCTCGGAACTCCAGGCGGTGCCGCCCCGCGAGAGATCGATGGATGATGGCCGGATGACTGGTCGTTTCACTCGTCCCATTGAGGTCGGGGGATGAATAGGCGGATTCGGATGGCGAGGCCCTGCCATTACCGGGCTGTACCAGCTGGGCACCCAGGAAGAACAGCACTGCAAGAATCCAAGCGCTCAAATGTTCCATCGTAAATCGAGGCGTAGGCATGATTCTCCTCCTCTCTCGGCGGTAACATCACGCCCGTTGTAACGCAAGGCAATCGACTGCAAAGCCTCGACCCGTTGGGTGCGTGGAGACCGATGTGCTATGGAAGCGCTTTAGTATCCTCCAAAAAAATAAATATCAAGGTCGGCATTGTCAATATGCTGCGCCTGCAGATGCACCCCAATGATGATTGCCGCGTGGAAAGCAAGAAAAGTTCTTCTATGAAAGACCTCCGGCCAGCAGCATTCGAGCGTGGGTTGACTCCAGTCCTCCAACTTGTCCAATCTGTGGAGTTTGATCTGGCACTACTCCCCTGAGAGAGGGCGGCACCTCTCCTCAGGATTGACATGCAAGGTCAATACGGATTCCCGGCGATAAAACCTGCCCGCGCCAATTACGATCTCATCGAACTCGTCGATATCCGTATCTGCCTCAGTTGCAGCACGATTACAAAAAGCAGACCTATTGCAGCTATTTCAAGAAGACGTCCAGGAGAGTACAAACCTCTTACGAATGTGTATCCGGCAAAGTTGAGTATCCTTTCAAAAACGGCAATAGCTGCAACGATAAATGCTGCAAAGAGTAAAACCCGACGGACAACGGTTTCTAATGTATTCATCGGACTTGCCTCCTTATTTGCGGTGGAATACCCTTACTTGATCCGAAAGTTCATTTTGTATGATGTTATAAGTTGCCATTCGAATGTTACCCTCATCGTCTTCGAACCAGAGTTGAACCCAATGCCTAATATCAGGCGCGCTGCTCACTGTAATCAGCTTTCCCCAATTCGAAGGAAAGGAATCTTCGAAGGGCAATTCTTCAACAGCTACCGCCCCCATTGTCACAGGTTTCTCTTCAGTCAATTTCGCGCAAGATATATTGAGAATGACAAGAACCGCGATGCCCAAGTATATGCTTGCTCGACGTGACATAAGGCCTCCTTTCTTCCGCCAAGTGAAACGCGGAACGTTTTGCACCGTTTTCCCCTTAATCACATCAATCAACCCATATCACAGAAGTGAATCGCAGATAAAGTGATAATTTGAGAAAAACTGAAAAGAAAAATACGGCTAAGTGCTGAATATCGTGGATGAGTTTCTGGGGGTTGGCTCCAATGTCGTGCTGAAATCTGCGCAACCACCACCAAGGGTGAGAGGCCCGGCGCTCTTTATTCATCCAGCCACAAATCAATTATTCTGAAAAAAGCGCCTTTACCTTCCCCCATGTGGTTTCACGTGTGGGAACTGTGATGAGTATTGGGCGGGGGCAGCTGGCGTTACCATTGATTGTGCTCATCAATCCGGTAGGGAAAAAAGTGTTGCCGTCGCAATCCGATGCTTCAATCAGGCCGGAAGGGAATTCTGGATGTGCCAACACTGTATAATAGCAGCAGCTTGGCAGCGGGAAGCTCGCAAAATACGTGATCGACATGACGGTCGTTGGAGCGGGTTCGCACGAGAAGTGAGAAAGCACGATTCCATCCTGAGAGTTTCCGGGTGGAAGGATATAAGTTGCATCGTAGTAATCCTCTAGCCACACCGCGGTGCTCATGCAAGCCGGCATCGGAGCCGAAAAAGCGATGGTCTGCACTTCCGGCGTCCCAGTATAGACGACGTAGAAGATGATGAGCCCGAGTCCTGGAGCAATCATATCACACTCAGCTCCTGCAGGATCGGCGTAAACAGCGATCTTGCCTCCTTGGGCGGGGACATCGTTTGTTGACAAGAGAAGAATGAGGAAAACGAATAGCAGTTTTTTCATTTCTAAGTACGCTCCCGGCCAAATTAAATGCTGATCGGACGGCCATTGATATCCTATCGGAAAGATGTAGCACTGCAGCGAATAGACGCTTCCAATATGTTATCTATTATAATCTTAGCACATATTTAGAAATGGGCAACTTTTGCAATGATGCGACTTGCAAAAGCATTACAGTCAAGATGTATTCAGGGAATCCATCGGATTTGCTGGCGATTGGGTTTGAAAGGCTTCGCACATTATCGATCCGGGAAGGTTGAGCGAATGCACAGGAAGGTTGAGTGAATGTGATGGTTCCGCCGGCAGCTATCCATCACGCTTGAATATCAATTCAAAATGCTTCGCGGAGTGGGGAAGCTCGATTCCGGGTCTGAGAATCTGCACCAGCTGCCATCCCTCTCGCTCATATTCGCGGATGACATCCTGATACTTTTCTCCTCGGGGACGACTGCCAGATCCACACCTCTCTTTCAAGCGGATATATTTGCATTCATGTGCTTGTTGGATCATTACTGCTCCTCTCATGGCATCCGTCTGGTTAGGAAGAGGCGCTTGCTCTCAAGCTTCCAAAATGAGGTTCAAATACATATACGTTTGAGGAGAGCATTTTATTCAATAAAAATGATGGGGGAGGTCGGATTTTTATTAAATGCGGTCATTTGTGAGGCTTACAATTGCCGATGATTTCCCAAGTATGAAAGAACATTTCAAGCGTCCGTTGGGGCCGCCCGAAGTTGTCGGGCTAAGGAGGTTGCTGGGGTAAGTACTTTCACTTTGGGAAAGTCGACATCTGTCCAGGCGACGTGGTGGATGTCATTGATGAAAGTTTTGAGCCCCACGAGTGCAATGATCTCGGTGATCTCCACGTCGCTATAACCTGCTTCGCGCACGCGAGCCAGATCCTCGTCCGTTGCATTTCCGCGGGCCTCCACGAGCAGCCGGGCAGACCTGAAAATGATTTCTTCTTTCGGTTTTTATTAGGCAGGATGCACGCCGTATTGCGGGAACTGAACAAGCCTATTATTAATAAGCAGTTGAAGCATTCCAGCTCTGATCCAGATTGCACCGAAATATCGTTAATACTATTTTAGCGTTGACAATAATCGAAATATCGTTGTTCATTGCCCCCATGGAACTGCCTCCGGGATACAAACCCGACTTCGAATCCTTCAAAGACCTCTTGCTGGAGATGGCGCAGGAGCGTGACCTCGACGCTATTTTGAAACTCGCCGTTTCCAGATTGGCCGCCCGGCCGCACATGGGACTCGCCAGGATTTGGCTCGTAAAATCGGGGGATATCTGTGTGAGGTGCCCGATGCGGACCGAATGTCCTGATCAGACCTTATGCCTCCACCTGGTAGCCAGCGCTGGGCGTCCCTTTGCAGAGGCATCTGCAAACTGGTCGCGCCTGAACGGTGAGTTCAGCCGGTTTCCACTTGGCGTCCGCAAGATCGGTAGGATTGGGGCCAGTGGGGTGCCCGTTCACATCGAAGATGTGGGGAGGGATATAGGATGGATGGCCAAGCCGGATTGGCTCAAGAAGGAAGGGATACGGAGTTTTTCGGGCCAGCCTCTCGTTTACAAAGGAGAGACGATCGGTGTGATCGCCGTCTTTTCGCGCATCAAACTTTTAGAGGAAGGTCTTTTCTGGTTGAGAATGATCGCCGACCACCTCGCCGCCGCCATCGCCAACGCCCGCGCGTTTGAAGAAGTCGATCGCCTTCGGCGAAAGCTTGAGCTCCAAAATGCGTACCTTCAGGAGGAAATGCTCGAACTCCAAGCATATGGAAACATCGTGGGCAAAAGTCCCGCGCTCAAAAATGTGCTCCGTCAAATCGAGATGGTCTCGCCGACGGATGCCGGCGTGCTGATCGTGGGAGAATCGGGTACGGGCAAGGAGCTCGTTGCCCGTGAGATCCACCGCAACAGCACGCGGAGCGCTAAACCGATGATCAAAGTGAACTGTGCAACAATTCCGCGAGAGCTCTATGAGAGCGAGTTTTTCGGGCATGTGAGAGGCGCCTTCAATGGAGCGGTGAGGGACCGCGCAGGTCGATTCGAGCTGGCCCACGAGGGAACATTGTTTCTCGATCAGGTTGGCGAGATCCCCCTCGAGCTGCAGGGTAAGCTGCTTCGCGTTCTGCAGGAGGGTCAATATGAGCGCGTGGGAGACGAGCGAACACGTCAGGTTGACGTACGTATCATTGCGGCCACGAACAAAAACCTGAAAAAGGAAATTCAGGAAGGGCGGTTTCGGAAGGACCTTTACTACCGGCTCAATGTCTTTCCGATCGAAGTCGCGCCGCTGAGGCACCGAAAAGAAGATATTCCTCTTCTAGCGGAGCGCTTTCTGAAACAGGCAACCCAGAAACTGAGCTGGCCCCGGCCCCGACTCACTCAGGCCAATATGCTACAGCTGCGAGATTATGATTGGCCGGGAAACGCAAGGGAATTGCAGAACATCATCGAACGTGCAGTGATTACGTCCCGGTCACGAACCCTTCGCTTTGACTTTCCTGCTGGGGACATGCCACGCGAAGCTTCGCTTCCACCCATCCCACCCCCACCGAAAGATGATGCGCCGCCTTTTGTGACCGCTGCGGAGATACGGCACCTCGAAAAAGAAAATCTTCTCGCCGTTTTGGAACTCACGAAGTGGAAGATCTATGGACGGGGCGGTGCCGCCGAATTGCTCGGCATGAAGCCGACGACGTTGTTTTCTAAAATCAAAAAGATGGGGCTAAAAAAGCCCGGTTAAGTCAAGGGACGCGCATGTCTTCCAGGGAGAGCGATTCATTGACCGGACAGCGTTTCTTCTCTCCGGCTGGGATAATCGGCCAGCTGACTAGAACTTCTCATCATATTTGGTCCATAATTCATCGCCGAGCTTCCAAGCCCGCTCGACCACTTTTTCGCCCCACTTAATGTTATAGTCCGTGAGGAACTCAATCGCTTTCTTGCGGTTCTTCTTCAGAAGTTCCTGAGCTTTGTCCTCGATAGCCTTTTGGTTTTGGAACAATTCTGTCTGGAGCGGCTTCCAAACGGCGGTGACATCGTGACGCATGTCGCCCCAGCGCTGGGCGGTCAGAGTGCCGAGACGATTGAACGCCCACCAACCGGAATCGTGGATGTAACCATTAGCCCTCCCGGATGTTTTGTGGTACTTGGATACGTCGCTAATGCAGCAGTAGAAGGGAATGTAGATCGATGTCGCCACGTTATCCAGTGCGATCCACGCGACGCCGCCAACTTCATCGGGGAGCCAATCACGCGATTGGAGGATTGACGCGTACATCGTGTACCACCGGGCGATGGTACGCTCCCCCCGCCATCCCCATCCACCATTGATGTCGAAGATCTTGTTCATGTCGTATGGCATGAAGGGATTGGCCAAGGGAGAGATTTCATATTTTCCCTCACCGTTGACCCAAGTAATGTTCTTGATGAAGTTATAGTCGGTACTTTCGTAGTAATCCTGGAAAATGGCTACCATTTTCTCGAGTGGCACAAGTGTGTCCGGTTTTACCGAGAAAGGGAAGTTCTCCGAATTCGGGTGCAGCTTCAGTGAGGGGGCGACCAAATCGAATACGCGCCATTCCCTCCGGGTTGCTGCAAAGGAGGTTCGGCCTTCCGGATCGTAAGCATAACAGAATTCGAATGGACCTCTCTCCGGGTTCCACCATCCACTGTCTTGTGCGACGGTGAACACGTTTTCAGATGCCATGAAATAATCGGGATTGTTCAAGTCGATCTGGCGGATGCGGCTGGCGTTGGCGTTCACGGTGACGTGCTCGTCGGGAACTCTCTGGGCCGCCCAAATCGAACCGACATTGCCCTTGCCGGGACCGACGATTTCGAAATGCCAGGCTTCCTTCGTATCGATCATCGACAGGCATTCGCCTTCATCGATCCACCCGTATTTTGTGGTCAGTTCTCCAGCCAGCTTTACGGCCTCCCGTGCGGTGGTGCATCGTTCCATGAGAGTGGTCACCAGCTGTTCGCAGTCGATGAGCCCCTTATCCGACTTCAGTGTTTTGCGTCCTCCAAAAGTGGATTCCCCGATACCGAGCTGGTGATCGTTCATGCATGGATAAGCCGTGTTGATGAATCCATGGGTGGATTCCACCTGAGGGATTTCCCCGATGGGAACATATTTATAAGCGGGCATGGCCAGGGAGTCATCATTGGTGCGGTGGACCATCGTTGCCATCGACCCTCTTTTGTGTTTTTTAGCCGGTACTATGTTGAACCATGAGCGGGTCCGGTGGCTGTCGCATGTATGGGATGTCATAACGGAACCGTCGGCCGATGCCAGCCGTCCTACAGTGACGACGGTGCATCCATCGGACCGATCCACGGCTGAATCGGGTTTTGTATTGTCTGCCGATGCGATTGGGCTTTGAAATACGATGAAAAACGTCGCGAGCAAAAAGCAGGAAAGAACGAGCAGGCTGGTGATTCCACTGCGAGTGGTCGAGAGTTTTCCCATTGCATTTCCTCCCATTGAAATAATCCGGTTTGATTGTTGTGAGGCGAGAATCCGAAGCGCAATATTACCATAGTCCCATGGTGCCCCTTCAAGGGGAAAATCACTTAATTTCAACAGATTATGCGGTGCTGCCAATCTCAAAATTACCCAGGCAGCTACCACGGGGATCCGATAATGCGAATACCCAGATTAAAAGTTTGCCCAGCACCGTTGTTCTTCCCTACAAGGAAAATCGAATACAGACCCTCCAGTTCTATATTGGATGTCAGGTAGTATTTTCCCCCCAAACCGGTTTGCGAATAATAAGAGTTCCAAGATGCGCCGTCCCAAGTCGGAATGAGCTCCACAGGGAGGTAAATCGTCCACCTGCGTGCAGGGAAGTAATTGAGGATGGCCTTGAATGGAGTGAGAAAGTCGGTCCTGCTCGAGTCGAACCTGAAGAGAAGGCTGGGCTCGAAATAAGCGAGCGATCGATCGCTCAGTGGAAGATCGTAGAAGAACTGGGTCCACCATTGGACATCGTCGTAGTCCAAGAATGGCTGGTCGTTGTCACCTTCGAGATTGGATGCAACCGGGATGATGAGCGACGTCTGCAGAGCGAGCGTTCGAACCATGCTAAAGGGAGACAGCTTGATTTTAGGAGCGATCGACGCCAGCGCCGATCGGGAGTCTGACCCCGAAGAGAACTTGAACAGGGAAAAAGGAGAGCTGGATTTTTCGTCGATGCGCACCGATCTGAAATACAGGTCGAGTCCGATGTTCATGCGGGGATCGATGCCGAAAAGAAGATTGGTAATTCCCGTAAAATACGTGACCCGAAAATCCAGGTCCTGCTTGTTCCCGTCGTTGTCAAAGACGGCGGTTTGCGTATACAGGTTGTTGAATTGCTTGAACTCGAGTTGACCTGTTCCAAGCAACTTCGATGGTGTATACGATCTCGCATCCTGGGCGGCAGCGCTTTGGAGGCAAATAGAGCTGCAATTGACGATTATAAAAACGATGCTGATTAGCCATTTGGACATTTAAATCCGCTCCATGTCCGCGTTCTAGTGTTTTGAATCCGCGTTTCTATGAGTCATGAATTGAAGATTGCATCCGGATTATTTGCTCCTCGCCCGAACGGCACCATTTCCTTCGATTCTGAGGTGAGGGCATCTTTCGACAAGGTCATGCAAGAATTGAAGTTTGGAAACCGGCGAAATAAGCAGGGCTTTGGAGGAGCCGCGATATTTGATGCTGAAGCGATCGAGTGAGCACGCAGGACTGGAGGCTGTGCTGCGCGATGGGCGGACTTCATCAATGGCCGTTAGGGAGACCACATAACGAAATGGCCCGCATCGGGCGATGATTTCCTGGTTCGTCAGTTTATAAGATGTCGAATAAAGGACCCAAAAGCCGAAAAAGACGGCTGCGAGACACAGGGCGATCACCACAACTTTCGGGAGAAGTGAGAGGGAGGAGCGAGCAAGATCGTAACTTGCCAGTGCCAGCAACGCCGCAGTGCCCCAGATGACGGCTACGAACCAGCCGTCTTTTTTCGATGGATAATGTTTCACCAATCTTCCGGGTCTGCTGTTCGATGTTGGCAAAGGGCCCTCCGGGAGACAGAGAATGCTCTCGCCGCACCGGCAATCATGCCTGGTGTTTCGTCGTCACATCGTTTCGATTTCCAAGATATATGTTCAATGTTGATAAGTCGAGCTAGAAGATCAAGCCTGAATCGCGCGCATATGTCTTGGTATGGTATAAAATACGCAATATAATTACTACCTGTGTGATCGAGGTTACTAAAATGGATTACAACCAGGCATATCGGGATATCGAGCATCTCTTCGGTGTTGAGCCTGAGCCCCTTCTCAAGCGCTGCTATATGGAGCTCGATATGACCAAACCGGTTTTGGATATCGGAGCCGGGCAGGGACGCAATTGTCTCTTTCTCGCGCGGGAGGGTTTCGATGTTGTTGCTATCGAACCCTCCGCTGTCGGCATCGAGGCCATATCGACCTCGGCCGCCAAAGAGGGGCTGAGCGTTCAGGCGCATCAAACGACATTCGAGGCATTTCGGCCCGGTTCCTGCCAGTTCGGGGGATTCCTCGTCTTCGGGCTCATTCAGGAACTTCCCAGGGAATCCATCGAATTGTTGATCTCGAGAATAAATTCCTGGACGATGGCGGGCAGTTTTGTATTCGTAACCTGCTTTACTACTGACGACTCGGCGTATCCCCGTATCTCAAAAGAATGGAAAAATATCGGCAAGCGATCGTTCGCTGATGAAGATGGCACGATCAGAACGTATCTGGAGCCGAAGGAGATTCTGGGCATGTTCGGGGGCTACAAGGTGATCCACCATTGGGAAGGATTCGGACCAATGCATAGACACGGTGATGGTCCTCCCGAGCAGCATGCCAAGGCGGAGCTGGTGATACAGAGATGATGGAGCGTCGATGGACGCCTTAATGCTCAAATCAGCTATGGTTCCGGACCGGTCTTCGTCCCCCAATGAAACGGCTTGATTGTATGGGTCGATCAGTCTTTGTCCCACAAATGGGCGTACTTCAATCCACTTCCGGTATTGAAGACCACAGCGGTTTCACCCTCTCTGATCCATCCGTCGTTCGATAAGCGCTGGTATGCTGCAAGCGCCGCGCCGCCCTCTGGACACGCAAAAATTCCCTCGGTTCTGCCAAAGAGCTCTACCGCCTCGAGGCATTCAGGGTCGGATACCGCCACAGCGGTGCCGGAACTTTCTCGCAGCGCCTTTAATATAAGGAAATCCCCCACGGCCGAGGGCACACGAAGCCCATCTGCAACCGTCTCTGCTCCCTCCCAGGGTTCTGCGAATTCCCGCTGCTCATGAAATGCTTTTACGATGGGCGCGCAGCCTTCCATTTGCACCGATACCATGCGGGGGCGTTTCGGGCCGATCCAGCCGAGGCTTTCCATTTCCGCAAAAGCCTTCCACATGCCAACCAGTCCGGTACCACCGCCGGTCGGATAGATGATAGCGTCCGGCAGCTCCCACCCCATCTGTTCGGCGATCTCGTAGCCCATCGTCTTTTTGCCCTCCAGCCGGTACGGCTCCTTGAGCGTGGACAAATCGAACCGTCCAAAACGCTCCACACCTTCCCTGGCGACCCGGCCGCAATCGGTGATGAGCCCGTCGACGAGCGTGACTTCAGCGCCGTAGACACGGCATTCGGCAGGAAACAACTTGGGCACATCTTCGGGCATGAACACATAAGCCGGCAATCCAGCGAGAGCCGAATAAGCGCTCATGGAACCGCCGGCGTTTCCGGCGGTCGGTATCGAGAGCGACGTCGCGCCCAACTCCCTTGCCCGGGACACGGCAACGGAGAGGCCTCTATCCTTGAACGAGCCTGTCGGATTGTGGCTCTCGTCTTTTATAAAGAGATTCGTCGTGCCGAACTCCCGGGCCAATCGCTCAGCTTTTATTATGGGAGTGTAACCCTCCCCCAGCGACAGCATATTCTCCGAGTCTCGAATGGGAAGAAGCTCCCGGTATCGCCAGAGAGTCATCTCTCGAGAACCAAACGCATTCCGATTGAGAGACTTGCTGGCGGCTTCCAGGTCATATCGCGCAAGGAGCGGTTTTTCGCAGGCCGGGCAAAGATTCCAAAGGCGGTCAGCTTCCAGCTCTTTTTTGCAATGCCCGCACTCCAGATGGGTAAGAAACGTCATCGCGTTTGTTTCTCCAAAGTCGCAGGAATCCCAAACTCCAAACAAATCCAACCGGGCCACCGCTTACCCTTAGCGGCGCATGAGCAGGTGTTTTCACACGCCAGGTAACGGGCAGCTTCAGCGGAGGTGCATAGGTCCGAACTATGATCAGCAAAGTCTATAATGCCGCCGGTGAAATATCAACAATCGGGTAGGAGAAGATCGATTGGCTATACTTTTACGAGCCTTCTTTTCTGGAATGATTTTGGATCGATCTTGTATTTCATCATCTTGTAACGAAGCGTTCCGCGGGTGACGGAGAGCATCCTCGATGCTTTCAAAACATTGCCGCCCGCCCGCTTGAGAATTTCTTCGATCACCTTTTTCTCGAGCATTTCCAGGCTGATACCGCCCTGGGGGAGTTCCAGAGTAAAATCATCCAAGTCCCCGGATATCGAAATGGCACGCCGGTCGGGATTTTGCTGGATAGGTAGATCCTCTTTGCGGATCGCCTCGTCTTTGCAGAGCAGAACAGCGCGTTCAATGATGTTGATGAGTTCTCGAACGTTTCCCGGCCAGGAATACTCTTCGATCATATCGATCGCATCGGGGGCGAAACTAAGATAGCGCTTGTTGAACTTGGTCTTATACTCGTCGAGGTAATGCTTGGCAATCATAAGAACGTCAGACTTCCGCTCGCGCAGCGGGGGAATGCGTATCTCGACCACATTCAACCGGTAGAAGAGATCCTCGCGGAAATGCTTCTGGCGAACTTCCTCTTTGAGGTTCCGGTTGCTGGCTGCGATGATGCGGGCGTCCACCGTGATCAAATTATCCCCGCCGAGTCGCCTGAGGTTCTTGGAGTCGAGAAACTTGAGTAACTTTGCCTGTGTCTGCAGCCCGATCTCCGTTACTTCATCGAAAAAGAGCGTTCCGCCATCGGCCAGTTCGATGAGACCGATTTTCTGCGTCTTTGCGTCCGTGAACGCGCCGGGTTCGTGACCGAAGAGCTCGCTCTCCATAAGGGATGCGGGAAGAGCCGCACAGTTGATTTCAATAAAAGGCTTTCTCGAACGATCGCTCAACTCGTGAATATATCGTGCGAACAAGCTTTTCCCGGTGCCGGTCTCGCCCAGGAGGAGAACGGATGTGGAAGCGCTTTCGCTTACCTTTTCGAGGAGCTTGAGAACCCTCTGGATTTGCTCGCTCTTCCCGACGATGCTGGACAACCGTGTTGCCTTCCGAGATGTTGTTGACAAACCCGCCCTTTCCTTTCGCCGCTGGATCGTTGGGAGCACCTTTTCGAGAAGCGTTGAGAAGGTTTCTTGGTCGAGTGGCTTCAGGAGGAGGGATCGCGCCTGATACACCAAAATCTTGGAATCGATGTCCGCAATCGTTTTGGGCGCTACCAGAATTACCTGGCAGTCCGGTGAGCGGGACCTGATGTTTGCAAGATCTTCTTCGAGGCGCTTTTGTTTCTCGGCGTTTCTGGGCAAGCCAAGGATCACGAGATCCACATCGTTTCGCCCGGACTCCAGGTCGGAAGCCTCGATGACACGCACCGGGTAGGGGAGCATATTGAGAAGCGAACGGATCCGCGCGCTATCCCGCTTGTATTCCTCCAATATGAGGATTGCAATATCCATTGATAGCCTTCTTTTGGAGCGTCTTTGGGCTGTGAATCCATCCGGCAGCTTCGTATTATGTTGTCATTAAATAAATTAGTAAATAGCCGGGGCCCTGTTCGGTCCTGTGCAAGTCCCATGCCCCGCTCGGATCGAAGCCACTGTAGCGGGGATCGTTTCGAATGGTGCGTGGTTTCAAGCTGGAGCCTCGGAGTCTTGGGTCCGCCTTTTCGACTGCTTTTCCCAAACGGGCATAACCCTTGCAAACTGGTATATCATTCAGTAGATTGGGAGTCACCCCGAGAGCGATTCGCCTGGAAGCAGCGAAGCAGATGCCGGCCTTCTCGGGGATAAAATGAAGGCTGAGAGGATCGATATCCAAGGCAATAAGCAAAGCCCGATGTCCAGCAACAACTAAGAAAGGGATCCTATGAAAATAAAACAACACCAAGATTCGCTGAATTGGTGGCGTTATATTTGTTCGGCTGTCGTTATTGCCTCCCTGATCGCGCCGTCGCTTGGAATCGTCGGCTGCGGGGGCGATGACAGTCCGTCCGAGCCGCCGGAGGTAAACCCGCCCGTGATTCAGTCGGTCAGCAAAGCAGTGGTTTCTCCAGGTGATACGATCACCATCAATGGGCAACAGTTTGCCACGCCGGCCAGCCAAAACCGGGTGACGTTCAACAACCCGCTCGCCGTTGTGATTCCGTTTTTTGCAAGCACCACCAGCATGAGCGCCGTCGTGCCCGAGGACGCCGCGACGGGGCCCATGACGGTGACTTCGAAAGGAGTCAAGAGCGATCCCACGACGGTCGAGGTGACGCGGGGCATAGGAGACGTATGGGTGATAGCGGGGGCCAGCATGCCGTATTCGTTCAAACTTCCGGATCCAACCGGAACGGCGCGCTACCTCATCGTTCCACATTCCGCTACGACGGTCCCGCTGACGTTCTGGTATTCGGTGTCACCGGGCACGACGTCGGTATATCCGTCGCCCCCGGCGATGCGGAAAAGCGACAGACGGGGGACGCAAACATTCGAACAGCGTTTCGAAAGAAGCATCCAAGAGCAGGCGATCGAATATATCGAAAGATACGGTGCGGGGAAGCGCCCGACATTTAAACGAGCTCCCACTCAGGGACCTCCCCCGGATACAACGACCTTCTACGTGTTGAACACCACGACGGGCAGTACGGTGGACCCATCGAGTTTCACGTTGGTAACGGCCGCGCTTCGGTACAACGGCAGCCATGGATTGATCTATAGCGACATTGACGAGCCTTCTGGAGGGTATAGCCAGGCTGACTATGACGAGATGGGGCAGCAATTCGACAATGAAATCTATCCGATGGATTCAACGTATTTTGGTCCCGAGACCGATATCGATGGGAGTGACAGAGTGGTGATCCTGTTTTCTCGCATCATAAACGAGCTGACACCTGATGGTCAGGCTGGAAGCGGTTTCATTGCCGGATTCTTCCTTTTGAACGATCTCGCGCCCGGCATCGTTCCGCCAGGAACAGGGAACGGTATGGAGATTTTTTATGTGTTGGTTCCTGATCCAACCGGTGAGACCGGGAATGTCTTTCCGAAAGCATCGGTTAAGCCCATTGCTGTTCAAACGCTGGCCCATGAGTTCGAGCACATGATCAGCTTCGGCTATCGGTTTGTTATCTTGGGTGGGGGCACCAGCATAACATATACACAAGCGCTCTGGCTGGAGGAGGGAATGGCTCACATCGCTGAAGACCTGAATGCTATGAACAGCAGCAACATCGGCCGGGCAAACCTCTTCCTTGCCGATCCCGGCGCGGTATCGTTGATGGGTGATGACACACTCGAGCAACGCGGTGCGATCTACCTTTTCCTCAGGTATCTCGGAGATCAGCTCGGAAATTCAATTTACAGGACCATCCTGAGAAGCAGCTGCATTGGAATGGCATGCATCGAAAACGTGACGGGTGAGAACTTCTTTCTGAGCACAGCTGACTATTTTGCTGCGCTCTACTTGAGCAACAGCGGAGTTCCTCACGACGGCAAGTACGATTATACGTCGATCAACTACCCGGGTGATTTCAATCCGCTGGCTGTTACGTCCCGGTCCGTTTCCCAAGGTCAATTCAATGGATCGGTGCGGAATGCCGCTGCGGATTTCTATACCGTGGGCAACATATCGACTCCAGCGCTCCGTTTAACGGTAACCGGAGGGACGGGAGCCGCGATTAGAGTTGTAATAACCCGTATACAATAGGAGGATCCAGTTGGGAGTGAACGTTCGTCGCATTCTCATCGCAAGAGGGATGATCGTTTTGACGCTCATTCTTATCTTTTGTGTGGCTGGTATGTTCGTTTTTGGGTGCGGTGGGGCAAATACCCGGCACGCGGCGGAAAAAGATAAGATAGAGCGGGAAAAAGCAATCGAATTGACGGGAACGATTTCCGTAAGAGGCAGTGCCGCTGCTCCCATTATACTCTTGCAGGTGGATGATGGGATTGCTTATACGGTCCAAACATCGCAGGTCGGGCGTGAGCTGATGCGGCTCGAGGGCATGCGCGTGGTGGTCCAAGGGAATGCGCGGTCACCGGAGGGAAAGGGGCCCACGCTTCTCGATGTACACACATACCGCATCCTTCCCCTCGATACGGGAGAAACGCCCGTCGTTGGCTGGATCAAGGGGAGCGAGGGAAGTTGCGTGCTCAAGGAGGAAGACGGGACGGAGTGGAAGCTCACGGGAGATCTCGCCTTGGTACTAATGGACTTCGACGGTGCAAAGGTGTGGGTGGTTGGCGAACGCAGCGAGACGGATCCCTCCAGCCGCGAGATCGTTGTGACAGGGTATGGCATACTTGCTGAAGTTTATTGAGCGGGTGTTCGGAATTCGACAGGTTACTCTCCGCAAATTGCCTCTCTAAGTTCTTTGGAAAGAGGCGCTTCGTGCGTCAAGGGCGAATCGTCGGCATCGTGAGGCACGCCCTTGATATCGCTTGCTATCTTCACGCTTACCTAATCATTTGCAAAACAATCGGTTAAGTCTATGCTCCAACGGGACCTCAGTGGCACTGATCTTGCGCGTATGGCCATTCACCCGAAATTCTCGGCTGCTGCACCTACGCCCCTTTTGGCCCAGGTTTCGAAGAGAGTCGCTTCAATATGTTGAACTCCCTTTTCTCGCAGCTGCAACCCCCGATCGTGGGTTCGTCTCCGGTGGCCGAACGGCTCCGTCGGCTGGCGGATAAGCTCGCAAATACGTCGGTCTCTGTCCTGATTACCGGCGAGAGCGGTGTGGGCAAAGAGTTATTTGCCAGACGCCTCCACTACAGCAGTCCGAGAAGCAACAAGCCATTTGTGGCTGTAAATTGCGCTTCTCTAAGCGCTGGCATTCTGGAAAGTGAGCTGTTCGGGCACGACAAGGGGGCGTTCACGGGAGCTATCCGATCGCACGCAGGTCTATTCGAACAGGCGAATGGCGGGACGCTCTTTCTCGATGAAATCGGCGAAATCGCCCCCTTCATTCAGGCAAAACTACTAAGAGTGCTCCAGGAACGCGAGGTCCGGAGGATGGGGGGCGCTGTTGTTCGGCGTGTTGATGTCCGAATCATATGCGCGACAAACGCCAATCTTGCGAAAAAAGTCGAAGAAGGCGCCTTTCGGGAGGATATCTATTATCGAATAAATGTCGTACAGGTTCGGGTTCCGCCCCTGCGTGAGCGGGTGCAAGACATCGATGATTTCATCGACCATTACTTCAAAAGGCAATGCCTCCCACCCCCTCTTTTGTCCGACGACGCCCGCAACCTTCTTTATCAATACGAGTGGCCGGGCAACTTCAGAGAGCTCGAAAACGAACTCGAGCGTCTTACCGCCCTCTACGATGATGTTCGGGAAATCACAGCGAACATGGTCTCCGAACGGATCATACATAGGGAGGATGCCGGTTCACTCGATCTCCATAGATTTTATGAAACACCGCTTCCGAAGGCGGTGGAATATCTCGAAGAGCGCCTCTTGAAGTACGCGCTGGCAAGATCCAATTGGAACAAGACCCAGACGGCAAGGGTGCTCGGCCTCTCCCGCCAAGGTCTTCTGAAGAAAATCAAGCGTTACGGCATCCAACGGCAAGGTTATGTCGTCGGCGAAGAAGACGGGCCGTCTTAGCGCGGCCTATCTCTCGGACACGCCATGCCGAGCGTTTACATTTCCGGACCTTTAGGATAGAATCGTGATCAAGCAACGAGCCCTCGAGGTCAGAGTGAAAGAACGGCAATCACCGTGAACAATCCCATGAAAGGATTGGCAGATGGCTGAGAAACAGGTTCGGGTGGCGGTCATAGGCGGCGGGCATGTTGCCCAGATTGCCCATTTTCCGGCCTACCAAAATAATCCAAATGCGAAGCTCGTCGCGCTCGTCGACGAAGACCCCATGAAAGGCGAGCGGCTGAAGGAGCAATTCGGCTTCGAACGCTTCTATGAGGATGCCACCGAGATGCTGGAGAAAGAAGATATCGACGCTGTAGACATCTGCACACCGAATTACCTTCATGCGCCGATGGCCGTAGCCGCGCTGAGGTCCGGCCGGCACGTGCTGTGCGAAAAACCCCTTGCACGAACCACTGCGGAGGCCGAACGGATGGTGAGAACGGCGGAGGAGTGTGACCGGATCCTCATGGTTGCGCTCAACAACCGGTTTCGTGAGGACGTCAAGATCCTGAGAACGCTTGTCAAGCGAAAGGAGCTCGGCGCCGTCCAGTATGTCAAGGCCGGCTGGCTTAGAAAGAGCAAGGAGTGGGGGGAGCGTATATGGTTGACCGAGAAGGGGAAGGCGGGTGGGGGCGTGCTCCTCGACCTCGGAATTCCTTTGCTCGATCTGGCTTGCTGGATCGCCGACTTGAAAGACGCCACCAGGGTGAACTGCAGCACATTCGGCAGCGAAGAGAAAGGGGACGTGGAAGAATCCGCTTGCGCCATGATCAATTTTGCTGGAGGGGCTTGTCTCACACTCGAAGTGAGCTGGAACTTCCGCGAACCCAAGGACATCTCGTACATACAGATACTTGGGAGCCATGGAGGAGCCAATGTGCACCCTCTACGGATTCATAAAGTGCTCCACGGGCAACTCGTCGATGTGACACCGGCTTTGACGTCCCAGAAGAACTACTACAAGGAGAGCTACCGGCTGGAGATCGATCATTTCATAGAGTGCGTGCAGAAAAAGAAAACGCCCCTCACATCGGGTAACGAAGCGCTGCCTATGCTTCGGATCTGCGATGCAATGTATGAATCTGCCAAAAGTGGAAAAGAAATACGTCTCGATTAATGAAGCGACAGCTCTTAAAATGGCTCCCCCCGCTCCCGCTCATCTTCCCAGCGCTTCTCTCCGGTGCGTTGCTCTCTGCGGCGTTCCCGCCAATCGCGCTCGGAGGAATCACCTTCGTTGCGCTCATCCCACTTATCGTTTCTCTTTACCGCAAACCGTGGACGCGTGGTGAAGCATTCCGGGCTGGATTCTTTTTCGGGCTGATCTTTTTTCTGCTGCTCCTGTGGTGGATCGTCAAGCTCCTGCCTTGGGCGAACGTCACCATTCCGTGGCTGATGACACCGGCTTTGATTCTTCTCGTTCTCTATCTCTCACTGTACCCAGCTTTTTTCTGTCTTTTGCTCGTCACAATCGGGCGCGGCAAACTGGCGCCGGGATTTTTCGTGGCACCCGCTCTTTGGACGCTTCTGGAAATCATCCGCTCGCGAGGAGAGCTGGGATTCCCCTGGGGGGTTATCGGGTACGGGTTGTCGCGGCATGTGAATTTCATCCAGGGAGCGGCGTGGGTGGGGCTGTTTGGCGTTGGGTTTATCGTGGTCCTCATCAGTTTTGTCTTTAGCGCGGCTTTCGTCCAGCGCGAGATCTTCAGGAAAATTGTTTTTCTGGCCGTTGGTGCCGGCATGGTCGCTGCCCTGGGCTTGCATGGATGGAAAGTGGCTTCCGGCTTTCCGTTGGAAGAGCACGCCAGGGAGGTCTCGGTAGCTGTGATCCAACCCAACGTGTCTCTCAAGATCAAGTGGGATCCGGCGTTTAGGGATTCCATTCTCTCGTTGACCGAGCGGCTGTCACGAATCGCAGCAAGCGCAAATCCAGGCCTTATCATATTCCCCGAGACTTCAGCGCCTGTTTACATCCACTATGAAAAGGAAGTCAAAAAGCTGCTGACATCGCTTGTGCGTGACATCGACACACCGATATACATCGGCTTTCTCGATGCCCGGCGCGACTGGCCGGATAAGAATCTCAACATATACAATTCGTCCGGCCTTTTTACACCGGATGGGAGGCTCGAGAAGTACGACAAGACGCACCTGCTTCCGTTTGGGGAAGCGCTGCCGTTGAGCTGGAAGTTCCGCTTCTTGAAAAAAATAAATTTTGGCCAGGCGAACTTCCAGCCAGGCAAACTTGCTCCTCCAATCGATAGCAGGATCGGCTCTCTTGGCCCGCTCATCTGTTTCGAATCTATTTTTCCCGAACTCTCGCGCAGGTATGCCCGTGCCGGAGCGGATTTCTTCGTGAACATCACCAACGACGGCTGGTTCGGCAACTCACCCGGGCCGTATCAACACGCAGAGATGTGCGTCTTCAGGGCCGTAGAGAACCGGCGCTACCTGCTGCGGAGCGCAAACACTGGCGTATCGATGGTCGTAAATCCCGTGGGTTCGGTGGCAAGTGCTCTTGAAATGGATAGGGAAGGGATGCTCGTCGAAAAAGTGCGGGCTATCAAAGGTCAGACGTTCTACACACGCGCTGGAGAATGGCCTGTGGTGATTGCATCGCTTCTGCTTTTGATCATCGGAGCAGTCGTTGCGCGGCGGTCTTTGAAGACGTAGTCTCGTATGCCGGAGAGAACAGCGACACGAACGTTAGTCCGTCTTATCCTCTCCAAACACTTCCCGAGCCTTATCACGAAGGCGCTCTTTTGCGTTCTCCACTTGCTGCAGGGCTTCTCTCAGCTCTTCCAGTTCGGAAGATCTCACTTTCAACCCTTCGCGAATAAAGAGAGCGGCCGCTTCAGAACGGCTCTTTACATAACCCGTTTGCACCCAGTCATCGAGGGCTTTGCTGCTTTCCTCGTCGATTCGAACCATGACGGTTTGATCCCGGGCGGATTGCCCCATCTCCTGGACGCTCACTTTTAGATCAGGAGCAATGCACACCATTTTCTTGCAGAAACTCTCCATGTCGCCGGAGCAGAGCGTGTCCGGGTCAATGCCTTTCTCACGGAGTTTCTCGCTGATCATTTGCCAGATGCCCGAATGGGAAGCATGCGCATGATCATCAGGGCAGCACATCATAGGTTTCCTCTCTTGTAATAGTTGTATATGTAACACGATTACATATTACAATGTGTTGCTTTCTCTGTCAAGCAAGAAATAATAGGCGCTTTCTTCAGGGTGGTGATCCAGCTAATACCCAGCAATTAAATCGATTATGTGTCTTCAGAAGGGAGTATCTTAGCTAATGGGAGGGACGTTATTCGATTAAATATGTTGTGCTAAAGAGGAATTCTGGTCACCCAAAGGGATAGTTTATCTGCTTCTGGATCTGCTCGCGAATTGTACGCCCGGCAATCTCCTCGCAAAGAAAGAGGCCAAGATCGATAGACGATGTCACACCACGGGCCGTGATGATGTTCCCGCTCCTGATGACCCGCTTGTCGCTGATTTTGGAGGCGTACTTTGGAGCAATTCGTAAGCATTCGGGTGTGTCGTGGCCGTTTTGCCATCCAGTAAACCGGCGGCGCCGAGAAGCAAGGATCCGGTGCATACAGAGGCGATCAAATCGCTGTCCTTCGCTGTGCGAATCCACTCCACGAACTTTCCGTCATGAATGAGATCACGAGTGGTGATACCACCGGGAACAACAACGACTTTAAAACCATTTAGTGGCCGCCCAATCGTTGTAGGGGTGTATTTTTGGCCCAGGGAATCGGTCACTTCTTTGGTTACAGCGCAGAGATCCCAGACGAGATCTGGAATGAACCCCATGGTCTTCAATCGAGCTACGGGCTCCAGCGCTCCAACGAAGTCCAGCGCTGTCATGCCATTGAATATGACGTAACCGAATTTCACGGTCGTTGCGGAGCGAAGTACAGAAGATTTACTGATATTGAATAGATGAATGTTTTCGAACTAGATGAAGTTCGCTTGCAGCCCTATATCCGTCTAATTCAAGAGATGCCATATCGCTCAATCGGACAAGCTTTCAGCCCAATACAGACTTTTGATTCTCCCCCACGTCGAGGTCTCTACTGAAATTGGCTCCGTCTCGATCACGATGTCCAAGGATAGTTCCGAGTTGTAAAGAAACGTGCCGGGCCAGTCCGGATTCGCCTGCCAGAGACCGGCGAAAGCGTTGTAATGCCCGGGATCCGGGTAGGTTCCTTGGAGGGGAATCACTTGGTCCCACGTCATCGTGAAAATCTCGCACTCCCCCGGTAACAGCGTAAAAGCCTGCGGGGGCAAGTACGTCGTTTCCGGGTAGAAATAGATCGCTGCATCGTAACAACCCGGTTGATCGAGTGCGGAGCAGCTGTCCGGGTAGATCACAAAGGCATGATTGGGATCATGAATAAAGGCGTCGAAACTGACTGTGTCCGTGCCCACGTTTTCGACCACGTAGTAGAAGTGGATGGTATCTCCGTGGATATAAACGAATTTCTCCATGGCGAACTTATAAGTAATACTATTTTCCGTTCGAGTGGCTTGGTTTTGGTACCCTGGCGGAAGGGAACAGTCATTCGTGGAAGAAACGGACAGGGAGAGTACTAACAGGAATGGCACAAAGTTCATAGGAGCTCACCTCCCCCGATTCTCTTGAGCTGCAATTTGAGAGACCGTTAATATTCTAGCATAGTGACTGTCTAGAAGCAATTCTTCATCTAAACCTTTCCGTGGACTCCATAAATGAGTGCAGGCCTTGACTTGATCGCGGCGAGGCGGTTTTTCGACGTATCAAGCCAGGTGATGCGCCTGGCGAAGCCGATCCCGAACGGGCTAATCAATACCGAGTTTCTTGCGGATGTCTCTTGGGAGCCCGTCTTTGTGGACCATGATGAAAAGTGCTTTTGCGCGGATGTAGTTCTCGGAGAAATACTCGAGACTCTTGTATGGGCCGTCCTCGGGGCCGACCGAATCCTTAGTGAAATAGAACTTCTTGCCTTTCTCGTCTTTAGCGATCCCCACTCCATGCACGAGATGCTGATCGAAGGTCCTCCAGTTCTCCAGCATCGTATCCCGTGCATCCTGGTCGATAACTCCTGCCTCCAATTCGGGCTCCAGCTCACAATAGCCTTTCTTGCTTTTGTAGAGCTCGGTCGTTGTGTGGAGATCGAAAACGAGCGAGAATCCGTTTTCAAGCGCGTGGTCGATGATTCCAATGAATTGATCGATTTTGACATTGTAGTAATTGCTATAATGGAGCCAATTGTCTTGAATGGTCAATTCTCCGGTTCCGTACAGCGGTAGAAACGAATACGATGTCACTTCGATATAGTCATCATAGGGGAGCGCCAGGACCTCATCGGCGAATTCCTTTGGAGTCATCTTGCGGCCTTTGTATTGGATCGATTTCGGCACAGGCCCTGTATGATTGTCCAGAATGTCTTTCATGTCGTCGAGCCATCTGCTGCTGAGTTTTCCATCGATCCATTTGCTGGACAGGTTTTCACCTTTACCGACTTCGACGACCGATTTCATTACGCCGTTTAGGAGCTTATACATCTCTCGATGGTTGTGCGCTGCATCTCCCGGCAGGAGGCCGCTGTAATCGGTGAGCCGGACGGTTCCATATTTTTTCATTATGTGAATCACATCGTGTGGAAGCCCACCTTGCTTGAAGACGCCGTGACCGTGCATGCGGACGTTTCGCTGTGCTTTTTCCAAATAGGCGTGATAGGCAATGTATATCTGTGACAGTTCGAGTTCGCCTCTGCCCAGGCGATAAGCTTCGGACTCGAGTAACGAGGTCGTGCTGAACGACCAGCATGTTCCCGTCTTGCCCTGGGATTTGTACGGAGTTCTCCATACTTCTTTGATGATCGTGAACTCTTTTTTCGGGGCCTGTTCTTGCTCCTGAACCGCAGTCCCGGCATCGGAGTAAGCAATCGAACAAAGCAATAGGCAGAGAGTAACAATAAGCTTCAAAACATCTTTTCGCATATCCAATCCCTTCTTTTGGAACAATTTGTTTTTATCAACACTCAAAAATCAACGGGAGTCGTGAGCGAGGCCCTGGAAGTATCCGGCATGGATCAGAGTCCATCAGGTTTGATCTTGTGGGCTTGCTGTCAATCCCTTTGTTCGCCCGCTAAAACTTCATGCCGATGTCGAATTCGAACCGGCCGGGATCATCCAGCCGCCAGCCGTAATCGAAGCGCAGCCCGCTTGCACCTTTGGCGAGCAGGATCACGCCCGCACCGAAAGTCCCGTGAAAATTCCGTGTGGAGAGGTCCTCGTTATCCTCCCATGCAACAGCGGCATCGGCGAAAGCATGGAATGCTATACCAATGAGGACATCTTCGATGGGTAAATTCCTGGAGAAATTCAGCGGTAACCGTCCCTCGATACCGGAAACGATCGATCGGGTCCCATGGAATGATCCGTAGTCGTACCCCCTCAGCGTTTGCGCCCCGCCGATATGCTCCCGCCGGTAGGCAGGCATCCGGTCCCCGTCACGATATCTGAGCCGCCCGTGACCGGCGATGACACCCCTGCCTGCCAGGCTCTTGAAAAGGCGAAGGTCCGCTGTCCCTTCATGGATCGAGAATGTTTCACTCCCCGGCCCTACCTCTTCGCCTTTGGCTCTGAAGTACACGCCGTTCCAAGGATATGTGGGACTGTCTCTCGAATCATGGACAAAGGATATTGCCACCGTCGGGTAGGTGTCCCTTTCGGGTTCCAGCGTGACTCCGGGAGTGGAGCTTCTCACCGATTCAATACCCCCGGATAGTGTAATGCGAGTCCGTGAACCGAGCTTCCGGAAGATCCTCAGCTTTGCATGAAGCCGCTCAATCGATGCATCCTCGAGGGCCTTCCCGAGGTCGCCGTATACGTACTTGTATTCTTCGTAAGTGAGTCGTACTCCCACACCCACACGCGGTCCTGTCCCTATCCACGGATTTTCCCAAGAGGCGGTAACAATCGTGTTCCCTCTCAGCAGGAATGATCCTGAAAGCCTCTCGCTGCGCCCTCGAAAATTGAGTTCCCAAAGCTCCAATCCAAGGGAGATCTTATTTTGGTATCCCCGGCGGAAGAGAGGTCTTCCGTTGAATGTGGACTTCTCCGTGATAATGATGGAAAGCACGATAGAAGAATCCCTCGGACTGTACGCTGCACGTACTTCCGAATAATCGACTCCAGGGATCTTTTGGATACGGCTCCGGGCTTCGTCGAGCTCCTCCTCATCGAACAGGTCCCCCCTCCGAAATGGAATTTCACGCCGCAGAATATGGGTTCGGATCTTTTCGTTTCCATATACGCGGATCTGCCCGACCCGAAAGGGGGGCGTTTCGCTTGTTTCCGGCAACGCTGGAGTCCAAGCGATCAAGAGCATACCGAATATGAGTATGGTTCGGATCACGCGTCGCCTGGTTTTTTTGGCTATATGCGGATGCATTGGTAGTCAGGAATGTTGAGTATAACAGGAAAAACAAGGCACAATGGGGCCTAACAGCGGACATTTAATCAGAGTATCGCACAAAATGACAACAAGAAAAAAATCGATCGAATCCTCAGTTCCGAGCCGAATAGGATTGAAATCCACGGCCCCGATGCATCCTCCCGCCCAAGTTCTCCTTGTCTTGGGGCAAGCATCGCTATATCATATTGTCGCAGGAGGCTGAGTTGATTATTTATGAACGTTTATCTTCTCAAATCGAAGCTGCACCACGCAAGGGTTACAGGTATCAACATGGATTATGAGGGAAGCATCGTGATCGATGCGGTTCTCATGGAAGAAGTTGATCTCTGTGCGTACGAAAAGGTGCTCGTCGCCAATATGTCGACGGGGGCCCGCTTTGAAACGTATGTGATTCCGGGACCTCCCGGTTCAGGCAGAATCGATCTGAACGGTGCAACTGCCCGACTGGGCCAGGTTGGAGACCGGTTGATCGTCTTCGCGTTTGCCCAAGTAACCCGATCTGAAGCGGGCTCGTTCACTCCAAAAATCGTCCAACTTGACGAGAAAAACCGCGTCCTCCAAAGGCTTTCCCCAAAATGAGAGAATATCGCTCCCAAATCGAGACGCGCCGCATCTCGAGGGTGGCGATCTGCAGCGGAGTTGCGAGCATCTTTTTTTTCGAGATACGCCGGTGAGCCAGCATGCCACCCCGGCCGCTCCGGTTGAGCCGATGGCCGGATTCCGACAGAAAGTCTTGCGCCAATGACGTCGAATCAGATGGAAGAAAAGTACTATCTGGATGATGCCTACACAACGGCGTTTCGGGCCAAGGTGCTGTCCTGTGAAAAGCTTCTCAACGGACATTTTGCCGTATTACTGGATAAGACGTATTTCTTTCCCGAATCCGGTGGGCAGCTTTCGGATAAGGGCAAAATCCTGAATGTGGATGTCGTGAATGTTCGCGAAGACGATGCGGGGAGAGTCGTTCACGAGGTGACCGCCCAGGTGGATGGTGAAGTGAGCTGCGACGTCGACTGGGAGGCGCGTTTCGATCACATGCAGCAACACACAGGTCAACACGTGCTTACCCGTGCTTTTATCGAGATTGCCGGGATGCCGACAGTCTCGTTTCATATGGGGGATGAGACCTGCACGATTGATCTCGAGGGGAAAGGGCTGGGTGACCAGACTATCAACGCCGCCGAGGACCTTGCAAACGCCATTATCTGGGGAAACAGGGAGGTTAGTGCGAGAACAGTTCCCCTTTCTCGGCTGAAGGAAGATGCGCTCAGGAGATCGCTTCCGGAGGGCGTTACTGATGCCCGCGTCGTGGAGATCGAGAATTTCGACGCCGTTGCATGCTGCGGGACTCATGTGAAGAGGACGGGTGAGCTGGGCATTATTAAAGTGCTCAAGCACGAAAAGGTCAAAGGCAGCGTTCGCGTCCATTTCGTAGCCGGACGGCGGGCTCTCTTGGACTATCGAGACAAACACGGCGTGGTGAAATCGCTTGCCAACAGGTTTACAACGTCGGTCGACGGGATCCTGGATAAAACTGAAAAGCTCTCGAAAGATGCTCAGCTTTTGAGGAAGGAACTCCAGAAAAGCATCAAAAGACTTGCTGCCTTCGACAAACAGCGACTTCTCGCGGAGGCGTCGACCCACAAGGGCAGGCGTTTCATCGTGCACCTGTGTGAAGCGGGCGACGAAAGTTATCTCAATCTCCTTGCCTCGGCATGCAAGAACGAGGCGGGCACGATCGTTTTCCTGGGTTCGAAGGACGGGCATGTCGTCTGCGCCGCATCCCCCGAGGTCTCCATTGATCTTGCAACTCATGTCGTCGGCGCCGCGAAAGAAGCAGGTGGTGGGGGCGGAGGAAAGGGAGACTTCGCCAGGGTGACTCTCCCAGACTCCGTTGATGTCAGAGAATTTCTCGAAAAGGTATCCAGCTATGTCAAGAACGCTGTTTAACTGGGTGAGGATCCTGATGATGCTTGGCTTCTCGGGAGCCGTGATGGCGTCGGGCTTGCGGGAGCGTCCGGACTCGCTGCTGGCGCGTGTCCAAAAGGGGTCATATAAGGTATTTCAACGGGTAGGGGAAGATACGATACCTCGTGAAATAGGCACTGAGACATTCACAAAAAAGTACTTCACGGACAACACTATCGTGCTCGAAATCGAAAAGGAAATGGATTTCGCCTTGATTGGAGCACCGTCTCGTACCTTGAAGCAAAAGAGCACACTGGAGATCGAAGAGGATTCCTATTTTCCAAGGCGCTATGAGATGAGGAAGGAGAATGGGGGGATGGAACAGGAATCCGGTATCGAAATGTTCTCGAACGTTGCAATTATATCCAGCCGCACCAATAAACTGGACGAGAAGGTAACTCTGGTTCTGTCGGCTGGCGCGATGTTCGTCGAAGGGAATTCCATCAGCCAGCACGCGCTTCTCCTGCATCGGTTGGATTCAAGCATCACCAGAAAACGAAACATCATGGTTTTCGATCCTCTTCTGAAAAGGGAGTCCTCCACTGTGGTCGTTTATGCTGGGGAAGTCACGGAGGTTACTGACGGAGAATCCAAATCGCTTAAACTATACAAGATCGAAAAAGAGAGATACCCCGTGATGCAACTGTATGTGGACAATTCCGGAATTGTCGTTAAAGCGAGCGACGGCGTTCAGGAGTTCATACTCACTGGTTTTGAGGATATTGAGCTCCAAGCGCCATCAGGCGGTTAAAAACCGATTGCAACGTTTCTTTCCCACACACGTTTAGACCCGTTATGAAACTTCATTGGAAGATCCTTATAGGGATGCTGATGGGCGTTTTCATCGGCCTTCTTGTGAACGAATCGTTCGTGCTTCCCGGTGTTCTCGGCGATTTCCTCGGGAAGTTCGCGTTTGTCAGGGCATTCGCCATCAAAGTGATACAACCCCTGCTCGGCCCTGTCGGCTCCGTTTTCATCAAGTTATTGAAGATGTTGATCGTACCGCTGATCCTCGCTTCGATGATTGTCGGAGTCGCGAAGGTGGGGGACGTTAGAAAGCTCGGCGGACTGAGCGGGAGAACATTTGCTTTTTATATTACCACCACATGGGCGTCTGTTGTGGTTGGGCTCATTGTTGTCAACATCATTGAACCGGGTAGCGGAGCACCCGCCCTCGTTAGCGAAGTGCCGGAAGCCGCTTATTCGGCGGTTAGCGTGTGGAGCGTAATCCTCAATATGATTCCGGACAATCCGATCAAAGCGATGGCGAACATGGACATCCTGCCGATCATCGTTTTCGCTCTCATGCTGGGCGCGATTCTCACAACGCTGGGAGAAAAAGGGAAGCCGCTCGTCAGCTTCTTTGACAGCCTGAACGAGGCGATGATGCGGCTGGCAGATGTGGTTATCCGGCTTACGCCGATCGGAGTTTTTGCGCTGCTTGCCGAAGTGGTTGCGCAAACGGGCCCCGGCATTTTTGCGAACCTCGGCAAATACATGTTTACGGTTATATTGGGCTTGAGCGTACACGCCTTTGTTACGCTTCCGCTTCTTCTTGCGCTCGTAGGCCGGACGAGCCCCAGAAAGTATGTCAGTTACGTTTCCCCGGCGCTGACCACCGCTTTCTCCACGGCCAGCAGCAGCGCAACCCTGCCGCTCACTCTCGACTGCGTGTCGAAACGAGCCGGTTTGTCGGCAAAGGTGTCGAGTTTCGTTCTCCCGCTCGGAGCGACGATCAACATGGATGGGACGGCGCTTTACGAGTCCGTCGCAGCTGTATTCATTGCGCAGGTTTATGGTATCGATCTCACCTTTTCCCAGCAGTTGTTGGTCTTCTTTACGGCCACGCTGGCCGCTATAGGTGCCGCAGGAATTCCCAGCGCGGGCCTCGTTACAATGGCGATCGTGTTGAAAGCTGTGGGACTTCCTCTGGAAGGGATAGGGATGATCCTAGCGGTGGACAGGATTCTCGATATGTGCCGCACTACGGTGAATGTGTGGGGGGATACAGTGGGCTGCGCTGTGGTAACAAAGCTCCAGGGAGAGGACATACCCGCCTCAATCCGCTAAATAGAATTTTGCTGATGGTTCTGATTGGCCTGATTTGGGAAAGAATTGGATAACGTGCCTGCTCGGATGAACATTTTGAAAATAAGAGGGAACGATATTATACTAAGGATATTTAATACAATATTGGAGATTAGAGCGCTGTGAAAGGAGTAGATCTTCGATGACCGGACATAGACACGTTCTTTTGATCTTAGCAACATCTATAAGTCTCTTTGCGATGTCGCTGATATTTGCTTGTGGGGAAAAGGGAAATCGTTACGACACCAATCTTCTCGAGAATCCTTCTTTCGAAGAAGTCAAGGGCGAGCTTCCCAGGGGCTGGGAGCTGGCTCCGTTCCGTGGACTGGAAGGGGAAAAGGAAGTCGATTACGGGATCGACAGAGAAACGGCCTACGATGGCGAGAATTCATTCTATTTCGAGGGGAACCAGCAGACGAAAAAGTGGTTCGCCCTCGCCCAGGAGCTGGAGGTTGATGGTATCACGCACGTCCGTCTCCGCGGCGCATTGCGTCTGGAGGAGGTTGGTCGGACTAGAGGGCAGTACGCTCGATGCAATTTTCTCCTGGCGTTTTTCGATGAAAATCATAGACGCTTTCAGGAAATGAGGTTTGCGGACAAGGGCACCGAAGCCAGAGCTGGGACTACCGAATGGATTGTAGAAAACCGCACATTCCGGGTGCCAAGACATACGAGATACATCAAGGTCTACTGTATACTCGGTATGTCGGGGAAGGTTTGGTTCGATGATCTTTCACTGGAGATTCCTCGACCTGCTCCATGGCTTCACACGGCGACGCGTAACTTCGATTTCTACTGGCTGGCAGAAAGGCCATTCCCTCCAAGGGCAATGGAGAAGCAGCAAAGCCTCTACGAGGAATATTGCAGGAGACTTGGAGTAACAAGCGATGCGCGCATCTCGTATTATTTGTATCCCGATTCTTCGACGATAAAAAGAATGCTGAGCCTCAAGGGCGTTTTTTATATCAGCTGGGATGACCAGGAGATTCATACGATCCAACCATACGAAGACCACGAGATTATCCATATCATCACGGATCCCTTCGGTACGCCTCCGAGATCAATTTGCGAGGGGACGGTTTTTTATCTCCAAGGGGGATTTCGTGGAAAGCCGCTTCATCCTGTTGCTCGGCAGTTCCTAGCCGAAAAGAAGCTCCCCAGTTTGACAAGCCTCATCGACTACAACAGGTTCGTGTTTTTACCTTCGAGTTTGTCCTTGCCATCGATAGGTTCCTTCGTCGCATTCATTGTCGAGACGTGGGGAATGGAGCGGCTCATCGAACTGTACAGGGCCGCAAAAGGAGCGAACGCGTACTTGACATTCGGGCCTTCTTTCGAGCGGGTGTACGGGGTGTCCGCCGGTGAAGCGGAGACCCGCTGGAGACAGTTCCTCGCGAGGGGCGCTTTCGCTGAACCCGATACACTGCAAGCACCTGCAACTTCAAACGAAAGAAAAATCGATTGAATAAGTACAAGTATTGCCCACGCTGTGGTTCGCTGCTTGAGGACAAGCATATGGATGGCAAAACGCGTCAGGCTTGTTCATCCTGCGATTTCGTTTTTTATCACAACCCGACACCTGCTGCGGGCGTTATTCTCATCGAAGATCAGGAGGTGCTGTTAGTAAAGCGAAAGTACCCTCCGAAGGTGGGAATGTGGACGCTGCCGGCTGGATTTGTAGAGGCGGACGAAAACGCGCGCGATTGTGCTGTGAGGGAAATGAAAGAGGAAACGAACATAGATGTGCAGCTAACGGGGCTTTTCAATATTTATTCAGCGTTTGACGATCCCAGAGCGTCTGTTGTTTTGATCCTTTTTCTTGCAGAACGTGTAGGTGGTAGAGGGGAACTTCGGTGCGGGGATGACGCGAGCGATGCCCGCTTCTTTCACATAGATGATATCCCCGAGGATATCGCTTTCAAAGCGCACAGAATGGCGCTGAAAGAGATAAAAGAGCTCATCAAATCACGGCATTAATCCAGAATCCTGACCCTGAACGTATCGCCCTGATCGATCCGATCCACGACGTTCATGCCTTTTGTGACTTTTCCGAAGATCGTGTACCGTCCATCCAGGTGACGCTGCGGTGAGTGCGTGATAAAGAACTGCGAGCCGCCCGTATCCTTTCCGTCATGCGCGATACCGACGTATCCCTGGTTAAAAGTGTGTTGGCTGAATTCCGATCGGATGTAGTATCCAGCATCTCCCCAGCCATCTCCCCTGGGGCAACCACCTTGAATGACGAAGTTGGGAACTACGCGGTGAAAAGTGAGCCCGTCGAAAAATCCCTGCTTGGCAAGCGAAATGAAGTTGGCCACGGTTTGCACGGCGTCGTCACCGAACAGCTCGACTTCTATTTCACCATGCTTGCAGGTGATGACGGCGTGCTTTTTCCCCATGGGCAGGGATAGCCGAATTCCCCTCGAAGGTGTGAATTCGCTTTCGTAGAAGAACCGATTTGGTTTCACCTCGGGTATTTCTACATTCATCTCTTGCAGGGCATCCATTGCTATGGTCCGGACCCGCCCGTCGCTGTCTTCCAGTGCTTCCAAGAAAAGTAAAACAGCTTCATCAGCTTTGAACTTCCTGAGTGCTCTAAGGATTTCGAGTCGGATATTGACTTCAACCCGCTCCTTCTGTTTTTTATATGTTCCAATGAGTTCTGCTATCGCGGCCTCGTGCTCGATCTCACTCAATGCCGTAACGGCTTCGGTTGCAACTGCCCAGTCTTTGTCGGAGAGCTTCTCAATAAGAATCGATCCGATCCGATCTCTTCCGAAATGAGCAAGAGCCTTTACCGCAGCAGTCCGCATCATTGGATCTGAGTCGCTGCGCGAAATTTCGACGAGAAAATCTATCCTTTTCTCGAGCTTGGCAATGCCGATGCTCTCTATCGCTGCGGCCCGCACGAGGCGTTCGCCATCCTTGAGGCCCTCCTGAAGGAAAATGCTTGCCTCGTCGCCAAAGATTTTAGCAATGGCCCGCATTGCTTCCAGACGGACACCGGGGCTTTTGTCAATGATCGCCTGTAGCAAGTAGTTCTTTGCTTTCATAGATCCGATCATACCCATGGCGGTGACCGCCGCGCGCCGAACATGGTGCGAATGGTGATTGCGGGCGAGCTCACCGAGCGGATGAACGGCTTTGTCATGACCGATCTTCCCCAAAGCAGCAGCTGAGTTTACCAGTACATGCCAGTCATTGTCGTCGAGGGCATCGATCAAACCGCTGACTACCTGCTTGGCTTTGTGGTTTCCCAGCGTTTGGGCTGCGTATGCCCTCACGAGTTCATTCTCATGATTCAAAAGCGGGAGAACACCGGTCGCAACGCGGTTGGAAGGTGCTTCTCTGAGCGCGTAAGTGGCACTCCAGATTACTCCCGCATCCATGTCGTGAAGAGCGATTAGGAGCGGGCGGATGGACTCAGGGTCCTGAAGCTTTGCCAGCGCGAGCGTTGCGTTTCTTCGAACGGGCGAGTGAAAATCCCGGAGGAGTTCGGTGAGTACGGCCGTAGCTTCATCGCCTCCGATCTTGCCGAGTGCCTCAGCAACTTTGATAAGGATCTCAGGACGAGGATCTTTCGACAATTCAATGAGCGGTTCCAGCGCCTTCTGGGACCCGATCTGCCCTAACGCGAAGATCGCTTCGAGAACGACCCTTTGATCTGCATCCTTGAGCATGGGTAAGAGGTATGGAACATCGCTCTCGTCCTGAATCCTCCCGATCACTTCGACGGCGCGCAGTCTCACTAGGGGATTCTTCGATTTGAGATAGGCGAACACCTTTCCGTCTCCCGTGACGCGGCCGTCCTCCCACAAGGCAAGGTTCCGAAGTGTATCCCTGCCGGAAGATGCCGCGAGAAGGAATCGATAGCGACTGTGCTGATCTTCAGTTGAAAACGATGAAACATTAAGGATCAGGAGGAATAACATTCCAACGATTTTTTGAATCATCTTAAACCTCGGAGAGAGTCGTGTTTCAAATATTCATTGAAATTATTTCGTAACCGTTACTTTGACCCGTTGATTAAAATGGTTTCACGGCTTTGAGAATGTGTCAAGGGGTTGTTGACCTGTACAATGCCTGGGTAATGCACCTATGTCTTTGAAAGGATAGCCGATTTGCTCTATAATCATGTTAAGGAAAGGATGCCGGCAGCTTAGGTGGGAAAGAGATTCATGTTGCGAAGGCAGATGAAGAGAATGGGCAAATTGTCCTTTATTGCAATCGTCTTCGGGTGGATGCTGGCTCTATCTTTCTCCGCTCCGCGGGGCAGGACGTGGTACGTCAAGCCGGACGGCACCGGCGATGCCCCGACGGTACAGGCTGCTGTTGACAGTGCAGTGGCCGGCGACTCGATTTACGTTGCTGCGGGTAAGTATTTCGATGCCCGCGATATACTCGTTGACGGAGTAACGAAAAGGGTCAACCTGCATCTTTATAAGAATGTCAAAGTGATTGGCGAAAGTGGGCCGGAGAAGACGATGATCAAGGGCTATGAGAGTGACATTGGAGTTTATATCGAAAATGTCGATTCCACAGCAGAATTGAGAAATTTCATTATCGAGACGTCCTGGGAGAATTACACATGCATCGATACCGGCTCAACCGTACCGGAACATCTCCATGTGGGAATCGAATGCCGACAAGCGGATGCAACGGTCACAGAAAACCTTGTGCACTTTAACGATATCGGCGTTAAGCTAACCGATTCGGCCGCCCTGGTAATGCACAATGAAATCCACCACAGTCTCATCAACGTCCTGTGCAGAAATGGTTCGAATGCGGTGCTAAGTGATAATGAGATCCACGATGGAATGCGTTTGATTCACTGCGATGCTTCCTCACCCCTAATCGAAGCAAACGAACTCAGGAGGGCTTGTGAGGGCATCCGCGCGGTGGGCGACGCGAATCCTCTTATAATCAACAACACCATTCATTTCACGTTCAATTGGGCGGTGGTGTGCCGTTCGGGTTCTGTTATCGATCATAATAGAATCGAGGACAATGCGTCGGCTGTACGTCTTGAAAATTCTATATCATCTGTTATCGTAAGAAACAATGTGTTCTACCATAACGTTATCGCCATCGAAGTATCCTCCTCCGCAGACGCTCTGATCGAAAAGAATACGATCGATGCTTGCGAATTCGGTATTTACTGTGATAACGGGTCCGGGCTCATAATACAGAACAACATCATCAGCCGGCCGAACTTTGGCATTTTCTGCGAGGCGACGTGCTCTCTAATCATTGCTTGCAATGACATTTTCGGTGCACGCGTCGAGCCGTATTCAGGGACCTGTCCGGACCTAACCGGCAGCGACGGAAACATTTCTCTCGACCCGGAGTTCTGCGGAATATTCGGCACCGGCAACTACAACCTGCAGAGCGATTCCCCCTGCGCTTCGGGGAACCACCCGGATGGTTACAATTGCGATCGCATCGGCGCGTTCGAAGTGGGTTGCGGTCAAGTACCAACCAAAAGGATGTCTATCGGAAAGCTCAAATCTCTTTTCAATAAGAAAGATCGCAGAACCGAATGACGGCTTCGATGAGACGACATTTGCCCGGCAAGGGCCGCGTTGACAGTCTACTCCTCCTATGCTAGGTTGACTTCACAACTCTTCCAGACGGCAGCAGCACGCAAGCCAAAGCATGATTCACATTCTTGAACCAGTACGGATTGAATTAGGGGGATGAAGTTGAATCTCATTTCGATGGACAATCGGAGGCAATCGGATGCTCGGCAGGTGTACCGTTTTTTCCCCAAGGATCCGCGCTTTGCGATTTTCGCTTTGGTGCTCTTGATCGTGTCTGCGTTCGTCGTCAGACGCCCAGGAGGAATGCTCTGCCTACTGGTTTATGTGCTTCTCTTGCACTCGCTCTCTGGTGCTTCTGCAGGATCGATATGGAAACGATCGAAAAAAATACTTCTTTTCGCCTTGCTGGCTGTCGTATTGAACGCGGTACTGGTAAGTGGCGAGCCGCTCGTTACTGTCAGTGGGAGGCAAATCGTTTCAAAAGAGGGATTCTCCCGGGGGATATATTTTTTTATGCAGATCTTCGTCCTTTATCATTCGACGGTCTTGTTCGTGCTGTTCACTTCTCAAGAAGCGGTCGCTCAGGGGATTTCAGCGCTCATTAAACCGCTTGCACCAAAGCTCGCGAATAAAATGGCGTTCTATGCGTTCGTGTCAATCGGATTTCTACCGCTTTTCTTCGAGGAATTCGAGCGGATCGCCACTCTGCAAAGATTCCGTGGAGGTGGGTTGCAGGGAGGTCCTCTGCAAAAGCTGAGAGGCACCAGATTGCTCATTGTTCCACTTTTTCTTTCGGCGATCCAGCGTTCGGGTCAGTTGGCCATGGTGGTCGAGCTCCGGGGACTCAGAGACGCGGCAGGGGAGCTTCTGGAACTCGGACGGCCGAGTATTAGGGATTGTGTCTTTATCGGAGTGACATTGACCGTTGTTGCGTTTTGCGTTGTGGTGCTTTCTGGCGGTTGAGGATTTTGCGCCCAAACAGGCGTGCGGCTTTATGAAAGGCAATATGAAAAACTTAAAATGCATTCTTGAATACGACGGCACCGATTTTCATGGATGGCAGAAGCAGCAAGGCCAGCGCACGGTTCAGGGCGTTATGGAAGAGGCGATCGAGAAGATTCATGGTGAAAAGGTGCAGGTTCACGGTGCAGGCCGAACGGATGCCGGCGTGCATGCATGGGGGCAGGTATGCAGTTTCACGATCGATACGCGGCTTTCGGTCAAAAGAATCGCTAGAGCGGTAAGCTCGAAACTTCCTGGGGATGTGCGGATTCGCTCTGCGGAAGAGGTGCCGCTCGATTTTCATGCGCGATTCAGCGCGCTGAGCCGGCGGTATATTTATTATTTGCGAACGGAACCGACGGCAATCTGGCGCAGGTTTTTTTATGTGGTACGGTACTCCCTCGACGCGGCGGCAATGAAAAAGGCTGCCCGGTATCTCCTTGGCGAAAGGGATTTTGCAAGTTTCACCACGGCACAAGCCTCCAAAGACGGCACCACGCAATGCCTGCTCACCGAGCTGGACGTCCAACAGACCGGAGCGGTCATCTCGTTCACCGCGGAAGCCGACCACTTTCTCCATAATATGGTCCGCATTATCGTGGGGACGCTTCTCGAGGTCGGCCGAGGGAAAATCCTCCCGGAACAGTTGAAAGAGATTGCGTGTAAAAAGGATAGAAATGCGGCAGGCCCGACAGTACCGCCGAATGGTCTCTTCCTCCTCGAGGTGGAATACCCGGAGTGAATTGGTCTTGGAGTGCCCCAGGCAATGGATTATGATAAAATGTTAAGCCAAGCAGAGATGGCACTGAGGGGGTATAAAAGCCGAAAACGATTATTTGCCATATGATGTGGGGGAACTTGTCCACTTCGAACCGTGTTCGGAATAGAGGAAGGAGAGAGATGAAGCTTTTTCTTGATACCGCAAATATTGAGCAGATCCGCGAGGTCGCCGCGCTGGGCATTTTGGATGGTGTGACCACCAATCCAACCCTCATGTCAAAGGAAAAGGGGAACTATCGCGAGAGTCTGAAAGAGATATGCGACATCGTCCGCGGACCGGTGAGCGCCGAAGTCGTAGCGGAGGGATCGGAGGAGATGGTGCTCCAGGCCCGCGATCTCGCCAAGATCAGCGAGCACATCGTCATAAAGATTCCATTGATCGCCGAGGGTTTGAAGGCGGTAAGGGTGCTTTCTGCGGAGGACGTCAAGACAAACGTGACATTGTGCTTCAGCGCCAACCAAGGAATCCTCGCAGCGAAGGCCGGGGCGACTTATTTGAGTCCATTCATCGGCCGCATCGATGACGTGGGTCAGCCGGGGATGGACTTGATTGCAGATCTCATAGAGATATTCGAAAACTACGCGTTTGCAACGCAGATCATCGTGGCGAGCGTTCGGCATCCACTGCATGTGCTCGAAGCGGCGAGGCTCGGCGCCGACGTTGTCACGGTGCCGCATAAAGTCATGATGCAAATGCTAAAGCATCCATTGACGGATGTAGGCATCGAGAAGTTCAACGAGGACTGGAAGAAGGTGATATCACGTTAAAAGTCGGATTTAGCGATCTTCCCACATCGAATGGCAACCGTTGGCAAAAGCTGACCGCAGGCGAAATCGCGCCAAAGCGGTATCAAAAGATTGATTCAGTATTCAACTAAGAGTTGGGTGAAGAGATGGACGATCTCCAGAAAATCAAAAAGATGCGCTACCTGCCGTATATTTTTGGGGCGATACTGGGTATTTCGCTCGCGTTGGTCATTATCTCGGGCTTGATCTTCTCTAGCGTGCCCAGGAGCTCTGCTGACTTAGCAAACCCGGCATCCACGACACCGGACGGCCGGATCGCTTCAATGCCCGCTGCATCGATCGGTGAGAGCCGCAGAAACGCCATCGTTGTGGCAACGGAGAACGTAGCGCCTGCCGTGGTTACTATCACGACCACCTTCACGCGGGTATACCGGCCGTTCCTTTTCGATTTCGAACAATGGTTTGGAAGGCACTATTTTAGGCCGCGAAAACGATCTTATTCCACATTGGGTTCAGGCGTAATTATCGATGGTAAAGGATACATTCTTACCAACGAACATGTGGTGTCCAGGGCAGAGGAGATCAACGTAACGCTTTCCACGGGCGAGACGCTCGATGGGCGTCTGGTTGGAAGCGCGCCGGACTACGATCTTGCCCTTATCAAAGTCGATGGGAAGGACCTTCCATATGCCCCTCTAGGGGATTCGAGCGATCTCCTCGTTGGAGAATGGGTGATCGCCATTGGAAGCCCCTTCGGGTGGGAGCTAAGCGATCCGCAGCCTACGGTGACAGTCGGTGTAGTAAGCGCATTCCACAGAGAAGTTAGGGGCGAAAGCAGCGAACGCATTTATAAAGACATGATTCAGACGGATGCGGCCATTAATCCTGGTAACAGCGGTGGGCCCCTGGTGAATTCGCGTGGAGAGGTGATCGGGATCAATACGTTCATCTTCAGCCAAAGCGGTGGCAGCATAGGGATGGGATTCGCGATTCCAATCAATCGCGGCAAGTGGGTGCTCGATGAGATCGTGCACTATGGCCGGGTTCGCTCGGTTTGGGTGGGAATCTCGGCAATGTCCGTCACGCCGGAAGTTGCAGTCAGCCTGAATCTAAAGAGGAGAAGGGGCGTGCTGATCAGTAGCATCGAGGAAGACAGCCCTGCCTCCAAAGCCGGCCTGAAACCCGGAGACCTCATTGTTGCCGTGAACGGCCGGGACGTCACCAGCGTAGACCAAGCAAATCACATCATCTTTGGATCCAGAGTGGGAGATGAGCTCGTCATGGATATCGAGCGGAAGGGCAAAAAGCAGCAGTACACTATCAAACTCGAAGAGCATCCAGGCGATATCTGATTCGCTTGTTTCAAATAACACTGTCACTCACTGTGAGTTGGCTGCTTTCCGTCTGCTACCGCGGAGCACGCGCATAACGAAATCGATGGGTCTGCCTTAGGGAGGGGTCATGATCGAACGGTACACCCTGCCCGTGATGGGGAGGATCTGGTCCGAGGAAAACAAATTCCAAAAATGGCTCGAAATCGAGATTCTTGTGTGTGAGGCGCTTGCCTCGATGGGAGAGATTCCCAAAGATGCGGTAAAGCGCATTCGCGAAAAAGCCGCTTTCGACTCCGAACGCATCAAGGAAATCGAAGAAACCACCCACCACGATGTCATCGCCTTCCTCACGAATGTCGCCGAGCATGTGGGGGATGATTCGCGGTACATCCACATCGGAATGACCAGCTCCGACCTCCTCGATACTGCGCTCGCCGCCACGCTCAAGGAGGCAGGGGAGAAGCTGCTGTCTCGGCTATCGGAGCTGAAAGCGGTAATCAAGGAACGCGCTCTCGAACACAAAAGAACGGTCATGGTGGGGCGCACCCACGGAATCCACGCAGAGCCAATCACGTTCGGGCTCAAGCTCATCGTCTGGTATGACGAGTTATCGCGCAGAGAACAAGCGCTCGAGCGGGCGATCGATACTATTTCGTTCGGGAAGATTTCCGGGGCGGTCGGCAACTACGCCCATCTCGATCCAAAGGTGGAAACGTACGTCATCGAAAAACTGGGTCTCAAGCCGGCACCCGTATCCACGCAGATTCTCCAGCGTGACCGGCATGCTGAGTTCGTCTCAGCGCTTGCCCTCGTTGCCGCTTCGCTGGAAAAGATGGCTACAGAAGTTCGGAACCTCCAGCGTACCGATGTCCTCGAAGTGGAAGAGTATTTCGAGGAAGGTCAAAAGGGCAGTTCGGCGATGCCGCACAAGCGAAATCCGATCACCTGCGAGCGCATCTGCGGCCTCGCCCGCATCATCAGGGCGAATGCGATCGCCGCAATGGAAAACGTAACGCTATGGCACGAGAGGGACATCAGCCATTCTTCAGTAGAAAGGGTGATCCTGCCGGACAGCACAATCGCCTTGGACTATATGCTCGAGCGGTTCGCGTGGGTGATCAAGCGTTTGATCGTGTACCCCGACCGGATGAGGCAAAATCTCGAGCGGACGAACGGGCTCATTTATTCGCAGAAGCTTTTGCTGGAGCTTGCGAAAACCGGAATTTCGCGTGAGGAAGCGTACGCGGCGGTTCAGGAAGCAGCGATGGAAACGTGGGAGAGGGGAAAACCCTTCGAGCAGTCGGTTCGCGAGCGCGAGGCCATAACGTTACGGATGGATGGAAACACTCTCGATTCGATATTCACCCTGGATGCCTTTTTAAAATCGGTTGACGAAATCTTTGAAAGAGTAGTTTAATCGGATTCTCGGCATTGGACTATTCCTGGTGCGTCGCGGCGGCTAGCTGCGGCGTAACTGTTTTTTTGATTGCCCGCCACTTCGAGATCCCGCTTATACGGGAAGCGCCAGGCTCCCGTCGGAACGGAACCGCAAATGGACACGATCCAGAAAGAATATCTCATCGCACTCGACTCGGTAAGTAAGGCGGTTCTGGATCGCTTTCTCAAGGAGCAGAATCTAAGTCTGAAACCGGACGAACTCGACCAGCTCCGCGAACTTCTGGGAAGAAATCCGAGTCTTGTCGAGCTTCATATCTTCAACACGATGTGGAGCGAGCATTGCTCGTATAAAAGTTCCCGAGCGGTGCTCAAGAAGTATCTCCCTACGAAAGCGCCTCATGTCGTTTTGGGTCCCGGCGAGGATGCCGGTGTCATCCGGTTTTTCGAAAGGGAGGGGAGAAAGTACTGCCTCGTGATGGCGCACGAAAGCCACAATCATCCATCACAGGTTCTCCCCGTCGAGGGCGCCGCGACCGGAATTGGTGGAATCGTCCGAGATGTGTACTGCATGGGAGCCGATGTTATTGGTGTAATGGATCCCCTTCGGTTCGGAGATCCTGAGGGTCCCAAAGGCGCCCGCGTTCGTGATATCGCGTGGGGCGTTGTCGATGGCATCGCGCAGTACGCAAACGCTCTGGGCGTTCCCAACTTGGGTGGAGAAGCGGCGTTCGATTCGAGCTTCGACGATAATTGCCTGGTAAATGTCGTGGCCCTTGGGATCGTTGAGGAGGCGGACATCATCAGGAGCCGAGCCCCCGATTCGGCATGTCGAGACCCCCATGACGTTATTCTCATCGGAAAACCCACTGATGCTTCCGGCTTCGGAGGAGCCGCCTTCGCGTCCGAAAGGCTGAGCGAGAACGATGCGGTAGAACGCCAGGAGGCCGTCCAGGTTCCCGATCCCTTCCTTAAAAGAGTGCTTAGCGAAGCCACGAAGTCCCTCCTCGATCTCGCCAAGCACGAACGAATCAAAATTGGCTTCAAGGATCTCGGCGCCGGGGGAATTAGCTGTGCTGTTTCCGAAATGGCTGCGGCCGGAGGGGTTGGTGCTTTTGTGGACTTCGACAAAGTCAATTGCGCGATCGACAACATGCGTGCTGAGGTGATTGCCTGCTCGGAGACCCAGGAGCGCTACGCAATGATCGTTCCCACAGGTTTCAGTGCGGACGTGCTGCGCATATATAACGAGGATTTCGAGCTGCCCGGTCTTTATCGCGGTGCGGGGGCTTTCGTGATCGGAAGGATCACAAAGGACAAGCGCTTCAAAATCTCTCACAACGGACGTCTGGTTTGCGACGCGGATGTGGATGCTATCACTACGGGAATCCAGTACGATCGAGCTGCGGCGAGGAAGAAGCCGGCGCCACGCGGAGTTCCCAAAGATCCTGAACCAGGAATCAGGGAAGCGCTGCTTGCGCTTCTTGCATCGTACAACATTTCGGACAAGTCTAAGATCTACAAGCACTACGACACCGAGGTCCAGGGCAGGGCGGTGCTGAGGCCTGGTGAAGCCGATGCATCGGTATCCCTTTTTCTCCCTGGAGAACCAGTGGGCGTGGCCGCCGCATGCGGCGGTAACTCGCGCCTCGCCGCGGTGGATCCGTATTTCGGCGGGGTCTGGGCCGTTATCGAGGCAGCCAGGAATGTTGCATGCGTAGGCGGACAACCTCTCGCGATCACCGATTGCTTGAATTACGGCGACCCGGAAGATCCCGGCGTGTTTTGGGAGTTCTCCGAAGGTGTCCGGGGGATTGGCGATGCGTGCAGGGAACTCGCGATCTCCGAAGATAAGGGAGTTCCTTTGCCCGTGATCTCGGGCAATGTTTCGTTCTACAACCAGAGCGAAAAGGGAGAACCCATAGCGCCTTCGCCGATTGTTGCCTGTGCTGGGCGTGTGGGAGATGTGAGTGTTTGCCGCGGTATGGGCTTCAAGGAAAATGATTCGGTAATCGTGCTCCTCGGTGATTTCCATGCTTCGATAGGGGGGAGTGAGTACGAGGCGCTTTTCGGTATCGCCGGGGAAAGCCTTCCGCCAGCGCCCGATTATGACATGGAAAGGGCGCTCCACGGAGCGCTGGTAGAGGGCATCCAGCGGATGCTGGTGCTATCCGCTCATGACATCAGCCACGGTGGACTCGTCGTGACGGTCTCGGAGATGATGCAGGGAAGCGATCCCTTCACGGTTGGTTGTGTCCTGTCGCTCGAAAGCGGATTCCCTGGAGACGCTCCCGAGGCTCATTATTTGTTCAGTGAGTACGGAGGCGTCGTCGTCGAAGTACCCGGGCGCTGTTGGGAGGAATATCGTAGAGTGTTGGAACGGCATGGATCGACATGGTTCGAAATCGGGCAGACGAATCGCAGCGGAGGCATCGAGGTTCGGCTGCCAGAAGGGAAGATCGTCCTCTCAGCCGATGAAATGATCCGGGCTTCCAAAGGGAAGTGCGAGCGGCTTTTTGGATAGAACAGAAGGAGCCGGTAAAACCCCATGGCGAAGGTCACCGTGATCCAGTTTCCGGGAGTGAATTGCGAGTACGAGACGGTTCGTGCCTGCGAAGCTGCCGGCCTCGAAGCGAGAATTCTTCGGTGGAACGCATCGCTCCAGAGTGTGAAGGACGCTGCGGCGATTGTACTCCCCGGGGGATTCTCCTATCAGGACCGGATCCGCGCGGGCGTAGTGGCCGCGAAGGACCACATCGTTGATGCGGTAGTGAATGCGGCCGACAAGGGAGTTCCTGTAATGGGGATCTGCAATGGCGCGCAGATCCTCGTGGAGGGTGGGATCGTTCCCGGATTCGAACCGGGACAGGTTGAGCTCGCCTTGGCGCCGAATCGGATGCCGGACCGGACGGGCTATTTCTGCACATGGATCCGCTTGAAGCGAGGACCGGCGAAATGCGTATTTACAACGTTCATGGAAAGCGGTGCTGGGGAATCCTGCGCTCCCATAAGTATCGCTGAAGCGCTTGCTGCAGATGGAGGAACGATTCCCATGCCCGTTGCCCACGCCGAAGGAAGGTTTCTAACGGCCAGCGCCGGGATCGCTCGTAGGATCGGGAATGGCGAGCGGGTGGCGCTTTACTACGCAACGGCGGAGGGGGAAGTGGCGCGGGATTTTCCGGAAAATCCAAACGGATCGATGGCTGCGGTGGCTGGAGTGACGAACGAGGCCGGAAATGTCTTGGCACTCATGCCGCATCCCGAGCGAGCCACATGGTTCCACCAGATTCCGAGGAGTGTTGGGGGATACTGGGGGAAACAGCGCACGGAGTTGAGGGCGGGCGGGCTGTTCGTGTCCGGTCCTGGACGCGGTTTCTTTGAATCGCTGAAGAGGGCGCTCGAATAGATGTCAATCCTCTCAGACAGGATGTATCGATGAAGATCGACGTCAAACTCGTCGTTTACTTGAAGGGCACCGACCTGGTGGCGGAAACGGCCTATCTTGCTTTGGTCGGCAAAATGGGGTATGAAAGCAGGCTGGTTGCCCTCAAGCGCTTCGACCACCACCGGTTCATCATCGAAAGCGAAGCACCGGAGCGCGCAGCGTCAGATCTCAAGGACGTCCTTGCCCGCCAGAGTACGTTCTATAACCGGAACAAGCACAATCATGTGCTGGAGTGCGTCTGGGAAGGGGGGGAGCTGAGAGAAGGCCCTGAGCTGGCCGCCCTTCGCAAACGCGTCCTTGGGGAAGCGACCAAGCGGGTTATCCCCAAAAGAACTAAAGATTTCGATGGCAAGACTGTCGACAAAAAGGTTATTTTAGAGGGGAATCAATTATTCTTGGTAGAATCGCTGGTAGAAGAGCAGGATTCCGCGGTGCGTGCTTCGGCAGCGTGTAAGCTGCAGGTCGATTTGAAGGGAGCAGCCGTTGACGTGCCGAATAGCGGAACGTTGTGGTGGCTCGTGTTATCCGCTGATAGCGAGGCGGAAGCACGGGCGGCGGCTGAAGAAGTCCTGGTGTGCAGAAAAAGAGATCGGGGCCTGCTTTTGAATCCAAATTACCAGCGTTTCGAAATTTTAGCGCTTGCGGAGATGGAGCCTGGCAAGAATGTTTGACACTTTGCACGAAGAATGCGGCATATTCGGCATTTACAACAGCGAAAGCGCTGCCAAGCTCACTTTCCTGGGCCTCTATTCGCTGCAGCATCGCGGGCAAGAGAGCGCGGGCATCCTCACGACGGATGGCCGCAGGGTTTGTGAATACAGGGGTCTGGGACTCGTTGCGCAGGTCTTCGATGAGGAGGCGATCAGCAAGCTCACCGGCTCCATCGCTATCGGGCACAATCGGTATTCCACAACCGGGCATCCCCGCTTTACCAATATTCAACCTCTGCTCGTCGACTGTAAGATCGGCAAGATCGCACTCGCCCACAACGGTAATCTCGTGAACGCTCTCGAAGTGCGGCATGAGATGGAGCGTAGTGGGTCGATTTTCGGGACGACGATGGACAGCGAAATCATTCTCCATCTAATCGCCCGGAGCAAGGAGGCTGCTCTAGAAGACATGATCATCGATGCGATCAGTCATGTGCGGGGCGCCTATTCGCTGCTCCTGATGACGCAGGATAAGCTGATTGGCATGCGAGACCCTAATGGATTCAGGCCGCTGCTTCTTGGCCGCCTGGATGAAAGCTATATACTCGCCAGCGAATCCTGCGCGCTGGATATTATCGGCGCTGAATATATAAGAGATTTGAAGCCAGGGGAACTCGTCATCATTGACGAGGGGGGAATTCATTCGATCACAGCGTTCGAATCCAGTAAACAGGCGAAATGCATATTCGAGTTTATTTATTTCTCAAGGCCCGACAGCATCGTATTCGAGGAAAACGTCGACAAAATCCGACGGAAGCTGGGTGTCGTTCTAGCTAAAAACCACCCCGCAGACGCCGACATCGTTATCGCGGTTCCGGATTCGAGCAATACCTCCGCCCTGGGATTTGCCCGGGAATCAGGTATGCCTTTCGAACTTGGCCTCATCCGGAACCACTATGTGGGTAGAACGTTCATCCAGCCGGAACAATCCATCCGCGATGGGAATGTGCGGGTAAAATTCAATCCCGTCAAAGGGGTGTTGAAAGGGAAGCGGATAGTCGTGGTGGATGATTCCATCGTCCGCGGATCGACGATGAAGAAGCTCGTCAAGATGCTGAGAAAAGTCGGTGTTGAAGAAGTTCATCTCCGCATTTGTTCCCCCCCTATCAAATTCCCCTGCTTCTACGGGATCGATACTCCCGCGCAAAGCGAGCTCATCGCATCATCTCAGTCGGTGGAAAAAACCAAGGAGTACCTTGGGGCAGACAGTCTCGAGCATCTGACGATTGATGACTTGAGATCCGTTGTTGATGATCCAGACGACTTCTGCTACGCCTGCTTCACCGGTGAGTATCCTGTCCCGCTGCTTCATGATCACAAAAAGGCCGCACTCGAGGACAAGATGGTGAAGAGCTAGTCGGCGGGCCGGCCGATCTCCGTGACCGGTACCGCGCGCACCAGCCTTCACCCACCGGGCTGTCCTTCGGTGAGGGCGGATAGCACGTCATGGCCGACCCTTGTCGGGGTACGCGGCGTGCACAGGTTCGGCAAGGATGATCAGGTTTCGACTTCAATTTCAAAAGGTTGGCCGAATCCGTTTTACCTCGCATCGGGACATGTTGAGAATCTTTCAGCGGTGTTTTGCTGCGAGCCGGCTGCCGATCTGTTATTCGAAGGGATTTCACCCGCATCCCAGGATCTCTCTGGGTCCTCCGCTCAAAACGGGTTGGGAAGGGTTGGAGGAATACATGGATATCTATCTGGAGGAAAACCTTTCTGGGATTGGGGAGAGAATGAATCGTACCCTGCCAGAGGGACTCCGCATTCTGAAAGCGGTGCCCGTCGATGAGGGTGTCCCGAAGCTTACTGCTGACATTCGCACCGCTCGCTATGCCGTAGAAGTGGCGAAAGATGAGGTGGCGCGGAGGTGCAAGATCAAAATGGAGTCGATGTCCTTGCAGAATGGCGCCCTGACAGAGAGCGCCGAATTCCGTTCAGGAAACGGGTTCTTACGAGCGCTCGAAGAGGCGATGCGCGAGCGCTTTGGAGCGGGGGTGGAACGGGATGTTTCCGGAGAACCCGTCCTCCTGGAACTCACCACATTGGAGGACGGCGAACACGTCATTTTCGAATATTTGTGCACGATGCCATCTGGAAAGAGCCTGAGGCCCGAGGATCTGCTATCACCCTTTATGGGCAGGCTCGAGGAATTGACGATTCCTCCAAAAGTGGTGCGGAAAGCCTTGTACGTCGAGAGGAAAAGTGCTTATCTCTCGCCGATCGATAAAGGAGTTGTTCAGAGGTCATCATGAAAGAAATCATCATTAATTCCACGTCGCTCGAAATCCGGAGCGCTATCATCGAGGACGACGATCTGGTCGAATTCCTCGTTGAAAGAGAACAATCGCGGCGTTTGGTGGGGAATGTGTACCTCGGCAAAATCAACGCGATCCTTCCCGGTATCCAGGCGGCGTTTGTCGACCTGGGTTACGAAAAAGCCGGCTTCCTGCATGTGACCGATCTAATAGGCTCCGCGAAGGCAATTTCGGAGCGCGAGGAGGCCGATGTCCTGGAGCCTGCACCCCGAAGGGGCTCACGGCGGCGGGAAATTCGAAACAACCAAAAGCCAATCGAAAAACTTCTGTTCAAAGGTCAGGAAATTCTTGTCCAGGTGACAAAGGAGGCGATTGGCACCAAGGGTCCAAGACTGTCTACACAGATTTCGCTTCCCGGAAGGTTCGTCGTATACATGCCCAGTCTCGATTACCTCGGTGTGTCGCGACGGATCGAATCTCACCAGGAACGGGCAAGGCTCAGGAACTTCATCTCGAAGAAAAAGCCTCCGAACAGCGCGATAATCGCCAGAACTGCTTGTGAAGGTGTGGATGAGAAGCAGATCGAATCCGATATCAATTTTCTCCACAAGCTCTGGCGAAGTATTAAAAAGAGCTCCGAAAAAGCTTCTGCACCCAATCTCGTTCACGAGGAGGTGGGGCTGCTGATCGGGATGGTCCGGGACGTGATGACGGAAAATGTCGACCGGATCTGGATAGACAGCGAAACGGATCACAAAAGGCTCATTCGATACTTGAAAACCTTCAGCCCCAAACTGTGCTCACGCGTCAAGCTCTATAAAGATAAGGCACCGATATTCGATAAGTTCGGTGTCGAGAATGAAATCGATAAAACACTCGAGCGGAAAATATGGCTGAAAAAAGGTGGGTACATCACCATCGACCAGACGGAGGCGCTGGTGGCGATCGATGTCAACACAGGACGCTACGTTGGGAAAAAAGACCAGGAAGAGACAATCCTCGAAACGAATCTGCTGGCCGCAAGAGAAATACCGAGGCAGTTGCGCCTCAGAGACATCGGCGGAATCATCGTCATCGATTTCATCGACATGGAAAGAGAATCGGATAAGCGAAAGGTTCTCGCGGAGCTACGCTATCACCTCCGGAAGGATCGCTCCCGTGCGAAAGCGTTCCAAGTGAGTGATCTCGGGCTCGTCGAGGTCAGCCGTAAGCGGGTCCGGCCCAGCCTTCTCCATTTCTTCAGCGAGGAGTGCCCCTATTGCAAGGGGATGGGAAAGGTTCTATCATTCGATTCGCTGGCTACCAAAATCGAGCGGTGGATTCGGCGCGTAGGCTCCCGCACGAAGGAGAAGAAAATCCAGCTTCGGGTAAATTCCTCTCTTGCTATCTTTCTGGAAGAAGAACGACAGGATGTATTGGATGCTCTCGAGCGTCAATACCGAATGAAAATCGAGATCCAGGACGATCCGAGGCTCCATCGCGAGGATTTCAGACTGGTTTCGCTCTCATCGTTCAGGGATCTCGTCCAAGAACTCACTTGACAAAGAGGGGGAATTAACTTATTAAAAAGAGGTTATACAGGGATTTTAGCTGAAGAGGCACGGTATAATGGAAGTATATGCCATCGTAGATGTTGGCGGACATCAGTTAAAAATTGCCCCGAACTCTGTTCTCCGGGTGCCGCGGATGTCCAATGAAGTGGGAGATGCGGTTGGCCTGGATCGCGTCCTCATACTGTCGAACGGCAAGAGTGTTGAGGTCGGCAAACCCTACATCGAAGGAAAGCGGCTTCAGGCCGAGGTCGTCCGCCATGGAAAAGAAAAGAAGATCGTCATATTCAAAAAGAAGCGAAGAAAAAACTACCGGAGGAAAAAAGGTCACAGGCAACCATTTACCGAAATTCGCATTCTGGACTTCCCCAGCTAGGCTCCTCTGGACCTGGCGTAGTTTTCTTCCAGAAAGGGAAGGGGAGTTGATTCATCATGGCGCATAAAAAAGGTGTAGGAAGCTCGAAAAACGGAAGGGATAGCCAAGGCCAGCGGCTCGGTGTCAAATGCTTTTCAGGGGAGAGAGTCACGGCCGGCAGCATCCTTGTGAGACAGCGTGGTAGCCGGATTCATCCGGGCCTCAACGTTGGCATGGGCAAAGACGACACGCTCTTCGCAAAGATCGATGGTGTGGTCAGGTACGAGAATTTCGGCAAAGGGAAGAAGCGAGTCAGCATTCTTCAGACAAACTGATGCTCTGAAGGAATCCCTCCCGCTTTGCTCTCCCACGGCCTTCTTGTCCCTTAAAGTCTCCTATCCAAAATTATCACCAAATAGAGTCAAAAACCCTGTGAGGTCGCTATGAGCCCGCGGGGATTTGCTGTAGTACTGCCGGCACGATATGATTCGACGCGTTTCCCCGGGAAACCGCTCGCGCTCGTATCCGGCCGACCACTGATCGAATGGGTTTTTCATGCGGCCGCCAGAATCAAAGGGGCTCGGCAAGTTATCGTTGCAACCGACAGCCCACGTATATTGGATGCTGTCAAGAAGTTTGGTGGAAAGGTCGTGCTGACATCCAGTGAACATCGAACCGGGACGGATCGTGTAGCGGAAGTAGCAGAGCAACTTGACTGTGAATACATAGTGAATCTTCAAGGCGATGAGCTGATCTTCCCCGAGGGTTTGGTAGAAAAAATGGTCTCGCAGTTGATAAATTGTCCGGATACGGACATCGTCACCGCTTGTCATCCAATCCGGCGGAAAAAAGATCTCGATAATCCCAACCACGTCAAAGTCGTTATCGATGCATCCGGAAAAGCTTTGTATTTTTCGCGGTCAGCCATTCCTCATGGCGCTGAAAAAGATGGGGGATCGAAAAAACTCTTCATTGCGTACAGACATATTGGCATATACGCATTTCGCCGATCGTCGCTCATTGAATTCGCTTCGCTCCCTCCGACACCGCTGGAAATCAGCGAGGGCCTGGAACAATTACGGGCTTTGGAAAACGGGATGGAGATCCGCGTCGTCCTGTCCCCAAAACCTACTGTGGGAGTTGATCTTCCAGCGGACATAAAAATCGTTGAAAAAGCGCTGGCCGGCCAATACACTGGAACACTTGAAAAAATTGATGCATCCTGCTTGGATGACTCGAAGGGTGTTTAGGAGAGCCACTGTGCCAGGGAAGCAATTGAAATGCATTTTTGTTACAGGGGGCGTTGTTTCGTCCCTGGGTAAAGGAATCGCAGCCGCGTCAATGGGCCTTCTGTTGAAACAAAGGGGGCTGAAGGTGACGCTTCAGAAGTTCGATCCTTACCTCAACGTCGATCCCGGCACTATGAGCCCATTTCAACATGGTGAGGTGTTTGTCACAGAAGACGGAGCCGAAACGGACCTGGATCTCGGTCACTATGAAAGATTCATCGACAGAGATCTCTCCAAGAGGAACAATGTGACGACGGGGCAGATCTATCAGTCGGTGATGCGCAGGGAAAGGCGCGGCGAGTACCTCGGCAAAACCGTGCAGGTCATCCCGCACATCACTGACGAAATAAAAAGCCGTATCGTGGAAGCTTCTCGGAATGGCGAGGAAGTGGATGTCATCGTTGCTGAGATTGGTGGGACCACTGGGGATATCGAGAGCCTGCCCTTTCTCGAAGCCAGCCGCCAGCTGCGGCTCGAACTCGGACCTGAAAACTGCATATTTGTCCACCTTACTTTGATTCCATACATTCAAGCTGCAAAAGAATTGAAAACAAAACCCACTCAGCACAGTGTGAAGGGACTCAGAGAGATCGGCATTCAACCGGATGTCCTTCTCTGCCGCACCGAGGTCCCCCTGAGCAAGGAAGTAAGGCAAAAGATCGCACTGTTCTGTAACGTCAGTGAAAAAGCGGTGATTGAAGCGCGCGATGTGTCGTCTATATATCGAGTCCCCGTTCAATTCCGAAAAGAAGGCTTGGACGATATCATCGCAAAACTGCTGCATCTCGAATCATCGGCGTGCGATCAGTCGGAATGGGATGCGTTCCTCAAGAGGATGGCAGCTGTCGAAGAAGAAGTCGACATCGCAGTATGCGGGAAATACGTCCACCTGCGTGATGCTTATAAATCGATTATCGAAGCGTTTACTCATGCCGGAGTTATCAACGATGTAAAGGTGAACATCGTCTGGGTGGATGCGGAGGACATAGAAAACCATGGTGCCGAGTACTATCTCAAGGAAGTGTCCGGCGTCCTCGTTCCGGGAGGCTTTGGCGAACGTGGCATCAAAGGAAAGCTCGAAGCGGTCCATTATGCTCGTGAGAATGGAATTCCATTTCTTGGGATTTGCTTGGGCCTGCAATGCGCCGTCATCGAGTTTTCCAGAAATGTGTGCCGAATTGAAGACGCGGACGGGTCGGAATTCAATCCAAAAACGCGAAATCCCGTTATAGACCTCATGGAAGACCAGAGAACGAAGAGCGATAAGGGAGGAACCATGCGGCTGGGGTCCTATCCATGCAGTATCAAGCCTGATTCCAGGGCGCACGAAAGCTATGGCGAACTCGAGATTGGCGAGCGCCACCGCCACCGTTGGGAAGTCAACAACAGTTACAGGGAAACATTCGAAGAACACGGCCTTGTAATTTCGGGCACTTCGCCCGACAACCGGCTCGTCGAAATCATCGAACTCAAGGACCATCCTTTTTTCGTCGCCGTTCAGTTCCATCCGGAACTCAAAAGCCGTCCAAACCGACCTCATCCGCTGTTCAGATCTCTTGTCAAGGCCGCCAAGGAGCGCAAAAGCGCCTCGCTGGAGACCCGTGGGGCAATAAACAGTTGAGATTCTTCCAGGGGAGATTCAATAATGAATCCCGTAACGATAGGACAATTCATTTGCGATGATAACTCGCCGCCGGTGCTCATCGCCGGGCCGTGTGTGATCGAAAACGCTAATGAGACGTGTAAACTGGCTGAAGCGATACAATCTCTGCCAATTGTGGAGAAATACCAGTTCGTTTTCAAAGCCAGTTATCTCAAAGACAACAGGAGTTCCGGTGAGAGCTACCGCGGGCCGGGGCTTCACGAAGGTCTCGATGTGATGAGAAAAATCAAGGACGAGCTGGGCTGCCCGGTTCTATCCGACGTGCATGGGATCGAGGAGGTGATTCCGGCGTCCGAAGTGCTGGACGTCGTGCAGATCCCTGCATTTCTATCCAGGCAGACGCGCCTCGTCGAGGCAGCAGCCAAGCATGCCAAAGCGATCAACGTAAAAAAAGGACAGTTTCTCGCCCCGGAAGATGTGAAGCTCATCGTGGTAAAGATCGAGAACGCGGGCGGGCATAACATCATTTTAACAGAGCGTGGCACCGTATTCGGGTATCATGATCTCGTAGTCGATTTCCGTTCGTTTCCAAAGCTCAAGGCGAACGGATATCCAGTGATTTTTGATGTTACACACAGTCTTCAGAAACCTGGCGGCCTAGGTGATCGCTCTGGTGGGGAGCCGGAGCATGCGGGGCTGCTCGCGCGCGCTGCAGCAGCCGTACCATGTGACGGATTGTTCATCGAAACACACTTCGAGCCGTCCAGTGCGTTGAGCGATAGCTCGACAATGGTTCCCTTCTCAGTATTAGATAAAATACTGGAAGACGTTCATCGGATCCATTCGCTCTCGAGGGAAATAGCGCACGAAAAACCCGCAATTTCCTAGCGAGCTACGGAAGGTGGACATGAAAACTAATCTGAAAAACGAAACTGCTATTAAGCTGATCGACAAGGCAAAGGAAGATATCCAGCGAGCACGGTCCGTATTCGACGCCGAAATCCAGGGGCTACGTGAAGTCCGGGATCAGGTCGGTGAAGATTTTCACCGCGCCGTTGAGACGATTTGCAAATGCAAGGGAAGGCTTATCGTATCGGGGGTGGGGAAATCAGGCGTAATCGCCAAAAAGATCGCTGCGACGCTGACGAGCACGGGCACGCCGAGTTTTTATATCCACCCGGTGGAGGCGGCGCACGGCGACCTCGGCTTGGTTAGCGATAAGGATGTCGTCCTCTTTGTGTCCAAAAGCGGAATGAGCGATGAACTGCGCCAGCTCCTCCCCTCCTTGGGGCGTCTCCGTATTACGATCATCGCGATCACCGGGAACCGGAACTCGCTGCTTGCCAAGCACAGCGACATCGTCCTGCATACGAAAGTATCGAGGGAGGCATGCGCGATGGATCTCGCGCCGACGACGAGTACCACCGCCGCTCTGGTAATGGGGGATGCGCTGGCAAGCGCTCTCATTGATCGGAAGGGCTTTAAAAAGGATGACTTCGCACGGTTTCACCCAAATGGGATTCTCGGGAGAAGGCTCACGCTAACTGTCGAGGAGCTCATGCGAACCGGTGAGGATGTGCCTCTCGTGAAACTCGGCACCACGCTGAAAGATGCGCTTTTAGAAATCATTCAGAAGCGGGTTGGTTGTACGGGCGTCGTCGATGATAAGAACAAACTCCGAGGAATTATCACAGATGGGGATCTGAAACGCATCCTCGTAAAAAAACCGGATGCGCTCAAAACGCCGGTTCGGGAAGTGATGACGCCTGAACCAAAGAAAGTGCCACCTGATATCCTTGCCTCTGATGCGCTGAGTGCAATGGAGTTCAATCCATCGGGTCCAATCACCATGTTCTTCGTTACGGATTCGAAGGATCACCCAATCGGCATCATTCATATTCATGATATCCTCAAGGCGGGCCTCAATCTCGAATAGGGGCGCATTTCGCTCGGGCTTCTCGCCCTCGGCGGGCGATCCTTGTGCGAATGCCGCGTGATGGGGGATTCCTCACTACGCTCCGGCTTCGCTCGGGCTTCTCGCCTTCGGCGGAGGATCCTCGCTCGCTCCGCGTAATGGTTCGTTACCCCCACGGAGACTTCCTGATTGCACCGCGTAGAGGTTCGTCACCCCCATCACGCAGCACCCTGCTCGCTTGTTCGGCCTTCAGATTCTTTAAAAGGCAAGAGTCACCGCGCAATTCAGAAATGGCGAGAGGACTCGGCTAAATTTATTTGGCACAATCATTGCTTGACAATCACCCCCGGTTGTGCTAACTAATTAAATGTAAAGGTTTTTGGCCATTATTGAGAAACCATGCCAGGTTTCTGAGCAGGCACAACTAGGCGTTGAATCAGTGGTCGCGGTAAAATTTTTAAAAAGAAAAATTGCGATATTTCTGATAGATGCGCTGATTCTGCTGGCAAGGATTCTTCCAAGGCGGTTGGGGATGAAAGTCTTTTCTGCCCTGGGTAGAGCCGCATCTCATGTATTTCAGACGGACCGGCGAAAAGCAATGGAGAACCTATCGATCGCTTTTCCTGAAACAGCGCCGATGTTGCGGGCGGCCATCACCCGCGCGATGTATATTACACTTGGGGAGAACATCTACGAATTTTTCAACCTCGAGGGTTCCTCGCGGGGTCGAATCAAGGGACTGGTTGACACGATCGAGGGCGAGCCGTTTTTGAGAGACGCATTCAACGAGGGCAAGGGAGTTATCGCCATTACCGGCCATATAGGCTGCTGGGAACTTCTCGGTGCTCATCTTGTTAGCCGCGGGTACCCTGTGACTGTTGTGGCGAGGTCTCTCCAGGAAAGGAAATGGCAGAAGCGTATCCAGGCAATCCGGTCATCCGTGGGTGTAGCATCCATTGACCGGGACAGCAGTGCGAGGGAAATGCTAAAGCCGCTGCGCAGAGGAGAAATCCTCGGAGTATTGATGGACCAGAAAACTCGTGTCAGTGGACTGTTCGTGCCGTTTTTCAACAAGCCTGCACACACGCCTAGCGGCGTGGCGAAGCTCTCTGCTATCTCGGGGGCGAAGATTGTTCCGATGGCGATCTATATGGATTCGAATTCGAAACACTTGATACGGATCCTCGAGCCTATTTCACCACCGCCGCGCAGAGGTGATCGCGAGAAGGGGATCAGAAACGTAACCAGCGCTTGTTCGCAAGCGATCGAAAAACTGATCAGATACGATCCCAAACAGTGGATCTGGTGGCACGACAGGTGGTCAGCGACAGAAAGAGCGGAATTGGATTATGCGGTTCAGAATTGATCGAATATTGTTGATCGGCATCATTACCCTTTTCGTTGCGGCATGCGGAAAAGATCCTTCGGGGGATATCGCGTTCAAACGCGGGGAAGTGCCCGACGAGGTGTTCGAAGATTTCGTGACTCAGGAGACGGACAGCGGTCGAGCGAAATGGAAGCTGACTGCTCCGCTAGCGAACAGGTACAACGCAAAGAACCTCGTCCTGATGGACAAGCCAAAGATAGAATTCTATGGCGACGGTGGCGAACTCCAAACGACGTTGACATCGGACAAAGGAGAGTATTACGAAAATACGAGAGATATGCTGGCTTACGGTAATGTTGTCGTCGTTTCTATTGATGGCGACGTGCTTGAAACGGACAGTTTGCTCTGGGTAAACGCCAGGGATAAGATCATTAGCAATTGCTTTGTTAAGCTCACGCGGGGAAAGGACGTAATCACCGGGATTGGCCTGGAGTGCGACCACGATCTCTCCTCGGTCGACATTAAGGAAAACGTCAAGGCGACAATCATCGAAGAAGAGGAATCTCAGGATGAGTGAGATCGGCCCAACGCCATCAATGAATGGATTTCTGCGCACTGAAGGTGTTGTAAAGATATACAGTAGGCGGAAGGTGGTCAACGATGTCAGCATCGAAGTGAACGCTGGCGAAATCGTCGGTCTTTTGGGACCAAACGGAGCGGGTAAGACCACTACCTTCTACATGATTGTGGGAATGATCCAGCCCAATTCCGGGCGGATATATCTTCGCGATGAAGATATTACCAGCCGCCCAATGTACAAGAGGGCCCGAATGGGGATCGGTTACCTTCCTCAGGAGCCTTCGATATTCAGAGGGCTGACTGTTGAACAGAACCTAATGGCGATTCTTGAGACGATGTCGATGAGTAAAGCAAAGCGGGAGGAATTGCTGGAAAGCTTGTTGAACGAACTGGACATTGCCCATTTGAGAAAGAGCCTTGCTTACAACCTTTCAGGTGGCGAGAGGAGGAGAGTCGAAATTACCAGGGCTCTCGTATCGGATCCTAAAGTGATGCTGCTTGATGAGCCGTTTGCTGGGATCGATCCTATCGCCGTGGCGGATTTGCAGCTCATCGTAAAGAAGCTGAAGGAAAGGGGCCTCGGAATTTTGATAACGGACCACAACGTGCGAGACACCCTGAGCATCACCGATCGTGCGTATATCATGTATGAGGGAAGTATCAAGAGATCCGGAACGGCCGATGAACTCGCTGGAGATGCAGAGGTCAGAGAAATTTACCTCGGTGAAGCATTCAGACTCTAGCACCGAAGTGAGCGGATGAGGTAATTGACATGGAAATGAAATTCAACCTTGAGCTCAAACAAAAGCAAGCCCTCGTCATGACGCCAAAGCTCCAGCAGGCGTTGAAGCTGCTGCAGATGCCGGCCATTGAACTCCAACAAATGCTCAAGCAGGAGATCATTGAGAATCCCCTCTTGGAAGAAGTAGATGAAGTGGAGGAAATCCAGGAGGAGGAAGCCGTCGAGGAAACCAAGAGCGAGTCAGAGACGGACAGTGAGTCTGAAGAAGAAATCATCGAAGAAGAAAAAATCGATCTAGAAGAATATTTCCGCAGCGGGTGGGAGATGGGCTATGGATTGGGCGAGGAGACTCAAGAAGAATTTTTCGAGAAGGTTCCCGTAGCAAAGCGTTCGTTCACGGATCAGCTCATCAGTCAGCTGAGAATCGCAACGGCCGATGAAAAGACGATAGAGATTGGCGATTACCTGATTGGGAGCCTCGACGAGAGCGGGTATCTTACATGTGAACTCGAGGAAGTGGCGAATACGTTTGGCGTGTCCTTAGAGGAGGTCGAGAGAGTCCTTAAAATCATCCAAACCTTCGAGCCACCCGGTGTTGGGGCGAGAAATCTCCAGGAGAGCCTCCTCATTCAGCTCGAGAACCAGGGGCTTCAGGATTCGCTTGCCGCGAGGATCATCAGAGACTACTTCAACGATTTCAAGCACAAGAAGTATCTCGAAATATCAAAGAAGCTCAAAGTCTCCATTCAAGAGGTCCAGAACCAATGCAAGGTGATCAGCACACTGGATCCGAAGCCTGGTCTGCAAATCATGACGGAGGAACCGAGGTACGTCATACCGGACCTCGTCGTGGAGCTCATCGATGGAAAATACGTCGTCTACTTGAACGACAGGAACATCCCCCGGCTGCGGGTCAGTCAAGCTTACCAGGACGAATTGCTCAAGGAGGCGAAAGACGGGGACAGGGAAACGAGGGAGTTCATTCAGTCGAGAATGAAATCGGCAAAGTGGCTGATCCAGACGATCGAGCAGCGGCGGAAGACCATGGTCAAGGTGATGGAGTGCATCGCAGAAAAGCAGAGAGATTTCTTCGAAAAGGGGACCGCTTATCTAAAACCGCTTACTTTGCAGCAGGTTGCCAGCGAGATAAATATGCACGAGTCAACCGTAAGTCGTGTAACGACAAATAAATACGTGCAAACGCCTCGCGGTGTGTTCGAGCTGAAGTTTTTCTTCTCCAGTAGCCTGGGGACGCAGGACGGGGGCGAAATCTCCGCGAAGAGCGCCAAGGACAAAATTCGTCGTATAATAGAGGGTGAAGATCAGAATAACCCCTTGAGCGATCAGAAAATAGCTGATATACTTAAGAAAGAAGGACTTAATATTGCCCGCAGAACGGTTGCCAAGTATAGAGAACAGCTCAATATCCTTCCTGCAAGAATGCGGAAGCAGTATTAGCCGATGTTCATATCGCTTGGCGGGTGTTCATTATTTAGGTATATTGCAAACGGGGACTTATGAGATACTTCGCGCGCGAGTGTTCGTTAAGCATCGACAGAGCACCCGAACGTGTTTATTTTTAAACTTCCAATTGATTGCCACTTCATTGCTTCAGGTAATCCATACCTTGTTCAAGCTCGCTTATTGCTCTACGGTACCTTGGTTCATGAGTACCGAGGTGCCGAAGGCTGGAGTAAATGTGCCGTTTGCGGCATTGCTAAGGAAAGAGGTGACCAATGAAAGTAACCACCACAGCTCGGCATTATGAATTGACACCGGCTTTGAAGGATTACGCAGAAAGCAAGGTCTACCATTTAAAAAAATATTTTGATCAAATTGTTAATGCTCACATTACGTTTACTCTAGAAAAATATAGGCATACAGTTGAAATCACCGTTCATGTCAACGGAAGGGATTTCAAGAGCAAAGATGTATCGGAAGATATGTACGCGTCGGTGGATGGCGCTGTGGAGAAGCTCGAGCGGCAAATACTCAAACACAAAGGGAAGCGGCAAAAGCGGAAAAATCAAGCCAAAATAACGGACGTTGAGGTTGTTCTTGTTGAGAATGTGGATGACGTAGAAGGGGAAACAACCGAGTCAGTAGAAGAATTCGTTACAGCAAGATCAGATGAATTTCCACAGCTTACGCCGGAAGAGGCCATACGGGAGATGAAGGGGAATGGGATCGATTTCAAGATTTTTTTGAATGCTACGACTAAAAAAGTAAATATCCTCTTCAGACGCGAAGATGGGAAGTACGGACTGATAGAGGCTTAAAGATGGAGAAAAAGACGCTAGCGGTAAAAGAGCTCTTCGAGGGGATGAAGGAAACTCTCTCATTGGAGCTGATAAATGATATCTACGAAGGCCAACTACCGATTACGGTCAGGGACATTCACCGCCCGGGGCTCGCGCTCGCAGGTTTTATGCAAAACTATTTGAACGAGCGCATTCAGATTCTCGGCGAAACCGAAATCCTCTATCTCAATACCAGGACGCCTGAAGAACGAAAAGAAGCAATCGGGAGGCTTTTCATCATGCCCCTCGTGTGCATCATCGTGACCCGGGGTCTCGAGCCTCCTGAGGAGCTCATTGGATTCACTCACGAGTACGGCGTTCCGCTCTTGCAAACATCGATGCTGACCACTCCTTTCATCCAGGAGCTCACAAAGTATCTGGACGATTATTTCGCGCCAACATTGAACATCCATGCAACGCTAGTGGATGTCTATGGTGTTGGCCTTCTTTTCACTGGAAGGAGCGGCATAGGCAAGAGCGAAATCGCTCTGGATCTCATCGAGAGAGGGCACAGGTTGGTCGCTGATGATACGATTATCGTCAAACGCACTGCCGAGGACATCCTCATCGGAAGAGGGCATGGGCATCTCAAGCATTTCATGGAAATCCGAGGTATCGGCATCGTAAACGTACAAGATCTATTCGGCATTCGAGCTATTCGCATCCAGAAGCGTATCGAAGTGGAAGTGAACCTTCAGGAGTGGGACGAAAAAATGGATTGGGACCGGGAAGGTCTTCAAGATCGCGACGCAACGATACTTGGAGTAAAAATCCCACAGGTAGTGGTGCCAATTTACCCAGGAAAGAATATAACGGTGATATCTGAAGTTATTGCGATGAATCACATGCTGAAGGTATACGGGATAAACGCAGCGCAGAGATTCGATCATATGGTGATTGATCAAATCGAAAGTGATAGACAAACCAGACACTATTTGCGATACGATACCGAGTAGGAGGGATGAACAAGGGAACGTCTTCCATGGTGACAGGAATTGTAGTGACTCATGGAATGCTCGCTGAAGAGCTGCTCAGTACAGCGAAGCGGATCTTCGGCGAATTTTCTGACTGCTATCCTGTATCGAATATTGCTAAATCACCCCAAGCCCTGACCGATGATCTCGCGGCTCTCGTCGAGGCTTGTGAGGGAAAGCCCTGCGTCGTATTTGTCGATTTCTTTGGCGGGAGTTGCAGCTACGCGTGCCTAAGGCTCCTTGGCATCCACAAGAATGTTCAAGTGATTACCGGCATAAACTTGCCAATGCTGCTGGCTTTTTTGAATAAGCGCGAAGAAATCCCTTTCGAGCGTCTCGCGGACGAGGTCATCGAAAGGGGGAAGAGTAGCATCCAAATTCTTAAAAGGGAGAATCTTTGATGCCTCTTTGCCTCGTGCGTATCGACGACCGGCTCATACACGGGCAGATCGTGCTCGGGTGGGCAAGATTAATGAAGCCCGACCGCATTGTTGTATCAAACGATCGAGTTGCCAAGAACACCTGGGAGAGAAAATTCTATACATCGAGCGTACCCTCGCATATCAAAGTGTCTTTCCTCACACTGGAAGAAACGGCAAGGGAACTTTTGAACAATCTTTATAAAAACGAGTCGGTGATGATCCTTTTCGAAACGGTCAAAGACGCTTATCTTATTGTTGAAAAAGGCGTCCAGTTCAATGAAGTTAATATTGGGGGGTTGCATCACCGTGATGGAGCAAATGAGATTCTACCGTACCTTTTTTTGACGGAAGAAGATACGAACCTGTTGAGGGAACTGGTGAAGAAAAAGGTCAAGCTCTTTGCTCAGGATATCCCGGGCAATCAGCCCACAATCATCAACCCCCTGGTCGTCTAGCATCTCAAGGTTATCCAGCATCGCATAGGATTAGTGCATTACCGGGACGCTGACCCTTGGGCAATTCCATGTAGCGCATAAGGGTGAAAGAGGAGGATGGTGTGCCCTTCGAGCGTCTCTTGGAGATGTGATGGACCACTATCTTGTGTTGGGGATTCTCGGGGGCGCGCTTGCGCTCGATGATCGGGCAGGATGGCAGAGCCTTGTTGCCCAGCCAATTTTTATATCTCTTATCGTCGGTTATATATTCGGTGAGATTTCTTCAGGCCTTATCGTGGGATTGTTTTTGGAGCTGATCTGGCTCGCTGTGCTTCCGATGCGGGGAACACGTCGGCCGGATCAGGTTTGCGGGGCTATTGTAGGATCCGCTTCGGCTTGCTTTTTGGTGCACACGATGGGAGATCCCCGGTTCGCATTTGTGATTTCACTGGGAGTGCTTTCGGGTCTGCTTGCCGGCGAATTCGCCTCTCGCTTATCCATGCCGTTGCAGCACCTGAAAGAACAGCGCTTGAGCCGTATTGCCTACCTGAGGAATAACGAGGACTGGCGGCCCGTACGAAATCTGTTTTGGGTGCATCTCTTTGCAACAGCGTATACCTTCTTCATGGAAGTTCTCGTGGTGTTACTCTTTCTCGCCGTGGGATATGCGTTTTCGAAATGGGTGAGCAGCAGTGCCGGGGAGAGCGTCGTCAAATCCATTGAGCACTGGGGATTGTTATTCCCCGCATTTGGAGTGGCGTCACTCATCCATGTTTATTGGCATAAGCATCTAACGAGATTTCTGTTGATGAGCACCGTCTTAATTCTCGTTGTACTATGGACAAAGTGATAAAAAAGCTCGGTTGGCTCGACCTTTTCAAGGTGGCCCTGAGGATTTTGTTCCTTCAGGGAGCGCTGCATCAGAAAGGTATGCAAAACGTTGGTTTCGCAAGCGCTTTTTCGGCAGGAAGCATAAAGATAGCAGGCAGAGAGGCCGATGCGCTAGTACGCAAGCATCTGGGATTTTTCAACTGCAACCCAAACTTTACATCGCTGGTGGTGGGTGGCGTTCTTCGATTGGAAGAAGAGCGACTCGCGGGAAAGCCCATCGACGATAATGACATAGAATATTTCAAAAAAGCCATCAGCAGTCCTCTAGCGGCGATGGGGGATATGCTGTTTCTCGGAGGCGTTAAACCACTAGCGTTGACTTTTGCATGCGTCTCTGCTATATATCATTCTCTTATAGGGTTGTTAGCCGTCCTTCTGCTGTACAACCTGATAATTGTCTCCTGCCGAATCTGGGGCGTTTACTTTGGCTACAACAAGGGCTGGGAACTTGTTGAATTCTTCTCCGGCCCCGGTTTTCAACGGCTATTGAGCGCAGTGCAGATCTCAGGCGCCTGTGCCGGAGGAGCTTTGACGGCCATTGTCCTCAATGCTCTCTTCGAAGGCGGGATGGGAGCTTTTCTGCCGGTTGGTTCGCTCAGCGTTCAGGGCGGTGTGCCGATGCTGCTATCGGGTGGGGTGCTTGTGGTGGTTGCAGTTATTTTATTGAGGAGAGATATATCGTCTTCTTGGTTTGCCGTTTTCCTCCTCCCGATTTCCGCTCTGTTAGCTTTTATCTTCAGTTGAAGATTCTGAGGGGAAATTGCCGATGGCAGTGGGAACGGAAATGTGCACAGAGCAATGGTAGAATTCTCGAGTCGAATCAATAACAGGATCGGAATGCATCTTCGAGCTGCGGGGGAGTTTGTCAAAGTCGCCTCTCGCTTCAAGAGCGAGATAACGGTTTTCAACGGCGGCCGGCAAGCAAACGGTAAGAGTATCCTCGGATTGGCAGGCCTTGCGATACCTGCAGACGTTTTGTTTACGATCCAGATAGACGGCAAAGATGAAAAAGACGCAAGAAAGGCAATTGAAGAACTCATCGCTAGCAATTTCAACGAGGATAGCTCGGTTGATTTCAAGGATCGGTCGGAAAAGTGAAAAAGTTTCGAAGTGATATAGGACGGCCAACCGCTAAAGCCGAACTGGCACAAAAAGAGGAAATTCGGAAGAACGGCATTTCCGCATCGCCTGGCATCGTTATCGGAACAGCCTTTCTCATGGATTCCGATATTCTCCTCGTTCCGGATATCCGGGTGCGCTCCAGTGATGTCAAAGGCGAGATCGAGAAATTCGAACGAGCTCTGGAAGATACAAAGAAAGAGCTCAGCGAGATAAAGGCGAGTCTCACACATCGTATGGGCGAAGACCACGCGAAGATCTTCGATGCACATCTTCTCATCCTCGATGATGTGATGGTAACCGAGGATACCGTCTCAGTGATCCAGAAGGAAAAACTGAGCGCCGCTTCTGCATTCCAAAAAGTTCTTTCACAGGTGATGGCCTCGTTCAGCGAGGTCCAGGACGAATATCTGAAAGATAGGTCCTCAGATATTATGGACGTTAAGAAGCGCGTCCTTCGGAAGCTTCTCGGCAAAGAGCGAAAGGGATTCGATAAGCCCACGGAACCGTCGATCATCATCTCCCACGACCTGGCGCCCGGGGATACTGCCCAGCTCGATCGGGAACTGACTCTCGCCTATGCTACCGATCTCGGTGGGAGGACATCTCACACAGCCATTCTCGCCCGTTCGCAGGGAGTGCCAGCTGTTGTCGGGCTCGAAAACCTTTTTCCTCTAGTTGGCAATGGCGATACGATCATAGTGGACGGCAACTGCGGCACTGTGGTGGTAAATCCGACAGCGGAAACCCTCGATTCCTACAAAAAGGAAATCGAAAGATTCAAGAAACTTGAAGAGCAACTCCTCACGCTCACGGGATACCCCGCAATCACGCTGGACGAGAGAAGAATCCATCTCGTTGCCAATATCGACCTTCCCGAAGAGGTCGATTCAGTACTCGAGTATGGTGCGGAAGGTATAGGGCTTTTTCGAACAGAGTACTTCTTCATCGCTCAAGAGGATCTTCCCACGGAGGAGGAGCAATACGAAATCTACAAGTACGTAGTGAAGAAAATGAAAGATAATCCTGTAGTCATCCGGACGCTGGATATCGGGGGGGACAAGATCGTTCGGTACCTCCACAGCTCCGCCGAGTTGAATCCCTTCATGGGTTGGAGGGGGATTCGGTTCTGTCTCACTAGGAAGGACATTTTCAAAACTCAGCTTCGGGCGATTTACCGGGCGAGTGCGCATGGCAATGTGAAAATCATGTTTCCCATGATTTCGCAGGTGGAAGAGGTGATAAAAGCCAAGGAAATCTGCGAAGAGGTCCAGGATGAACTCCGGAGGGGGCGATTCCATTTCGATGAAAATGTCGAGATCGGAATCATGGTCGAAACTCCTTCGGCAGTTGCCCTCGCCGATACGCTTGCCAAGGAAGTGTCCTATTTTTCGGTCGGAACGAACGATTTGATCCAATACACTCTAGCCGTTGATCGAGGAAACACAAAGATATCACACCTCTACCAGAATCTGCACCCGAGCATTATCCGTTTCTTGAGGATGACCGTCGAGGCTGCGCACAAGCGCGGCGTTTCCGTTGGCCTTTGCGGTGAGATGTGCGGTGACCCTTTCTCGGTGCCGATACTGATTGGCCTTGGTTTCGATGAATTGAGCTGCAGTCCTAACATGATTCCCGAAGTCAAAAAAATCATTCGATCCGTCACCTACGATGAATGCAAGTCACTGGTTAAGCGTGTATACCGGTACCGCACAGTCAGAGGTATTGAAGATAGCGCGCAGGATTTCCTTAAAACGCGTATTCCGGATCTCCCCATTTTCCAAGAGTAAATCTGAAAGAGTTTAGGTGGACAAGTGGACTTGAAGAAACTCCAGAATGAAATGGATCCGAAAAGTATGATGGGATTGGTGGAGGCATTTCCTGCTCAGATGCATGAAGCGTACGAACTAGGCGAATCGTTCTGTGCAAAGCTGGCAGGGGGCAAGCTTTCGCGCATAGTCCTCTGCGGCATGGGAGGATCTGCAATCGGAGGAGACATGGTGCGATCCTACCTCGGCAGTCGGCTGGCCGCACCGCTTCACGTCGTTCGCAGCTATGAAGTTCCGGGCTATCTCCTCGAAGATGCGTTATGCATCATTTCCAGCTATTCGGGCAATACGGGGGAAACGCTCAGCGCATACGAGTCGATCAAGGGAAAGGCGGCCTCCGTGGTAGCCATCACCAGTGGTGGGAAGCTGGGGGAAATCTGCCTTCGGGATGGCATACCCATTTGTCGGATACCGGGCGGGATGCCGCCCAGGGCGGCAATCGCCTATTCCTTCTTCCCAACGGTCCATATCCTTTGGAAGCTCGGGCTTGCTGAGGTCAGCGAGGAGGAATTCTCGAGGGCGAGGGAGCACCTCGGGAGAGATTGTGCCGAGTTTTCACCGGTGAATCCTGATAACCGGGCTGCGGAAATCGCGCGGGCTTTGCACGGTTACTTCCCGTTTATTTATTCCGGAGGGATGCTGTGTGAAGCGGTTGCGCGGAGGTGGTGCACTCAAATCAACGAGAACGGAAAGTCCCTTGCACACTATGCCAGCTTCACAGAACTCAATCACAATGAAATCGTCGGGTGGGAGACACCGGAGGATCTGCTTGGCAAAATCGTTATCGTATCCCTTGAGGACAGGGAGGATCACGAACTGTCGAAGCGCCAGAGGGACATTTTTTTAGGTATTATAGAGCCTCTTGCGGCGGGCTTGTTTCGGATCGAAACCAAAGGTGAAGACCGCTTGACGCGAATCTTGAGCACGATGGTTCTCGGCGATTTTGTGAGCATTTATCTCGCTTATTTCAACGGGCTCGATCCGACTCCCGTCGAAAAGATCGATTACTTGAAGCAGCGACTCCAACAATAATCTCCGGCACGAGATTACACTTGGCGAATCGGCCCGAGTGGGGCAGTGAGAGGAAGCTAAAATTGAAAGCAGTCGTACCAGCAGCAGGTATTGGGAAGCGGCTCAGACCGCACACGTACACCTTGCCCAAAGCACTCCTCTACGTGGCGGGGAAGCCGATTATCTCCCATATTCTCGACGATGTTTTAGCGCTGGATCCGACAAGTGTTATTCTGATAATAGGTTACAAAGCAGAGCTCGTCAAATCATATGTCCAAGAACATTACCCAAAGGCCCCGGTGGAGTTCGTCTTTCAGGAAGAGCGGAGGGGAATCGGGCACGCTATCCACCTCACCGAGGCTGTCGCGAGCACAGGCGAACCGCTGTTGATCATTCTTGGAGACACGATTATCAAAGCGGATCTGAGAGCTGTAATAGATGTGGATTGCAACGTCCTCGGTGTCAAGTCCGTCGAAGACCCGAGGCGCTTTGGTGTTTGCGAGATCGATCATGGGAGAATAACCCGCGTGGTCGAAAAACCCAAAGATCCACCGAGCAATCTCGCCCTGGTTGGGTTATATTATCTACCTGATTCGCCTCTTCTGTTCGAGTGCCTGAAAAAGCAGATCGAAGGCGATATCCAAAAACTCGGAGAGTACCAGGTCACTGACGCGCTTCAGATGATGATCGATCGCGGCGCCGAGTTCAGACCGTTCTCCATAGAGGAATGGTTCGACTGCGGAAAGAAGGAAGCGCTTCTCGAGACGAACCGGAGCCTTCTCGAAGGGCGAAAAGATCCTCCAATCATCGAGGGATCGATCATCCTGCCCCCAGTGTCCTTGTCTCCGAACGCTGAAATCGAAAACTCCATCATTGGACCCTACGTTTCGATTGCCTCCCACGTTGTGGTTCGGAACTCGATCATCAGGGATTCCGTCATCGATGAGGGTGCCGCCGTCAAGGAGTGCTTGCTGGACGGAAGCATTGTGGGATCCAAAGCGGTAATCGTGGGCGCTTTTCAATCGTTAAATGTCGGTGATTCCTGTGAGGTAAATCCGAAATAGGCACGACTAGCTTCGAAACATATTCCCCTAGGAGGACCAGATGCCAGTTCCAAAGCTTTTTACTTCTGAATCCGTGACCGAAGGGCATCCTGATAAAATCGCCGATCAAATTTCCGATGCCATCTTGGATGACGTAATGGTAAGGGATCCCGAAGGAAAGGTGGCTTGTGAGACACTTGTTACCACTGGGATGATATTCGTTGCGGGAGAGATCACTACAGAAGCATATGTTGACATCCCGACCATCGCCAGAAATGTCGTCAAAGATGTCGGTTATACAAATGCGGAGTATGGCTTCGATTACCAAACATGCGCGGTAATTACTTCGATCGACGAACAATCACCCGATATCCGACTGGGTGTCATCGACAAACAAGGGGCCGGCGACCAGGGGATGATGTTCGGTTACGCCTGCAAGGAGACGAACGTTTTGATGCCGATGCCTATTGTCCTCGCGCATCGCATGGCAATGCGCCTTGCCCAAATGAGGAGAGAGAACTCCAGCATGTCCTATCTTCGTCCGGATGGCAAAACGCAGGCCACCGTTGAGTACGATGGTAATACCCCGAAGTGCATCCATACTATAATCGTTTCGACACAGCACGAGGCTGATGTGAAGCGCGAGCAGATCGAAGAAGATGTAAGGCGCCACATTGTCCAACCCGTTCTGGAGGAGTACAAACTGGACAGCAGTTCCAATTATCGTCTTCTGGTGAATCCCACGGGGCGGTTTGTCGAGGGGGGACCCAAAGCGGACTGCGGGCTCACCGGTCGGAAAATCATCGTGGATACATACGGTGGTGTTGGCAGCCACGGCGGGGGCGCTTTTTCCGGAAAGGATCCATCGAAAGTTGACAGGAGCGCATCGTACGCTGCGAGACACATTGCGAAGAATGTCGTCGCGGCGGGTTTAGCGGATGCGTGTGAGATCCAGATAGCTTACGCTATTGGCGAAGCAGAACCTGTGTCCATATTTATTGATACTGCAGGAACAGGTCTGATCGAGGATAAGGCGATCACCAAGGTGATCCGTGATACGTTCGACCTGACGCCGAAAGGGATGATCGAACGGCTCAAGCTCAAGAGAGGAATTTACCGGAAGACTGCTGTATACGGTCACTTCGGAAGGGAGGATGAAGAATTTACCTGGGAGTATTGTGATTACGTAGAGGAGTTGAAGCGTAGAGTTAGGTAGCGTTGCGATGTAATACTGGAATTGATCACGTTAACCGCGGGAAGGAAGATTATGAAATACGATTGCAAAGACCTTGGCCAAGCACCGATTGGAAAAGACAGAATCCTTTGGGCGGACGATCGCATGCCCGTGCTGCGATCCATTCGGGAGCGTTTCCAGAAGGAGAAACCACTCGGTGGAATCAGGATCGGTGCCTGCTTGCACGTTACCACGGAAACGGCAAACCTTATGCGAACGCTCAAAGCTGGAGGTGCCGAAACCGCTTTGTGCGCATCCAATCCTCTGAGCACCCAGGATGATGTTGCCGCTAGCCTGGTTGCTGATTTCTCGATCCCCGTATTTGCTCAGCATGGGGAGGATCATAAGACATACTACCAGCATATCAATGCTGTGCTCGACTACGAGCCCCAGATAACGATGGATGATGGTGCCGATCTGGTTTCGACTCTCCATAGCAGTCGGGCGGAGGTCCTCGAGAATGTCTTCGGTGGGACTGAGGAAACGACAACAGGTGTGATCCGGCTCCGGAGCATGCAGAAAGAAGGTGTCCTCAAGTACCCGATCATCGCTGTCAACGATGCCCAAACGAAGCATATGTTCGACAATCGCTACGGAACCGGCCAGAGCACGATCGACGGCATCCTAAGGGCCTGTAACATTCTACTTGCGGGGACAACGGTCGTGGTTGCGGGATACGGTTGGTGCGGGAGAGGGGTTGCGAATCGTGCGAAGGGGATGGGAGCCAACGTGGTGATTCTCGAAGTAGATCCTATTAAAGCGCTCGAGGCAGTCATGGACGGGTTCCGCGTGATGCCCAGTATGGATGCGGCCGAGATCGGCGACGTTTTCATTACCCTCACCGGCAACATCGCTGTTATCAGGCAAGAGCATTTCGAGAGGATGAAAGATGGGGCAATTGTCGCGAATTCGGGTCACTTCAACGTAGAAATCGATATAGAAGCGCTCGAGAAGATCGCCGTAAAGAAGAAGAAGATTCGCACCGATGTGGATCAATACACACTTCCCAGCGGTAAACGCATCAATCTCCTCGGCGAAGGTCGCTTGATAAACCTTGCCGCAGCCGAAGGGCATCCGGCATCGGTTATGGACATGAGTTTCGCGAATCAGGCACTTGCCTGTGAGTATCTCGTCGGCAACCACGGATCCCTCAAACAGGAAGTGATCTCTGTACCGGATCGAATCGATCGAGAAATTGCCAACCTCAAGCTTACCGCAATGAATTACAAGATCGATTTGCTCACCGACCAGCAGGCGCGTTATTTGGCAAGCTGGGATCAGGGGACCTAAGCTTGACATGACTGCTGCGTGATGGGGCTTTCTCACCATGCGCCCGCTTCGCTCAGGCTTCCCGCCTGCGGCGGATTTTCCATGTTGAGGGAAGCTTTGCGGGGGTTCCTCCCCACGCTCCCGCTTCCATAGAAAGCGCCTGTCAAGTATGTACTCCTGCTGTGATCGCTGCAG